>Ga0209269_1000023_pt1 | contig 374539 bp, 306 predicted proteins | sample MTBAKMMethaMetaG_FD_187455 | JGI IMG/M metagenome (GOLD analysis project Ga0209269, IMG submission 187455) | Enrichment culture microbial communities from Arthur Kill intertidal strait, New Jersey, USA, that are MTBE-degrading - MTBE-AKM (Arthur... | ecosystem: Environmental > Aquatic > Marine...
CGAACCCCGGCTGCTGGTAGAACCCCACCGCCCGGCCGTGCAGGCCGTCGTACACCACGTACAGGGTCCACGGCGTGCCCCGCGGGTTCATGAACACGTACACCCCGGCCCGCTCCACCACCTGCGCGGTCCCCTCGTACTCGCCGGCGTCGGGGCCCGTGAGCACCTGGAACAGGAACGTGCCGTCGGCGTTGACGCACAGCTTCGAGCGGCCCAGGTCGTCGACGAAGATGAAGTCCGACGGCCCGCCGCAGTTCGCCATCAGGTAGAGGATGGCGTTGTGGAACAGGGTCGGGGCGTCGCCGACCACTTTATCTCCGCTACTACCGATGAACATGTTCATGCCCACGATGCACCCGTTGACGGCCACCGCCGGGTAGCCGTCCGCCCAACTGGCCACCAGCTCCGCGCCGGGCATCAGGGTGACTTGTTCGCGCAGATATTCACTGAGGCTGCTCACGCCATCCATGATGGGATGCCCGACCTGGTATGCTCCCAGATTGACTGGGTAGGACAGGCCCCCGCTGATTCCGCCCTGATAGGGGCTGTAGCCGGGGCTGAGTATCCGCCCCTCAATTCCCCAGGGGTTGGTGGGCAGATTCCAACTGCTGCAGCACATGATCAGCCGGCCGCCGGCGTCCACGTAGTCCGCCAGCACGTTGCCCATGGCCACGCGGTCCACGTACGCGTGGTTGCTCCATACGATGACGACATCGTACGTGAGCAGGAATTCGACGCTGGGGATTGTCCCGCCAGGTAAAGTGCCACCCGCGAAATGGTAATCCACCGCCGCGATGTCCGGATAGGCCATCAGCGGCGCGGCCATGTCACCGATGTCGTAATCGGCATTCACGACGAGCACGCGGATCCCCTCGGCCTGCTTGGCGGGGAGCGGTTCCTGCACCGGGGCATCCAGGCCGTGCCCGCGCACGATGAGGCCCAGCCGGCCGAGCGGGCCGTCCGAGAATTGACGGGGCGTTGTCTGGAATTTCGCCGCGGCGGCGACGCCGGCCAGCAGCATCAGGCACAGCGACAAAGTAACCAATCGTTTGCTCATGGCACATCTCCAAATGACATCAGAATTTCAAATTCATTATACACACGGACAGTGCCGGGGCAAGGGACATGAGCAAACAGGGCAATCGATCATATAGAAGAATTGAAGCGCTCACGATTGCCGTCCTTTACAATTCTGAAGATGTCTGATATCTACCGTTCAGTTATCTACCGTTCAGTCAGCTCGACGAGTGGCGTGAGAACAAACGCGCCCGACGGCCGAGCGAAAACGGACGGCGAGCCGGGCCGTGAACCGGTACTCCGGTCGGATCGCCAACGGCGGAGGCGCAAACCGTGTCCGTGATTCAGCTCATCAACCAGCACTCGGCGGTGGTGTTCGGCGCGCTGGTCTTCGGGGCCTGGGCGCTGCTACTGGCGCTCCGGCGGGCGCGGCGGGCGCACTGGGCGGCGTTCGGGGCGGCGCTGCTCGCCGTCGCCGGCGCCTGGCTGCTGCTCCGGCCGCACCCGGGCGGCGGCGCGGTTTCGCAGGACGTGGCCGGGGGAGCCACGCCGCCGGGACAACCGGTGCTGGTCGAAGTCTTCTCCGACCTTTGAATGGCCTGCCTCGCGGCCAGGCCCGTCGTTGACGGGCTCGAGCGGGAGTGGACCGACGGCCGAGTGATCCGAGTGGACATCCGCAGCGCCGACGGCGGCGTGTTTGCGTCCAGGCACGGCTTGACGCTCACCCCGTCGTTCATTCTTTTTGACGGCGCCGGCCGGGAGGCGGGCCGGTGGACGGGCCGTCCGCCGGCACTCGGCGACATTGCCGCGGCGTTGGACAACCGCTAGTCCGGGATCACCACAAAGTCACAAAGAACACAAAGTTTGTTTGCGCTGACCGGATCTGACGGTCCAATTTCCAATTGCTGGTTCCAGCCGAACCGCCTCAACACCACGCTCCGTCGGGATCGGATGATCGCTATTCAAACTCGAGTCTTGGAATCGCGCACGCTTCCGAGAAAGAACAGACCGCGTGGGAACGAGCCTCGATTACGATCACGTATTACGCTTGCTCAGTTACTCCCGATTTTCTGCCAATTTTTGGCAGGATTTTCGCCGCGCCATCGGACGGGTTGCCCACCCCATCATTAACCGGCACCGTCTCTGCACTCGCGACGAAAGTAGCCAGGCGCAGCCCCGCGAACGCGGGGCAGCGCCTGGAAGGCCAACTAGTTGACGCGCCGCGCCCCGGGTACGGGGCGCGAGGAAAGAGTGTCGGCGGACTCCACGCTTCCCCGCGCCCCTATTCAGGGGCGCGCCGGGTAATCATAATCGGCTGTCCAGGCGCTGCCCGGCTGCGCCGGGCGGCGCCTGGCTATTGTCTTTGAAACTGGATGGGCTTGCCGGAGATCCAGTATCGCGGCACGGAGCTGGAGTTCACGATCATGCCCCTTTGGTTCCGGCTACGCCGAGTTGGGAATTACGAGCACGAAGGACGGGGAAGGGAACGAGCCTCCAGCCTCGAGTCTCGAGCCTCGATCACGATTACGATCACGAATTACGATTACGAATTACGAGCACGACGGACGGGGACAGGAACGAGCCTCCAGCCTCAAGTCTCGAGCCTCGATTACGATCACGATTACGAATTACGATTACGAATCACGAGCACGACGGACTGGAAACTCCTATCTCCTAACCATTCACTGTTTACTGTTTACTGTTTACTGTTTACTGTTTACTGTTTACTGTTTGCTGTTCCCCATTCACTAAAAAAGGCTCCCCCGGAGGGGAGCCCTTGGGTAGCGGAGTCGGGATCGGCTAGAAGATGAACTTCATGCCGAACTGGATCTGGCGGGAGGCCACCGTGGTGAAGCTCTTGCCAAGATTCGAGCTGGTCAGGTTGGTATTGGGGTTGTTGAAATTGGTGTGGTTGAACAGGTTGAACGCCTCGGCCCGGAACTGCAGCTTGGAACCCTCCGCGGTGAACCACGGCAGCTTGAAGTCCTTGAACATGGAGAAATCGACGTTCCAGAAGCCGGGGCCGCGGAACTTGCCGCGGTAGTAATCACCAACCGGGTTGTACAGGTTGATGACGCTGGCGGCCCAGGAGAAGTTGGCCGCGGTGGGGCCAGTGATGTTGTTGGCGATGTCGGTGCTCGTCTCGTACGTGACCACATTGGGTCGGGACGGGGCGCGGTTGTTGGTGTAGCCGGTGCCCAGGGTGTCGCGCGGGACCTTGTAGTCCAGCGGGAAGCCGCTGTTGGCCTGGATGATCCCGTTGATCTGCCAGCCGCCGATGAGCTCGGCCAGCCAGCCTTCCGCAGTGCCGCCCAGCCACTTGCCGGGACCGAAGGGGAGTTCGTAGATGAAGTTGCCGCTGAAGATGTGGCGCACGTCGAAGGCGGCGTATCCGCGGTCGTAGTCCAGGTTGTACCAGTCGGACGCGAACGGGCTGGAGTTGCCCAGCGACCACACGGACTCGGAGTTGTTGTCGAAAGCGGCGGACCAGGTGTAGTTGGCCTGGAACTGGAGGCCGTCCTGGAAGCGGTGGCTGTAGGAGGTCTGCAGGGAGTGGTAATTGGAGTGGCCGTAGGAGTCGATGTTGTGGACGCGCACGAATTGGGAGTTCATGCCGCTGTAGTAGCGCACGTACCACGGGATGGAGGTGGAACCGAGGCCGTTGTCCACCATGCCCTGGATGGTCGCTTCGGACGGATGCGGCATCTGGTTCGGGTTGTTCCGGACGTACAGGTGGACGCCCGCGCTGCCGGCGTAGGTCAGGTTCAGGATGTTGCCGGGCCAGAGCTCGCGCTGGGCCGACAGGTTCCAGGTCTGGATGTACGGCGTCTTGAGGTCGTTGTTGTAGAGCACCATCTCGTAGAAGGATTCGGGAGCGAGGTGGAGGGTGACCTCCGGCATGGGGATGCCGCTGCCGTAGAAGCCGACGTTATCGGGATAGACGCCGTCATAGCCGGCGCCGGGCTGGGCGCTGAGGAAGTTCTCCACGCCGAACGGCAGCTGGGCGGCGTTCCAGGTGAGCAGGTTGCCGAACATGCGGTCGAAGCTGACGCCGTAGCCGCCGCGGATGGCGGTCTTGCCGTCGCCGAACGGATCCCACGAGAAGCCGATCCGGGGCGCGAAGTTGTGGGCGTCGGCCTCGTACAGGTCGTTGCCGGTGTCGGGGCCGCACAGGATGATATCCGTCCCGTCGCCCACCCACTGGGAGACCACCAGGTTCCACCATTCACCGCCTGCCCAGTTGGCCGGATCAAAGAAGTTGTCCTGGTTCACGAGGCGGTAGCCCTGGGAGTACGGATTGAGAATGGTGGAGGCCAGGTTGTTCACCTCATAGGCCGCCGGTTTGTACTCGTAGCGCAGGCCGAGGTTGACGGTGAAGTTGGGGAACACCTTCCAGTCGTCCTGGACGAAGAAGTCGAACTCCTTCTGCCGCCAGCCGCGCCAGTCGGAGATGTCACGCGAGAACACGGTGCCATCGGAGTAGACGGCGTGGTCCACGTTGTCCACGATGCCGGCGCGCATGTTATCGACGGTGTCACCGCCGTTGAACGCGCCATCAAAGAAGGCGGTGGGGGTCATGCCGAACCCGGAGCCGCCGTTGTTCTGGTTCCAGCGCAGGTCGGCGCCGAACTTGATGTTGTGGGTGCCCAGGGTCCAGGTGACGATGTCCTTGACCTGGTAGGTGTTGAGGGGCGAGTTCTCGTCCCCATAGCCCCACGGCCCGCCGAAGTCGGTGAAGTAGCGGGTGGGATCCTGGAGGTAGCCGCCGAAGTTCAGGTCGATGTCCGTCCACTGGCGGGTCCAGGTGTTGGCGGCGCGGGTGTACCCGAGCTTCAGGGAGTTGACCATGGTGGGATTCACGATGTAGGTCCACTCGGCGCCGAAGGTCTGGGCCGTGCCGGAGTACTCCCGGGTGTTCTGGAACGTGGGCAGATAGCCGCCGCCCGGGGCGGTGGTGTACGGGTCGGTGCCGGTGTTGCGGACGTAGCGGAAGGAGAAGGCGTGGGCCTCGTTGAAGTTGTAGTCCACCTTGGCCACGTACTGTTCGAAGTTCTGCGGCTCGGCGTGCGACCAGACATAGCGGCCGCTGATGTCGGTTTCCTGGTCGCTGTTGGGCAGCGGGTAGTAGGTGTTGAAGATCTGGGCGATGTCCGGATTGGTGACCGAGTCCCGGAACGCCTGGTACGGGGTGAAGCCGGTGACCACCGTCATCTGGCGGATGCGCAGCAGCTCGGTGTTGAAGAAGAAGAAGAGCTTGTCCTTGATGATGGGACCGCCGATGGAGGCGCCGTACTGGTGGCGCTTGTAGTCGCCCTTCTCCAGGCCGTCGCGGTTCTCCTCCCAGAGCGCCGCGTCGAGGTTCTCGGCGCGCAGGAAGTAGAAGGCCGCGCCGTGGAACTCGTTGGTGCCGCTCTTGGTCACCAGGTCGATGACCGCGCCGCCGGCGCGGCCGTATTCGGCCGACGGGTTGGATGTGACCACGCGGAACTCCGACGTGGCGTCCACGTTCACGTCCACAGTGGAGCCGACGGTCTGGGTGTAGTTGTTGTCGATGCCGTCGATCTGGTAGTTGTTGCCGCGCTCGCGCCCGCCGTTGGCGGAGGCGTAGCCGGACTGCCCCTGGATGACGCCGGGGGTCAGGTAGATCAGATTCAACGGATTGCGTCCGTTGAGCGGCAGGTCCAGAATGCGCTTCTCGTCGATGATGGTGTCGAGCTGGGAGGTGGTGGTCTCCACCTGCTCCACCTCGGCGCGGACCTCAACTTCCGTGGTCACCTCGGACACGTTCAAAATCAGGGGGAAGTTGAGCCGTTCGCCGACGGACAGCTTGATGCCGGTGACGCGGACCGGCTGGAATCCTTCCAGATCCGCCTTGACCTCGTAGTTGCCGACGCGCAGGTTGTTGAAGACGTAATACCCGCTGTCGTCGGAGAGGGTCTCCCGGGTCTGGCCGGTGTCGGTGCTGGTCAGGACCACGGTGACGCCGGGGATAATCCCGCCCGTGTTGTCCTTGACCACACCCTCGATGGCCTGGTCCGCGAACACGCCCACGGTCAGGCAGACCGCGAGGAACGCGAGAACCAGCAGTCGGGTGGTGCGAAACATGAAAACCTCCTTGAAGGTTAAATTGGAAGCGGTCGCGGTCGCGCGAACGGCGGAGGCGGCGCCCGCCGGGGGGCGGCGCCGGGGTCGGACAGGCGGGGTGATCCAAAATTTTGGGTTCAAGTCTTCCCCCGATACTCTGCCGGCCGATTTCGCCGGTTCGGAAACCCGGAGTCCGGCTTCCTACACCACATTATTCGGATCTGTAAAGGGTTATGAAAGGCGGTTGGGATGAACGGGACTTACAACGAAACGAGACGCCGTCCGGGATATTTGAAATGGATTTGTGGAATGGCCATGTTCAAGTTATTTTTGGTCGTTGTATCGTTGATCTTGAGCACGTTATTTAATCCTCATCCATCATCCCGCAAATCCCATACCAATCACAGAAATCTCCATAAGTAATTGAATAATAATATCATAAATATTTATTCAATCGATTTTAGAGCACTCAACGATCCTGATATCCAAATTATTGGTTATATATTCCAAAATATTGAAGAATATTGATAATTCGACCGTTTCCGCGCCCGAAGCCGGGCGCTGAGTCACGATGTCTCTTTGGTGAGATGCGGTGACAACGGCAGGGCCAGTCTGGTCAGCCATCGCCCGTCGGCCTCCGGCGCGGACCGGAACACGAACCGGTCCGGATAGAGTTGTTCCAGCCGGCTGCGGGTGTTGCTCAGCCCGATGCCCATCGGGCCGGCGGGAGGCGCCGCCTGGCCCGGTCCGTCGTTGAGTATTTCCACCTGCAGGGACCCGTCCGCGCACCACACCCGCACCGACAGCAAGCCCGGATCCAGGCGGCGGGCGATGCCGTGGCGGATGGCATTCTCCACCAGCGGCTGCAGGATCATGTGGGGCACGAGCACGGTCCGGGCCGCCGGGTCCACCTCCAGCGTCAGCCGCAGCTTGTCCTGGAGGCGGATCTTCTGGATGTCCAGGTAGGCGGCCAGCAGCTCGATCTCCTTCTGGAGCGGGACCAGCGGGTCGGCGCCGCCCTCCAGGACGAGGCGCAACATGTCGCTGAGGCGCGTGATCATCCGGTCGGCCCCGTCGATGTCGTGGTGCATGAGCTCGGAGATGGAATTGAGCGTGTTGTACAGGAAATGGGGCTGGAGTTGCATCTTCAGCGCCTGCAGTCGCGCTTCGCTCAGACTGGCTTCCAGGCGGACGGCCTGGCGTTCCCGATCGCGGGACAACTGGTAGTGCGTCCAGGCGTATCCCAGACCCAGCACCAGAAGGAACTCCAGCACCCATCCGTAGGCCTTGCCCGTGACGTTGAGTTCCAGTTGCTTCCAGAACGGCGGCAGCGGCGTGATCTCGTACGCGTACCAGCGCGCCGTCGCGGAGTAGGCGGCGCCGAGCGCCTCGCCCGCCAGGCGGTCGAGGCCGAGGAACACCGACTCCTTGGCCACCATGGCCACGACGCCCGCCAGGAGGAGGGCGAGCAGAGCCAGGGGCCACGTGCGGCGCCGGATGGGGAGCCGGCGGATCATCCAGAGGACCGGCGGGATCATCACGCCCAACGCATACCAGTTCAGGCAGGCCGTGACGAAGATCTGCCGGTGCGTCAAGTGGCTGGCCAGCCCGCCGCCGGCGGTGAGCACGGTGTACAGGGCCGGGATCAGTGTCAATCCCAGAATCACCAACAGCCACCGGCCCATGTGCCGCCACGCCTGATCGTTCACCGTCGCCTGCCCTGCCGGCCTGGATGGCGCCGCGTCTTCCCGACGGCCCCGTTGTCCAGGTGCGGCCCGGTTGGATTGCCCGTATCTACGAGCCCGCAGCGGTTTTTGTTGCGCACCCTCTCCGGGAGCATCAGCCGCCGATGCCGCCGCTTCACCTTGCCTTGTGGCGTGCATCCCGCCTACAATGAACCGGCCGTGACGCCCATTCGGCGGGAGAACCTATGCGCTCATGGATCGTGATCGGTGCGGCCGCGCTCAGCCTGTGGGCCGCCGCCCAGCCGCCCGCCGGGGGCCGGGCGTACCGTTGGCTTCCCGATGACCGGGAGGCGCACGCCCTGCGGCAGCGCATTCCGCCGCCGTCCGGTTACCAGCGGGACGATCCGGCCGTCGGGACGTTCGCCCGGTGGCTGCAGCGCCTCCCCCTGAAGCCGGGCCGGCCGCCGGTGCGCTACTGGGACGGCACGCCCGTGCCGGTGCAGGACGGCCACTGCGCGGTGGTGGACCTGGACATCGGGCGCCGCGACCTGCTCCAGTGCGCCGACGCCGCCATCCGGTTGCGGGCGGAGCACCTCTATGCCACCGGACGGGCCGACGCCGTCGCGTTCCGCTTCACCAGCGGCCACGAGGCGGCCTGGCGGCGGTGGCGGACGGGGGAACGGCCCCGGGTGTCCGGCAACCGGGTGAACTGGATCGCGTCCGCCTCGCCGGACGCCTCCTACGCCTCGTTCCAACGGTACATCCGGACGGTGTTCGCCTACGCCGGCTCCTACTCGCTGGCGCGCGACCTGCCCCGCCCCGCCGCGGGCAGCGAACTGCGCGGCGGCGACCTGCTGGTCATCGGCGGATTCCCGGGCCACGTCATGATCGTCGTCGATGCGGCGCGCCACCCGGAATCCGGCCGGCGCGTCGTGCTGCTGGTCCAGGGGTACTACCCCGCTCAGGACGTGCACGTGCTGGCCAACCCAGGCCGTCCCGACATCGATCCCTGGTTCGAGCCCGCGCCCGATGGCACTGTGACGGCCGCCGGCTGGACGTTTTCAGCCGCCCGCCGCCACCGGTTCCCCGCCCTGGCCGACGAGCCGGAGTGATGCCGCGCGCCCGCTGAGGCGCGATCCCAACCCCGCCGGTCCCCGCGGTCCGGCACCGGAGGCCCGATGATTCGCACCGACTACGCCGAATTTCTGGACCGCATCCGCGAGATCCACGACCTGCACCAGATTGAGGGCTGGCTCCAGTGGGACCAGCAGGTCACCATGCCCGCCGGCGGCGCCGAGGACCGGGCCTCCCAGATGGCCACCCTGTCGGGGCTGATCCACGAGCGGCTCACCGATTCGCGGCTGGGCGAGCTGCTCGACCGCCTGGCGGACACACCTGGCCCGGACGCCGCTCAGGCCGCCAACGTGCGGGAGACCCGCCGGGACCGCGACCGCGCCGTCCGGGTGCCGCCCGCCCTGGTGCAGGCCTTCGCCAGAGCCAAGGCGCTGGCGTTCGACGTCTGGCAGGCCGCGCGGCCCGCCGACGACTTCCGTTCGTTCGCCCCCCACCTCGAGGAGCTGGTGCGGCTGGCCCGCGAGACGGCGGCGCACATCGGATACGCCGCCGAGCCGTACGACGCGCTGCTGGACGAGTACGAACCGGGGATGACCGCGGCGGCGGTCCAGGCCGTCTTCGAGCCGCTGGGCAGCGAACTGCGGGAAATCATCGGCCGCCTGGCCGGGGCGCCGGCGCCGCGGACGGACTTCCTGATGCGGACGTACGACACCGCCCGCCAGCAGACGTTCTGCCGCGCGCTGATCGCCGATCTCGGTTACGATCTGGAGCGCGGCCGCCTCGACGAATCGGCCCACCCGTTCACCATCGGCAACGCCGACGACGTGCGGATCACCGTGCGGTACAACCCGCGCTTTCTCCCCTCGGCGCTCTTTGCCGCCATCCACGAGGCGGGTCACGCGCTGTACGAGCAGGGCGTGGACCCGGCGCACCGCCGCACCCCCATGGGCAACGCCGTGTCGCTGGGCATCCACGAGAGCCAGAGCCGCCTCTGGGAGAACATGATCGGGCGGTCGCCCGAGTTCTGGGGCCACTACTTTCCCCGCCTGCAGGCGCTGTTCCCCGACGAGCTGGCGGACGTCGCCGCGGCGGAGTTCGTGCGGGCGGTCAACGTGGTGCGGCCGTCGCTGGTGCGCGTGGAGGCCGACGAGGTCACCTATTCGCTGCACATCCTGCTGCGCTTCGACATCGAGCGGGCCCTCGTCAACGGCGCTGTCGGCACCGGCGAGTTGCCGGAGCTGTGGCGCGAGCGGATGCGCCACTACCTGGGCCTGGCGCCGGAGACGGACCGCGACGGCGTGCTGCAGGACATCCACTGGTCCATCGGCTCCTTCGGCTACTTCCCCACCTACGCCTTGGGCAACCTGTACGCCGCCCAGCTCCGCGACGCCATGCTCCGCGAGATCCCCGATCTCATGGCCCAGGTGGGTCGGGGGCGCTTTCAGGCGCCGCTGGAGTGGCTGCGGGAGCGCGTGCACCGGCAGGGTCGGCTCCACCCGGCGCCGGAGCTCATCCGGCAGGCCACCGGCTCTCCGCCCGACGCGGCCCACTTCATCCGCTACATCCGGGAAAAATACGGCGCGCTGTACGGCCTCCCGCTTTGACGGCGCGGCTGCGGCTGCCGAAGGAACCGCAGTTGCGGATCAGTTTTCGGGAACGGGCGGCAGACGGTGGCGACGGCCGTAGAGGAGGTCGTCGGCCAGGAGGGCCAGGCGCTGGTTCACCGGATTGCGACTCACGTACCAGCGGGCCAGGCGGTGGACGGCGGTGTCCGGCTTTGTGTAGGGGCAGACTTTCACGCAGACCGCGCAGTCGGTGCCGGCGGTACGCCAGAAGCCATAGCATTTCTCCTGCGCGACGCTCCAGTGGGCGAAGCCGCGGCTGACGGGCGGCCCGCCCCGCTCGATGGCCCCCGCCGGGCAGTTGTCGGCGCACTTGCGGCAAATGGCGCAGAAGTGCTCCATGGCCGAGTGGTCACCGCGGGTGGCCGGCAGCGCCAGGTCGGTGGTCACCACGGCCAGCCGGACGCACGGGCCGTGCACGCGATGCATGAAAATGCCCATGCGGCCCACGTGGCCGAGGCCGGCCGCCTGCGCCAGCGGGGGGCAGATGACTTCATAATTGGCGTCCACGTGGGCCCGGGCGTCCCAGCCGAGCTGGCGGATGTACTCGGCGATCACCCAGGCGATGCGGGCCGCCTCGACGTACTGCCGTGACGACTCCACCATGACCGGCGCGGCGGGCGCCTGGGCGATCCGGTTCCAGTCCATGGCCACGACGAGGACCACCGCCGTGGCATGCCGCCGCTCGATGGGCCGCCCCCACCGCGCGGCGTGCCGTCCGGCATGGCTGTAGAGATGGAAATCCCGGAGTTCGGCAAATCCCACATCGGCCGCCCCGTACAGCCGCGCCGCCGCTTCGATCATCCGGGCGATTTCGACCGGCGCGGCCTGCGTTCGCTCCGGCGCCGGAACACCATCCGACAACGGCCGGGCGCGCTCCAGCACGGCGAACGCCGCTTCGGCGAGCGGGGTCTGCACCGGATCGTAATAGCGCCCGCCCGGCGCGCCGAGGGCGGGTTTGCGCTGGATGGCCGCGTCAATGACCTGTCGCTCGGGGTGCTCGCGGTAATAGGCTTCGGCCAGCTCCGGGTGCCGCCACATGTTGTTGCGGGAAAACATGTGATCGCGCTCGTCGTAGCGTTCGGCCGGAGACCCGGCGGACGAGGTGGCGCGGGGAAAAAACCGCGCCAGCGACGCCGCCACGAGCAGCCCCACCCCGGTCAGGGCCGCCACGTTAGTCGCGCCGACGGCCGGAGCGCCGCCCCAGCGCCCCAGCGCCAGCCAGAGCGCGGTGTTACCGATCACGCCGGCGGCGGTGATCGCCGCGGCCCGCCATGCCCGCTCGCGGACGGCCGAGGCGAGCATGAGCCCGCCGAGCACGACGCCCGCCGCCAGGGGCAACAGGTTGAGGATGAGCAGATACGGTGCGGCCATGCGGCCCATCATACGGGCTTCGCCCGGAGGTTGCAACCGGTTCCCGCCGGGGCCGGCGCATCGCGCGGGGTCAGCGCGCCGCGCCGACGCGAAAACAGGCTTTCCGCCGGCGGCTTCGTATAGTAGGATTTGGTGGCTTCATTTCAAGGACAAGGAGAAGACATGATCGTGACCAACCGCATCCTCCGCTCCCTCTTCGCCCTGACAGCTTTGCTCGCGCTGACGGGCATGGCGATGGCGGCCGGACCGGACATTCCCGATTACTCGGCGACGCCCCGCGACCAGGTGCCCGAGGCGTACAAGTGGCGCGTCGAGGACATCTATCCCGACCTGGCCGCCTGGGAGGCGGAAAAGCAGGCCGTGATCGGCATGACCGCCGAGCTGGACGCCCGGGCCAAGGACTGGACCGCGTCGGCGGACCGGATGTACGCCCTCGTCGACTGGCTCAGCGGCGTCCAGCAGCGCGCCATGCGCCTGTTCATTTACGCCAGCCTGCAGGGCGACGGCGACCTGGCCAACCCGCTCTACAAGAAGATGCTGGGCGAGCTGCAGATGGTGTTCGTGAATTTCCAGTCCAAGCTCGGCTTCATGAATCCCGACATCCTGAAGCTCGGCCAGGAGACGATCGACGCCTACGTCAAGGCCGAACCGCGGCTGACGCCCTGGAAGGTGGGCTTCGACCGGGTGCTCCGCGAGAAGGACCATATCCTCCCCGCCGAGCAGCAGCGGCTGGTGGCGCTCACGGGCATGTTTGCCGGCGCGCCGAGCCAGGCGGCCACCATGCTCAACGACCTGGACATCCCCCGGCCGGAGGTCACCCTGTCCGACGGGACGAAGGTGGTCCTGAACCAGGCCAACTACCAGAAGCACCGCGCCTCGGCCAACGCGGCCGACCGCCGGCTGGTCATGGAAGCCTACTGGACCCACCAGAAGCAGTATGCCAACACCTTCGCCGTGCTCCAGGACGCGGCCATGAAACAGCACCTGTACCGCGCCCGGGTGAACAACTACCCGGACTGCCTCACCGCCGCCCTGTTCGGCAACGACATCAGCCCGGCGGTCTACCATAACCTGATCCAGACTGTCCGCGAGAACCTGGCGCCGCTGCACCGCTACCTGCGCCTGCGCCAGAAGCTGCTGGGGCTCCCCGAGATGAAGTACGGCGACGTCTACGCCTCGGCCGCCAAGTCCGTGGAAAAGCGCTATACCTTCGACGAGGCGCGCCGGCTCGTGCTGGCCGCCATGCGGCCCCTCGGCCCCGACTACGCGGCCGCTCTGGCCAAGGCGTTCGACGACCGCTGGATCGACATCTATCCCAACAAGGGGAAGGAGTCGGGCGCCTACTCGTCCGGCGTCTACGGCGTGCACCCGTACGTCAAGATGAACTACGACGGCTCCTACAGCGACGTCTCCACGCTGGCCCACGAGCTGGGCCATGCCATGCATTCCTATTTCTCGAACAAAACCCAGCCGCTTCCCACGTCGCAGTATCCCATCTTCCTCGCGGAGATCGCCAGCACCTTCAACGAGAACATGCTCATGCACGAGCTGCTCAAGTCGGAAACCGACGACGCGCTGAAGCTCTTCCTGCTGGACGGCTACATGGAGCGTTTCCGCGCCACCCTGTACCGCCAGACGCTGTTCGCCGAGTTCGAGCTGGCGATGCACCAGCACGTGGAGAAGGGCCAGACGCTCACGCCCGATTGGCTGAACGCGAAGTACCTCGAGCTCACCCGCGCCTACTACGGCCACGACCAGGGGGTGCTGAACGTGGAGGACTACATCCAGTACGAGTGGTCGGGCATCCCGCACTTCTTCATGAACTACTACGTCTTCCAGTACAGCACCGGCATCGTGGCCTCGATGGCCCTGTCCGACAAGGTGATGGCCGGCGGCCCGGCCGAGCAGCAGCAGTATCTCAAGTTCCTGCAGGCGGGCGGCAGCAAGTTCCCGCTGGACACGCTGCGCGATGCCGGCGTGGACATGTCCGATCCCGCGACGGTCCGGGCGGCCATGCGCCAGTTCGACGGGATGGTGAGCGAAATGGAGAAGATCGCGGCGCGGCTGGACAAGAAACAGGCCGGCCAATAAGACATTGAAGTATTGCGATAGATGCGCATCGGCCGGATCCGCCGGATCCGGCCGATCGCTTTCTATTCCTTCACCAGTTCCACCCGGCGGTTCTGCGCGCGTCCCAGCTCGGTATCGTTTTCCGCCACGGGCTTCGTTTCACCGAGGCCCGTCGCCTTCAGGCGTCCCGCGTCGATTCCCTGCCCCTCCAGGTATGCCTTGACCGCCTCGGCCCGCCCCTGCGACAGCTTCAGGTTGTGCGCGTCGTCGCCCGCCGAGTCGGTGTGCCCCTCGATGGTGAGCCGCCACGCCGGCTCGGCCGTGAGGATCCGGACCACCTCGTCGAGCACCGGCTTCGATTCCGGACGGATCGTCGTCGAGTCGACGTTGAACAGGATGCCGTAGAGCCGCGAGCGGCCGGCGGCGGCGAGATCCTTCTGCAGCTCGCCGCCCACGGAGCCGGACCAGTGGGGACAGCCGCCCACCTCGCCGGACACCTTCTCGCCGTCCCAGTTGCCCGCCGGCGCCGCGTCCTTGTCGGACCCGCGCCACCAGTATCCACGGAACGATTTCCCGTCGGGCGCGAATACCAGGATCGCCGGGCCTTCGTTCCCCTCGCCCTCTTCCGTCCAATGGATTTTCATGACCCGGCCTTCGATGGCGCCCCCGAGGATGCCTTCCCTGAATTCGTAACAGCCGGCCAGGGCGGTGCCCTGCTGGCGGACGTGGAACAGGGAATAGCTGCTCTCGTACGTGCCGGAGATGTCAGCCGGACCCTTGGGCGCCGCCGGCCGCCCGCCGAATCCGCGGAAGGCGAACAACTCGGCCCACTCCTCGCTGCCATGGTTGTCCGCGACGGTCAGGCGCACCCAGCGGCCGGGGAATTGCTTGGCTGCCGGAAATGCCTGCCGGTTGACGCCCTCCTTCAACTCGGTGCGAAGCACCTCGACAAAGCCGGACTCGCGCGACGTGTCGGAAATCTCGACAACCACATGCCGGGCGGCGGAGCCCGGAGTGTCCACGCCTTCGGTGTCGAACTCGAAGCGCTGGATGGTCGCCGGCGCCAGCAGCTCAAAGACGATGGCGTTGTTCCGGATCTTGCCCGTTTCGCTGGCCCAGCCCGAGGTGGGGCTTTCATCGATGAGGCACACCGCCGGCCAGCCGCCGTAATGCGCCGGCTCCACAACCGGGAGCGTGCCCTCGTGCAGGGCCAGCAAGTTGACGGCCTCGGCCGCCACCGCGGCGACGCCACCACCGGCCAGCATGGCCATAATGACGAGACATCTTAAGTAGCGTTTCATGAATGCCCTCCTTTGGGGGACCTGGGTGCTAGGACCTGGGATCTGGAACCTAGGACCTAGTTCTAAATCCGAAGGCAAATATTTCCAAGTTCCAGCCGATTCACCTATTCACCGATTCACCTATTCACCCAATTCCTCATTCACCATCCCACCAATTCACTGCGCCAACAGCCCCTCGCTCACAATATGACCGTCGGGGATGTTCTGCTTCAGAGTGACCTTCAGCCTGCCTTCGCTGAAGGTGAGGGTGGCCTTTGCCAGCGCCCCGCTCACCTGCTTGTTGAGCACTGCCGTGCCACTCTTCATGGTGCCGCGGATCTCGTTCGTCATGAACTTCAGGGTGACCTCGCACCCATCCTGGGTGACGGTGAAGATTCCGCCGCCCACGTTCCGCTTCTGGCCCACGCGGATCGACGAGACGCCCTGGATTTCGGTCACCGCCAGCACGCCCGTCCACGACCCGGAGATGTCGCTGCACGGCCCGTCGGTCTCCTTGTTCAGAATTTTGGCCAGTTCCCGGAGGGCTTCCGGCGTGAACAGGTCCGCCGGCAACTGCTCCTCCAACTCCTCGGGGAACCACTCCTTCGTGGGGCCGGGTCGCGGCAGATAGTTATAGCGCTCCTGATAGACGTGTCCGAGTTCGTGGATGATGATCTTGGCGATGTCGTACGTACCGCGCGCCTCGCCGCCTGCGCCTGAAGAGTACCAGCCGTCCTGGTTGAACTTGACGGTGTTGGCGTCAATGACCTGACCGCCGGCGGCCATCGCCATCGAGGATTGCTTACCGGTGTAAATGAACTTCAGGTTGGGATCGTCCAGGCAGGCCACCAGCCGCTTCCGGTCGGCCCGGGACAGCTTGGCCCAGGTGCCCGTGTCCAACTGGTACTTGATCGCGGCCAGGATCGTCGGCACCCGCAGTTCGGCGAACACGCCGGCGTCGCGCCCCTGTTCCGCCACCAACTGCACCCGGGGCCGCTGGGCCGTCTCGTAATAGTCCTTGAAGTCCTCCGTATCCACCGGTACAGCCGCGGCGCCGGCGGCGATCAGGCCCAGGCAGACCAGCGTCAGGGTGCTTCGGGATACCTTGACCATGTTCCCTCCTCGTCGGGCCACCGTGCCGGCAGGCGAACCGATCGCCTCGGGGGGCGCCGATTCAGAACAGATTTTGACAGATGAACTGCCCCCATTGTGTCGAAACGGGGCCCCGGTGTCAATGGGTACGCCCACAAGCACGGATGGACCTTAGATCAGACAGAACGAAAACGATTCTCGATGACGAGTACGATTACGATCACGAGCACGATTACGATTACGAATTACGAGTACGAATTACGAGTACGAAATTCGATATCCGAATTTCGATGTTCGATGCGCGATAATCCACCACAGTTTACACGGAGGGCGCAGAGAACATCGGGGGGCGGGAACGAGTCTCGAGCATCGATGACGAGCACGATTACGAATTACGATTACGAATTGCGATTACGAACATGAACCCTCAACTCTCAACCTACAACCATCGATCTCTCCCAAACCTGTGAACATGTGTATAATGGATACAACGTTATCCGGCTGTCCCTGAAGTCGACAGATCATGTCCCCGTGAGGTGACGATGATCGGCCAAACCGTCTCCCACTACCGGATCATCGCGAAACTCGGCGCGGGCGGGATGGGGGTGGTGTACCAGGCGGAGGACACGGCGCTGCAACGCACCGTGGCCCTCAAGTTCCTGCCGCCGGAGCTCACCCGGGACGCCGACGCCAAGCAGCGCTTCCTGCACGAGGCGCGCGCTGCGGCGGCACTGGACCATCCCAACATCTGCAACATGCATGAGATCGGCGAGACGGCCGGTGGGGAGATCTACCTGGTGATGGCCTGCTATGAAGGGGAGACTCTGCGGGACCGGATCCGAAGAGGACCGCTGCCGCTGGCGGAGGCGCTCAGCCTTGCGATCCAGGCGGGCGACGGCCTGGCGGAAGCCCACGCCCGCGGCGTCGTGCACCGGGACATCAAACCGGCGAACCTGTTCATCACGACGAAGGGCCAGTTGAAGATCCTGGACTTCGGCCTGGCCAAGCTGGCGGGGGCGTCGGCGCTGACACAGACCGGATCGACGCTGGGGACGGTCGGCTACCTGGCGCCGGAGCAGGCGCGGGGCGAAGCGATTGACGCGCGGACGGATATCTGGTCGTTGGGCGTGGTGCTGTACGAACTCGTGGCCGGACAATCCCCGTTCCGGGGCGAGTACGCCCAGGCGGTGATTTACGAGATTCTGAACGAAGCGCCGCCGCCACTGACAGGCGTTCGCACCGGAGTGCCGCTGGAGCTCGAGCGCATCGTGGCGAAATGCCTGGCCAAGGACCCGGCGGAGCGGTATCCGCACATGGAGGACCTGCTGGTGGACCTGCGGCATGTGCGCGGGGAGAGCGGGACGGCCACCCCGGTCCCGCCGGGTTCGGACCCGACCGGCATGACCCGGACAAAGCCGGCCGCGACGGGGTGGCTCACGCGGCGGCCGCGCGTGGCGGTCCTGGTGCTGGCGCTGCTGGCCGCGGCTCTGGGGGTGACCGGCGTGTTCGTCCTGCGGAAGTGGCTGCCGGGTTCCACCCCCTCCGCCCAGGTGATCAAGCTGGCCGTGCTCCCCTTTGAAAACCTCGGCGTGGCGGATGACGCCTATTTCTCCGCCGGAGTGACCGACGAGATCACCGGGCGCCTCGCCGGACTGGGCGGTCTGGCCGTGATCTCGCGGTCCAGCGCCGTCCAATACGCCGGCACGAACAAGAGCACCCGGCAGATCGGCGAAGAGCTCGGGGTCGCTTACCTGCTCACCGGCACGGTCCGGTGGGCCCGGGGGGCCGATGCCGCGGGCCACGTCCGCATCACGCCCCAGCTCGTCCGGGTCAGCGACGACACCAACCTGTGGGCGGACGTCTACGATTTCACCATCGACGACATTTTCCGCGTGCAGTCGGAGATCGCCCACTCGGTGGTGCAGCACCTGGGGCTGACGCTGCTGGAGCACGAGCGGGGCCCGCTGGATGCGCGCCCCACCGACGATCTCGACGCATACCACGCTTACTTGCGCGGCAAATACGCCGCCGGCCAGCCCCACTTCACGCTCGCCAACTGGCTCTCGGCGCTGGCCGACTTCCAGCGCGCCACCAACCTGGATCCCGGCTTCGCCGACGCCTGGGCGGAACTGTGCCGGGCCCACGCCCGGCTCGTCTACTACCGCTACGATCTCTCGCCCGAGCGCCGTGAGCAGGCGCGCCTGGCGCTCGAAAGCGCCCGCCGGCTGGCTCCCGGGACTCCCGCGGTCCACATGGCATCCGGTTATTACCACCTCTGGGTTGAGAAAGACCCCGTCACCGCGCTCACCGAATTTGAGGCCGCATCGGCGGCGATGCCCAACAACGCCGAAGTGCTGAAGGCCAAGGGTGAGCTGTTCCGCATGCGCGGCGACTGGCAGCAGGCGCTCGACGCCTTCCAGGCCGCCTGCGCCGTCAACCCGCGCGACACCTCGCCGCTGGTTGACGTGGCCGAGACGTGCTGGTGGATGCGCCGCTACCCGGAGGCCCAGACAGCCGCCGACCGGGCGATCGCGCTGGCGCCCGACCAGGCCTGGCCGCACCTGATCAAGGTGTACAACCTGTGGAGTTGGAAAGGCCCCGCCGGCATGGCGGACGCCCGCCGGGCCGCCGAACGGGTTCCGCAGAAACACGAATGGTGGACCTATGTCTGGTTTTATCAGGAATTGTACGAGGGACGGTACGCCCAGGCCATCATGTATCTGGATACGATCCGGGGACATTGGATCCGCGCCAAAATTTTAGCGGCCCCGAAGGTTCTGCTCACCGCGCAGGCGCACGGCTGGCTCGGTGAGACCGGTCGAGCCCGGGAGGAATTCGAAACGGCGCGGCGAATGCTCGAAAGCGAGATCCAAAAGATCCCCGATGACGGACGCTACCACAGCTCTCTCGGCGTGGCCTACGCGGCGCTGGGCCTGCGGGAGCAGGCGCTGGCCGCCGGGAGGCGCGGCATCGAGCTCCTGCCCATGTCCCGCGATTCGGTGTACGGCGGTATCCACGTGATCGACCTCGCGCACATCCACACCCTGCTCGGCCAGGATGAAGAGGCCGTTCATCGACTGGAGGAACTCCTTTCCCGTCCGGGCTGGATCAGCGCACCGTGGCTGGAAATGGATCCCCGCTGGAAATCGCTCCGCTCCCATCCGCGCTTTCAGGCGCTGCTGAAGAAGTACGCGGTTCAGCCATGATCGGCCAGACCGTCTCCCACTACCGGATCCTGGAGCAGCTCGGCGCGGGCGGGATGGGCGAGGTGTACCGTGCCCGCGACGAGCGGCTGGGGCGGGACGTGGCCATCAAGCTGTTGTCCCCGGAGCTCGCGGCGGATCTGGAGCAACGGCGGCGCTTCGAACAGGAAGTACGCGCTGCGGCAGCGCTGAACCATCCGGGGATCCTGGCGGTCCATGACGTGGGGGATCATGAGGGCCGCCCCTTCCTGGTCGCCGAACTGCTGGAAGGAGCCACGCTGCGGGAGAGGCTGGCGGGCGGGAAGGTTGCTCCGAAGAAAGCGGCGGCCTGGGGAGCGGAGATCGCAGCGGCGCTATCGGCGGCGCATGAGCACCGGATCATTCACCGGGACTTGAAACCGGAGAACCTCTTCATCACCACGGACGGGCGGATGAAAATCCTGGACTTCGGGCTGGCCAAAGTAGCGGCGCCGCTGCCGGCGGGGGACGAGACGGAGAGCCTGAAGCCGCGGGCGACGGACCCGGGGACGGTGCTGGGGACGGTGGGCTACATGTCGCCGGAACAGGTGCGGGGGGAGGCGGTGGACCACCGGACGGACATCTTCTCCCTGGGGTGCGTGCTGTATGAAATGCTTTCGGGAGCGAAGGCGTTCCAGCGGGACACGGCGGTGGAGACGCTGAATGCGATCCTGAAGGAGGAGCCGCCGGAGCTGGCGGCGCTGGACCCGAAGATCCCGCCGGGCCTGGCGAAACTCATCGAGCACTGCCTGGAGAAGGATCCCTCCGGCCGCTTCCAGTCCGCCCGCGACCTGGCGTTCGACTTGAAGACGTTGAGCGTGGCATCCGGGGAACAACCGGCGAGTGCACAGGCCCGGGTTGTGATGGCTCGGCCCCGGATCCGCGAGCGCGTGATCTGGAGCCTGACGGTCGCCGCTCTGGCAGCAGCGATCATATGGCTCGGGATGCTCCGACCCAGTCATCCCGGATTCGTGCCCGAACCGGTGCGCTTCTCGGTCATGGGGCCCGACGATGCGATGCTCGTACCCGACTCAACCGCAGCGGCTATCTCACCGGACGGGCGGCGCCTGGTCTACTCCGTCATGGACGCGACCGGCTTGATACGGCTATGGGTGCGGCCGCTGGACTCGCTCACCGCACGGCCTCTCGCCGGCACCGAGGGCGCCATCCACCCCTTCTGGTCCCCCGACAGCCGGGTCATCGCGTTCTTTTCCCAGGGCAAGCTGCGAAAGATCCCCGTGGCCGGGGGTTCGCCGGAGGTGATCTGCGACGCACCCGACGGGCGCGGCGGATCATGGGGCAAGGGCGATGTCATCGTGTTCGCGCCGTTCTCCAAGGGATCCCTCCTCAAGGTCGCCGCCGAAGGTGGCGCGCCGGTCGAAGTGGCAAAGCCGGACCGGACCCGCGGGGATACCGGGCTGCGTTTCCCGTGCTTTCTCCCTGACGGCCGACACTTTCTCTACGTGAGCCTGCCGCGCAAGCCGGGCGGATTCGATGTCTTCGTGGCCACCCTGGATGGAGGGGGACACCGCCGCATCATGTCGGCAAGCTCGGCACCTGTCTACGCCGAGCCCGCCCACCTGCTTCTCACTCTCGGCGACCGGCTGGTCGCGCAGCGCTTCGACCTGTCGAACCTGCAGACGGTGGGCAAAGCCGTGCCGATCGGGGACGCGCCGGTTCAGACCATGTTCGAAGCCGGGCCGGCCGTGTCCGTTTCGACAAACGGCGTGCTCGCCCATGGCGCATTGAGTCCGCCCATGACGGAACTGGTCTGGCTCGATCGCGCCGGGCGGCAGACGGGCAGGATCCCGTTGCCACCGGGCGGCTACTCCAATCCGTCGCTCTCGCGCAATGGCCGGTGGGCGACGGTGACCCGGTGCAACTCCGCGATCGACAACGACCTCTGGCTCGTGGACCTGCAGCGCCTGCTGACCACCCGGCTGACCTTCGACGGCAAGGTCACGTCCGGATGGGGCATGGCCGTGCCGGTGGTCTGGTCGCCCGACAGCAATCGTGTCGCGTACTGCCACGATCGGTCCGGGGTGTACGACGTGTACCAGATCCTGACCAGCGGCGAGGGGAAGCCGGAGCCACTGGTCCAGTCCGACGAACCGTTCAAGCTGCCCGTGGCATGGTCTCCGGATGGGAAATGGGTTGTCTACGCCCAGTTGGACACGAGGGGCATGTACGACCTCTGGATGGTGTCCGTCCATGGTGACCGCACGCCGGCACCATACATCCGCTCGCCATTCACCGAGGACTTTGCCGCGTTCTCACCGGATGGGCGCTGGCTGGCGTACTCATCGGACGAGACCGGCACGTCCGAGATCTACGTGCGGCCGTTCCCCGAGCCGGGCGAGAAGTACCGGGTCTCCACCTCGGGCGGAATGATTGTCCAGTGGTCGAGGGACGGCAAAGAACTGGTGTTCTTCTCTCTCAGCCCGTACTACTACGGCTGCGGCCCGATCTATGCGGTCGACGTGGAGACGCAGCCGACGTTCAGGGCGGGCACACCGCACGTGCTCTTCACCCCGCGGCCGGACATCTCCGGCCTGGCGATGTCGGCCGATCTCTCGCGCTTCCTGGCGACTGTCCCGAGGGAGGGCGCGACACCGGCCGGCATCACGGTCATTTTGAACTGGCCGGCTATACTGGGACGGCTGTGACGTGACGCATCGAAACGATCAAGTCCCCCGCGAGGTGGCGATGATCGGTCAGACCATTTCACATTACCGAATTCTGGAGAAGCTCGGCGCGGGCGGGATGGGGGTGGTGTACAAGGCCGAGGACACCACGCTGCAGCGCGCCGTGGCCCTCAAGTTCCTGCCGCCGGAACTCACCCGCGACGCCGACGCCAAGCAGCGCTTCCTCCACGAGGCGCGGGCCGCGGCGCGATTGGACCATCCGAACATCTGCGCGGTGTTCGAGATCGGCGAAACGGCGGACGGCTCGCTCTACATCGTCATGGCCTGTTACGAGGGGAAGACGCTGCGGGAACGCATCCAGCGGAGTCCCCTGCCCTGGCCGGAGGCGGCGCGGCTGGCGGGGCAGGCCGCGGCGGGCCTGGATCATGCGCACGGCAAAGGGATCGTCCACCGCGACATCAAGCCGGCCAACCTGTTTGTGACAATGGATGGATTGGTCAAGGTACTGGACTTCGGCCTGGCGAAGCTGGCCGGGGCGTCGGTGCTGACCAAAGACGGCTCGACCCTGGGGACTGCCTCCTACATGTCACCGGAGCAGGTGCGCGGCGAGGCGTCGGACGCGCGGTCGGACATCTGGTCGCTGGGTGTTGTCCTGTATGAGCTGGTTGCGGGACGGCCACCGTTTGCGGGGGAGTACGTCCAGGCGGTGATGTACGGAATCGTGCACGAGGAGCCGCCCCCTCTGTTGCAGCAGGGAGTGGACCCGCCGCCGGAGCTGCAAGCGATCGTGGACCGTTGTCTGGTGAAGGATCCCGCCGGGCGGATTTCCACGGCCCGGGAGCTGGCCGCCGCGTTGGACGCGTTCGGAAAGCCGGCGGCGCATTCGGCGTCCGGGGCGAACCGGCCGCCCCCGGCCGCCCGGGAGAGGTCCATGATCGCTGTCCTCCCTTTCGCCAACATGAGCGGCGCGAAGGAGGACGACTTCCTCTGTGAGGGGCTGGCCGAGGAGATCATCAACGCGCTCACCCGCATCCCCGGGCTGACCGTGATCGCCCGGACCTCCGCCTTCGCGGTGGCGCGGATGGGGCTCGACGCCCGCGAGGCCGGCGCGCGCCTCGGCGTCGGCAACCTGCTGGAGGGGAGCGTGCGCCGGGCGGGCAACCGGGTGCGCGTGACGGCGCAACTCATCAACGCCGCCGATGGCGCCCAGGCGTGGAGCGAGCGGTACGACCGCGAGCTGACGGACGCACTGGTGCTCGAGGACGAGATCGCCGCGGCCATTGCCGGCCGGCTGAGTTCCGAGTTCGGAGGAAACGCGCCGGAGCGCCGCCGCTCGACGGTGGACGCGGAGGCCTACGGGGCCTATCTCGAAGGCCGGTACCATTTCGCTCGCGGCACACCGGATGCCCTGGCCAGGGCCGGTGCCTGCTACGAGCGGGCCCTCGCCCGAGCGCCCCGACTCGCCATCGTGTACGACGCACTGGCCGAGCTCCACTGGTTCCTGGGTTTCTTCGGCGGAGTGCCCCCGCGCGAGGCGTTCACCGCCAGCACCTGGCACGCCCTGCGCGCGCTGGAGCTGGACGATACGCTCGCCGAAACCCACGCCCTGCTCGGCATGCTCCGCAAGGAGCTGGACTACAACTGGTCCGAGGTGGAGCGGGAGCTGCGCCGGGCATTCGAGCTGAATCCCCGGTCGCCGCTCGTCCGCCTGCGCCACGCCATCAGCCATCTGCTCCCCCACGGCCGCATCGACGAAGCGGTGGCCGAGCTCGAGGCGGTGGTTCAGACGGACCCGCTGTCGCTCTTCGCCCGCTGGTGGCTGGGCACCATGATCCTGCTGGCGCACCGGTACGACCGGGTGCTCGCGGAGGGCCGGCACCTGACGGAGCTCGAGCCAACCCATTTCCTGGGCCACTGGCTGGCCGGCATGGGGCATGACGGGCTTGGGGCCCCAGCCGCGGCGTTGGAGGAACTGCAGCGGGCGCATGAGTTGTCCGGCGGGATCCCCTTCACGCTGGGATTTTTGGCCTACGTCCAGGGTCGGGCCGGACAGCGGGCCGGCGCCCGGGCGTCGCTTGAAAGCGCTCGGCTTGCCGCGACAACCCGTTACGTGCCCCCGTCGACCTTTGCGTTCGGATACATCGGGCTCGGGGAGTGGGACGCCGCCTTCGAATGGCTGGGGCGGGCCGTCGAGGGACGCGATCCGTTGATCATGCCGATCCAGTCGTTCCACTTCCTGGATCCTGTCCGCCACGACGTCCGCTACCGGGAGCTGCTGCGCCGGATGAACCTGCTGCCGGGAGACCTGCCATGATCGGCCGGACCATTGCTCACTATCGCATCATCGAGAAGCTCGGCGCGGGCGGGATGGGGGTGGTGTACAAGGCCGAGGACACCGCCCTGCAGCGAACGGTGGCGCTGAAATTCCTGCCGCCGGAGCTGACGCGAGACGCCGACGCCAAGCAGCGTTTCCTGCACGAGGCGCGCGCCGCGGCGCGATTGGATCATCCGAATATCTGCGCGGTGTACGAGGTGGGGGAGGCCGACGGGCAACTCTTCCTGGCCATGGCGTGCTACGAGGGGATGACGCTGCGGGAGAAGCTCCAGGAGGGTCTCCTCCCCTGGGCCGAGGCGGCGGCGCTGGCGATGCAGGCGGCGGCCGGGTTGTCGGAGGCGCATGCCCACGGCATTGTCCACCGGGACATCAAGCCGGCGAACCTGTTCCTCACCGCCAAAGGCCAGGTGAAGATCCTGGACTTCGGCCTGGCCAAGCTGGCGGGGGCGTCGGCGTTGACCCAGACGGGGACGACGGTGGGGACGGCCCACTACATGTCGCCGGAGCAGGCGCGGGGCGAGACGGTGGACGCCCGCTCCGACCTCTGGTCGCTGGGGTGCGTGCTGTACGAGCTGGTGGCCGGGCGGACGCCGTTCCGGGGCGATTACGCCCAGGCGGTGATCTACGGGATCCTGAACGAAGCGCCGCCGCCGCTGGCGGAGTTCGCGCCGGACGCGCCGGCGGTGCTGCAGGGGGTGGTGGCGAAGTGCCTGTCCAAGGACCCGGCGGCGCGGCCGGCGGCGGCGTGGGAGCTGGCCGACGCGCTGGCGGCGTGCCTGGGGCTGGAGGCGCCCACGGCGCCGGTGAGCTACAAGGCGCCGCGGGCGGCGCAGCCGGGGTGGCGGCGGTGGCCGGTTGCCGCGGCGGCGCTGGTGATCCTGCTGGCGATGGCGGGGATCGTCGCGTGGCGGAGCGGCTGGGGACCGTTTCCGGCATCGGAGCGGACGGTCCGGCTGGCGGTGCTGCCGCTGGCGAACCTGAGCGGCGATCCGGAGCAGGAGTACCTCTCCGACGGTCTGACCCAGGAGCTGATCAACCAGCTGGGGCGGCTGCACCCCGCGGGTTTGAGCGTGATTGCCCGCACCTCGGTCATGCGCTACAAGAAAAGTGACAAAAGCATCGACCAGATCGGAGAGGAACTGGGCGTCGATTATATCTTGGAAGGAAGCGCGCAGCGGGAAGGAGCACGAATCCGGGTGACGGCTGAGCTGATCCGGGTGGGGGACCAGGCGCAGCTGTGGGCGGACGCGTTCGAGCGGGAAATGGCGGGGATCCTGTCGCTGCAGAGCGACGTGGCGAAGAAAGTGGCCGGCGCGCTGGTACTGAAGCTGCTGCCCGCCGAGCAGGCGCGCCTGGCCAACGTCCGGGCCGTCAACCCGGAAGCGTACGAAGCCTACCTCAAAGGATCCTACCACTGGAAAAAACTGACGAAGAACGATATCGACACCGCCCAGCAGTATTTCGACCTGGCGCTGACCAAGGACCCGAACTACGCGCCGGCTTACGAGGGCCTGGCGTGGGTCTGGGCTGCCCGCCAGCAGATGCACCTCTTGCCGCCGCGCGAGGCCGGGCCGAAGGCGAAGGCGGCTGCCCTCCAGGCGGTCTTGCTCGATGACGATTCCTCCGGTGCCCACGAAGCCCTGGCCATTGTCAAGTCCTGGACCGACTGGGACTGGACCGGCGCGGCGCCGGAGTGGCGTCGGGCCCTCGAGCTGGATCCCAACTCCGCCAACACCCACGCTTACTACGCGCATTACCTGGCGAACACGGGACACGTCCAGGAAGCCTTGACGCACAGCCGCCGGTCGCTGGAATTGGACCCCTTCAATGCCCTGTACCATGCCATGTACGCAGGCGTCCTGAAGTACGCACGCCGCTATGACGACGCCCAGGCGGAGTCGCGCCTAGCGCTGACGATGCAACCCAATCTGCCACCCGCCCTCGTGACTTATCGCGTCTGTCTATTTAAGAAAGGTCGGTACGATGAACTGATCGCCGACTACCGGGAGAAGTTGCGGAATCCCGAAGTCCTGGCCGAGTTCGAACGCGGCGTTGCGTCAGGCGGGTACGCCGTGGGAAAACGCAATATGGCGGACTACTGGGCTGCCCGGCAGGATCGACCGGGAGCCGTTTCCGCACATGGCATCGCCCATATGTACTTGGAAGCCGGCGACTATGACCGGGCTTTGGATTTCTTCGAGAAGGCATGCGACGAGCGGGATCCCAACACACCTTATATCGGTTTGCCGACATACCACGATCCTCTGCACACCAACCCGCGATATCAGGCACTCCTGCGACGAATGAACCTGCCGACTGAAGAAACGAAATGATCGGCCAGACGATTGCCCATTATCGGATCATCGAGAGGCTCGGCGCGGGCGGGATGGGGGTGGTGTACAAGGCCGAGGACACCGCCCTGCAGCGCACCGTGGCCCTCAATCAGATGTACCGGTCCTTGTGCTTCAGGACGAAGTCGGTGACGGCAGCCAGCCGGATGTCGCCGTCGTTGTAAATCCGGACACTCCAGGAGATCGTGATCCCCAGATAGCCGAGAAACAGCAGGAGTATGACGGGCACTCCGATCAGGACGCCACAGCCCATGGTGACCACACCGAAGAGGATCAGCAGCACCAGGAGCACCATCCACACCGCCAGGAAGATCACGTGGAGCACCAGGCCCTGCAGGGCGTGGAAGCGCAAGGCCCGTTTCTCGGGAGCCTGGGTCAGCAGGACGACCAGTGGCACCAGGATGGGGAGTATGCCCAAATAGCAGACGGCGCCGAGCCCCCGATCCTCGGGGGAAAGAACAAACTCCCCGCCCGTGGCAGGCCCGGGCGGCGGGGGAGCGCCGGGTGGTCCTGTTGCGGCCATGGCGGTGACCTCCTGGTTCTGATTTCGATCAGCTGATCATGCGTTCGATTACGAGTACGATTACGAGCACGATTACGAGCACGAAATCCGAAGTCCGATGTCCGATGTCCGCATTACGGGAACGAGCCTCGAGTCTCGAGCCTCGAGCCCCGATTACGAGTACGATTACGAATTACGAGCACGAACCATCAACCATCTACTATCAACCATCAACCGTTGAATGCTAGTCGCGCGTGAGCTGGCGGTACTTGATGCGGTGGGGGATCTCGGCGGCGGCGCCGAGGCGCGCCCGGCGGTCGGCGGCGTAATCGGAGTAGTTTCCCTGGAACCAAACCGCCTGGCTCTCGTCTTCGAAGGCGAGGATGTGGGTGGCGATGCGGTCCAGGAACCAGCGGTCGTGGCTGATGACGACGGCGCAGCCGGCGAAGTTCTCCAGCGCGTCCTCCAGCGCCCGGAGCGTGTTCACGTCCAGGTCGTTGGTGGGCTCGTCCAGAAGCAGGACGTTGGCGCCGGACTTGAGCATCTTGGCCAGGTGGACGCGATTGCGCTCGCCGCCCGAGAGCTGCCCCACCTTCTTCTGCTGGTCGCCACCGGCGAAGTTGAACCGGCCCACGTAGCCGCGCGAGTTCACCTGCCGGCCGCCGAGATCGATGGTCTCGGTGCCGCCCGTAATCTCATCCCAGACCGACCGCTCGGGATTCAGGGTGTCGCGGCTCTGGTCCACGTAGGCCAGCTGGACCGTCTCACCCAGCCGGATGGCGCCGCCGTCCGGCTGTTCCTGCCCCGTGATCATCCGGAACAGGGTGGTCTTCCCCGCCCCGTTGGGACCGATGATTCCGACGATGGCGTTGGGCGGAATGGCGAATGACAGCTTGTCCACCAGCAGGCGCTCGCCGTAGCCCTTGCGGACCTCTTTGGCCTCGATCACCACGTCGCCAAGGCGCGGCCCCGGCGGGATGAAGATCTCCAGCTCCGGCGCCTGCTTCTCGCTCTCCTGCGCCAGCAGCCGCTCGTAGGCGGTGAGGCGGGCCTTCCCCTTGGCCTGGCGGGCCTTGGGCGACATATGGATCCATTCGAGCTCGCGCTGGAGGGTCTTCTGGCGCTGGCTCTCCGCCTTCTCCTCCTGCTGCAGGCGGGTGCGCTTCTGGTCCAGCCACGACGAGTAGTTCCCCTTCCACGGGATCCCCTGGCCGCGGTCCAGCTCCAGGATCCAGCCGGCCACGTTGTCCAGGAAGTAGCGGTCGTGGGTCACGGCGATGACGGTGCCCGGGTACCCCTGCAGGTGATGTTCCAGCCACGCCACCGACTCGGCGTCGAGATGGTTCGTGGGCTCGTCCAGGAGCAGGATGTCGGGCCGGGTGAGGAGCAGCCGGCAGAGGGCCACGCGGCGCAGCTCGCCTCCCGAAAGCACCTTCACCGGCGTGTCGCCCGGCGGGCAGCGCAGCGCGTCCATGGCCATCTCGAGGCGGCTGTCCAGGTCCCAGGCGTCGCGGGCGTCGATCTGCTCCTGGATAGCGCCCTGTTTCTCAAGGAGTTTCGTCATCTCGTCGTCGTCTATAGGTTCGCTGAGGCGGTCGCTGATGCGGTTGAACTCCTCCAGCAGCGCCGCCGTCTCCGCCACTCCCTCGGCCACCACCTCGCGGACGGTCTTGGCGGGATCCAGCTTCGGCTCCTGCTCCAGGAAGCCGATGGTGAAGCCCGGCGCACAGACGGTCTCGCCCACGAAGTCCTTCTCGACGCCGGCCATGATGCGGAGCAGCGTGCTCTTGCCGGAGCCGTTGAGGCCGATGACGCCGATCTTGGCGCCGAAAAAGTACGACAGGTAGATATCCTTGAGGACCGCGCGCTGGCCGTGGAACTTGCCCACGCCGATCATGGAGTAGATGACCTTGTTGGGTTCCGTGCTCATGGACCTGGATCGCCTCCGGATGAAATGAACCGGCACTGCGGCTTCTGTCTAGGGTGCCGGCCGAGCGCCTATTGTAATGGAAATCCCGCGCCGCCGGGACAGAATTCATCCGACCGATGGCGCGGCTTGCCGCTCCACGCGCCACCCGGCAACGATTTCCGCCGCGGGCCGCTCACCAGCCCGCGAACAGATCCCCGACTTCCAGCCGGAGCAGCGGATTGAGGCGGAACGCCTCCGCGTGCAGCCGCCGGGCGTCCGCCCGCAGCGCCTCACGCTCGCCGGCCGGCGCCGCCGCTGCCCGCCTCGACAGCAGGGCCGCGCGCACGGCGTCCAGCCGCGCCCGCCGGCGGTTGATCGCGGCCGATTCGTCCAGCGTCTGTTCCACCCGCGCCAACCGCTCCCGGACGGTCTCGCCATCGTCCGCAGCGAGGGATTGACGGAGCAAACACTCGGCCAGCAACAGCAACCGTTCCGCCCGGTCGGCGCCGCGAACGGTGTCGGCCTCCAGCAACCGGGCCGCCTCCGCCAGCGCGGCTCGCGCGTCCCGGCCGCGGCGTTGCGTCCACGCCGCCCGGGCCAGTTCCACTTCCGCCGCCAGCAGGTGCAACTCCGGAATGCCGCCACAGCGGGCGACGCCGCGCTCGGCCCATCCCCGCGCCTGCTGGAACAGGGCGGCGGCGTTACGGCCCGCGTCCGCGGCCAGTTGCGCCTCGAACAGGGCCCGGCGGGCCAGCCCAACGTAGGGCCAACGCTCCTCGGCGTTGAGCTCCAGCTCCCGCTGCAACAGGACGCCGGCACGCTGCAGCCCGGCGCCGGGAGAGCCGTTCCGCGCCCATTCCCCGCGCGCCTGGATCAGGTGGGCAAAGGCGAGATTGTCGACGATGTAGCTGTCCTCCGGGTTGATGGCGTGGGCGCGCTCCAGGGCGCGCAGCGCCTCGGCCAGCGGTGGCGCCGGATCCCGCCCGTTCTGCAGGTTGTCCCAGGCAAGCTGGGCATTGGCGAATCCGAAACTGTTGAGGATCCATGCCGAGTCAGGTTCCTCGGCATCGGCGCGGCGGTGGTCCGCGATGGCCTGCCGCAGCGCGGGCGCCGGGTCGATGCCGTGGCGGGCCTCGTACCGCGCCTGCGTCTCGAAGGCCATGCCGCGGTTGCACCGCAGCTTGGTGAGCCGGGGGTTGAGCGCCAGCCCCCGCTCGTACGCCCGAACGGCATGCTCCAGCGCGGGCCGCGGATCCTGGTCATGGTCCGACCGGTATTCCGCCTCCAAGGCGTGCGTGTTGCCCAGCGTGTTGTACAGGCTGAAAACCCGGGGGGCCAGCTCGCGGGCCCGCTCCAGCTCCCGCGACGCCTGAGCCAGCTCCGCCAGGGGATCCTGCCCCTGGTTCAGCAGGTGTTCGGCGATGAGGCGGTGGCTCTGTCCCAGGCGGTGATGGGCGAGGAATTGCCTGGGATTCAAATTCAGAGCCTGACCGTACCGCCCGATCGCCTCTGTCAGAGCCGGCGTGGGGTCCTCACCCCGGTAGCTGAGGAAGACGCCCTTTCGCTGAAAGGAGTCGCCCAGGGTGATCCAGGCGGCGGGGCGGCTCCGGTTAAGGCGGACGCCCTGCTCGGCCGCCGCCGCGGCCCGGGCGAGTTCCGGCATGGGGTCCTGTCCGCGTTCGGCCAGGGCTTCGGCCAGCAACCGGATGATTTCGGATTTCAGGCTGTACGCTGTCCCCCGTTCCGGATCGGCCTGAAGCGCCATGTCGCAGGCCCGCTGCCCGTCATCGGTGATCGCCCGTATCTGTTCCAATTCGCCGCGCGCCCGGTAGGCCCGGGCCAGTTGCAGGGCGGCGAGCTGCTCATAGAGCGCGGGGTCGCTGTGCGCCATCTCCCCGGCCGCGTGATACGCCGCGCCGGCCCGCTGGAAATCCTCCTCGGCCGGCTCGTACTGACCGGCGTTGACGCGGTCGCGGCCGCGGCTCAGGTGAACGTCCCCTTCCAGGCGCTTGAGTTCGTACATCCAAGGCGACTGTTGGAAACCGCGCCCGGCCAGCTCCAGGGCGTCGTCGTGACGGCCCTCGTACAGGGCGATGAGGCCTTCCACGTAGAGCGGCGATTCCACCTGGGCGCCTGCGCCGCGTCGCAGAAAGTCCAGCGCGGGCAGCCGGTACTCATGCTCGATCTCCTCGAGCCGGGCCGCCCGCAGCTCGGCGTTAGTGATCCGGTCGGCCGCCTCGCGCTCCACCTGGTACAGCAGGCCCAGCAGCAGGCCGGTGGCGTAGGCGGCGTCGGAAGTCCGGAAGCCCGCGTCCCACGCCTGGCGCAGCGCCTCGCGGGCCGCCTCGTACTCCTGCAGCGCCAGGTGTCCCCGGCCCAGGGCGTAGTAGCCGGGTCCGTCCGCCAGGCGGCCGGCCTCACGCATGGCTTGCCGCACCTGCGCCATTCGCTTCCGGATCACCGTCCGCTCGCGCCGGATGTCGTGGAGCGGCAGCATGTGGGCGACGCGAAGGAAGCCCTCGGTCTCCTTGGCGGCGGCGCCGAACTGCTGAGCCAGCACCGCTTGGCGAGAGGAATCCTGACGGGCCTTCACCACCATCAGGACCGCCGCCAGCACCGCCACGGCGGCCACCGCGATCACCGCCGACGCCAGCCGGTGCTTGCGGACCAGCTTCACGCCGCGGTACCACAGGCCGGCCCGGTGTGCGGCGATGGGCTCGCCGTCGAGGTAGCGGCGCAGGTCCGCCGCCAGCGCCTGGGCCGATTCGTACCGTCGCTGGGGCTCCTTCTCCAGACACTTGAGCACCACGGTCTCGAGGTCGCGAGGGATGCTGGCGTCATGCCGGCGAGGCGGTACGGGCTCCTCGTGCGCCAGCCGCAGGATAACCTGGAACACATTGTCGCCTTCCACCGGGGGACGGCCGGTGAGCAGGAAGTACAGCGTGGCGCCGAGGCCATACACGTCCGTCCGCCGGTCCACGCGGCTCAACGATCCCCTGGCCTGCTCAGGCGCCATGAACAGCGGCGAGCCCAGCACGGATCCCGTCACGGTGGTCCCGTCTGCCTCGGTGTCACGGGCCAGGCCGAAGTCGGTCACGAACGGGTGCCAGCCGCCGTCGGCGCCTGGCTCCAGCATGATGTTGGCCGGCTTGAGGTCCCGGTGCACGATCCCCAGCCGGTGGGCGGCGTGGATCGCGTCGGCCACCTGAGCCAGGAGGGCCACCTTCTGATCCAGCGTCAGCCGCGCACTGGCCTTTTCCAGCGACTCCCCCTGAACATAGTGCATGGCGATGTACGGGAAGTCGCCCACGGTGCCCACCTCGTGGATAGGGCAGACGTGGGGATGCTCGATCCGGGCCTGGGCCCGGGCCTCGCGCACGAACCGCTCCTGGATGTCCGCGCTGCCCAGCCGGATGATCTTGATGGCCACCCAGCGCCCCAGCCGCGGGTCGCGGGCCCGGTACACGCGTCCCATCCCGCCTTCGCCGATGAACTCGATGGCTTCGTAACGATCCCAGCCGGGCACCGGAAAGTCATGGGTCATGCGCGCGCTCCCCGAATGGATCCGGTCGCTGTCTCGGTAAGCCTCATTATATCCGCAAACCCGTTTCCGCCCAACCCGCCGCTGCGCCATCCCCACCGAACCACCCGCGGTCAGGGCTTCACATTTTTTTCCAACCCCCTGCCCGGATTTGCGTATACTAGCTTTTCAATCCCCTGTGTATAGGAGACGACATGCGATTGAGATTGTTGCTGCTCGCCCTGATCTGCCTCCTGGCCCTGCCCGTCCTCGCCGCCGAGGCCGAAAAGAAGGACGCCAAGGACAAGGAGAAGGATCCCTTCGTCTCAGGCACGTTCAGCGGCCTGAAGTTCCGGAGCATCGGCCCGGCGTACTGCTCCGGCCGGATCGGCGACCTCGCCGTCAACCCGGACAAGCCCAGCGAGTACTACGTGGCCGTGGCGTCGGGCCACGTCTGGAAGACCGTCAACGCCGGCACGACCTGGACGCCGGTGTTCGACAAGCACGGCGCCTACTCCATCGGCTGCGTGACCATGGACCCCACCAACACGAACGTCGTCTGGATCGGCACCGGCGAAAACAACCACCAGCGCTCCGTGAGCTACGGCGACGGCGTGTACAAGTCCGTCGACGGCGGCAAGAGCTGGAAGCACATGGGGCTGAAGGAATCCCGCCACATCGGGATGATCGCCATCGACCCGCGCGACTCCAAGGTGGTCTACGTGGCCGCCGAGGGCTCCGCCTGGGGCCCCGGCGGCGACCGCGGCCTGTACAAGACCGAGGACGGTGGCGCCACCTGGACCAAGGTGCTGGAGATCAGCGAGCACACCGGCGTCAACAACGTGGTGCTCGACCCGCGCTGTCCCGACCGGATCTACGCCACCTCGGAGCAGCGCCGCGCCCACGTCTTCACCAAGATCGGCGGCGGCCCGGAGACCGCCATCCACAAGTCCGAAGACGCCGGCAAGACCTGGCGCAAGCTCACCAGCGGCCTTCCGTCGGGCCACATGGGCGGCATCGGCCTGGCCGTGTCGCCGGTCAACCCCGACGTGGTCTACGCCATGATCGAGGCGGCCAACGACGAGAGCGGCTTCTACCGCTCCACCGACCGCGGCGAGTCGTGGTCCAAGATGAGCGACCACGCCAGCTCCGGCCAGTATTACAACGAGATCTACTGTGATCCGAAAAACGTGGACAAGGTCTATTCCGTCGAGACGTACTCGTTCGTGACCGCCGACGGCGGCAAGACCTGGCAGCGGCTGAGCAACAACGGCCGGCACGTCGACGACCACGTGATCTGGATCGACCCGGCCGACACCGACCACTTCCTCATCGGCGGCGACGGCGGTCTCTACGAATCGTGGGACGCCGGCGCCACCTACGAGTTCAAGCCCAACCTGCCGGTCACCCAGTTCTACCGCGTGAACGTGGACAACTCGCTGCCCTTCTACTACGTGTTCGGCGGCACCCAGGACAACAACAGCATGGGCGGGCCGTCCCGCACCACCCGCAACCAGGGCATCGTCAGCGCCGACTGGTTCGTCACCCAGGGCGGCGACGGTTTCTGGACGGCGGTGGATCCGACAAATCCCAACATCGTCTATGCCGAGGCGCAGTACGGCAACATGTGCCGTTACGACCGGCAGAGCGGCGAGAGCGTGGATATCCGCCCCGAGCCGCGCCCCGGTGAATTGACCTACCGCTGGTACTGGGACGCGCCGCTCATGATCAGCCCCCATGCCCCCACCCGCCTCTACTGCGCCGCCAACAAGGTGTTCCGCAGCGACGACCGCGGCGACACCTGGACCGTGATCAGCGACGACCTGACCGCCCAGATCGACCGCAACACCATCCCCGTCATGGGCAAGTACTGGAGCGTCGATGCGGTGGCCAAGGATGTGTCGCTCTCGCAGTACGGCGTCATCCTGGCCATGGATGAGTCCCCCGTGCGCGAGAACCTCCTGTACGTGGGCACCGACGACGGGCTGATCCAGATCTCCGAGGACGCCCGCGCCTGGCGCAAGGCCGGCGAGTTCCCCGGCGTGCCGGCCAACACCTACGTCAGCGACGTGCAGGCCGACCGTTTCAACGAGCAGGTGGTCTACGCCGCGTTCGACAACCACAAGCGGGACGACTTCAAGCCGTACCTCCTCAAGAGCGCCGACAAGGGCAAGACCTGGACGTCCATCGCCGGCAACCTGCCCGAACGCGGCACCGTTTACACCGTCGCCCAGGACCACGTGAATCCCGACCTGCTGTTTGCGGGCACCGAGTTCGGCGTGTTCTTCACCGTGGACGGCGGCCAGAAGTGGGTGCAGCTCGGCGGCGACCTGCCCACGGTGGCGGTGTTCGACATCGCCATTCAGCGCCGCGAGAACGACCTGGTTCTGGCCACCTTCGGCCGCGGCTTCTACATTCTGGACGACTACTCCGCCCTGCGCCAGGTGACGTCTGAAATGCTGAAAGAGGACGCCCGCCTCTTCCCGGCGCGCGACGCGCTCATGTACATCCAGAGCCGAGGCCTCTCCAGCCAGGGTTCCTCCTACTTCGCCGCCAAGAATCCGCCTTTTGGCGCGACGTTCACTTACTATCTGAAGGAAGCCCCCAAGACCCGCCGCCAGATCCGCCAGGAAAAGGATGCGGAACTCTTCAAGGAGGGGAAACCTATCCCGCAGCCAAGCGTCGACGAGTTGCGCGCCGAGGAGCGCGAGGAGAAGCCGCACCTGCTCTTCACCATCGCCGACGCGTCGGGCCAGGTGGTGCGCACCGTCGCCGCCCGGGCCGGCAAGGGCTTCAACCGCGTGACCTGGGACCTGCGCTACGCCCCCACCACCCCCGTCCAGCTCAAGAACAACACGTTCGATCCGCTGGCGGAATCCCGGGGTGGCGTGCTGGCCATGCCCGGTCCGTACACCGTCAGCATGGCCCTGGTCTCCGACGGCCAAACCAAGCCGCTGGCCGGACCGGTGCCGTTCGAGACCGTCGCCCTGGCCAACGCCACCCTGCCGGCGCCCGACCGGGCCGAACTGGTGGCATTTCAGAAGCAGGCGGCCGAGCTGGCCCGGACCATGATGGGATCCGAGCGACTGGCCGATGAGATGTTCAAGCGGCTGGCGCACATCCGCCAGGCGCTGGCCGCCACGCCCGGCGCCCCGCCGGCGCTGTCAGAACAGGCGCGGAAGCTGGCGCTGGAGCTGGATCAGGTGCTGTTCTCCTTCCGCGGCCAGGAAGCCAAGGCGAGCGCCGAGGAGATCCCGCCGGCGGCGGTGCCCCTCAACGACCGCCTGTCGGCGATCACCTACTCCATGTGGCGCTCCACTTCCAAACCCACCGGGACGGCCCGCACGGCCTACGAGATCCTCCAGCAGGAATTCCCGCCCGTGCTCCAGACCATCACCCGAATCCACGGAACCGATCTGCCGCAACTGGAGCGGGAGATCGAAGCCGCCGGCGCCCCCTGGACCCCGGGCCGGCTGCCGGTGCTCAAGTAATCGTCACTGTTTACCCAACCGTCAACGGGCGGAGCCGCCGGCTCCGCCCGTTTTTTGTTTCTTTCCCCGGAGGCAAAAACCATTGCGCCATAGCGGGATCTCGTCTAATGTATGGCTTTTGGCGAGTAACCTTCCGCCGAAACATGTCGTATGATCATCGCGTCCCGCATCCATCGTTTTCATCGGTGCGCCAAGCGCATCGACCCGGACATGGAAATCCAACGGATCAAGGGTGAGCCATGAAGACCACTGTTTGCCTGGTCATGACGTTGTGTGCGCTGATCGGCTGTTCTCAGACACTGGCCGCCATTCCGCCGGAAACGGCCGCAAAGCAGGAGGCGCCGGTTCGGATTGCCGTCGACCATTGGCTGCTGCTGGGTCCGGCTGCCGCGCCGCTGCCGGTGTTCCACGATGAAGCCGTCGGCGGCGTCAAGCCGGAAGACCTGCTCAAGTCCCCGGACTTCGACCGGCTGCCGACCGACCCCGTCGAGGGTCTGGCCGTCACGTGTCCCGGCGGCGCGCCCCTTGCCTGGCAAAGCGTCGCGGCCACCGCGCCGGGCCGGGTGATCCTGTCCAGACCCGATCTTCCGGCGGCGGCACCGGCCGTGGCGTGGCTGGCCGCCTACATCAACGTCTCGCGCTGGGTGGAAATGGAAATCAGCGTGACCGGCACGCACTCCCGCCGCTTCTGGCTCGACGGCGAACCCATTGCGTCCGGGACCAAGCCGTCCGACGACGACGCGGGCAAGGTGGCTGCAACGGCCAAGCTGACCCCGGGCCGGCATCTGCTCCTGGTCAAGACAGTCCTGGATCCGCATATCGCCACGGAGTGGAGCGTGGGGGCCGCGTGCACCGTCCCTGCGGCGATGGCGCCGGCCGTCCACGCCACCACCGACCCGGTCCGAGCCGTGAGCATCGACGACATCCTCGGCTGGCCGGTCATCCAGTCCATGGCCGTTTCGCCGTACGGCGCGCACGTGGCGCTGGGCTTGCGCCGTCGCCCCCCCGGCGCGTCATCCGACGAGTCGTGGCTGGAGGTGCGCCGCATCTTCGACGGCCAACTGGAACTCACCTGGCGCGGCGGTCTGGACATCGGCCAGGTGCAATGGGCGCCGGTGGGCCGGAAGCTGTCGTACGTGAGCACGGAACGCGACAAGGACAAGAGCCTGGCCACCGTCTGGCTTCTGGACCTGGACACCCAGGCGGCCACGCCGGTCCTGAGCCGGCTGGAACACCTGGGCGCCTACCGCTGGCTCCCCGACGGCACCGGCATCGTGTTCAGCGTCGAGCAGGAAGCCGAGAAGGGCAAGACCGGCATCAAGCGGGTGGAAGGGCTGATGGACCGCTGGTCCTACTACCGCGACAAGAGCGCGCTGTACCTGGCCGGCGTGCCCGGCGGGATGATTCGGCGGCTCACCGCCGGCGGCCTGACCGCCTCTCTCGACGATATTTCTCCGGACGGCCGGCGGCTGCTGTTCACCCGGACCGTGGAAGACGTGAGTCGGCGGCCGTACTCCCGAACCGAGCTGTGGGAGCTGGAGCTGGCCACATCCGCCGCCCGCAAGCTGCGGGATTTCGGCTGGCTGAGCGCAGTGTGCTACGCCCCGCACGGACGGCGCCTGCTGGTCCATGCCGGACCGACCGCCTTCGGTGAGGCGGGAGTGAACGTGCCGGGGGGTGTCATCCCCAACGAGAGCGACGGCGAGCTCTACATCTGGGATCCGGCCGCCGATATCGTGACGCCCATCACCCGCGAGTTCCATCCGGCGGTGACCGGCGCCGCCTGGAACCACGTCGACGGCCACATCTACCTGAGCGCCGAAGACGGCACCCGGGTGCGGCTGTACCGCTTCGACGAAAAGCTGCCGGGTTTCACGCCCATCGCCCTGCCGGTGGATGTGGCCGAGCGCTTCGTTCTGGCCGATTGGGCATTAGCCGGCGTGGCCACGGGCACATCGCCATGGCAGCCGCAGACACTCGTCGCCCTGGACCTGGAGAAGGCCGCCGCCCGGCCCCTCGTATGCCCGGCACAGGCGGAGTTGGCCCGCGTCAGGACTGGCCATGTGGAAGACTGGTCCTTCGAGATGTCTCCGGGCCGGACCATCGACGGCTACATCGTCTTCCCGCCCGACTTCGATCCGGCGAAGACATACCCGGTGATCGTGAACTACTATGGCGGCACCAGCACCGTCAACCGGGCGTTCGGCACCCGCTACCCGAAGGAGTGGTGGGCCAGCCTCGGCTACCTGGTGTACGTCCCGCAACCGTCGGGCGCCACCGGCTACGGCCAGGAGTTCTCCGCCCGGCACGTGAACGACTGGGGCCTGACCTCGGCGCAGGAGATCATCGAGGGAACCCGCCAGTTCCTGGCGGCGCATCCGTACGCCGATCCCAAGCGGGTGGGCTGCATCGGCGCCTCGTACGGCGGGTTCATGACCATGCGCCTCCTCACCCTGACGGACCAGTACGCGGCGGCGGTCTCCCACGCCGGCATCTCGCAACTGGCCTCGTACTGGGGCGAGGGCTACTGGGGCTATTCCTACAGCGCCCTGGCCACGGCCGATTCCTTCCCCTGGAACCGGCGGGACATCTACGTGGAGCAGAGCCCCCTGTACCACGCCGACAAGGTCAGGACCCCGCTGCTGCTCACCCACGGCTCCGCCGACACCAATGTGCCGGTCGGCGAAAGCGATGCCTTCTTCGTCGCCCTGAAGCTGCTCGGGGCGCCCGTGGAGTACCTGCAGGTCGAAGGGCTGGATCACCTGATCATGGAACACGACAAGCGCCGGCGCTGGTCGGAATCGATCATGGCGTGGTATGACCGCTGGCTCAAGGGCGAGCCGGAGTGGTGGAACGCGCTCTATCCCCCGCTCAAGTGATGGGGCGCCCGGACGCCGCAGTCGGCCGGAAGCCGGCCGCCGTCAGGTGCGCAGGTAGGACGCGCCGTTGATGTCGATGATGCCGCCGGTGAGAAACTCGGCGCCGGGCGTGGCCAGGAAGAGCACGGTCCGGGCCACCTCCTCGGGACGGGCCACGCGGTTGAGCGGGCTCTGGCCGCGGATCGCGTCGCCGCCCGGACCGGCCAGGTAGTCGGCGCCCATGTCCGTCTCCACCCAGCCGGGGGCCACCGCGTACACGAAGACGCCGTGGGGCGCCAGCGCCTTGGCCAGCGACTGGCTCATGGCGTTGAGCCCTGCCTTGCTGGCGCCGTAAGCGGGCGCGTCCGGCTCCCCGCGGAAGGCGCCCCGTGACGACACGTTGATGATGCGGCCGCCGCCGTGCGCGGCCATGTGCCGCGCCGCGGCATGGCAGAGGTTGGCCGGTCCGAAGAGGTTGGCCCCCAGGGTACGCTGCCAGGCGTCCCGCCAGGCGTCGTAGTCCGACCCGAGCGGCGGGTGTTCCTCGAACACGCCGGCGTTGTTGACCAGCACCTGCAGCCCACCCAACCCCTGCACCGCCGCCTCCACCAGGGCCGGCGGGACCGCCGGGTCGGCGACGTCGCCTCCCAGCACGAGGTGCGGGCCGCCGGGGAGCGCGGCGGCCACCGCCTTGGCGGCGGCGTGGTTGCGGTGATAGTGGACGGCGACGCGCGCGCCGGCCACGGCCAGAGCCCTGGCGATGGCCTTGCCGATGCCCCGCGAGGCGCCGGTCACCAGCGCGGACTGTCCGGAAAGATCGAGCTGCATGACTCCCTCCAATCGATGATGTGCACCGACAGTCTAGCGGAAATACCGCTGATACGGCAAGTACCTGCTTCTGCCCAGCGGGTCCGTTGGAGGCTGCGGAGCACTCCGTTCTCCAACGGCGGCTTCATCAAGCGGTTTCGCTCATGCTCGGAAGATTCAGGGTTGCGATTCCTCGAGCTTGGCAAGCCGCGACAGCAGCGCATCAAGACGCCGGATTTCCGATTCAATGGAACGCGTCCCCTGGGCCTGAATCGCCCGGGCCTGTTCCCGGGCGCGCTCGGCCGTGGTGACCGTTTCGCTCAGGATCGCGTGAATTTCCGCCTGCAGTTTTCGGCGGCTTTCCATGACGCGCTCCTCGAAATCTTTCACGATGCGATTCGCGTTGGCCAGGAGCATCAGGTCCTGGTATTCCCCCATGCGCCGCTCCAGGGCGAGAAGTTTGCGTTGCCTCGTCCGGATCAGGTTCCGCAGCCACCCCACGACGGTCTGTTGGGTGTAGTTCATCAGCGACGTGTAGTACAGGCTGCTGCGCACCCGAAAGCCGATCTCAGGCTCCACGACTTGCGGCAGCGCGGCAAGGGCGGGATCGCCTGTCATCGCCAGCTTGCTGAGAAAATCATTCGCCAGACTGACAAATCGCGCCATGGCCTCGACGTATAACGATTCCGCGGCGGGTTGTGCTTCGGCCAGCCAGAGATCGAGCCAGCGCTGGGTGATCGCGTGCACGCATTGGACCGCCCAATCGCGCGACACGGGACCGCGTTGACGATCTTCCGCGCGCAGGACGGTGCTGAGTTCTTGTCGGCTCTCCGGCTGGGCCCGCCGCAGAAACGAGTCCTTCTGCTCGGCGAACAATCGGCTGAGGCGATCCTGCTCGGCAGTGAACAGATACCCCAAGTCGCTCAACGAAACCGCGGCCTCGGCCACCAGCGCGTGCAACTTTTCCACCCGGAGCTGTGATGCTTCGACGGGCCGAAGCAGCGCGTCCCGCTGTTCCGCCAACGCATGCCGCAGCCGTCGCGCCAGCATGGCGAAGCCGCGCGCCTCTGCCTGCCGAACCAGTTCCCCCTTGGAATGATACGCCAGCCGGTGCATCGCCGCCACCAGGTCGGGCCAGCCCCTGGGCTCGTCGGCTCCGGCGAGCCGTTCCGCCGCGCTCACCTCGATGAGCGGCGGGATGTCCCGTCCCAGCCGCTCGCGGAGAATGCGGCGGGTGAACGCCGCCGCCGCGGCTCGGTCGGCGTCGGTCTGCTTGTCGGCTTTGCCGAGGACAAAAACCAGCTCGGGACACTGCCGGGCGATCTCCTCGATCAGAACCAGCTCCTCGGCCGAAATCGGCGGATCCGTTCCCAGAACCACGAGTGCGGCGTCGATGTGGGGCACGAACGCCCGCGTGGCTTCGGTGTTGTCGATGAACACCGAGCCAATCCCCGGCGTGTCCACCAGGCACAGACCGCCTTCGAGCAACGGGCTTGGCGTGAGCACTTCGACTACCGCCACCCCCCGGCCGTTTTCCGGGTTTTTCTCCTCGGTGACGTATTCGGCGATCGCGCCGGGCTCGATGTCGGCCCACGAGCCGTCGGCGAACTGGACGCGGGCGGCACACGACTTCCCGTACCGGATGATGGTGACCACCACCGTCAAGGGAACGACGCCGACCGGCAGGACCCGCTCCCCCATCAGCGCGTTGAGCAGCGTGGATTTGCCGCGCTTGTACTGCCCCACGCAGACCACGTAGAACCGACCGGCCCGAACGCGCCCGGCCAGCGAGCGGGCGTCGGCGGCCATCGGTTCGCAGCCGGCCTCAACAGCCAGGCGCTGAAAGCTGTCGAGCCGGGAATCGTCGGATTGGCTGGAGCGTAATTCCGTCATGCGTCGTCCCGCCGCTGGATACGTATGGCGCGGCAGGAGTCATCAGCCCGTGGGGCGGTTAGGCGGGGGACTCCATCCCCAAATCAGACGGAGAAACTAACATTATTGCCGATTGAAATCAAGGCGAGTTTGACCGGTGCGATGAGTCCGCTCATCCGTCAATCCCATAACCTGTCGGCATCCAGCCGAATCATCCTGACCCGATCATTCAGGATTCCGTCCGGTGACGACACCGGAGATCCGGCGGATGCGCGATTCGATCTCCTTCACCAGTGGGTCGAGATACGCGGCCGCAGTCGGGTCCACCGGCCCGTACCGCTTCATGTAGCGGCTTTCCAGTTCGATGATCCACTGTCGCGCCACGGCGCATGTCGCCCAGATGATTTGGGATGTGCTTTGATGCATCGGCTTCAGGCTCAACCGTTCCTGCATGTCGGACATGATCCGGTATAGTTCCCGAACTTCACTCCTGATCGCCTGTTTCTGCTCCTCCGTGAGCGGATTGATCTCCTGGTACATCGGCGCTTCGTATGCCCGTCCATCCGCCCAATCCGAAAATTCACACAGATACTGGGCCAGTTTGCCCAGCGTCACTGAAAGCCCCCGCAGATGGTTCTCGGTGAGTCCCAGCGTATCTTCAACCATCTCTTGCTCCTGCGTTGTCGATATTCAACTGCCGTCAACGATAGTATTCAGAGCGCTGCCTGTCCGAACAGGAGCAATATACGTCTGACGGATAAAATTGTATTGATCTTTCAGCCCTCCTGGAATGATAATTCACGCATACAGGGATGGAGTTCCCTGAAAACGCCTTCGGGCTGATAACTCCTACCAGCTTGGCGGTGGGGTCATCGGACCGATTAATCACCCACCAGCCCGGTGGGTTTTTGTTTGAAATCCGATGCCTTGAATTCGGTTTCCAAGGAGGCTGCCGATGCACACCGCGATTCGATCCGTCCATGGCCGCGAGATTCTGGATTCCCGCGGCAATCCCACCGTTGAAGTCACCGTCGGGCTGGCCGGCGGCGCATGCGGCCGAGCCGCCGTTCCTTCCGGCGCGTCGACAGGCGTCCACGAGGCCGTGGAGCTGCGGGACGACGACAAAACTCGCTTCGGCGGCAAAGGGACGCTGCAGGCCGTGGCCAACGTCAACACGACGATCGCCGCGGCCCTGGAAGGCCATGACTCGTTGGATCAAGCCGGCATCGACCGGCTGATGATCGACCTCGACGGCACGCCGAACAAGCAGCGACTGGGTGCCAATGCCATTCTGGGAGTCAGCCTCGCCGTGGCTCGCGCTGCCGCAGCCGCCTGCGGGCTGCCGCTCTACCGATACCTGGGCGGCGCACCAGCCCGGCTGTTGCCGGTCCCCATGTTCAACATCCTCAACGGTGGCGTGCACGCCAACTGGCAGGGCACCGATTTCCAGGAATTCATGATCGCGCCGGTGGGCGCGTCCAGTTTTCGGGAAGCCCTGCGTTGGGGCAGCGAGACTTACCACGCGTTGAAACGCGTGCTCAAGGAAGCCGGACACTCCACCGCCGTCGGCGATGAGGGCGGTTTCGCCCCCGCCCTGAAGCAGAACGCCGACGCCGTGGAGTTGATCCTGAAGGCCATCGACAAGGCCGGCTACCAACCGGGCCAGCAGATCATGATCGCGCTGGATCCCGCCGCCAGCGGGTTTTACGAAGACGGCGCGTATCACCTGCGCACGGAGAAGCGGAAGGCCTCCGCGGAGGAGATGGTCGCTGTTTGGGCGAACTGGGTGGCCAAATACCCGATCGTGGTGCTGGAGGACGGTTTGGCCGAAGACGACTGGGCGGGCTGGAAGTTACTCAACGAGAAACTCGGGAATACCGTCGAACTCGTCGGCGACGATCTATTCGTCACCAACGTGGCACGCATCAACCGGGGCATCCGGGAACAGGTGGCCAACGCCGTCCTGATCAAGCTCAACCAGATCGGCACGCTGACCGAGACCGTCAGTGCCATTCAAACCGCCTACAAAGCGGGCTGGGGCGCCATGGTCTCCCACCGCAGCGGCGAAACGGTGGACAGCTTCATCGCCGATTTCACCGTTGCCATGGGTACCGGGCATTTGAAAACCGGCGCGCCCTGCCGCGGTGAACGAGTGGAGAAATACAACCAGTTGCTCCGGATCGAGGAAGAACTGGGCGCCGCCGCCGAGTATGCCGGTCGCAAGGCGTTTGTCAGGTAACGCGGCTCCCGCGGCGGGCCGCTATCGGGTCGGCATCTTGCGCACGGGTGGCGGCAGCGATGGAATTCAGCTGTTTTGTGGGCCGTGAACGGGAACTCCGTCAGCTCAAACAGGCGATCGCGGGCGGTGCCGACGTGATCCTCAGCGGGCGGTTTGGAATCGGCCGCACGAGTCTGGCACAGCAGGTCGCCACCCGGCTGGAAGGACGCTATCGATTTGTTTTTCTTGACGGACAGCAGACCCCGGCCCTGCTCTGCCGTCAGATCATGACGGCACTCAATCCGGCGCAGGATGGTCCGATCAGCTACAAGACCGGGCGCGTCCGGCTTCGCATGCTGCTGCAATCGGCCGCCCCGCCGTCCGTGTTCATCCTGGACAACATCTCCAGATTGTCAGCACCCAAGATCGAATTCCTGCGCCTGCTGTCCCGGGAGCGGCACAACCGCTTTATCCTCATTGTGGAGCCCTTTCTTCCCTCCGCCGACCTGGCCCGACTGCGCTCCATGTTCACCCCGATGTCGGAAACTCGCCTGGGTTATCTATCTCTGCGCAGTTCCATGGAATTTTTTCGCCGGCATGCCGCAGCTTACTCGTTAGGCTGGAGCGAGGCGGAGATCGACGCACGGGCCCGCGCCTGGGGCGGCTATCCGTTGAACATGCGCGCCAGCATCGAAATGGAATTAAAACGGTTGGCCACGCTGAAGTCTTCCTGAGCGTACACGAATACCGCTTCAGCGCACGCACGGTTCGGGTCATGACGGGTATTTTCATCCCGGCATGGACCCGCTGCCTAGAGTCTGTTAGACTGGGTGGCCGGTTGCAGCCGGATTTGCGGCCGGGCCATCATCCGGTTTTTGGGAGATGACATCATGGGCGAGCTGTTCGCCCTCACCTGCGCCATCATCTGGGCCTGCGCCGTGATCCTGCTGAAACGCTCCGGCGAGACGGTCTCGCCGTTCGCGCTGAACTTTTACCGCGTGTCCGTGTCCAGCACGCTGCTGCTGGTCACCCTGCTGTTCATGGGGGAGCCGCTGCTCCGCGCCGACGTGACGCTGTCCGACTACCTCATCCTCATCCTGAGCGGCATCATCGCCATCGGCATCTCCGACACGCTGTTCCACCTGAGCCTCAACATGATCGGGGCGGGCATCTCGGCTATCGTGGACTGCCTCTATTCCCCCTTCACCGTCGGCCTGGCCTGGCTGTTGCTCGGCGAGCACCTCACGGCGTTGCAGCTCCTGGGCATGGCGCTGGTGATGGCGGGCATGCTCGCCGCCGCCGGCCACGCGCCGCCGGCCGGCGCCAGCCGTCGCCAGATCGTCATCGGCGCCGCCTGGGGCGTGCTGGCGATGTTCACTCTGGCGCTGGGGATCGTCATCGCCAAGCCGGTGCTGGAACACACGCCGGTGATCTGGGCCACGACGGTGCGTCAGATCGGCTGCCTGGCGGCGCTGCTGCCCATCGCGGTGGTTTCGCCGAAGCGGCGGGAGCACCTGGCCGTGATCCGCCCCAACCGCGACTGGCGGTTCATGCTCCCCGGCGCCATCCTCGGCTCCTACCTGTCGCTGATCTTCTGGATCGCCGGCATGAAATACGTCGAGGTGGGCGTGGCGGCCATCCTCAACCAGTCCAGCACCATCTACGTGCTCATCCTGGCCGCGATCTTCCTGCGGGAGCCCTTCACCCGTCGCAAGGCGATCGCCTCGCTGGTGGCGCTGGCGGGCATCCTGCTGGTCACCGTCGGTTGACACAGGAGGCCGCCGGATGCACCGCACGCTCTGGATCCTCATCATCATCGCCGCGGGCCTGCTCGCGGCCGCCATCGCGATGCTGTCGACCTACCCCGGCGGCGTCCAGCGTACGGGCCACCGCGCCCGAACCGCTGACGGCGTTTCCATCGCCTACGACCTGTACCGGCCGTCGTCCGGCGCCACACCCCCACCGGTGGTCATCATCGGTCACGGCGTGGTCGTCAACAAGGAGATGATGGCCTCGCTGGCGCTGGAGCTGGCCGCCGGCGGATGCACCGTGGCGGCCCTCGACTGGCGGGGTCACGGCGCCAGCGGCGGCCGGCTGGGCCAGCGCGACGGGCTGGCTCGGGACCTCGCCGCCGTGGCCGCCGACCTGCCGCGGCGCGCGCCGGAGTCTGACATGGGCCGCCTCGCCCTGGTGGGTTTCTCTATGGGCGGACCGCCCACCTTCCGGTTCGCCGTCGAGCACGATACCGTCCGGGCCTGGGTGGGCCTCGGCACCTTCGCCCCGTCCGGCGCGGGCGGTCCGCGAAGCCCGCGCAACGCGCTGCTGCTCATCGGCACCCTCGACGAGGCGTTCCGGCCGGAGCGCGTCCGCGCGTCCTTGGACCATTTGCTGACCGAAGGTCCGGCGGAGTACGGCCGCCGGTACGGCTCGATCGCCGACGGCACTGCCCGGGAGGTGGTGCTCCTGCCGGGCGTGGATCACCTGTTGATCCCTTACCACGGCGGCGTGCTGCGCCGGACCCGGAACTGGATTCTCGAATCGTTCGGCCTGTCCACTGGCGCGGCCTTCGTGCTGGGACTGCGACTGGGCTGGCTGGCGCTGGGGCTCCTCGGATTGGCCGTCCTCGTCTACGCGGTGGCGGCGCTGCCGCTGTTCGGACCGAAGTCTCCGGCCTCCGGCGCCCCGTCCCAACCCATTCCCGCTCGAACCATCGTCAGCCGCACGGCGATCAGTATGCTGGGTTGGCCGTTGGCGCTGCTATTCCTGCCGCTGGCGTTCACCGGGCTGGCCTTCAGCGCCCTGGCCACCGCCATCCTGGGCAGTTGCGCCGCGAGCCTGGCGCTGGCCCTGCGGCGGCCCGCCCGCGCCGCTGGTTGTCCGCTCGGCCGGCTGTTCCGCGAAGCGCTCGGTGGCGGCTGCACGGCGTGGCTGCGCGCCGCGGCGCTGGCCGCGGTGCTGTGCACCGGCTGCCTGCTCCTGGTGGGGCGCCACTGGATCGGACTGCTGCCGGGCCCGGAACGCTGGCTCTTCCTCCCGCTGTTCTTCGCGCCCCTGTTCGCCATCACCCTTTGGTTCGCCATCTTCATCCAGAAACTGGCGGGACCGTCCCTCGCCGCGTGGCTGGGCCGCTGCTCCGGTCGCGCCCATCCGGCCGCCGGGACGTGGCTGGCTACGGGGTTGCTGTTCGGCTGGTTCGCTACGCTGATTCTCGGCTCCGGCTTGCTGCTGGGCAATTACTTCTTCACCATGGACCTCTTCCCGCTGGCGCCCATGCTGGCGGGTCTGGCCCTGGCGGGCGCCGCGTCCGAGCGGTCCACCGGTTCGGCATTGCCCGCTGCGTTCGCCAGCGCGCTGCTCTGGACGCTGGCCATCGTCACGCTCTCACCGGCGGTGGATTTTAGTGTGTTGTTTTAGCCGCAACCTTCTCTTATCATCGTGTTGATGGTTTATGGGATGTGGGATGCCCCCAATTTCCAGACACTCGATGTGTTTGGCCGATCCACTGTGATCCAGGATTCAGGTCCCAGCTACCAGCTCCCAGGTCCCAGATCCCATGCCCGATGTCCGAATGGCGGTACCGGATATTCAAACGCCCGATCCAAAACAATCGCCGCATGGGTGCATGACATCTCCGGCAAGGAGCGAACGCCATGGCAAACCGCAAGGGTGAGAAAATCGGCTGGACTTTCGGCTGGCTGGGCGGCTTCATCTGGGTGGCCGTGCTGGCGGTTGTCTTCATGTTTCAACATCAATGGCCCGCCGCCTTGGCGGGACTGGGACTGGTGGCCCTTGCCGTGGTCGCCATCGTGCTGAGCGCGCCGTGGCGACACCCCACGACCCGTTACTGGAAGCTCATGCTGATTCCCTACGCTCTGTTTATTCTCGCGGTGGTATGGGCTGTGTGGGCGTTCGGCCTGATGGGCGATCCCGGCCTCGCCTGGTGGCAGTTCGCCTGGGTCCTGACCACCCTCACCCCGCTGGTGATCATCGGTCGGTGGCGATGGAACGACTTTGCGCAGAAAACAGAGAATTGCAAACAGTAAACAGCTTGCAGAAAACAGCAGGCGATTGACATCGGATGCGATTGGGATTTGTCGAGTGGATACCAGCGGCCTAACCCATCACGAGTCTTGAAAGTGGGGCATTCCCTGGTGCAGCTCCAGTGGAATCCCAAAAATTTCCAACCTCCCTTCAGCCATCAACTATAAACTCATCAACCGTTTTCTAACTGGCGACTGTGCGCATCGACCTCACCGGCTCACGGGCAGCGTCGGGATCAACCCGTCCAGGTGCGCCATCAGTATGGCCAGGTCGGTCACGGTGATCCGGCCGTCGCCGTCCAGATCGGCCATGTCCGGTGACGCGACGAACGGCGCCTCCCCCGCCAGCAGCGAGCCGGCCAGATAGCCCGCCATGATCTGCGCGTCGAAGAGCGCGACCTCGCCGTCGAGGTCCAGGTCGCCGTAGCCGTTGTAGGGCGGCGCCGATGGCTCCATCACCGCCAGCGTCGCCGAGCGCGCCGGCAGCTCCAGCGCCAGCGCCCCGCCCGGCGCCGCCGCCGTCCCGGCCGGGCCCAGCCGGTGCGTGGCGTCAAAGCGGTACAGTGCGGCCGCGTAGGAATCGCCGCCGGCCACGCTAACCGCCGCGGTGTGCGGCACCGTGTCCTTGTTGAAGAGGAGCACGTAGAGCCGCCCGTCGCCGCGCACCTGCGCGTAGGCGCCCACCTGGTCCACGTTGGCGCTTTCAGCCCGTACCGATTCGCCCGTCACTTGCGCCCCGCCCCCGTCGTAATCCAGGTAGAGGCGGAACGCGTCCTCCACCAGGCTGTCGGCGTCGGGCGCCACCCAACGCGTGGCCAGGTCCACGCCCTCACGGGCAAAAATGGAGAGGACCTCCGCCTGCGCCAGGGCGTTGCTGACCGACGCATCGTTCGTCCCCCACGAGTACTCGGTGATGGCCAGCTTCACCGCCGGGGCGCGCGCGGCGATCCATTCCTTCATCCGCGGGATGAGGCGGACCGCCTGGCCGATCCACGACTCGTCGACATACGCCGGGTCGTACAGGCTCTTGACGGAGCGCAACCGCTGCTCCGCGATCGCTTCGCTCGTCGAGTAAATTCCGCCCTGCGGGTAATAGTGGATGTCCAGGTAATCCACGAGCCGGATCCCGTGCGCCTGCTCGTACGCGGTCATCTGCTGGAGGTACCACTCGAGAAACGGCAGTCCGCCGTGGGCCTGGCGGTCGGGCCCGTCGGGACAACCGTCGGCGGCCGATGTGAAGTACGCGCACCAGCCCCACACCACCGGCCCCAACACCTCGGCGGACGGGTCCGCCGCCTTGACCGCCGCGGCGTAATCCACAGTGCGCTGCCAGACCTCGTCGTAGGTGGCCGGCGCCGGATGGACGTCGCGATGGGTGCTGTTCCAGAGCATGGGCTCGTTGTCCAGGGCGTAGAACCGGATCCCGCCCTGGGCCGCGGTGCCGTTCCGGGCGACGAGGTGATCGATCCAGTCGGCGACGAAATCGGAGCCGATAGCGACGGAGGTGTCCGCAGGATCGTTGCCCGTCACGTCGGCACCGCCCACCAGGATGCCGTTGCCGGCGTCGGGGCGGCACCAGGCGGGGTAGCCGGTGGCGCTGCACTCGGTCTCGGTCTGGGCGCCGTACTTCTGCACCGAGAAGCCCCAACGGACCGAGCGGTCCCGGGGCGTCCAGCCGATGAGCGGCACCGTCAGAAGCACCTCGCGGCCGGCGTCCAGCGCCTCGTCGGCGAACACGTCGGCGGACGAGTCGTCGGGCAGCCGCTCCGGGTGTGGGTTGTCTTCGGGGATGTTCAGGAAGAACCAGTCCATGGCCCGGTTGCCCGTATCGGCGAGCCACGAGTAGCGCGTGGTGTGGTTGCCGCCCCAGCGGCGCACCGTGAAACCGGGCGCGTCGAGCTGGGCGGCCGCGCCGAAGCTGACCCCGTAGATCAGCGGGGAAACGGGCCGGCGGTCGGCGGCCGGATTGACGCTGACCGTCACGGTCGTGGGCTCAGGGGGCGGGCCGGCGCGCTCGGCGACGAGGATGTCGTCGACGTATACCGTCGCCTGGTCGCCGCCGGACCGGTCCTGCAGGCAGAAGCCGTTCATCACGCCGGCCGCCAGGCCCAGGTCCGCGAACGGCACCCGCACGCGCACCCACCCCCCGCCCGGCAGGACGCCGCCCGGCAGGTAGTTGGCCAGGGGCGCCGAACCCGCCAGCGACGTGCCGGTGTACAGGGCCACGGTGAGCGCCTGGCCGCCGGCGGCGCCGCCGTGGATCCAGAAGTCGAACGCCTCGTACGCGTCGGTGCTCAAGCCGGAATCCACGTGGAAGTAGATGCCCGCCCAGCCGTCGGGCTCGAACGATACGGCCGCGGTGCCGGTATGGACCACCGCCGACTGGGTCAGATTGCGGGTGGCCCAGCTCCAGTCCTGGAAGCCGTTGCGGAGCCCGTCGTCGTAGATGACGCGGTCTGCCGCATGCACGGTCGGTGGCGCGATGAAACAGAGGATCAGTCCGCAAATTCCGATCGCGCTGAGCCAAAATGCGCCGCGGTGTTCGTTTCGATGCAGCATTGCCTTCCCTCTTTGAGTAGTTGCGTGGGTGACAATCCCGGCAGCAGTCGCTGGAAATCCGATAAATTCAGAAGCCAATTGAATTATCGCACATGTGTGATTTTTATGTCACGCATAGACAATATTTTGTGATTTTTAAATCAGGATAGCTGATTCAAAAGAACAATCCCTACCACGACCTTCAGTCCAGCCGCCACTTGATGCGGGTGTAGGCGATGCGGAAGCCGTGGCGTTCGGCGTTGCGCTGGGAGGCGCTCCCCGGCGCCGCGCCCATCAGGGCGATGGCGCAGCCCTGCTCCCCCGCCGCGCGGAGGCGCGCCTCCAGAAGCGCCAGCTGCGCGCCCTGCCGGCGGGCGGCCGGAACGGTGGACGCGCCGGCCAGCAGCGCCACGTCGCCCGCCACGATGAGCATGCCCGTGGCGATCCACTGACCGTTCAGTTCAGCCAAATACGGGTGCGCCCCATCGCTCGCTGCGGAAATCCGGCCGAACTCCAGGAGGAAATCCGACAACTCGGGATGTTCGCTCCAACCGGCAGCCGACGTCCGGGCCCACCCCGCCGCCTCGTCGGGAGCAGTCCGCCGCACGGTGATCCCCCTGGCGGGCTGCGATCCAAGGCGGGCGTCCCGCCCGACGGGGCGGAACATCACGCTGGTGAACTCCACGGGCCGGTAGCCGCGATCCGGCAACAGCGTCAGGAGCGCCGGATCGGCCAGCGGGCTCACCTCGTGGCAGACCGGCGCTCCACGCTCGCGAAAAAACGCTTCGATGGCCGCCAGCGTCTCCGCTGCGGCCGGCTGGAACAGTCCCAGGCCGAACGTCTGGCTCAGCGGTGAATTCGCGCCGTCGAACATGGCGTACGCGCCGCCGACTTCTATCCAGCACGCGCCGCTCGCCGGCTCGAGGCGCGCCCGCGCCTCCACGAACCGGACGCTGGCCGTCCCTTCCGCCCGCTCCAGGCGCCGGGCCAGTTCGTTGTCGATGACGGGGTAATCCGTTGTCTGATCCATCATCATTTTGATTCCCTCGGCCTGTCTTCATCCAGATCGCGATGATCACATCGCACCGCGTTTCACCAGCCCGCGCCCATCGTCCGGATGCGGCCACGCCACGCTTCGGGCGCGACTGCCGCCAGAGCGTCCACCACGCGTGCCTTGCCGGCGGCGGTGGGCGGTTCCTGGACGGTGAGTGAGGCGGACCGCCCGTTCAGCACCAGCACCCTTTGCAGCTTTCGGGGCACGGGCACCCCGGCCTTCACCGTCGCGAGGTAGCGCTCTTCGAATTCCAGTCCCGTCAGCTCGTCCCACGCCAGGCGGCACCGGCCGCGGATTGCTTTCGTACCGCGCGTTCGACGAACGCGCGCCGTGAGTACCTCGCGGCCTACGGGAAGTACCTCGCGCGCTCCGCGCAGTACCTCGCGGCCTCCGGCCGCGAGCTCGGCCACGGCAGGATTTCAAGAATACCTCGCACTACTGCCGCGCGCGAGTTCGCTTGGCACCCCCCTGGAGACGCGTCTTCTTCTGCAGTTCGGCGGCACAACGCCGCTCTGGATGGGCGCGCGACGCTCAGGGCGCAACCGCGGCGTACGGTTAGTCGCGGAAAGCCAGATCCCGGCGCCTGCTCCGCAGGGAACCAGAGCGCAGACTTGTCTGCGCACTCCAAACCAGGTGTCCCGGAGCATCCGATTGCCCGCCGCCCCGATCGCGAAGCGATCGAGGGGGACAGCCTGGGGTTTCAACCCCAGGTCCGGCATCCGACCCCCAAGCCCCCCGCACCCTGAAGGGGTGCGGGAGCAGATGCCTAGGCCATCAGTTCCACAGATACCGCGGATCATACGCCACCTCGTGACGCTCCAGCAGCACCACGAATTCCTTCTCGACGGACTTCCGGAGTCAGCGACGGGAAGCGGTCCTTGGTGGCGAACACGATGTGGTACACCAGCCGGGTCAGCGTGCTACCCATGGTGCATCCGGCGCGTGGGGATGCGATGGCCGGATTGTATCATGGTGCTGGCGGGGTTCATGGGGAAACCTGGGGATAGATCGGGGGGCCAATCTCCCCCCACCCCTTCAGGGTGGGAACGGATTGAGGATCGGCACGCCCCACCTGGGGTTAAAACCCCAGGCTGTCTTCCCGGACCACTTCGCGGTCCGGCTTTTGCCGCAATCCATGGTGTACGGGGTCCCGTAGGCGCCGGTGCGGAGCGCTTTAGAGTGCGCAGGCTGGACTGCGCTTTGGTTCGGCGCAGGACGCGTCTTTGGATTTCCCAACGATTTTAAGCCCACCGGTCCAGCATCCGGAATCCAAAGCGGCGTCGAGCCGCCGCACTCCAGGGCGCGGGCCGCAGACGGTCCGCGCTATTCAAGACGCGCCTCCCGGAGGGAGGCGAGGATATTAGCCGGTGGCCAGGCCGGGCCTGAAAGGCCGGCCGCAGCCACCGGAAAGGCGATGTTGTTTCGTGGATCCGCGCCCCGGAGGCGGCGCGAGGAAAACGAGGCGTCTGATCACGCCGCGCCCGTCAGTCGTCCGTAGGCCGCGTTCGCCGAACGCGGCCCGCGGCAAGATCCCGTCGCGCCAGCGGCGGCGGCATGTAGCCCGGACCGACAGGTCCGGGTGCGCCGCGGGTCCGTGCGGCCGAGCTCCGCAGGAGCGACGGGGAAGGAGCTGACGATTGGGGGCCCCATGTTCGGCTCAAATTCAGGGTTGTGCCGACAGCAAGGGGGGACATCCATATTCTCCCAAGGGTCATTGGCTCTGTCGCGTATCCTTGGCTTCGTCTCGTGTCCTTGGCTCTAGTCCGTGATCTTGGCTTCGTCTCGTGTCTTTGGCTCTGCCCCGTTTCCGCCGCCGCTGCGCGGCTCTGCCCGGCTCTTTGTTCCCCGACACCCGGGCCTTTCGGCCCGGGCTACATGCCGCGGCCGCTGGCGCGGCCGGGTTTGGGCGCCGAAGTTCAAGCGTGTGTTGGCGGGTGGTTTCGCCGGAGTGCTGGGGAGATGAACCCGGTGCTCGGGAGACGAACTGCTCGGACCCGCCGGGTTTCGGCAATCGGCCCCGTGCGCGTTGCGGCGCAACGCGCGTCCCCGGATTTCCCCGCGCCCGCTCCGGGGCGCGGCCGCCGGTTGGGGGCCGGCTTTCCGGTGGCCACGGCCGGCCTTTCAGGCCCGGCCTTGCCCCGCGGCACGCGGGGCTAATATCCGGTCGCACCTCCGGTGCGCCCCGGAGGCTGTTTTCCCCATCACCGCAGTGGTCCCCGCCACGATCCGCACCGGCCAGAGCCGCGCCGGGGTCCAGCCCGTACGTCGTCCGGTCGTGGGTCAGGCGCCCCCAGGCGAAGTCGCCCGGGTGCCCGGCCGGCGGGGCGGCCAACCGGGCTGGGCGGGGTCCTCGGCCAGGATGTCCGCCAGCGTCTCCAGGAGGCGCGCCGCGGCGGCGGAGTCAAAGGTCATGGGCGGACGGATCTTGAGCACGTTGTCGTGGGGCCCCTCGGTGCCCAGCAGCACCCGCCGCTCGCGCAGCCGGTCCTTCACGTAAGCTGCCTGGGCCGTGGCCGGCGCCCGCGTGTCGCGGTCAATGACCAGATCCACACCGATGAAGAGGCCGGTCCCGCGCACGTCGCCGATGAGCGGGAACTCCCCGGCCAGGGCGGCCAGTCCGCTGAGCAATTCGGCCCCCACGCGCGCCGCATGGGCCTGGAGACCCTCCTCGTCCAGGACCTGCTGGACGGCGATCCCCACGGCGCACGACACGGTGCTCCCGCCGAAGGTGCTGAAAAATTCTGGGCCGGAGGCGAACGACTGGGCGACGGCCGGCGTCGTGACCACGGCCGCCAGCGGGTAGCCGTTGCCCATGGGCTTGCCCAGCACCAGGATGTCCGGCACCACGCCCAGGTACTCGAAGCCCCAGAAGGTGGCGCCCAGCCGCCCCAGGGCCGTCTGGACGTCGTCGGCGATGCAGACGCCGCCGGCGGCCCGAACGTCGCGGTAAACTTCCGCCACGAACCCGGGCGGCGGGACAATCTGGCCGCCGACGCTGGGAAGGCACTCGGCGATGTAGCCGGCGACGCGCCGCCCCTTCCCCTGCACCGCCGCCAGCACGGTCCGCACGTCGGCGGCGTAGCGGGCGCCGGTCTCGGGGTCGCCGGCCCGGTGGGGGCCGCGGTACGTGTCGGGAACCGGCGTCACGTGGACCCACTCCTCGGCCCCGCCCCCGCCCGGGCGGTTGAACTTGTACGGGCTGATGGCCATGGCCCCGGTGGTGTGCCCGTGGTAGGCGTGGTCCATCACCAGCATGTCGCGGGCGCCGGTGTGCGCCCGGGCCAGCCGCAGCGCCAGCTCGTTGGCCTCGGAGCCGGAGTTGACGAAGAAGCAGACCGAGAGCGGCTCGGGGAGTTTGGCGGTCAGGCGCTCCGCCAGCTCGGCCAGGCCGTCGTACAGGTAGCGGGTGTTGGTATTGAGGAGCCGGAGCTGGCGCACGGCGGCCGCCACGACCTTCGGGTGGCAGTGCCCCACGTGGGGGACGTTGTTGTACGCGTCGAGGTACGCGCGGCCGTCGGCGTCGTACAGAAAGTGCCGCCAGCCGCGCACCGGGCGGAACGGCTCGGCGTAACTCAGCCGGAGATTCGGGGCGAAGCGCGCGGCGCGGCGTGACCGCAGCGCCTCGAGGGACGTGTCCGCCCACTGCGTGACCGCATCCGGCAGGTTCAGCAGCGGCGCCGGATTGGGGTACAGCGCGGTGCAGGCGTCGAAATCGTCCGGATCGGCCACGCCGTCGGGCGTGTCGCCCCACATCTCGTCGGCGGCCGCCAGGAGCTGGAGGTGGAGGTGGGGCGGCCAGTCGCCGTTCTCCGGCCGGTCGCCCAGGGCGGCGAACGCTTCCCCCGCGTCGACGCGCCGGCCAAATTCCAGATCGGTGAAGGCGCTCCGGGCCAGATGGCCGTAGAAGGTCGCGAACGGGTCGCCGTCATCGGTCCGGTGCCGCAGCAGCACCCACCCGCCGTAATCGAACCGCTGCGAAGACCAGCCCGTCCCCGCCACCTCGCCCGCGAGCGGCGCGCGCACCGGCGTGCCCGCCGGCGCGAAGAGGTCCACGCCCAGGTGCCTCGTCCGGCGGGGCGCCAGCGGATCGTCATCGCCGAACGCCGGCGCCGTGTAAATGGGCCGCGGCTCGCCCCAACGGCCGATGCCCACTTGCTTCCCGCCGGCGCTCAACAGCGCGTCGACGCGCCCGGCGCAATCCGCCGGATCGAATCCGTCGAGAGCGCTCCCGCCGACGGTTGAAGCGAACGAGAGGTCCAGCACCTGCCCGGCCGCGGCGGGCCGGTCCGGCCCGAGCACCTCGGCGAACGTCCCCGACCGTTCGCGGAGCCAGGCGCACACGCGCGCCGCGCCCGGATGCGCCGCCAGTCCGCAGGCGGCGCGCCAGCGGGCCTCGGCCCGCCGGGGATCGTAATCGTGCAGCCGCTCCAGCAGCCGCCAGGCCGGCGCCTCGCTGACGGTGACGTACGCGTCGCCGGGGCGCTCGCGCGCCACCACCGCGGCGTTGACGACACTCACCGCCAGCCGGGTGAGCACCAGCGGGAACAGCAGCGCCAGCTCCTCATCAGTCAGAGGCAGGACGCGGTGATAGGCAGCGATGAGCCCCGCTGCGGCCTCCAGCGGCCGGTCCTGGCCCATCATGGCGTAAGCCGACGCCACGGCCGCCTCACCCGCGATCACGGAGCGGCACATGTCGCCGAAATCCACGATGCCCGAGAGCCGCTGCCGACCCTGCTCGTCGTAATCCACCAGCAGGTTGTAGTCATTGGCGTCGCCGAAGATGGCGCCGCGACGCAGGCACCCAAGGCGCGGGGCGACACGATCGGTGAATCTGTCCATGATGCGGGCCAGCCAATCCCGCCGCCTCGGATCGTGGATCAGCTTCAGATGCGGCAGAATCCAGGCCGCCTGGCACAGGTTCCACTTGAGCTCCCGGTCCAGCGCCGGATGCTCGAATCCCGCCAGCGCCGCGTCCAGCCGACCCAGCGCCTCGCCGATCCCCTCCCGCAGCGCCGGCGGGTGCGGGCGCACCGACGCCATCACCCGCCCCGGCAGAAACGTGAGCAGCCAGGCCAGGCGTTCCCCGTCGGCGTCCGCCAGGACGGTCGTGGGCGCCCCGTCGCGCGCGGACACCACGCGCTGGAGCGGCAGCTCCGGCGCCCGCTCGGCCAAATGCGCCAGCGCCCGGCACTGCATGTCCACGAACGCCGGATCGCAGCCGGGCCGCATGATTTTGAGGAGGTAGCTCGCCGCCTCAGTGTCCACGCGGATGTTCAGGTCGTATTCGCCCGGCAGCAGCCGGCACGTTCCGGCAATCTCATATTCCTCACGAAGCAGCCGGTCCACCGCTGCGCGACGGCTCGAAAACCACTCATTGCCGGTGATCATGGTGTCACTCCGCTCCTGTCGAGTCAGGCCGCACCGCCGCGGTCACGAACCGGTTCCCTCCAGCGCGAAGTCCACCGCCGCGCGGGCGTGGATGGTCGTCGTGTCAAACAGGGGGACGCGGCCCGGTTCCGGCGTCACGAGCAGCGGGATTTCCGTGCAACCGAGGATGATGCCCTGAGCTCCCCGGCTCGCGAGGGTGTCGATCACCCGCCAATAGGCGCGCCGGGATTCCGGATCGATGATGCCCCGGCTCAACTCGTCCATGATGACCCGATGCACCAGCGCCCGGTCTTCGGCGTCCGGGACCAGCGCGGTGATGCCGTGCGGCTCCCGCAACCGGTCCCGGTAGAAGGGTTCCTCCATCGTGAAGCGCGTCCCCAACAGCCCGACCGTGTCGAGTCCCGCCTGCCGGATTTCCCGGGCGGTCGCGTCCACGATGTGCAGGATGGGAATCCGGATCGCCTGCCCGATGGGTTCGGCGAACTTGTGCATGGTGTTGGTGCACAGCACCAGGAAGTCGGCGCCGCCGCGCTCGATCGCCCGGGCGGTTTCGATCATCACCGCCATCACCCGGTCCCACTCTCCCCGCTCCATGTAGGGCTGAACCTCCCCGAAGTCCACCGACACCATCACGCTGGCGGCCGAGTGGTTGCCGCCCAGCCGTTCCCTGACCATCTCATTGGTGAGCTTGTAATACACGAGCGACGACTCGCACGTCATGCCGCCCAGCAGTCCGATCGTTTTCATTTGCTCGACTCCTCGCACCGGATGACCAGCGGTGAGGCCCAGGTTTAACCCCACGAACACCCGGCGATGAATGATGGAGCCCGGTGCGCCGAACCGGCCGGCCGAGAGTACCGCCGGCAGACTGTCGAACAGCGGGCTGTCCGGATCGGACCGGTGGGTTCAAAGCGCGGCTCAGGGCTCCGGGCCATTGTACGTCCTCGAACGTCTCGGGGCAAGGCATGCGACGGTACGCGGCCACTCCGTCCCGCCGGCGGCTCCATTGACGGGGTGTCGCCGCCCGCCTATAATCCGTCCAGCGGGCTCACCCGGAAAAACAACCGCCCCAGGAGATGGACAGATGCTGTCACTGGCCGATTCACGCAAGGGATGGTGGATGCTCAGAATCGTCCCGGCGCTGGTGCTGCTCGGCACTGCGGCGAACGTCCCGACCCCAGTCAATTTCTGTCTTGTCCCGCCCGGCGCCGCGGAGACCGATGTGGTGAGCCAAGCCGCCCGGATCGTCCCGTCGCCCGTCCAGATCACCTGGCAGGAACGCGAATTCATCGCCTTCGCCCACTTCGGCATGAACACCTTCACCGACGTCGAATGGGGCACGGGGCGGGAGGACCCCGTCCGGTTCCAGCCGACGGATTTCGACGCCCGCCAGTGGACCCGGGTGCTTCGCCACGCCGGCGTTCGGCTGCTGATCCTCACCGCCAAGCACCACGACGGCTTCTGCCTCTGGCCCACCGAGACCACGGCGCACGGCGTCCGGAGCAGTCCGTGGCGCGGCGGCCGGGGCGACGTGGTGGGCGAGGTGGCGGCCGCCTGCCGCGCGGACGGTCTGGCGTTCGGCATCTACGTGTCGCCATGGGACCGGCACGAGCGGTCCTATGGCGATTCGCCCCGCTACAACGCTTTCTTCCGCACCCAGCTCCGGGAGCTCCTTACCCGCTACGGCGAAATCGCCGAGGTCTGGTTCGACGGCGCCTGCGGCGAGGGGCCCGACGGCCGGCGCCAGGAGTACGACTGGCCGTCGTACTACGCCGTTGTCCGGGAGCTGCAGCCGCGGGCGGCCATTTTCGGCATGGGCCCGGATGTCCGCTGGGTGGGCACGGAGACGGGCGTCGGCCGTGAGACGGAGTGGAGCGTGATCCCCGACCGGCTGGACATCGCGCGTCTCTCCGGCGCGGCAGCCCATCCGGTGGACGCGGCGTTCCTCCCGGGCGATCTCACCGACGCCGACCTCGGCAGCCGGACTCAGCTGCGATCGGCCCGCTCGCTCCTCTGGTACCCGGCGGAGGCGGACGTCTCCATCCGGCCCGGCTGGTTTTTCCATCCGGCGGAAAACAGCCGGGTGAAGTCGCCGGCCGAGCTGCTGGACATCTTCTTCAGCTCCGTGGGCCGCAACGCCGTGCTGTTGCTCAACGTCCCGCCGGACCAGCGCGGGCGCATTCACGACGCCGACGTCCGCAGCCTGCGGGGTCTGCGCCGGCTCCTCGACAAGACATTCCGAAGGAATCGGCTGGACGGCGCGGTGGCCGCCGCCTCCGCTGAAGCTGGGGGACACCGTGTCGCCGATGCGGTGGACGCTGACCCCGCCACATACTGGGCCGCCCCCGCGGGTGTCCGCCGCGCGACCCTGGAGTTCGAGCTGCCCACCGCGCGGACGTTCGATGTCGCGATGGTGCGCGAGCACATCCGGCTGGGACAACGGGTGGAGTCCTTCCGGTTCGAGTGCCTGGACGGTAACCAATGGCGGGAATTCGCCCGCGGCACCACGGTGGGCTACCAGCGCCTGCTCCGCTTCCCCCCGGTCACGGCCCGGCGGGTGCGCCTGATCGTCGATGAGTCGCGCGACTGCCCCGCCCTCTCCGCGGTGGGGCTGTACGAGCTGGCAAAATAGCCGCTTGTCACCAACATTCCAGTCGGCAGCGCGAATTTTTCTCCCCCGCTGTCTCCCACTGATTCACCCTGTCGCTCAAATCCATTACAACCCAAGCAGCTTCCAGTGGTAGAACAAGCCCGTACAGACAAGGAGCGCCAACGCGACCGCGGTGTACATGAAGCGCCGCCGGGCCGGCCACGCCGGTTCCCGCCATGCCGTCACCGCGAAGCAGGCGGTGAGCAGGGCGAGGACCCCAGCCGCCATGGGCATGAAGTAGGCGACTTTCATCCAGACCGGGAATCGGGGATTCCAGGCGAGCCCGTAACCGATCAGCATCGGATACTGGAACAGCATGCTGCCGAGAACGGCCAGGGCGGTGACGCCGGCGGCCCAAGCCACGGTGTCGGCCAGTCGATGGGAACGGCGGGCCGGCTCCCCCAGCCCTTCCGGCCGGCGCCGCCGGAACCAGCGCCTGAGTCCGTCCAGCGCGGTTCCTCCTCCGGCGATCAGCAGGATGGCGGCGCAGACCCACGCTGCCAGCAGCCCGCCCTCCGGGATGACGATCTTCTCCATGGGAATATTCCGAAAGGTTGGAGCGGCGCCTGACAGATCCAGCACATCCCCGGTGCAGGCGGTGAACACCCCCGGCGACTGCTCGCGGAGTATCAAGTTGTTGGCGAAGAGAAAACCGTTGCGGCGCTCCACCGTCAGCATCTCCACCGGCGTGCCGTGCTCCAGGATGCGGTACCGGCCGACAAAGGGCTCCCAACCAGCCCGATTCGAACCCGGCGGATCACCGGGGCCGGTGTTGCGATCGAAAATCAGCCCTTCGTCCACCAGTACGATCGCCGTGGGCCGGCCGGCCGCGTCGAACCGGAAGCGGTAATGGATGACGTTGTCGCCGTCCCGCTCATAAGCCTCGCCGGCCGATGTGAAGTGCAGCGGATAGAACGTGTCACCGCTCAGAATCCCGAACGCGCCGTCCCGCTGGAGCAGAATCCACTCAAAACCCCGTTCGCTCACGTAGCTGCCCGCCAGTTTCTCCAGGTGAGACTCCCCCGGCTGCCAGTCGGCCGGCGGCGCCGCCGGCGGCGCCGGCTTGGCGAGGAGCCGCTCGGCGATGATGGCGTAGAGCAGGTTCTGTCCCAGGGTGGTATGCAGGGAGTGGCCGGTGGCGTTGGTGAGCACGGCGACGCCGATTCCCAACTCCGGGTACCAGCGCATGTGGCTGAGAAAACCGTAGCCGCCGCCGCTGTGACTCAGCGAGACGGTGCCGTGCCGCTGTTCCCGGTAAATCCCCAGCCCGTAGCCGTTTTTCTGGCCGGGCATCGCGAAAGGGACGGAGTACATCTGCTCGAGCAGCGCCGCCGGCAGAACGTCGGCGTCGCCCGCCCGTCCCTGCCGGAGGTGGAAGAGGAGAAACGCCCCCATTTCCCGCGCGCTGGCGTAGAGGCCGCCGGCGGGAATCATGGGGATCTCCAGCTGCAGGCGGGCCAGGTAATTGTCGTGGCCCAGCGCCCGCGATGGATACCGACGGATCTGTTCCATGGCAAACGAGCTGTCCGTCATGCCCACGGGGGCGAGGAAATGGTTATGGGCATAGTCCGCAAACGGTTCGCCCGTCACCTTCTCGACAATGTACCCGGCCAGGTCGATGCCCAGGTTGGAGTAGGCGTAACGCTCGCCCACCGGATATCGCAACCACGTCCGGGAGATGCTCTGGATATGCTCCTCGAAGGAGCTCGCGTCCGAGCGATAATTGTTCCCCACCGGAGCCTCGTGGGCCAGGCCGGCGGTGTGACTGAGCAGATGCCGGAGCGTGATGCGCGTTTCGGGGTGGTCGCCAAACCGGCTGCGGATCGTGAAATCCGGCAGGTAAGCGGCGATGGGCGTGTCCAGGTCGAGTTTGCCCGCCTGGACCGCCGTCAGGACGGTCAGGGCGGTGAACGCCTTGGAGTTGGACTGGAGGCTGAAGAAGGTATCCGGCGTGACCGGCGCCTTTCCGTTGGCGTCCGTGATCCCGAATCCTTCGTTCCAGACCACTCCATCGTCGGCCACCAGGACGACCGCCAGCCCCGGGATGCCCTGTTCCGCCATCATCCCGGGGATGCGGGCCCGGTAGTCCTCCACGATGGGGGCGAGGTCGGGGGACGTCGCCCCTCCGGCCGTACCGCAGCAAACGAGGAGGGTCACACTGACCGCCGCCAGGAATCGGATCGCTTGGGACAGGTTCATGAGTCTCCCCCGGAATCGGATACCGCCCCATTGTGACGGATGCGGTCTCCGATAGTCAATCTTCATCGATGATCACGGGGATGGCGGCCGGTTCCCGCCGACCTGCCCGTTCCCCACTCACTCGTTCGATGGCTCCAGTTGTGCGGCCAGTCGCTCCAGAAAAGCCGCCTGCGCCGGATGCATCTTCACCCGCGCTGCTTCCAGAGAGAACCAGTCGGCCCGGTCCACCTCGGGATATTCATGCATCCGGCCGGAGCCGCGGGGCCACTCGAAGGTGAATGTGTTGGACCGGAGCGTGGCCGGATCGAACTCACCCGCGAAGGCCCAGGATTCGACCACCTTGCCGCTGTTGAGTCTCGTCTCACCCAGGTAGAAAAATTCGCTGCCCGCGGCCGGATCGGCGGCGCCGTCGCGCGGCGCGGGCGGCACCCAGCCGGTTTCCTCGCCGAACTCGCGGCAAGCGGCGGCGAAGGCGTCTTCGTCCGGGCCGTGCTCGCCCTTGGGTACGGACCAGGCGCCGGCGTCCTTGTCCCGCCAATAGGGGCCGCCCGGGTGCACCAGCAGCACCTCCAGCCGGTCTTCCCGGCGCCGGTAAGCCAGCAATCCCGCACTCCGCTTCGCCATCCGCGCCTCGCCTGCCCTTAGTGTGCCTTGCCCAGCCGCACCAAATACCGGGGGACCTCCCGGCAGAAGCGGACGTACTCCTCGCCGAACTGCCGGCGCAGGTGTTCCTCTTCGGTGAGAATCATCCAGTGCGTGGCAACGCCCCACACGACGATCCAGCCGCACGCGCCGAGCGACGGCCACTGCAGCGACGAGCCGATGATCAGCAGGTAGCCGCCGATGATCTGCGGGTTGCGCGTCAGCCGGTACGGCCCGCCGCGCACCAGTCCCACGACTCCGAGTCCGAATGCCCGGCGCAGGCCGAACCACGCCATGGTGCCGAACGCGACGATGAAACCCAGGGCGATGACCACGAAACCCGCGGTGGCCCACGGGCGTCCCGCCGGCGTGTCCAGAATCCAGAACCATTGCCATTGTTTCGGATTATAGAGGAACGGAAACGCGATCACGCCCAGGAACACCATAAATTGGAGACAGGCGGCGACGCGGGTTAGGCGGCCATGCCGCTCGTACGACCGCCGCACCACCCGCCGGAACACCAGGTAGGCGGCGAGAATCAACCCGACGGCGCCCGCCACGTATATCAGCCAATTCGTCTCATTGGTTCCCAGAAGATTCATGTGATGGCTCCAGCTGAGTTTTCCAATAGCCGGATCCGAATCTCCTCATCGGTTCCAGCTCTCCCGATTCACCGATTCACCCATTCACCGTTAGCTCCAACTCCGCCTCATACAATTCGGCGATCTTCAACAGATGGGCGTCCAGGGCGCCGGCGGTCTCGCCCCAGCCGATCCAGGCGGTGAACAGCGGCGGGAAGACCGGCTCCACCGCAACCGCTCGCGACAGGGGTGTTCCCCGCGCCACGGTCAGGTACACGCGTCGGAACACCTTCCCCATCGTGCGTTCGCCGGAGCTGGCGGCGGCCGCATCCAACGCTTCCTCGAACGGCGCCCCCAGCCCCAACAGCGTACCCAGCACCCGGCTGGTGTGCGCCAGCGCCGCCCGGCGGCGGATGGGCCCGCCGCGCAGCAGCGGCGCCCGCCGCCGGCGCAAACGGATGCGTTCGCAGGCGACAAGCCGTTCCAGCGCGTCGCCCAGCCGGCCGCCCGCCGCCCCCGCGGCGATCCCCGCCGCCAGCCAGGGCGCCAGGCCGGCGCGCACCAGCCGCTTGGGCGTCAAGCGTTCGGGATCCCCGCCGATGGCGTGGCGAAGGAATTGGATGCAGAGGGCCATCCGGGGCAGCTCGGTCTCAAGAAGATCGAAGGCGGCGTCGATCCCGATGCCCAGCCGCCAGGTCGCGGCCCAGCCGGCCAGGAAGCAGCAGTCGTCGGCGCTCAGCGTGTCCGGCAACTCCCGGTACAACGCGTGCAGCCCTTCGACCTCCGCCAGCGCCGCGGCACGCTGCCCGACCGCCTCGCCCGCGTCGAGCAAGGCCGCATCCAGCCCGGACACGCCCCGGCCGGCCAGCAGTTGGGAGAACGGCTGGTTGGAAATTCCGAACACCCGGAGGGCGACCCGGCCCGGATCCACCGCCCACCGGCTGAGGAACGCCGCCTTCCGGACGGCGCCGGCCGGCGTGGCCTCGTCGGGATGGGCCAGGACATTTGCCAGATCCAAAAACCCCTCGTCCAGGCGGCCCGACGTTTCCGCCGTGTCCAGCACGTCCAGGTGCCACTCGTCGAACAGGCCGGTTTGGATCAGCAAGTCCGTCAGGCGGAAGCCGCGGTCCGCCGGTGGCCGCGTCAGGGCTGCCCGCACGCGCGGCGACGCCGCGTACTCCTCGGCCAGCAGTTCCAGGATGGTGACCACGGGCACCCCGCACCGGAACATGGCGGCAAATGTCCGCGCGAATACCGCGGCACGGACCCGCCGCTCCCTGGCCGCGCCGCGGGCCGTATGGCGGAGTTCCAGTTCGGCGTCGGAGCAGCCGCCCATCTCGCGCACCATCGCGGCAAACGTGCCCGTCAGGCTGCCCACATTGAGTACCTGCCAGAGGAGCGGTGTCAGGAACGGTTCGCGACTGCGGGTCAGGCTCCCGTCTGTTTCCACCGCCTGTCTCGCCGCCAGCAGGCCGGAGCGGATGGGTATGTCGTTGACGGACGCGGCGGTGAGCGAGAGCGCATCCGGAAGGGGGATGCCCCCGTCCGCCAGCAGGGCCAGGCGCGCGCAGGAGCGGGCAACGGCCGCCAGTCGAAGCAGTCGTCGCCGCTTCCCCGGGGAGCGCCAGCCGCGGCGGAGGCGACTCGCCGCTTGGGCGGTCCGAACCAGCTCGGCCGCGCCCGCAGCCAGGCTGTTGTCCAGATAGCCGCCGTGCTCACCCGCCTCGACCAGGGCGGCGAAATACGCGGGAAACACCCCCGGGTGCCGCCGCAGCGCGCCGGCCAGCGGTTCGCCCGCAGCCAGCCGCACCGCCAGGTCCCGGGCGACAGCATCGGCCGGATCGTCGCGCGCCAGCACGGCGCCGATCTCGGCCAATGGGACACCCGCGCCCACACACATGGCCAGCCGACGGCTGTACTTCACCTCATCCATGGCTGATTCCCCAAAAACCACGCCGGACGGGTTGCGATCTTCCCGCTGAACTCACCGGCACCCTCAACCGAAATTCGGCCCCATTATACCGAAATGTCCTCGCGCCGGACGGGACATATTGATTCACTCTGAAGCGCACCCGGAACGCCACCGGTTTCACCGCCCCGGCCTGGGCACAGTTAGCCCTGGCCGATCACCGCACGCAAACCGGACCGGTGACACGATCCTCAACCTTCCGTCTTCAGAATGAAAAACCCGGGGCTGCGCCCGGGTTGTTGCCGTCCGTTCGGTTGTGGGAGTATTGGATCCGATTCGGTTACTTGATGGCCTTGAACACCCGGGTGATCCGCTTCAGGGCGTCGGCCATCTCGCCGCGGGTGATCACCAGCGGCGGGGCGAAGCGGATGATGTTGCCGTGGGTCTGCTTGGCCAGCACGCCGGCGTCGCGGAGCGCCAGGCACACGTCCCATGCCTCGAAGCCCTTCTCGAACACCACCGCGTTGAGCAGGCCCTTGCCGCGCACCTGCACCATTTTGGGGCACTTCACCTTGGCGATCTCGCGCCGGAAGTACTCGCCCATTTTGCGGGCGTTGTCGGCGAGCTTCTCGTCGTCCAGCACGTCCAGCGCGGCCATGCCCACGGCCGCGGCCAGCGGATTGCCGCCGAACGTGGAGCCGTGGCTGCCCGGCGTGAAGACGCCCATCACGTCGTGTTCGGCGACCACGGCCGACACCGGGAACAGGCCGCCGCCCAGGGCCTTGCCCAGGGTCATGGCGTCGGGCCGCACGTCCTCATGGTCCACGGCGAACTTGCGGCCGGTGCGGCAGAAGCCCGTCTGGATCTCGTCGGCGATGAAGAGCACGTTGTGGCGGGTGCAGATCTCGCGCACGGCGCGCAGGTACCCGTCCGCCGGCACGAAGACGCCGGCCTCGCCCTGGATCGGCTCCAGCAGCACGGCGCAGGTGTTGGGGGTGATGGCCGCCTCGATGGCCTCGGGCGAGTTGTACTTCACCACCTTGAACCCGGGGGTGTACGGACCGTAGTTGATCCGGGCATCGGGATCGGTGGAGTAGGAGATGATGGAGATGGTGCGGCCGTGGAAATTCTCCTCGGCGACGATGATCTCCTGCCGGCCGTTCTCGATCCCCTTCTTCTCGACGCCCCAGCGGCGGGCCATCTTCATGGCGGTCTCCACGGCCTCGGCGCCGGTGTTCATGGGCAGGGCCATCTCATAGCCGGTGTATTCGCAAAGCCGCTGCAGGAACCGGCCCATCATGTCGTTGTGGAACGCGCGCGACGTGAGGGTGCAGCGCTTCGCCTGGTCCGTCATCGCCTTGACGATGCGGGGGTGCCGGTGGCCCTGGTTCACCGCGGAGTAGGCCGACAGGCAGTCGAAGTACTCGCGTCCCTCCGGATCCCAAACCTTGACGCCCTTGGCCTTGGCGATCACCACGGGCAGCGGGTGGTAGTTGTGGGCGCCGTACTTCTCGTCCAGCGCGATGATCTCCTCGGTGCTCAGGCGCTTGTTCGACTTGGCCATGGTCTCTCTCCTTTTGTGTCGGCACGGCATGCGATGATCCGGCCTCATGTTGCAGCCACTATACCTGAATTCTACAATTGTTGCAAGTCTTGCACCATTACCATAATCATTCGAGGCACGGCTGATTCATCAGTATGTACGTCACGCCAGTTTGTTCTGTTTCATCACGTGGGGATAACGGACCCGACATGGATACTGCCAGTCTAGTTCAGCAGATGAACTATTATGATCGTTTTTGATTGTTTAAACGATATATATCGATATATTTATAGAAAGGATTTATATTTATGAATCTATTTATCGTATTTTATTGAATATTCATGAATCTAAACAGTCTAAGATCTTTGGTGAAGTAATTGAGGCAATTCAATGAAAAGAATGGCCATCAGTGTGATGTTGTCGATCAGATCGCGCCGTCGCTAGTAGAAGACCGTCCGGGTGCGGTGGCGGGGCTTCACCTGTTTGAAGTAGGGCTGCTGCCCCCGATTCCAGAGGCGGTAGTCCACGTCCATCGCCGTCCACGCCAGATCCTGCCGGCGCGCCGCTGTGACGATCAGTTCCGCCGCCGTGACCGCGGCGGCTCGCAGTTCCACCTCCTCGGCCGAACCGGGGGGGATCAACTCGCCGCCGTCAACGCGCTCCATGAGTTCGGGTGAGTACATCAGGATGCCGTCCACCCGCAGGACGTGAGGCACCAGGTTGTCGGCGAAGATCGTCAGATCGGCCAGATCCTCAAAACGCCCCCAACCGACGCCCCCGAAGGCCAGCGCGAGGTCGGCCGCGGCCAGTTGGGCCCGCTTGTAGAATGCCACCGGCTCGCCGGCGTGGATCTGGACATCCTGAAAATACGGCATTTCCGCCAGCAGCCCGATCAGCCGGGCCGCGGACCCGCCCGCCGCCTCGATTAGCGCGGTGCAGGCGCCGCCGTAGCGGTCGGCGAGCAGCGCCCCCAGGTCGTTGAGCGCCCGGGCGAAGCGCGCCATCAGTTCGCCGACGACGGGATGCCCCGCGTCCTGACCAAACAGCTCCGCACAACTGTCTGCAGTGATCGCCGCCATTTCTTCCGCCGACAGGGGCCCACGGGTCCGGAACCGGTCAGCCAGCGCGGCGGCGACGGTGAAATAGCCCGACAGACCGGGGCGCTTGCGCAGGAACGGGAAATAGCCGGAGCCGAAGTTGATGGCGTCCAGCGTGAGGAAGAACGCGGCGGTGCCGGAGCCGCCGTCCAGGTAATGGCTGGCGGGATCGTGCCCCGGCGTCGCCGGACTCGACGCCGCCAGCTCCCGGACGTATGCCTCGATCGCCGGCGCGTGGATCCGGACGTGCGCGGCGCGGTCCATGACCGCGCGGCAGGACCGCCTGACAAACTCTGACGGGTTTTTCGTGTCCACGACGATTGATCCCCTGCCCCGAGAGTTCCGACTCCCGGCTCACGGCGCGGACGCGACCGGGATGGCGACCGCCAGGTCCAGGACCAGCCGGTAGCCGTCGCCGCCCCGTCGCCAGATATGGAGATAGCTGTACTGCAGGGCCGGCCGCGCGTCACCCGCAGCGGTTCGAGTCTCAAGGATTCCGAAGCTGTATCCCAAGCTGCCGTCAGCGGAGGCGGCCTGCCCATCGGCGCGCCAGGTCCAGGCGGCCGGCGCCGCAGGCAGCAGGGCCAGCGACTTGTCCCGGCCGATCACAGGCAGCGTGCGGTCGCGATAGAATCGCAGATCGGCGGAGGCCAATTGGCGGAAAGCGGCCGCGGGGCCGCTCCCGGCCGCCAACCGGGACATCTCCGCATCCAGTCCGGAAAACGGTATCTGACCCGGATGGATCGGCCGGCCGGATTTGGCGACCGCCACGGCATCCGGCAGATGGTCCGCCCGCCCGTGGCGGATGCCGGCATCCAGGAGGACCGTCCATCGTCCCTCCGCCCCCTTGCGCCAGACGGACACGTAGTGCCCCCACCCGGCGGGATCCGGATCCTGCCGGCGGTTTTTCAAACTCCACGGCCCGGTGGTGTAGCCCAGGTCTCCTGCCGCGGACGTTTCCGCGAAGACGGGACGCCAGGCGAGCAGGGCCGTCGCGTCGGCGGGCATCTGCTCGTAGGCCGGCCGCCCCGGCACCGGCCGGGGCCGGAAAACCACCGCCTCGGGCGCCAGGTACGACAGGAAGGCCGCGCGGATCCCGCCCTCGTCCGCGGCCTGGGCGAACGCCCGCTCCGACGCAATGAGCTCCCGGAGCGCGACGGGCCACCCGTCCTCGCCGCCGGCGCTCCAGGCGACACCGCCCATGGCGACCAGCAGCCCCACGATCAGCAGGCCGGATGGATGCATGCGTCCCTCTCCTTCTGGCCGGTCAGGCCCGGTTGATGCATCTGATGGCGGTCCTTTCGGACACATTCCGCGGCGGACCGGCGGCCGGGCGCATGAGCCATTCGCGCGCGCCCGGTTCACCGGCGGGTCAGATGACGCCGTCCGCCTTGAGCGACTGCAGGTCCGTGGCCGAGTAGCCGATCTGGCCCAGGATCTCCGCGTTGTGCTCTCCGAGGAGCGGCGGCGGTGCCTCCACGTTGCCCGTGGCGCCGGAGAACTTGGCCGTGTGGTTGAAGAGCGGGATCTCGCCGATGCCCTCGGCACGGATCTTCGCGAAAGCCTGCCGATGCTCGATCTGCGGCGCCTGCAGCGCCTCTTCCAGCGTGGGGATGGCGCCCGAGGGCACGTCGTTCTGGTTCAGCAGTTCCACCCAGTAGTCGGTGGTCCGGGTGACCAGCCGCGCCTCGAGCAGCGGCGTCAGCGCCCGGCGGTTGGCCTTGCGCGCGTCCCGCTCCTTGAAGCGAGGGTCCTCCTTGAGCTCCGGCACGCCCAGCAGGTCCGCGACATTCTCCCACTGCTCCTGCTTGTTGGCGGCGATATTGATGAAGCCGTCCTTCGTCTTGAAGGTGCCCGAGGGCGCGGCGGTGAAGTTGTCGTTGCCCATGAGTACCGGCTGCTGACCACCGATCAGGAGGTTGGCCACCACCCAGCCCATGAGCGGCATGATGGAGTCGAGCAGGGCGATGTCGATGAACTGCCCCTGGCCGGTGCGTTCCCGGGCGAAGAGCGCCGCCATGACCGCGAACGCGGCGTTGAGGCCGCCCACGGTGTCGCAGACCGGGAAACCGCAGCGCAGCGGGTTGAGCCGCTCGTCGCCGTTGATGGCCATCACGCCGCTCAGGCCCTGGATGATCTGATCGTAGGCGGGCTTGTAGGCGTCCGGGCCGGTGTGGCCGAAGCCGGAGATGGCGCAGAAGACCAGCCGCGGATTGATCTGGCTCAGCACCTCGTAGCCGACGCCGAGCCGGTCCATGACGTCGGGGCGGAAATTCTCCACCACCACGTCGGCGGTCTTGACCAGTTCCTTGAAGATCTCCTTGGCCTTGGGCTGCTTCAGGTTCAGGGTCAGCGATTTCTTGTTGGCGTTCTGGGCGAGAAAGCTTGTCCCCATCAATTTCTTGTTGTAGTCGGGCACGCAGCCCAGCTTGCGGGCCAGGTCGCCGTCCTTCGGATTTTCAATCTTGATCACTTCCGCGCCGAGCAGCGCCAGCTGCAGGGTGCAGAACGGCCCGGACAGGACGTTGGTCAGGTCCAGGACGCGGATTCCCTCGAGTAGCTTCATGATGCTAACCTCACGGATATTTAATGTTTGATGGGGCCCGATTTGTACACGAAGCCCGGCAGTTCCCGGTTGAAGAAGGCGCTGACGTCCTTGGCCAGGCCGATGAGTCGCGCCAGGTCCACGTCCGGCCGCTGGCCGAGCTGCTGGAGCATGTGCACCAGGTCCTCGGTGCAGACGTTGCCGGCCGGCAGCTTGGTGAACGGGCAGCCGCCCAGTCCGCCGAACGCCGATTCCAGATAGGTCGCCCCGGCGCGCATGGCCGCCAGGCAGTTGGCCAGGCCCATGCCGTACGTGTTGTGGAAATGCGCCGCCATCTGGACGCCGGCGCCCATCGCCCGGATCTCGCCGAACAGCCGTTCCACCTGGGCGGGATTGGCGTGCCCGGCCGTGTCGGCCAGACTGACCATCCGGACGCCCGCGTCCAGGTAGCGTTTCACCAGGTCCAGCACCCGTGTTTCGGGGATGGCCCCCTCGAACCCGCAACCGAAGGCCGACTGCACCGAGACCTGAACCTCCCGGCCCGCGGCCATGGCCGTCCGGGCCATCTGGATGATGCGGGTCGCGGCGTCGGCCACGGTCATCCCGGTGTTTTTCCGGCTATGGGTCTCGCTGGCCGAGACGCCCATGCAGAACAGCTCCACGCCGCACGCCTGGCCGCGCTCCAGCCCCTTCTCGTTTAGGACCAGGCCCGAAAGCCGCACCCGCGGCGGCTTGGCGCCGGGCTGGCTGAACCGCTGGAACAGCTTGTCGGTGTCGGCCATCTGGGGGACTTTCTCCGGGTTGACGAACGAACCGAGCTGGATGATATCCACGCCCGATCCGATCAGCGCCTCCACCCAGGCCGCCTTCTGCTCGAACGGCACCGTCTGCTTCTCGGCCTGCAGGCCGTCCCGCAGTCCCACTTCCTGAAGGATGACTTCGTTCATGATCGCCGCTGCCTCGCTGCCGATAAATTGCCGCCCCCCGGGCCGCGCCGAGCGGCAATCCGGGAGGCGGACAGGCAGACCGCATTATACCGTTTGCCGGGCGGATGTTCAATGCCCGGGAGGGAGGCGGCGGGTCACTGGATGGGCTTGTCCAGCCAGCGGTAGAGTCTCCACCCCATGTGCCGGGTTTCCACGAACCAGAGGGCCGTGGAGGCCGTGCGGATCAGGTAACACCCTTCGCCATCCTGGCGGACGGTGAGGATTTCCTTTTGAAAGCCGCTTTTCACGTATGGGAGATTGATGTCGTTGCCGCAGTCCCGGCGTCCGGCGGGGCGCTCCTCCCGGCTGATGGTCAGTCCGTGAGGCAGGCCGTTGCGCTCGATCTCGCCGGCATCGCCGGTTTCCAGCGAGGCGACCAACCGGGCATAGGCCTGGAAGAGGCCGGCCGGAATCTGCTCGGACCCCCGGTAGTGTTTCAACAGCTCGTCGGGCCCGTCGAAGGCCAGCAGCCAGGCCGCGGCCAGCAAAACGGTCACCCCTGCCAACCGGATCCCTCGCATCAGAACCTCCAGGCCATTTTTCCCGCGGGGCGGTCCGCGCGCCGCGGACATGTCACGCTATGCGTTCATAATGATGTCAAAGATGTGAAAAAAGCTCATGGATTTCATCATCATCCCATGAAAAAAACCGGCCGCACGGGCGGCCGGTTGGGAGGTAGAAAGTGCACCGTTGGGTGCGTTCGCTTACCAGCTCCAGATGGTCACGTCGGCGTCGGGCGCCTCGATGTCCACCACTTTTTTATGGCGCAGCGTCGACAGGGCGTCGACGGCCGCCTGCGTGTTCATGCCGTTCTGGTCCATGCCGTTCAGACACTCCGTGAGGAACGCAATCGGAATGCGCACGTCCACCTTTTCCTCAGCGGTCTTGACGAAGATGTTGAAGTCGCCGCCCTGCTTCTCGATCCGGACCGTCTCGCGGGGCGAGGTCACGCGCACGTAGACGCCGTCGGGCGCCCCCTCCAGCGCGGCCGCCAGCCGCCTCAGGTCCTCCATTTTGACAGGGATCGCCTCGGACCCGAAATCCACGCGCCGGGCCTCATCCGGCATGAAGACGGCGCCGGCCTGCAGCAGCCCCACGGGCACCGGGACCACCAGATGCATCTCGTCCGGACCCTTGGTATCCACCTTGACCAGCAGCCACTGCTGCCCGACGAGCATCAGCAGACCGCCCATGCACGCCGTCCCCGTCACCGCCATCATCGCGACGATCACCTTCATCAAGCCCGGCATCGCGCACCTCCTGCGTTCGGTGTCATTCCGTGGCCGGCGCCGTCCCGATCAGGCCGCCGCCGGCGCCCGTTCGAATCAGTCGATCCAGATCCGCACGCTCGCGTCCTTTTCCTGGACGGTGATGAGATCGCCGGTGGTCGTCTTGCCGAGCTGGTTCAGGAAGGCCTTCAAGTCGATCTCGTTGCCTTCGGTCGTCATCAGAGAATCCATCAGGGCCACCGGCAGCTTCACCAGCACGTGGGGCTTGCTCTGCTCCGGCTCGTCTTTCTTGAACACCTGCACGATGAACAGGTCGCCCTTGCGGGACACCAGCACGTTCTCATCCTTGGAGTCCACCTTGACGAAATCGGTGTTGTCGTGCTTGCGCAGCTCGGCCCACAGCTTCTTGAAGTCCACCTGGGTGTCGTCGAATTCCAGTTTCAGCTTGCCGTTCTGCAGCTGGTCGCTTTTCACGCAGTCCACCGCCACGATCAGCAGGGACAGGGGAACCCGGATGTCCACTTTGGTATTGTCATCGGTTTCCACCACATGGATGTTGACCCACCGCTCCTTGTCGGCCGCCAGGCCGAACAGGGCCATCAGCATCACCGCCGTCAGAATCATCGTTGCTCGTTTCATGACTGACCTCCGGACGAATCATTGCGTACTCATTCACTCAGAACGAAGCCGGCGCCCGGAAAGTTCACTTCGCCGGATCAAAATGAACGCCGGTGCCCCGGATCCGTACCGGGCGTCGCCGAAAACAGCCGGCGGCGGCTGATCCGATAACTTTTCATTTCCCGCGACGTATGTTATCAATCACGATGGCATTTCACCCTCGAGGAAACACCATGCGAACAGTCTGCGTGTTGTTAGGTCTGATGTCCCTGGCTGTCACGGCCGCCGCGGCGGAACCGTATTTCCTGTCCGACCCCAGCCTCTCGCCCGACGGCCAGACCGTCGTCTTCGCCTGTGAAGGCGATATCTGGAGCGTGCCGGCCGCCGGCGGGACCGCCGTCCGACTCACCGGCATGGATGGCGAGGAGCAGCGGCCGCGTTTCTCCCCCGATGGTCGCTCGATCGCTTTCAGTTCCAGCCAGGCAGGCAACGCCGACGTGTACGTCATGCCCGCGGCCGGCGGCTCCATCACCCGCCTCACCTGGCACGAGGCCGACGACCTGGTGGACTCCTGGTCGTGGGACGCGCGGACGATCTACTTCACCTCCAGCCGACACAACGACTTCGCGGCTTATGCCGTGAGCGCCGGCGGCGGGACCCCCCGGCGGCTGATGGCGCACTACTTCAACACCGTTCACGCCGTGGCGGAGCATCCGCAGAGCGGCGAATATTTCTTCACCGACAGCTGGGAGAGCTTCCGGTTCGCCAATCGCAAGCGCTACCAGGGCGATTACAACCCGGACATCAAGTCGTGGAATCCGCGGACCGGCGAGTTCAAGGTGCACACCACGTGGCGCGGCAAGGACTACCAGCCCGCCTTCGACCGCGCCGGCACCCTGTATTTCGTCTCCGACGAAAGCAACGGCGAGTTCAACCTGTACCGGCTGGCGGGCGGGAAGAAGGAGGCGCTGACCCGGTTCGAGACCTCGCTCCGCATGCCCCAGGCGAGCGCCGACGGCCGCCGGGTGGTCTTCGAGAAGGACTACCAGCTCTGGATCTACGAAGTGGCCCGGAAGGAGTCGCGCCGGCTGGCCGTCGAGGTGTTCCGGAACAATCCCCTCCCCCTCGAGCAGGAGTTCAAGGTGGCGGGCAAGATCACGGCGTTCAACGTGTCCCCGGACGGCAAGAAGCTGGCGTTCGTCTCGCGCGGCCGGCTGTTCGTTTCGGACATCAAAGGCCGGTTCGTCCGCGAGATGCCCACCCGGCCCGAAGGCCGAACGATGGAGGTCGCCTGGCTGGCCGACAACAAGACGCTCCTCTTCAACCAGACCGTCGACGGCTGGCTGAACTGGTTCCGGATCGCCGCCAACGGCAAGTCCGGGGAAGAGGAACTCACCTTCGACCGGCAGTCGAACCGGGCCCTGTCGCTGAACGCGAACCGGAGCCAGGCCGTGTACCTGAGCGGCCGCAACGAGGTCCGGATCATGGAGCTGAAGGACTTCCAGAGCCGCACCATCCTCCAGGACGAGCTGTGGGGCTTCGACAGCAGCACGCCGCGCTTCTCCCCCGACGGCCGGTACGTCGCCTTCACGGTCTTCCGCAATTTCGAACAGGACATCCTCATTCACCACGTAGCCGACGGGAAAACGATCAACCTGACCGACACCGGCGTGACAGAGGCCGACCCCTGCTGGTCCCCCGACGGCAAGGACCTGTACTTCACGGCCAACCGGCGCGAACCGCTCTACCCGCGGGGCGGCGCCGACATGCGCATCTGGCGGCTGCCGCTGGAGAAGTTCGACACGGCCTTCCGCTCCGAAGAGTTCGACAAGCTCTTCACGGAAGAGAAAAAAGATACAAGCAAGGAAGACAAGACGAACACCGCAGCCACGGCGCCGAAGGACGGCGCGACGACGCCGCCGGCCGACGCCGCCAAACCGGCTGACGCCAAGGCGCCGGAGAAGCCGAAGGTCACCGTGACCATCAACCTGGACGACCTGCTGGAACGCTGGCAGCGGGTCTCGCCGGACGCGGGACGCCAGGTCACGCCCTACGTCCTGCAAAAGGATGAGGAGACCACGGTGCTGTACCTGTCCAATCACGACGGCGAGGCGTACAACGTTTGGAAGACCGTGCGGAAGCCGTTCGATCCGCCCAAGACCGAGAAGATCGCCGGCGCCGTCGCCGACGACCTGCTCCTCGCCGAAGCCGGCGGCAAGCTGTACCTCCTGGTGAAGGGGGACATCCACGAACTCAAGCCGGACGCCAACAAGCTGGAGAAGATCGAGATCAACCACGCCTTCCGGCGGAGCCTGGCCCACGAATTCCCCCAGATGTTCGACGAAGTGTGGGCGGGCCTGCAGGAAAACTTCTACGACGAGACCTTCCACGGGGTGGACTGGGAGGCGATGAAGCGGCGCTACGAGGCGTTCCTGCCCCACCTGACGTCGCGCGCCGACTTGCGCACGCTCCTCGACGACCTGCTGGGCGAACTCGGCGCCTCCCATCTCGGGTTCTACTCCTCCGGCCAGGAGGAGCGGCCGTTCCACGGCACGCGGACCCTGGCCACCGGCCTCATCTTTGAGCCGGACGACCCGTACCGGGTGCGGGCGGTGGCGCACGCCTCGCCCCTCGACCGGAAGGACAAGGACGTCCGGCCCGGCGACGTCCTCGTGGCCGTGGACAGCGTGGCCGTGGATCCCGCGGCGAACCGCGAATCGTATTTCGCCCGCCCCGCGCTGAGCCCCGAGCTGGTGCTGACGTTCCGCCGGGGCGAGTCCACCTTCGAAGTGCGGGCGCACCCCGAGACGTACGGGGCGTTCCGCACGCAGCTCTACGACGAGTGGATCCGCGGCAACCAGGCGCGGGTGGACCAGCAGGGTCGCGACCGGATCGCCTACGTTCACATGAAGGACATGGGCGGCCGGAGTCTGGACCAGTTTCTCATCGAGATGACGTCGGAGGCCTACCGGCGCGACGCCCTGATCCTCGACCTGCGCTACAACACCGGCGGCAACGTGCACGACGACGTCCTGCGCTTCCTCTCCCAGCGGCCGTACACCCAGTGGAAATACCGTGGCGGGAAGCTCGCGCCGCAGCCCAACTTCGCCCCCACGGCCAAACCCATCGTGCTGCTCATCAACGAGCAAAGTCTCAGCGACGCCGAGATGACCGCCGCCGGCTTCAAGGCGCTGAAGCTGGGCACGGTGGTGGGCACCGAGACGTACCGCTGGCTGATCTTCACCTCGGGGCGGGCGCTGGTGGACGGTTCCTATTTCCGCCTGCCGTCCTGGGGCTGCTACACCCTGGACGGAAAGGACATCGAGCGAAACGGCGTCACGCCGGACATCTACGTGCCGACGACGGTGAAAGACCGGCTGGACGGCCGCGATCCGCAACTGGACCGCGCCATCGCCGAAATCCTGTCCGCCTTGAAATAGCGTCCGCTTCCCGGCCGGAGACGGGACGCCCGTTCCCGGCTCCTCAACGAACCGTGTCCGGTTTGTGATCGGTCGCGGTATAATGACAGGCGATGCACGCAGCCGTTCCCAAACTCGCCGCCATCGCCGCGGCCACCCTCGCGGTGACCGTCATCGGCATCTACGCGGTGAACCGCCTGGCCGCCGTGCCCGGCGAGGGAGTGGAGCGGGCGGGCGCCGCCATGGAGCGGATCGCCGCCGCTTTCCGCACCGGCACCGTCACCGTGGAGTTCCGCGACTACGTCACGCGCACCCGGGGTACCAATTTCCTCCAGGTGGCCGGCCTTCAGTCGGTGGACACCTTCACCCGCACCGACTCCACGGCCATCTTCTGGGACAGCCTGCAACTGCCGGACGTCACCGTGCAGCTCGAAACTCCCGTCGACTACGTGTACTACCTGGATCTGGACGGGCCGTGGCGGTTCACCTGGGAGGAAGACCGGCAGGCGGTGCGGGTGGACGCGCCGGGAATCGGCTTCAACACCCCGGCCGTGGATATCTCGCGCCTCCGGATCCGGATCGTGGAGGGCAGCCTCCTGCGCGACGAGGCGGCGGCCGTCGACCGTCTGAAGCGGCAGATGCCGGAGTTGCTCGATCACACGGCCCGCAGCAAGCTGCCGCTGGTGCGGGAGCTGGCCCGGCGGGAGACCCGTCGCTTCGTGGAGAACTGGTTCGTCGCCGTCCGATTTCACGACGCCGCCGTCAAGCCGCACGTGTCCGAGGTGTATTTCGCCGACGAGCCGCCGGCGGCCGCTCCCCGTCCGGACGCGCCGACCTTCCCCGTCGCCTTGCCACCGGCGCCGGCAAAGGATTGATCATGACCATCCAGATCCCGGACGAGATCGTCTTGAACGGCAGAACCTTCCCGCTGGCCTGTTTCCCCGATCTGCCCAGCGAGCACCCGGATCTGGACACCCGCCGCCAGTACGACCCGTTCAGCGCGGCGTCCGACTGCGCGCGGGGCTACGTGGCCACGTGGGAGATCCGGAACCAGCGCCTGTTCCTTACGGGCATCCGGGGCAACTGCCACATGCTGGTGGACGAGCCGGTCCCCGCCGGCTGGTTCAGCGGCATGCTGCTGGTGGGCGAAGGCGAACGGCGGCCCGGCCTGCCGGCTTTCCACGAGCCCAGCTATGACCGGGAAATCCGGATCATGGTGGAAAAGGGACGCGTCGTGGAAGTCTGGCGGCTGGACGAGAACGGCAAGACGCTGCTCCTGCCCGGTTCGTACTAGCATCCCCTTCACCGGCGATATCGAACCCTGTCGCTCCCGGCCGGCGGGCGATCCGGTCACATCTCAGATCGAATTTGTCGACGCAGACCATTTTTCAGTCAGTAGTGAAGGCGCACGCCAATGCGGCCACCTGGAAATCGGCTGCCGCCAAGGCACGAGCCTGGCTGGGGCCTTACCCGGCCTCGGTGGACGGCGTGCCCGTGGATAGCTGGTTGCGGCAACAACTCAAATAGGGCGGGACGAACCGTCAAATCGGGAAAGCGGCGGCACGTCCCGGCGGGGAGACGCGCCCGGGACGGCCGCTACAGCGTGGCCAGCAGTCCGCGCACGCCGTTCCAGACGATCTGGACGCCGATGGCCAGCAGGATGAACGCCGACACCTGGTTGATGGTGGCCTGCCCCGTCTTCCCCATCCGGCCGAGGATCACGCCGGAGAACCGGTAAAAGAGGAAAATGGACAGGGCGGCCAGGGCGATGCCCGCCGTGACGGCGGCGAACTGGACCAGCGTGGCCACCTCGAGGATGCTCCCCTCGGGCACCAGGGTCAGGGTGATGGCCATGGAGCCGGGTCCGGCGGTGACGGGCATGGTCAGGGGAAAAAACGCGCGGTCCAGCATCCGGGTCTGCATTTCCTCCTGCTCGCCCGCGCTGATCTTCGGCTCGCGGTTCAGCATCCGCCAGGCGGTGTGGAAGAGCAGCAGCCCGCCGGCCACGCTGATCACGGGGATCGAGATGCCGAACAGCTTCAGCAGCCAGCCGCCCACGAACAGCAGCGCGGCGAGCAGGATGAACGAATAGCAGCCGATGAGCAGGGCCAGGTGGTTCCGCTCCTCGTCCGACACTCGCGCGGTGAGCATCCGGAAGACCGGCGACATGGCCGGCGGATTCAGGATGGGGAACAGGGCCAGGAACGCAAACAGCATGCCGTGAATGAATGTCATGACGCCTCCCGCGCGGCCGACCCCGCGCGCAATCGGGCCCCATTTAAACCCAATCGCCGCGGATTTGCAATGGCGCCGGCCCGGTTTCCCGCTTCAGGATTCCATGATACAGTAGCGGGAACTGTCTGGACGGATGATCCGCCGGGAGGTGTTCGATGAAGGTGTTGCTGCTGGGGATCGGGATGCAGGGTAAGGCGGCGCTGCACGATCTCTGCGCGAGCCCGGCGGTCACCCGGGTGGTGGCCGCCGACCGGGACCTGGCCGCCCTGCGCGCGCACCTGGACCGCTGCGGCTATGGCGATCGGGTGTCGGCCGTCGCCTGCGACGCCGACGATCCCGCCCAGATCGACCGCCTCTTTTCCACCCACCCGGACGTGGCCATCGACCTGATGCCGTCCCAGTACCAGCGCCTCGTGGCGGAGTCGGCGGTGCGCCACGGCGTGCACCTGGTGAACACCTTCTACACGTCGCCGGAGGTGCGGGCGCTGGACGCGGCGGCCCGGTCGGCGGGCGTGGCCATCCTGCCCGAGTTCGGCCTGGATCCGGGGATCGACCTGGTGCTGCTGGGCCGGGCGCTGGCCTGCCTGGAGGACGTCCGTGAGATCCGAAGCTACGGCGCGGGGCTCCCCGAACCGGCGGCGGCGGACAACCCGCTCCGGTACAAGGTGACCTGGACCTTCGAGGGCGTGCTGCGGACCTATCGGCGCGTCGCTCGGTACATCCGCGACGGCGCCGTGGTGGAAGTCGGGGCCGACGACGTCTTCAACCCGGCTCACGTTCATCGCGTGGACGTCGACGGGCTGGGCGAACTCGAGGCGTACCCCAACGGCGACGCGACCCGCTACCTGGACGCCGTGGGACCCGCCGCCGGCCTCGGCCTCATGGCCCGCTACACCCTCCGCTGGCCGGGCCACTGCGCGTTCTGGAAACAACTGGTGGACCTCCACCTGCTGGATCCCGAACCCGTGATGGTGGACGGCGTCGCCGTGGACCGGCTGCGTTACCTGGCCCGGGCGCTGGAGCCGCACCTGCGCCTCAGCGACGGCGAGCGCGACATCGCCATGGTCCGGATTGAAACGGTCGGCCGGCGCGGCGGCCGGCCCGCGCGGGCCGTCCACCAGGTCATCGACCGGCGGGATCTCGCCACCGGCCTCACCGCCATGAGCCGGACCGTGGGCTTCACCGCCAGCATCGGCGCCCGGATGATCGTCGACGGGCGAATCGCCGGGAGGGGCGTGCTCTCGCCGGTGCGGGACGTCCCGTATGACCTGCTCGTGGGGGAGCTCCGCCGCCGGGGCATCGAGGTGACCGAGGTGATCGGTCCCCGGGAACAGGCAACGGCCGGCTGATCCGGCGATCTCCCGCCGGTGACGTCGCTCAGTTCCATTACCAGATAGTTGCCCGCGTCATACACGGGACGGAAGCACCGGGTGGGCTGCCCCCCCAGCAGCCGGACGTAGACGAGCCGGAGTCCGGCCGGCCGGATTGTCACCTGCAACGTCCGGTCCGGCCCTTCGGCGACATCCACCCACTCCCGCCAGGGAAGTTCCAGCGTGCGGGCCACCGGCAGCAGGTGGGACCGGTCCAGCACCAGCCAGCGGGCGCCGTGGCGTCGGCAGTACGCGGCCAGCTGCTCCTCGTCCTCTCCGTAGAGCGCCCGGTAGAACGCCAGCAGCCGCTCCCGGTTCAGGCGGCTCTCGAGAAAGCCGTCGGTGAGCGTCGGCCGGCCGGTGTAGGTTTGCAGCTCGAAACCCAGTGACCAGGAAGCGGCGATGGCGCCATGTGCCGGGAGGTTCCCGCGCAGCCAGTCATAGGTCTCCCGGCGGTTCAGTTCCTGCCGCGTCGGCGGATCGGCGAGGTGGCCGTCCAGCCGCGCGTGGACCGCCGCGACAGGCAGGACCGCCGCCAGCAACCCGACCGACACCCAGCCCCGCCCCCAACGGGCGGGGAGAATCGCGGCCAGCGCGCCGCGGATCGCGGCTGCCAGAAGCGCCAGCGCGAACGGCGCCGCCACATACTCGAAACGGACGAACAGCAGCGCGGCCAGTCCGTAACCGGCCGCCGCCACAGCCAGGTACGGATCCCCCGGCCACGCTTCCCGCCGCCAGATCCACACGGCCGCCAGCGCCACCAGCGCCGCCGGCAGATAGAACCAGCGCTCCTGGGCGAAGGCGGCGATCAGATCCAGGGGCTGCAGCTCGTTCACGATCCGGCCGTACAGACTGGCCTCGTTCAGCGGCACGCCGCCCGGTTCCAGCCAGCCGGTCACCCGGGCCCGTAACAGTGGCACCGCGGCGAAGCCCGCCGCCACCACCAGGGCGAAGCCAACGCCAAGCGCCGCCCAGCGGTGTGTCTTGCCGAGTCGCTCGCCGAACGCGTGAGCGCGACCGGACGCCAGCGCCAGTTGGACGGCTGCCGGCAGCAGCGCCGGCAGGAGGAACAGCAGGTGATCCGGCGCGCCCGCCCGATAAAAATCGCAGGCGACACCCGCTGCGGCGGTGCCCGCGACTCCGGCCAGCAGGACCGGCATCCGGTTCGGCCGATGCCCTGCCAACCAGTCGGCCATCACCGCCGCGCCGACGCCAATCGCCGCCAGGGCCGGAAACAGCCGCCACGCGCCGGCGCCGAGCGCGTGGGCCAGACCGACAGCAGTGAGCCAGGCCGCTTGCCGCCCTCGCGGCCAGCCGGATGACCAGTCCGCCGCGAGCAACGCGGTCAGGACCACGAGCGCCGCCCCGAACGGTTCCGGACGCAGGATGCCGTACGCGCCCCGCGTCACCAGCGGCGTGGCGGCGGCCGCAAGCAGCATGGCCGCCAACGCCGCGTCTGCCCGATTCACGACGCGCCAGGCCAGCCATCCGGTCAGCGGAATGACCAGACTGCCCAGCAGCGCGCACAGAAAGTAAAGGGCCGACTCGCGCTGCGCGCCGGCCCAGCCGGCCAGGCGTACCCAGCCGGCGGCGAGGTAGTGAAAGGCCGGCGGGTACATGTCCCGAAACGGCGCGCGCGGCTCGGCCTGAACAAAGAGCGGATCCGCCGCCAGCGGCCGGCCGCTCTCCAGCAGGTGATCCACCAACCGGTGGTGGAACGCGGCGTCCGCCACGTACACCACGGCAAACCGTTCGCCGACGCCTCCCCGCCAGGCCAGACCAGCCAGCCAGATGATCGCAACACCGAGCAGCACGATCCAGCCGGTCCGTTTGCCCAACGGTCCCTGTGTTTCCGTTCGGCGAGTTGGATGTGCTTCCCGCTTCGTCTTTCTGGCGCTCATCATGCGATCCCGAAAGGTTGACCGCATCGACGGGCCGCCCAAGGGCCGCCGACCGGATTCTCCACTGTCGTGCCGCGTGGTCTGGAGCTACCGGCCGAATCGAAGAATCTGCTCGCTCCCGCCCGGAGGCGTGATGAAGAGCTGCAGGGCGATTTTGGCCCGGGGCCCCTGGAAGTAATCCACCCGGATCTGATGCGGTCCCCGCTTGAGCGGAATGTTTCCACTGTTACTTCGGGCGGGATGAATCCCGTCATTGTTGATGAGCAGAAGGTTGTCGATGTACAGACACGATCCGTCGTCCGAATTCAGCCGGAAAACGTAGATTCCATCCTGCTCCACTTCAAATTGCCCGGCGTACTGGACACCGAACCATTCGAAGCGGTCAGTCACCCCGGGAAACCCCTGCATGAAGTCCTGCGTCGGGATGTTCAGCTCCTTGGCATAAATGGAACCCACCGGGAGCAGCGTGGAAAAATCGGGCAGGGCTCTGGTGTTCGGCGGCAGATGATAGATATTCCCCTTCAAGGCGCCCTCAGTGTACGTGTTGCCGCCGAATACCGTCTCATCTCCCTGGCAGGAAAAGGTCAGGCTGCTTATCTGCGCTTTGGATTGGTTGAGCGGCACCTCCTGCCGGGATCCGTCACAGTAGGTGATGATGAGTTTGTTCTCGTCGGCCGCCGCGATGGATGAAATCAGGCAGAAGCAGGCGACGCAAACGACCAGGCCCAAGATCAGAGTTTTGACTGACATGGTTCCCTCCTATGGTGCGAATTCTGGCGGTTGCTTCCCGCAAGCCGACACATGGCAAAGCCGCTTTCCGGACTGGATACCATTGTGTTTCAAGCAGACCGGCGCCGCCAAACCAGACCATCGACCGGATTCCAAAACCACTACCGGCGGCGAAACCAACGGCATCCGTTTGCTGCGTTTTCTTTACTATAATTTTTTCCATGGGTCAGCGCAAGAATTATACCGCTGCCCCGGCATCGCACAGGGCGCCCGGCGGAAGGAGTTTCTAACCGGTCAGATGACAACCGCATGTTCCAGAGGTTACAATGCCGGCACCCACTTGAAGGAGGAAACCGTCCATGAAGTTCCTGGCCCTTGAGCGCGAGGTCGCCGGTGTCACCGAGGCCCAATACGCGTCCCATCTGGCCGCCGAAGCGGCGCGCGCGTGGGAGCTGTACCAGCAGGGCGTCATCCGGGAGCTGTACTTCAGGTCCGACCGCGACGAGGCCGTGCTCATCCTGGAATGCTCAGACGACTCGGCCGCCCGGGCGGCCCTCGATTCCCTGCCGTTGGTGCGGCAAGGCCTCATCGCCTTCGAGCTGATCCCCCTGGCGCCATATCCCGGCTTCGCCCGGCTGTTCGCGCCCGGCGGACCCGGTTCCGAACGCGGCGAGTGACCGCCGATGCCCGCCGGTCTGGAGCACGTCGTCATCTTTGTGGCCGCCTTCGCCGCCGGCGCCGTAAACGCGCTGGCCGGCGGCGGCACCCTGATCACCTTCCCCACCCTGCTGGCCATCGGATTGCCGGCCGTCGCCGCCAACGTGACCAATACGGTGGCACTCTGCCCGGGGTACCTCGGGGCGACGCTGGCGCAGCGGAGCGACCTGCGGGGCCAAGGGGATCGCCTGTGGCTGCTGATCCCCGCCGGTGTCGCCGGCGGGATTGTGGGCGGTCTGCTGCTGCTCCTGTCCGGTGAGCGGCTGTTCGGCGCCCTCGTCCCGTACCTCATCCTGCTGGCCTCCGGCCTGCTGGCGGTCCAGGGGCCGGTGCGGACCTGGCTGGCGCGCCGGGGCGGACCGTCGCCGGAAACGGGCGCCGCACGTGTCGTGACAGCGCTCTCCGTGGCGGGGGCCGCCGTGTATGGCGGCTATTTCGGCGCGGGCTTGAGCGTGATCGTGCTGGCCGTGCTGGGCCTGATGCTCCACGACTCCCTGACCCGGCTCAACGCGCTGAAGCAGGCGATCGCCCTCGCCACCAACGTCGCGGCGGCGGTGTACTTCCTGTTCTCGGGCCAGGTCGTCTGGACGGCGGCGCTGGTCATGGCGGGCGGCGCGCTGCTGGGCGGCGCCGCAGGCGGCCGGCTGGCCGGCCGTCTCCGGCCTGCCGCGCTGCGCGCGGCGGTGGTCATCATCGGCGTGGCGGTGGCCGTCGTCTACCTGTTGCGCTGAGCTCATCTGGCGGGAGACACCGGTAGTTCCTCGGCCGTCTTGACGCCGGTCGGTCGCCTGCGGTACAGTTCTATCACGATACGTTACGCCTCAGAGGATTCAACATGACCACATACCGCCGCAACCCGATTCGTTCCGGCATCCGGCTGACGGCTGCCGTCGTGTGGCTCGCCCTCGCGAGCCTCGTGTCCGCGACCTGCCCGGACGATGAGATCTGGGCGCTCTTCCCGGACTCCGCCAGTCTGGGACCGGTGGCGCCGGACGCCGAGGTGATGCGCGACCGCACCGAGGCGGAAGGCGAGCTGGTCTACTCCGTGATCTGGCCGGCCGGTCCGGGCCGCCGCGGCGTCTCGATCACCGTCCGCCTCTGCCGCGACGCGGCGGACGCGCGCGCCAAGGTGCGCGACGCCATGGAATCGATGAGCGGCATGCAACCCGCCGAACTGGGCGATCTCGGCGGCGTCGCCCGCACGGCGCTGCGCGCCTACGCCATCGCGTGCCGGCGCCAAGTCATCGTCATCGCCAACGCCATGTCCTCGCCCGGCCTGGAGGGGCCGGACAGCGACACGCTGGTCCGCGCCGTGCTCGCCGGCGTCGACCGCCTGCCGTGCCTGGCCGGCGACGCGGAACCGGAATCGCGGAGCTTCGGGATATCCCGGCCGCCGTTTGTCCTGGAGGAGACGCCACCCGACCAGCCGGCCGCGAACCAAACCGCCACCCCCGCCGCGTCGCCGGAGACGCCGCTCCCCTCGGTGCCCGTGCCGGGTCCGGATCGGTCACCGGATGCCGAGCCGCAGGAAACGCCGGCGTCGGCGCCGCCTGACACCGGCGCGGCCATCGCCGCGGGACTGGTGATGGACCTGATGGCGGATCCGTCGGGGGCCGTCGGCTTCGTGGATCTTGGTCCCTACGGGATCCGCGCCGAGGTGCGCGGCGCGCCCGTCCGCGTGGACGCCCCCGGCGGCGGCGCGCTGATGTTCAACGGCCAGAGTGACTGGGTGCTGCTCGACGCGATCCGCGAGCTCGACCTGCGCGGCGACACCACCATCGAGGTCGTGGCGCGCCTGGCAGAGTCCGCGGCCACCGACGGCGGCTACCACATGATGGTCTGGCGGGGCGACGAGCGGGGCGGCCACGATCCGTACTGCTTCTCCGTTGCCGCCGGCAAGCTGATTTTCCGGCGCGACCTGCCAAAAACGTACCAGGTCGTCTGGCCGCTAACCGGACTGAATCTTGACGAATATCACGTCTTCACCGCGGTCCACCGCAGCTACGAGCAGATTCTGGAGCTGTGGGTGGACGGCCGGCGGGTGGCCCAGGGCCGTTTGGCGGGCAATTTCAAATACGACAGTGCCGCCATGATCACTCAGATCGGCGCCATGGACAACGGTCGCAGCCAGTTCTTCCACGGCGCCATCGCCCGGGTGCGGTTGCACCGCCGCCCCCTGGAGCCCGACGAGCTGGCCGCCAGCGCCGCGGCGCTCCTGGGCCGCTAGCGCGGCGGCAACCGCCGGACGGCGTCACTTCTTCTTCTTCTTGGGGCCGAACACACCCTCGAGGAAGCTGCCCACCTGGCCGGCGGTCTTCTCGCCGACCAGATCCTTCAACTCCTCGGTGACCATGTCCTGAACTTCCGGGATGAACACCGGCTGTCGGGTGGTCCCCTGAACCCGGAACGGGACGATCACCGGCCCCGATCGCTTCAAGCCCATCAACTGACTCATGCCACCCATGGCGCTTTCGGCGAGAGTCGCCCGCATCTGGAAATCGAGGGCGCTGTCGGCGCCGATCCGTCCGGCGCCGTCGAGCTGGCCGATCTCCGACATGACCAGCCGGATGCGGTCGAACTCGATACCCGCCGGCGTCATTTTCAGGTCGCCCCCCATCAGCTGGATGGGGGTGTCCTGACCAGTCTTGATTCCCATCAGCCCGGCCACGGCCGACAGGCCGGCGCCAAGATCGAATCCCGTGAGGCGGGTGTCGCGCATCGCCACGGTTCCTGTGGTCACAAGGGCCTCCACCGGCCCCTGCACCGCCAGGTCCGCGCCGAGAGTTCCGCCTCGGAGGGTCGCCCCCTTGGGGAGTTCCACGCCCAGCGCCGGCAGCAGCGCCATGAGGTCTTCCGCCGGCATCTCCTCTCCGCGCAGCGTCATGGTCACCTGCGTGGATTCGCCCGCGGGAGTCAACGTGCCGGTCAGCCGGGCGACCGCGCCGCCCACGGTCACGACGGCCTCCTCCAGCCGGCCCGTCCGGGCGGCCGGATCCGTCACCAGGGCGTACGCCACCGTCACCGGACGCCCGGCGGGCGGCGCGCCTTTCATGATCCGCAAGCGATCCACCCGGACCTCGCCCCGGCTGCGGATGGTCGCGCCGTCGCTCGATACCTTCCCGGAGTAATCCACCACCCCGGCCAGTCCGGCATCCGGATTCATGAAACCGGAGGCGGTGACGTCGAGATCATCCACCTGAACGTCCGCCTGCAACGGGGTGCGGGCGACATCCTCGGAGTTGAGGGGGCCGAACTGCCCCTTGACCGCCAGCTTCCCGTCGGCCGGCAGCTTGGCGGACAATTCAAACGGCGATTGGGAACGGGGGCTGAAATCCCGCACGTCGAGGTGGACGTCCTCGTACTGGAACGTCTGGCCGCCGGCGTCGGCGTGCACCACGCGGGCTCGTCCGCCCGCGATCACGAGTTGGCGCACTGTCAGGTCAACCGCAGCCCGGGCTTCGCCGCTCCCCTCGGCGGACGCCGGCGGCTCCGCCGGTCCGTCGGTCGTGGCACCGAGACTGGAAAAATTCCACCGGCCGCCCTTGCCGCGAATCAACCGGATCTCGGGCGACTCCAGGCGGATTTCGGTCACGCGCAGCGCCCGGGACTTGATGAAGGGCACCAGTTCCATGGTCACGGACAGGCTCTTGGCTTTGACGAAAGACTCCCGTCCGAACGCGGGGTCTTCGGCGATGGCGATCGAATCGACCCGCAGGCCGCCGGCCAGCAGGGCCAGGTGGATCCGGCCGAGGGTCACTTCCCGCCCCAGCGCCCGGCCCAGCTCATGTTCCAGTTCCGGTTTGAACCGGTTCACGTCCACCAGCAGCACCAGGGCCGCCAGAATCACCACGACGGCGGCCAGCGCGATGCCCGTCCACTTGAGCCAGCCGAACCGCTTGCCGGAATCTTCAGCCATCGATACCTCCCGGGGTGCGTCCCCATCCCTCCGTCCGCCTGCTGTTGCGGTTTCCAGTATATCAGTTGAACAAGCGCCGCACCATCGCGGCGCGCCGGCCGGATCGAACTCGCGACGCGCTCCATGGAGTCTCCGGTTTCGATCATTCCTCGATGACGCGGAGGTGGGTCGGATCGGCCGGCGGCGTGTGGCGCGCCAGATCGTAGCAGTACCCGGAGCCGTCCGCGAGGGCCGAAAATCCAGGCAGGACGAACAGCCGCCGCGCCGGCAGGTTCCGTTCCGTGGGCGCGAACAGCACGCGCACCGCCGCGCCATCCCGCCCGGCGGACTCCAGCGCCCGGCGCAGGAGGGGGATCTCCACTTCAAGGCCGATGACGCGGCAGGAGACGGCCAACGCCGTGACCGCCGTCCCTTCCCTCACCGCGGCGCCCACGAGCCCGTAGTCGGCGAACCGGTCCCGCACGTGGAGCGAGATCACGGCCGCCCCGTCCCGCCCCATCAGCGACGCAAGCTCCGCCGCCGAGGGGCGTCGCGCCGTGGTGGCGAACTGGTTGGTCCGACGGAGCAGTTCGCTGATCCGGCCCGCCCGCGAGGCGTCCCGCTCCACCCGCACGACGCAGCGCACCTCCAGGCTGCTCAGGAAGGCGCCGGCGTCGGGCGCGGACGCCCGCGCGGCCTCCCGCTCCAGCCGGGCGCGCGTGGTCTCGGTGCGCCGCTGCGCCTCGGGGCTGACGTCGAGCACCTGGAACCGGGGCGAGGTGAGCAGGACCTCCCGCACCCGCGCCATGTCATCGCCGAGCACCAGCACGCCGGGGATCGCCTGGCGCACCGCCTCCCGCTCCACGGGATGGTCGTCGATGAACGCCACCTGCCCCGGCGTCACCCCGAGTTCGTCCATCAGCCGGCGGATGACCGCGCTCTTGGGCTCCCACGACAGGCGCACGGCGACGAAATCGTCGGGCTGCAGCAGGTGGCCCCGCTCCTCGGGGCGGACGCCGAGGCCCAGCGGCAGGCGGTCCGGCCGCCACTTGGCCAGCACGCCCGGATCGTTTTTCGAAACGGCGGCCAGAACGATGCCGCGGCGGCGAAGCACCTGCAGCGCCTGGTGCAGCCCGGCGTACCGGCCGTACATGAGCGGGACCACCAACCGCTCGTCAACGAAGTCGAACGCCTCGTCGGCGATGCGGCCGGGCCAGAGCGTCCCGTCCAGGTCCGTGACGACGCAGCGGATCGCGCCCCGGCCGAGCCAGGCCTCGCACAGGTCCAGGTACGCGCCGCTCATCAACCGGTGGAAGCGGATTCGGCTTGCCGCACCCGGCGCCGCCGCCGACGGTTCGGCTGGCTCCAGCGAATCGTCCGGCGCGTCGTCCGCCGGGCCGCCGGGTGGATAGCCCAGCAGGCCGTGGTGACTGAACGTGGACACCAGGTCATCCATCAGCCACCGCCTGCCGTAGGCGGCGACGATCGCCTCCTCGTCCACGAACAGGGCGTCGGCATGCCACGAGGTGGCCTCGCGGGCGGCCCGGTTGAGCCGGTACATCACATCGGCGACACCTGGCTCGTGGCGGAAATCGGCCGCGCCGAACGGCGATACCTGGGGCGCGGCGATCCCCTGGACCAGCAGGAGCCGGGAACCGGTCCGAGCGGCGGCCTTCTCCACGGCTGACCGGATGGCGGTCACGGCGCCGTCGACGCGGGACGCAAGTTCCTCCGGCGGCAGCAGGTGCAAGCCATCCAGCACCGGCGCCAGGATCAAGCGGTGGCTCAACTGCAGGACCGTCACGTCCGGCGCCAGCGCGTCGATGAGATGGAGATCATCGGGGAATCCCACGTGGACCGTCGCCTGGAACCCGCGGGCGGCGGCTTCCTCCGCCAGCACCGGGCGCAGCGACTGGACCGCGCACCAGCCCAGAAGCAGGACGGCCAGCGGCTCGCCGTCCCCCGCCGGCGCCGGCTGGTCCAACCGTTTCGGCAGGACCGGCATGAATGCGTCCTCGATGGCGTCGACGCCGAACGCCTCTTCGGCGTCGTGCCCGTAGGTGCGCCTGAGCCGCTCCGCGACGGCGGCCGGCTCGTCCTGATCGGCCGGCACCAGAAGTCCGTCTGCCGCAAAATCCCGGATGATCCGGTGCAGCCGCGTTGGCAGGCCGGCCACCGCCGCGAGCCGCGGCTCTTCGCTGAGGAACTCGGCCACGGCCGTTGCGGGTTCCCGCGGCAGCCGGAAGAGGCCGAGCAGACGCGCCAGGCGTCGCTCCAGCAGGCGGCGGCGCCCGAAGACGGCGTGCCCGCAGAAGACGGCGCCGGCTGACACCTCCACCGTCACCAGGTAGCGGCTGATCACCAATTCCGTGTCGTCGCGGATCGTGTCCCCTGACATCGCTCCCATTCACTCCGGTGGACCATCTGCGTCCGGAATACCAGAAAGCGGGTCGCGCAAGCAACATATTTTCCAGTGGCTGGATTGCAGATAATTGCACCACCGGTAATTTTTCATTAGACATCCGGCTCCAGCTCACATAAAATTTTCCGCGAGCATCACATTGCGATGATCTATTAAAAACTGGAGGCTGGCGCGGCGACATGAACGGTTGGCGACTCGTCATCACTCTGCTGAGTCTGCTCTCGCCCGCCTACACCCTCCCCCCCGCCCTGCTCGACAGCACCGTCACTTCACCGGCGCCCGCCATCGCGGCTCCCGCTCCCGCAGCCATCGTCCCGGCGCCCGCCGACATGGTCCTTTTAAGCGACGACCAGCTCCGCCGGCTCATCGCCGAGGACGTGACCGCCCTCGGTTCCGTCTCCATCGGCTTCCCCAGCGGCGGCGTCCTGCTGAACGGCCGTCAGATGACGTCGGGCCCGCTCTGGGACGTGGTCAACCCGGCCGAATCGTGGGGCACCGAAGAGACCGTCGCCTTCGTGGAAACCGCCATCCGGGCCGTCCACACCGTGTATCCGGACTCGCACCCGCTCTACATCGGCGACATCAGCGAGGACGACGGCGGCCGCCTCAACCGCCACCTGACCCACCAGGCCGGCCGCGACGTGGACCTCGGCTTCTATTTCAAGAAGGGCCAGGGCGCCTGGCGCGCCAACGGCACGGCGCGCAACCTCGACCTGCCCCGCAACTGGGCGCTGGTCCGGGCGCTGGTGGTGCACACCGACGTCGAGACCATTCTGCTGGACCGCAGCATCCAGCGCCTCCTGTACGATTACGCCGTCTCCATCGGCGAAGACAAGGACTGGCTGCGCCGCGTGTTCCAATTTCCCCGCGGGACAGGCCAATCGGTGGTCCGGCACGTGGTCAAGCACCGCAACCACTACCATGTGCGGTTCTACAACCGCCGGGCCCAGGAGATGGGTATCCGGGGCTACAAACCCTTGCTGGAGCAGGGCATAATCAAGCCGCCGGTCGTCTACGTCAACCACCGGGTCCGCAGTGGTCAGACACTGGGCCACCTGGCCCGCCGGTACGGCGTGTCCGTCCGCGCTATCCAGGCGGCCAACGGCATGCGCGGCACCCTGCTGCGCGCGGGCCGCACGTACCGGATTCCGGTCCGGGACGGCGTGTCCCGCCTGCCGGAGTCGGTCCAACTGACGGACCGCTGCCTGCCGCCCACCACCCCGCTCGAGCTGGCGGCCGTCGACTGGACTCCGGCTCCCCACCCCGTGGCGCCGCTGGCGTCCGAAACGCTCACCCGCCTGGCCGCCGTCTATCCCGGCGGCCTCCCGCCGGCGCTGGCCGAACCCGTACCGTCCGGCTTCCCTTGGCCGGATCCGCAGGTGTCGGAACTCCTGTTCTGGTATTACCAGGAATTCACCCAGTTGAAAGCGGAACTCGCCATGTGACGACGGGGGGCGCGCCTCAGCGCGTCACCATCGGCTGAAGCCGTGACTTGATGTTCGGTTGGGCCAACCGGGTGTCGCTGGCCATCAGGCCGGTGCCGATCCACAACTCCTGCTTGATGAAATTGAGGGTCATGGGCCGCTGGCGCAGGAACTCGTATCCCAGCAGCCCGTCGAGCCGGATCCCGAAATCGCGGCGCAAATGGGACAGGTCGCCCACCACCGCGATCATGCCGTCGAAGTCCGCCGGTCCGACCCGGGTCCGGTGCAGCCGCATCCGTCGCGCCGCCCGGCTCCGGTTGTCGACGCCGAGGTAGAAGCTTCGGTCCAGCTCCCGGTAATGCGCGGGGCTGAGGCGGGTGTGCGCCGACCGGTCGATCACGTTCGCCGTGGCGCCCGTGTCCACGCCGAAGCGGAGTGTCTCCCCGCCGACGGTCACCGGAATCACGGGCAGCGGGCCGGCCAGCTCGAACGGCATGCGGATGGCCTCGGCGGGACACCGCCTTGCATCGACCCGCTCCCCGCCGGGCTCGAGCCGGCAGAGCGTCACTTCCTTCCGGTCGTAATCCACGGTCAGGTCATATCGCCGGATGGTCCGGAAGCCGATGATTCCGAGGAGAGGACAACCGAGCTGTTTTTCCAGATGGGTCAGGTCCATGCCGATGGTTTCAAACCGGCCGAGGCGGAGATCCTGCCACTCGAATTCGCTCACCCAGAGGCGCCTTACCGCCCGGGTGGTCCCGCCGGCGCCGCCCAGGGCGCCATGATAGGCCGCCGATCGGGTGGCGGGCGATTCGAGGCGCGGACTGTTCAGCAACAGCGTGCTGGTGCCGGTGTCCAGAATCATGCAACCGGTCACCCCGTTGACCCGCACGTTCTCGATGAGCACCAGGTTGGCAGCCAGGCGGAAACGGTCGGCGATGATCTGGGGCGGCGGGGCGATCAGGGGTTCCCAACTGACCACAATGTGGAACTGCACCTGGAACAGGTTCAGCTCCAGGATCCGGAATGACGGGGAGAGCTTCAGATCCCGCTCCATGGCGAGTCCGTACATCTGCACGTCGACCGTCACCCGGTAGCCCGACGGCAGCGGCTGGATGTCCTTTACCCGGATGGCTTCGAGCTGATGCAGTTGATCCAAAGCCGCCTGCAGCACCAGCCGGGCCGTTTCACCCTGCTGGCCGGCGATCGTGAAATCCTTGTCCAGCATAAGCTGGATCGCGTGCAGGTCACGGTTGATGAAGGCCTTCTCCAGGTGCTGCACCTGGTGCTCGATGAGGATCGCGATGGGTTCCGCGACCTGGGCCGCCGGTGTTGGCGCCGCCAGCAGCCCCGCCGCCAGCACTCCGCCGAGGAGGCACAGCCGCCACCACCGGGCGCGGAATGATCGGGCGTTCATCTCCCGCTTCCCCATCGCGTCCTCCCGGCCGGACGTGGATCCGGCCTGTGCGCCCCGCGGCGGCATTCAATGAACCGGGCGTCTCAGCCACGGGCGGAATCGGATTTATCCGTTCAGTACGCACGCCCGTCGAAAAAATCTCAGGGATGGGTTCCCAGAGGGAAGTATGCCGGGACGAGCGCCCGATTGCAGGGGACGACCTGTCGAGTGGAAGGTTCAAAGGTTCGAAGTTTTGAAGTCCGATGTCCGATGTCCGATGTCCGATAAGCGAACACCGCTCAGCGATCGCGGTACAGCGCCATGGGCAGGATGGCCAGGACAAACGCCAGCGACGCCGCCAGCGGAGCGTAGAGCGTGGACCAGCCGCCGATACCGAACGCCGTCGCCGCGCCCGCCGCGAGGAGGCTGATGACCGTCAGGCTGAAGATGACGCCGCCCGCCTGGACGTGCTGGCGGGGATGGTCGCCGCGCACATCGTCCAGTTCCGGCCTGGGCGGATCGTCCGCCGCGAGCACCATGCCGACCTCAGTTCGCCGGCCGGCTTGCCACCCCGCCAGCCGCTGCCGCAGCCTCCGGCTTCTTGTGGAGTTCCCGAGCCGTGAGGTGCCGCCCAGCGCCGTCAGCCGCCACGTCCGCTCCCGCCCCGCGCCGTCGCGCCAGCGGAGGCGGATCTCGGCCGTCCGCAGCAGGCCGGGCGGACCGTCGCCCGCCGCCACCGCGGTCACGGCGTCGCGGGGGATGCGAAACCGGCACCGGTCGCCGGCGTAGACCAGCCCGGCGTCGTCCCAGGCGAGAAAGCCCACGTCCCAGACGGAGTGCCCCTCGTACAGGCGGTGCTGCGCTTCGGGAGCCAGGCCGACGAACTCGCCGGCAGCCTCGGCGGCCAGCACTCCCTGCCGCCGCAGCCGGCCGGCCAGTTGCCGCCGCACCGCACCGTAACCCGACAATTGGGTGAAGTTGGCCGCCAGCAGGTACACCGCCAGCACGACCAGCGGCCCCGCCCCCTGGGCCAGCCACCGGACGGTTCCCGTCCAGCCGATCTGCTCCAGCCGCAGGAACCAGAGCGCCGGGGCCAGCGCGAACAGGCCGAGCATGACCAGCAGATTCAGCATCACCTGGCGCGATTTGAACTCGGCGGTGAAAAGGCGATGCGGATTGCGCATCTCCTCCGGCACCGGATAGCCGTCGGCCACCGGCGCGGACGGCGTCCGCAGCAGCGCGTCCAGCCGCTCGGGCGGTACGGCGTGGTCGGCGGCGATGGCCTGCGCGCGCCGCAGCGTCGCCGGGTGGGTGCCCAGTTGCTCGTCCCAGAATCCCCAGCGGATGGGGACGAGGTTCATGCGCGACAGCTTCACCAGCGCCGTGATGGCGCTCTCCGGATCGCCGGTGAGAGCCACTGCCGCACGGTCGGCGGATCGCTCGCACCGACGCCGGACGAACAGCTGCCCCCACAGCGCCGCGAGGAAACCGAGGGGCGCCAGAATGACGATCACCCCGTCCAGCAGGTCCGGCAGCCGGTCCGCACCGCCCCATCCGGCCGCCTCCGCCGCCACGCGCCACAAGGTGTGCATGATCGCGAACGCCACGCTGCCTCCGAAAAACAGAAGCACGAAGATGATCGTGAACACCCACCCCACCAGCCGGTGATGGTTGCGTTTGAGATGGCCCAGCTCGTGCGCGATCACGGCGTCGGTCTCGGCGCGGTTGAGGCGTTCCAGCAGGTAGTCGGTCAGGATCACGTCGCTGCCGCGCAAGGCGTAGGCGTTGCCGATCTGCAGACGGCCGGCGGGCATGAGGAAGATCCGCCGAAGCTTGACGCCCGCCTGCCCGGCCAGCGTTTCGATGCGGTCCCGCAGCTCGCCGGACATGAGCTGATGCGGCGTCATGCCCGTGGCCCATGCGTAGCCGGTGAGCCCGACCAGGGCGCTGACCAGCGCCAGGCCGAAGAACAACCAGGCCGCCGGGCAATCGCCGAAGAGACAGGCCAGGCCCACCAGCGCCAACGTGGCGGGCGCCAAAAACGCCAGCTGCCGCCAGAACTCCTGCCGCACCATCTCGGCCGGCGTGAGGTGGATGCCGCGCACCCGCCGGAAGACCGCGCGCGCCGGCAGGAAGCACGCGGCGCCCGCCAGCGCCGGCGGCAGCGCCAGCGCCAGCAGCCAGGCCGGACGGTCCGGTCCGGCGACAAACTGGACCAGCGTCCCCCAACGGCCCGCGAAGACCAGCCAGAGCCAGGCCAGCCATCCGCCCGCGAGCACCCACTGGTACGTCCGCCAGAATCCGAACCAGGCGGCGGTGGGATCCGCCTCCGCCAGCCGGAGCGACCGGCGCCGGGCGATCAGGATGAGGCCGAATGGCGCCAGCACGGCCAGCGCCGCCAGCGCCAGGCGCAGCCACAGCCCCCACCGGTCGTAGCCCCAGCGGACGGTCGCGACGGCCGCCTCCGGGGCGCCCGCTCGAACGATGTAACGCAACTCCGTCTCACCGCCGGCCGACCGGCGCGACGGCTCGAAGCCCGCGTATTCCGCCCAGCCCAGCCGGGGATGCTCCAGGCGCAGTTCCAACCGCGGCTGGCGCGCGTCCCGCAGCAGGGCCTGCAGCGCGCCGATCCGCACCGTGCCCGTCATCACGAGGCCGTCGCGCGACGCCCACCGCCGGAGTCTCCCCTGCACCATGAGATAACTGTCGTTTTCCGTGGCCCGGGGGTCGTCCAGCGGCCGCCCCACCGCCAGCTGGACGAGACCCAGGAACCGCTCGGGCGAGATCCGCGGCCGCGTGTTTTCATCGGGCAACACCAGCCAGGCTTCCACTGCGGCATCACCCGATTCGTCGACCGTCAGGATGAGAGAACCTGCGGGATCGCCATCTGCCTCATCGGAGCATTCGTTTGTCGCCTGAACGCAAGCTCCGCCCATCGCCGTCAACAGCAGCAGGGCAAATCCCAACCGCACGCGGATACCCATGAGTCCCTCCGGCGCCGGTTCTGCGGCATCAACTCCGTAGATATAATCACAGTCATTGTAATCGCCTTGATCGCACGGCGCCAGCGGGAACGTTCCGATCCGATCGAACCTGAGCCGCGCTGTTATGATTCAGTTCCACAACCAAACATTCCGTTTTCAGATCGATTCCAGTATGATTCCGGAGACGCTTCCGAACATCCTGCCTGCCCGGAGGTTGCCCGTGAACGGATCGACCGGCGGCATGACCGCATCAGCGAAATGGGACGTGCTGGTGGACGGCAAGATCCACAACGGTTTGGACACGGCGGCGGTCCAGGACCTGATCCGGTCCAACCGTCTGGCCGCCGACAGCATGATCCGCGCCGCGGGTGGAGCCTGGCGGAAGGTGCTCGACTTCCCCGAGCTGGTGCCCGTGGTAACCACCCACGTGGAGGAAACCCGCCGGGCACAGCACCAGGAATACGCCTACTGGAAGGGCCTGGTGGTCGCCACGCCCCTGGCCGCCACTGCGGCCGCCTGGGCGAACATCTACAACCCGTTCATCGAGAACTGGGGCCAGTTCGCCGAGGCGCTGGTGCCGGTTCTGGTCGAGTACCTGGTGCTCTTCGTCGGCGCGACGGTGTTCATCAACTGGTACCACCACCACCTGCTCCGTCAGGGGAACCATTGGGGGTTCTGGCGTTACAGCCGGGCCGGCGCCATCGGGGTGGTTCTCGGAATCCTGATGTTCCTGATCGGTTGTCCGCCGTATCTGCCCTTCCTGCCCATCCTGAGTGAGATCCTGAGCGCCGAGCTGCTCATCATCGCCATCGTGATGGTTTTCCGGCTCGTGTTCGAGAAGAAATTCAAGGTGGAAAACGCCTGAGTGGTTGCCATCAACCGGCCATGAACGTCCGGGAGGACGAATCGATCGGCTACCGTCGTTGACACCTGTCCCATTCCGTTATACATTACTAATATACATCACATGGAGGAGGTCCATGGTCCGCACCCAGATTTACCTGACCGAAGAGGAGAAGAAAAAGCTCCAGTCACTGGCCCGTCGCACGGGCCGCAAGCAGAGCCGGTTGATTCGCGAAGCGATCGACCAGCTGCTTCAGGACGCCCTGCCCCAAAATCGGCGGGAGTCGATGAATCAGGCGTGCGGTCTTTGGAAGGACCGGGACGATCTGCCCGACTTCTACCGGTTGCGTGCCGAGTGGGAACGGGGTTGAGCCGATGCCAAAACCCATGCTCATCGACACGGATGTCGTGGTGGACTATCTTCGGGCGCAGCCGAAAGCCGTCCGTTTCCTGAATGCGCAATCAGATCTTCTGGCCCTGTCTGCCGTCACCGTGGCCGAACTCTACGCCGGCGTCCGAGAAGGCAAGGAAACTGAAATCCTGGACGGGTTCATCAACACGTTCGAAATACTGCCAGTCACGGAGCCGGTCGCCCGCCAAGGCGGCCTCTGGCGGCGGGATTATGGCAAGAGCCACGGCGTCGGGCTGGCCGACGCCATCATCGCCGCCACCGCCGCTGCGGCCGGGGCGGCCCTGGTCACCCTCAACCGCCGCCACTTCCCGATGTACCCTGCGGTCAAAGTCCCGTACACGAAGGCATCAACCTGATAAATCCCTCTCATTTAACAAGCGGGCAGGATGATACCCGTCATGGTTCCTGCATATCATAGGACGCTGAGGCGGGTTTCAGATGTATGGCTCCAAATTGAATGATGTGGTCCCCGCATCGTGGTTGATCGTCCCTCTTCAGTCGAAAGAGAGCCGTTTGCAGCGGACGGAACACGTGCCAGCTGCCAAGCCTTGACATTGAGCGCTATTCCCGGATCATTCCTGCGTGCCGTCTGGCCGCATTCGTCGAATGCGGCGTACGGCATTTGTGGACTACGTGGCTTGGATCTGTTTGGGGAGCAGGCCGAAACGTTTTTTGAAGAGCTGGCTGAAATAGGCGGGATCGGAGAAGCCGAGGCGCCACGACAACTCCTTGATGGTGGTGCGCTCCGTCTGGTCGCGGAGAATGAATAGCGCCCGGTTCAGCTTCTCGTTGAGGATCGCCTCCTGGACGGTGAACTGCTTTTCCTTCTTGAACTTGTTGGACAGGTAGTTCGGGTGGTAGTCGAACCGTTCGGCCAGGACGACGAGGGTCATCGCCTTGAGCTCGGCCAGCGGACAAGAGGCCAGGTGCAGGAGGAGGCGCTCCGAGAAGGCCTGCTCGTGGCGCTCCGCCTCGTACTCGCGCAGAAACCGGGCGACGTCCCGGACGAACAGCTCCGCCTTGCGCGACGGGTCGGGCTCGTTGATAAACCCCTCGGTGACCGCCACCTCCTGCCGCATGATCCGCTCGGTGTCATTGACAAACAGGATGGACAGCATGCCGAACACCACCGTGCTGAAGCGGGTGTTGAGGCGGCGCGGGTCCTGCTGGCAGTCCGCAACGATCAGCCGGGCATAGCGCTGGAGGCACTCGGCGAACGCCACCGCGCCCTGCAGATGGTAGATCTTCAGCAGCTCACGAGCCAGCTCCAGACTCTCGGTGAATTTGGACGGCATGGGTCACTCCGTGCTTCGGATTGTACCAGCAGCGGCCGGCCGATGCCAAGGGCTTGCCGTTAACCATCGGCTCATCCGTTATACGAACAATTATCGGTCGTGACGCGCCGAAGTTGCGTTGGAGCGCGTCAGGCCGAACCGGTTCGCTCGCTGACCATACGCGGGCGGAACCGGTTTGACTTTACGCGGCGGCTGGGCTAGATTGGCGAAGCCCACACCCACACGATGGCACGGGGATTCGTCCATGATCCACACGACATCCGGCGACGGCGTCACGCAAAAGAGCGGCATGGAAGGCGACGTGACGCGCCGGTGGCGCGCACTGCAAGAGCACCAGTGGCTGTTCATCGGGGTGCTGGCGGTGCTGGCCCTGGCGCTGGGCGTCAGCGGTTTCCGTAAATACTACGCGGCGCTGGACCAGCCGCGCACGTTCTGGGACGTGCTGTACCTGGCCCTCCAGCTCTTCACGCTGGAGTCGGGTGCGGTGTCCGGTCCGGTGGGCTGGGAGTTGCAAGTGGCCCGCCTGCTGGCCCCCGGCCTGGCGGCCATCGCGGCGGTGAAGGCGTTCGCCCTGGTGTTCCGCGAGCAGTTCCAGCTCTTCCGGCTGCGGTTCGCGCGCGGTCACGCGGTCGTCTGCGGGCTGGGCCGGAAGGGGATGCGCATCGCGCGGGACCTGCACGCCCGCGGGCAGCGGGTGGTGGTCGTGGAACGGGACGAGGGGAACGACCACATCGCCCGGTGCCGGAACCTTGGAATCATCGTCCTGGCGGGTGACGCCACCCACCGGGAGACGCTGCGCCAGGCTCGGGTGCACCGGGCGGCCTGCGTCATCGCCGTCTGCGGCGACGACGGCGCCAATGCCGAGGTGGCCGTGCACGCGCGAGAGCTGGCGCGGGAGCGCACCGGTTCGACGCTCCACGGCGTCGTCCACATCACCGACCCGCACCTGTGCCGCCTGCTGGTGGAACAGGAACTGGAGCGGCACCACCCGGAGCGGTTCCGGCTGGAGTTCTTCAACGTGTTCGATCTCGCCGCCCGCTCGTGGCTGTCGGCCCACCCGGTCCTGACCGGCGCCGACGGCCGGCCGCTGGCCGCGCCGCACCTGGCGCTGGTGGGCCTGGGGCGCATGGGCGAAAGTTTGCTCGTGCAGGCGGCGCGTGCCCGGAGGGACGCCGGCGGCGGCGAGTTCCGCGTCACTGTCGTCGACCGGGCTGCCTCGGCCAAGGTGGCATCGCTGGCGCACCGCTATCCCCGCCTGGTCCAGTCGTGCCGGCTGGCGGCGACGGACCTGGAGGTGGAATCGCCGGTGTTCCATCGCGGCGGATTCCTCCAGGCGGCTGACGGCGGACCCGCGACGGCGGTCTTCATCTGTCTGGACAACGACGCGCTGGGCCTGTCGGCGGCACTGGCCCTGCAGCCCCACACCCGTTCCCTGGGGATTCCGGTGGTCGTGCGCATGACCGGCGACGCCGGGCTGGCCACCCTGCTCCGCGGCGACGACACCGATGCCGGCCGGCCGGCGGACATCCGGGCCTTCAGCCTGCTGGACCAGGCCTGTCGCCCCGAGCAACTCCTCGCCGGCGTCCACGAGGCCCTGGCTCAGGCAATCCACGCCGACTACCGCCGCCACCAGCGGGAGCTCGGCGCAACGCCCGCCACCAATCCGGCGACGGTCCCGTGGGACGAGCTGCCGGAGCACCTCCGCGAATCCAATCGCGACCAGGCCGGCCACATCGGGGTCAAGCTCCGCGCGATGGGCTGCGGGCTGGCGCCCCTGACCGACTGGGACGAGCCGCTGTTCGCCCTCTCCGCCGACGAGGTGGAACGCCTCGCCCGGCTGGAGCACGACCGGTGGGTGGACGAGCGCCGCCGCGGCGGCTGGCGCCCCGGTCCCGCCAAAGACGTGAGCCTGAAAATCACCCCCTACCTGGTCTCCTGGGAGGAACTCACCGAGGCGGTGCGGGAGCAGGACCGGGAACCGGTGCGCCAACTCCCCCGCTTTCTCGCCGAGGCCGGCTTCAAGATCATCCGCCTCAACCGGCCTGCGGCCGATTGAGATGCCCTACGAAGACGTCTGACTGAAAGATGGTTACTTGTCGTCAGCTCCCAATGCTCAACTGATCGTTGCGCTTTTCGTGCCTTGGCGCGCCGTGTCACTGCACCGCCGTTCCGCCTCCTGCCAGCGCCTCGATGACCGCGGCGGCCTCCTGCTCCAGCCGGTCGCACGCGGAGGCCACCCGCGGATCGGCGCGCAACTGCCGGCTGACCTGCTCTAGCCTGGTCAGATTGCCATAAACCACCTTCCAGAGTGGGATCATCCGCCGGTCGAATCCCCACAGCACCTCCGCGCTGAGACACCGGCTGAACGCCTGCCCCAGCCGCTTGTAGAGCACCCGTCCCTGTCGGGGCAGATCAGTGATCATGGCGCCGTCCAGGTCGCGCAGCCGTTCCAGAAAACGGCGGATCGCGGGCTGCTCGTAGGCCTCGGCGAAGAACCGGAGCATCTCCGGCGTGATGGCGTGCCGCAGTTCACACAGCTCGCCACTGAGGCACAGGTAGAGCAGCTCGATGGCCTGCCGGAACGCCGGCAGGTGGAAATGTCCGGCCACCAGGATGCCCAGCCGCTGGTCCTCGTGCCAGGCGGCCTGGAAAACGTGGCGCCCCAAATCATACAGCATGCCGTCCACAGCTTCCTCGCCGGGGTGTGTGTCTCGCAACAGGGCCCGCACGGCGTCGCGCAGGTGCGCCAGTCGCAGGAAATACACCTCGTGCCCGACGTCCATCAGGCGCACGAACCGCTCGTCCAGGAGCGGGTAGCCGGGGCTCAGGTGGAAATCCTCCACCACCAGGCTGTACTCGCCCCAGTAGTCCCGGCGCGTGCGGCAGACGTAGTACGCCGGGAGCAGGTCGGGCAGCTGCCGCACGTCGTGGTGCAGGTCGTAATCGACCTCCAGCAGCGCCGTGCGCAGGGCGCGCGGATCCCGCAACGAGCAAGTCACCGGGCCGTAATGGCCCTCGACGCGCAACGGTTCGCTCAGGATGCGGGTCAGGACGGTCAGGTCCTTCACCGTCCCCCCTTCCCGCTCCAGTTTGAGGCGTTGGACGTCCAGCCGCCGGAGCTGGTCCATGACGGGCGCCAATGCCTTGCGGCGGTCCACCGCCGGCCGGCGACTCCACCAGTCGCCGGCGCCGAAGTCGTACGTTGACGACCAGCCACCCGTCGGTTTCGGCAGCGTCAGTGTGTCGGTGGATGTGGTCCGGTTGCTCATATCACTCTCCTCTCAGACCCGCGCGATGAGCCGGGTGCGTTCGCGGATACAGCAGGCGACGTACACGCCGACCTTTTCGGCCACCGCGGCGCCGTCGGACAATTCCTCGTGGGTGACACCGATGACCGCGTTGAGCAGATCCTCGAAGCCCGTCGGCCCCGACACGCCCAGCGCCACCAGGGTCGTGTGGACCTGGCCCGGAAAGCGCTCGTAGAGGTCCTCGAAGTAGCCGCGGACCTCCTCGGCGCCGGTCTCGGCTTTGTTGAAGCTGCGGTTCCAGCTGGTGTCGGTGATGAGCACCAGGTAGATCATGTGGCCGCGCGCGATCCGGCGGGCCTCGTCCATGATGAACGCGATGGACAAGGCGTCGCTCTGCACGCCGGTGCCGGTGTCGGGCAGCGTGACGACGCTCCGCACGGCGTCCTGGCGGCTCCGGGCGATGGACTTGCGCGGATGGTACATCCACTGGACCAGCGGCCCTGAAACGCCCGGCCGGATGTCGCCGCTGTGGTAGAGGGCGGCGAGCACCTGGATGCTGCTCCGGGCGGTGGACTGCAGGTAGGCGGCCGACAGCAGCTTGACCATCCGCATCTGCTTCTCGTTGAGCGAGCCGGAGCCGTCGCAGGCGATCACCAGCACCGGTGATCCCCGCGGATCGGCCACTTCGCGGATCCGGTAGCGCCGGAAGACCGTCTCCGAAAACGCCGCCAGCGGCAGGCGCGCGCCGTCCAGGCCGCCGCTGCAACGCAGGCGCTGGATCTCCGGCCGCTGCTCGATGTTCGGATAGAGGTTCTGGCGCAGAGTCGCAGTCAGGGGCGCCGCTTCCTCCATCAGGTTCTGACAGGCGCCCACGTCGTCCGACGGCGCCACCGGACGGTCGAACAGCTCCCCGATCGCGTTCATGTCGCCGTACATCGACACCTTGACCTCGTGCCCGTCGGCCGGATTCCCCTCGATGGGCCCGGCCTCGAACGGGATCGCGCGGAGCGAATTCTCCAGCAGATCGGACCGCATGTCCTCCCAGTTGCCGGACTGGCCGGCCGCGCCGCCCAGCGCCGCCTGAAATTCCTCCAGGGTCTTGTAGATCGCATCATCGACCGCCGCCGGCTTGTCGGCGTCGCGGAGGCGGTCGCGGCCCGACCCGTCCATCAACTGGTTCAAGAGCCAGTCGAGGGGATTATCCGGACGGTTGACGATGGGCGGCACGGGGCCGCCGAGCGGCGCCAGTTCGCTGTCGCTGTGGATGCCTTCTCCGGCGGGCATGGAGGCGCCCAGCAGCTCCATCAGCCGGCTCCTCCCTTTCCGCGTCTCCTTCGGCTGCTTCTCATCGGGCTGGCTGGGCGGCGGCAGATAGCGCAGCAGGACGGCCATCAGCCGCCAGGACCAGGCGGCGCCCATCTCCAGCAGCTCCCGGTCCGGCACCTCGGGCAGCCGCTCGTAGAACGGCGCGCTGGCCGTGATGAGATCCCGAAGAATCCGGGCGGTCAGCGGATGCAGGTTCAGGTGCCACGGCTCGCACAGTACGTCGCCGTAGAGGATCACCGCGCGGACAATGTCGTTCACCGTGGCGAAGCGGAGGTCTTCCTGGGCGGCGGCGAACAGGCGGTACACCTCGATGGCGGACAACGCCGCCCGCCGGGCCAGGTCTTCGATGAGCAGCCGGTAGTGCATCCAGTCAGCCACACTGTGGGCCGTGAGCTCGGCCAGTTCGGAATCAACCCGGACGTCACTGTCCGCGATCTGCACGCCGAGCTGGGTGTTCAGATAGGCCAGGTAGCGGCTTTCCGTAATCCGGGCTTTGAATTCCAGAAACGCCGTCAGGCCGATCGCCGCGTACACCGCCAACCCGGCCGGGTAGCTGGAGTAGCAGGGCGAGAGCTGCGGCTTGACCCGCGGTTGCAGCAGGTGCGGCGCCTCGGTGCCGTCCAGCTTGGCCACCGCACGGACCGTCTTCTTGAGCTGGCGGTAAAACAGCCGCTGGGCCTGGGCCCGGTGGAAGTAGTCGAGGTTCTGCTTGAACGCGTCGCCGATGCTGATCCCGGCCCAGTCGGACTTGTTCCGGCGCGACCGGAGTGAAAAGGAATACCCCGCCTGTTCCGGCGCCGTTCTGACTTTCTTTCGTTTCGGTTTCATGGTCCCTCCCGATTGACGATCTCCTGCCGGACGATCAGAACAGATTCCCCACCATCGTCGGGTCTTCCTCCTCGTCGGTCTGCAGGCCGAACACCTCGTTGAACACCCCGGCCACGTGCTTGCGGTCGTCGGAGCCGGCGTTGCCGAGCAGCGTAGCCAACGCCACCTGCTGCAGACTCAGGTGCGGCAGCGCCCGGGCCGTTCTCAGAAACGCCATGTAACCGTAGATGGTGGGCGGCGTCAGCGTCTGCAGGTTCCCCTCGCTGCGATGCCGCCGGACGACGTTGCCCAGCTGCACCACCTTGACGATGAGCTCGGCAGGCACCGGGACTCCGCCGTTGCCGTTGAAGATGTGCTCCAGCACCTGCACCTCCTGCTCGGCCGTCAGGTAGTCCAGGGTCAGGTTGATGGTGAACCGCCGCTTCAGGGCGTCATCCAGGGTGACCAGGGTGTGGGTGGCGCTCTGCTCGGCCTGGTAGTTGCTGTCGGCCACCCAGGCGATGCCCTGGCCCGGAAAGTGCGTGCCGTCCGGCAGGACGATCTCGGCCCGTGTCATCAGGTTGAGCAGGCCGCCCTGGACGCTCGACGAATGCACCCGCCCGATCTCGCGCAGCCAGATCAGCGGGTAAGCCGGACCGGCGCACCGGGCGGCCGCCGCCAGGGCGGCCACCAGCCGGCTCGGCTCGTCGTAGGTGGTGCCGTCCTTCAGCGCCCGGCGCTGGTACAGCTCGCCCGGCGCCTCGAAGGTCGCCATCTCGATGGGGAACAGCTTCAGCGGCCGCGGCGCGCAGCCCAGGCCGTCGCACACCCCGTGGAAGTTCTCCGGAACCGTGTAAAGCGCCTCCAGGAGCGAGCTTTTGGCGCTTCCCGTCGGCCCCGACAGGTGCACGAATTCGTGGTGGACGATGGCGAACACGAGGGTCTCCACCAGCCATTTCTGAAGGTACAGCGGATTGCCCCCCGGCGGCGGCAGCAACTCCACCAGGTCGGTGGGCCCCGCCTTCCGGTATTGATCCGGATCGCAGACGCTGTAAACGTTGCCAGCCATGACTCTCCTCCTCAATCGGTCAGAATGTCCAACTCGCCGGTGCCGCGCGCCTCGACGCGCACCGGCCGGTCCGCGACGGGCACGTCCTCCCAGCGGAGCACCGCCTCCGCCGCCAGCGCGCGCCCGTGCTCCAGAATGGCGCGGGCGCCGAAGGCGATGACGCTGGCCTCGAGCGTGGCCAGCACCGCCCGGCCCACGCCCGCGCCGATGGTCACCGCCGTCACCGGGCGGCCCAGGCGTTCGGCCGCGGCGTGCACTGCCCCGGCCACCGCGCGTTCCACGATCGCCGCCAGCGCGTCGCCGTCGAGAGGTTCGAACAGGATGGGCGTGCCGATTCGGCTCAGGAAAGCGCCGCTGAGCATGCCCTTGATCTCGTTCACGATCTTCTTTTTCACCGTCCGGGCCGTGGGCGCGTTGTTGTACCCGATGCCGTCGCGGCGGACCGCCTCGTCCATGCCGCCCGGCAGGTTCATCGTGAAGGCGAAGATGAGGTTGGCGCAGGAGAACATTCCGCCGGCGGAGCTCTGCGCCTCGCCGTTCTCCAGCACCTGGAAAAAGAGCGCCGCCAGGGCGGACTGGACCGGCGGCGGCGCATGATCGATGTCACAGACCTCCACCACGGCGCCGCGGTGGTGCTTGGCCACCTGTTCCAGCCGGCCGGGCTGGTAGGAGTTCACGATCCCCCGGCTGGAACCCAGCAACTGGCTGGTGACGGTGTAGGCGTCAGACATGCTCGCGGCGTCGATGACCACGAATGGCACGTCCAGCACGCGCGCCAGAAGTTGGGCGCTCTCCGACTTGCCCGTGCCGGGCGTCCCCTGGGCGCAATAGCGGAGGGGCTGATGCAACGGCCGCGTCAGAACCTCCATGGTCAGCCGCCGACTGAGCGCCTCGAGCGCCCGGTCCTGGGCCAGCAGGTGCTCGTGGAAGCAGGCCAGCAGCTCCGGCGAGGCGAGCGTCCGCACCCATTCCGCCTGTACCTCCGCCACGCGCTGCGCCCGCGGGCGGACGCACAGACCAGCGAACGTCTCACTCAGGGCGGCGGAGCGGTCGACGAACGCGACGGTCGCGTCCGGGCCGCGGTAGCGCCCGGTGAAGTAGTCGGTCGTCACCTTGCGCGCCACCAGCGGCAGGATCCGCCGCTGCTGGGCGTCGCCCCGTCCGTCGACGGCCGCCAGCACCCGCCGCGTCAGTTCTTTCCGTCGGGCGGGCGACAATCCGCCGTGCGAGCGGCAGGCCACCTGGACTGCCACATCGGCCAGCGCCGGCAGCGCCACCTCCGGAACGTGCCGCACCACCGGCATCAACGGGTCCGAGGCCGCGCCCTGCCCCCCGTGGAACACCCCCTGGAGTTCCTCATAGGTCCCCGTGAAGATCGGAGACCTCCCCCCTGCCACCAGAGTCGCCAGCAGGGCGCGGACCTCGTTCCCCAATTCGTAGCGGCTGGCGCCGAGACTGATGCTCTCCACCGGCACCACCACAAAGCCCGGCGCGCGGCGCACCAGTTCCACCAGTCCCTGCGCGTTGACGGACGGCACCACCAGCCGGCCGAGACTCCCCCCCGTGCTCATCGCCACCCGGGCGAGCAACGCCTGCGCGTAATCCGAAAATGCCAGCGACGGCGTCGCGACGGCCACCGGCGCGGCGCCGCCCAGGTAGTCCAGAATCTCACGGGCCCACCCCACCTGCGCGGGATCCAGTTCCGCCTCGGCCTGAGCCAGCGGATGCACCGGCTCGAGGACCTCGCGCACCTTCCGGTAGGCCGCCGCCAACTCCTGGTCCGTCTTTTCGGACGGGATCTCCGCCTGGAGCAAGCGGGCCAGGTCTTCCAACTTCTTCAATTCGTCCAGAAACTTCTCCTGACGACTCAGCGACAGCGTCGCCGCCTTGACGCTGAGCATCATCCGCAGCGCGACGCGGTCGTTGTCGATTTCGGGCTCCAGACAGTGCACCCGGTCCGACAACGCGGCCAGTTTCTGAAACACCGCCGGCATGCCGCTCCGGGCCTGGGCCGGCCCCTCAAACAGGAGGACGACGATTTCCACGATGTCATCATCGGGCTTGTAACAACCCTGAACCGCCAGGATGCCCCGCTGATTTGTCGCCGCATCCGGCGATGTCGCGAACCCCTCGCCGTCCGGCGCCATCGTGACGGACGCCTGGATCACCTGCTGGCAGAGACCGGCCAGCTGGCGCACGGTGTCATGAACCGCGCTGCCGCTCCAAAACTCCACGCCACTCAGGTTGAGCTTGGTCATGTTCGTGCACCTCCCGGTCGGCCAGCCGCTGAGCGCTGTTTCGGCGGCTCTGCACCTCGGCAATGCACCGAGCATGCCAAACTTCTATATGCTTTGTTTTGTTGACATTAATCACTTCTCAACCAAAAAGATTGAGTACGATGCAGCCAAATGGTCAAAATGGTTGAATACCCGCCCACATACTCAACCCAAAACCCAAAAACCACCGCCGGATTTGCGAACTATTCATATATTCCATTCATATTGTTATTTTTAATATCGTCACACTACTCAACCTTTAATCAACTAATCATTAATGATGAAATAATTGGTTGAGTTGTGCCAACATATCCGGGTACAATCGCTCATCAACTCAACGAGGTGCCCAATGAATACTCGTGCGTTGAAGTACCTGGCGGGACGACCGGCTGAAGGCCCGTTCCGGTGCGCCCTGCCGCGAAACCGGGCGCAGGACCTGGAGAAGGTTCCGAAACCGTCGCAGTCTGCGATCTATCTGGTGGACAACGCGGATCTGGCCGGCTTCCGAACCATGACCGACCTGGTGGTGGACCGGGGTTTCAAGAACGTCCACAAGGGATTGAAGACCTACCTCACGGGCTGCCCTGCAGGCAAGATCCCGCTCGTAGAAGGCGTCTACCGATCCACCGGCCAGTTGCAACGGAGCGTCGGCGATTTTCTGAAGAACACCGGCTCCCGCATCCCGCACTTCCGCGCCATCGTAGGCGTCCCGCCTGACTTGTTCGACAACTTGTGGACGATGGCCAGGACCGACCCCGCAGACGGCGAGACTGCCGTCCCCACGACGGCCGCTCCGGAACCCGGCGCCTCGCCGCCGGGCACTCCGGGGTCCGACGCCGATGCGGCCGGCGACGGATCGCTGATCCAGCTCATCGGCTACCACGCCGAGGCCAGGGTTCTCGACTCCAAGTTCGTCGGGCAATCCGTGGATGCCGAACTCGTGCGACAGCTCATTGTCCAGGCGGCTCGGGCCGAATGCTCCGTGCTCATCGTCGGCGACACCGGCACCGGCAAGAACATCGTCGCTCAGGAAATTCATTCTCTGAGCCGGCGCGGCAAACACCGCTTCGTGCCCGTCAATTGCAGCGCCCTGCCGCTCAATTTGCTGGAGTCCGAACTTTTCGGATTCAAGAAGGGCGCGTTCACTGACGCCTACGCCGACCGGATCGGCCTATGGGAGGCGGCCAATCATGGCACCATCTTTCTGGACGAGGTCGCCGAACTCCCCGTGCCGCATCAGGCCAAGATCCTGCGCGTGCTGGACGACAAGGCCATCCTGCCGTTGGGAGCCCGGGAACCCGTCCAACTGGACGTCCGGGTGCTGGCGGCGACCAACCGCGACCTGTTCGGCATGGTTCAGCGCGGCGAATTCCGGGAAGACCTGTACTACCGCCTCCGGGGCATGCTCATCCGCACGCCGGCCCTGCGCCGACATCTCGACGACGTCCCCCGGCTCGCCCAGCACTTCTGGCAGCGAATCACCCGCAATCCGTCGGCTGCCCTCCCAGATGACATCCTGAGCGAACTGCGGGGCTACGCCTGGCCGGGCAACGTGCGCGAGCTGCTGATGGTGCTGTCCAGTTTGTACGCCATGTTCGGGGATCGCCCGCTGACCGTCCAGCACCTGCGCGCCATCTTCAAACTGGACGGCCAGCAGGAAGCCAAGGAGCCGCCGCCGGCCGATGAACGGGAATTCAGCCTGCACCGGGCGGAATGCCTGCGTCACCTCCGCCGTACTCAGGAAGTGCTGCAAGCCGTCCGGGTGGTGCTGCAACCCGTCATCGCCCAGCGCAATCCGCCCGTTGACGCGGTGGAGCGCCTGCGGGCCGACATGCTTCTGCGGTCCAACGAGGTGGATATCCTGTGCACGCGCCCCCTGCTCTTCCACAGTGAGATCGTGTTCAACACGATCCACGGGCTGAAGGGAAAGGCCGCCTACTTTTTGGGCGTGCTGGCCGATGATGCCGCCCGCGCCGTCCAGTACGCGCGCACGGTTCTCAAGCCGGAACTGGAACTGGCTGGTTCAGCGGTGTTCAAAGAGGTGGAGCGGCTTCTGGACAAGATGTAGCGGTGACTGACAATTCGACGGCCGGCTGAAGGACTTCAGCCGGCCGTCATATTCCCGACACAGACCGATCGTCTGAGGAACCGGCTCAGTAGTCCAACTGGCCGTTGAAGATCATTTTTTCCAGCTTGAACGTGGCGTCCACGGATATGTCGTCGTCGCGCATCTGGAACTTCTTCGTTTGGAAGCGGAGCGTCTTGTCCGCGGCGGTGATCAGCCGCGTGCCGTCCGGCAGGAAGCGCGGGAAGATGAACTTGGCACCCGTGCCGTCGGGGGTGGGCGGGATGTAGTCCTTGATGAACACCTTCTTCCCGCTGCTGGTGGCGAGGAAGGTCTCGTTGGTCAGCTCGCCCACAGCCAGAGCCCGCAACTGGCGGTCCATGTCGGCAACCGAAGTGGCGCCCTTGGGCTTGGAGTCCAGCACCCAGGCGACGACAATCTCGTCGCCGAAGTCGCGCTCGGCAAAATCCTTCAGCCGCTGGAGCCGGCCGGCGTCCCCCTTCGCGGCGAGCACGGCGACCGCCGAACGGACGGGCCGTGACGAGAACAGCATGACCCGGACGATGGTGAGGATCTCCCGCTCGCTGCCGACAGTATCGGTGGCGCCCCGGCTGGTCGCCGTTCCCACCGGCGACGCAGGTTCATAGGTCGAAGCGTCCTGGGTGAGGTCGCTTCCGCCGGAGCCGGTGCTGCTCCAACTGAACTCCACGCACCACGGCGACTTCATGATCATCTTGCGGGCTTCCTTCTCGGACCACTTCGCGTATGGTTTCTTCTCCCAGTATTCAGCGGCCGACAATGACGCGCCGGCCAGGGCGATAAGCCCGATCATCCCGATAAAAACTCTCAGGCGCATGATGAATGTTCCTCCTATAAACGGTTGAACCGCACGGTGCGGCATCCCACCCATGGTTAAGATGCATTATACGGCCGGCGGTGACGCGCGGATTCAACAAACCGCGGATCGCCGCCAGCGGCGTCGACGCTTCGGTCGATGGGCAGAAGCGCCATCGGCGCCGGGACGCTGGCCCGACGCCGATGGCGGTGAATGGTCGGATGCGGTCTGCGGACGCGTCCCGTGGCTCAATACTCGAGCTGGCCGGCCAGTTGGAGGTCTGCCACTTTGAAGGTGGCGTCCACAGCCACCGCGTCGTCCTTCATCTTGAACTTGCGCGTCTGGAACCGGAACGTCTTGTCGGCAGCGGTGAGGAATGGGGTGCCGTCGGGCATCGTCCGCGGGAAAACGAACTTCGCGCCGGTTCCGTCGTTGGTCGGCGGGATGAAATCCTTGATGTATACCTTCTTGCCGCTGCTGCTGGCCAGGTAGGTGTCGTTGGCCAACTCGCCCACCGCCAGAGATCGGAGCTGGCGGTCCAGGTCGAACACCGACGTCGCGCCTTTCGGCTTGGAGTCGACCACCCAGGCGATGACGATCTCGTCGCCGAAGTCGCGCTCGGCAAAATCCTTCAGTTTTCCCAGCCGGGTCTTGTCCCCTTTGGCGATGAGGATGGCGTAGGCCTGGCGGATGGGCCGGGAGGAGAACAGCATCACCCGCACGATGGTGATGAATTCCCGCTCGGCGTCGGTGATGCCCCGGCTGTCATCGGCCGGGGTGCTGGTCGGCGGAGACATGGTCCCGAGGGGCGGCCCGGTCACGTCCGAACCGATATTGCTCTGTCGCCCCCAGTTGAATTCGTAACACCAGGGTGATTTCTCCAGCATCTTGCGCGCGTCCTTCTCCGACCACTGGGTATACGGTTTCTTCTCCCAGAAACCGGCGGCGGCCAGCGTCAGGGTGAGAGCGGCGATCAGGCATGTGACGACGATCAACTTACCACGCATGGATATTCCTCCCGATAGATTCGGTCCCACAAATAGAGTCAATTATCCGTCAGACGTTTCAAAATCACCAGCCCCTTTGGTGATTTTCTTTGCCGGCCGGCCAGCGCCTCTCAGGCGCCGAGGTGCATCCGCAGCCGGCTCAGCGCCTCCTCGCGGGGGAATGTCTGGCGCTCGCCGCCGCGGAACTGCAGTTCCAGTTCCCCCGCCTGGTGGGTACGCCGGCTCAGGGTCAGGACCACCGGCAGGCCCAGCAGGTCGGCGCCGGCGAATTTGTCTCCGGCGCGGACGTCGCGGTCGTCGTACAGCACATCGATCCCGTCCGCCTGCAGCGCGGCATACAGCTCCGCCGCCCCCTGCGACACTTCGGCGTCCTCGAGGTTGAGCGCCACCAGGTGCACCGCGGCCGGCGCCAGGGCGCGGGTCCAGACGATGCCGGTGGCAGCGTGGTGCTGCTCCACCGCGGCGGCGACGAGCGCGGTGAGGTTCAGTTCCAGGTGAACCCACCCGACGGCCCGGGTTTTCCCTTGCTGATCCAGGCACGCCGGTCCGGCCGGATCCGCCGGCGCGGCGCCTGAACCCGCCAATCGGGCGATCACCGCGCCGGAAGTGTCACTCAGCCGTCCGGCATCGCACCGCGGACACCCGTGCCCCGCCGCCGTCGCGGCATAGTCGCCGAATTCCGGCCGCGGCAGGTCGCGGTCGAAATTGACGTTGATCAAGTGGTGATCGGTGCGGTTGGCGCCGCACTCGAAATTCACGCGGTCCCGCGTCTGCGCGTCCGCCAGAATCAGAACCTCGGCCGGAAGTCCGATGGGGCCGGCATAGCCCACCTCGGCGCCGGTGAGCACCCGGACCGTCTCGGGCGGGGCGAGTTCCAGCCGGGCGCAGCCCAGGCGCCGGCGGATCTTCGCCTCGCTCACGTCGCAGTCGCCCCGCACCATCACCGCCACCGGCCGGCCGTCGGCCAGAAACAGGAGGAGCTTGGTGGTCTGCCAGACCGGGATGCCGAGGAATTCGGCCAGCGGCGCCGGCTGGATCAGCCCCGGTCCGCAAACCGTCGACATGGGCCGCGGGTCGGCATCCTGCGGGTGACGCGCCAACCGGGATTCGGCGACTTCGGCCCGCGCGGCATAACCGCAAGCCGGACAACTCAGGACGCGCTCCGGCCCGCCGGCCAGCTCGATGATCCAGGCGGACGCCGGCCCGTCCTCGATCCAGCGGCCCTCCACGGCGGCTGCGCTCACCATCTCCATCACCACGGAGCGGCATGCGGCGGCCGCCGCGTCGAGGTGGGCCGGTTCCATGGCCAAGTTCCAGGATTGAAACACCCGGCACTCCCGCGCTTCGAACAAGCCGGAGCGGGTGCGGCCGCCATTCCGGAAACGGGCGCCGATCTGGAAGAATCGCCGGGGAAGCTGCTTGTAGGAATTGATCTCCCGGGCCGCGAGCCGAAGCAGCGCCGCCGTCGGATCGCCGCCCAGGCGCAGTTCGAAGCCCCGGCGGTCGGTCACGGCGTAACCTTCGCCATCCGCCGCTGAAGCCGCCGCGTCCTGGAGCGCCGGCAATTCCAACTCCACCATGGCATGGCCCGCCGCGACCGCCCGGGCCAGCTCACCGGCCCGGGCCATCACCCGTTGTCCCAGGGGCAGCATGACGAACAGCCCGGGCGCCGTCTCGCGGATGAAACCGCCCTGGACCAGCAAACGGTGCGACGCCAAGGTCGCTCCCCTGGGCGCCTCCCTGGCCGGACGGGCCAGCATCTCCGACATGCGCATGGTGCACCTCCTGCCTGATTCAGCCGTCGGAATATCCGCGCCCCGACAAGCGGGAACTCCGGCTGATTGTACCCCAAGGTGAGCGTCGGGGGAACCTTCAGCCCCGCTCAGAACCCCGCGGTTTGATCTTGCCGGTGAATCGCCGCCGGGGTATGGTAAGGGCGAAACCCCATCAAGGAGGCCGCATGATTCCCCGCCCCCTGATCCTGTATGTCTCGTGGGCCGTGCTGTTCGGTCTGTGCGCCGCCGCACCGGCGCCGGCGTGTCCCGCGGATGAAACCTTGTTCGCCACCTTCTCGATCTGCGCCATCGATCCGGCCACCGGCGAGAGCGGCGCCGCGGTGACCACCCGGGTCCCCTTCGTGGGTCGGGCGGTGCCTTGGGTCGAAGCCGGAGTCGGCGCCGCCGCCACCCAGTCGTGGACCGTCGTGGAATACGGCCGCCGCGGGCTGGGCCTGCTCAAAGACGGCGTCCCGCCCGCCGAGGCGATCCGCCGCCTCCTCGCCGACGACGCGGGCGCCGACCGGCGGCAACTCGGCCTCATTAACATGAAGGGCGAGGCGGCCGCGTTCACCGGCGCCGCCTGCGGCGCCTGGGCCGGCGATCGACAGGGGAAAAATTACACCGTCCAGGCCAACATCATGGTGGGACCGGAGGTGGTGGCGGCGGTGGCCGACAGTTTTGAAAAAACCGAGGGCACCGGCATGCCGCTGGCGGAGCGGCTCATCCTGGCGCTGGAGGCCGGCCAGGCGCTCGGCGGCGACAAGCGACGGGGTCTGTTCCAGTCCGCTGCCGTCAAGGTGGCCGACCCGGACCATCCCGGCCGCGGCGGCGATCATATCAGCCTGGCCATCGAGGTGGGCGAGCATCCCGAACCGGTCGTGGAGCTGAAACGGATCTATTACCGGACGTCCGGCCGGCTGGGCTGGCGGGAGTTTTCCGAAATCCGGGGCAGCGACGTCGTCGAACTCAAGCGGATGCTCCACGCGCTGGGATTCTGGCGCCGCGAACTGGCCGCTTTCCCCGAACCGCCGCGGTACGACATCCCGGAGTCGCTGCGCACCAGCGACCCGAAGGGGTATGAGGTGCGGCTGGCCGAATTCCGCGCGCGGCGGACCGCGTTCGAAACCGCCTTCGCCCTGTACGACGGCGAAGCGATGGACGCGGTGGACGCGTTCCGCAAGGCCCACGGTCTGGAGTACGAGGGGAACGCCCGCGGACTGGTGGACCGCCGCTTCGTCGAAGCGCTCCGGCAGGCGTATTATTTCCGGCCGAAACCGCCGCAGCCCTGAACGAACCGCCGGCACACCGGAGACATCAGGAATTGGAACACCGCAAGGAGGCACCATGACGTTGCATACCTATGACGCAGTCCGCCGGGCCCGCGTGCTCGAAACGGCGCGGGCCATGCTGGTGGCCGCCCGCACCGCCCCGAAGGGACGAGGAATCGACAATCTGGTGGCCGCCGTTGTGGACGGTGACGAAATCGCCGTTCTGGCCGACACCATGCGGGCCTTAGGCCGGCGCGGCGGCGTGGCCTTTTTCGAGCGGGACGCGGACAACCTCGCCCACGCCGACGCGGTCGTGCTGCTCGGCACGCGGATCGCCCCGTTCGGCCTCAAGATCTGCGGCATGTGCGGATTTCCGAACTGCGAAGCCAAGGCGGAGCATCCGGGCGTGCCGTGCGTGTTCAACACCGGCGACCTGGGAATCGCCGTGGGATCCGCCGTGGGCGTGGCCGCCGACCACCGGGTGGACACCCGGGTCATGTACACCATCGGCCAGGCGGTCAAGGAGCTGGGCTGGCTGGGCCCCGACACGGCCATCATCTACGGCATCCCGCTCAGCGCCACGGCTAAGAATCCCTTCTTCGACCGGCCGCCGGTCTGACCGCCGGCAGCACGCGGATCGGCACAGTGTCTCCCCGCGATCAGACCGGCGCGAGTTTGGTGAAACTTGAGACTCAAATTGCCAGAATCGGCGTGTTTTGCTAGAATGTTGACAAACACCGCTACCTGGAGGGCTTGATGGCCAACATCCTGCTGGTCGATGATGATCGCGATTTCGTGGTCGCCACCACCATGGTCCTGGAAGCCGAGGGATACACCGTCACTCCGGCATACTCCGCCAAGGAGGCCTGGGAGGTTCTGCATCAATCCACGCCGGACGTGATGCTGCTGGATTGCATGATGGAGGATTTCGATTCGGGCTTCGACCTGTCTCGCGACATCGACATCAAGTTCCCCAGCGTGCCGGTGATCATGCTCACGTGCGTACGGGAATACATGAGCGACAAGTGGAAATTCTCCCGCGACGAAGACAAGAAATGGCTCCCCGTCAGCCATTTTCTCGAAAAACCGGTCGCTCCGGAAGACCTGATCAAGACCGTCCGCCAGGTGCTCGCCGAAAAGAAAAAATAGCTCCGACCCGCCGGTTGCCGCGGCTGTCCGCTTCGGCGAATGAACATCGCCGATCGACTCGCCTTTCTTTCGAATTGATGGTATGATCCGGTCCATGGCCAAAACCGTGTTGTTCATCGATTTCGAGAACATTCAAAACATCGACTTGCCGGCGTTGAAGGACCATGACATCGAGATCAAGATCTTTGTCGGCGACAGCCAGCAAAAGATCCCCTTCGAGCTGGTCCAGTCGGCTCAGGAGTTCGGGGGCTCCATCGAGTGGGTCAAGATCGAGGGCAGCGGCAAGAACGCCCTGGACTTCCACATCGCATTCTACCTGGGCCGGCTCAGCGCCGCCGCCCAGCACGCGGCGTCCTTCATCATTCTCTCCAAGGACACGGGCTTCGATCCGCTCGTCCGCCACGTGAAGCGACATCACATCGCCTGCCGCCGGATCAACAGCATCATGGAACTGGCCAAGCGGAGCGAGTTGCTGCCCCTCAACCACGAACTGGTATCCAAGGTGATGGAAAACCTGTCAAAAATCGACAAGAACCGCCGCCCCCGCACCCGCAAGACCCTCCATCAGCACATCCACGGGCTCTTTCTCAAAAAGGAGAACGAGACGACGGTCAACACGGTGATCGACTCTCTGTTTGTCCAGAACAAGCTCGCGGAAGAGAACAACAAGCTGATTTATCATTTCTAAACTCTAACATCGGGAGAATTCCGCGCGGAGGCGAAGGTTCATGGCCCAAGGACTGACCACGGCCGGTTGGGTGTTCCTGTGCCTGGGATGGGGCGCCATCATCTCATTGGTGGTTTACTGCTTCTCCCGCGTTCTGTTCGGTGGCCGGCGCACGCTCTCCGCCGGGGCAGATCCTGATCGTGACCGGTGGGCCAGCCGGGTGGGGCTGATCCTGGCCATGGCCGGCAACGCCGTCGGGCTGGGCAATTTCCTGCGCTTCCCGGTCCAGGCCGCCGGCAATGGCGGCGGCGCCTTCATGATTCCGTATTTTTTGGCTCTGCTGCTGCTGGGCATTCCCATGATGTGGGTGGAATGGACCATCGGCCGCCACGGCGGAGTCCGCGGCCACGGCACCACGCCCGGCATGTTCGCCGCGATGTGGAAGCACCCGGCGGCCAAATATCTCGGCTTTCTCGGGATCATGACTCCGTTTACCATCCTCGTCTACTACGTGTTCGTCGAGTCGTGGTGCATGGCGTTTTCATGGTTCTCCCTGACCGGCCGCTACGCCGGCAAGACCGACCGCGCGGCCATGGGGGAGTTCCTCCGCGGCTTCCAAGGTGTGGAGGCCAGCGCCGACTTCCCGTCGATCCTGACGGCACTCGGCTTCCTGGCCCTGACCCTGACCATCAACTACTTCTGCCTCTACCGGGGCATCTCCAAGGGGATCGAGGTGCTGGCCAAGATCGGCATGCCGCTGCTTTTCGTGTTCGGCATCGCCCTGGCGGTGCGGGTGCTCACGCTGGGCGCGCCCGATCCGGCGCAGCCAGACTGGAGCGTCGCCACGGGACTGGCCTACATCTGGAACCCCGACTTGAGCCGGCTGGGGCAGGCATCGGTCTGGCTGGCCGCCGCCGGGCAGATTTTCTTCACCCTGAGCCTGGGCCAGGGCACCATCAACATGTACGCATCGTACCTGCGGGAGCAGGACGACATCACCCTGAACGGGTTGAGCACGGGCTCGACGAACGAGTGCGCCGAGGTGGTGCTGGGCGGCACCATCGCCATTCCGGTGGCGGTGGCTTTTTTCGGCTTGGCGGAAACTCAGGTCATCGCCCGGGAGGGCGCCTACAACCTGGGCTTCCAGACGATGCCGGTCATCTTCCAGCAAATTCCGATGGGGCAGCTGTTCGGCGGGCTGTGGTTCGGCCTGCTTTTCATCGCCGGCATCACCACATCGGTGGCCCTGGCCCAGCCGGCCGTGGCTTTCCTCGAGGATGAGTTCGGCTGGCGCCGCCCCCGCGCCGTGAACACGGTCATGGGCATCGCCGTCTCCAGCACGTTGCTCGTGGTCGCCTTCTTCCGCCACGGCTTCCTGGACGAGCTCGATTTCTGGGCCGGCACGTTCTTCCTGGTTGTCCTCACCGCCATCGAGATCGTGCTCTTTTCGTGGGTGTTCGGCATCGAACGCAGTTGGGCCGACATGCACCAGGGCGCGGACCTGCGGGTGCCCCGGATCTACAAGTTCGTGCTCAAGTACGTCACCCCGCTCTACATCCTGGTGCTGCTTGTGACCTGGACCTGGCAGGAGGCGGTGGGCCAGCTGCTGATGGAGGGCAAGCCGGCGGCGGACAAACCCTATCTGTGGGGCGCCCGCGTCCTGATGGCCGTCTTCGCCGGCGTCACCTTCTGGATGATCCACAGGGCCTGGCGCCGCAAGCACGGCCAGGGTCCCACGTAAACCGGTTCCTGATCTTTGACCGATTTCGGGAGACGCCGATGCGCGGCGCCGCTTCCATTCCGCGCGGAACGCGGCGGACGGTGCCAAAAAACGGTTTTTACGGTCAAAAACGCCATTTAAGCAGCAGATTGAACCCGATATTTGCACCAAAGCTCACATTATCAGCCAAATGCCGAGGTCCGACCAGATTTCAAACCCGATTTCGAGACCCAATTTCGTCTATTAGCCGACTTTTGAAATCCGGGCCGCTCTATGCAAACTATCGCCGTGACGGTAGACGGCTTGCAGGAGGACCGCCATGACGATGCAACAAATTATCCTGTTGTTGGGTTTGGCCAGCGTATTCTGGGCCGTCGGGACGGCCGTGTGCATCTACGAGGCCCTGCGCCGGCGCGGCGAGCGGGTGAGCTTCATCTGGTTGCGGATGATGATCCCCAGCTATCTCAGCCGGTACAGAGCCATCACTCGGGCGGAGACCGGTAGGACAGGACCCCTGTTCCACAGCTGGATCGTGTCCATCAATCTGGCCCTGGTGGTTTTCATCATTTACGCCCTGGTTTGATAACCGCATCTTCCCGTCCCGCTTCATCGTCCGTACGCCGCGTTCGACGAACGCGGCCCGTTGTACCCCGCGACCGATGGCCGCGACTTTGCGGTGGTGCAGGCGTTCCGCCTGTGGTTCCTCGCGGCTTCCGGCCGAGAGGTCGCTGAGTGCGCCCCTGATTGCAAAGCGGCTCCGGCGAACGGCCGGGTGGTGCCGATTACGGGCAACAGCCGACCGGACGGGAACGAGACCCGAGCATCGATCACGATTACGAATACGATTCCGATCACGATTACTCAGCTACTCCCGATTTTCTGCCAATTTTTGGCAGGATTATTTTACTGAAGCCATGAGCAAGATCAAACAGCCGGCAGGCGGGAGGTACCGCGAGCGGCAGCGAGCGGCGCGAGGGGCCAGCCACCGCGATGTCCCGATGCCGCGACACCATTCCATCACGGTGACGGCAGCGCGTGTCACGCGACCTGGTGTGTCGTTGCGAAACCTGCGGCGATGGTTTTGCCCTTTTGACCGGACGGGCATTTAAGCGGCACAGACAGAGTGGTTGGGCGCCTGGGGTCAGGCGTGCCGATTGGGCTTTCGCGCCGCTCGCTGCCGCTCGCGGTACCTCCACGTTGCCAACCGGTGGATCGTGCGCATGTCTCAGGCGCTGGGCCGATCAATGAATGACTGGTTGGACGAGTGAATTCCAGATACTTCAACAATAAACTGTTCCCAAACCTGTGAACATTCCAACGTTCCAACTTTCAAACGCCCGATCGGCGGCACGCATGTCCTAATGGGAACGAGCCTCTAGTCTCGAGCCTCGATTACGATTACGATTACGATGACGATTACGAATTACGATTACGAATAACGATTACGAATCACGAGCACGACGAACTCGGATCTCCTATCTCCTATCTCCTAACTCTTCACTATTTACTGTTCACTGTTCACTGCTCACCGTTCACCATCTCCCGGAACTCCCCCACGATCTCGGCGCGGGCGGCGTCCACCGGCGGCGACAGGGGCGCCATGAACGTGGTGTCGCAGACAGCGAGACCGATAAAATGCACGTCGAGGATGGGACGCTCCTGCCGCCAGACGCCCACGATCAAACTCAGCGGAACCGAATGGGTGGAGTGGCAGTACGTGTCGAGTGAATCGACCGGATAGAAATCCCAAGGGGCGGCGGTGCCGGTGCCTTCCCCCGCCCCGCCGCCGGGCGCGGCGGCGTCGATGATGAACAGGATATCCGGCGCGGCCCGGCTCACCAGGGGCGCGGCGTTTTCCGGGGCGATGCCAGCAGCTATGGCCTCGAAGCGGGGACCGTTAAACGGCGCGAGCTCCCGGGCGACGCGATCGCCGACGGCGTCGTCACCCAGAAGCTCGTTCCCGATGCCCACCACAACCACTTTCCGGTCCGCCCGTCGCGCCGTGTCCAGCAAGGCGCGCAGGCGGTCCGCCGGACGGTCCATCAATCCGATTCCTGCACGATCTTGAGCGCGTCGCGGGTGAAGTTGGCCACCTCGAACTCCGCGTCCATGTAGAGGGCGTCCTTGGGGCAGACCTCGACGCAGCGGGCGCAATGCACACAGCGGTCCAGGTAGATGGTGCAGACCATTTTCTTCGTCGGTTTGGTCCCTTCGGGGGAGCCGGGGGGCGGATCGATCTTGCGGACGTCGATCTCGATGGCCTCGGCCGTACAGTCGCGCACGCACGCCTTGCAGCCGATGCAGTTGTTCGGTTTGAAACGGGGTGTGCCGCGGAAGCCCTCGGGCGGGGTCACCTTCTCGAACGGGTACAGGCGGGTGACCGGCCGGTGGGTCAGGTGTTGCATCATCTCCGGCAATAGCAGGCCGACTTTTTTCATGATTAGATCACTCCTCCGCCCTTCAGCAACAGCACGATCAGGAATTGGACGATGCTCATGGGCGCCAGGTAACGCCAGCTGAAGGACACGATCTGGTCGATGCGGATGCGCGCACAGGCGCCCCGGATCACGCTCAGCAGGGCCACCACCAGCAGGGTCTTGAGCACCAGCTGGAGCGCGCCCAGGTACAGGCCGCCGCCGAAACCGCCCAGGAAGAGCGCGGCGATCAGGGCGGAGCCGGCGTACATGGAGATGTCCTTCTGGATCCGGAACACCGCCAGCTTCTTGCCGCTGTACTCGGTGAGCGGTCCGGCGACCACCTCGGTCTCGGCCTCCGGAATGTCGAAAGGCACCCGCTCCAGCTTGGCCTGCAGCGCCAGCACGGCGACGATGAACGCCAGCACCTGGAGGGGAATCACCCACCAGTTGCCGCTGGCCCAGGGGTACTTGGCGATGTCGGCGATTTTCCAGCTGCCGGCCACCACTGCCGGAGTCAGCAGCGCCAGGAAGAACGGCACCTCGTAGGCAAAGAGCTGGGTGAGCACGCGGGTGGCGCCGATGAGACTGAACGGACTCACGGAGAACCAGCCGGCCAGGAACAGAACGAACGAGGGCATGGCCAGCAGGTAGACCACCACGACCAGGTCGCCCTGGAACGAGTTGAAGCCGGTCAGGTGCCACACGGGCAGGTAGAGACCGGCGGTGCAGGCCGACGCCAGCGCCACCAGGGGCAGGATGTTGAACATGAACTTGTCGGAGGCGGCCGGCGTGACGTCCTCCTTGGCGAACAGCTTGACGATGTCCGCCACCGGCTGTAGCACGCCGCTCCAGCCGGTGTAGAGAGGCCCGCGCCGGTTCTGCATGCGGGCATACAGCTTCCGGTCCACCCACTCCAGGTAGGTCGAGTAGATCATCTGAAACAGGAATCCCGGAAAGACCAGGATATACAGCATCACCTTGACGGTTTCCATACACTCCCTCTGCTAGAAGCGAATTCCCTTGTTCTGGCGATACCAGTCCACGCCGTGGCGCCGCAGTTCCTCCCACGTGGCCACCCGCACGCCGCGCCGGTTGTCGTTGAGCAGGACCGTCATGCGGTCAGTGCAGGAGAAGCACGGATCGATGGAGGCGATGGCGATGGGAATGTCAGCGACATAGGAGCCCACCACCGATTCGGCCGCCGCCTCGAGATTGCACAGGGTGGGCGCGCGCACCTTGACCCGCTCGGGCTTGTCGGTGCCGTTGGACCGGACAAAGTGGACATCTTCGCCGCGCGGCGCCTCGTAGCGGCTGACGGCGGTTCCGGCGGGCACGCGTCGCGGGACCTTCTGGACGGCGATCTCGCCCTCCGGCATCTTCTGCAGGATCTGCTCGATCATCTTGCAGGATTCCACCATCTCCAGCACCCGGACGACCACCCGACCAAGAATGTCGCAGCTCTCGGAGGTGATCACCTTGAACTCGAGTTCCGGATAGATACCGTACGGATCGTCCCGCCGCACATCGATATCCACGTTGCTGGCACGGGCGAAGGGACCGACGGCGCATTTTTCGATGGCTCGTTCCCGGCTCATTTTGCCCACGCCCTGGATCCTCGCGATGAAGCTGGGCTCGTTGGTGCCGATGTTGGCGTAATAAGCCAGCCGCTCCTTCAAGACCGTTGATATCTCGAGCAGTTTCTTCCGCTGGTCCGCGGTGATGTCGCGGCGCACACCGCCAACGGTGTTGATGGCGTAGTTGACCCGGTTGCCGCTGATCTCCTCCAGGATGTTCATCACCAGCTCGCGGTCGCGCCAGGTGTACATGAACAGCGTGTCAAATCCCACTTCGTGCGCCGCCACGCCCAGCCACAACAGGTGGCTGTGCAGGCGTTCCAGTTCGCAGACCAGCGCCCGCAGGTACAGGCCGCGCTTGGGGACCTCGAGTTCGAGCAGGTTTTCCACCGCCTGGACGAAGGCCGTCGTATGCGAGTGGGAGCAGATGCCGCAGATGCGCTCCAGCAGATACAGGCACTGGTAGTAGTTGCGGTCTTCGCACGCCTTTTCCATGCCGCGATGGTTGTAGCCCATCCGGATCGTGGCGCCGCAGATCTCCTCGCCCTTGATTTCAAATTCGAACTTGCACGGTTCCTTCAGGAACGGGTGCTGTGGCCCGACTGGGATCTTGATGGTGTTTTCAGCCATGTTAAGCCTCCTCCTTCTTATCTGGGTCCACTGGCCCCTGGGCGACGACGTAATCCTTGCGCAGCGGGTAGACGCCCTCCGGCCAGTCCTCCGGCAGGATCTGCCGGCGGAGGTCGGGATGCCCCACGGGGACGATCCCCAACAGGTCGTGGATCTCCCGCTCGTAAACCATCGCCCCGTCGATTACCGGCGCCAACGAGGGGACCTCCGCCTTGTCCCGGTCGATGCGCACGGAAATGGTCACCACCACTTCGCCGGAAAAGATATAGCTGTTCATAAACGCGTCGCGCAGATCCTCGCCCACGATGGTGGACAAGTGCACGATGCCCAACTTGTCGCGCAGTGTGCGGACGGCGTCTTGTAGTTCCCCGGGGGGCACGTTGATCCAGTACCGCCGTTCGGAAGTTTTCCGCGTTTCGCCGTTGGGGAACAGGGTCCGCAGTTCCTTTTCATAATCAAATTTCATCGCCACCTCCAGACTTTAGGCCGACTCTTTGTCCAGTTGCGCCAGCAGCTTGGCCACGCCGTCGATGATCGCTTCCGGCTTGACCGGACAGCCCGGAATGTAGGCGGATACCGGGATCACAGAATCTATACCGCCCAATACATTATAGCATCCTCTGAACGCGCCGCCACTGCACGCGCACGCCCCCACCGCGACGACAAACTTGGGATCGGGCATCTGCTCGTAGATCCGTTTCAGCCGTGGGGCGATCTGCTTCGTGACCGAACCGCTGCATACCAGCACGTCCGCATGGCGGGGGGACGCCTTGAGCATGACGCCGAACCGCTCCAGGTCGTAATGAGGCATCAGTGATGCCAGAATCTCGATGTCGCAGGCGTTACACGCCCCGGAGTTGAAATGCAGGATCCACGGGGACTTGACCCGGGCCCACGTAACCAGTTTCTTGAACACGACAGCACTCCTTGCAGAAGTCTAGTCAAAATCAACGAACAGGACGGACACCGACAGCGCGATCACCGCCAGGTAGCCCAGCGCGCGGAAGGCCACCGCGCCTCCCGGCACCGTGGCGACGGTCAGCACGGCCACGTGCATGACGGTGAAGAAAATCGCCGCGATGAAGAAGCGGCGGTACGCGAAGGTGAATTTGTCGGGGTGAAAATTCTCGCCGCAGGCGTAGGTCTCGGCCTTGCCCGGCTCCGGATTCGGCCGGGCGCCGATCAGCCGGCCCACCAGATACAGCAGGGCGCTCAGGCCCAGGAAGATAAAAAACGCGACGGGCGGAGCGAGCAGAATGTTCAGGTCCATGGCACTACCCCTTCAGCTTCGACAGATTGCGGATGTCGAGGGAATTGTAAATCCGCTGGGCGACGAAGGTGATCGCCAGCACCACCGCGGCCAGGATGGTCTCGACGATGATGAAGGTCACGATCAGGGCCTGGATGTATTCCACGCTGCCCCGGAAGACGCCCGCGGCCAGCAGGACCAGCGTGACGCCCTTGGCCATGACCTCGACGCCGAGGATGACCCGGAGCAGGTTGCGGTAGGCGAACATCAGGTAGACGCCCACCATGAAGAGCAGCAGGCCGCTGAGCAGCAGCAGGATGGTCTCCTCAGTCATGTTTCCTCCTCTCGGACAGCGCCCGCATGATGGTTAGGATGCCGAAAACGCCGACCAGAATCAGGCTGACCTGGCCGACGATATCCGTCATGCGCTGTCCCCAGAACACGTTCTGAAAGTTCAGGCCGGGGGTCGCCGGGAAACCGGCGCCCACCAGGGTCGAGCCCGCCAGCCACTTGACCAGGAAGAAGTCCAGGCCCAGGAAGAGCACCAGGATGAAGGGGAGGAAGTAGGCCGGCAGCCGGGATTCGTTCGCCTGGTCCGAGTCCTTCGTCATGCTCACCGTGGAGACGAACAGCACCGTGATCAGACCGGCGCAGACGCTGAGTTCGAATACCGCCGCGATGTTGGCCCCGTATTGGAACAGCACCACGGACAGCATCACGCTCGCGAGCGCCAGCGACACGGCCGCGTACAGCAGATCGCGGAAGAAGCAGACCAGGATGGCGAAAACGACCAGCAGGATGAGTGAAGCGTAAAGCAACATGTCACTTCCCTCCCAGCAGGATGGCGGCGGCGGGTTCCACCAGGTACCGCAGCACCTCGTTGAAGAAGATGCCCACCAGCAGGCACTGCGCCGCCAGGAAGATCATCGCCAGCGACATGGTCAGCGGCACCTCCTTGAGGTCCTTCCATTTCAGGTTGAGCTTGCCGAAGAAGACCCGCCGCTGCATGAGCAGGAAATAGCCCAGGGTGAAGATGCTCAGGAAGATGGCCAGCACCGCCACGGCGTACTGCTTGGCGGCCAGCGCGCCCAGGATGATGAAGAGCTTGCTCCAGAACCCGTTGAACGGCGGCACGCCGGCGATGGACAGGGTGCCGAAGATGCTGGTCATCCCGGTGACACGCATCCGGTGTTCCAGGCCGCCCATCTCGTTCATGTCGCGGGTGTGGGTCCGGTACTGCAGGGCGCCGCTGTTCAAGAACAGGAGTGATTTGAACAGGGCGTGATTGAGCACGTGGAACAGCGCCCCGATCAGCCCCAGCGCATTGCCCAGCCCCAGGCCGATGAGGATGTAACCGATCTGGCTGATGCTGGAGTAGGCGAACATCCGCTTGATGTCGCGCTGGAAGTACGCGATGAGCGCGCCGCCGACCATCGAGGCGACGCCCAGGAACAAAAACACGTTCAGGATCCGATCCGGCGACGGGTAGATGTCGAAGAAGAGCCGGGTCAGGGCGTAGATGCCGGCCACCTTGATCACCACGCCGCTCAGCATCGCCGAGATGGGAGCCGGAGCCGACGGGTGGGCGTCGGGCAGCCAGGCGTGGAACGGCATGATCGCCGCCTTGAGCCCGAAGCCGGCGATGAACAACGCGGCGGCCAGCAGGAAGACGGCGCTGGGCCCGCTCCCCGCAGCCAGCATCAGCTTGAGCTCGGCGAATTCCAATGTGCCCAGGTTCAGGTAGATGATCCCCACACCGACGAGGATCAAGCCCGTGGCCACCACTGACAGCAGCAGGTACTTGAGCGCCGACTCGATGCCGTCCCACTTCAGGTTGAACGCCACCAGAACGTAGGAGGCGATGGAGACGATCTCCAGGTACACGTACAGGCTGAACAGGTCGCGCACGAGCAGGATGCCGTTCAGACCGAGCACCATCAGCAGCAGCAGCGCGTAGAACTTGCCCCGGCCGTCGTAGTGGTTCATGTAGTCGATGGAATACAGGAGGCAGAAGAACGCGACGACGTTGACCACGACGAGGAACAGCAGGCTCAGGCCGTCCACGGCAAACTGGGTGTGCAGCGCCCGCAGCGTCAGGGTCTCCCCGTGCAGCGGGATGAACCGCAGGCACAGCGCCACCAGGCCGAGGCCGGTCAGCGCGGCCAGGACGTCCGCGGCACGCCGGTGCAGCCGGGACACCCACGGCATCAGGATGACGGCGGCCAGCGGCAGCAGCAGCAGCAATCCGATATTCGTAATCATAAGCTACCTCAGAGGCGTTACGTTCCCGTCAACGGGCTTACACAAATATCAGGGCGGCCACGATCGCCAGCCCCACGATCACCCAGCCCAGGTAGGTGCGGTAGGCGCCGTCGTGCGGAGCGCTGAGCAAGGCGCCGGAAAACGACTGGCCGGTCCGGATGATCCAGTCGGCGATCTCGTCGATGAGCCGCTCGAACCGCCGGAAGACCAGGTCGGCGATCCAGTTGACCACCTTCACGCCGATCTCGTAACCGTCGAACTTTTTCTGGCGGGCCAGTTCCAGCGTCCGTCCCAGCACCGGCGACTGCCGCAGCGAGGCGAAGGTCGCCGCCGGCTCCGCGGCCTTCGATCGACCGGCGAAGAACAACAGGGCGCCGAACAGGTAGATGGAGTAGGACGCCACCGTCAGCGGGGAGAGATGCCACACCGACGCGATCCAGCCGGCGTGCTCCACTGGGAGAACGGTCCCGAACACCGGCGCGGCCAGGGTGAAGATCCAGCCCGTCAGCACCGCGCCGATTCCCAGCACCAGCACCGGCGCCGTCAGGACCGCCGCGGCGGGAACCGGCCGGTCCTCGCCCCGCCCCCACAGGACGGCGATGACCTTGCAGAACACGGCCATGTTCAGGATGGCCCCGATCCACAGCGCGACGAACACCAGGTAGTGGCCGTGCTCCACCACGCCCTCGAAGATCAGGTCCTTGGCGATGAAGCCGCCGGTGGGCGGCAGCGAGACGGCCGCGGTGAACGCCAGCAGGAAACCGAGGCCCGACAGCGGCAGCAGCCGGGCGATCCCCTGCAGGGCGGACAGGCGGGCGCCGCCGGCGTGCTCCTCGAACTGGCCCACCGCGAAGAACATGCACGACTTGTAGGTGGCATGGGTGAGCATGTACAGGAGGGCGCCGGCCATGCCGGCGACTTCCGATGTGGCCAGGCCCACCACCATGAAGCCGACGGGGGAGATCGCCGTCAGGGCGAGCACCTTGCGCAGGTTCTCTTCCACCAGCGCCGGCACGATGGACACGAACACCGTGATCAGGCCGAACGCGTACATCACGATCCGGGCGGCCTCGTTCAGCGCGAACATCTGGTAGCTGACGATGAAGAGGAAGTAGATGCCCAGCACCTTCTCCAGCGAGCCCGGCAGGGCCGCGAAACCGGCGGCAGGCATCACTTCGGCCGCGTCGGGAATCCAGGTGTGGAACGGGAACATCCCCGCCTTGGCGCCGGCGCCCAGGAACAGCAGCAGGAACGAGAGGAACGACGCGGTGTTTTGGGCGACGGGCAGGTGGGCGTCCATGGCGGTGCCGCCGGAAACGGCGAAATAGAGCATGAGCCCGAGGATCATCAGGAAGTCGCTGCTCCCGCCGATCACCAGGGCCTTCATGGCCACGCCCTCGGCCCCATCGCCGGAGCTGTGGATCACCGCATAGAGGGCCACCAGGAAGACCTCCCAGGCGACGAGCAGGAACAGCAGGTTGTCAGTCAGGATGACGCCGCAGGCGGAGGCGAAGGCGACCAGGACGAAGGCGAGGAACAGCAGCGGCTTGGCCACCCGGCGGATGGCCCCCAGGCAGTACACCGCAGTCATCAGCTGGAACGCGAACACGAAGAAGAGCAGGAACGATTTCCAGCCCGACAGGCTGAACTCCAGCTTGAACACTTCCATCCAGGGGATGGCGAACTGGATCCCCGGACCGCCGGCGATTAGGAGGAACGCCGCGGCCGAGACCACCACGGCGAGCAGGGACAGCCAGGCGATCATGCCGGTCTGCTTGCGGAAGATGGGGAGGATCAGCCCGGCGCAGACGAGGGGCACGATGATGGGCAGCAGCAACAGGACGTCAGCGTTCATGGCTTACCTCCACAGGAAGGTGAACACCTGGACCAGGCGTTCCCCATCGGCCACACGGGCCAGTTCGAAGGGCAGATGCATCAGGGCCCCCACGACGACGGTGAGCACCGCCAGCACGGCCACCACGCCCACCATGATGGGCGAACCTTCGTGGTGAGATTCGCCGCGCGGCGCCCCCATGAAGATCAAGTGAAAGCTCTTGAGCATGTACATCAGCGTGACCACCGCGGTCAGGATCGCCAGGCCGGCGATGTAGGTGTGCCCGCCCTCGACCAGGCCGGAGATGACGAAGTACTTGGCGAAGAATCCGGCCATGGGCGGGATGCCCGCGATGCTCAGGGCGCAGACAATGTAGCAGAAGGCGGTGATGGGCATCTTCTGGATGAGTCCGCCCATCTTGGTCATGTCCTTGGTGTGAGTGCCGTGCTCGATGATGCCGGCGCAGAGGAAGAGGCCGCCCTTGGCGAGACCGTGGGCCAGGATGTACAGCAGCGCGCCGATGTAGCCGTAGTGGGTGAACGCGGCCAGCCCCAGGAAGGTGTAGCCGATCTGGCTGACCGTCGAGTAAGCCAGCATGCGCTTGATGTTGGTCTCACGCAGCGCCGCGCAGGCCGACACGAACGCGCTGACCAGCGCGGCGATGAGGATGCCCGTCTCCCATGCCGGCGGGATCACCATGCCGTTGGCGAAGATTCGGGCGAAGCCGTAGAGGCCGATCTTGACGAGGATGGCGGCGTGCAGCAGCGAGGTGATGGTGGAGGGCGCCACGCCGGCGTCGGGCAGCCACGTGTGCAGCGGCACCGTGGCGCTCTTGGAAAACACGCCGAGCAGGATGAGAAGCAGGGCGATCGGCCCGATTTCCTGGCCGCGCAGCTCAGCGAGCTCGAACGTGCCGTACTGCGCGAACACCAGGGCGAAGCCCAGCAGCATGAACACCGCGCCGCCGAAGGTCACCAGGAACGCCTTGTCGGCCTTCCAGATGTAGTCGGGCTCCCGGAAGTAGCCGATCAACCGCCAGCAGGCCAGCGCCGAGATCTCCCAGAACATGTACAGGAACAGCAGGTTCGAGGAGAACACCAGCCCCATCATCGCGCCCAGAAACAGCGTGACGACGAAGTAGTACTCCGGTTCGTCCTCGCCGTGCTCGATGTAGCCCAGCGAGTAGATGGCGATGAGGGTGGCGATCAGGGAGGCGGTGAACGCCATGAAGGCGGCCAGCGCGTCGAACGTCAAACTGAAGCTGGCCCATTCGTACAGCGGCAGGGTCCAGTGCGTCGTGATCCCGCCCAGGGCCGGGCCCAGGAGCGTCCAGGACAGGACGTGGGCGGCGCCGATGAACGCCACGCAAACGTAGCCCGTCCACTTCGGCAGCTTGAACCAGCCAAGCAGCGGGATCAGCAGCGACCCGAGCAGCGGGACGCCGATGACCAAGAGTACCGTCGTCTGCATATCCATAAACTACTGCTCCGAGCGAGTATTCCTAAATGCCGCATGTTGCCGACCATCGGTAAAACAGAGGCGGCATTTTAACAAAATTACATGGAAGGTACAATCATAAAACGATAGTGGAAACAAATTGTTGATCCGCCGGTTCACCGGCGCATCTTTCCGGCAGCATCTTGATTTTTAAAATTGATTACCGGATGATGGCACTCGCTGACAATCGTACGTCGCCCCGAGGTGAGGCCATGGCTCGTTCCCGCATGACGGTGGTGATGGGATGGCTGCTCACGGCGGTGGCGTCCGCCGGGGCAGCCGGTGTGTCCGCCGCTCCGCCGTCCGCCTGGAGCGACTTCCCCAACGTGCTTGGTTTCATCCAATCGCCCTGTGGCGTCGATGAGCCGGCGCCCGGCTGCCTGTTTGACTGCGGGGCCTGGCACGGCTACGCCATCCCTGCGGACGGAACCGGCAGCGGCTTCGCCGGACCGTATCTCACGGAACCAGGACGGTGGCTCAGCCGCTCGATTGCCCGATTCGCGCCGGTGGATGCCGCCGACGGCGCCCCGCTGCCGTTCCCGCAATCGGCGGCGGTTATCCGCACCGTCTACCCGGGGCTGCTGCGGCTGTCGAATGAAACGGATCGTGCGGCGGTGAAGCTGGAATTATATTTCGCGTCGGCGGCGACGGCCTTGGTACGGGTGGAGGTGACCAACCGCTCGATGTCACCGCTGACCGTGCGCTGGCGATGGGAAGGCGAACTCCTCGACGCGGCCGCCCGGCTGGAGACGGGCGACGCGGGCGTCCGCGCGGTCTGGGGAGGCGGCGCCGGTGTGCTGCACGTGGTACTGCCCGACGTGACGGCTTGGCGCGTCGCCCCCCGCGGTTCCACCGGCTACCGTGCCGACACGATGGCGCCGACAATGATCGCGCCCGGCGGCACCGCCGCCACCGCGGTCGCCCTGGTGCTGGTGCGGGCGCCGTCCAACGGGGAATCCGAGCTCGCCGAGGCCGGCGCGGCGCTGGCTGACACCGGCGCCGCGTTCGCCCACAACCGGAAGCGATGGCAGGGCTATCTGGACCGGGCGCTCGGCGACGACGCGCCGCTGCTGCGACGCGACGCCTGCCGCCGCCTGGCGGTCAAGGCGGTGATGACGCTGGTGAACAACTGGCGCGCCCCGGCGGGCGCGCTGCGCCACGACGGCGTCATCCCGTCCGGCGCGGTGGCCTACTTCAACGGGTTCTGGGCGTGGGACTCGTGGAAGCACGCCGCCGCGCTGGCCGAGTTCGCGCCGGAGCTGGCCCGCTCGCAGATCCGGGCCATGCTGGAGCGGCAGAACGACGCGGGAATGGTGGCCGACTGCGTGTTCGCCGACAGCTCCCAGGACAACTGGCTCAACACGAAACCGCCGCTCGCCGCCTGGGCCGTGGCCGCGGTTTACGCGGCCACCGGCGACAAGGAATTCGTTCGCGAGATGTACCCGCGGCTGTGGCGTTACCATCGCTGGTGGTACGCGCAGCGGGACCGCGATCGCGACGGACTGTGCGAGTACGGGGCCACCCGCGACGACCTGACCGCCGCCAAATGGGAGAGCGGCATGGACAACGCGGCCCGCTTCGACGCCGCGCGGCTCGTCGCCCACGGCCCCGGCGCCTGGACGCTGGACCAGGCGTCGGCGGACTTGAACGCTTACCTCTACGCAGAGAAACGCTGCCTGGCCCGGATGGCCCGGCTCATCGGACGGCCCGGCGACGCCACCCGGCTGGAGGGGGAAGCCGGCCGGCTCCGGCGGCTCGTCCGCAGCCGGATGTTCGACGAGACGGCCGGTCTGTTCGCCGACATCCGCCTTGCGGACGGGGCGTTCGTGCGGGCGCCAGGCCCGGAGGCATGGATCCCCCTGTGGGCCGGCGTCGCCACGCGGGGCCAGGCGGCGCGGATCCGCGACGCGCTGATGGACTCCACCCGTTTCCGCACCCGCCTCCCCTTCCCCACGCTGTCCGCCGACCATCCCGCCGCGGCCCTGGACGGCTACTGGCGGGGACCCGTCTGGCTGGACCAGGCCTACTTCGGGCTGGCCGGCCTGCGCCGCGGCGGCTTCCGCCGGGAGGCGGACGCGCTCGCCGAACAGCTCCTGGCCAACCTGCGGGGCGCCGCCGATTCCCCCGCGCCGCTGCGCGAAAACTATGATCCCTTGACCGGGCGCGGCCTGCGGGCGTCTCACTTCAGCTGGACCGCCGCCCACCTGCTCCTCATCCTCAAGGCGAAATACCTGATTCCGTGAAGATCATCTTGCGTCAGGGGAGCAACTGTTTTAGTATTCGGGATTTAATAGAGTTAATGTTTTTCAAGTCAATTCACAGGAGACCGGGTATGGGCGCGATCGAAGTGAACGGCAAACAGCATGAGCTTAACGAGGAAGGATTCATGGTCAATCCCGCGGACTGGGACCGCGATATCGCCGCGGCGCTGGCCCGGCAGGAAGAAGGCCTGCAGGAGCTTTCCCCCGCGCACTGGGCGGTGATCGAATTTATCCGGGCGTACTACCTGGAAAAACAGCTGGCCCCCATGGTGCGGGCGATCTGCAAGACCACCGGCTTCCCGCTGCGCCAGATCTACGAGATGTTCCCGTCCGGCCCGGCCAAGGGCGCCTGCAAGCTGGCGGGGCTGCCCAAGCCCGACGGCTGCGTGTGAGCCGCCGGTGACCGGGCTCGATCCGCTTCGACTGACCGTGCTGGCCGCCGCCGGGTGGTGTCTGGCGGCGCTGGTGTTTCAGGCCGTCCGCGCGTACCGGTTCGGGACGCACGACGTCCACTCGGCCTCCGCCGGCGCCCCGCTGAAAGGGATCGCGTACGCCTTCGGGCCCGGCATGATGCCGTGGGGCAAGGAGAGCGCCGCCCGGCACCTGCCCACCTACCTGACGGGCATCGGCTACCACCTCTCCGTTTTTCTCGTTCTGGCCTACCTGGCCACGGTGATTTTCGGCATCGTCCCGCCGGAGAACTGGCGGGTGCCCCTCACCGCCGTCTTCGCGGCGGGCGCCGTCGGCGGGACCGGCCTGCTGGTCAAGCGCGCCGTCAAGCCGGTGCTCCGCAGCATCAGCTGTCCCGATGACTTCGCCTCCAACGCCCTGGTGGATCTGCTGCTCGTGACGGCGGCCGCCAGCCTGTGGATCCCCGCGGCGGACGCCGCCCTGCTGGGCACGGCGGCGGTTCTCCTCCTATATATACCGCTGGGAAAAATCCGCCACTGCTTTTTCTTTTTCTACAGCCGGATCCTGTTCGGCATCTTTTTCGGCCGGCGGGGCGTGCTGCCGCCACGGCCGCGGGAGACGCAGCCATGACCGCCGAGTCCGCCAAAGACATCCTGGAAGAGCGCCTCGCGCGACTGACCCCGGCGGACATCCGGAAGGCCGTTGACACCTTCCGCGCCGCGCTGGGGCACCAGGGCGCCGCCGACCTGAACGCCTGCGTCCACTGCGGGCTGTGCGCCGACACCTGCCACTACGCCCTCACCTCGGACGAGCCGGAGAACCCGCCGGCCTACAAGGTCAACCTGGTGATGGCCGTGTTCAAGCGCTACTTCACCCGGCTGGGCCGGATCGTCCCCGGCTGGGTGGGCGCCCGGGAGCTGGACGAGACGCTCACCCGCGAGTGGGTGGATGTGCTGTTCGGCCGCTGTTCGCTCTGCGGCCGCTGCAACCTGAACTGCTCGGTGGGGCTCAACATCACCGCGCTGATCACCGCGGCCCGGGCCGCGCTCACCGCCATCGGGCTCATCCCGCCCGAGCTGCAGTCCACCATCACCACCGCCCACACCACCGGCAACAACATGGGCATCGCCCAGGACGACTGGGTGGAAACCGTGCAATGGCTGGAGGAGGAGCTGCGGGCCGAGACCGGCGACCCGACCGCCCGGATGCCCCTCGACCTTCACGGCGCGCGGATGCTCTACACCGTCAACCCGCGCGAGCCCAAATTTTTCCCCCTGTCGCTGCTCGCCGCCGGCAAGGTGTTTTACGCCGCCGGCGAGAGCTGGACGCTGGCCACCGACTATTACGACGTGACCAACTACGGCCTCTACAGCGGCGAGGCGCCCGTGGCCGGCGAGCTGTCGGACCGGCTGGTGCGCACCATGGAGCGCCTCGGCTGCCAGGAGCTGATTCTGGGCGAGTGCGGCCACGGCTTCAACGCCAACCGCTGGGAGGCGCCCGAGTGGCTGTCGAAGCGCTACCCGTTCCGGGTGCGGAGCGTGCTGGAGCTGATGGCGGAGTACATCCGCGCGGGCCGGCTCACGCTGGACCCGTCAAAGAACACCGAGCGGGTGACCCTCCACGACCCGTGCAACTTGGTGCGTCTCGGCGGCGTGGTGGAGGAACAACGCTACATCCTGCATCGAGCCGTCAGCGATTTCACCGAGATGACACCCAACCGGGAGAAGAACTTCTGTTGCGGCGGCGGGGGCGGCCAGCTCTCCATGACCCGCTACGCCCAGCGCCGCCTTCAGGCCGGCCGGATCAAGGCGGATCAGATCACCGCCACGGCGGCCAGGATCGTCGCCACGCCGTGCCACAACTGCGTGGACCAGCTCTCCGAACTGAACAAGGAGTACAAGCTGGGCGTCGCCATCAAGACTCTCTGCGAGATCGTCGCCGACGCCCTGGTCCTCCCCGCGCCGTAGGCCGCGTCCGGCGGGCCGGCCAATCGCAAGATAATGCCGCATCACCAGCCGCGTCCGGCGGACGGGGCTGGCGGAATCTTCTGCGCGGTGCCCGGTTACAGAAAATACCGGCTGGAGCGGCCGCGGATGAGGAGCCAGAGGAAGAAGGGGCCGCCGAGCAGGGCCGTGATGATCCCCACCGGCACCTCCGCCGGAAAGATGAGCGCGCGGGCCACCCAGTCGCAGCATGCCAGGAACACTCCGCCGCCGAGCAGGCTTCCCCAGAAGAGCCACCGGTGCTCCGCCCCGAGCAGCAGCCGGAGGATGTGGGGCACCATCATTCCGATGAACCCGATGGGTCCGCAGAACGAGACCACCACGCCCGTGAGCAGCGAGACCACGCCGAACAGCACCAGTCGCACCCGCTGCACGTTCACCCCGCGGCTGCGCGCGAAGTCGTCGCCCACCAGGATCAGGTTCAGGTCCAGGCAGAGCCACCGCACCACCAGCGCGCCGGGCAGCAGCACCGCCGCCAGCTGCAGCGGCCGCTCGAACCCCACCGCGTTCAGGTCGCCCATGAGCCAGCGCACCATCTGGTAAGAACCGGTGAAGTCGCTCAGGTACTGGACGAGCAGGATGGCCGAGGAGAACAGGAAGCTCAGCGCCACGCCCGCGAGCAGCATCACCTCGGTGGAAAACTCCCTCTTCACGGTGGCGAGCAGATAGATGACGCCCACGGTCACCGCAGCGCCAAGAAAGGAGAAAAGGCTGACCGACGAGAACCCGAGCAGTCCGGCCACCAGTCCCAGCTTCACCGCCACGGCGGCACCGAACGACGCCCCGGTGGACACGCCCAGCGTGAACGGCGTGGCCAGCGGATTCCGGAACACCGCCTGAAAGACCATCCCGCCGATGGCCAGCGTGGCGCCCGCCAGGAAACCCAGCAAAACGCGCGGGAGGCGGAGCTGCCAGAGAATCCGCCCATCGGTGCTCCCGGCAAAGGCGGGGTCCAGCAGCCGGGCCGGCGAGATGGCCGGCGTCCCCGCGAGCGCCAGCAGCAGCGGCACAAGCAGGGCCGCCGCCAGGAGTCCGATGATCCACAACGGCCGGCGGGAGGCGCGGTTCATGGGCCGGACCTCCCGGGCAGGTAGGCGGGCGGCCCGGCGGGATCGTCGGGACACTCGTAGCGCCGGAACGGCGTGTCGTACAGGGTGTCGAGAGCCCGGCCGGACAGGAAATCCGCCGGCGAACCGAAGAAGACCGCCCGCCCCGCCTTGAGGCAGAGCATTCGGCCTGAATGCGCCAGGGCGGCGTTGACGTCGTGGGTGACCATGACGACGGTCTTCCCCTCCCGCGCGTGCAGCCGGCCGAGGAGCTCATAGATCTCGAGGGCGTGCAGCGGATCGAGAAAGGTGGTGGGCTCGTCCAGCAGGATCATGTCCGTCTCCTGGACCATGGCGGCGGCGATGAACACCTTCTGGCGCTCGCCGCCGCTCAGCGTGTCCAGGAACCGGTCGCGGAATCCGGTCAGGGCCACCTGCGCCAGCGCGTCCTCGACGACGGCCCGGTCCCGCGGTCCGGGCGTGCCCAGCGCCTGCAGGTACGGAAAGCGGTTCATCAGCAGAAACTCGGCCACGCGGTAGGGGGGGATGTACCCCTTGGCCTGCGGGACGTAAGACTGGATGCGGGCCAGGGCGCGGAACGAATAGTCGGCCACCGGCCGGCCACGCAGGCGCACCGCCCCTTCCCGGACCGGCAGCAGGCGGTTCAGGTGCTTGAGCAGCGTCGATTTGCCGGCGCCGTTCGGCCCCAGCACGGAGACGAACTCGCCCTCGCGCACGTCGAACGACACGCCGGCCAGCACCCGCTTCCCGTCGGGGGCGTAGCCCAGGCCCTTCACGTCGAGGAGCGCGTCGGTCATGGCTGACCCTGCCGTCCCGACATGCAGTCGCGGATCACCCGGACGATGTCGACCGCGCGCGGGCCGGGAATGGCCAGGTACGCGTCGTCCAAAACGTACACGCGCCGGTCCCTCACGGCGGCCAGGCCGGGCAGCCGGTCCCAGTCGCGCGCCAGCGCCGTTTTCTGCGCGGCGTCCAGTTTCATCCCCGGATACATCTCGACGATCACCTCGGGGTTGGCGTGGGCAATCCCTTCCAGGGACAAGCTGGGATAACGGATCCTCCCCTGGTAGACGTTCCGGCCGCCTGCGAGTTCAACCAACTCGCCGAGAAACGTTTCCGGACCGGCCACGAACACGTTGTTCAGACTGGACGGATTGCGCCCCACGACCAGCATCACCCGCGGCGCGGCGCCGGTCCGCCCGGCCCGCGCCGCCGCCTGCAGATCCCGACGCCATGAGCGCGCCAGCTTCTCGCCCGCCGCCGCGTCGCCCAGCAGCCTGCCGATGGCGCGCATAGCGCGCTCGACGTCCGCCAGCGTGTACAGTGAGAGGATCTCGGCGCGGATGCCCAGCGCGCCCAGCCGCCGCGCCAGCTCTTCCTCCTCGGGCACCAGCAGCACGAGGTCGGGCGCGAGCCGGATGATCGCCTCAAGGTTGGGATTCAGGAACCCACCCACGCGGGGCAGCCGTCGGGCGGCTTCGGGGAATTCGCAGAATTCGGTCACGCCGATCACGGCGTCGCCGTGGCCCAGCGCGAAGCAGGTCTCCGTGAATGCGGGCGTCATGCACACCACCCGGCGGGCGCCGGCTGCCGGCGCCGCCGCCGGCAGCATCGCCCAGAGGGCGGTCGCCAAAACGACCGTCGTCAACCGGATGCGCGCGGATTGGAGCATGAACGGTCCCGGCTCGCGGCGGTTAAGTTGACAGGCAGTGACCGCCGGCCCGAACGCGTCGGGCCGGCCTGCGAGGATGGAAAGCTAGCGGGGCATCACTGTATCCTGTCTCCGCGAGGAGTCCAGTGAAAACATCGACCGGCCGGTCTTCTGGCTTCCGGATCGTCCTCCGGCCGCGCCTTCCCATCCGGAATCCGTCCGGACAGTGGCAACCTGCGGCCTTCGTCCCCGGTCACAGCGGCGGGCCCGCAGTGGATTCGCACCACTTTCCCAATTCGCCCGAGGGCACCGGTCAACGGTTTCGCTCAAACACCCGATGTGATTCTATGTAGCGGTGGCGCGCCTTGTCAAGCCAGATCCGGTCCGGAGCCGCGATCGTCGGGCGCCGCGCGCGCCAGCTCGAACACGGCGATCTCCGGCCGGATCCCGACCCGGCCCATGAAGGCGATGTGGCCGAAGCCGCGGTTCACGTAGAGGTACTGCCCCCCTTCCCGGTAGAGGCCGGCCCACTGACGGTACATGTACTGGACCGGGCTCCAGCGGAATCCCGGCGCCTCCACGCCGAACTGGAACCCGTGGGTGTGGCCGGACAGGGTCAGGCCGATGCCGCCGTAGCGCGGCCGCACCTCGCCGTCCCAGTGGGAGGGGTCGTGGGTGAGGAGGATCCGCGCCGCGCCGTCCGGCAGGCCCCGGGTCGCCTGCTCCAGATCGCCCCGCCGGTGAAACCCGTGGCGGTTGCTCCAATTCTCCACGCCGATCACGGCGAGGCGGTCGTCCCCCCGCGCGAACAGCACGTGCTCGTTCCGGAGCAGCCGCCAGCCCAGCGCCCGGTGGCAGTCCAGCATGCGCTGGAAATGGATCGCCTGCTCCCGATCATTGGGCCACGGGTAGTAGTCGCCGTAGTCGTGGTTCCCGAGCACGGAGAGCACGCCCAGCGGCGCGCGCAGGGCCGCGAACACCTCGCCGTAGGCGCCCATCTCGTCCACCAGGTTGTTCACCAGGTCGCCCGTGAACACGATCAGATCGGCGCCCTGGGCGTTGGCCAGGGCGATGCCGTCGCGCACCGCCCCCAGGTCGTCGAAGCTGCCCACGTGGATGTCCGACAGCTGGAGGATCCTGAATCCGTCGAACGCGGGCGGCAGGCCGGGCAGCGCGATGCGCTCCCGGCGGACGGTGAACGCGTACCGCTCGCGCACCACGCCGTGCACGATACCGGCAAATGGGATGCCCGCCAGCGCCACCGCGGTCAGGCTGAGGAATTCCTTCCGGTTGATGCCGGCCGCCGGCAGCGGCACCGGTGCCGGCGGCGAGGCGGGTCGCAGCCACCGCGCCAGCCGCTGCCAGATCCAGCGGACAATCCGGCTGACATCCTCGAGCAGGAGCACCGCCACCGCCGCCAGCTTGGGCACATAGAGAAGGATGAACGCGGTGATCAGGTAGAAATACCCGCGCGGCGGCAGCCGGTGACCCGCCGCGGCCGCCAATGGCGCGACGACCAGGGTGAGGTAGAACAGCGCGTGCACCCACCAGTAGGCGCGGCGCGCCCATGCCAGCGGCCGCCAGCGGTTCGCAATCACCCGGACCGCCTGGTAGGCGTAGATATCCAGGCCGATGAAGACAGCCAGTGGAATCAGCAACCGGACGATGGTCATCACCTCACTCCCGTCCGCACAATCCTTAAACGAAAAAATGCCGGCCCGGGTTCATCCCGCTCGCCGTGCTCCTTTAGATGCACCGACCGGCGGGCGGGTGGATCATTCCTCGAGGCGGAAGCCGCAGAGGGGCGACAGGTCCGGCGGGTAGGCCGCGTACGCCGAAGGGTACTCGCGGCACAGTCGCGGCCGGCGCCCGTAGATGCTGCACAGATGATCGGGGCCGAGGTGGGGGCAGTGGAACAGCAGGCCCTTGCCGGGCTCGTAGCCCTCATGGACGAAGCCGTAGTTCACCTCGTGGAACCGCTGCACGAACCGGACGGCGGCGGGATGCCGCGCCATGAACGGCGTGAGACTAACCGCCAGCAGCTCGCAGCACTCACCGCATCGGTTGCACCCGCCGGCCAGCTTCCACCGCGGAGGCCGGAGTCGCCGCTCCAGAGCGGTCATGAGGCCCGACAGCGCCACGACGGGTTTCAGGAGCCAGTGCACGGAGCGATAGTACGCCGTCCGGACGGCCGCCCACCGCTCGGCCGCGATGAAGCCGCCGCCGAGCGCCAGCGCCAGGGCGGCGGGAACCGCCAGGTCGTACCAGGTGAACCAATCCGTCATGTCACCCTGCCCGCGACCGCATCCTGCCGGCGGTCGCATCGCCGGTTATTTCAACGGCCGGTCGTCCGCCGCCAGTTCCACGAGACCGCGGAAAGTGATGCGCGCCAGGTCCTCCATGATTTCCGGGTTCAGGATCTCCGGCCGGTCGCGGGTGGTGTGGTAGGTGGGCGGTCCGCCCTCGGGCTCGCCGCCGGTGCTGAAGGAGAGCGTGGGGATCCCCGCCTTCAGGAAGCGGGCGGCATCGAGGCGCGGACGCCCCAGGTTCGCCGTCTGCGACGGCTGGCAGTTCCGGTGCACCCAGCGTCCGTTGGCCCGGTCGAAGTAGTCCCACAGCTTCGGGAAATTAAAACCGGCGAGGACGCGGATTTCCTCGCCGACGCCCACGCCGTCGAAATTCAAACACGCCACCGTCTGCGCCGGCGGGAAAAGCGGCTGCTCCAGGTAGAATTCCGACCCCCGCACGCCCTGCTCTTCCGCCCCGAAAAAGATGAACGCCACCGACCGTTGGGGCGGCACCGGCGACTGCGCCAGCGCCCGAGCCACCGCCAGAATCACCGCCACGCCCGAGGCGTTGTCGTTGGCGCCCACCAGCAGCTCGGGATTGCGGCCCAGGAAATCCAGGTGGGCGGTCACCACGATCGTTTCGTGGCGCCGCGCCGGATCGGCGCCCTCCAGCCAGCCCGCCACCGTGCGGCCGACTCCCGCCGGGTGGCGCTCGGTGCGGTTGCGCATTCGGACCGTCTTGCCGGTGGCGAACGAGGCCGGCCGCAGGTCTTTCCGAATCCCCGCCACCGTGCGCTTCCATTCCCGGCCGGTCCCCGCGAACAGATCGTCCACCACCGTTCGGCTCACGTAGGTCAAACCCAGCCCGGGGATGTACGCGCAGTTGGGGTTGACGATGTGGTAGTGATAGAGCATCCCCGCGGCGCCGTGGTTCCACGCGTTGGCCACCTTGTACTGGTGGAAGCTGTAGGGTCGCCATTTCAGGAACGCGTCGGCGCCGGCGCCGGGCGCGACCGGCGCTTCGACCTCCACCAGCACGATCTTGCCCCGGACGTCCAGCCCGGCGTAGTCGTCGTAGCCGAGCTCCGGCGCGGTGATGCCATACCCCGCGTAGATCACTTCGGCGGTCACCTCGCCGGTGCCGGACGTCGCCCCGGGGTAGTATTCGTCCTCGTACCGGTACACTTTTTCGATCCAGCCGTCCGCCCCGGCGGGCAGCCGCAGAGCCAGCACGCCGCGTTCCATGACCCGCGTGTACGGGTTGTGGAAATCCTGCGTCCACCGGCCGTCCTCGCCGCCCGGCCGGTAGCCCCAGGCGCGCAGGCGGTCCGCCACCCACTCGGCCGCCGCGTCGTAGCCGGGCGTGCCCGCGAGCCGGCCGTCGTACTTCGGATCGCAGAGCTCCCGCACGGTACCCATCAGCTCGTCGCTCCCGATGCGGTGCATCGTGGCGATCAGTTGATCCTCAGCGGACGGCGTTCCGATTGTCTGCTCGGCCTGACTCGGCGCGGCCGCCCACGCCGGCTGAGTCAGAATGATTCCGAGCGTCCAGAGCAGGACGAGCCAGGATCGGCCTCTTCGCTGCATGTCGCCTCCTTGGAAATCGGCTGGTTGTGTCATGATCCTGATTGTAGAGCGCGGTCCCGCGCCGGTCAACCCATCCCTGAGCGGTTCCCGCAAAGCCCGCGAGCCGCGGCGCTTCACCCGCCCGGACGACTCTGTTACAATGCCGCCAAAGCATTTTCCGGGCCGGCGCCGCCGGTGGGCGCCCGGCGCCGCGGAGTTGCCGCATGCTGCTGATCCATCCGCCCTTCACCAAGGCGTCCGAGCCGCCCGCCGGACTGGCCCGTCTGGCCGGGGCGGTCGCCGCCGCCGGCGGACACGCCGAGGTCCTGGACCTCAATCTGGAAGCGCAGTTGCACCTCATCGGGTCGGATCCGCCGGCAGGCGACACGTGGACGCGCCGGGCCGTGAAGCAGCGTGGCCGTAACCTGGCGGCGATCCGCGACGAAAGGACTTACGGTCGATTGGCCGCCTACACCACCGCGGTCCGCGGCCTGAACCGGCTCCTGGCGGCACACGGGAAAGCGGCCGGAGTCCGACTGGGTTTGGCCGACTACTCGGATCCCGCCCGGTCGCCGTTGCGGAGCGCCGACCTGATCGCGCAGGCCGCCGAGCCCGAACGCCATCCGCTGTATGCCTTCTTCCGCGAGCGCCTCGCGCGAGCCGTTGAGGCACGGGCGCCGCGGGTTGTCGGCGTCTCCATTAATTTTTTGAATCAGGCGTTGAGCGCGTTCGCCCTGCTGGGCATCATCCGGCGCGACTACCCCGGCGTGCGCGTGTTGGCCGGCGGCGGTCTGGTGAGTTCGTGGCTGGGACGGCCGGGCTGGTCCGAGCCGTTCGTCGGTTTGGCCGACGCCTGGATCGCCGGCGCCGGCGAGCGCCCCCTGCTCCAGGCGGCGGGACTGCCGGGCGAGCCAGCCGATTTTCCCGTGCCGGATTTCAGCCCGTTCCACGGGGAGGATTACTTCGCGCCGGGCCTCATCCTGGGTGTCAGCTTCTCGGACGGCTGCTACTGGAACCGCTGCGCCTTCTGTTCCGAGCGCACCGAAGATCGGCGATACCACGCCTGGCCACCCGCCGACGCGGCGGCGCGGTTGCGCGAAGCGGTCGCCCGATACCGGCCGGCGCTCGTCCACCTGCTGGACAACGCGCTGAGCCCGGCGGCGCTGCACGCCCTGACCGCCGACCCGCCGGGCGCGCCATGGTACGGATTCGCGCGCTTCACTTCCGAGCTGGCTGAGCCGGATTTCTGCCGCGCCCTCCGGCAGTCGGGCTGCCGGATGCTGCAACTGGGGCTGGAGTCCGGGGACCCGGACGTCCTGGCCCGCATGCACAAGGGGATCGACCTGGCGGCGGCCGGCCTCACCTTGCACCGGCTGCGCGAGGCGGGGATCGGGACATACGTCTATCTGCTGTTCGGCACGCCGTGGGAGGCGGAGCCGGCTGCCCGGCGCACGCTGGATTTCACGGCCGCGCATGCGTCGGCGATCGGCTTCCTGAACGTGTCCATCTTCAACCTGCCGCGCGGGTGCGACGAGGCCGTCGGGCTGGATACTCGGCCGTTCTCGGCAGCTGACCTGTCCCTCTATGATGACTTCAAGCATCCGCTCGGCTGGGACCGCCTGGCCGTCCGACGCTTTCTGGACCGGGAGTTCAACCGCCACCCGGCCATCGCCGGGATTCTGCGCCGGACGCCGGCCGAATTCACCTCCAACCACGCGCCGTTCTTCATCCCCGAGCTGTGGCGGGATGACACCCGATCATCGAGGCAAGCACCATGACCGTGTTCAACGAATTCTCGGAAGTCTATGATCGGATGTTCCCCTGGGAGACCCGCCTGGCCAGGGAGGGACCGTTCCTGCGCCGGCTGTTCGAGCGGGAGGGCGTCCGGACCGTGCTCGACTGCGCCTGCGGCACGGGACGGCACGTGATCGCCCTCAACCAGTGGGGTTACCTGGCCGGCGGTTCCGACCTCTCGCCGCGGATGATCGAGGCCGCCCGGGCCAACGCCCGCGCCGCCGGCGTCGCCGCCGATTTCCGGACGGCCTCGTTCACCGGGCTGGACGCGGCGTTCGGTCCGGCGGCGGCCTTCGATGCCGTCCTGTGCATCGGCAATTCCCTCACCCTGGCGCCCAGCGACGACGACGTGGCGGCGGCATGGCGCGCCATGCACCGCGTGCTGCGTCCCGGCGGTGTCGCGGTGGTGCACGTGTTCAACTGGGATCGCGTGGTCGCCGCGGGGTTGAAGATCATGCCGGCGATGATCGTGGAGATCGACGGACGCCCCGTCACCACCCTGCGGGTGTTTCACCACCACGCGTCCGTCATCGACCTGCACCTGGTCGCGGTCAGCCGCTCAGACGACGGCCGGACGGACACGCAGGTGCTCACCGCCGCCCAGCGCCCCATCGGTCCAGACCGCCTGATGGCAATGGCCGCCGACGCGGGGTTTCTCGAGCTGGAACGATGGGGCGGCTATGACGGCCGCCCCTTCGATCCCGAACATTCCGAACAGTTTTTACTGGTTGTCCGAAAACAATCACGCCAGGCTTAGGGCGGACGGCCCGCCCGGCCGTCCGTCCCCCGGCGGATGCGATCAGCGGAGCGACTGGGCCCCGACGCCGGGCACCGCCCCGAACAGCTCCAGCGCCTTCTGCCAGGCATAGCGGTTGCCGAACATCGAGACCTTCGTGGTCAGCTTGCCCTGCAGGTTGAGGCCCAGGATGGACCGCCACTGGTTGGCCGGCGAGTTCCGGTCGAAATCCGCCTGCTCCGAATACCGCGCGCTGAGATACCCCTCCAGATAGCTCTTGTCCACGGGGAGCGTCTTGGGGATTTCTTCCCGGTTGCCGCGGGCGCTGGCGAATTCCAGGTCCCCGAACTGGTTGACCCGGAGATCCAGCATGGTGTTGCTGGCCGGGCTGAACGACAGGTCCGCCGTCTTGTTGACGAAGAACACGTTGTCGTCCATCCGCACCCATTCGTTCTTGTTGAACCGGGTGTGGTCCACGCCGCCCTGGATGTTGCCGCCGATGATGTTGTGATGGATGTTGTATTCCAGCTTGGTCATCACCCGCACGCCATATCCCATATCCTTGAAATCCTTGATGCGGCTCCAGCTGAACAGGATCGTGTTGTAGGCGACCTCCACCTGGCCGCACAAGGCCAGCGTCTTGGGGCCGCCGGTGCTCCGGCAGGTGCCGTACACCTCGATGGCCGCCATGCGGTTGGCCACGAAGACGTTGTTGAGGATGCGGCAGGTCCCGCTGCGCAGGCCGATCTGCACGCCGAAACTGGCGCCGTTGATGAACGCGTTGTTCTGGATGAGGAGCGTGCCGCCGTTGGCCGCGCTGGGCACCGACAGGATGGGTTCCGTCACCGTGGCGTTGGCCGCGGGGCCTTTCTCCGGCGGCAGCAGCAGCATGCCCGTCTCGCACCCGGCCGGTTTTCCCTCGACCGGCGAGTAGGCGTTCCGGAGGCCCATGTCGAAGACAAAGCCGTCGACCACCGCCCCGTCAATTTCGCGCGTGAAGGTGAGCACGGCTTTCCGGGCGTTGCCCGCGCTGGCGTTGTCGGGCTGGAACAGGGTGGGCGTGCGCCGGATGTCGCGCGCCGAGAAGTCCCGGGCGAAACTGCCGTACAGCTTGAGCGGCTTGTCGATCGCCAGATAGCCGATGTTGAAGGTGCCGCTGTAGACGCCTTCCGCAACCGCCACCGTGTCGCCGGCCTGGGCGACCTTGATCGCCTTGTCGATGTTCTTGAACGGTTGTTGCTGCGTGCCGGGATTGCTGTTGTTGCCGGCCTGCGCCGATACGTACCACACCTTGCCGCCGGCCGGATTCAGCAGCGCGTCCACCGCGCCATGAACCGGGACCATCATCCCCAGCACGGCGATCACGCCGACGCAAACGGCTAACACCCTCGCAGTGTTCATATTGGCCTCCTGTAAACCGTGAAGTGGCGAATCCGTAAATGTCTCTTGAATTCCCGTTCCAAATAGACAGCCGCGACAGAACTTTTCACCCGGATATCGTATACTGCCAGACGAACCGCCCCGGAAGCGCGGCAACGGGCGGGAGGAGCGTGTGTGGACGACAAAAAGCGTTGCGCCTGGTGTCTGGGCGATCCGCTCTATCTAGCATACCACGACTTGGAGTGGGGCGTACCCCGGCACGACGACCGCGGACTGTTTGAATTCCTCGTTCTGGAAACTTTTCAGGCCGGCCTGAGCTGGCTGACCATCCTGAAAAAGCGGGAGAATTTCCGGCGCGCTTTCGCCGGCTTCGATCCGGAACGGGTGGCCCGTTTCAATGAACGGGACCGGCGGCGGCTGCTGGCGGACGCCGGCATCGTCCGCAACCGGCTGAAGGTGGACGCGGCCATCGCCAACGCCCGGGTGTTCCTCGAGGTGCAGGCGGCGCATGGCAGTTTCGACCGGTGGATCTGGTCGTTCACCGACGGCCGTCCCATTGTCAACCGGTGGCGGGAGCTTCGGGAGCTGCCCGCCCAGACGCCGCTGGCGGTGACGATCAGCCGCGAAATGCGCCGGCTCGGTTTCCGCTTCACGGGGCCCGTCGTCGTGTATTCCCACATGCAGGCCACCGGCATGGTGAACGACCACCTCGTGAGCTGTTACCGGCACGGGGAAATCCGGCGGCTGACTGCGCGTTCAATTGGCTGAGTCCAGTATCTGAAGGAGTGAGATGATGCAATCCGACCGATGCCTGTTCCCATCCCCCGCTGCATGGCTCGCGAGCGCGGGACGTCTGCACCGGTTTGCGACGGCCCTTGGAGCCGTCTTGATCTCGTTGGGCGCCACCCTGTGGGCGACGCCCCAGGCGGCGCCGACGGTCGCCGGCCAACCGCCGGTCGTGACCAACTCCGGCTTCGAGGCCGCCGGCCGCGGTACGCTGCCCGCGGGCTGGCAGGTCACCGAGCCAGCGCCGCCCGGGGCGGTCGCGGTCAGCCGCAGCTCGGCCGTCCGCCGCGCCGGCACGGCCAGTCTGCTCATTGACTGTCCCCGGCCGGAGCGCGTCACCGTCGCCTCGGAACCGGTCCGGCTGACCGTCGGGCGCATCTACCGGCTCAGTGGCTGGATCCGGACCGAGGGGGCGATGTCCGATTCGCTGAGCCGCTATCCCACCGCCGTGCCCGCCACCCTGAGCATGCTCTCCTTTCCGTTCACCAACCACGCCCCGGCCGTGGGCGCCGATTCCGACTGGACCGAGGTGAGCACGGTCTTCATCGCCACGAAAGGCGTGGACCGCGTCCAGCTCCACCTGGGGCGTAATGGCACCGCTACGGGTCGGGCCTGGTTCGACGACATGCGCCTCGAGGAGGTCGCGGACATCGCCGAGTTCATCCCCCTGGAAACGGTCCGCTGGCACGGACCGGCCTACCGCTACGACGACCAGGGCTGGACCTTTGTCCACATCGAGGGCGAGCCGTACGCCCGCGGCTATCAGTACGGGACGCTGGTAGCCGACGAGATCGTCCAGTACCTGTCCAAGCTGGCCGTGCAGCGCCACGCCCAGGAGCCCGCCCGCGGCTGGCAGCAACTGCGCTTCATGGCGGACGCCCTGTTCCTGCGCAAGTTCGACGAGGAGTTCCTCCTGGAGATGCGCGGCATCGCCGACGGTGCGGCCGCCGCCGGCGCCCGTTATGACAGCCGCCCGCTGGATCTGGTGGACATCGTGACGATCAATTCCTTCATCGATCTCGACAGCATGGAGGACGCGCTGGACCGCACCCCCCACGCGCTGAGCGGCAAGAAATTCCTGAAACCGGAAGAGGAGATGGACGTCCCGGCCGACCGGAACCGCTGCTCCTCCATGGTGGCCACCCGCTCAGCCACCACCGACGGCCGGTTCGTCTTCAACCAGCTCTTCATGTGGAACGGCTACACGGGCGTCCACTGGAACCTCATCGTCGACGTCCAGCCCGTCGCCGGCCACCGGCTGGTGTACCAGACGTTCCCGGGCGGCATCCATTCCGGCGCGGACTTCTACGTCAACGCGGCCGGCATCGTCATCGGGGAAACCACGGTGGGGCAAACCCCCTTCAACGCCGACGGCACGCCCCAGGCGAACCGCATCCGCAAGGCCGCCCAGTACGCGTCGAGCATCGACGAGGCCTGCGCCATCCTGCGCGAGCACAACAACGGGATGTACACCAACGACTGGACCATGGCCGACGCCAAGACCGACGAGGGCGCCGTCCTGCTGCTGGGCACCCGCGCCTCGCGGTTGTGGCGCACCGGCTCTGCCGCCGCCGCCGCGGACACGCCGGGCGGCCTGCGTGACTTCATCTGGGCCAACAATAACAACCGCGACCCGGCGGTGACGCGGGAGTACGTCACCCACCCCGAAAACGCCCCGTACGACCTCGCGTTCGGAGCCTGGAACCGCGACGTCGCCTTCAACGAATTCTATCGCCGCTATGGCGACGGCCGCATCGATTCCATCGCCGCGGTGAACCTCGCCGCCTCGTCGCCCATCAACCGCGCCCACGCCTGCGACGCCAAGGTCATCACCGCCGAGATGGCCGAACAGCTCGTCTTCCTGGCGCACCACGGCAAGGCCACCTTGCGGGACAAAACCGTCGGCGGCCGCTGGATCCCCGACCTGCCGGGCGCGCGGCCGCACCTGGCCCTGGGCTGGACGGCCTTCAGCCCCATTGTCATCACCGAGCGGTTGCATGCCGCCCGGGCCCACGCGCCGAAGCCGCCGGACCGCCCGGCCGATCCGGAGGCGGACCGGCAGGCGATCGCCGACTGGCTGGCCTACCCGCGCGAGCGGCTGTGGCACAACACCGTGGCGCCGGCCAGCGACGCCGACAACTGGTTCGTCTCCGGCTCGGCCGCTTACTGGCGGATCCTGCGGGACTTGCCGGAGAAGGCCGCGGACGCGCAGACCCAACTGCTTCGGACCTTCGGCGAACTCAATGACCGGTACCTGTACCTGACCTCCCGGGAGGGCGCGCTGGCCCCCGCCGCGGCCCGCCGGGCGTACGACCGGTACACGCCGTACCAGGTGCCGCGCATCAAGGGCACCTACCTGCTCCACCAGCTTCGGCTCCTGCTGGGCAACGAGGCGTTCGCCGGGGTCATGGGCGCGGTGCATGAGCGATACGCCGACGCGCCCATGACCACCGCCCAGTTCATCGCGACGGCCGGCCTGGCCGCCGATCGCGAGCTGACCGCGTTCGTTCGCCAGTGGACCGACCGGGACGACCTGCCGGCTCCCCTGGTCTCCGCATCCGTCTCGCCGCCCACCGAGTCGGGTGTCGAGCTCACCGTAACCGTCCGCCAGACCGGACAGCCGTACCACTTCATCACCACCCTGGCCATCCGGACGGGTCAGAAGGTCCGCTATGAGATTCTGGAAGTCGACGCGCCGGACCAGGAGTTCCGCTTCACGCTGACGGAACCACCCGACGCGATCACCTTCAACCCCGGCTTCGACATCCCCGTGAACCGGGAACGGTTCTACACCTGGTCCAATTTCATCGACGACTTCCACGACACCTGTATCGTCTACGGGACAACCCGGCAGGTGGAGGCGAACCACTCCGCCGCCGACCGCTGGGCCCTCACGCTGGCCGACGCGTACGCCGAGATCATGGCGCCGGTGCGCAAGGACTGCGAACTCTCGGCGGCGGACGCGGCCGCGCACGACCTGATCGTCCTGGGCAGCCCCAGCGACAACGCGCTGGCCGCAGGTCTCGCCCAGTCGGGCCGTCTGCCGGCCGCGTTCGGCCGCAATTGGTTCCGCTGGCAGGACCGCGTCTATGCCGATCCGGACGACGGGCTGGTGCTCGTGCTCCCCAATCCCTTCAATCCGAAACGGGTCCTCTACCTGTTCGCCGCCAATTCCCAACTCCAGCTCCACGCCATGACCCGCCGGTTCCAGCGCGACCTGGGCGGCTGGGCGGTGTTCAAGGGAGACGCGGTGAAGGCGAAAGGGCCGCATCCGGAAGCGCGTTTCACGGTCGCCATCGAACAGGCGGCCGCACGTCCCGCCGGTCACGCCTCACGGGATGCGGGCGCTTCATCCGTCGAGGAGGTGCTCATCGCCGCCGGCACCTTCCGCATGGGCCGCTCCGGTGCCACTGGGGACAATCCCGGCCGGGAGGTCAGTCTGGACGCTTTCTTCATTGACAAACATGAGGTCACCAACGCCCGGTACCTTGAGTTCTGCCGGGCGACCGGCCGAGCCCTGCCTGAGTTATGGGGTCAGGAGCGCTACCGGGCCACCGAGGCCTATGGCAACTACCCGATCGTCGGCGTCAGTTGGCAGGATGCCCACGACTTCGCCGAATGGGCCGGCAAGCGCCTGCCCACCGAAGCGGAATGGGAATACGCCGCCCGAGCCGGGACCACGGGCGATTTCTACTGGGGTGACACGATCACCCCCGCCGACTGCAACTACGCCCGATCCCACAAGGGTGCGCCCGTGGCGGTGGGCAGCTATCCCCCCAATGCGTGGGGTCTGCATGACATGTCCGGAAACGTCGCCGAGTGGGTCGAGGACCGATACGACCCGGATTATGCCCGCCGAGCCCCCACGCACAACCCGCCGGGGCCGGATACAGGCCGTTTCCGGGTCATCCGGGGCGGCGGCTGGCACACGGGGCCGGGCTGCATGCGCATCCACTGGCGCAACGCGTTGCCGGGCAACTGGATCGACTTCTCCGTGGGATTCCGTTGCGCGCGCTCGGCCAGTTCAGGCGAGCCCAAAGCGGAATAATCCCCGCCGCCTGTTCCCGCCCCGACGGCCGATCGATTCATCCCGCTCGGGCCGCCTTGGCGGACGGAAAACGGTTGTCACCGGTGACCGGTTTGCTATAATAACTTTGTCTTTCTCGGCAAACCGGACCAAGCGGCATGCAGTACAAATCACTGGGCAAATACCAGATCCAGGATGTCCTCGGCAAAGGATCGATGGGCGTGATCTATGTCGCCTTCGACACCGCCCTCGAGCGCAAGGTCGCCGTCAAAACCATGACCTCGGAGCTGATGACCGATCCGCAACTCCGCAAGCGGTTCTACACCGAGGCCCGGGCGGCCGGCGCGTTGCGGCACACCAACATCATCACCATCTTCGAGCTGGGCGAGGAGCAGAAGACCCCTTACATCGTCATGGAGTTGCTCAACGGGACCGACCTGAAGTCCATGATGCAGTCCAGCGAGCGCTGGCCGTACCGGAAACTGTTGAATATCGCCATCCAGACGGGCAAAGGCCTGCACTACGCCCATCAGAACGGGGTCGTCCACCGGGACATCAAGCCGGCGAACATCTTCATCTGCTCCGACGGCCTGGTGAAGATCCTGGATTTCGGCGTCGCGCACGTCCTGACCTCCACCATGACGCAGGCCGGCATGCTGCTGGGCTCGCTCGGCTACATGCCCCCCGAGCAGATCATCGGACAGAAGGTGGACGGCCGCGTGGACCAGTACTCGCTGGGAGTGATCCTCTACGAGCTGATCACGGGCAACAAACCGTTTCTGGAAAAGGACATCCCCACCACGATCCAGGCCATCCTCAACAAGCCGCCCATCCCTATCCGGGCCATCCGGGACGACTGCCCCGAGATCCTGGAAACCGCCGTCCTGCGCAGCCTTCAGAAAGACCGCGAGAAGCGCTTCCCCAACCTCGACGAGTTCTGCCGGGTGCTGTCCCAGCTCTACGCGTCGGTGGCGGCCGACGACACGCTGCAGCTCCGGCCCACCGTCACGGTGGAACCGGCGGCCTCGCCCAAGGCCGCGGCCAGGAAGGGATCGGACACCAAATCCTGGCTCACCCTGAACGAGGTGCTTTCCCAGAGCCGCGCCATGGAGCAGGACGGCCGGCTGACGGAGGCGATCGGCCTTCTCAAGGAGCATTACAAAACCTACCAGCACGATCCCGAATTCCAGACGTACTACCGCCGGCTGCGCCAGGAGAAGGAATCGTTCGACAAGCGGGCCATGTTCCAGAAGCATTACCAGGACGCGCTGCGCCTTCTCGACGAGGAAAATTTCCAGCTGGCCCGGCTGGAGCTGGAAACGCTGCTCAAGCTCGACGCATCGTCGCCCCAGATCAGCAAGCTGGACAAGCTGATCTCCACGCGGGAAACGGCCTGGCAGATCAGCGAATGGGCGGAAGAAGGCGAGAAATTGGCCAACCGCGGCAACTGGGACGAACTCGCCGCTCATGTCCAGGAGGGAAACCGCCAGTTCGGCAAAACGAAGGAGTACCTCACCCGCCGGGAGCAGCTGGAGAACCGCCGCGAAAAGCGCGACATCGTCTCCCTGTTCGAGCAGTTGGTGCCGCTGGAGGAGTCGGGCCGGCTGGACGAGGCGGTGGCCCTGCTGCGTCCCCTGCTCCGGCAGTATTCCAAGAACCGGGAACTTGTCGAGAAGTACAACACCCTGATGGCGACCAAGCTGGAGCTGGACCGCCAGGAATCGATGCAGCATTTCATCGACGACCAGATCAAGATCGTCAACACGCTCCTTAAATCCCAGCAGACGGAGCAGGCGCAGATCTACCTGATGAAGCTGCTGGACAAGTTCCCCGGCACCGCGGCGTTCGAGGAGAAGATGATCGAGGTGGACAACCAGATCGAGCTCCAGCGGTCGTTCAGCGAGATCCGCGAGGCGCTGGACGCGCGCGAGCTTGGCCGGGCCGAGGAGTTGCACAAGCTGGTCACCGAGGCGTACCCGGACGAGCCGCAGGTGACGATCTTCAAGCACGAGCTGGACAACCTCCGCCTGAGTCTCCAGAGCGAGGACATGCTCGAATGCAGCCAATCCCGCCTGGCCAACGCCGTCAACCTGGCCTCAAAGGGCGCCTACGACAAGGCGCTGGAAATCATCCGCGAGTTGATGGCGCAGAATCCGGAGCATACGTTCCTGTACACGAACTACCTGAAGATCAAGTCCGACAAGGAAACCCGCGACCGTGAGGAACTGCTGACCGGCCTCGAGGAGCTGGACCGCCTGGAGAAGAGCGGCGAGTTGTACCAGGCGGCGGAGCGCGCCCTGATCCTGATGGACCGGTTCCCCGACGAGGATGCCCTGACCACCCTGTCGCGGGCGCTGAAAAAGCGGCTGGTCAGCATGCAGCAGGAAAAGATCGAGAAGGCCATTGCCGCAGGTTCATTCCAGGAGGCCGCCGCGCTCCTGGACAGCACCCTCAGTCTGAAACTGATGAAAGACGAAAAGGTGTTTCAGGAGCTGCGGGATAACCTCGACATGGAAAACGAGAAGAACGCGTTCATCCTGGCCGAAATGGGGAAGGCGCGCATCGCCCTGAAGGAACAACGGGTCGACGAGGCGCTGGATATCGTCAATTCACTCATCCCACTTAGTCCCGCCAGCGAGGAGCTCAAAGAGTTTCTTCGGGACATCGTCTATCGTAAAACCCGATCGCTGTAGTCTTAATAAAGTATTTGAACCCAGATACGTTGCAATTTGATGCATTTAGGCGCAACATGTGCTGCAGCTTGAAACATTAATGCAACATAATATTTGGATTAAATTTGATTTAAAGCATTCATTTTCAGTATATTATATTAATTTTGTTCCATTGGCACGAGACATGCCTTGATGAAGGGTCGAGAGCGCCCTGAGGAGGAAACCGACCCTGCATGGAAGTGATGCTCGCCAACAAATACCTGGCGGAAGGCCATTTGGAGCGCGCGATTCCCCTGTTTGAAGCGTTGACCGCAGATGATACCCAGCGAGAACCGGCCTTGTACGCCCTGCTCGTCTGTCACGCCTTGGCGCTGCGCTGCGGGGATGTTTCCCGAACCGTTCGCCGGATCCTGGACGCGAGCCCGGCGCTGGACACCGAACGGATCCGCTCGTTCCGTCACCGCTTCTCTGCCGAATTCATCAGCGGGGTGCGAACCCGGCTGGGCAAACTGTGCGGCCAGGCGGATTCCCGAGCCACGGCCTGCAATCGGATGGTGCTTGCCGAGCTGCTGGCCGACGAGCCGGAGTCGGCCCGCTGCCGGCGGCTGATTCGCGATATGGAACCCGTTTGGAACATTCGATAAAACGATCATGATCCACCACGCACTCGATCATATTGTCAAGGAGCTTACAATGGTGAAGACACCCCGCAAACTGGCGCCGCCCTGGCTGGTGTGGGCAATGCTCGGCGCCTGGCTGGCCGCCGCGGAACCGGCTGCCATCCGTCCCCTCACCTTGCGCGAGGCCGCGGAACTGGCGCTGGCCCACAATCCGTCGGTCCAGGCGGTCCGGGAGCACCAGGAGGCCGCCCGTCAGGTGAGCCGCCAGGCCCGCTCGGTGCGGTTGCCGCGACTGGACATCAAGGAAAGTTTCACCAACGGCAACAATCCCATCTACGTGTTCGGGTCCAAGCTGACGCAGGAGAAATTCACGGCGTCCGATTTCGACATCGGGCTGTTGAACAATCCGGACCCCATCAACAACCTGAGAACCGAGCTCACCCTCTATCAATCCATCTGGCAGGGCGGCCAGGCGGAGGCCCGCCAGCGCATGGCCGCGCTGGCTGAGGAGATCGCCGCCACGAAGCTGGACCAGACCCAGCAGAACCTGCTGCTCGAGGTGGTCCGGCACTACTTCGCGGTCCAGCTCAGCCATGACAGCGCGGAGACCATGCGCGCGGCGCAGCGGTCCGCCGAATCCAGCCTGGAGCGCATCCGGAACATGTTCGATTCCGGGATGGTGGTGAAATCCGACCTTCTGCGCATGCAGGTGTACCTGGCGGAAGTGAAGCGCGAGCTCATCGAGGCCGAAAACCGGCTGTTGCTGGCCCGCACCGCCCTGGACACCGACACGGGCCGGCAGCTCGGCGACGGTTTCCGGACCACCACGCCGCTCCAGATGCGCGACCTGGCCGCGGCCGACCTGGACACGCTGGTCGCGGAGGCGCTGGCAAACCGACCGGAAATCGACGAGCTGCAACGCGTCGTGGCCATCGGTCGGGAACAGGCCAACGAAGCCCGCGGCTACAACCGGCCCCACATCGGCGCCTTCGCCACGTTTGAGTACGACCAGGGCACCCGCTCCGACGCGTCAGGCACCAACTACCTGCTGGGCGTGCAATTGTCCTACAACATCTTCGACGGCATGTTCAAGGGCGCCAAGGTGGCGGAAGCCGAAGCGGGCATCCGGGCGCGTGAATCGCAGCTCCGCCACCTGTCCAACCAGATCGGCCTGCAGGTCAAGGACGCCTTCCTGCGCCTGGGCGCCACCCGTCAACAGCACCGCGTCGCCGCCGAAGCAGTGGGCCACGCGGAGGAGAGCCTGCGCATCATGAAGGACCGCTACGAGGCCGGCCTGGCCACGCTGACCGACCTGCTCAACGCCGAGACGGCGCTCACCGGCGCCCGCACCAACCTGAGCCGGGCGGTCTACGAGCATCACCTCGCGTACGCCAGTCTCGAATTGGCCGCCGGGCGTCTGAGCCTGACCAGTCCGATATTCCATTAAGGCCGGAAGGAGAACAGCCATGAATCACGCCGCCCCCCTGCCCCGGTCCGCTGACGGCAATCGATCCGCATTCACTTTTCGGAGGTTCAACGATATGTTCCGATATACTCCGCTCGCCGTGCTGTCCGTCGCCCTGATCGCCGCGCTCGCGGCCGGTTGCGGACGTTCTCCGGAGAAATCGGCCGCCTCGGACGGCCGGGCGGCCATTCCGGTGGACACCTTGACGGTTGACCAGTCCGAATGGCCCCTGACGCTGGATGCCGTCGGCACCGTCCGCGCCAAGACCAGCGCCGTGATCGCCGGCAAGGTGATGGGGTACGTGCGGGAGGTGCGCGTCCAGGCCGGCGACTCGGTGGGCGCGGGCGACCTCCTCGTGCTGCTCGACGCCCAGGACCTGGAAGCGGCCCGCCGAACCGCTCAAGCCGGCCTGGCCGAGGCGCGGGACGCGATGCACGAAGTGGAGAACGCCATCCGATCCGCCGAGGCCAACCTCGAGCTGGCCCGGGCCACCCATCAGCGGATGAGCGGACTCTATGACAAGGGCTCGATCTCGAAGCAGGAATTCGACGAGGTGGCCACGCGGCTCAAGATGGCCCAGGCCAACCACGAGATGGCCCTGTCCAGGCGGAGCCAGCTCCAGTCCAGGATCCGGCAGGCGGAAGAGGGAGTCCGGTCCGCCGAGATCATGGCGGGCTATGCCGAAATCCGCGCGCCGTTCGCCGGCGTGGTCATCGAGAAAACCGTTCAGCCAGGAAACCTGGCCGCGCCTGGGGCGCCGCTGCTGACTCTGGAGCGCCGGGGCGATTACCGGCTTGAAGTCCAGGTCGATGAATCGCGGCTGGCGGTCGTCAAGCTGGGCAGCCCGGTCAATGTCCGGCTGGACGCCCTGGACCGCCAGTTGGCGGCCCGCGTGAGCGACGTCGTCCCCGCCGTGGATTCCGCCGCCCGATCCTTCCTGGTCAAAATCGACTTGCCGGCCGCGCCGGACCTCCGCTCCGGCATGTTCGGGCGGGCGGAATTCGCCATCGGCACCCGCACCGTTTTGGCGGTGCCGGTGGCGGCGGTCCAGACACGCGGCCAGCTGCAATGGGTGTACGTGGCCGACGAGGGCGTGGCCCGCCAGCGGATGATCACCGCCGGGGCGTCCGCCAACGGCTGGCGGGAGATCCTGTCGGGGCTGTCGGCGGGCGAAACGATCATTCATCCCGTGACCGCCGGCCTGGCGGACGGGGTGAAGGTGGAGGTCCGGTCGTGAACGAGCCGCAAAAAACGGGCATCGCGGGCCGATTCGCCCGCACCTGGATCAATTCGAAACTGACGCCGCTGTTCATCGCCGCCTCCCTGGCCCTGGGCGCCTTCGCCGTGTGGCGCCTGCCGCGCGAGGAGGAACCGCAGATCAAGGTGCCCATGCTGGACATCTTCGTCGCCATGCCCGGCGCCAGCGCCCGGGAGGTGGAAGAGCGGCTCACCAAGCCCATGGAGAAACTGATCTGGGAGATCCCGGGCGTCGAATACATCTATTCCACATCCAGCCCCGGCATGGCCATGGCCATCGTTCGGTTCTACGTCGGCGAGGATGAAGAGGACAGCATCGTCAAGCTGAACCAGAAGATGTTCGCCAACTTCGACCTCATTCCGCCCGGCGCGTCCCAGCCGCTCATCAAACCGCGTTCCATCGACGACGTGCCCATTCTGGCGCTCACGCTCTGGAGCGAGCGGTACTCCGACTTCGACCTCCGGCGTATCGCCGCCCAGGTGCACGACACCGTGACCCAGGCCCCGGACGTGTCGGCGGTCGCCATCATCGGCGGGCAGCGCCGCGAGGTCCGGGTCGTTCTGGATGAGAGCCGCCTGGCCGCCTACCACCTGTCGCCCATGCAGGTTTACGGCGCGCTCGGCGCGTTCAACCGCCGCCTGCCCGGCGGGCGTTTCGCCACGGGCAATCGGGAATTCACGCTGGAAGTGGGCCAGTTCCTCGCCACTGCGGCCGACGTGGCGGGCGTGGTGGTGGGCGTCACCCAGGGCAAGCCGGTCTACGTCCGGGACATCGCCCAAGTGACCGACGGCGGCGAAGAGCCCGGCCAGTACGTCCAGCACGCTGATGGCGGCGCATTCCACCCGGCGGTGACACTGGCCGTCTCCAAGCGCAAGGGCACCAACGCCATCACCGTCGCCGAACACGTCCTGCAGCGCGTGGACGCGCTCAAGGGCCGCCTGATCCCGGCGGACGTGCACGTGACCATCAGCCGCCACTACGGCGAGACCGCCTCCGAGAAATCGAACGAGCTGCTGTTCCACATGGCCATCGCCGTGATCTCCGTGAGCATCCTGATCGGCATCACCCTGGGCATTCGCGAGCTGTGGATCGTCTTCATCGCCATCCCGGTGACACTGGCCCTCACGCTCACCGTATTCTACCTGTACGGGTACACCCTGAACCGCATCACCTTGTTCGCGCTGATTTTCTCCATCGGCATCCTCGTGGACGACGCCATCGTGGTCGTGGAGAACATCGTCCGCCACGCGCGAATGGCCGTCAACAAGGGTCGGTCCATCGTGGACATCGCCGTCGAGGCCGTCGACGAGGTGGGCAACCCCACCATCCTGGCCACCATGACCGTCATCGCCGCCATCCTGCCCATGGCCTTCGTGGGCGGGCTGATGGGCCCGTACATGCGGCCCATCCCGGTGGGCGCCTCAGCCGCGATGATATTCTCCCTGATCGTCGCCTTCCTGGTGACCCCGTGGGCGTCGGTCCGCCTGCTCAAGCTGCGCGGCAGCCACGACCACGGCGAGCAGGAGGATCTGTTCACCCGATTCTATCGACGGGCCATGGACCGGCTCCTGCACCGGCCGGCCTACCGATACGGCTTCCTGGCGCTGGTGCTCGTCCTGCTCCTCGGCTCGGTGGGACTCATTTTCATCAAGTTCGTGGAAGTCAAGATGCTCCCCTTCGACAACAAGAGCGAGTTCCAGGTCATCGTGGACATGCCCGAGGGGACCACCCTGGAGACCACCGCGATGGTCACCCGCCGGCTGGCCGAGAAGGTGCTGGAACACCCCGAAGTGGTGGACCTGCAGACGTACGCCGGCACGGCCTCGCCCTACAATTTCAACGGCCTGGTGCGGCACTACTTCCTGCGCCAGGGAGCCAACGTGGGCGACATCCAGGTCAACCTCCTGCCCAAGGGCGACCGCGACCTGCAGAGCCACGACATCGCCAAGAAGATTCGCGCCGATCTCCTGCCGGTCGCCCGGGAGTTCGGCGCCCGGATCAAGGTGGCCGAGGTGCCGCCCGGCCCGCCCGTTTTGCAGACGCTGGTGGCTGAGATCTACGGGCCCGACCAGGCCGGCCAGCACCGGATGGCCCGGCAGGTGCGGGACATCTTTGAAAGCGTAGAGGGCGTGGTGGACGTGGACATGTACCTCGAGGACGACCAGCCGAAAATCAGTCTGCTGGTGGACAAGGAGAAGGCCGCGCTGCACGGGATCTCCGAGGATGACATCGCCCGGACGCTGCGGATCGCCACCGCCGGCGAATCGGCCGGCCTGCTCCACAGCGAAGCGGAGAAAGAGGACGTGCACATCCGCATGCGCCTGGACCGCGCCGCCCGCTCCGATCAGGATCGCATCCTGAACCTGAAGCTCCCCTCCCGCGACGGCCGGTTCGTGCCGCTCGCGGAGCTCGTCCGGGTGGAGCAGACGGTGGAGGACAAGAGCATCTACCACAAAAACCTGATGCCCGTGACCTACGTGACCGCCGACGTGGCCGGGGCCCATGAGAGCCCCGTCTACGCGATCCTCGCGCTGGGTCCGAAAATCGACCAGATCCGGATCCCCGAGGGATACCAGATCGAGCAGCTCACCGCCAACCTGCCCGAGAGCGACGACAAGTACGCCATCAAGTGGGACGGCGAGTGGCACATCACCTACGAGGTCTTCCGCGACCTCGGGATCGCCTTCGCCGCGGTGCTGCTGCTCATCTACATCCTGGTGGTGGGCTGGTTCCAGTCGTTCGACACGCCCCTGATCATCATGGCGGCGATTCCCTTCTCGCTGGTGGGCATCCTGCCGGCCCACGGGCTCATGGGCGCGTTCTTCACCGCCACCTCCATGATCGGCTTCATCGCCGGGGCGGGCATCGTGGTCCGCAACTCCATCATCCTGGTCGATTTCGTCGAGCTGCGCCTGCGCGAAGGGATGCCCCTGGATCAGGCCGTGATCGACGCCGGCGCCGTCCGCTTCCGGCCCATGATGCTCACGGCGGCGGCGGTGATCGTCGGCTCGGCGGTGATCCTGTTCGACCCGATCTTCCAGGGGCTGGCCATCGCGCTGATGGCCGGCGAGGTGGCCTCGCTGGCCCTGTCGCGCATGACCGTCCCCATCGTCTATTTCATCGTGCACCGCCGGTGGCACAAGCACCCGGCGGCGCCGTCGGCCTGATTGAGGAGAAAGCCATGAGCGCAGATAACGCCCGACCGATCCTGTGCCCCACGGATTTAAGCGCCGAAGCCGCCTACGCCCTCCGCTGGGGCGGCGAGCTGGCGCTTCGGCTGAATCGTCCGCTGGTGGCGCTGTACGCCGACCGGTTCCTGCCGCCGCCGCATTTCACCGCCCGGCAGATCGAGACTCTCGTTGAGGAACTCGACAAGTCCCGCGCCGCCGCCCGCCAGGCGCTGGCCGATCAGGTGGGACGAATGGTCGTCCCGGCCGTCGCCACCGAGGCGGTCGTGGCCCAGGACATGGCCGTCCCCGCCATCATCCGACTGGCCGCCGAGCGGGCCGCCGGCATGATCGTGATGGGTTCGCACGGCCATAGCGCCCTCGACCGGATCATGCTGGGCTCGGTGACCGAGCGGGTGCTGCGGCTGGCGGACCGTCCGGTGCTCGCCGTCAAACTCCGACCCGAGGCGGATCCTGCCGCCTTCCCGGAGATCCGCACCATCCTGTGCCCCGTGGACCTGAGCGAGGACTCCCGGCCGGCGCTGGCGCAGGCCGCCGAACTGGCCGCGGCCTTCGGAGCCGAACTCCAGGTGCTCCACGTGGCGGAATCGGCGTCGGGAACGTCCGCGGAGCTCGCCGCGCGGGAGTCGCTGTGCGCCTGGGTGCCGGACACCGCCCGCGCCAGCTGCCGCCTTCACGAGATGATCCGCCCGGGCAAACCCGCCGAGGAGATCCTCCAGGCGGCGCGAGACTCGGGCGCGGAGCTTATCGTGCTGTCGACGCGCCACAAGCTGTTCCAGGACGTGACCGTGCTCGGCGCCACCGTCGCCAGGATCACCCGGCACGCGCCGTGCGCCGTTTTGACCGTTCCGGTCGTCTGAGACGATCGGCGGTTCACGACATCTAATTCAACTGACCGAATCGTTGGGATCGGGTTCAAAGGAGACATACCATGACCGTTGATCGTTTGCTTCGTCTGATCGCCGGGTTCTTTATCCTGCTCACCGTGGCCCTGGGCATCTGGGTCCATCCGAACTGGTTCTACTTCACCGCGTTCGTCGGCCTGAACCTCCTCCAGTCGGCCTTCACGAACTGGTGTCCCATGATGACCATCCTGCGCAAACTGGGCGTACCCGACACCGCCCCCTGCAAGCAGTAGGCCGGCGCAACCATGTCCGAATCATTGCTGATGCTGGCGTTCATCGGGCTCTGGATTCTGCTCCAGGCGGTCATTCTGCCGCGCCTCGGCGTCAAGACCTGAATGTCCGACGCCTGCGATCTCGGGTCCCGGGATCGAAAGAAGCCGACGCCATCGGACACGAAGTGAGGTGATCATGCCGCTGTACGAATACTACTGCCGGGCGTGCCGGAAAAAGTTCGAAGCGCTGCGGCGGGTATCCGACGACGACGCCGCCGTGCGCTGCCCCCATTGCGGGTCCGACCAGGTGGAACGGGAGTACTCGACGTTCGCCAGCACCGGCGCGTCGGGCCATGCCGGGTGCCGCCCCGGCCCCATCGGTTGAGCGTAGCGCTCCGGACGGCGTGTCCGTCCGCCGCCTGATCGGCTCACCGGCGCCGCCGTGCCGGAGTTTCGTTTTTCCAATTCGCCGCGCGCGCCCTCCGGAGCCGTCCGGAGGGCGCGTTGGCGCTTGCATGCGCCCCCGCCCTGGGATAGACTGGGGCGACTTGGGGCGGCAGGAGGCCTATCCCGTGGCGGAGCGGATGTCATACCGCTGGATCTGGATCGATCCCATCATCATCACGTTCACCGGGCTCATGTCGTGCCTGTCGGTGGTCATGTCGCTGTTCGACGGCACCGGCGTCAAGCAGCATTGGTGCGCCCGAACCTGGGCCCGTTTCATCCTCTGGATCAGCAAGGCCCGCGTCACCACCGACGGACTGGAGCACATCCCCGCCGGCCGCCCCTGCGTCTTCGCCTCCAATCACCAGAGTTTCTTCGACATCTGGACGCTGCTGGCGCACATCCCGGTCCAGTTCCGCTTCGCCGCCAAGGATTCGCTGTTCCGGGTGCCGTTCCTCGGCTGGCACCTCCGCCGGTCCGGCAACATCCCGGTCCACCGCGGCGAGCCCCGCAAGGCGCTGCGCAGCATCCGCGACGGCGCCCGCAAGATCGCCGGCGGCGTCAGCGTGCTCGTGTTCCCCGAGGGGCAGCGCAACCCCGAGGGCGTGATCCTGCCTTTCAAGAAGGGGGTGCTGCTCATCGCCATCTACGCCCAGGCGCCCGTCGTGCCCATCGCCATCGCGGGCAGCCGGTTCCTGCTTCCCAAGACGTCGATGCGCATCCAGCCGGGCGACATCCACATGATCGTGTTGCCGCCCATCGAGACGGCGGGCCTCACCGCCCGCGACGCCGAGGACCTGGCCGAGCGCGTCCGCAACGCCATGCTCTCGGTCTACACCCAGCCCGGACCGGATGACCATGGCGTGTGAATCCATCCGCCTTTATGAACCGACCGGGGCCGACCCGGTCCTCTTCGGGGCCGCCGCCGGCATCGCGAATGCGCTGCACGCGGCGGGTTTCACGGCCTACTTCGCGGGCGGCTGCATCCGCGACCTGCTCCTCGGCCGCCCCGTCCAGGACATCGACATCGCCACCGACGCCGTGCCGGCGGAGATCCAGCGCCTGTTCCCCGACCACCGCGCCGTGGGCGCCCAGTTCGGCGTCATCCTGGTGAAGGCGGAGAACATCCCGTTCGAGGTCGCCACGTTCCGCTCCGACCTGGCTTACCGTGACGGCCGCCATCCTGAGGGAATCCGCTTCAGCAGCCCGCAGGAGGACGCCCAACGCCGCGACTTCACCGTCAACGGTCTGTTCTACGATCCCCGCCGTCGGGTCATCCTCGACTACGTCGGCGGCGAGTCCGACCTGAAGGCGCGGATTATCCGGACCATCGGAGCGCCGGACGACCGATTCAGCGAGGACCACCTCCGGCTCATGCGAGCCGTCCGGTTCGCGGCCGCCCTGGATTTCTCCATCGATGACGAGACGTGGGAAGCCCTGAACCGGCTGGCGCCCATGATCCGCCGGATCGCGCCCGAACGCATCCGGGAGGAACTGCTCAAATGCCTCACCCGGCAGGGCGCCGACACCGCCCTCGACCTGTTGGAACGCTCCGGGCTGCTGGCGGCCATCCTGCCCGAGGTGAGCGCCATGGTGGGCATCCCGCAACCGGAGGCGTACCATCCCGAAGGCGACGTGTTCACCCACGTGCGGGCGATGTACGCCGCCGCTGCCTACCCCCTGCCGGACGCCCTGGCCATGGGGATCCTGCTGCACGACATCGCCAAGCCGCCCACCTTCCGCATCCGGGACCGGATCCGGTTCAACGGCCACGTCGAACAGGGCGTGGCCCTGAGCCGGCGGATCATGGAGCGGCTGCGCTTCTCGCGGGAGGAGACCGGGCGGGTGGGCGAACTGGTGGCGGCGCACCTGCAGTTCATGCACGTGCGGGACATGCGCCCCAGCCGCCTGAAGCGGTTCCTGCGGATGGACAACTTCGACCTTCACCTGGAACTGCACCGCCTCGACTGCCTCGGCTCCCACCGACTGCTGGACCACCATGCCTTCTGCCGCGAGCAGCTCGCCGCCCTGGGGACGGAGGCCATCCGCCCGCCGCCGCTCGTCACCGGCCGCGACCTCATCGAACTGGGGCTCCGGCCGGGACCCCGCTTCAAGGCCATTCTCCACGAGATCGAAACCCTCCAGCTCGAGGACCGGCTCACGACCCGCGCCGAGGCGCTGGATTTCGTACGCCGGCGGCACCTCACGCCCCGCGCCTGACTGTCCGCGGCGCGAATCCTGTTGTGCACCGGCCGGATTATGCTATAGTGGGGCCGCGGCATCCGGTTACAGCCATAGGCGACCGCCAGGAACTGAGCCATGGACATCCAGATCCTCGGGACCTATCCGGGCGAGCTTTCGCAGCGCTTCATCCTCACTACGTACATCGTCAACGGCGAGCTCGCCGTCGACGCCGGCGCCATCGGGCTGGGCCTGACCGTGGCGGAGCAGAAGCGCATTCAGAACATTCTCATCACCCACACTCACATCGATCACCTGGCCACCCTGCCCATCTTCATCGACAACCGCTGGTCCGACGCCACCCCGCCGCCCACCATCCACGCCACGGCGCACAACCTGGCCATGGTCCGGAAACACCTGTTCAACAACGTCCTGTGGCCCGAGCTGCAAAGCATCTCCGACCATTTCTTCACGCTGCGCGACGTGGAACCTTACCAGACGGTGGACCTGGAGCATTTCACCTTCCACCTGTTTCCCGTCAACCACCCCGTCCCCACCTACGGCATCCTGCTGGAGGAGAAGGCGACCCGCAGCCAGGTGCTGTTCACCTCCGACACCACCATCTGCGACGCGATCTGGATGGAGGCCAATCGCAGCCCCCACCTGAAGGCCATTTTCAGCGAGATCTCGTTCCCCGACGCCTACCTGGACCTGGCTCAGTCGTCAGGACATCTCACCCCGAAGCTCCTCGAACAGGAGCTCCGGAAACTCAGGAAGAACGTCCCGATCTACCTGACCCACTACAAGAACCAGCACGTGGAACAGATCAAGCAGGAGATCGCCCGGCTGGGCGGTTTCCGCATGCACATCGCCCGCGCAGGGGAGAAGATCCACATTGAGTGAAAACGTCTATCTGGAACTGCGGGACAAAAACCAGTCCCACCGGTATCCCCTGGCCAACGTGTCCAACACCGTCGGCCGGGCGCCCGACTGCGATGTCGTGCTGGCTTTCCCTCAGGTGTCCCGATACCACGCCCGGATCTACCGGCAAGGGGAACAATTCCTCATCGAGGACAACAAGAGCGTCAACGGCACCTTCGTCAACGACCAGCAGATCACCAGCCACCTGTTGCGCCACGGGGACCGGATCAAGCTGGGCACCGTGGTGGTGACGTTCTGCAACCCGCTGGTGTCGCGCGTCAACCTGTCGGATGAGTATGAAACCGACGCGAACATGACCATCGCCTTCCCCATCTCCCGCTTCTCGCTCTCCGAGGGCAAGACCACCCCTCAGCTCCAGCGTGATCCCCAACAGATGGTCCAGGTGATCTTCAACTCCACCAAGGCGCTGATCGGCTCCAACAACCTGGACAGCGTGCTCTCCGGCGTCATGGACCTGGTGTTCGAATACCTGAAGGCGGACCGCGGCTTCCTCATGCTCCAGGACGAGACGAACGAACTCGTGCCCTACGTGATCAAGCTGCGTCATCCATCCAAATCCAAATCGGAGAAGGACATCAGTTTCTCCCGGACCATCGTCAGCAAGGTGTTCACCGAGGGCGTGGCGATCCTCACCGCCAACGCGATGCGGGACAGCCGCTTCGGCGCTCAGGAAAGCATCATGATGCAGCAGATCCGCTCCTGCATGTGCGTCCCCCTGTGGGACGAGCGGAAGATCATCGGCATCATCTACGTGGACTGCCTGTTCTTCGAAAACTACTTCCAGGAGCGTGACCTGGACCTGCTCTCCACCATTGCCATCATCTCGGCCATCGCCATCGACCAGTACCGCCTGAACCAGGAGATCGACCGGCAGAAGCGGATCCGCGAGCGCCTCGAGCGCTACCACTCCCCGTCGGTGGTCAACCGGATCATCCACGCGGGCGGTGACGTCATGATGAAGACCGAGGAGCGCGAAATCACGGTGCTCTTTTCCGACCTGGTGGGCTTCACCTCCATGACCGAGAAGCTCGAGCCGTCCGAAGTGGCCCGCATCCTGAACTGCTTCTTCACCGCCGTGACCGACGTGATCTTCCAGAACGAGGGCACGCTGGACAAGTACATCGGCGATGCCGTGATGGCCGTGTTCGGCGTCCCCTTCGCCCAGCCGGACCACGCCGAACGCGCGGTCAAGACGGCCATCGAGATGTACCGGGCGCTGGACGACATCAACGCCTCCGGCATGCTGCCGGCCCCCCTGCGGATGCGCATCGCCGTGAACAGCGGCCGCGTGGTCGCCGGCGATATCGGCTCCGAGAAGCGCGTGGACTACACCGTGCTCGGCAGCACCGTCAACATCGCGTCACGCATCGAGTCGTCGGTGGCCCAGGCCGGCGAGATCGTGATCGGCGACATGACGAAACAACTGATCGGCGACAAGTTTCCCACCGAGGACATGGGCACCGTCTCCCTGCGCGGCCTGAGCATCCCCCTGACAGTCCACCGAGTCAGTAGATAGCAAACAGTTAGCAGTAAACAGTGAATAGTAAGCTGTTCACTGTTCACTGTTCACTGTTCACTGTAAAACATCAAGCGGCGGACCCGTGTCCGCCGCTTGAATGGCCAACCATCCAATTCCGAATTCCGTTGTGTCTAGTCATCCGCCGCCGGCCCGCCCGCGGGGTCGGGATAACGGAAGGCCTTGTTCTCAAAGTTCCGGAGGACCAGGTCGTCGCCGTCTCGTCCTTCGACGTAATCCGGCAGCAGGGGAATCTTGCCGCCGCCGCCGGGGGCGTCGATCACGTACGTGGGCACCGCGTAGCCCGTCGTGTGACCGCGCAGGCCGCGAATGATCTCAAGCCCCGCGGCCACCGGCGTCCGGAAGTGCCGCGAGCCCTGGATCGGATCGCACTGGTACAGGTAGTACGGCCGCACCCGGGCTTTCAGCAGGCCGTGCATCAGGCGCTTCATGGTGTCCACCGAGTCGTTGATGCCGGCCAGCAGCACCGTCTGACTGCCCAGCGGAATGCCCGCGTCAGCCAGGCGCTCGCACGCTTGAACGGTCTCGGGGGTCAGCTCGTCGGGATGGGTGAAGTGGATGCTGACGAACAGCGGATGGTGCTGGCGCAGCGTGCGCACCAGACTGGGCGTCACGCGCTGGGGCATCACCACCGGCACCTTGGTGCCGATGCGCAGGAACTCCACGTGCGGGATCTGCCGCAGCCGGGTGAGCAGCCAGTTGAGCTGATCGTTGGACAACGTCAGCGGATCGCCGCCCGACAGCAGCACGTCTCTAATGGCCGGATTCGCGGCGATGTAGTCGATCGCTTTCTGCCAGCGGGTTTTGGAGCACCCCGCGCCGTGGCTGCTGTGGCCCACCATGCGGGAGCGGGTGCAGTATCGGCAGAACGCGGCGCAGAAGCCGGTGGTGAGGAACAGCACGCGGTCGGGGTAGCGGTGAACCAGGCCGGGGACGGGGCTGTCGTGGTCTTCGCCCAGCGGGTCGGCCGCCTCGCCCGGTGACACGGCGAATTCGGCGCTGACGGGGATGACGCTCCGCCGGACCGGCTGGTACGGATCCATCGGATTCAGCAGACTGGCGTAGTATGGCGTGATCCGGAGCGGCAGCGAGCCGTTCAGACCCAGGATCGCATCCCGCTCTTCGGGCGACAGGGCCACAATCCGTTCCAGCTCGCTCAGGTTCCGGATGCTGTGGCGCACCTGCCAGCGCCAGTCGTTCCATTCGTCAGGCGTGGCTTCCGGAAAGAAGCGTTCCATGAACGCCATCGACCGTTCGCTGGGCGCGATGGCGTACGTACGGCCCCGTGATTTCAGGGATTTTTTGGCGACGACGGGGGTCCGCGTCAAGCGAAACGGGATGACGTGGGGGGTGTGGCGATCCATGAAATCGGCTTCCGCGTGGCCGATCTCCGTACTGGGAGGTTCCTCTTCCTCACTGAACCAAAGGTCGCGTTTCATCGATCTCCTTTGCACCTGATCAGCACTGTGCGTCCAAGTCGCTGATCGCAAATATTCGGCCTTGAAACATCTCTAAAACAGAAAAAATCAGCCGAATTTCGGCGCAATTTTTATATAGCAATTATCGTGCCATATATCTAATTTATTGATATATTTATATTTAGATAATACACCATCTAAATAGCGGTCCTGCTGATTCATGTTTTGCCCCTTATAATTTCGATACTTAGCTATTAATTACTATACAAGTAATTGTAATTAAAAGACATACAACTACCTTTCGGAACTTTGAATACCGATATGCTCAATATCGGTACTTAGAGTTCCTTTTTTGTTTTTGCGAGGGGAATGTACTTGAAGTCTTCTTTGCGAATACCATAGCGGGCCATCAGTTTATGGAGCTGCCGGACACTGATTCCCGTCGCCTTGGCCGTTGCGGCGATCTTGCCGCGATGGAGCGTCAGCATCTCTTTCAGGTAGCGCCGCTCCACGCTCTCCACGGTGCGGTGACGGATCTCGGCCAGGGTCATCGAGGTGTCCATCTCAATGCGCGTGCCGGAATCCCCTGACGCGAACAGCTCGCTGGGGAAGCTCTCCGGCGTCAGCATGGACGAGGTCTCCAGGATGTATGCTCGCTCCACGAGGTTTTCCAGCTCGCGGATGTTGCCCGGCCACGCGTAGCGCGCGAAGGCCTCCATGACCAGCGGGTGGATGCCGACGATGTCCTTCAGGTGGTGGCGGTTCAGTCGGTCGAGAAACACTTCGGTGAGAACCGGGATGTCTTCAAGGCGCTCGCGGAGCGGCGGCAGCTCGACGGGAAAGACGTTGAGGCGGTAGTAGAGGTCCCGCCGGAAGCTGCCGTCGTCGCACATCTTGCCCAGGTCCTCGTTCGTGGCGGCGAGGATGCGGACGTCCACTTCGATGACGTCCTCGCCGCCCACCCGCTGGAAGGTCCGGTCCTGGAGGATCTGCAGCAGCTTGATCTGCATCGACGGGCTGATGGTGGAGATCTCGTCCAGGAAGATGGTGCCCCCCTGGGAGATCTCGAACTTGCCGAGCTTGCGGCGGATGGCGCCGGTGAACGCGCCCTTCTCGTGGCCGAACAGCTCGCTCTCCAGCAGCGTGTCGGGAATCGCGCCGCAGTGGATGGCGATGAACTGGTTGTCGCGCCGGGTGCTGTGCTGGTGAATCAGCTTGGCCACGACGCCCTTCCCCGTCCCCGTCTCGCCGGTGAGCAGCACGGTGGTCTTGGTGGTCGAGACGGCCCGCACCTTGCCGAAGACCTCCTTCATCACCGGGCTGTTGGTCCGGATCAGCTCCAGCGAATCCTCCTGCCAGAAGCTGTCCCGCAGGTACTGGAGTTCGTAGTGGATCTTCAGGGCTTCCTGCAGGCTCTCCTTGACGTACCGCAGCTCGTCTGGGTGGATGGGATAGGTGATGTAGTTGCTGGCGCCCTGCTTCACCGCCATCACCGCGTCGCGGATCATCGCCGGCTGGCTCATGACGATGAGCTCCGACATCGGGTACGCCTGCCAGAACGGCTGCAGCACCGTCTTGTAATCGAAGTAGCCGTTCACCGGCCGACCGTCCCGCAGCAGGAGAAGGTCGATGAGGATGAACTCGTACCGCTTCCGGCGCTGGGCATCGAGGCAGGCTTCCTTGTTCGGATGGACTTCCACCTTGTATTCCGCCCGCAGACACTCGGTGATGGTTTTGCAGGCCTCTGCGTCGGTGGCGATCACCAGGATGGCCTTCATGCGGTTCTCGCCTCCCCGCCCAGGCAGGACGACCGGACGGTCGCGGCGGCTTCAGGTGATCGGCGAACGGGATACAGGTGACCGGAAAATCGGGACGGCATCCGGGCAGGCTGAAGGTGTGAGGCGTCGGCGCTCATGATGATGACGGAAACGATTCCTTGCGTCCTCCTTGTTCAACAGACCTGATTGTACATCACTCCGCTGAACGGCAACAGGAAAAAGTCGCCGCGGCGGAACGCGCGGCGATTGATGCCCACCGAATCCATGGTGGCGCGCACCAGGCGCGAGTTGTCTAATCGTTGCGTTGAGTTCGCGGCGTGATCGGAAACACCTTGACCGGTTTCATGGCCGGTGGCTCCGCCGCGCGGTCGATCGCCTCGATCATCCGCACGGTCACCTGCACCGCCTGCCGCACGCCGTCCAGTTCCCACTCCGGCCGGAACTCGTCGTCGACCGTGTGGTAGCGGAGCCGGAAGTAATCCGCCTGGTGATTGACGCCCGACGGATAGTCGGTGCCGGGCATCAGCATGACGGCCGGGATGCCCCGCAGCGCGAATGAGAACTGGTCGGAGCGGAAATAGAATCCCTGCTCCTCCAGGAAGGAGCGCGTCATGGCCAGCCCTTCCGCCGCCAGCACGTCGCACAGCAACTCGCCCAGGGTGGAGTGCTCGGCGCCGATGCCGTGGAAATCGCGGGCCGCCTCGCGCACCGGCACCGACTCCAGGTTCAGGTTGGCGACGATGGCGGCGGTGTCGGCGTGGTCGACGTAGTAGCGCGTGCCCAGCAGACCCGCCTCTTCCGCCTGGCAGGCCAGGAATGTGATCGTGTGGCGAAGCGGCTCGCTTCGCTCGGCCAGGCGCTTGGCCACCAGCACCATCGTGGCGACCGCCGAGCCGTTGTCCACCGCGCCGTTGAAGATGCGGTCGCCGTCTCCGGTCCTGGCCATGCCGAGATGGTCGATGTGCGCGCTGACCACGATGCGCCGGCCGGTCTGGCCGGGGATTTCGCCGATGATGTTGCTGGTCTGGAACTGGCGGAAGCTGTTCCGGCCGGTGAGCGTGAACCGGCCGCGCAGCGGCACCGGCCGGAAGTCCGGGCGCAGCGACTGCCGGTAGAGCGCGTCGAGGTCGAGGCCTTCGCGGTTCAGCACCTGCCGCAGCGCCGCCTCGGTGATCCAGCCCCGCAGGCGCAGGTTGTTGTCCAGATCAGCCGGCAGGCAGAACTCCTCGCCGCTCCAGGAGTGGCGCACCACGTCCCAGCCGTAACCGGCCGTCGCGTCGGTGTGGATCAACACGATGCCGGCGGCGCCGCGCCGGGCCGCCTCCTCAACCTTGTAGCGCCAGCGGCCGAAATAGGTCATCCGCCGTCCGTTGAACCGGGCGGGATCGAACAGGCCGGGATCGTTGACACGGACGAAGACCAGCTTGCCCCGGACATCGGCGTCTTTGAAGTCATCCCACTCGTAAGCGGGCGCGTGGATGCCGAACCCGACAAAGACCGCCTCGGCATCGAACCGGAACTGCGCCTCGTCGCGCAAATATGCCAGCATGAAATCTCGGCCGGGTTCCAGGGGGACGCCGCCGCACCGGGCCGCGGGGTCGTGGGTCTCGAATCCCTTCAACACGAAGGGCTGGCGGTACCCGGACCCCTGGCCGGGTTGCAGGCCCAGCAACTGGAACAGACTCTCGAGGTACGCCTCCGCCAGCTCGCCGCCGCGCGTGCCGGGCGCCCGGCCTTCCAGCAGGTCGGATGACAGAAACTGGATAACCGCCCGCATCTCGTCGCGCGACAGCGGGCGCTCCGGCGCCGGCTCCCCGGCGCCGGCAAAGCCGGCCGGTATCAGGATCACAATCATCAGGATCAGCAGGGCAAAATTTGCTTGTCGCACCAAGGCATCCTCCCGACGGAATTGCCGGATGCCGCTGGTTCGCGGCTCCGAACCGTCATCTTATCACGGGGGTCGGTCCGGCTCAAACGGTTGGGGCGGCCGGCGGCCGTGGCGACGCGATTTCCGGAAACGGGCTGTGCCACTGCCAGCCGGTCTTGCCCGTTTGGCGGAACCGCTCCAGCCGGCGGATGGTGATCTCGGCGAAGATCGGATCCACGTCGAAGGTGTACACGCGCCGGCCCGTCAGCTCGCCGGCCAGAAGCGTGGTGCCCGCGTGGGCGAACCCGTCGACCACCCGGTCGCCGGGCCGGCTGCTCGACTCGATGATCCGGCGGATCGCCTTGAGCGGCTTCTGGGCGTAACAGCCGGGCACGTTCTCCTCCAGCCGGTAGAAGACCTGTTGGATGTCCACCCAGACGTTGCCCGCCCGGAGCGTCGGCGCCAGCCCGCGTTCCAGGTTGTGAGTGCGCCGGCCGCCGATGTCCTTGTAATACCCGCCGAGCGTTTTCGGAATGTCCGTGTAGACCACCCGGAAGAACGGCCGGCCGCGGACGTAGTGGAGCAGTTCCTGCCGCACCCACATCCAGTTGGCGCGGGTGCCGTAGCCGCGCTGGTTGCGCAGTGTGATGAAATTGCGGGGAGTGAACCCGGGCTGCTCCCGCATCAGGAGCATGAAGTCGGGCAGCGGCTGAAAGCCGTCGCGCCAGTCGGCGCCCAGCCAGGCGTACAGATGCGCGTCGTCCGCCGCGGCGGCGGCCGTCTGCTCCACCCACCGCCGGCTGAACTCAAGGTAGGCGGCCAGCGACCGCTTGCCCAGCGTCCCGCTGCGGCGTCCGCCGAGCTTCAGGTTGTACGGCGGATCGGCGATGATCAGACCGGCGCGCTCGTCCCCCATGATCCGGGCCGTGTCGGCGCCGCACGTGGCGTCTAGCACGCCGACGCGATGGCCGCGCACCGGGTCCTCCCAGACGCCGCCGGGCGCCAGGCGGCAGAGCGGCAACAGCCGACGGCGCAGCGCCTCGTCGGTGTCCAATCGCCGCAGACGTTCGACAGTTCGCGGTTCGGCGGGCGTGTCCTGAGGCATGGCGTTCACAATCCGACGGTCCGGCGGCGCCGGCGGTCACTGCCGTTTGATGATGATGAAACTGACGTCGTCGGCCGGCCGGCCGAACGCCAGCAGGTGCTCACGGAGGGCGGCGCAGATCTCCCGCGCCGAACGGTGCTTCACCTCGCGAAGCCGCGCCTCCAGGCAGCCCGGGAAATACGGTTCGCCGGCGGCGTTCTCATGTTCGGACAGGCCGTCGGAGTACAGGAGCAGAATGTCCTGGTGTCCCATGAGGCTGATCTCGTTCACGGTGTACTGGTCCTTGTGCCCCAGCAGGCTGGAGTGGCGACGGACATCCACGTCATCCTTCATCGGGACGGTCCCGATGGGCGGGAAGCTGACCAGGCGGTCCTCGGCGATCTCGACGAAGCGGTCGAACTCGAAGCTGAAGATCTTCGGCGGCGGGTGCGCCGCGGAGATGAACCGGAACCGGCCCTGCTCGTGGATCTCCCCGTAGATCATCGTGAGGAACTTGCCCACGGCCGATGACTGGTAAAACCGCTTGTTGATGAATTCAAACAGGCGCACCGTGATGATGCCGCATATCTCGAGCTCGTACTGCACGCCCAACAGGAACGCCTGGTGAAGCATGGCGGTGAGGAGCGCGTCGGTGATCCGGTGGCCGGCGACATCAGCGAGCAGGATGCCCGCCTGGTGGTAGTTTTCCTCCAGCCGTCGCGCCACGCGCCCGCGCCGGGCGGACTGCGCCCGGCGGATCCGGGCGGCCAGGTCGAAGCGCTTCTTGAAATCAATGTAGATGATGTGGTCGCCGCCGATGGGTCCCACGCACGGGATGACCTCGCCGTGGATGTCAATGCCTTCCAGAACAGGGATCTCGCCGGGCAGGGGTTTGAGCTGGGCGGCGATGTCCTGGAAATTCTCCATCTCGTCGAACAACGCCTGGATGGCGTCGGGCGGCAACTTGGGCGGCGGGCACATGGCGGTCTTCCTCGTGTTGGGGTACCGGACGTCACACCATCAGGCGGATGGGATTTTCCATCAGCTCTTTGAGTTCCTTCAGGAACGCGGCGCCGGTGGCGCCGTCGATGACCCGGTGGTCGCACGACAGCGTCAGCTTCATCAGCGGGCGGACGACGAGCGTGTCACCAGGACCAACGACCGGCTGCCGCCGGATCTCACCCACCGCCAGGATGGCCGATCCGGGCGGGTTGATGATGGCGGTGAATGCCTCGATGCCGAACCCGCCGAGATTGCTGATGGAGAACGTGGCGCCGGTGTACTCCTCGGGCGTCAGTCGCCCGGCGCGTCCCCGGGCGACCAGATCCTGCAGGAGCCGGTCGATCTCCTGGAGTCCCCGGGCGCCGCAGTCGCGCACCACCGGCGTGATCAGGCCGTCATCCTGGGCGACGGCGAGGCCGATGTCGGCTCGCGGGTGGAGGGTGATGGCGTCCTCGCCCCAGGTGGCGTTCACCGTGGGATGGCGCCGGAGCGCCTCGGCGACGAACCGCATCAGGAAGGTGTTCAGCGACAGCTTCTGCCCCTCCGGGTTGCGCAGCGCCTCGCGCGCCTCCAGGATCAGGGCCATGTCCACGGACAGCTTCAGGTAATAGTGCGGCGCGCTGAATTTCGATTCGACGAGCCGGCGCGCGATCACGCGCCGCTTCGGCGTGACGGGCACCGCCTGCCCCCCCGCCGGCGTGGCGGCGGCCGGCGCGGCCGGACGAATGGCGGCGCCACCTCCGGCCAGCGCCTGCTCCACGTCCCGCTTGACGATCCGGCCGCCCGGTCCCGTGCCGCTCACGGCGCGCAGGTCGAGCCCCGAATCACCGGCGAGCTTCCGCGCCAGCGGTGACGCCTTGACCCGCCCGCCGGTCGCCGGGGGCGGCGTCGCGGCCGCCGGCGCCGCTTCGGCGATGGCGGGGGTCGGCGCGCCGGCGGACGGAGTCGCCGCGGGCGGGGGCGGTGCTGCGGCCGGCTGCGGTGCCGCGACCAGCAGCGCGTCGATCGCCTCGCCCGGCCGGCCCACAACGGCGATGACGTCGCCCACGCGGGCCTCGCCGCCCTGAGGGACGATAATCTTGAGGAGAGCGCCGTCGGCCGACGACTCGTACTCCATGGTCGCCTTGTCGGTCTCCACCTCGCAGATCACCTCGCCGTTGGCCACCGGATCGCCCTCCCGCTTCAGCCAGCGGACAATGGTGCCGCGTTCCATGGTGGGGGACAGCGCCAGCATCAGCAGTTGTTCGGCCATTTCATGCGCTCCTATGCTCTCACCGGCCCGGCCAACCGGCCGGCCGTTCAGGATTCCAGATACATCACCCGCTTCACCGCCCGGACGATCTTCTCCACGGACGGCTGAACCGCCAGCTCCAGGCGGTGATTGTAGGGCATGGGGACGTCCTCCGAGGCGACGCATTCCACCGGCGCGTCCAGGTCGTCGAAGCAGTTCCGGGACACCAGCCAGGCCAGGTGGGAGCCGACGCTGGCCACCGGCCAGGCCTCGTCCACCACGACGCAGCGGTGGGTCCGGCGCACCGATTCGCAGACGATCGTGTCGTCCAGCGGCCGCAGCGAGCGCAGGTCCACCGCCTCCACCTCGATGCCATCGGCCGCCAGGGCGTCGGCCGCCTCGAGCACGGCGCGCATGGGCTTGGAAAAGCTCGCCACGGTGACGTCGCGTCCGGCGCGCCGCACCACACTCTGGCCCAACGGAACCAGGTACTCGCCGTCGGGCACCTCGCCGGTCCAGGCATACATCAGCTCCGACTCCAGGAAGATGACGGGATTGTCGTCCCGGATCGCCGATTTCAGGAGTCCCTTGGCATCGTACGGCGTGGACGGGGCCGCCACCTTCAAGCCCGGCACGTGGGCGAAAAAGCTCTGCAGCGCCTGCGAGTGCTGGGCCGCCAGGTACTCGGCCGGGCCGTTGGGCCCGCGGAACACGATGGGCACGGGCAGCTGGCCGCCCGACATGTAGAGCATCTTGGCGGCGTTGCTGATCACCTGGTCGATGGCCATCAGGGCGAAGTTGAAGGTCATGAACTCGACGATGGGCCGCAACCCCGTCATGGCCGCCCCCACGCCGAGGCCGGCGAAGCCCTCCTCGGCGATGGGCGTGTCGATCACCCGCCGGGAGCCGTACGTGTCCCACAGCCCCTGGCTGACCTTGTAGGCGCCGTTGTACTCGGCCACTTCCTCGCCGATGAGGCAGACGCGGTCGTCACGAGCCATTTCCTCGTCCATGGCCTGGCGGATCGCTTCGCGGACCGTGATGATGGGCATAGCACGCTCTCCCTTACACCAGCACGTCGTTGTACAAGTCGGACAGCGGCGGCTCCGGGCTCTGGTCGGCGAACGCGACTGCCGCCTCGCAGGCCGCCTTGCACTCCGCGTCCAGTGCCTCGTAGGCGGCCGGTTCCAGCCAGCCCGCCTGCTCCAGCCGCGCCTTGAGGATCAGGATGGGGTCCTGCTCCTTGTACGCCTGGAGTTCCTCCTTGGTCCGGTACTTGGCCGGGTCGCTCATGGAGTGCCCGCGGTAGCGGTAGGTGCGCGCCTCGAGAAAGCCGGGCTCGCCGTCGGCGCGGGCGCGGCCGGCGGCTTCCCGGACGGCGTCGTAGACGGCGAGCGCGTCCATGCCGTCCACCAGCCGTCCCTCGATGCCGTAGGCGCTCCCCATCGTGTGCAGGTCGTGGACGGCGGACACGCGCCGGTAATCCGTGCCCATGCCGTACTGGTTGTTCTCGCAGATGAAGACCACCGGAAGCTTCCAGATCTTGGCCATGTTCAAACTCTCGTGGAACGCGCCCTGGTGGATGGCGCCGTCACCGAAGAAGCAGAGGACCACGCCGCCCTCAGCCAGGTAGCGGATCTTGAACGCGACGCCGGCGGCCAGCGGAATCTGTCCGCCGACGATGCCGTGCCCGCCCAGGAAGTGGCGCGGGGCGTCGAACAGATGCATGGAGCCGCCCTTGCCCTTGGAACAGCCCGTGGCCTTGCCGTAGAGCTCGGCCATCAGCGCCCCGGGGTCCATGCCGCACGCCAGCGCGTGGCCGTGGTCGCGGTAGGCGGTGATCACGTAATCGCGGGCCAGGTCCAGCGCCGCCACCGCGCCCGCGGCGACGGCCTCCTGACCGATGTAGAGGTGGCAGAAGCCGCCGATTTTGCGCAGGCCGTACATCTGGCCTGCTTTCTCCTCGAAGCGCCGCATGAGCACCATGTCCCGCAGCAGCTTCGCGGTCAATTCCCGGCCGTACGCGTTGAGGTTTTCCTTTTTCGCCATCGCGTCACTCCGCCAGCGGCACGACGAACCGGACGCCCTTCATGGGCAGGTAATACGCCGCTTCCTCCAGCACGGTCTCGAGCACCACGAAGGCCGACGTGTCGGCCGACTGTTTCCAGAAGGCGGTCAGGCGCCGGCCCATGGTTTCGAGCACCTCGTTGCGCAGCGCGGGGTTGTCCACCGCGTACATCCGGCCCCGCAGGTTGATCACGCGGTGGATCGCCCGGGTCTGGATGATCCATTCCACCGCAGGGTGTCCGTCCAGGTGGACGATCTTCGGCGCGTCCGGCGCCGAGACGGTGTACAGCGAGCCGGTCCGGCCCCGCAGGAGGGCCGGCACCATCCATCGGATGTGCGGACGCCCGTCGGCATCCACTGTGGCCAGCAGCCCCACCTTCGACTCCTCGATCAGCTCGGCCAGCAACCGCATCAGTTCCTGTTTGTCCATCGGCCTCACCTTCCCATGATGTCGCTCGCCGTCACGCGTCGCCGCCGGCGCCCCGCGTCGCCGCCGGGTCCGCGGCGGCCAGTCCGCCCAGCGCGGTCTCCTTGTACTTCGTTGACATGTCCAGCCCCACCTGCTTCATCGTGGCGACCACCTGGTCGAAGCTGATCCGGTGGGCGCCGCTGCTGAGCAGCGCCAGGTTGGCGGCGTTGAGCGCGGTGACGGCGCCCACGGCGTTCCGCTCGATACACGGGATCTGCACCAGCCCCTGCACCGGATCGCAGGTCAGCCCGAGGTGGTGTTCCAGCGCCATCTCCGCCGCCGATTCGACCTGCATGACCGTGCCGCCCAACAGGTGGCAGGCCGCGGCGGCGGCCATCGCGCTGGCAGTGCCCACTTCGCCCTGGCACCCCACCTCGGCGCCGGCGATGGACGCGTTGGCGGCCACGACACCGCCCACCAGCGCCGCCACCAGGAGCGCGTCGTAGATCGCCTCGTCGGCCAGGCGGAACCGCTCCTGGAGCATCCGCAGCACCGCCGGCACGACGCCGGCGGAACCGCAGGTGGGCGCGGTGACCACCCGCCCGCCGGCGGCGTTCTGCTCCGCCACGGCGATGGCGTAGACGGCGGCCAGGGTGACTTCCTGCGGCAGCACGCGCCAATGGCGGATGTTGCGCTGGAAGCTGGCGAACATCTCCGCGGCCCGCCGTGGCAGCTTCAGCCGGCCGGGCAGCACGCCCTCCGCCTGGAGACCGGTGTCGATGGCGCCGGTCATGGCCGCCCACAGCCGCGCCAAACGCGCATCGACGGCCGCCGTGTCCAGGCCGCCGAACGCCCGCTCGCGTTCGCGGACGTACGTCGCCAGGCCGATGCCCTGCTCCAGGCAGTCATCGATGACGCGGCTCAGGGAGGGATGCTCCGTCACCGGCGCTTGCGGCGACGGTGCTTCGGATCCACTCCCCGCGATGCGGCCGCCGCCGATCGACCGGTACTCGGACTCGGCCAGCACGTGGCCGTCCGCGTCCAGCAGTTCGACGCGCAGGGTGTTCGGGTGCGGCAGGTCCCGGCGCTGAATGTCAAAGATGATGTCATCCTCCGGGCGGAAGCCGACCGCCGTCCCGCCCGCTTGAATGCGCCCGTGCTGGCGGACCTCCTGCGCGATGGCGCGCAGGTCGGCCGGCGGCTCGGTGTCCAGATCGCAGCCGGCCAGCCCCGCCGTCACGGCCAGATCGGTCAGATGGCCGCGGCCGGTGAGGGCCAGGCTCCCGAACAGGCGCACCCGAACGCGCGCGCCGGCGGGTGGGTGCGCGGCCTCCAGGCGGCGGCGGAAATCCCGCGCGGCCAGAAACGGACCCAGGGTGTGAGAAGAGCTGGGTCCCACCGCCAGCTTCAGGATGGCAAATGTTCCGACAATGTCCATGCGTGTTATTCCTGTCCGGCCGATCCCCGCGTCCGCCGGGCTCCGGCTCGTCTGGCGCTGCTTCCTCTTTAGAAACCAGAAACCGATTCCGGATTCCGGATCGCGGGTGTATCCGCCCGCCTGCCATCCCCGCCTCGCGGGAAGGTGGATCGGCTCGGCAGGATTCTAGACTGTTTCGCGGAAAAGTTCAACATTGTCCGACCGTTCGGGATGTGCTTCAATAGGCCCCGCGCAGATGCGCGGGAGTGCGATGACCATGTACGGCGCCATGCAGCTCGGCCACGTGACGGTGCGGCCCAACGTGATTCTGGCCCCGATGGCCGGGATCACCGACCGGCCGTTCCGGCGGATGATCCGGCAGCTCGGCGGCTGCGGCCTCACGGTCTCCGAGCTGCTGAGCGTCGAGGCGATCGTGCGCCGCCAGCGCCGCACCCTGGAGATGATGGCCGCCGATCCGGTGGAACGTCCCTTCGCCATCCAGATTTACGGCGCGCGGCCCGAGGCGATGGCGGACGCGGCGCTCCAGGCGGTCGACGCCGGCGCCGACATCATCGACGTCAACGCGGGCTGCCCGGCGCGCAAGGTGCTCCGGAACCGGGGCGGCGCCTTCCTGCTGCAGGACCCGCCGCTGCTGGAGCGGATCCTGACGGCGGTCCGCCGGGCGGTGGCCGTCCCCGTGACCGTGAAAATCCGCTCCGGCTACGACGCGACCGCCATCAACTTTCTCGAGATCGGCCGCCTGGCCGAAGGCTGCGGCGTGGACGCCGTCACTCTCCACCCGCGAACGCGGACCATGCGGTTCGCCGGCCATTCGGACTGGGACCACATCCGGCAGCTCAAGGCGGCGTGCCGCGTCCCGGTCATCGGCAACGGCGACATCCTCGTTCCGACCGATGCCGCCGCCATGTTCGAGACGACCGGCTGCGACGCGGTGATGGTGGGCCGGGGCGTCACCCGCAATCCGTGGCTCCTCCGGCAGATCACCGACTATCTCGAGGCGGGCGCGTTCACGCCCACCGAACCGGAGGCGCTGCTGCGGCTCTGCGCCGCGGTGTGCCGTGAGACGGCGGCCGCCGGTCCACCCGCAAAGATCATGGGGGAGCTGAAGAAATTCTGTTCGTGGTGGGTGCACGGCATCCCGTCGGCGGCCGCGCACCGTCAGCGGATCTACGCCCTGACCGAACCGGAGGCGCTGCTGGACTACCTGGCCGCCCTGGCCAGCGACGGCAGCACGCGCTCCTGAAACTCCCGCGCCTCCCGGTAGTGCGGGAACCGGCGCTCCAGGCGCCGGAACGCCGGGTGGTGGAAGCAGCGCCGCCCGCCTCGCGTCACCGGCGGGACAACGAGATGGAGCAGCTCGTGATAGAGCAGGTACTCGATGTAGTACCGCGGCACCCGCGGATTGTCCAGCAGCCGGCTCACCCGAATGATCCCCGCCTCGGGATGGCAGTCCGCCAGCCGCCGGTATGACCGGCGCGGCGTCCACGTCACGCCGGCCACCGGCGCCTGTCCGTCGAAGTACCGCGCGTTGACCGCGCGGCACGCCGCCGCGAGATCCACGTGGCGGCCCTGCGCGGATCCGGCCGGCGCCGGCGGCGGGGCCGTCGTCCGATGATCCCGCATAAAATCGGCGAGGGCATGCTCATCCGCCGGATCCGGCGTCCGCCCGTCGAGACGGTCCCAGACGCACCGTACCGCGGCGGCGAACACGCCGGGCGGCGCGGCCGCCAGCCGGCGGTGGACGCTCACCCGGCAGAGCCCGCCCCGCCGCACCACGCGGACGACGGTGCACCGGTAGTCCGCGATCCGCACCTCGACCCGCGCCGGCGGACGGCGCCGACGCGCGGCTTCCCGCGCGAGTGCGGCCTTGTTGGCGGGTGGGAAGAGGGAATCGGGCCAGTTATCGGCCGTTGTGAAGCTTCTGGTGGTTGCGGAACCGCTCGAATTTCTTGAATTCCACAATTTTCTTGCTCAGGGTGTTGCGGTTGATGCCGAGCATCTCCGCCGACTTGGAGATATTGTAACGGGTCTGCGCCAGCACCTGCATGATGTACTCCATGTCCATCTGGACGAGCGCGTCCTTGTAGCTGATGCCATGTTTGACGCACCCGCCGACGTACGATTCGAGGTCGGCGCGCAGGGTGTTTTTGACTGCTTTCATACTACTGTTCCCAAGCCGGCATCATTCAGCGAAACGGCGCCCAGTATACCACAGCGCCCGGCGCCAAGCAAATAATCTCGACGGCCGGTCACTCGTTTTTCGGCGGATCGGTCGTGGCGCCGCCATCATCCGGACGGTAGCCGTTCATCTCATCGAGCCAGCCGCGGTAGATCTGCTGGTAGGTCGTCTCGAAATCCCGGCGGAACGTGGCCGGCACCAGCAGGACCGCGGCGCGGGCGGTCATGAGCAGGTACGGCGCCAGCAGGGATTCCCGCATGCGCGTCACCTGCCAGCCGCACGCGGTCATCGCCAGCACGATGACCGCGCAGACCAGCCAGCCGCGCAGCAGTCCGAACAGCCCGCCCAGCAACCGGTCGATCCATTTCAAGTGGGTGAACTTCAGGATGCGGTCCACGATGAACATGATCAAGCCGGCCGCCAGCAGGATGCCGAAAAACACCACCAGGAAACCCAGGACGGACCGCAGCTCCGAATCCCCCATCCACGGCGACAGCAATCGGGCCCCCTGCCGGTACAACTGCCCCGCGACGATAACCCCGACGACGAGCGCCGCGATCGAGACCAGCTCCTTGAACAGCCCCTTGAACATGGCCAGAACCACCGAGCCCACGAGCACGAGGACGAACAACAGGTCGAGGAGATTCACGGCAGGTCCTTTCACCGCCGCCGGGACGGCGCGCGTCCTCGGCACGGCGCGTCGGTTTAGCGCTTGGCCAGCAGATCCACGCCCGTCAACCGCCGGAAGGCTTCCAGGTACTTCTCCGAGGTCTTCCGGATCACCGGCTCCGGCAGCGGCGGCGCTGGCGGCTGGCGATCCCAGTCGAGCCCCAGCAGGTAGTCGCGGACGAACTGCTTGTCGAACGACGGCTGCGGCCGGCCCGGTTTGAATCCGTCGGCCGGCCAGAACCGGCTGGAGTCGGGGGTGAGCACCTCGTCCACCAGGACGAGCTGGCCGTCGATTTCGCCGAACTCGAACTTGGTGTCGGCGATGATAATCCCCTGCCCTTCGGCGTAGGCGGCGGCCTGCCGGTACAGCTCCAGCGACAGCGCCCGCGCCCGCTCGGCCTTTTCCGCGCCGACGATGCCGCACATGTCGTCGAAGGAGATGTTCTCGTCATGGCCGAACACGGACTTGGTCGACGGCGTGAAGATGGGCTGGGGCAGCCGGTCGCTTTCGTTCAACCGGCCCGGCAGCGGCAGGCCGCCGATGGTGCCGTCCATGCGGTATTCGTTCCAGCCGGAGCCGGCCAGATAACCGCGGACGATGCACTCCACCGGCAGCACCTCGGCCCGCCGCACCAGCATGGCGCGGCCCCGCAGCAGTCCGGCATGCGGCTGCAGCGCAGGCGGCATCTCGGTCACCCGTCCGCACACGAGGTGGTTGGGCAGCAGGTCCTTGAACTTGTGGAACCAGAATATCGAGATCTGGTTGAGGACGATCCCCTTGTACGGAATTCCCACCGGCAGGACGCAGTCGAAGGCGGAGATCCGGTCGGTCGTCACGATCAACAGCCGGTCGTCCACCGCGAACATCTCGCGCACCTTGCCGCTGCCGATCCGCTCGAAGCCCGGCAGGTCCACCTGCAGCAGCGTGGGAAACGTTTCGTTGGCCATGGTCCGTCCACCTCGTGCAAAAATTCGTCTACGGATTGTCGCCGGATTCGCCCGCCGTAGCAAGGATTTTGTCGAGGCAAGCCGCCGTCTGTTCGCCCATGTGCGCCACCGTGAACCGCTCCAGCAGCCGCGCGCGGCCGGCCGCGCCCAGGGTCCGCCCCCGTTCCGGATCGCCGGCGAGCCGGTCCAAGACGCCGGCCAGAGCCTCAGGATTTTCCGACGGACAAAGCCAGCCGGTGACACCATCGGCCACCACGTCGGGAATTCCGCCTGTTGCGGCGGCGGCCACCGGCCGGGCGGCCGCCATCGCCAGCAGGGCGGCGCGACCAAAGCCCTCGGACCGTGACGGGAGCACCACGGCGTCGACGCATTTGACCACGGCGGCGACATCGGTCCGGAAACCGAGGAACCGGACGGAATCGTCCAAGCCCAGCGTCTGCGCCTGCCGCTTCAGGGGTTCCGCCTCGGCGCCCGTCCCGGCCACCAGCAGGAAGGAGTCAGGAAACCGCCGCCGGTGCCGCGCCAGCGCGTCGAGGAGCACGTCCACTCCCTTCTCCCGGGTCAGGGCGGCGAGGCAGCCGAACGTGAATCCGGGGCGCGGCGGGAATTCACCGCGCGCCGGCGCTTCCGCGTCGAAGCCGGCGACGTCGAGTCCCTCGGGCACGACGGTGATCTTTTCCGGCGGGATGCCGGAACCGCGGAGCGCCGCCGCCACCGCCGCAGAGATGGCGATGAAATGATCCGCCTGGCCGTATTTCCACCGGGACAGCATATGGCCCCGAAGCGGAAACATCACCCGCCGGGCGACCACGTGCCGCACCGGCCGCCGCCGCCACCGGGCCGCCAGCACGCCGGCCGTGACCGGCTTGGGCGTGTTGTACAGGATGACGCCGGGCGCCGCCTCGTCCAGCCAGCGCGTGAAACACCGGAAGACGCGCGGCGACAGTTCTCCGCCGGGCGGGAAAGGCCGCACCGTCCAGCCCTGCTCCCGGGCGCGGCGCTCCAGCTCGCCGCCGGCGGCACAGGCCAGCGCAAACGGGCGTCCGGCCGCTTTCCAGGCGGCCGCCAGACTGAACAGCGACTCCTGGCCACCGCGCCACACCGGCTCGTCGTCCACCAGCAGGACCGGGTGATCACTGACCGTCGGCATGCGGTCCATGGCCCGTACCCATCTCGTACAGCCGGGCGTACCGGAAGAAGGTGGACACCAGCGACATCCCCGCCACGACGACGCCCGGTCCGCCGTCCAGAAAGCCCCGCTTGAGCACGTAGCTCTTGACGAACGCCGCCAGGGGTGCGCCCAGCACTCTGGCCGCCGACGCCCGCCGCCCCTGCTCCCACAGGTCCCGGGCCGCCAGTCGCGAGTAGGCGTCCATCTTGCGGAGGTAGTCGCCCAGATCGTCGTACGGATAGTGCCGGATGGGCGCCGCGAACGTCCCCACCGCCCCTTCCACCCGGACCGACTCGTGCACCCGCCGCGGCGTCCAGCGCCCCGCCGTTTTGCGGAATAGACGGAGCTGGTGGTCGGGGTACCAGTCGGAATGGCGGATCCACCGCCCCATGAACCAGGCCAGCCGGGGCAGCCGGTAGCCCGCGGGTTCGCCGCCGGACTCGGGGCGCGCCCGCCAGCGGCCGAGCTCCGCGATCAGTTCGGGCGAGCACTCCTCGTCGGCGTCCAGCGAGAACACCCACGGCGACGCCGCCTGGTCCAGGGCGTGGTTCTTCTGGTCGACGAAGCCGGTCCAGTCACGGCGGCACACGCGCGCGCCGGCCGCCTCGGCCGCCGCCACGGTGCCGTCGGTGCTGCCGGAATCCACGACCACGATCTCGTCCGCCCAGTCGAGGCTCGCCAGCGCCCGCGGCAGGCTCCGTTCCTCGTTGCAGGCGATGACGACCGCCGACACCCGCCTCATCCGTCACCCCCGTCGCCGCCGGTCCAAACGCGGATCCGGCCGGCTGCGGCAGCGGCGTCGCACGCCGCCCAGTCGGTTTCCCACGCCGCCTGCCCGGTTGGCTGCTCCAGCACCCACGCCGCCCGGCCGGCCGGCGGCGGTCCGGACGGCGGGTCCGCCTTCCGGAACAGCCGCAGGTCGGTCCGCTGGCTCGCCCACGCCGCGGGGACCGCCGCCGCAGCCGCCGGCCAGTACAGGAACGCCGACGCGTACCCGGCCAGCCGCGCGCCTTCCGGCTCCGGCAGCTCTTCGTCGAGCGCGAACGCCAGCCCCACGCCGCCGGCGGACAGTTCGGCGGAGAAGAAATCGAGCTCATCGAGCAGCGGGTTTCGCACCAGCAGTGCGTCCAGCCCGATCTTGTGGCCTTCCTGGGCGTAGGGGATCACCCCGAAGCGGCAGACGTCGAGGTAGTGGATCGCCAGCACCACCGGCAGGGCCAGCCGGTGTTTCAGAAAGTAGATGAACTGGAACAGGTCCCACTCGCGCTCCAGGCTCCAGTCGTCGGCCCGGACGGGCCAGTCCGCCAGGACCGGACGCCCCGGATAGATCAGGCCCACGGCGGTCAACGGGCCGGCCGCGGCGAGCCGTTCGAGGAACTGGTTCAGTCCGCGGCGATGGTCGTGCAGGTAGGGGAAAAACGGAAGCACCGGGTTCTCGTGCCGATAGTCATGTTCCGCGATGGCTTCCTTCAGGCGCATGGATGGAACCGTGTCATGAGATTCGGTGTTTTTTCAGCCGGCGGGCGGTTTCCGCCTCGGTCAACCCCAGGGCCGCCGCCAGGCCCGGCAGGTCCGCGGGGAACCGTGCCCGCAACCGCGCCAGCGCCTCGCGCTCCAGGGCGGCCTGCTCCCGCTGCAGCCAGGCGTCCAGCCCGATCCGGTCCAGCCCGTCGAAGGACGCCTGGACCGGCCCGGCCGCGCTCCGGCCGAGGCCGGGAAACAAATCGTCCGGATCCAGGCGGCCGTCGTCGTCGACGATGACCGCCCGCTCCACCAGGTTTTTCAGCTCTCGGACGTTGCCGGGCCAGGCGTGCCGATCGAGTGCGCGCACCGCGTCCGCGCCCAGCACGGGCTGCGGCCGCCCGAAGCGCGCGGCCGCCTCACGCAGAAAATGCTCGGCCAGCGGCTGGATGTCTTCGGGTCGCTCCCGGAGCGGCGGGATCCGCACCGTGAACTGTCCGATCCGGAAGAACAGGTCCCGCCGGAACCGCCCCTCGGCCATCTCCGCCTCCAGGTCGCGGTTGGTGGCCACGACGATGCGCACGTCGACCGCCACCTGGAAGGTGCCGCCGATGGGGCTGATTTTTTTCTCCTCGAGCGCCTTGAGCAGTTTGGCCTGGATGCCCACGGGCATGTCGCCGATCTCATCCAGGAAGAGCGTGCCGCCGCCGGCCAGCTCGAATTTTCCCTTCATCGCCGACTCGGCGCCGGTGTATGCTCCCCGGACGTGGCCGAACAGCTCGTTCTCGATGAGCGTCTCGGGGATGGCGGCGCAGTTGACTTCCACGAACGGTCCCGTCGCCTGCGGTGACAGCAGGTGGATGGTCCGGGCGAACAGCTCCTTGCCGGTCCCGCTCTCGCCCAGCAGCAGGACGGTGGCCCCAGTGGCAGCCATCCGCTGGATCTGCCGCGCCACCGCCTCCATCGCCGGATTGCGACTGATGAGGAGTGGCAGCTTGCGGGTCTCGCGGAACTCTTCCCGATACAGCAGGACTTCGTCCTCCAGCCGGCGGAATTCGATGCCGCGCTGGATCAGCGCGTGGAGCTGCTCCAACTGGAGAGGTTTCTGGATGAAATCCACCGCGCCGTACTTGATGGCCTGGACCGACTCCTCGATGGAGCCGTACGCGGTCATCAGGATGACCGGCTGGGTGGGCTCCGCCTGCCGGATCGTCCGCAGGAGTTCCATGCCCGAACCGTCGGGGAGCTTCAGATCGAGGATGATCATGTGGTAGCGGGCGCCTTGGAACCGGGCCAGCCCGTCATGGAGGTTGCCGGCGGCGTCCACCTGGTACCCCTTCCCCGCCAGGTACTCCGTCAGCATCTGACGCAACGCCGTGCGGTCCTCGACCACCAGCACCCGGCTCGCGCCGGGCGCCGGCGGGTCACCGCCCGGCCGATTCTTATGGGAAGGATGTTCGTCGGCTCGGTTCATGGGGCGTGTTCATCCGCCGATTCCGATCAGCCGGGGAATGTGGCGTGGCCGACGGATCGGCAGCCCCGCCCGATCTCCATTCACGTCCGCCCGGACCGACGGAGTTATTTCCGGGTCGGCTGGGCCGGCGGAGGCTGGGCCATGCCCTCATCCTCCGCCTTGCGGATCACACCGGCCGGGACCGATTTGCGGCGCGCCTCTTCCTTGAGTTCGCCCAGTTCGGCCTCCGCTTTCTTGTAGCCGGCCTCCAGGTCATCCAGGCGCTGCCTGGCCTTGTCCCATTGCGGCTTGAGCACCGAGTTGGCGTAGTGGCCGCTGGACTCGTTCATGTAGGCGTTGCGGGATTCGTTGAGATTCAACTGGGCCACATCCCGCTGGCGCCTGAGATCCTGCAACTCGCGGCACTTGGCGACGATCCGGCCCTGGTATTCTTCGTTGACCTGGTCCTGGGTGGGTGGCGGCTCGGCCGCTTCACCTTCCACCGCGTCCTGGTCCGCCGGCGGCTGGGGTACGCCGGAAGTGGACACGTTCCCCTTGGTGGATTTCAAATCCGTGTTGGTGAAAACCTTGGCCGGCTTCTTGCTATCGCGATCCTTCTTGGTCTGCTTGGCCAGATCCACGATGCTCTGGGCCGACAGCGGCGCCGCCAGGGCGAGCACCAAAATCCAGAAAGCCAGTTTTTTCATGGCGATACTCCCGACGATTTGGTGAGTGTATTGTACGTCAATTTATGGCGCGGGGCAAGATGCTGACACCGGGATGCCATCATTTTGTCACGCCCCGCCACCCCCGGCCGTTCAGCGGCTGAGCGGCAACGCCGGGATGTGGCCGGCCAGGAAATGGTCCAGGATGGCCTGGTCCACGACGTCCACGCGGCCGGAGGTGTCCAGGTCGGCCCATTCCGGCGCGACGTCGAACCCGGCGATGTTCGCCGCCAGGTACTCCGCCAACAGCACCAGGTCCGCGCCCGTGACCGATCCGTCTCCGTCCAGGTCGCCGTACCGGGACCCGCCCGGCTCCACGCCGAAGAAATCGAGATACATCTCGAGCAGGTGCCGCCGGGTGTTGTTCCCCGCGCCGTCGACCAGGCCGCCGAACTCGAAGGAGTTGGCGACGGTCCGGTAAGTCCCCGCATCGCGGGCCACGGCGATGCTGGTCTCGGTGTAGTTGGGCGGATCGTTCTTGATGTTCTTGAAGATCTGCGTGCCGACGCCCTGCTGGCGAACGATCACGTCGATGAAACAGTTGTCCTGCCCGTAGTCGAACGCCAGCCCCGTGGTGACGGGCGGCGCGGCCGACAGCCCGCGGATGTGCCACAGCTCGGCCGCTCCGCCGTCGCTGCTCTGGCTGTAGTTGATGCCGAAGGCGGCGCAGAAGTTGAAACCGCCGTTGTTCTTCGGGTCCTGGTACCAGACGTCGCCGCCTTCCATGTACACCCGTCCGCCGGCGTTCAGATAGTCCACCAGGTGCTGCCCCTCGGCGGCGTTGAAGATGTGGGCGTGCTGGAAGAGGCAGTTGACGCCCGCCGCGATGATGACCAGCGGATAGGCGTCGTAGTCGATCTCGGCCAGGGTGGTGTGGTCGTGGAGACTCACTTCCCGGTACGTGTAGGAGTAACCCAGCTCGGTGAGCAGCGCCCGGATGCTGGTCGTCGAGCTGTTGGGATCGGGTCCGGTGTCGGTCTGGTCGCGGTCCAGGTTCAGGACGAGGACGTCCGCCGGAAGCACCCAGGCGGACAGCGCCATCAGCGCCAACAACCCGGCCGTCAAGAGTCGTGGGTTCACGATGTCTGACCTCCCCTCCGCCGGCGTTCGCCGCCGGGATCAGCGGCCGGGATCCACGGGTGCCTGAACGCGCGGTTCCACCTTCACGTTGGGCGGCGGCGGTTTCAGGATCCCGGCCTTGTCGGCCTTGGCCAGGGCATCCTGCATGCGCTGGTCCGACCGGTTCACTTTCTGCGTGGCGCCGTCCATCTCCGTCTGCACGGCATTCAACTCTTTCTGCAGGCGGATGCGGTCCCGGGCCGTCCGGGCGCCGTTCAGCTTCTTGTGCATGTCCGCCCAGTGCACCGACAGTTTGCTCAGTTCGTCCGTGCCGGCCTGGTTGTCCTTGCGGGCGGCGTAATACGCGTTCCGGATGGTCTGGCCTTCCTTCCCCAGGTCGGCGACAAACATGTCGTCCGGGGCTGCCGGGCCAGTTTTTCCGGCTTTCTGGGCGGCCTGCGGTTTTGCCGACGTGGTGATGTTCCCCTTCCCCCGATATTGCTTGAGGGATTCGTCATTGTATGTGCGCGACTTCGTCCCCTTGGACGGGTCCTGCTGGGCGGTCTGACCGGCGGCCGCCGCCAGCATTACCAGCGCCAGGATGAGCGTGACGATTGTCATCATGCGATGCAATTTCATGGATCGACTCCGTTGGGTTGGCACTGCCGCCCGATGTCCGGCTGCGGCAGACGAAAAAACGGCCGGAAGGTTGCGGGCACCTTCCGGCCGGGTTGGCGGACTATTTGAATTCGCGCCAGTAGTTCATCCGGACTTCCACGCCGGCGGTGGGGTTCATGTCATACGTGATGTTGCCGGCCGCGGCGTCGAACTTCTCGAACTTGTCGTGGCTCTGGCTGTATCCCCAGCCCCACGTCTCGCCGGTGCCGATGTCGATCCAGCCTTCGCCGCGGGCGCCTTTGTGGAACGCCGAGGCGCGGCCGTACCAGCTCCCGCCGGATGAAAGCTCCACCGGGGTGGAATTGAAGTAGCCGCCGTTGAGCGCGTTGAACACGTACGCCGACGACGTGCCGGCGCCGACGGTGTGGTTGATGGGATCGCAATCCGTGCTGCCCACAAAGAACTTGTAGGAGGTGGTGGCGACCCAGACCCGGTCCTTGGTGTAGAATATGGTGGGCCGGAAGGGCGACGACTCGCCTTCCGCGGCCCCCGGGAACTCGAAGTAGAAGCCCTTGCTGGTAGCCGGGTTAAAGGTAGTGACTTCGCCGGTGCTGGCGACCAGGTCCGAGACGGGGATGATACCCGAATCCGGCAGGTTGTCCTTGACCAGGCAGTACATCACGCCGGCCGCCCGGGCGCCGTACGCCGAGTCGATGGGCTTGCCGTATTCGTTGAAGGCGATGAGCGTTTTATTGCCGACGCCGGGCAGGTTGATGGTGGCGACAAACGGCACCGAGTAGATGGGCGTGCCGTTCTTGGCCTGGAACATCAGCCGGGCGTTCGTGTTGGTGATGTTGGCCTTGTCCAGGACGAACTGGTACAGGTTGCCGGCATAGTCGCCGATGTAGATCTCGTCCACGTACGGATCGCGGTCCTTGGGCGACACGAAGGCCACCGGCGGGGCGAACAAGCAGTTCCCCACCTGGGAGACGAGGGCGGTGGGCGACGAGCCGAACCCGGTCGTAGTCGTATCGCTCAAGTGGTGGGAGTAGATGATCGAGGGCGCGCCGTTGGTCACCTCGGTGAGGTTGAGGATGTAGAGCGACTTGCCCAGCGTGGTGGGGCTGGGGTACGACGGGTTCAGGTTGAAGCCGGAACCCACCACGGCGCCGAACACCCCGTTGGGATAATCGGCGGTGGCCGGGCCGAAGCGGCCCAGCGCCGGCACGGACCAGGTTTCGCCCAGGGGATTCGCGATCGTCCCGCTGAAGCGCCACATGAACTCCGGGCTGTCGGGGTTGGTGATGTCCAGGCAGTAGTACTCGCGGCCGCCCGCGCCGATGCCGAACACGCACAGCGTGTGCCAGTCCCCGCTGCTGTCGCGCGCGTCGATCACCTTGGGCGAGGACGCCATGTAATAGAAGTGCGGACGGCGGTTGTAAATGCGCTCGCCGTACACGTCGGGCTGCCCCTGGCTGTTGACGTCGCCGGACGCGTACAGCTCGGTGTACAGCCGGGCCGGCTTGCTGGACGTGCCCTCGATGGCCGCCGGAATGATGATGGACCACAGCTCGGCGCCGGTCTCCACGTCCACGCAGTGGAGCTGCCCGTCGTTGGAACCGAACAGCAGCATGGGGATCCGGTCCTGCTGGCTCTTGGCCCAATTGAGGTACTCGGCGTTGCCGTAGGCGGTCAGGGACGGCGGGCCCACGAACGCGGGCGTGGAGTAGGTGATGGAGCCCAGCGGCAGGGTGCGGATCCAGGTGATGAACAAATCCAGTTCGTCCTTGGAGAGGGCCCCGAGCCCGGCCCTGGACGCGATCGCATTGGAAGTGGTTTTCGTGAACTCTTTCAGATCGTCGCCGTCCAGGAACAGCACCACCCGGCTGGTGTGCGGCGTGGTGTCGATCCAGTCGGCGAAATCCCACAGCTTGTTGTCGGACTCCTTGGTGAAGTCGGTCAGGAAGTCGATCTTGCCTTCCTCGGTGGAAGTGGTCAGCGCCTGGAAGGCCCGCATGTGCCCCTTGAACACGGGGCTGTAGGTCATGGATGCCTTGAACATCACGTTCTGGAGCAGCACTTTTTCCGGCATGGCCTTCGGGAACGTGATGGCCGTGGGTTCGATGAAGCCCAGGATGGGCTCGGTGTCGCCGCTGATCTCGCTGCCGAGACTGCCCAGGATCTTCTCCAGGGAGTTGAGCAGGTCGCCCTCGTTGTCGGCGAAGTAGGCGTAATCGGTGCCGCCGGCCTGAGCGATGGAATCAAGACCGGCCTTGTCCTCATCCGACTGGAGGCCGAACCCGACGACGAAGGTGTCCACGCCGTGATTGCTGCGCAGATTGTCGGCGGCGCTGATCGCCGCGTCGACGCCGGCGCAGGTGTCGCGGCCGTCGGTGAGGAGCATGATCGCGTTGTACCGGCAGTCGAAATACCGGTCGGGCAGCGGCGTCACGCCGGTCTGGCTCTCGTACGGCGTCCAGTTCTTGACGGTGCCGCTGGGCAGGTCGAAGTAGTAGCAGGCCTTCCACGAGTCGTCCAGATTCCGGTTGAACAGGTAGCGGCGGATCGACTGGAGCGAGTAGCTGATGGGCGTGGAGCCGCGGGCGGGCAGCTCCGTCGCGAACTTCCAGGGCAGGCCGGGCACGGTGAGGGTGCCGGTGGTGCGGTCGAAGTTGCGGTCCACCCACGACTTGATGGCGGCCCGGTTGTCGTAGCCGGGATCGACGCTGGACATGAACGGGTCGTTGTCGGCGCCGTGCGGCAGGGGCACCAGCAGCCGGTCCCGGGCGCTGCTGCAACCGGCGCCGGTGAAGAAGTAGGTGTCGTATGTCCGTGTCTTGGTGCCGTCGCTCCGTTCGGTGACGGTGTAGAGATTGGTGGGGAAGTACGCGTACCGGCTGTACCATCGGCCGCGGGAAAAATAGCGGTTGATGTCGTGGGCAAGCGCGTACGAGTCGGAGTTTGTGTACATCCAGAACGACCAGCGCAATCGGAGGTTGTCGCGGCTCATGAGCGAGTTGATGGCCGTCTTGGTGATGTAGACCTTCGAGTCGGTGCGCTGCCCGGCGAAGTCATAATTGGAGCACTGGCCGCCGCTGGCGCCGTTGGGCTGGCAGGACATGGAGCCCGACACGTCGATGACGAAGTGAATGTTCGGGGGCAGCAGCCGGCCGATGGGGTCGTTGGGGTCGTAGACCGGCTGGTTCTGGCCGGTCTGCGCCACGGCCGTCAGGCCGCTCAGGGCCAGCATTATCAAAAGCCACAGCCATCGGGTATGCATGGTGATCCTCCTTGCGCCCGGCTATTTCTGCGGATTCACGTTCCCTTCGCCGCCGCCGAAGGAATCCTTCGACGCGTCGACCATGGGCGTGTCCAGAAAAATCATCTCTTCCAGAATCTTGCGGGACCCCATCCAGCTCTCCCCGACCGAGCGGACGTAAAAGTAGCCGTCGGCCTCGATGGGCAGGTTGTTGGTGTCCTTTTCAGTGGGATCGGTGTTGACCACGTAGACCGCGTAGCGCCGGTCGGTGCCGGAGTCGATGATGGCGGCGACGTGGACGTTGCCGTTGTTGGGATCCAGCAGCCGCTTCCACTTGGCCGCCGTGGTGCTGGTGGGTCCGTAGTCGTAGTCATTGACGCTGGGGTTGATCTGGTACATCGCCGAGATCTGCTCGCGGTTGGTGAGGTTGCGGAGCATGCGACGGGCGTGCATCAGACCGGCTTCGGCGGCGTAGAACGCCTCCTTGCCGTACGCCTGGTTGCGGGTGACGTACACCTCGGACGTGGTGATCAGGATGACGCCCGAGGCCAGCATGGCCAGGGCCATCACGATGAGCAGGGCGATGATCATGGCCACGCCCCTGTTGTTGACGCGTTGTCGTTTCATGCGATGCCTCCTGTGGCGCGCGCCGCCGTCATTCCTCCGGCTCCGGCCGGAGGTTCCGGAACATGACCACCTGCGTGTACACCTCGCGGAACTGCGGGGTCGGCTGGACGGCGCCGGCGGAGCGGTCCTCGATCGCCGGCCGCTGGTAGTAGATGTCCTGGGTGCTGACACGCTTGCCGGCCATCACCTCCGGCATGGCGAAGGTCCGGCCGATGAGGGTGATGCGCATGGCCCGCAGGTGCTGGAGCTGCGCGTTGGTGATGTTCTGGAAATTCGTGGTGATCCACTCGGCGCCGGTGATGTTGTTGTTGTCGTCGGCGTCGATGCCCATGGCCACCTGGAGATCCTCCACGTACCGCGAGACCTCCTCGGGCACGGCGTTGGGCCGGGCCTCCAGGCGCATCAGCCGGGGCACGTCGGGGATGTTGGTGTCGATGTAATACTCCCAGATGCGGATGCGCATGATGACGGATCCGGGCGGATACGACTGCGGGAAACCCGTCGGAGAATTCACGCCGTACGGGTCGTTCGCGCCGGCGTTGAAGGTGACCTCGGTGAACGGGTTGCCGGACTGGGGACCCTGGATGGTGGTGGGCACGAACAGGTCGGCGAAGACCTGGGCGCCGGGATCCCACGGGTTGTCCACTGTGGGCGCGTTGGTGATGAGGAGCAGGTCGCCCTCCTGAAAGGGCTCGCCGCTGATCTTCACCGCCTTGAACTGGGAGCTGGGCGGACTGTACTCGTCGCGGAGCTGGGCGTCGTTGATGATGTCGGGCTCAACCACCCGGATCCGGTCGGGGATGGTGGAGTCGTAGCCGGCGTAGTGGCCCAGTTGGAGGCCGGTGACGAAGGGCTGCCACTGGGAGTTGGTGCACTCCACGATGTTGAACTGATACGCCCCGTTGAGGACCTGCAGCGGCGCCCACTTGGTGTAGGCGCCCACCACCCGCAGGTCGGAGGACATCGTATCCAGGGCAAAGCGCATGTTGGTGCGCAGCTCCGCCAGCGCCACGTGGGCCGTGGTGGCGTTCTGGTTCTCGAAGAAGAGCGCGGTGGCGCCGCCGATGATGACCAGCATGATCACCAGGGTGATCATGGCCTCGAGCAGCGAAAACCCGCGTCGGTTCGGCCGTCGAATCAGGGTTTGTTGCGTCATGGCCGTTCTCCTCGCCGTCAATCGTGGAACCGGTAGAGGACCATGCGGACGATCTGCTCGGACTCGTCGTCCAGCCCGAGCAGCTTCGCATAGTCTTCGGTGTAGCGGACCTCCACCGTCACCTTGACGATGTTCTCGGTGCCCGCCGGCACGTCGCTGGTGCTGGTGGTGCAGGTGAAGTCGTACCTGTTGGTGTCGTACACATAGTCGGGGGTCATGTTGAGGTCGGTGCTCGCGATGGTCCCGCTGCCGTCCAATAGCGCGGAGTTGTCGGGCAGCAGCATGACCCGCTCCATCACCATCTCGCCCAGGTACATGAGGCCGCTCACGCCGCCGGCGGCGCTGTTGTTCTTCATGGACCGCAGGAACACCTGGATGACGCCCAGGACGCCCAGGGCCATGACCACCAGGGCCACCAGCGCGGTGATCAGCGTGGCGCCCCGCCGGTTGAGCCGCAGTCGCTTGCCTAGAATCATCTTCCACCTCGCAGATAAAAGCGATCGGTTGAAATCAGATGAATAGCAAACGTCATGCCGAAGCATGCGCGCAACTATCTGATTGATCATGAGTATATTACACCGTTCACTGTCGCCGCGTCAAATCAAATTGTAACATTTTGTTACCGTCTGGTTGATTGCCGTGGCCCGGAGCGGACCGCCGACGCCACGAGAGTCATTGGCATCGGCCGCCGCATCTGCTACAATGCCCCCTTTGTCGCACTCAAGACCGGCAGCGCCGGACAGAGCCGTGAAAATACTCCACATCTGGAAACGCATCGACCACCACTCCGCCCACTCCGGCTACGACCAGCTCAGCCGCCACATGGACTGCACCCACTACCGGCCGGGCCGGATCTTCCATTTCCTGTACGCGCGCAACCCCGAGCGCTTCCGCTGGGTGGGCGCCATCGATCCGGAGTGGTACAGCTTCGAGTACTTCTGCACCGAGGCCGAGCTGCTGGTCCGTATCAACCTCGTCTCCAGAACCGTGTTCCACATCCTGTACGGCGAAAACCAATTCCGCTTTCTGGGCCATGCGCCGCTGCGCCGCGGCAACCGGGTGGTCGCCACCTTCCACCAGCCGCCGGACATGCTGCCCCGCGCCATCCCGAAGACGTCGCGGATCGCCCGCGCCGACGCCATCGTCGTGGTGGGGAGCAGCCAGGAGGAGTACTTCCGCGGGCTGACCGGCCGGGACAACGTCTACCGCGTGCCCCACGGGATCGATGCCGACTACTTCACCCCCGGCGAGCCGCCGTCCGAGCGCGACGAGCTCCACTGCGTCACCGTCGGCTGGTGGCTGCGGGACGTGGAGACCATCCGCCGGGTGATCGCCACCACCGGCCAGTTGCGGCGGCCCCGCATCCGGTACCATATCGTGACCTTCCCGTGGTGCCAGGAATTCTACCGGGGCCTGCCCCACGTGCGGATGTACAGCGGCATCGCCGACGAGGAGCTCCGGGCGCTGTACCGGCGCTGCGACCTGATGCTGCTCCCGCTGAACGACTGCACCGCCAACAACGCCGTGCTCGAGGCCGGCGCCTGCGGGCTGCCCGTCTTCACCTCCGCCGCCGGATCCATCCGCGACTACGTGTCCGAGGCCGGCGCGGTGATCGCGCCCCCCAAGGACCCCGACTACCTCATCGACGCGCTGGTCGCGGCGGCCGGCGACCGGGCGCGCCTGCGCGCCATGGGCCGGGCGGCGCGCCTCCAGGCGGAGCAGTTCGCGTGGCCGCGAGTGGCCGAGCAGATGCGCGCCGCCTACGCGCGAATCCTCGGGTGAGTGTTTGCCATGCTGGCCGTATGCCCCCAATGTGAAAAAGCCCTGGTCGTCGACGATTCCGGCTGGCACACCTGCCGGCACTGCGGCCGCCGGGTGTGGATCCCCGACCCCGTCAACCCGGACCGCCCGCCCGCCGACGATTCCGGCGCGGCCGCGCCGGAACCCGCCGCGTCGGCCGCGCCGGATCTGCCGCCGCCCGTGGACATCCCGTGGGAGACCGGCCGCGGCGGCCCTGTCAGCCGCCTGCTGGCGACGGTCCCGCTGTTCCTGTTCCGCAGCCGCCAGGTGTACGGCCGCTTCCCCGACCGTACGGACAACAGCCGGTCCCTCATTTACGGCCTGCTGGTGGCCGCCACCGGTCTGGTGATCCATTTCCAGCTTCAGGCAATGTCCTACGATTACCTCATGCGCTCGCTGGCGCAGCCGGACGCGCCGGCGGAGATCCCCGCGTGGCTGCAGGGGACCATCCAGGAGATGCAGCGCGTCCATCTCGACAGCACGTTTTTCCAGACCTCCTCGCTCCTGGCGCCCCTGCTCGCCGCGGCCATCATTCTCGGCGGCCACCGCCTGCTGAGCATGGGCCTGTACCTCGCCCGGGGCCGCACGGCGCTCCCCCCTCCCCGCGCCTTCCGCCTCCTCGCCTACTCCTACACGCCGTTCCTGTTCATCGCCGTGCCGTTCCTGGGCCCCATCTGGTTCATGGTGGTGCAGTATCACGCGCTCCAGTCGGGCCTGGGGCTTTCCCGCTGGTCGGCCATGCTGCTGGTGGCGCTGAATTTCCTCTTTTTCAACTTCGTCCTCTCGTTCTGGAATTTCATCTATACCTTGATTGTCGGATGACGCCGCCGCCGGCGCGGCGGCCGTGGGCACACATGATCGGACACCGAAACGGGAACCTGCCCGGTCCGCCGGCGTATTACCGGATTGAAGTCACGCGTTGCGGTTTCCGGCAGGCCGATGATGCAGTCAGCGACAAGCGAGATGATCCACTCGAACGCCCGTGACCGCCTGGTGCAATTGGACGACAACGCCCTCATGCTGTTCGCCCGGAACGGAGACGGCGACGCGTACATGGAGCTGGTCCGTCGCTACAAGCAGCTCATGGTCAACTACGTCTACCGGCTGGTCTGGGACTACGACTGCGCGACGGAACTGGCCCAGGAGGTCTTCGTGCGGCTGTTCCGCAACATCGACCGGTACGACCACCGGCTCAAGTTCTCGACCTGGATCTACAAGATCGCCACCAACCTGGCGCTCGACGAGCTGCGGCGGCGCAAGCGGCGCCAGACCCAGCCGTTCTCCCGCGAGATCGAATCGCTGCCCGACGACCACGCCGCCCGGCACGATCCCCGGGCAGCCCACCGGCCGGATCCCGAGCAGGCGCTGCTCCGGTCGGAGGCGGGCCAGGCGATCCTGGCGGCCTTGCAGGAGCTGCCGGCGGACCACCGCCAGCTGTTCGTGCTCAAAGAGATGGAGCAACTGCCCCTGGAGGAGATCAGCCGCATCACGGGGGTCAAGGTGGGGACGCTGAAATCGCGCCTGTTCCGGTCGCGCGAGTTCCTGCGGGAGCGGCTGACGGGATATTTTCACCGAGGTCAATCGTGATGAACTGCGACCGTTACCGCCGGATGTACGACGAATACGAGGCCGGCACCCTGCATCCGCAGGACTACGAATCGGTGCGCCGGCACCTGGGAGAATGCCTTCCCTGCCGCCAGTTTTTCCAGGATGCGGGCCAGCTGGCGCGGCTCGCCGCCGCCTGCCCCCGCGTGGCGGCGCCGGACGATTTCGAGGACCGCCTCCGGAGCCGCCTGAGACCGGTTCGCGAGGAGCGGCGCCGCCCGCCCGCCCTGCGCTGGCACGTGGGCGTGGCCCTGGCGGCCTCGGTCCTGCTGGCGTTGGGAATCTGGCTCGGCACCTATTTCCAGTCGCGCCACGCGGCCGGCTCGCCGGAACGCACGCTGGCGCAGCAACCGGCGGCCGTTCCCCTCGAAGTGGTGATTCCCGTCGAATGGGCCCAACCCGCCGCCGCCGAGGACCAGATCCGCTTCGTGACCCGCGACCCGGCCACCGGCCGGGACGTGCTCGTGGAAATGCCCGCCGCGTACACCGTGCAGGACCTGTCCGCGCTGGAGGGCCCCTATCTGATGGAGGTGAGTCACTGACATGAGTCGCCCCATGACTGCCAGCTCACCCCCCGCCCCGCGCCGCCGGCTGTACGCCCTGGTCGCCGTGCTGGCCCTGGCCGCCGCCGGCCGGACGGCCGCCGGCGCCGACCGGGTCACCCTGCCGGTGGTCCCGGTGCGCGTGACCATGACCGTCGCGGGCTTCGCGCCGGCGGCTCCCGGCGCCTCATTCGCCAAGTACGTCACCCTGCCCGGCTCGGTGATGGACAACTCGGCCGCCCTCTCCATCCAGCAGGAGATCCTTCTGCCCGGCGTCGTCTGGAGCGACGCGAACCGGGTGGTGGTGGGCCTGCAGTGGCTGCTGCCGCAGACCATGCTCTCCGAGACGACGTTCCAGGTGCTGTCGCTCCCCGGCCGCCCCGTCATGCTGGACACACTGGGCATCGACGAACGCATCGGGCTGCTCATTGCGGGGGCCGCCGCCCCGGCCGGAGCCGACGCCCCGTTCGGGCAATCGGTCATCCGCATGCCGCCGCTGCCCGACGCCGACTGGAAGGTGGTCTGCGTCCCCGCTGGCCGGTCGTTCCGGCTGATCCCGGTCCGGACGCTCTCCGGCCAGGCACTGGCGCCGCTGGTCCAGACCGGCGCGCCCCCGATCCTCGCGCCGGTCTTCAAGTCGAACGGCGATTTCGACGGATTCTGTTATCCGTTCCGGACCGGCAACGTCCCGTCCGACGGCTGGGAATGGCTGCCCGCTCCGGACATCCGCAACCGCGTCGACTTCATCGCCAGGCACCGGGTCAATCTGCTGTCGGGCTACCTGGGCGTCTTCTTCGGTTCGACCGAGCGTCCGGACCGACGCGCGCGGCCGGAGGTGTTCATCCGCAGCGTTGTGCCGGCATCGCCCGCGGCCAACGCCGGCCTGCAGCCGGGTGACCGCGTGGGCCGGATCGGCCCGCAGCCGGTGGACTCGGTGCAACAGGCGGTGATGCTGCTGCAGCGCCACGCCCCCAACAGCCGGGTCCGGCTGGAGGTCATCCGGGAGGGTGAGGCGCTGATCCGCGACGTGATCCTGGGCCGGCGCCAGGTCGCCGCCCGGCCTGAAACCGACCGCCTCCTGAAGACGCTGCCGGAGCCCCGGCAGCACGACCTGGCGGCGGTCGCCGCCGGGCACCGGGACGCGGACGCCGGGCCGGACGCCGTCCCCACCATGGGCCTCTTCATGCACCCGGCCTCCAGGCAGTTGCGGGAATTGTTGGGATGGACGGGCGACGGCGGCGTGCTGGTCTCCGCGGTCCTGCCCGGTTTTCCGGCCGCCGCTGCCGGACTCCAGGCCGGCGACGTATTGCTGGACATCCAGGGACAGCCGGTGACCGACATGGCCGCGATCCCGAAGCTCCTGCGGAGCCTCCGGACGGGCCGGCAGATCACCGTCCGCTATTTCCGGCAGGGGGAAGTCCGGACCACCCGCGTCACGGTGAAATGACGAGGCCCCCGGCTGGCCGGGGGCCTCTCAGTTGTCGCGCACACCGCCCGGGCGGGACGGCCGCAGTCGTCCGACGCGCGCATCAAGTGCCGGCGGAGTAATCGTCGGCGTACCGGATCTGCTCTTCGGTCAGCGTGTCGATGGACACACCCATCGTCGCCAGCTTCAGCGTTGCGATCTCCTGGTCCTGCGCCTCCGGGATGTCGTGGACCTTCTTCTCGAGCCCCTGCCCCTGTCGGGCCAGGAACAGCATGCTCATGAACTGATTGGCGAAGCTCATGTCCATGACCTCGGACGGATGGCCTTCCGCCGCGGCCAGGTTGACCAGCCGGCCCTTGGCAAGGACGTAGATCCGCCGCCCGTCCGGCAGCGTGTACTCCTCATTGTTGGGCCGGATCTCCCGCACGGACTTGGCCAGGCCGACCAGGTCGTTCAGATTGATCTCCACATCATAGTGGCCGGTGTTGCAGACGATGGCGCCGTCCTTCATCCGCTCGAAATGGCGGCGCACGATCACATCTTTGACGCCGGTGGCGGTGATGAAGATATCGCCCACTGCCGCCGCCTCGTCCATGGTCATCACCCGGCAGCCGTCCAGCATCGCCTTGAGGGCCGCGGTGGCCTTCACTTCGGTGGCGATCACCCGGGCGCCCATCCCCTTGGCCCGGACGGCACAGCCCCGGCCGCAGTGGCCGTAGCCGGCGACCACGAAGTGCTTTCCCGCCAGGAGGACGTTGGTGGCGCGCAGGATCCCGTCGAGGGACGACTGGCCGGTGCCGTAAACGTTATCGAAATCCCACTTGGTCTCGGCGTCGTTGACGGCGATCACGGGGTACATCAGCTTGCCGTGGGCGCCCATCGCCCGCAGCCGGTGGACGCCGGTGGTGGTCTCCTCGGTGCCGCCGATGATGCTGGCCGCCAGCTCCTGATGGCGGTTGTGCACGGTGAAGATCAGATCGGCGCCGTCGTCCAGCGTCAGGGTGGGCTTGAGCTCCAGGGTCTTGTCAATGCACCAGTAAAACTCTTCGACGTTCATCCCGTGCCAGGCGAAGACGGAGATGCCGTCGGCCACGAGTGCCGCGGCGATGTCGTCCTGCGTGGAGAGCGGGTTGCAGCCCGACCAGGCCACCTGGGCACCCGCCGCGCGCAGCGTCCTGACCAGGACCGCGGTCTCCTTCGTCACATGCAGGCAGCCGGCGATCCGCATGCCTTTGAGAGGTTGCTCCCTGGAGTACTTCTCCCGCAGGGCCATCATCACCGGCATGCGGGATTCGGCCCAGCGGATCTTGAGCGCGCCTTGTTCGGCCAGGGCGATGTCCTTGATCTTGTATTCCACGATTCACCTCGAAGTTGAAATATCGGTTGGCCCGCGCCGCTGGCCCGGCGGACCGGGCACCGCAAACCGGCGGACGAACCGGTTATTGTAATGCAAGGGGCTCCGGTTGTACATGAAAACCGCTCGCCAGCCGCCGGGCCGGTCGGACCGCTTGAATTATTCTCCGTCGCGGATATAATAAGGAAGCAACAGACATGGACGAGTCCTCACAACGCCACCGTTTGCTTGCCGGAACTCCACCTGCTGGCCGGACACCGCCCCGCGATCTGGCGGACCGGGCGCCCCGGCGGGCGGTGACGCCATGATCCGGTCGGCAGCCGTCGACAGCCTGCCGGTGCTCATGGACATCGAGCACCGCTGCTTCCTCCGGGACCAGTTCAGCGAAGCGCTCTACACCGGGTTCCTGCTCCGTCCCGACTGCGAGGTGTACCTGTACCACCTGGCCGGAAAGCAGCCCATCGGTTCGATGGTGCTCCTCTTCCCCGCGGAGATGGCCGCGTGCCACGTGATTTCGGTCGCCGTGCTTCCGGAACACCAGGGCCATGGCTTTGGCCGGGAGTTGATGGCCTGGGCGGAGGCGCGGGCGCTGGCCAAACAGTGCCGGCAGCTGCAGCTCGAAGTCCGCCGGAACAACCGCCGCGCCCGCGCGATTTACGAAGCCCTCGACTATAAGAGAATCCGCGTTTTGAAGGATTATTACGGCAAGGGCGTCGATGGCATCCTGTATATCAAAGCCCTGCCCGAGTGTCCCGCCCTGTAGGAGAACACACTCCACCACGGTGGCCGGGCCCCCGCGGCTGCGCCACAGTCCGGGCATCGTTACCGAAGACGAAGCGCCCGGGGGACCGACTGGCACGGGACGGCTCAAGGGCAGAGGGCGAACGGATATCGCCGGCGTGGTTCGTCCGATCAACGCCCCGCATGTCATAGCGGCGGACCTGATTCCGGAAGTGCCACCCGCGATCAGGGGTGTCGGAAACAAAACCAAGCCGCGTGGCGCCTCACCCGGCCGCCCGCGGAAGGATGATTCCGCCGAAGTTTCGAAAATGGTATGATTGCGGCAGGTTTGCGGACAATGCGAATCAGTCAGCCACCTCGCCCGACAGTCCAGATGCCTGACCGGCGCCCATGCGCGTCCCCCGGGTGCCGTGTCCGGAAGCTGCCGGCCGTTGGCGGCGTGCCGGTGGCGAACCGACGCCGGAGGCGCCCGGATGGATAGCGGCTACCTTTCCCACGAGATTGACAAGCTGATGGAGGAGAACCGGAAGCTGCGCTCCGAAAATCGTAGTTACCGGGAAATTCTCTCCGTCGACCAGGACCTCATCTTCCGCTACCACATTCTCGACCGGTGTTTTCAATACGTCAGTCCGGCAGCCGCCGCCCTGACCGGCCATCAGCCATCGGAATTCTACGAACGCCCCGGACTGCTCGCCGAGCTGGTGGACGCCGAGCACCGGCCGGCGTTCGAGGCGTTCTGGCAGGCGGCGGCAGCGGGCGCCGCCGACGCGGAGATCCAGCTCCGGTTTCGCCGGCCCGACGACCTCACCGCCTGGGCCGCCATGCGGACGTGGCCGGTGACCAATCACATGGGCCGCCAGGTGGCCGTCATCGGCAGCATCCGCGACATTTCGCTGCAGAAACAGATGGAGGAACGCATCCGCAAGCTGGAAGGCCTCATCCCCATCTGCGCTGGCTGCAAGAAGATCCGCCTGCCCGACCACTCGTGGCAGGAGATCGAGAGCTTCCTGGCCCGCCGGTCCAACATGGATTTCACCCACGGCCTCTGCCCCGATTGCCGCCATCGCTACTTCCCGACGCGCCCTTAGCCGCTGACCGGTCACCACAGTCGGTCAACGCATTTCGGCCACGGCCGGTCGGGAACGGTTACGCCTGTTTCTGGAGAATGTCGTCCATGTTGGGAGTGGCCGCCTGCAGGTCGGGAAAGATCTGCTCCACCACCGGCCGCAGATACTCGACGCCCGAGAAGAAGGTCTCGACGAACTTCAGGAAGGCCGGCATGATGTCCGGGTCGAACTGGGTGCCGGAACACTTCTGGATCTCCTCGACGGCGTAGGAGACCGGGCGGGCGCTCCGGTACGGACGGTCGGACGTGATGGCGTCGAACGCGTCGGCCACCGACAGGACGCGGGCCCCGATGGGAATCGCCTCGCCCTTGAGCCCGTCCGGACGGCCGTTGCCATCCCAATATTCATGGTGGTGCTTGACGTAGCCCAGGATGTCGGTATCGCGCAGGATCGGCGACAGGATCTTGGCGCTGATGGCCGGATGGTAATAGATTTGCGAAAACTCCTCCGCGTCGAGCGACGTGGGCTTGTTGAGGACGCTTTCCTTGACTCCGATCTTGCCGATGTCGTGCAGCAGGCCGGCGAGATACACCTTCTGAACCTGGTCGTTGGAGACGCCCATGATCCGGGCGATCTCCACGGCGTACCGGGTGACCCGCCGGGAGTGGCCCTCGGTATACTTGTCCTTGGCTTCCAGCGCCGAGACCAGCGATTTGATGGCGTCCAGGTACAGGTTCTTGATCTGGACGGTCTGCTCCTCGACTTTGTCCTCCAGGAACAACTGGTACTCGCGGTTCTTCAGGATCAGGTTGCGCTTCTCCAGGGCCCGTTCCACGGCAATGCACACCTCGTCCAGGTTGAACGGCTTGGTGATGTAATCCGAGGCGCCCATCTTGAGCGTCTCGATGGCGATGCTCATGTCGGACACCGCGGTCACCATGATCACCGCCAGGTCCGGGTCCAGAACGCGGACCTTCTTCAGCAGGTCGATCCCGCTCATGCCCGGCATCCGGATGTCGCTCATCATCAGATCGAAGCGCTGGCCGTTCTGGAAACGATCCAGCGCGGTCTGGGCGTTGGGCGCCGGCTGGCAGTTATGCCCCTCTTCCATGAGCCGCCAGGTCAGGATCTCCCGAACGCTCGGCTCGTCCTCGACCACCAGGATGGACGCCGGCATTTCACGCCTCCTGCCCGTGGTTGTTGGTGTCGTTGAGCAGCCGCCCGATTTCATCGCAGCAGATGAGCATCTTGTCGATTCGCTGCCGGGCCCCCGGCGAGAGCTGCTTCTCCTGCAGCAGCAGCAGATCGATCTGCCCCCGGATCGTGGTCAGGGGGGTGTTCAGGTCGTGCCGCAACCGCCGGAGCCGTTCCGGATGATCGGCAGGCGCATCGCTCATGATTGCACGTTCTTCCAACGGTCGTGTCCCACCAGGACAAACTTGTGGGCGCGGATCTTCAGCAGCTTCTGGGCTTGCAGCTTGGAAATGATCCGGCTGATGGTCTCGCGGGAGGTGCCGGCGATCTCCGCCAGGTCCTGATGGGTGATCTTCGTCGAGATCAACACCTCATCCGATTCCCACACGCCGTCGACGCGGGCGAGGCCCATCAGAACGTGCTTGAGCCGGGTTTCCGCGTCGTTGAATTTCAGGATCTGGATGGTCTTCCAGGAGTCCCGCAGCTTCCGGCACAGGATGGTCAGCAGGGATTCCACCACCAGGGCGTTCTTCATCAGCACGGTGTCGAAATGCTGCTTGGAGATCGAGATGATCTTGCAGTCTTCCATCGCCACCACCGTGGCCGGGGTGGTCTGGTTGTCGAGGAGGGACAGCTCGCCGAACGTGTCCCCCGGTCCGTGGATCGCGAGGATGTTCTCCCGCCCGTCCGGCGTGGTCTGCAGCACCTTCACTTCGCCGTACTTGACGATGTACATGTACTTGCCGGTCTCTTCCTCGATGAAGATGACCTGGTTTTTCTTGTACTCGCGTTCCTGGAAGATAGGCTGCAGATTCCCGAGCTCAACCGTCGTCAGATTGTAAAACAGGGGGATGCGTTTCAAAAAATCGATACTGGTCACAGCGCCCACCCGCCCGCCGCAGGATCATTTGTATAAATGTTAACCTGAACGCCGCGTATCCGCAAGGGCTATCGACCGCCCGGCAGCGAGATCTGGTTGGCCGCCGAGCGGCTCTCGCCCACGCAGGTGACCAGGATCGCGGCCCGGTCCGCGATGGGACACTTGTTCTCGCAGATGCCGCAGCCGATGCAGAACGCCGCGTCGATCACCGGTTTCTGCACGTCCACCCACCGGCCGTCCGGCGCCTGAACCCGGTCCTGGACCAGCTTGATCGCCTTCTGGCCCTGGATGGTGGGGCACACCTCTTCGCACACGATGCACGGCTTGGCCATGGCCCACGGCAGGCACCGGTTCCGGTCCACGTACGCCAGGCCCAGTCGCACCGGCTCCCGACCGTTCCGGCCGAGCCGATCGTCCAGGGTGGTCTCCCGGATGGCCTCGGTGGGGCAGACCTGGCCGCACAGCGTGCAGCGGTCATCGCAATAGCCGATTTTGGGCACCACGATGGGCGTCCAGAGGGTGCCCAAGCCACCCTCGAAAGCCGCCGGGTGCAGCGCGTTCGTCGGGCACACTTTCATGCACGCGCCGCAGCGCACGCAGCGGCTCAGGAAGTCGGATTCGGCGCGGGCACCCGGCGGACGAATCAGCTTGTCGCTCGCCTTGAAGACCTTCCGGTCGCGCTCCGCGTTTTCGGCCCCGATGGCCTGCAGGGGCGCCAGCACGAATCCGCCCACCGCCGCGCCCAGGACCGCCCGGCGGCTCAGATCGGCCAGCGGCCGGCGCTCCGCCGCCTTCGGGCGCGCCAGGCTGAATGCGAATTCCAGGGCGTTCTCGGGGCACGTGTCGACGCAGTTGGCGCACAGATGACACTCGGACGAAATCCACGGCTCACCGGGGATCGGCTGATCGCCGCCCTGGCAACTCTGGAGGCAGAGCCGGCACTTGGTACAACGGTCCTCATGCTTCCGGAGAACCAGCGGGGCCCGCGCCGCGCACAGTCCCAGCCAGGCGCCCAGGGGACAGAGGTAGCGGCACCAGAACCGCGTCTCGAAGCGGTTGAGCGCCAGCACGGCGCCGAAAGTCGCGCCGATGAGAAGCGCGTGCAGGAAGAAGCGGCTGTCGAACGGGACCACCACGCCCCGCAGCCCGGCGATCAGGGCGTCGGCGAGCGCGGTCCACCCGATCCAGTCCAGAACGCGGACCACCCCGTCCAGACCCAGCCCCAGCGACGGATGCACCCAGACGGCCATGGACCGCGTCAGGAACGAGAACGGATCGAACCAGCCCACCTGCTGCAACCCCAACACGCTTCCGGCGACAAAGAACGCGAGGATCAGGTATTTCAAATTGCGCTTCGGACTCCAGCGCCAGCGACCGCTCCGCAGCGCCCGGCGCCGGGCTGTCTTGCCGGCGGAGAAGAGCTGCTGGAGGGTGCCGAACGGACAGAGCCAGCCGCAGAACGCCCGGTTGAGCAGGATCGCCGACAGGATGGTGGCCAGGGACCAGAGCAGGACCGGCAGAAACTCCCGGGAGGCGATCCACGTCGTCAGCGCGAGGAGCGGATCGAGGTAGAAGAACAGTCCGACGGGCGCCAGGATGCGGAAGGCCTCCATCTCGCCCGACGGCCCGAGCGGCGGAAATTCCATCCGGAAGAACAGGTACAGGAACAGCATGAAGCAGACGGCCTGGCTGAGCCGGCGTAAATTCACCAGACGGAAGATACGTGGCGCGCGCTTCATCTACAGCTCCACGGTCCGGGTCTTGAGGCCGGCCAGGTCCATCCGCCCGATGCCGCGCCGGCTGGCTTCGACGATGAAGCCCATCTGGGCGGGCTCGATGTCGAACAGGGTGCAGCCGAACGTGTCGACGGCGACCATGTCCACCCCGGCGGCCAGCGTCCGGGTGAGGACGGCATCGCTCAGGGAGCCGCCTTGCGGGCCGTTGCGCACCAGGATCCGGTACGCGTCGAGGATTGTCAGGGTCGGACGGACAAATCCGCCGAGGTCCGCCAGCGCCTGGTGGATGTTCTGGTGGAACGCTTCCCGGCGCCCGCCGATGACGCCCATCAGGTTCTTGAATCCGAGGCTGAGTCTTGAGGCGCTGTGCTGCTTGGCGATGGGGACGTTGATCACCTTGTCCGCCTCCAGCACCTCCCGGTAGATGGGCCACCGCTTCAGCCATTCGCCGCCGAGCTCCATGTCCACGAACTTGCGTTCATCGACGAACTCGAGCTCCACGCCCAGGTCCTGAACGGCCTTGGCGATGCCGCTCCGGGCGTAGCAGTGGCGAGCTTCGTACAGGCTGTGATCGAAAATCTTGACCGTCCGGGCTCCCGCGTTGAGGATCTCGACGGCCAGCGCCCGGACCACCTCCGGATTGGTGTTGGCCCCCTGCTCCGGCACGCGGTTGAAACCGATGTTGGGCTTGAGCACCACGCGGTCACCCCGGGCGACGAACCGCTGCATGCCCCCCATCGCCTCCATGGCCTGACGGACCAGCACCTCCGGCTCTCCGTTGCGCACCACCACCAGATCGAGCGGGGGCGCCCCGACGCGTTTGTCGGCGCTCAGTTCCCGGCCGCCGCCGCACCCGGCCAGGCCCGCCAGGGCGACACCGGCCGCAGCCGGCACGAGCAGGTCTTCCAGAACTTCCCGGCGGGTCCATTGCGTGGTGAGCAGACGATCGGACATGGCGACCTCCTTGTCATGATCCCGGTGGCGGAGGCTGGGTGCCGGAATCACGGCTGTCACCCCGGGTTCCAGTCACGCCATCGAGTTTAAGCCGCACCACGTGTTCGTCGGCCAGGCCGTCGGGCCGCCGGCGGATCCGCCGGAAGCCGACGATCGCTCCGCGCACCAGCAGGCCGACGGCCAGAGCCATCAGGAGCGTCAGGCCGACAAAACGCAGCGCGGCCAGAATCAATCCGGAATACGTATAATCGTCACGCCGGAAAAACCGGGTCAGATCGATCTCCCCGACGGTCGCGGGATAACGGGCGGCGGCTTCGAGCCGGGCGAAAGCCGCGCCGACGGATTCCGGGTCCGCCGGGCCCAGGTAAAACCCGATGCGTTCGCCCACGCGCTTCAACCGGGGCATGGCGGCGGCGGACTCGCCGCGCGCCAGGAGCCGCGCCGCGTCATCCGTCGATGCCGGCGCCAGCCAGCCGGCCCAATAGGCGCCGCCTGCACCGCGATATCGGGCCACCGCCAGGCGGCCGTTCCGGTCCAGCCCCAATTCAACCACCGCGCCGCCTTCCGCCACCAGCGCGAGTTGGCCGTCCCGAACCAGGTACCGGCGGGAGGGCCGGTCCATGTTGTCGGCCGGCAACTGCTGAAACAGATCGGGCACCGGATCCCGGCTCTTGAACTGATCGGACAGCCACTCGTAGTACTCGGACAGGTGCGCCCGCACCAGGACATCGAACACGGTCCGCACCACCGCGTTCCCCAGCCAGACCACCATCTCCTGTCCCTGGAGGTAGCAGCCGACGAGGCCGGAGAACGGTTTGGCCCCCGGACGCTGCATGAAGGTGAAGAGACTGAATGCCGCTTCCGGCTGCTCAAACCGGAAAATGTCGATCCGGATGACCTGCCGGTCGAAGGAGCGGCGAAAACTGCTCGACCGGCAGTTCGGTAAAGCGGCCAACACGCGCGCCTCATCGGGGCTGAGGGTCGGCGCCTCCGCCGCTTCGGGCGCCGGCGGCGGACCGCCCAGCTCGATCACCTGTCCGCAGACACTCCCGGCGGCCAGGAGCAACCCGAGGCCGACCCAGGCGATCCTGCGGCATCGACGATCAGTCCACATTGTCGGATCCGGACGGCGCCGGCGCGCGGGCGAGCGTCCCCAGGCCGGCCAGATAGTCTTCGATACCCAGGGAGATGGATTGGGCCACGCGGCTCTGGCTGGCCGCCTGCGAGATGATCTGCGCCTCCCGCTTGTTGGATATGAAGCCGATCTCCAGAAGAATGGCGGGAATTTCGGTTCCGATGAGCACGACGAAAGGTGCTTTCTTGACGCCGCGGTCCCGCACGGATGGTTCCAGCTTGCGTACGGCGCTGATCATCTTGCGGTGGACCTTCGTGGCGAAATCCCTCGATTCTTTCTCCTTCTCATACATCGTGATCTTCTTGATCACGTCTTCGAGCTGGCTCAGGTTCTGCTGGGCGCTGGCGTTTTCCACCGCGGCCAGCAGCTGGGTGCGGGAGTCGCGGGTGAGACCCAGATAGAAGGTCTCGATGCCGGCCGCCTTGGCGTTTTTGCTGGCGTTGGCATGCAGCGAGACGAACAGGTCGGCGTTCTCCACATTGGCCATGGCGGTCCGCTGCTCCAGCGGCAGGAAAACGTCCGTCTCGCGCGTGAGCAGCACCTCGATGTTCAGGCGGCTTTCCAACTCGGCTTTCAGCTTCTTGGCGATGGCCAGCGTGACGTCTTTTTCCCGGATGCCGCCGTAGCCGATCGATCCAGTGTCCTTGCCGCCGTGGCCCGGATCGATGACGATCTTTCCCACCTTCATGCCCAGGATGCGGGTCAGCGAACGCCGGCCGTCCAGGTTCGGTTTGGGCGGCGGAAGCGGTCCGGCCGATTCCGGGGCTCCCGACGGCGCGTGAGCCTGGGTGCCGTTGCCGGCCGGTTTCGGACGCTCCGTCGCCGGCTTGGCGGCGGCGGTACCCGCCGGAGGCGTCGGCTGGGCGGCCGGTTTTGCCGCGGGCGGTGCTGGCGTCACCGGCGCTTGATTGTCCGGAGTCGCCGCGGCGGATTTGGCGGTAGGCGGCGCGGGCGCGGACGTGTTGCCGCCGGCCGATGCCGACGCGGGCCGTTCGGCCGGCGACGTCTCCTTGTCCTGACTTTCCCGATACAGCTTGGCCAGTCGGCGCTTGCGCTCGTCGAGACTCTGCCCCTTGTCCAGATCGCGGATGTCCACCACCACCCGGAACGGCTCGTACAGGGTGAACACCGTCAACGACCCTTTCTGCTTGAAATCGAGGACCACCCGGGCCACGCCAAGCTGGTACTGCCCGACGCGGATGCGGTCCAGGTATGAGTCGCCCACGGCGAAATCCTTGCCCTTGACCGCCGCCGACAGGATCGTCCGGCTGAAATCCAGGTAGATCCGGTAAGGATGGCCCACCTCGTTGTGGGTGAAGGGGACCTCCCGATCCAGGTCGATGACGACGCGGGTATAATCGACGGTCGACCAGAAACGGATCTCGGTGATCTGGGCGACGATGGAACTCGGTGGTGCCGCCGCGGCGGACGCGGCCGCCGCCACCGTCCGGGCGCTGGCGGTGGTCGCGGCGACGGGAGCCGCAGCCGGCGCTCCCGTCCCGGCCCCATCCAGAGTTTTGAGCTTTTCCTTCACCGCGCTGGCTGAGCGGGCGCGCGGAAATTTCTTCAGATATTCCGATAAGATCTCGCGGGCTTTGGCGGGCTCGCGCAGGTCGTCGGCGTAGATCTCGCCCTTGAGCAGGAGGGCGTCGTCGCGCAGCGGCGACACGGGGTATTCCCGCAGCAGCCAGTTGGCCAGCGACAGCGCCCGGTCGATATGGGTGCGGGTTCCGGACAGCCGAAAGCACTCCCGGCACAGCTTTGCCGCGGCGTACAGGGCGTCGTCGCAGCCGGCGAAGGTCGGGTCCAGCCGCGGCACGGCGTCGTACAGCTTCACCGCCTGCAGGTATTCATCGACGGTGGGCGGCGGATTGCCGCGCTCCGCCAACCGGCCCGCCAGCTCCTGCGCCTGTTTCAGTGATTGGCGGGCCGCGGCGCGGTTGCGCGCCGCAAGCGGCAAACCGGCAACGGCGACCAGAACCAGTGAAAGGGAGATCAGACGGGCCGCAGCGCCCCGGCGGACTGGAGGGGTGAGGTGTCTGCGCATCGGGACCATGATAGATGAGAAATCACAAATATTCCACCGCAAAGTGGGATGGCTCCACGGTCCCGTTCTCTTCGATTTCCTGGCGGATGCGTTCCACGGCATGCTGCAGCGGGGGGAGCTCGCCGGAAACCATCGCCACGGCCACCACGGCGCGCTGCCAGAGGTCCTGGTAGCCCACCTCGGCCACCGACACGTTGAACTTGGCCGTCAGCCGGTCCTTGAGACGCCGGAGAATCATCCGCTTTTCTTTCAGCGAATGAACCTCCGGAAAAAAGAATTCCATGTGGATCAGACAGAGATGGGAACGGAACGGTTCGGCCATCAGGAATCGAGCGTGTCCTTGACTTTCTCGATGATGTAAATCTGCAGCTCGTCGCCCACCTTGATGTCGTTGAACCGGTCGAGGCCGATGCCGCACTCGTAGCCGGTCTTGACCTCGGTGACGTCTTCCTTGAAGCGCCGCAGGGACGACAGCCGTCCCTCGTACACCCGGACGCCGCCCCGGAAGAGCCGCACCAGGGCGTCGCGCCGCACGATGCCGTCGGTCACATAGCTGCCGGCGATGGTGCCCACCGACGGCACCCGGAACGTCTCGCGCACTTCCACGCTGCCGATCACCTTCTCGCGGGCCTGGAACTCGAGCAGGCCTTCCATCGCCTGGCGGATCTCTTCGGCCACCGTGTAGATGACGGTGTAGAGGCGGATATCGACGCCCTCGCGAGCGGCCAGTTCCTCCGCGCTCTTGACGGGCTTGACGTTGAAGCCCACCACGATCGCGTTTGACGCCGCGGCCAGCAGCACGTCGTTCTCGGTGATGGCGCCGACGGCGCTGTGCAGGATGTTGATCTTGACCTTCTCGGTGCTGAGCTTGTTGAGCAGCGATTCGATGGCGTCGCGGGACCCCTGCATGTCCACCTTCAGGATGATGGGCAGCTCCTTGATCTGGCCCTCCTGGAGCCGCTGGAAGAGCGTTTCCAGCGACACGCGGGTGCCCATTTTCTTGAGCAGCTCTTCGCGCAGCTTCTGCTGGCGGTACAGGCTGAGCTGGCGGGCCTTGACGACGTCATCGGTGGCGAAAAACTTATCGCCGGCGATGGGCAGGTCATCGAGACCGAGAACCATGACGGGCGTCGCCGGTCCGGCCATGTCCAGCCGCCGGTTGTTCTCGTCATACATGGCGCGGATCTTGCCGGAAATGGAGCCGGCGACGATGATGTCGCGCTCGAAGAGAGTGCCGTTCTGGACCAGCAGGGTCGCGATGGATCCGCGGGCGCGATCCAGGCGGGATTCGATGACGGTCCCCATCGCCTTGGTGTTGGGATTGGCCTTGATTTCCTGCAGGTCGGCCACCAGCAGGATCATCTCCAGCATCTGGTCGATGTTGATGAGCTTCTTGGCGGACACCTCGACAAAGACATTGCTGCCGCCCCAATCCTCCGGCATCAACCCCATCTCGGAGAGGACCCGCTTGACCCGGTCGACGTTGGCTTCGGGTTTGTCGATCTTGTTGATGGCCACGATGATGGGCACGCCGGCGGCCCGGGCGTGCTGGATCGCTTCGACGGTCTGCGGCATGACACCGTCGTCGGCGGCCACCACCAGGACGACGATGTCGGTCACCTGGGCGCCGCGGGCGCGCATCATGGTGAACGCCTCGTGGCCCGGTGTGTCGATGAACGTGATCGAGCGGTTGTTGATCTCGGCCTTGTAGGCGCCGATGTGCTGGGTGATGCCGCCGGCCTCGCCCGCGGCCACGCGGGTCTGGCGGATGGCGTCCAGCAGCGAGGTTTTGCCGTGATCGACGTGGCCCATCACCGTCACGATGGGCGCGCGGGTGAGGTAGTGCTCTTTGTCGCTCTCGAGAAATTCGGCTTCGAACAGCTCCTCCTCGAAGCTGACCGGCTGAATTTCAAAACCCATCTCCTGGCCCACTTGCTGGATCACCTCGGTGTCCAGAATCTGGTTGATATTGACCATGATCCCTTTCATGAAGAGGGCCTTGAGGATGTCCCGGGCGGGCACTTCCAGCCGTTCGGCGACCTCCTTCACGGTCAGGCCCTCGGGCACGGTGATCTTCTGCAGTTGCCGCTTCGGCATGACCGCGGCCCGCGCCTTGACTTCTTCTTCTGGCATGCGCTTCCGCTTCTTGCCCTTCCTGCCGTGGTGGATGACCGGCGCAAACAAGCCGGACCGGCCCGGAACTCCTTCCGAGACCGGCGCCCCGGACGACGAGCGTTTGATGACCTTGCCTCGCTCCTTTTTCTTTTCCTTGCGGATCTCACGCACGATCTCGCCGGGCTTGTCCGCAGCCGCCTCGACAGGCGGCTTGCCCGCCGCGGCGGCGGCCGCTTCGGGAGGCGCGATTTCCGCCGGCGGCGGGACGACTTCGGCCGGCTGCTCCTCTTCCGCCACCGGCGCCGGCGCCTCTTCGGCGGCCCGATGCCCCACCTTGCGGATCTTCTTCTTCCCCGCGGGCGGTTCCTCGGTCACCGCGGCCGTCGCCTCAACCTGGACATCCTGACCAGCCGGCTCGGCGGACGCGCGCTTCAGCGTGACGGTCGCCTCGGGCTCACCCGCCGCTTCCACCTGGGCGGCCTCGGCCCCTTCCTCAACGGGCTCCAGCAGGGCGGCTTCCTCGTCCACTTTGCCCGCCTTGCGGATGGTCATGCTTTTGGAGATGGCGCCCTCGAGCGGCGTCCACTCCGGCTTTTTCGGCTTGGGCTTGGTGACGCGCTTCTTGGAGATCTGCTTCTGGCGCTCCGCCTTCTTCTCCACCTCGTGGCTGATGTTGGTCGTCAGCTTGAGATGGGCCATGACCTTGCCCACGAATCGCTCGTCGATGGGCTGATTGGCCGAGAAGATCATCACGCCGATCTTCTTGAGTTCGCTCAGAATCATTTTGGCGTCGAGGTTGAAATCCTCCGCCAGCTGATTCACGGTAACCTTATCCATAATGTCCTCGTTTTGCGACGGGGTACCCCCGATGAGTGACGGGCGCTCGCCCGTCGGGCCACCGGGACGACCGTCGCCTATTCCTTGTCCGTTTCACCCTCGTCCGCGACTTCATCCGGTTCGGCCGGCGCCTCATCCGCAACCGGTGCACCGGGCTCGGCCTCATCAGCCGGCTCGACCGGTTCGGCGAGCGCCGCCTCATCAACCGGCTGGACCTCCTCGGCCGGTTCGGTGAGCGCTGCCTCTTCGACCGGCTGGACCTCCTCGGCCGGTTCGGCCGGCTCGAGCGTGGCGGTATTGAGCATCATCTCGTGCTCGATTTCCTTGCGCTTTTCCTCTTCGCTCTTGATGTCGATGTGCCAACCGATCAGTTTGGCCGCCAGGCGCACATTCTGGCCTTTCTTGCCGATGGCCAGCGACAGGTTGTCGTTGTCGACGATGACCTCCATGATCCGCCGGGATGGCTCCTTGATAAGCACGCGGACGATTTCGGCGGGGCTCAGGGCGTTGACCGCGAAATCGACCGAATCCTCGGCCCACTCAATGATGTCGATTTTTTCGCCGCGGAGCTCCTTGATGATGGTCATGATCCGGGAGCCTTTCATGCCCACGCACGCGCCGACGGGATCGACGTCGGGCTCGCGGCTCAACACGGCGATCTTCGTCCGCTCGCCGGGTTCCCGGACCAGCGCCTTGACCTGGACGGTGCCCTCGTAAATTTCGGGCACCTCCAGCTCGAAGAGGCGGCGGACCAGGTCGGGGTGGGCGCGCGACACCGTGATCTGGGGTTCCTTGGGCGATTTGCTCACGTCCAGCACCAGGAGCCGCATGCGCTCGCCGCGGCTGTAGTTCTCGCCGGGAATCTGCTCGCGGGGCGGCAGATGGGCTTCGGCATCGCCCACTTCGAAGACCACGTGCTTGTCCTCGTATCGCTTCACCGAGCCGGTGAGCAAGTTGCCTTTCTTGTCGATGAAATTGTCGTAGACGTGCTCCCGCTCGGCGTCGCGGACGCGTTGGATGATCACCTGCTTGGCGATCTGGGCGGCAATCCGCCCCAGGCAGTCGGTGGGCTTGGGGATTTCCACGATGTCCCCTTCCTCAAGGCTTTCGTCTTCCTGCTTGGCTTCCTCGATGGACATTTCCAGGGCTGAATTGCCCACTTCCTGCACCACGGTCTTGACGGCGAAGATCTCGATGATTCCCGTATCCTTGTTCAGGCGGGCCTGAATCTCTTCCTTGGTCTTGAAGAACTTTTTGGCCGCTGTGACCATCGCGTCCTCGATGGCGCGCACGATGATATCCGGGTCCAGGTTCTTTTCCCGGCTCACCTGCTCGATGGTCTGCATCAGCAAGTTGGCCATAGCCACCTCACGCTAGAGTTAGAATTTGAACCGCAACCGGCAACTCTCGACGGCCGGGTACTCGAACCGTTCGGGGCCGCCCTCCTCGGAGCGAATGACGAACCCGTTGTCGTCCGCCTGTTCCAGGACGCCGAGCCATTTTTTTCGCCCCTCGGCGGAGGCCCGGACGGTCTTGACCTCGACTTCCCGGCCGATCTGGCTGTGGTAATGCTCGGGCACGTACAGGCGCCGCTCCAGACCGGGCGACGACACCTCAAGATTATAGGTGGTCGGAACGGGGTCCTCGACGTCGAGCAGGGCGCTGAGCTCCCGGCTGACCCGCTCGCAGTCGCCGACGGTCACCCCGCCCGGCTTGTCGATGAACACCCGGACGATCGCCTTCCGGCCGCGGGCGGCGCAGTCGAGATGGTACAGTTGCACCTGGCAGATATCTGCCGCGGTACGGGCCAGTCGATTCAGCAGCTCTTGGTTCATGGCGGACTCTCGTATTCACAAAAAAAGTGGGCCCGGGCCCACTCGAAGGGACCATTTTATGCACAAAGCCGCAAATGATCAAGAAGTATTTGCGAATCGGAACGGATGCCCGGCCCGGTTTCACCGCTCGGGAGCCACGAATCGCTCCAGCCGGGGCCACCAGGACGCCCGGCCGTGCAACGCCCGCAGCCGCCGAACCGACAGTGGATGGAAGTCGTAGCTCACCGCCAGGCTGGCCGGCCGGCCGGACCCGCCGGCAGGGCCGTGGGCCTCGATCTCCCCGTAGGAAAGGGGCGGCTTGTCCATGTGGTTGTAGAACTGGACCGCGTCGCCGGCCGGCGACGGACTGCCGCCCGCCGCATCGGCGTACCGCCCCAGCCGCTCGACCGCCGAACGCTGGACGATGCGCAGCCAGCGGCCGGTCCCGGGCAACGGGTGGAAGTAGTCGACCCGGCTGCGACCCGGCAGGGCGTCGGCACGCAGGCCGGCCTTGTACTGCCGATCGCCCGTCAGATCGAAAGCCGCCCAGCCGTCACCCTGATCGTGCCAGGCTGCGGGCAGCGGCTCGAAGAAGTCGTCCCGAAACACCGGCGCCGGTCCCGTCCGCCGGCGGAGTGCAGCCACCGCCAGACCGGGCACCGGCACCTGCAGGATCGCCCATGCACCGAACGGTCTCACCGGCTCGTCGGTTTCGGACACCGTCACGCGTTGGGTGACGTGAAGGCGAAACCCGTCACCGGCGGCGGCCACGCGGATCCGCCGGGCCATCGTGAACACGGCAGCGCGTCCCTCCGGCGAAAGCTGAAACCTTGATTCCAGCCGAAGTGACCGCGGACCCGGCCGGCCGGACACCCCATAGCCGCCCGGGTCCATTTCCGGCGGGCAGGACCAGCCGCCGGCAAGATAAAACAGGCTGTGCGGGGCGTGCTCCGGCGCGACCCAGGTGCGCTGGCCGCCGGTGTTCCAGCCGGCCGCGTGGTGATCGTCCAGCAAACGTGGATCCTGCCAGAGACATTCGACGCCGTCGAGGACGACCGAGACAACCCGCCCGCCCAGTTCAGGCACCACGACAGCGCACCCGCGCCCGGCGGCCATCCGGATGGGCGACAGTCCCTGGCAGGCCAGGGCGTCCGTCAACTGCTCCTGCGGACTCCGGCGCATGATGAGTTCGCGCGGGCGGCCGGTGGGCCTACCCCTCCAATTCTTTACGAACGATGTCCCGGATTTCGGCGGCCAGCCCGCCCGCCTGGTCCAGCAGGGCGCGGGCCTCCCGGCCGGTGGCCTCGACGAACGCCGCGTCCTGGATGCCCTTCAGGTTGATCATCACGTTGTAGTAGGCGCCCTCGGCGGCACTCAGGCCCATCAGCCCGCCCACGCCGGCGTCGCTGATGGAGTTCCGGTTGCCGTGGCGGGCCATCTCCCGGGCCAGTTCCAGCGCGGGCACGGCGCGTCGCAGGACGCCCAGCGGCACCAGGGTGGCCACCTTGTTCGCGGCTTCCATCGCGGCGCCGCGGGCCGCCTTCTCGTCGTCGGTCTTCTTGGGCAGCTTGATGGCCGCCATGACCTCGTTGAACGCCTCGGTGTCGCGGTCGATGTCGTACAGAAATTCATCCTTGAGCCGCTGCCCCTCGATGCCCGCCTGCAGCATGCGGTCCCGCTGATCCTCGTACCCTTTCTTGCCGGCGGTCAGGTTCGACACCATGGCGGCCAGGGCCGCCGCCAGCGAACCCGCCAGCGAAGCCACCGAGCCGCCGCCGGGCGCCGGCGAGTCTGAGGACAGTTCGTTGGCGAACTCGCGCAGGTTCATGCGCTGAAGCCGCGGCGGGTTGTCCGCCTCGACGCTGACCTCGATGATCTTCTTCTGCGGATCGAAAGGGTTCAATTCAGCCAGTCCCAGCGATTTCACCGCGATGTGAATCAGCTCCTCATCCGGCACGCCGGCCGGCTTGCCCTGTCGGGTCAGGAAGAACGCGCCCGCGTCCAGCAGCGCCTGCCTGGGAATGAGGCCCACCAGTTCGCTGCCGGTAACCCGAAGGCCGCGCGCCTCGGCCTGGCGGCACACCTCCACGAACACCTCGTGCACGGGAGAGATCTTGTAGTTGTTGAAATTGATGGACAGTTGGGCGCAGCCGTACTGCTCGATGTACCAGCCGATCGCCTTGACGGCCTTGAACCGGCCGGGGACCCAGACCTTCTCGCCCCGGTCGTCCTTGACGATGGCGCCCTTGGCGTCCTTCTTCACCCGGCCCTTCTCGCGGATCTCCAGGGCGATGTCGTTGACCAGCGCGGCGTCGCGGGTGTTGAAGTTGATGTTGTAGGCGATCAGGAACTCCCGGGCGCCGATCACGGTGGCGCCGGCGCGGGCGTTGAAATTCGCCGGGCCGAAGTCGGGCTTCCAGGCAGGATCCCGGAGTTTGTCGGCCAGGCCCTCGTACTCCCCGGACCGGACGTCCGCCAGGTTGACCCGCTGGGGGGAGGCCGCCGCGGCTTCGTACAGGTACACCGGGATGCCCAGCTCGTCGCCGACGCGCCGGCCCACCTGTCGGGCCAGCTCGGCGCAGTCGGCCATGGTGACGCCGCTCACCGGCACGAAGGGGCAGACGTCGGTGGCGCCGATCCGCGGATGGGCCCCGCTGTGCTTCGACATGTCGATGAGCTCGGCGGCGCGGCGGATGCCCTGGAAGGCCGCCTCGGCCACCGCCGCCGGCTCGCCGATCAGGGTGACCACGGTGCGGTTCGTGTCGGCGCCGGGATCCACGTCCAGCACCTTGACGCCCTTGACGGACGCCATGGCCGCCACGATCTTGTCGATGAGCGCCCGATCCCGGCCCTCGCTGAAGTTGGGGACGCATTCCACGAGCTGTTTCATGAGCGCGACTCCTGTTGATTGGCCGCCCCGCGGGAGGCCAAAAAAAATGGCCGCTCCGGCTCAGGCGCGGGCGGCTCAAGATGAAATGGCGGAGAGGGCGGGATTCGAACCCGCGGTAGAGTTACCCCTACACACGCTTTCCAAGCGTGCTCCTTCAACCACTCGGACACCTCTCCGGAAGGGTTGAATATCCAATGACCGTAAAGAACGGACCCGATCGCAGAAGGCGTATTGTAATTAAATTTTCGGAAAAAGAAAGAGAAATTACAGCCGGTCGAGAAACCGGGGATCCATGAGGAAGCGCTCCCGGACATTGGCCATGGCGGCCAGGGCGCTGTTCCGGATCCGGGGGACGTGCCGCTCGAGATCGGCCAACACGTCCTTCACCCATTGCCGGCGGAGCCGCTGGAGGTTTTTCTCCGGGCAGGCCGACGGCACGGCCGCCAGTCCGAGGCCGGCGAAGTACTGAGCCACCTCGCGTTCGTAGACATGACAGAGGGGCCGGATCACGGTGTTCCGACCGTCGTCGGCCCGCAGCACGGGCGGCATGCCCGCCAGCTGGCCGGTGAAAAACAGGTTCAGCAGCAGGTTCTCGATGATGTCGTCGGCGTGGTGGCCAAGGGCGATCTTGTTACACCGGTGCCGGGGCGCCGCCGCATACAGGTGGCCGCGCCGCAGGCGGGAGCACAAGGGACAGCAAGTCGGGGCATTCGTCCGCTTCGACTCGATGATGCCGGCGATCGGGGCCGACTCCACGGTCAGTTCCGCGCCCAGGCGGGCCACCTGCTCCTTGATTGTTTCGGTGTCAAAATCCGGGAAGCCCGGATCCAACGTGAACGGAACCAGTTCGTAGCGCACCGGCGCCCGGCGCCGCAGGCGGAGGAGCACGTCCAGCATCACCAGCGAGTCTTTGCCCCCGCTGATGGCCACGAGCACCCGGTCGCCGTCGCCCAGCATGCCGTAACGGCCGATGACCTCGCCCACCCGGCGGCGGAGGTCGCGTTCGGTGAACGGAGGATTTGTCTGCACCCGGTCTGGCCTCACAGCGTGTGGTCAACCGCGGGGCGTCCGCGGCCGCCGCCGTCGGTTCGGTGGGCTGACGGACGATCTTCGACCGAAGATCCGCGTTCAGGCGCCTCAGTACGACCTGGACACGGAGCGGTCCGGATCGGCGTCCTCGACCCAGTCGAAAACGCGTTGCTGCTCGCCGAGGTCTCGTGCCAGCGGCGTCATCCGGGTCCGGTCCGAGACGATGATCCGCCGATTCTGTTTCACCGCTTCCAGGACTTCCTGCTCGCCGACGAAGTCCACCGGTTTCAGCGGCTCAACCGGGATCGTTGACGGCGGGTTGTCAACCGGCGGCGGTTCGCCGGCGGACGGCGCCGGCGGCGGTTCGCCGGCGGACGGCGCCGGCGGCGGTTCCGCCGGCGCGGCGGAGCCGGACATTTCGGCGATCACCTGGGCGACGACGCTCCGGACACGGTCGCGGTCCGGCAGGGCGGAGCCGGCCGGCTGGACCGGCGGCGCCGCGGCGGGACGGTCGGGTGCGGGACGGTTGAAGCGGATGGCCCGCGTGCCGAACGCCAGCCGCTTGATGTTGACCAGGTGACGCGCCGACACGTTGTCGGTGGTGATGTTGTTGCCCCACGTGCCGCAACCGAGGGTGAGCGAGGGCGTCAGGCCGGTGGCGTAACCGATGGCGCCGTGGGTGCCTGTCGTGTTGGCGAGTATCCGGAAGGCGGGCTTCTCCAGGGCAAACTGCATGATGACGTCCTGGTCCTGGGAGTGGATCACCATGCTGTGCCCCATCCCGCCGTAGGCGAGCAACTCGATGCATTTCTCGCACCCCGCCCGCCAGCCGTCCACGACGTAGAAGGCCAGCACGGGCGAAAGCTTCTCCATCGATAACGGCTCCGGCGAACCCACCGCTTCGAGCTCCGCGATGAGACAGGGCGTTTCGGCGGGAACCTGGAAGCCCGCGAGCGACGCGATCACCGCCGCATCGCGGCCGACAATCCGCGGATTGATCTTGCCGCCCTGCACCACCGCCGCCTCCAGGAGCCGCTTTTCCGCCGGAGAGCAGAAATGGGCACCCCGCGCGGTGAACTCGGTCCGGACGGCCTCCAGCAGGGGCCGGTCCACGATCACCGCCTGTTCCGAGGCGCAGACCGTGCCGTTGTCGAAGCACTTCCCGGCCAGCACGAGCTCAACCGCCGCGGCCGCCTGGGCGGTCCGCTCAATGAAGGCCGGCACGTTGCCCGGGCCGACGCCGAACGCCGGCTTTCCCGAGCTGTAGGCGGCCTTGACCAGGCCGTGTCCGCCGGTGGCCAGGATGACGGCGGTCAGGCGGTGCCGCATCAGTTCCTCGGTGGCCTCCAGGGTGGGATTGCGGAGGCAGCCGATGATCCCCTCGGGGGCGCCGGCCAGCACGGCCGCCGCATGCAGGATGTCGGCGGTTTTGGCGATGCAGTCCCTGGCCGCCGGGTGGGGCGAAAAGACCACCGCGTTGCGCCCCTTGAGGGAAATCAGCGCCTTGAAAATCGCGGTACTGGTGGGATTTGTCGACGGGATGATGCCGGCAACCACGCCCATGGGCACGGCAATCTCGTAGACCTGCCGGGCCGGGTCCTCGGCGATCACGCCGACGGTCTTCAGGTTCCGGATGTCCTCGAAGACCTCGCGCGCGGCGAAGGTGTTCTTTGTGATTTTGTCCTCGACCCGGCCGAAGCCGGTCTCCTGCACCGCCAGCCGGGCCAGCTCCTCGGCGTGAGCCAGCGCCTCCCGCGAGACCGCCTCCACCACGCGGTCTACCTGCTCCTGGCTGAATTCGGCAAAACGGCGCTGAGCGTCGGCGGCCTGTTGCAGCAGGTGGCGCACTTCCTGCACCGCCATCAGGTCTTGGTCTAGTTGCATGACGGGCTCTCCGGAATTGAGTGTGCCCACTGTAGCACGCGACTGTCAGCCGGTCAACCGGCTGAGAATCACCGCGTTGCCTCCCCCCCGGTCATCAGAACCGGGGCGTGTGCCGTTCGATCAGCTCCAGAACGTCCGCGTCGATCTCCATCCGGGCCCGACGGAAAATGGTCTGGAGCAGGATGACCACCCGGTCACGCGGGCGCACCGCTTCGATTTGCCCTTCGAGACCGTCGAACAGCGTGCCGTGGATCCGCACCCGGTCGCCGGGCGCCAGCTCGCGGTCCGCCTCCAGATATCCCTTGGCCTCCATCCGTTCACGCAAGGTCTGGATGATCAGGGGATCCACCGGTACAGGTCTGTCGTTGAAGGTGATGACCTTCTGGACGCCTTCCAGGTGATTGACGGTGTACAGCCAGCGCGCGGCGTCGAACCGGGCGAAGAGGTAGCAGGGGAACAACGGCCGGATGTGGCAGCGGCCGCGGCGGCGGGTAGCCACGAGCGGCAGGAACGTCTCGAAACTCAGCTGCAGCAGCTTCACGTCGGCGTAGTGCTCCCGCAACCGTTTGGTGTAGATGGCGTACCAGCACAGGTTGTCCGGGTGTTCCGGCTCGCTCACGGGTCCGCTTCTCCTGCCGCCGTCATATCCGCATCATTATACCCGCCGCCCGCAAAATGCCAACGGTTCGCCGCAATCGGCTGAAATAATCGTACGGGCCGGCATATTAAATCTTTCCAAACGCTTTAAGATAATGTATAAATGTTTGCATCAAAACAATCAGGATCCAATGATGGCCACGGTTGGAGAGATTCTCAAACAGAAGCGCCAGGAACAGAACCTGACCCTTCATGATGTCTCCGAAGTCACCAAGATCAGCAGCAATTTTCTGGACGCCATCGAAAACAACGCGTTCAAGAAGCTGCCCCGGGGCGTCTTCCCGAAGATGTTCATCCGCTCCTACGCCCGGCACCTGGGTCTGGATGACGACCCGCTGATCCAGATGTATTACTCGCAGGTGGCCGAGGTTGAAAGTCCGGCCCAGCCGGCGCCTGCCGAATCCCGGCCGACGTCCAGCCGGCGGCGCGGCGGGCACTGGACGCGGATTCTGGTGGCCGTGGTGGTGGTGGGCGCACTCCTCGGTGTCGTCTACGTGATCTACCAACACGGCGAGTCGAGTCTGCCGCTGGGCGACACGGCGCCGGCGGATGCGCCGGGTCGACCCGCTGCATCCGCCCTGTCGCCGCCTGTCGCGACGGACGTCCCGGCAACCGAAGTCGCGGCCGCCGCCGCGCCGGACGACGCGACACCGCCGTCGGCCGTCCCGGCCCTGCCGCCGCCCGACGAACCACCCGCCACCGGGGTGTTCGATCCGCAGTCGGTACTTCTCGCCATTCAAGCCCACGCCGTCTGCTGGGTGCGCATTATCAACGAAGGCGCCGCCCAGGATTTCATTCTGCAACCGGGCGAGACGTTCCAATACCGCTACGTCAAACCCGTGGTCCTGCAAATAGGCAACGCCGGAGGCGTCACCCTGTTGCTCAACGGCCGGAAATCCCGGGCGCTGGGCACAACCGGTCAGGTGGTCGAGCTGAACGTGTCCCCGGCCAACTGGCGGGATTTCATCGCCGTCCCCGAGGAAAACTGAGCATGGCTGTCGCCAGCCCCTTGTTGAGCGCCATCCGCTCCGGCGCCGCTCCCAGAATGATCAAGATGGCCGCCGCCCGCGGCAGCCTGCCGCTGCCGCCGGAGATCATGCTGGAAGCCCAGGTATCGCTTCTGAAGGACGACGACCCGGAAATCCGCCAGGCCGCCGCGGAGGGCTTGCGCGCCTATCCGCCGGCGGAGATGGCGGCGTTGATGGAAAACAAGGAGATCACACCCTACGCCATCGACCAGGTCGCCGCGTTCTTCCGCAACAACGCCTTGATCCTTGAAAAGATCATCATCAACCCCAGAACCGACTCCCGAACACTCATGAATCTGGCGCCGATCATCTCGCAGTCCCTGGCCGAACTCATCATCAGCAACCAGGTCCGGCTGATCGAGGCGCCGGAAATCCTCGCCAGCCTCCGCCAGAATCCCAACCTGAGCCCGGGCAACCTCAAGCGGCTGCAGGAAATCGAGCACGACTTCCTGGGCGAAGGCGCGGCGGTGCCGCCGGCCGCTCCGCCCCCGCCGGTGGAGGACTCAAAGGTCGAGGACATCCCGTTCACCGAGGAGGAGCGGGCGGAGCTTTCGGCGCTGGACGCCGACGCCCCGACCATGCCTTCCAAGGAGGAGCAGGAATACATCGAGGAGCTGGCTGAAGGAGATCCTGACAAGCTCACCCTGTACCAGAAAATGGCCACCCTGTCGGTGAGCGACAAGGTCAAGCTGGCCCTGCTGGGGCGCCGGGAGGAACGGGCGCTGCTGATTCGCGACGCGAACAAGCTGGTGTCCACGTCGGTCCTGTCGAGCCCGAAACTCACCGATTCCGAGATTGAAATCTTCGCCCAGCTCCGCAACGTCTCGCACGAGGTGCTCCGGATCATCGGCACCAACAAGGAACTCACGAAGAATTACCGGGTGGTGCACTACCTGGTTCGAAACCCGAAATCACCCGTGGAAGTCACCATGCCGTTGCTCAACCGTCTGACGAGCATGGACCTGAAACTGCTCCAGATCGAAAAATCCGTCCCGGAATCCGTCCGCGCCCAAGCCAAGCGAATCCTCGGCCGCCGCCAGCCCTGAGCCTGCAGTTTGTTTTTGACAATCCAACATCTCTCCTCTACAATTGGTGCGGCCAAGAGGGCTGCCAAATGCGGAAGTGTTTGCTTTTATTAACGTTTTGCCTGTTCCTTCACCCGTTGACCGTCCGAGCGGAAAAGTTCTATTCCTACGTCAACCGCGGCGGTTGTATCGTATTCAGCAACTACGCCCCCAAAAGCGGCGAGGCCACGGCGGTAAAGGAAATCGAGATCGAGCGCGAGCAGGACCGCCCCGACCTGATCCAGTTCGACGAAAGCCGCTTCAACCAGTTCGACCCGTTGATCAAGAAGTACGGCACCGAGCTGGAGGTCGACTTCAACCTGATCAAGGCGCTGATCCTGGTCGAGTCCAACTTCAACCCGCGGGCGGTCTCGCCTAAAGGCGCCCGGGGCCTGATGCAACTGATGCCCGACACGGCCCGACGGTACGGCGTCTTCGACCTGTTCGACCCCGAGGAGAATATCCGCGGCGGGTCGAATCATCTCCGTTTTCTCATCGACATGTTTCAAGGCGACCTGGAGCTGGTCCTGTCGGCGTACAACGCGGGCGAAAACCTGGTCCGGAAGCTGAACCGGATTCCCCGGATACCGGAAACCATCAAGTACGTTCGGAAAATCGTGGAAATATACGGCAGCACCACAGTCAGAGCGAACGAACAGTATGCGTTCTACACTCCCGGCACCCGGATGTTCCGGTATTACGACCAAAACGGCGTTCTCACCTTCACCAACATCGATCCGCCGGCCGAAGCCCGGCCGGTCAAGTAATTCCACGTCCGCCTGAACGACGGGTGACCCCGCCATCGCCCGGATCACGAAAATTTTGGAGCTTTCGCCATGTGCGGAATCATCGGTTACACCGGCGGCAAATCCGCCATCCACGTTCTGACCGAGGGGCTCAAGCGGCTGGAGTACCGCGGGTACGATTCATGCGGTCTGGCCACCGTGGGGCCGGCCGGCGTGTACGCCATCAAAACCTGCGGCACCATCGGCGAACTGGAGCAGCGGCTCTCCGCCAACGCCCCGCCGGCCACAACGGGCATCGGACACACCCGCTGGGCCACCCACGGACGGCCGTCGGAGGCCAACGCGCATCCGCACTGCGACTGCGATCGGGCGATCTTCGTCATTCACAACGGCATCATCGAAAACTACAACATCCTCAAGCGCGAGCTCGCGCGGCAGGGCCACCGCTTCGAGTCGGAAACCGACACGGAGGTCCTGGCTCATCTCTTCGAGGAATTCTACCAGGGCGACCTGCTGGACAGCGTGCTCCGCGGGCTGGAACGAGTGACGGGCACATTCGGCATCGCCGTCGTCCACGCCGCTCATCCGGAACAGATCATCGTTGCCCGGCGGGGCTCCCCGCTGGTGCTCGGCGTGGGCGAAAACGAGATGCTGGCGGCCAGCGACGTGGCCGCCTTGCTCCGCCACACCAACCGCGTCATCTACCTGGACGACGGTGAAGTGGCCGTCCTGCAACCGGACACTTTCCGCATCCTGTCCATCTCCCAGGAACTGGTCCACCGGGATCCGGTGAAGGTGGAGTGGCAGGTCGAGGAGACCGAGAAGAACGGCTTCCCCCATTACATGCTCAAGGAAATCTTCGAACAGCCGGAAACGGTTCTCAACGCGTTCCGCGGCCGCGTCCTCCGCGAGGAAGGCGTCAGCAAGTTCGGCGGCCTGGACGGCATCCTGCCGGAACTCAAGAAAATCAACCGGCTGGTCATGATCTCCTGCGGCACGTCGTACCATGCCGGCCTGCTGGGCCGCTACATCTTCGAAAAGCTCACCGACATCAACGTCGATGTGGAGATCGCCAGCGAATTCCGCTACCGGAACATCAACCTGTCTGAGGGGACCGCCGTCCTGGCCATCAGCCAGTCGGGCGAGACGGCCGATACCATCGCCGCCGTGCGCGAGGCGCGCCGCAAAGGCGCGCTGGCCCTCGGCCTGGTCAACGTGGTCGGCTCCACCATCGCCCGGGAGACGATCGCAGGCGTCTATAACCACGCCGGGCCGGAGATCGGCGTCGCGTCCACCAAGATTTTCACGTCGCAAGTGGTCATCCTGAGCCTGCTGGCGCTGCTGCTGGGCCGCTTCAAAAAGTTATCGATGAACGACGGCATTCAGGTGCTGAGCGCCATCCAGAAATTGCCGGATCAGATCCGCACGATCCTGGAACAGTCGGAGCACATCCGCGCCATCGCCCGCGACTTCTACCAGCATCAGTCCTTCCTCTACTTGGGGCGCCTGTACAACTATCCCACGGCGATGGAGGGTGCGCTGAAACTGAAGGAAATCAGCTATATCCATGCCGAAGGCTATCCGGCGGGGGAGATGAAGCACGGCCCCATCGCGCTGATTGCCCCCGAGTGCCCGGTCATGGCTATCTGCCCCATGGACAGCGTGTACGAAAAGATGATCAGCAACATCATGGAAGTTCAGGCCCGCGGCGCCAGGATCATCGCCGTCGGCTCCCCTGACGACACCAAGCTGGCCGACATCGCCGACCGGGTGATCACCGTACCGCGCACGCTCGATTTCCTCAACCCGGTCCTCTGCAACATCCCCCTGCAGCTCTTCGCCTATTTTTGCGCCTTGTACCGGGGTTGCGCCATCGATAAACCGCGCAACCTGGCCAAGAGCGTCACCGTGGAGTGAGCCACCATGAGTCAACCGACACCGGTCAAGGGGGTCATCCTGGCGGCGGGTTACGGGACGCGGTTCCTGCCCGTGACCAAGACGGTGCCCAAAGAGATGCTGCCCATCGTCGAAGTGCCGTCCATCCAGTACGTGATCGACGAGTTCATCGCGTCGGGCATTCACGACATCCTGATCATCACCAGCCGGCGGAAAAAAGCCCTTGAGGACTATTTCGACCGCGACACCGAGTTGGAAGCAGTGTTCCGGGACGAAGACGCCGGCGACAAGCTGGCCCGCATCACGCCGCCGGATGTCAACGTCGTCTTCATCCGTCAGCGGGAAATGAGGGGCACGGCCCACGCCCTGACGCTGTGCGAAGGATTCGCCGGCCAGGCGCCGTTCGTGGTCGCCTACCCCGACGATCTGATGCCCGACCCTCCCTGCGCCGGACAGCTCATCGAAACCTGGCGGGCCACGGTCACGCCTGAACATCCGCGCGGCTGTTCCGTGCTGTCCGTGCTCGACATGAGCGGACAGGATGTGTCCCGGTACGGTGTGGTGGATGCCGAACTGCGAGGCGGACACCGCTTCGTCCGCCGGATGGTGGAAAAGCCCCGGCCGGGGTCGGAACCCAGCCACCTTGTCTCGCTGGGGCGCTACCTGTACACCCCGGATATTTTTCCGGTCCTCCACGAATTGGCGCGCGCGCCCCGTGACGGCGAGTTTTACCAGACGGAACCCATCAACCGGCTGGCCGACCGGGGCCTGGTCGTGGCCCAACCGTATTCGGGACAACGCTATGACACCGGCGAACCCATCGGGTACATCAAAACCATCGTGGCAATGGCGCTGTCGCGACCCGAATACCAAGCGGAGTTATCCAGTTATTTGAACACATTATCATTGACCGGCTCTTTGTGACATATTATGATACACTGTTTATCTGAGTGGATATGGATACTTGATTAGGTCGTTGAATAGGCAGTCGGTGGGCCGACCACAGTCGGAAAACAGTCCAACAACTTTCAACGTGATGTGCAAATCGGACGGTTACCAGGGGACAATGAAACAGATTTTTCTGCTTTTTACAATCACAGGAATTGTTCTATCCGCACCACTGTTCGGCCAGGGCGCCGCGCCGACTTCTCTCTCCATCGATCAGACCGTCAAGAAAAACACCCTGCTTGAATTCATCCGCATCCGTTCCAACCCGGCCGCCAATTACGTCCTGGGGCCCGGTGACGTCATCACGGTGGATGTGTTCGGCGTGCCGGAACTGAAGACCGAGGTACAGGTGGCCCAGGACGGCACGATCATGCTGCCGTTCCTCTCCATCGTCCGGGTGGAGGGACTGAACACGGCGGAACTCCAGGCGAAGTTGGAATCGCTGCTGGCTGATTCCGTGCTCCAGGATCCCCACGTGATGGTCTCGATCAAGGAATACCGTTCCCAGCCGGTGCACGTGCTTGGCGAGATCAGCAAGCCCGGCACGTACCAGCTCACCCACTTCATGCGGCTGGTGGACCTGCTGTCGCTGGCCGGCGGATTCACCGCCACCGCCGGCGACGCGTGCACCATCAGCCGCCAGGACGAGACCGGCACATCGCAGCAGGTGGAAATCAGCCTGATCGACCTGTTGGAGAACGGCAATCCCGAGCTCAACGTTCCCGTCCAGGCCGGCGACATCATCCACGTGCCCAAGCGGGTGGATCGCATCTACTATGTCATCGGCGACGTCGGCAAGCCCGGCGCCTATCCCATCCCGCCGAAAAAGGATATCCGGCTCAGTGAAGCGCTGACCACGGCGGGGGGCTTCACGAAAACGTCCAAGCTGTCCGACACCCGGCTCGTGCGGGCGTTACCTGACGGACAACGGACCGTGATGGCCATCAATTTCGACAAAATACTCAAGGGCACAGGCGATGACTTTTCCTTGCAGGAAAACGACATGCTGTACATCCCCAATTCCAAGGCCAAGGGGATCAGCCAGGCCATGCTCTCCAGTGTTCCGAATTTCATTTACTGGGGATTGCTCCTCGCCTTTTAATCATGGTTAACAACCCGCTCTTACCCGTATTGCCTCCAAGTGAATCCGAGCCCAGGCCACCGGCCGTCCTGACGGCGCCGACCTATCAGCTGGTCGTCCCGCCCGCGTCCGAAAACGAGATTCACCTGCTGGATTACTGGAGGGTGATCGTTAAACGCAAATGGCTCATCGTCCTTTGCTTTATCGTCGCCGCTGCCACCGCTTACCTGTGGACATTGCGTCAGACGCCGCTGTATTCCGCAACGGCGACCCTTCAGATCGAAGTCAGTACGCCCAACATTCTCCCGTATCAGGACTTTGTCAATGAAACCGCGCCCTGGCAACAAGCCGAGTACATCCAGACTCAGTGTGCCATTCTCCAGAGCAAGTCGCTGGCCTCTCGGGTCGTTTACGCGCTCCATCTGGACCAGGATCCGCGTTTCGTCACGAAGGGGGCAGAAACACCTCCGGCAGCCAGGCCGGGCAAAAAAGCTCCGAGGGCCGACGATGACATCTATTCGGACCTGGACGACGCATTGGCCAATCCCGATGTAGACGAGGCGTACTCACCCCACTCCGGCATCGTGCAGGGCGGCTTGCAGGTGGAACCGGTCCGGGACAGTCATCTGATCCGCGTCAGCTATATTTCGCCTTATCCTGAACTCGCCAGCCAGGTCACGAATACCGCCGCCGATGAGTTCATCCAGCTCAACTTCGAAGCGCGGTACAACGCCGCTTTGCAGGCCACGGAATTCCTGAAACGTCAGCTCACCAGCCTGAAAGCCCGGCTGGAAAAATCCGAAGAGAACCTCATCAACTACTCCCGCGAGAAAGGGATCATGGTTTCGGCCAACCAGCAGGACGTGGTCCTGCAGAAGCTCAACGAGCTGAGCACCGCTCTCACCGAATCCCAGACCGACCGGATCCGGCGCGAGTCCCTGTACCTGACCATCCGCGGGATCAAGGATCCCATCGCCAACTTCCCGTCCAGCCTGAGAAACAGTTTGATTGAGGAATTGGAGCGCAAGCTCTCGGGCCTGAACCAGGAGTTGGCCAAGCAGTCCTCCAAATTCAAGGATGACTGGCCGGCGATTCAAGAACTGAAAAACCAGATCACCGAAACCAATTCCCAGTTGAATCGCGAGAAACAGACGGCGATCAAGTCCATCATCACCGAGTATGAAACGGCCGCCAAGCGGGAGAAGCTCCTGCAGGCGGCGATGGACGAGCAGAAGATCCAGGCCAACCTGCTCAAGGAGAGCCTGATCCAGTACAACATCCTCCAGCGCGAGGTGGAGACCAACAAGAACGTGTACGAGGGGATGCTCTCCCGCCTGAAAGAGGCATCCGTCGCCGCCGGCCTCAAGTCGAGCAACATCCGGATCGTGGAACGAGCCGAAACGCCGATGGCGCCCTTCAAGCCGAATCCTGTTCGAAACCTGCTTATGGGAATGCTCATCGGCCTGCTGCTCGGTGTCGGGCTGGCGTTCTTCATCGAATACATCGACAACACCGTGAAGACGCCCGACCAGGTGGAGCAGCTCACCACCCTGCCATCCCTGGGCGTCATCCCGCAGGCGGAATCCATGCCGAAAGCCGTGGCCGCCGCAAACAGGGCCAAGGTCATGCAGGTGGTCCCCGCCTCGACACCCAGGAACGGCAACTCCGTCGAGCTCATCGTCCATAACGAGCCCACGACCAGCCTGGCCGAAGCATTCCGTTCGCTCCGGACGTCGATCCTGCTCTCCAACTCGGATGGTCCGCCCCACACCGTTCTGTTCACTTCGCCGCGACCGTCGGAGGGGAAAACCACCGTCTCAACCAACACCGCGGTCGCGTTCGCCCAGACGGGCAAGCGCGTGCTCCTGCTGGACCTGGACCTGCGCAAGCCCCGCCTGCACAACATATTCAATCTGGACAATTCGCTCGGGTTCAGCAGCTTCCTGGCCGGGGCGTCCGAAATCTCGCCCCTCATCCATTCCACCGAGATTGAAAACCTGTTCGTGATCACCGCCGGGCCCATCCCGCCCAACCCGGCCGAATTGCTCTCGTCGATGCGGCTCAAGCAGGCGCTGGAGATCCTGAAGGAATACTTCGATCACATCATCATCGATAGCCCGCCGCTCCTGTCGGTGAGCGACTCGCGCATCATCTCCCGTTTCACCGACGGGATCATCCTGGTCATCCGCAGCGGCGAAACGCCGAAACAGGTGCTGCGGCAGGCGCAGAAAGACCTCCAGCTGATCAACGCAAAGGTGCTCGGCATTCTCATCAACGCCGCCAATCTGCGCAGTTCCGATTACTACTACTCCAAGTATCATTATTATCAATATGGCGATAAATATCATTCAAAGCGCGCTTGACAATGATATGGTGTTGTATTGAAATCGTCGCCAGAGAAATATACTAAAAACGGAATTTTGTTATGCTCATATTCGTGATGAGGTGCAACATGAGGAAGCTTGTCGGGTATTGTGCTGTGCTGGCCATGCTTTCCGCGTTCGCCGTCATTCCGGCCAACGGCCAGATGACGCCGCTCGGCGAGATCGTGGCCGGGAGCCCCGCCCTGATCGGCTCCACCGAGATGCCGGTGGGCGGAACCATTTTTCAGGGGGACCGTCTGACCGCGCACAAGGATTCCACGGTGATCGAACTGGCCAACCGGGGCACCATCCAGCTGTTCCCGAAAACACGCATCCAGCTGCTGTCGCAGGACGGTGAGATCCGGGTGCGGCTGGAACAGGGCAAGGTGGCCTTCATCTTCCCCAAGGACATCCGGACAGCGATTCAGAGCGAAACATCCGTGATGACCCCCCTGAAAACCGAAACCCGCTTTTTCGGGATGATGGAAAACACTGAAGCCGAGGACCGCGTCCAGGCGTATGAAGGCGAACTGCAGGTGCAGGCGGTGCCGTCTGGTGAGAAGGCGACCGTCAAACCCCGCCAGGAAGCCTGCGTCGGAGCCACGGCATGGACGGGCCACGGGGATCCCATCAAGAACCTGCGCCTGCCCATCATCGTCGGCCTGATCGAGGGCGGCGCGGCGACGGGCATCATTATTTACGCGATAACCGACGACGACGAACCGGTGGCCAGCCCCAGCTGACGATCGGGAGTCTCTGGCCATGCCTCCGATCAGCCGTTGCCGATCAGTGATCGTTTGGGCTGCACTGTGCGTTTGCACGTGCGGCCTGCCTTGGGTAACGGCCGACATTCCCCCGGACGGGTCCAGCATCATCTTCCACCGTTGTCCCCCGCACGCTGATGTTTTTCTGGACGGGACCTGGATCGGCACGGTGCCGGACCAGGGAGTATTCTCCCTGTCCGCGATCCCGGCTGGACCACACCACTTTTCCTTCAAAGTGTCTGGGGATTCTGTGCTGGAAAAAGATGTCACCTGCCTGCCCGGCCAGGCGCTGACGATGGAGTTACTCCCCGCCCCGGCTCCTTTACCTGTCATCGAGCCGTCTGCGGATCTCCTGGACCGAAGTCCACAGCCGACGGTCGTTGCGACGGCTGCGCCGCGTTCGCAGCCTCCAGCGGCAGTCCCCGTCCGGACGGCGCGCCAGGCCGCTCCTGCACGTGAGCAACCCAAGCCGGCAGTCGCCCTCGCGCCACCGACCGCACCGGCGCAGCGGTCGAACATACTCGAATCGATCCGGACCGTCTCGGCGCACCCTCCCTCACCGCCGCCCGAACCGGTCATCGAATTCACGCCAGCCGGCGGGTTGAATGGCTGGCTCCTGGCTCTGTCCATCGTCTCCGCCCTGGGGTTGGGAGTGTTTTTTCTGCTGATCAGCCGGTATCGCAAGCGTTTCGGTGCTTCGACCACCGAATGTTCAACGGGAGCGCCGACGCCCGATGACAGCGAGTCGGTATTCAACGCCTGCGAATCCGAACCGCCCGTCTCGAACGAGCCCGAATTTCTCGGCGACCTGCGTTGGCGGGAAATGATGGCGGCCAAGGGATTTCGGGTATTCCGGGGCAAAGACGTGCCCGAACACTTTATTGAAATCGAAGAGGTGAAACATGAAAGACCCTCATAAGCTCTCCATCATCTTCCTGCTGTTGTTCGGCTTCGCCGTCTGCGTGAGCGCGGCGGACGTCGCTGCATCCATCGAACAGATCCAGCCCGACGGGCAGTTGCTGCTCAAGGTACCCGATGCCGGACCCCTGATGGGCGCCCGGGGCGAAGTGTACTACACGGTCGTCGCGGAGGGCGCCTCCCGGGACGTTGTGGTCGGCAGCATCCAGGTCGCGCAGGTGGTCGATGCCACCCACGTCCTGGCGCGGCTGGCCCAGTCCACTGCGCCCATTCAGGCAAATTTCAAGGTGCGGCTCACATCGGCCGCCGCAAAGCCGGCCCCGATCCCGGCGGACATATTCCTGGAGAACATGGTCTACGTTCCCGGCGGGACCGCCACCATCGGGCTGGACCGCAACAAAGCCAAGTTCTGGAACGAAACTCCGGCCCACCCGTACAACCTGGAGCCTTACTACATCGAACGCACCGAGGTCACCATCGGCCAGTACGCCAAGTTTGTCCAGGAAACCGACCACCGGCTGCCGCCCGGCTGGGACGACGACACCCCGCCGGTCGAGGACGAGCCCCTGCCCGTGACCGGCGTGACCTGGGAAGACGCGATGGCTTATTCCCGCTGGGCGCTCCGTCGCCTGCCGTCCGAGCAGGAATGGGAATGGGCCGGTCGGACCAGCCGCGGTTACCTGTTTCCGTGGGGCAACGATTTCACCAAGGGCTACGCGAACACCGAAGAGGCGGACCGCAAGCACGCCCTGCCCGTGATCTCGTTCGCCACCGACCTGTCTCAGTTCGGGGTATCCGATCTGGCCGGAAACGTCGCCGAGTGGACGATTTCCGTCTATCGTCCCTATCCCGGCAACACCCACGACGAGGAGTACAACCCGAACCATTACGTCGTGAGGGGCGGCGCGTTCACGGTGAAAAACAAATATTGCCGGCTGCCTTTCCGGGCCGCGCAAGCCGACGATTATCATTGCTCGGACGTGGGCTTCCGCACCGCGATCAGCGTTCGGGAACTGGACCAGTTGATCGCGGCGGGGCTGGTGGCCGCCTCCCCGGCCAAATGAAACGTGCCGGCGCCTTGAATGATTGATCTCCACAATCATCTGCTGTGGGGATTGGATGACGGACCTCGCGACATCGCGAGGTCCGTTGCTATGCTCCAGGCCGCCCAAGCGGCCGGGGTGACCCGGATCATCTGCACGCCCCACCTGTTTCACCCCGGATTCAACGGGGTTCGGTTGTCCGACGCCCGGATCCGGCTGGCCGAATTGCAGTCCATGACGGAGATCCGGCTGACCTTGGGTGGCGAGCATTACCTCAGCTCAGACTTTGTCCAGGCGCTGACGGAAAGCGGCCGCGACCGGCTCCAAATCATCCATGACACGTTTGTCCTGGTGGAATTCGGTCCGTTCACCCAACCGGTCGCCACCGGAAACATCCTCCGGCGCCTGCGGGAGCTCGGGCTCTTCCCGCTGATCGCCCATCCGGAGCGATATGAATCAGGCAAGCGGTTGCTGCACTGGATGTCCGTCCTGAAGGAACAGGGTTGTCTGTTTGTGGTCAACGCCCGCAGCCTCATGGGCGTGGACGGCCGAAAATGCGAGCGGGCCGCCCGGGAGCTGATCGACCACGGGATGATTCACGGCGTGGCCAGCGACGCGCACCTTCCCGAAGACTTGTCCCGGCATTTGCCGGATTGCCGAACCCGGCTCGAACGGGAATTCGGCAGCCGGGTGGCCAAATTGTTGCTCGTCGTGAATCCGTGGCTCATCGTTCAGGGTCGTTTGCCGGTTGATTTCGCTGATGGCGACCAGTTGGACCGCATCCTGTCCCAGGAGGGATTCAACGCCGAGGAGTCGCCATGAGAATCGCCGGCCGGCTCATCCTGACGATCGGTTTGCTGGGCCTGCTGACGATGGCGCTGCTGCTGCTTCTGGCGCAAACCGGCGCGACGCTCGATGAGCGCCAGGCGGCGGAGCGACGCGCGCGTCTCAATCCGCTCGATCCCGACGGATGGTACGCGCTCGGCGTCATCCAACGCCACGACCTGCGGGGATCGTCGCCGAACGAAGCCCGGCGCTATCTCGCCAGGGCCCTCGGCCTGCATCCCTGGAGCTATCGGTATTGGACCACGATGGCCCAGATCATGGCCGATCTGGACGATCCCCGGTCCGCGACCGCCTGTCTGCGGATGGCATTGTCGCTGAACCGGGCCTACTCGCCCTTGTATTGGTACGCGGGCAACTATTTCATCCGCACCGGCGACCTGCCATCGGCGGCCCGATGCTTCCACCAGGCGCTGGTCGGAAACCCCGCGCTCATCCGGCCGGTCCTGGCCATCAGTTGGCGGCTGTATTCCGACCGCCAGACCATCATCCGCGACATCATCCCGCAAAAAGCCGACATGCAATTCGGCCTGTTGAACTGGTGCATCCAGCAGGATGATCCCGCCGCGGCCGGCCACTGCTGGCTCAACCTTAACCAACTGCCGGAAGTGTATTCTCCCAGGGCCGCCTTCCCCTACCTCGACTATCTGATCCGCCGGGGCGAGCATCGGGCGGCACACGATGGATGGTTGAATAGTCTGAAGCAGTACGGCGCCCGGCCCGCCGGCGAGCCGGACAATCTGATCTTCAACGGCGGATTTGAACAACCGAGATGGAACGGCGGATTCGACTGGGTGGGGCGCGAAACGGTCCACACCCGTTTTTTGGACACCCGCCGAGGGCGCTATCAGGGGATGCACGCGCTGGCCATCGCGTTCGACGGCGCTGAGAATGTCGCCGGCTGGTTCCTCAGTCAGCGAATCTTCGTGGAACGGCCCGGCCTGTACCGGTTCCGGTATGCCATCCGGACGGATCCGCTGACCAGCGACCAGGGCGTGTACTTTGACATCATCGACACCACCCAGCCCGCCCAGCCCCGGGAAATCGCCCGCGGCGACAGGCATCTTGCCGAAGAAAGCTGGCGGTTGTGCACCGTGCTCCTGGAAGTGAAAACGCCCGAGTCCATGCTGCAAGTGAGGCTCCGGCGGGATCGCTCGACCAAGTTCGACAACCTGCTCAAGGGCCGGATCTGGCTGGACGCGGTGGAACTGACGGCTGAGGAGGCCCGGTGATCGCTCGCCGCTTGCTCGAAGGCTGGCTCTTCCTGACCGTGGCGTTCGCCATCGTCGCCTTCGGCGCGACACCGGCATGGGCCCGTGCCGTGTTCTGCCTGGCGGCCTTTACCGCCGCCATCGCTGCCGTGTGGATCTGTCGGGGCCAACCGGACCCCGGCCGGCTGCCGGTGATGGGTGCATGGTCCATACTGCTCGTCGTCCCGATCCTCCAATTGACGCCGCTGCCTGCGGCGGTCCAGCAATTGATCAGCCCGGTGCACGCCCAGTTCATGTCGCGCGTGCAGGCCACCGGCCTGGTCGATGCCGGTTCGCTGCATGCCGCCGTCAGCATTTTCCCCGGGCGGACCGTGGAGCAGCTGTTGCTCTTTGCCGCCCTGGCGGCGGTGTTCTGGGTGGGCCGGGAGCTGCTGCGTGACGCCGGCGCCCGCCGCCGGCTGGGCATCGGGTTGATCGTCCTGGCCTCGGGCGAGGCGTGTTTCGGCCTGCTCCAGTATCTGGGCAAGATCCAGCACGTTTTCCTGGGCCCGGGCCGGGAAGTGGCCGACGTGGCCTCCGGAACATTCATCAACCGCAATCATTTCGCCGGATTCCTCGAGATGTCGTTTCCGGTGGTCATCGCCATGGCCTACGGGCTGTTCTATTCCCGCATCCGCCCCGCCATCGACTCCTACTCCGGCCGCTGGCGAAAGTTTTTCACCCATCCGCGCACACCGATGTTCATCCTGCTGCTGTTTGCCGGCGCGTGGTTGTGTCTGGGCCTGATTTTTTCGATGTCGCGCGGCGGCATCCTGGCCATGCTGATCACCGTCGCCTTCTTGAGCGTGCTGACCGCGGTGCGTCACAGCCGCCGGCGGATCCAGCCGGTCGCGTTGCTGTTCGTCCTGCTGGTGGCCGGCTATGCCGTCTGGCTGGGTCTCGATCCGGTCCTCACCCGGTTCGAAAGACTGATGGTTGAGGAAGCGGCCCTTGCGGAAGGACGCCTGCCCGTCTGGAAAGACACCGTGGACATGATCTGCGATTTCCCCCTCCTGGGCGTGGGGCTGGGCAACTACCGGTACGCATTCCTGAGCTACAACGAAACCCCGATGAACGTGGTGTACGATCACGCCCACAACGATTTCCTGCAGTACACCGCAGAGCTGGGCATCCCGGCCGGCTTCACGCTGATCGTCTTCGTCCTGGCGGCGATCTTCTTCGCCTGCCGGGGCTTCGTCCGCTCCCCCAGCGTCTCCCGGCAGGCGGCGCTCCTCGGCGCCGTCGGCGGCGTGTTCAGCATCCTGATCCACAGCGTCACCGACTTCAACCTGCAAATCCCGGCCAACATGGCTCTGTTTGCCGTGCTGCTGGCGGCCATCAGTGCGGTGCTGGCGGAAGAGCGTGCGGCGGCGGAAGCCGTCCGCGAGGATCCCTCGCCTGAAGACGACGTGTAATTTTTACTTATCGATTTTGCGGGCGTGTTATAATCAGTCGACGGATATTTGAAGACTCGACGATTGGTTTTGGCTCTGGGGCATCAATTCAACGCCTTGAACCCTGCCAGATCCGGAAGGAAGCAACAGTAAGAGGTCCTCTTGGATGTGGTGTCTCCAGAGCCTTTTACTATTGCCCTAATCCCCGGCCGATCAAAGATGGTTTCTAAATCCTATCAGGTCATCGCCCGCAAATGGCGCCCCCAGCAGTTTGAAGAGGTGGTGGGCCAGAAGACCATCACCCGCACCCTGCAAAATGCCATCCGCCTGGGGCGGATCGCCCACGCCTACCTGTTCACGGGCACGCGGGGTGTCGGCAAGACGTCCACGGCGCGCATCCTGGCCAAGGCCCTGAACTGCCACCAGGGACCCACGCCCAATCCGTGCGACGCGTGTCCGTCCTGCCTGGAAATCACCCAGGGCAACGCCATCGACGTCCTGGAGATCGACGCGGCCTCCAACCGCGGCATCGGGGAGATCCGTGAGCTGCGCGAAAACGTCCAGTACGCGCCCTCCCGGGACCGGCACAAGATCTTCATCATCGACGAAGTCCACATGCTCACCACCGAGGCGTTTAACGCGCTGCTCAAGACGCTCGAGGAGCCCCCGCCGCACGTCATCTTCATCCTGGCGACCACCGAGCTGTACAAGATCCCCCAGACCATCGTCTCCCGCTGCCAGCAATTCGATTTCCGGATCATCCCCTTCGATGAAATCTACGAGCGGTTACGCAACATCCTCGCGGAGGAAGGCACGCGGATCACCGACCAGTCGCTGCGTTTCGTGGTGAAAGCCAGCGGCGGCAGCATGCGGGACGCCGAGTCCGCCCTGCAGAAAATCGTTTCGCTCGGCGGCGAAGGAGTCAGCGACGAGGACGTCTCCGCCCTGCTCGGCGTGGTGCAGCAGGATTTCCTGAACCAGACGATGCGGATGATCCTGAATCAGGACCACGCCGGCATTCTCGAGCTGATCGACCGGCTGTACGACCGCGGTCACGATCTTCAGAATTTCCTCCGGGCGTTCATGGAATTCGTGCGGCACGTCATCGTCCACAAGGTCACCGGCAGCCACCAGCACCTGCTCTTCCTGTCGGAGGAGGACATTGGGGTGATCCGCGAGATCGCCAGTCAACTGACCCTCGAGGAATTCATCCGCCATTACGACCTGCTACTGCAGGCCGACAACCAGCTTCGGTGGACCCCCTTCGTCCGCTTCCACGTCGAGATGGCGTTTCTGAAGCTGGCCTCGCTGTCCAAGCTGGCCACGCTGGAACAGATCCTGAACGCCTTGCAGGAAAATCCCGTCCACGCGAGTCCTCCCGCACGGCCGGCCCAGCCGCCGGCGCCGGAACCCGCGGCTAAACAGCCGCCGGCGCCAGCCGCCCTCCCGCCTGAGCAGAGCCCCGACCGCGACCGGATCCGTGTCTTCCGGGACGAGATCAGCAAGCGGCACGCACCACTCAAGGCGATGCTGCCCCATGTCGAGTTGCACCTGAGCGGCCGGCGCCTGGAGATCGTCGTGCCCGAGAACACTTTCTACGAGCGGAATTTCCGACACCCGAACACCCAGAAGCAGCTGGAGGACATCTTCACCGAACTCTTCCAGACGACCCCGGAGATCACCATCCGCACCAAGGCGCGGTCCCCCGAAATCGATGCCCGGCCGGAAGACGTGCAGCGTCTCCGGGAGGAGCAAAAACGGGTGGAGGCGCTCTTCATGGAAGACCGCGTGGCCCGCGCGCTCATCGACAAGGTGAGCGGCAAATGGATCTTCAAGCGGCAACCCTGACCGGCTGAGCGCACCATGGATTTTCACAAACTGTACGAACACGCCCAGCAGATCCAGACCCGCCTCATGGAGGAAATGGAGCAGGCCGAAGTTGAGGGCGACAGCGGCGGGGGCATGGTCCGGGCCCGCATGAACGGCAAGAAGGAACTCCTGAGCCTGACCATCGATCCCGAGACCCTGCGCACCGTGGAGCCCGCGATGCTGCAGGATCTGATCGTCGCCGCCGTGAACCAGTGCGCCCGCAAGGTGGACGCCCTGCTGGCGGAAAAACTCGGGGGACTGGCCGGCCGCATGAACTTGCCCGGGTTGTTCGGTTTGTAAACCCGGCCGGGATCCGCCGGTATCACCGAGGACAACGAGGCCATGAATCCATACACTGAACCGCTCGCCGACCTGATCGATGTGCTCAAGCGCCTGCCCGGCATCGGCGCGAAATCCGCCCAGCGGATCGCCTTCTACCTCCTTCGCACCGAGCCCGCCTATGTCGACGCGCTCATCCAGGCGATCCAGTCCACCCGCCAGTCCGTCCAGCTCTGCCCCCGCTGCAACAACTATACCAACCTGCCGGTGTGCGACATCTGCGCGGCCGCCCGCCGCGACCATTCCGTCGTCTGCGTTGTCGAGAAACCGTTCGACATTCCCGCCATCGAGCGCAGCGGCCACTTCCACGGCACCTATCACGTGCTGCACGGCGCCCTTTCGCCCATCAACGGGATCGGGCCCGACGACCTGAAAATCGCCAATCTCCTGGGCCGGCTGAAGGACGAGAGCGTACAGGAAGTGATCGTGGCCACCAATCCCGATGTCGAAGGGGAGGCCACGGCGATTTATCTGTCCCGTCTGCTGAAACCGCTCGAGGTCCGGGTCAGCCGCATCGCTCTCGGCCTGCCCGTGGGCTCCAGCCTCGAATACGCCGACGAAGTCACCATCAGCCGGGCGCTCGACGGACGAACACCGCTCTGAGAAGATTCGGGGGCATCGACGCCACACCGGCGCATTATTTTTTTCTTCATTCGTGTCCGTAAATCTGATATAAAGCATGATTTGATAATTTTATTTATTTTGTACTGGAGGCGAACGATGAGCAATTACCTGGAAGTTCGCTGGCATGGCCGCGGCGGCCAGGGGACGGTCACCGGCGCCAAGACGCTGGCAGAGGCCATCCTCAGCAAAGGCAAGCACATACAGGCCTTTCCCGAATACGGGCCCGAACGGCGCGGGGCTCCGGTCCGCGTGTTCAACCGTTTTTCGGACAACCCCATCCGCATGCACACGCCGGTGAAGACGCCCCACATCGTCCTGGTGGTGGATCCCACCCTGATTGGGGCCACCAACATCACCGAGGGACTCCGCGAGGATTCCATCGTGATCGTCAATACCACGGACACGCCGGCGCAGCTTCGGAAGACCCTCGATCTCGGCCCGAAGCAGAAGGTGTTCACCCTGCCGGCCACCAAGATCTCCGTCGACGAAATCGGCCGGGCCCTGCCCAACGCGCCCATGATGGGCGGCTTCGTCAAGGCGGTGCCCGTCATGTCCATCGACGATCTCCTTGTGGAGATCCGCGCCAGTTTCGAGGGCAAGTTCCCCGAAAAGATCATCGACGGCAATCTGTCCGCCATCCGGCGGGGCTATGAGGAGGCGATCAGCGATGTTTAAACTGAAGAACTGGAAAGAGGTCCCCATCGGGGGCGCCGTCGACCAGCCGGGTTCCGCGATGGAGAACAAGACCGGCTCGTGGCGCGTGGACCGCCCCGTCTGGAACAGCGAGAAGTGCATCCATTGCCTGCGGTGCTGGGTGTACTGCCCCGATATGAGCATCAACACCAATGACGGCAAGGTCACCGGGATCAACTACGACTACTGCAAGGGCTGCGGTATCTGCGCGCAGGTGTGCCCGGAGAAGGTGAAGGCCATCACCATGCAGCCTGAGCAATAGCGGAGTCAAGGAGAGATCACATGGCAAAAATAGTTGCAACCACAGGCAATTCCGCCATGGCGTACGCCATGAAGCAAATCAACCCCGACGTGTGCGCGGCCTACCCCATCACGCCCTCCACCCAGGTCATGGAGGAGTTCTCGAAGTACGTGGCCGACGGGGTGGTCAACACCAACCTGGTGACCGTGGAGAGCGAGCACAGCGCCATGAGCGCCTGCATCGGCGCCGCGGCGGCCGGCGGGCGGGTGCTGACCGCGACCAGCGCCAACGGAATGGCCCTGATGTGGGAGATGCTGTACATCGCCGCCGGCATGCGGCTACCCATCGTCATGGCGTTGATCAACCGGGCCCTGAGCGCGCCCATCAACATCCACTGCGACCACAGCGATTCGTTCGGCGCCCGCGACACCGGCTGGATCCAGCTCTACTCGGAAAACGCCCAGGAAGCCTATGACAACCTCATCCAGGCCGTCCGGATCAGCGAGCATCCCGACGTCCGGCTCCCGGTGATGGTCTGCCAGGACGGCTTCATCATCAGTCACTCCATCGAGCGGATGGAGTATCTGGAAGACGACGAGGTGCGCAAGTTCATCGGCGAGTACAAGCCGATGTACGCGCTGCTCGACATCGACAAGCCGGTCACGCTGGGCTCGCTGGACCTGCAGGACTACTACATCGAGCACAAGCGCCAGGAAGCCGAGGCGATGAAACTGGCCACGCCGGTGATCGACGCCGTCGCCAGGGACTTCGAGAAGATGACCGGCCGTGCCTATGGCCTGTTCGAGACCTATCACCTGGACGATGCCGAAATCGGCATCGTGGCGGTGAACTCGGCGGCCGGCACGATCAAGGAAATCATCGACCAGTACCGCCGCAAGGGCGTCAAGGTCGGTCTGCTGAAGCCGCGCCTGTTCCGCCCCTTCCCGGCCGAGGCGTACGCCCGGGCGCTGGGCCACCTCAAGGCGATTACGGTCCTGGACCGGGTGGATTCGTTCGGCGCCATGGCCGGCCCGCTGATGCTGGAAGTGCGCGCCGCGCTTTACGACCTGCCCAAGCGCCCCGTGACCATCGGCAAGATTTACGGGTTGGGCGGCCGCGACCTGGAGGAAAGTCACTGCCAGTACGTCATCGACGAACTCGTCCAGAGCGCCGCCAGCGGCAAGTTCCGCGAGGTGAGCGAGTACATCACGGTGCGGGAATAGCTTTCTGAGAACCGAGGTAAAGACATGGCTAACTTAAAAGAACTCTCCAAGAAACCCGACGGCTTTTCACCGGGTCACCGGTTATGCGCAGGCTGCGGTATTCCCATCATCCCCAAGCTGCTGTACAAGGTCACGGATTACGACATCGTGGTCGCCAGCGCCACCGGCTGCTTCGAGGTCGCCACGACGATCTACCCGTACACGTCCTGGCTCAAACCGTTTATCCACAGCGCGTTCGAAAATGCGGCGGCCACGATCAGCGGCGTGGAGGCGATGTACCAGTCGCTGAAGAAGCAGGGCAAGATCCCCGCGAACCGCAAGTTGAAATTCGTGGCGTTCGGCGGGGACGGCGGCACCTACGACATCGGCCTGCAGTCGCTGTCCGGCGCCCTCGAGCGGGGCCACGACATCGTGTACATCTGTTATGACAACGGCGCTTACATGAATACCGGCATCCAGCGCTCCAGCGCCACCCCCTACGGCGCCGCCACCACCACCTCGCCCGCCGGCAAGGTCATCCCGGGCAAGATGCAGCGCCGCAAGGATCTCACCAACATCGCGCTGGCCCATCACATCGATTACGCCGCCCAAACCGCGGTGAGCCACTGGAACGACCTGGCCACAAAGCTCCAGAAGGGGCTGGACCTGGACGGCCCGGCCTTCATCTGCGTCATGTCGCCGTGCGTTCCGGGCTGGATGTACCCGTCGGACCAGAGCATCGAGGTGACGCGCATGGCCGTGGAAACCGGTTACTGGCCGCTCTTCGAAATGGACCACGGCGTTTTCCGGATCAATTACAAGCCCAAGCAGAAACTCCCGGTCGCCGACTGGCTGAAGCTGCAGGGCCGCTTCCGCCACCTGTTCCGCCCCGAGAACAGCTACGTGATCGAGGAGATCCAGCGTCAGGTCGACGCCTATTGGGAGTACCTGGACCACATGGCGCAGGCATTCCCGGCCCCGCAGAAGTGATCCTTACCCCGGGGGGCGTTCACCCGCTCCCCGGGTTTCATCGCCTTTCTCAAGATCAGCCGGTCTCCGCCCGACACTGACGATTCAGCCGCGCCACCCGGTTCCCACGCACTGCCCCCTCGCCCAACCGGCGGCGGCATGATCGGCAAACGGGGGCAACCCATGGGCAGCCGAAACCATGGACGCGTCGCACTCCGGTTCGGATCGCGCATTCTTTCAGAAAACTGCTATTCCAGACGCAGCCCGACGTTCGCCGGGTTGCGCCTGGCGACTCCTGGTGAGATGGCTACGGTGTGTCGAAGAACAGGCATTGGGGCCGGCACCGGGAGTGCCCGGTCACTGGATGCTGGTTCCGGCTGAATCAGCTCAGGATTTGACAAAGGAAGCGATCGCTTCCCGCTCGTTCTTGTAGGATTCGAAGACGGTGAGCAGCTTGGTCATCTGGAGCAGGCTGCCGATCTTCTCCGCCGCCTTGACCAGCTTGACGGCCCCGCCCTGGGTGCTGACCAGCGTGTAACAGTTGACCAGTTCGCCGATTCCGGAGCTGTCCAGGTATGTGACATTCTCCATGTTCAGCAGGATCTGCGTGAAGCCCTCGTTCAGCATGTCGCGGACCGTGTTGCGGAAATCGTACAGCGCCTCGCCGATGACCACCCGCCCGGTCAGATCCAGGATGGCCACCTGTTCCACCTTCCGCACGTTGACGTTCATGTCACGCCCGCTCCCCGGCCGGGATGGTCAATTTCTTGAGCATGACCAGCCGGGTTCCCGCCGGTTGGATGACCTCGTAATCCACGTTGTCCATGAATGACCGGATGTAGAAGATGCCGCGGCCGGACGGCTTGAGAATGTTCTCGTCGCTGAGGGGATCGGGCACGTCATCGATATTGAAACCCGCCCCCTCGTCCATCACCTCGATCCGCAGCTGCTCGCCCCGGATTTCCACCACGAATTCCACGTACTTGTCCGAGTCGAAGTTGTTGCCGTGTTTCACGGCGTTGATGACCGCTTCCCGGACCGCCAGGCAAACCCAGAAAATCTCGTCCTCGAGCACCTTGAGGTTCTCGAGGACTTTCTGAACGACTTCTTGGGCGATGTCGATGAACAGGACTTCGCTGCTGAACCGCATTCGGATGAGCTCGTGTTTTGACATCCAGCGGAGCTCCCAAGCAAGATGAGATAACTTACTCTGGCCAAGGGGAAAATGTCAAGCCCGATTCGGGGGCTGGTGGTACCGTTTCATCCCCCAGTTGTGCCGTCCGGTCCACGGCCATCAGTCCAGACCGACAAGGCTGCGGACGTTTTTCTGAAAATCGGCGATCCGGAACGGCTTCATCATGAACGCGACGGCGGACGCGTCGGCGAAGAGCTGCGGATTCTGCTGCGACAGGTCCTGGCCGCTGATGAAAAGCACCGGCACGTCCGGCTTCCGTCGGCGGATGTCCAGATACAGTCCGATTCCCGACATGTCTTCCAGGATGACGTCCAGAATGACCAGGTCGATTCGCTCCAGTTCGCTGTCGAGGATCGCCTGGGCGGTCCGTCCGCTGCCGGCAATGTGAACCCGGATACCCATGTCCAGCAGCAGGCGCTGGAGGATTTTGACGATGTCCGGCTCGTCATCCACGACCAGGGCGGTCAACCCGCCGTGGGCGGCCTTCCGGCCATGTAGTGTCGATGTCTCGGCAGTCGCAGCGACCGAGACCTCATAAACCGGCAGTTGGATCCGAGCCGTGGTCCCCCGCCCCAGCGTGCTGGCCAGACGAATCTCGCCGCCATGGTTCCGGATGATGCCCATGGCCATCGCCAAGCCCATGCCCAGCGCCTCGTTCTGCGTCTTGGTCGTAAAGAACGGATCGAAGGCCCGGGCCAGTTCATCACGCGTCATGCCGCGGCCCGAGTCGGCGATGCACACTTCGATCCACCGCTGGTCCGGGCGCGGAGCATCCTCCGAGGGCTGGCGGCGGCGCCTTCGGGCATGCACCGCCTTGATGACCACGCCGCCCGGCTCGTTTTCAATGGCCTCGATGGCGTTGGCCAGGATGTTCATGAACGCATCCGTGAGTTGGAAGGGATCACCGATGATCCACCGGTCACCGGACAGGGGTTTCAGACTGACGCGACAGCGCTCGGGGTCGGTCAACGCCGACGATTTGGCCACGAGTTCCCGCAGGAATTCGTTCACGGGGATCGGCGTGTTGCTCCGCCGCGCGGGAACGGCAAAAGCGAACAGTTTCTGGTTCAGGCCGGCGCCCCGATCGGCCAGATGGGTGATGCCCTCGGCGTAGGCGCGGATCGTGGCCGCCTCAGGATTTGGATACCGGCCGATGAGTTCGGCATATCCCTTGATTCCAGCCAGAATGTTGTTGAAGTTGTGGATGATGCCCGCCGCCAGGGTAGTCAGGGACTGTCGCTTCTCCCGCTCGAACTCCCGCCGGACACGCTCCGATTGGCCGGCTTCAGCGATCAAACGAACGTAGAACAGCGGGTGCGCCCCCGGCAGGAAGTCGGCTTCGAACGCGCATTCTCCGCCCTGGTGCTTCAGATTCCCCTTGGCTGGTCCGTTTACATGCGGCCCCCGGCGGAATTTCTCAAGTATTTTCTGGGCCACCGGCGGCTCCAGTTGTCCGAGCACATCCGGCAATGACCGGCAACCGGCGAAGCATTCGCTGAATGCCCCGTTGGCCTTGGTGGCGCGCCCGTCCGCGTCGAAGATCGCCATGGGCTCTCCCACCAGTTCCACCAGGAGCATCTCCAACAAGCCGGGTGATACGGAAGCCGAGCTGTCGCTCTTGCGTCTCGTCATGGTCCCCCTGCGCCTTCAAACAAATATTGAAATGAAGCTGTATTTTAAAATAAAATTGTTTCCGTTTTCATTAATTTCAACTCATTTTTGACAATTTTACCCACGGAATGTATAGTGAGAAATTCTGCGCGTCTGCAATTCGATCACATACGGAGGAATGATCGACCATGAGTGACCAACCCAGACCCCCCATGCCACCGCCGCCGAATGACCCTATGTTTCGGAGTCTCGACAAGACCGGGCCGTTGGAGAAGGCGGTGCGCAATGCCAAACAGAGCGGCAGCGGGTGGGTATTGCCCACCATCCTGTTCGTCTGCATCGCCCTGCTGCTCGGTTATTGCATCTTTTTGACGGTCAAGCTCGGCAATGTGCAGGAAACCACCGAATTGCTGAACCGCGACCTGGACAACTCGGAAAACCGCATCAGCCAGCTCGAGGAAGAACTGTACAAGACCGAAAACAAGCTGGTGCAGCAGATCGATGCCACGTCGAAGGAACTTTCTTCTGTCCAGGCCCAGCAGGAGAGCGAGGTGCGGAACATCAAGGCCGCCGTCACTCAAAAGGCCGACAAGGACGCCCTGGCTTCCGTCGACCGAAAGGCCCAGAGCATCCAGAGCGACGTGGGCGAGATCAAGCAGAACGTCAGCGCCGTCGACACCAGCGTGAAGCAGGTGGACACGCGGGTTGTCGAGCTGGACAAGCGGGTGGATGAGCAGGCCAAGACCATCGAGGAGCAGCGCAAGCTGCTGGAGCAGAGCATCCACAACATCAACGCCACCCGGGAAATTCTGGATTCCACCCGGGAATCCCTCTTCAACCTGAAAACTTCGCTGGATCGCGACTACTTCGTGTTCCAGTTGCACAAGAAATCCGGCATCATCCGGGTCAAGGACGTGGGCCTGCGCCTGAAGAAGACGCGCAAGAAGGACCAGCGGTACGACACCGAGATTTTCTACGATGACAAAAAGATGTCCAAAAACAAGGTGGCCGCCAACGAGCCCATCTATTTCCTGAAGATGGGCTACAAGAAGCCGTACGAACTGGTGGTCACCCAGGTGCTGGACGACAAGGTCAACGGTTACCTGTCGGTGCCGAAGGTGGCCGAATAACCGCAGCGAACATCCGGCCGCCGGACCGTTTCCGGCGGCCGTTTTGATCCGAATGAAAAAATCCGCCTGGTTCATCGCCGCCGGCGCCTTCCTGCTGGCGGACATTATCTCCAAACTGGCCGCGGTCCGGCTGCTGGCGCCGCACCTGGAGCGGACTGTCGTTCCGGGGTTTTTCAGCCTGACCCTCACCACCAACCGGGGGATCGCGTTCAGCATGCTGGCCGACGTGGACAGCCCGATCAAGACCGTGCTCCTGACCCTGACGGCGGCGCTGGCGCTGGGATACATCTGCTGGACCGTGGCCACGGAAAAGTCACTGCCGTGGGGCTACGGGCTCGGTCTGGCCATGATCGCCGGCGGCATCGTCGGCAACGCCGGCAACCGCCTGATCAGCGGATCCGTGATCGACTTTCTGGATTTTCACGCCGGCGCCTACTACTGGCCAACTTTCAATCTGGCCGATACGTTCATCTGCGTGGGCGCGGCCGCCGTCCTGTGGCAGATCCTCGTTCACACGAGGCCGCGACCATGACCCGCCTGACCGCTTGCCTCGGCATCGTCTGGATCCTGTCCGCCGGAGCGGTGGGAGCGGACACGTACGACCGCTTTCTGGAGCGGTTCCACGGGTTCCGCACCCTCGAGGCCCGGTTCAGCCAGTCGGTCCAGACACCTCTCGGCATCGAGCAGGCCGCCGGGCGGATCTGGATCCGCCGCCCCCACCTCATGCGGTGGGACTACCAGGACCCCGAACCGAAAATTTTCCTGCTGCAGAAAAACGAGTGTCGCATGTACACGCCCTCTGAGCGGCAGATGGTGATCCAGAGACTGGACGGTCTCGACGCCGAGGAATCGCCGCTGGTGTTCATCCTGGGCGGCCGGAGGCGGCTGGACGAGTTCTTCGACCACGATCCGGCGGCAGTTGACGGCGCCCGCACCGCCTACGTGCTGAGAGCCCGATCGAAGGACCCGGTGTTCGCCCGGGCGCTGCTTGTGCTGTCCGGCGATCCGCCCTTCATCGACGAGCTGACCCTGTACGAAAACAACGGCTCCACTCACACGTACCGTTTTTCGGAAGTCCGCCTGAACGGACCCATCGCCGCCGGGCAGTTCGAGTTCAAGCCACCGGCCGGGACGGAAGTCCTGCGGCCGGAATGAGTCCTTGATTTTTGCCGCGGGTGCGCCTAAATTAGCGCGCCGGAGGCGGTCCTGATCGATGGAATACAAGGATTACTACAACATTCTGGGCGTGGCCAAAGGGGCAACTCAGGCCGAGATCAAGAAGGCCTATCGCCGGCTGGCCCGCAAGTACCATCCCGATTTCAACCGGGACAATCCGGACTCCGAGCGGCGGTTCAAGGAGATCAACGAGGCCTACCAGGTGCTGGGCGACGCCGACAAGCGTCAGAAGTACGACCATTTGGGCGCGAACTGGCAAAATTACCAGCATTTCGACGGGGCACAGGGCGGGTCCGGCGACTATGATTTCTTCCGCCATTTCAGCGGCGCCGGCCGCGCGGACTTCGGCACAGGCCGCCAGACCGGTTTCAGCGACTTTTTCAAGATGTTCTTCGGCGGCGCCGACCTGTTCGGCGATTCGGCGGCAACGGACGCGTCGGGTGGCCGGCGGGGCGGCAGCCGTCCGGCCGCTGACCTGAATGCCGAGATCCGGATCCCGCTGCGGGACGCGGCTCAGGGCAGGACCATGCGGATCACCCTGCAGTCGGAAAGCCCGTGCCCCCAGTGCGGCGGCCGGGGTGGCACCGGCCGGGGCGTCTGTCCGGCCTGTCAGGGCGCCGGATCCACCTACCAGCCGGAGGACGTCGAAGTCAAGATCCCCGCGGGCGTCCACGACGAGTTTAAAATTCGGCTCCGGGGCAAGGGCCGCGCCGCCGCCGGTCGCCGGGAGCGCGGCGATCTCTACCTGACGGTCCGGGTGGAGAATGACGCCTTTTTCCGGCTGCAGGGACGGGATATCCATTGCGAGGTGCCCGTCACCTTTTACGAGGCGGCGCTGGGCGCCCAGATCGAGGTGCCGACGCTGGGGGGCAAGGTGCGCATGCGCATCCCGCCCGAGACGCAGAACGGCCGGACTTTCCGCCTCAAGGGGAAGGGTCTGCCCGCGCTGGGCCGTCACCCGGCCGGCGACCAGATTATCCAGGTCCGCGTAGTGGTGCCCACGAATCTCAGCCCGCGCGAGAAAGAGCTGCTGCACCAGCTGGCGGCCAACCGGTCCGACAATCCGCGCGAGGGGTTGTAACGTCCCGGCGACCGGTCCGGCCGGCGATCCGAATCGAGCAACCGTATGGCGTACCGATACCTGTTTGGCCCCGTTCCTTCCCGCCGGCTCGGCATCTCGCTGGGCGTCGACCTGGTCCCCGCCAAGACCTGCTCCATGGACTGCGTCTACTGCGAGTGCGGCCCGACAACGACGTTCACCACCCGCCGGGCGGAGTATGTCCCCACGGCGGCGGTCGTGGCCGAGCTGGACGACTTCCTGGCCCGGTTTCCCCGCCCGGATTTCATCACCTTCTCCGGATCCGGCGAGCCCACCTTGCACGACGGCCTCGGACGGATCACGGCCCACATCAAATCCCGCAGCACGACGCCGGTCGCCCTGCTCACCAACGCGTCGCTCATGGACCGACCCGACGTCCGGGCGGAAGCCGCGGCGGCTGACCTCATCCTGCCGTCGTTGGACGCGGTGTCCGACGCGGCGTTCCAGGCCATCAACCGGCCGGCGGCCGGCGTCCGGAGCGAGGCGATCATCAACGGGCTGGCCGCTCTCCGGGAGATCTTCACCGGTGAGATCTGGCTGGAGATCTTCATGCTGGCCCCGCTGAACACCCAGCCGGCCGAGCTCGAGCGGTTCCGGGACGCCATTCGGCGGATCCGCCCGGACCGCGTCCAGCTCAACACCCTCGACCGGCCGGGCACCGAGCCGTGGGTCCGTCCCGTGCCGCTGGCCGAGCTGGAAGCGATGATCCCGCTGTTCGGCCATCCGCGGGTGGAGGTGATCGCCCGGTACCGCCGCCGCCGGGACGTGGCCAGCTTCCGGCCCGACCTGGAGGCCGCCATTCTCGAGACCATCGCCCGGCGTCCCTGCACCGCCGAAGACCTGGCCGCCGGGCTGGGGATCCGGCCGGCGGAGTTGAACAAGTACCTGGACATTCTTGAGACCGAGCGGCGGATCCGGGCCGAAATCCAGGACCGCGGCGTTTTTTATCGCACGCTGGAATGAACCGCACTCCGGGAGCGCCATCCGGAACACATCAGGAGCACCATGCTGGCGGCCGCCATCCAGATGGAATCGGGACCCGATGTCGCGCGCAACCTGGACCGGGCCGTGCGGCTGGTGGAGGCCGCCCGCGCCCGCGGCGCCGAGCTGGTCACCCTGCCTGAGAATTTCTCCTTCCTCCGAGTCGGTGACGCGCCGTTCCAGACCCACCGGCTGGATTCGCCCATGGTCCGCCAGCTCCAGGACCTGGCCCGCCGTCTGGGGATCTACCTGCTGGCCGGCTCCTTTCACGAGGCGATCCCGGATTCCGGCATGATGTACAACACCAGCCTGCTGCTCGGGCCGGACGGCGGCATCCTGGCCGTCTATCGCAAAATCCACCTGTTCGACATCGAGCCGGGGGACGGGCACGGGTTCCGGGAATCGGCGCGCTTCGCCGCGGGAGACGCGGCGGTGGTCTGCGCCACGCCGCTGGCCACCTTCGGTTTGTCCATCTGCTACGACCTGCGCTTTCCCGAGCTGTTCCGGCGGCTGTCGGCCGCGGGCGCCGAGGTGCTCCTCGTCCCGTCGGCCTTTACCGAGGCGACCGGCAAGGACCACTGGGAGGTGCTCGTGCGGTGCCGGGCCATCGAAAACCTGTGCTACGTCATCGCTCCCGCCCTCACCGGGCAGCCCGCGCCCCGGATCCGCAACTGGGGACACAGCCTGATCGTGGATCCGTGGGGAAACGTCCTGGCCGGCGCCGGCGAGCGGGAGGCGGTGATCACCGCCGAGATCGACCGCGCGTACCTGCTGGAAAAGCGCCGGCAGCTTCCCGCCCTGGATCACCGCCGACTGGATGTCACTCCAGCCGGCTGAGCGCCCGCCTCGCGCCGGAGCACCGGGAAGGATCAGCCGTCGTCGGCACCCGGCCGCACCGCTTCCGGCGATCTCGTGCCGCCGCAACGCCGGCGGCACGGGCCGGCGAGTGGTTGCAATGACGGTTCCCGTGTGCTATAAGGATGGGCTTCGCCGCGCCGCCGCCGGCCGGCAGAACCGCCGGGGCCCCATGCCGCCCAAGCTATGCGACGGGTATCATTTCAAACGACCGCAGGAACTCATGAACGATATTCTGGCGCGCATTCGAAACGGCGACCGCCGCAGTCTGGCCAAGGCCATCAGCCGGATTGAAAACGGCTCGCCCGACGCCGTTGACCTGCTGAAGCACGCCTTCCCCATGACCGGTCACGCCTGCGTCATCGGCATCACCGGCTCGCCCGGCGCCGGAAAAAGCTCGCTGGTGGACCGGCTCACGGAGCACGCGCGACGGCTCGGCCACACGGTCGCCGTGGTGGCGGTGGACCCGTCCAGCCCCTTCACCGGCGGCGCCATCCTGGGGGACCGCGTCCGGATGCAGCGGCACGCCACCGACACGGGCGCGTTCATCCGGAGCATGGCCACCCGCGGCAACATGGGCGGCCTCTCCGCCACCACCGCCGACGTGGTGCTCCTGCTGGATGCGGCCGGCTTCGATTTCATCCTCGTCGAGACGGTGGGCGTGGGCCAGGACGAGGTGGACATCGTCAAGACCGCCCGGATCTGCGTGGTCGTGCTCGTCCCCGGCATGGGCGACGACATCCAGGCGATCAAGGCGGGTATCATGGAAATCGGCGACATCTTCGCGATCAACAAGTCCGACCGCGACGGCGTGATCAAGACCGAGCAGGAGATCCGGACGATTTTGGCAATGAACGCCCGGGCCGACGGCTGGGAGCCCCCGGTGGTCAAGACGGTGGCCATCCGCGACGAGGGCACGGACCGGCTCTTCGCCGCGATCACGGAGCTCCGGCAGCGGCAGGTCTCCGGCCACGACCCGGGCCGCTACGCCCTGCGAGCCGCCCGGGAGAAGCTGCTCCAGCTGTCGCGCGACCGGGTGTTTCAGGAGTTTCTGCGCCGCACCGGCTTCGAGGAGCAACTGGACACGCTGGCGCAAAAAGTCTTGGACAAATCCGCGGATCCCTATTCTATAATAGAGTCTTTCCTGAGTAAGTTTGGCAACTAGGAGGCGACAGCGTGTTCACCAAAGTCGATCATATCGGGATCGCCGTGACGGCCCTTGACGACATCCTGAAATTCTACCAGGACGCCCTCGGCCTGCACCTGCACGAGATCGAAGAGGTGCCCGAGCAGAAAGTCCGGGTGGCCATGTTCCCCGTCGGCGAGACCAACCTGGAGTTCCTGGAGCCCACCGCCCCCGACTCCCCCGTGGCCAAGTTCATCGAAAAGAAGGGACAGGGCATCCACCACATCGCCATCGGTGTGGAGGACATCGATCGCGTCCTGGCCGAACTCAAGGCCCGCGGCGCCCGGCTGATCAACGAGACGCCGGTCATCGGCGCCGGCGGCAAGCGAATCGCCTTTGTCCATCCGGCGTCCACGGCCGGCATTCTTCTGGAACTCAGCCAGGCCCCCCTGCCCCGCTGAGTCCCGGCCATCCAGGCAGGAGACAGCGCATGCTTCCCATCACCATCGGCATCATCGGCGGCAGCGGCCTGTACAAGATGAAGGATCTCTCCGACGTGGAGGAGATCAAGGTCGAGACGCCTTACGGCCCGCCCAGCGACAACTTCATCGTCGGCACGCTGGCCAAGCGCCGGGTGGCGTTCCTCCCGCGCCACGGCCGCGGTCACCGCTTCCTCCCCTCCGAAATCAACTACCGGGCCAACGTCTTCGGCTTCAAAAAGCTGGGGGTGCGTCAGGTCATCTCGATTTCGGCGGTGGGCTCGCTGAAGGAGGAACACAAGCCGCTGGACATCATCCTGCCGGACCAGTTCATCGATCGCACCTTCCGTCGGGCGGCCACGTTCTTCGGCGACGGTGTCGTCGCGCACATCGCGTTCGGCGACCCCCTGTGCCGCCACCTGGTCAACTGCGTCGCCCAGGGTGCGCAGAACGCCGAGATCCCTGTCAAGGTCCGGGGCAGTTATCTCTGCATGGAGGGTCCCGCCTTTTCCACCCGGGCCGAGAGCAACCTCTACCGCAGCTGGGGGCTCGACATCATCGGCATGACCAACGCCACCGAGGCCAAGCTGTTCCGCGAGGCGGAGATCTGTTACGCGACCATGGCCCTGGTGACCGACTACGACTGCTGGCATCAATCCGAGGCGCCGGTCACGGTGGACATGATCATTGAGAACCTGAGCCGGAACAACGAAAACGCCCAGCGGATCCTGAAGGAGACCGTCAAGGGCCTGCCCGAAGACCGGGACTGCACCTGCCACCACGCCCTCAAGGACGCGCTCATCACGCCGCCCGACAGCATCCCGCCATCCACCCGGGAGAAGCTGGCGTTGATCATCGGCCACTATCTGCCGGACAAAACCAAGACGGAGTGACCGCCGGCCCCGCCGCCTGTCACCCGCACCGTGAACCTTGAAGGATCATCGGAGAACGCCCATGTCCCTGCTCGCCATCGGATCCGTAGCTTTCGACAGCGTCACGACTCCCTTCGGCCAGGCGGAGCGGGTGGTGGGGGGCTCCGCCACCTACTTCAGCCTGGTGGCCAGCTTCTTCACCGACGTCGCCGTCGTCGCGGTGGTCGGCGAGGATTTCACCGACGAGCATCTCCGGATCTTTCTGGACAACGGGATCGACATCCGCCAGATCCAGCGCCGCCGAGGCCGGTCGTTCTTCTGGGCGGGCGAATACAACCGCGACCTGAACGAAGCGCACACGCTGGCCACCGAGCTGAATGTCTTCGCCGAGTTCAAGCCTGAAGTCCACCCGGATTACCGGCATGTGCCGTACCTGTTCCTCGGCAACATCGATCCCGACCTGCAGCACCACGTCCTCGACCAGATGGAAGGCGATCCCCTGGTCGCACTGGATTCCATGAATTACTGGATTCAGAACAAGCCCGACGCGCTGGCCCGCGTCCTGTCCCGGGTGCACATTCTACTGCTCAATGAGGGCGAGGCCCGCATGCTCACCGGCGAGTATCATCTGGTCGCGGCGGTCCGCCGGATCGCCGCCCTCGGCCCCCGGACCATCGTGGTGAAACGCGGCGAGTACGGCAGCCTGGTGAGCCACGCCGGCGAGCTGTTCGTGGCGCCGGCCTATCCGATGGAGACGGTGATGGATCCCACCGGCGCCGGCGACTGCTTCGCCGGCGGCTTCATGGGCTACCTGGCCGGCGCGGGCCGGCACGACCTGGCCACGATCCGGACGGCGGTGCTGTACGGCTCGGTCATGGCCTCGTTTGACATCGAGGCCTTCTCGGTGAGCCGCCTCCGCGAGTTGACCTTCCCCGACATCCAGGCGCGCCTGGAGCGTTTCCGCCAGGTGATCAGCGTTTGATTTGAAAATTCCCCCCGTTGCCGTTAATCTAAACGGGCGGAGAATGTGTCTCATGGAATGGCGCGCCGCCCTCAACCAGAAGCTGGCTGCCCTGCCCAACGCCCCGGGCGTCTACCTGTACCGGGACGGCCGGGGTGCGGTCATCTACATCGGCAAGGCCCGCGACCTCCGGCACCGCGTGCGGTCGTACTTCCAGGAATCCCGCGACTTCGACCCGAAGACCACCCGGCTGGTGACGGAGCTCCGCGACCTCGAGTACATCGTCACCGGCAGCGAATACGAGGCCTTCATCCTCGAGAGCAACCTGGTGCACGAGCACCAGCCGCGCTACAACTACTACCTGAAGGACGACAAGTCGTTTCCGTTCATCCGGATCACCCTCAAGGATCCCTTTCCGCGGATCAGCCTGACCCGGCGGCCGGTCCGGGACGGCTCGCGCCACTTCGGCCCTTACATCCCCGCCTCCCGGGCGCGGCTGCTCATCGACACGGTGCGGCGCACGTTCGGCATCCGCCATTGCCGCAAGGAAATCGACGGGACCTCGTCCCGGCCCTGCTGCCTGGATTACCACATCAAACGTTGCCTGGGGCCGTGCGTGGCCGCCCTGTGCAGCCGCGAGCAGTACCAGGCGGCGGTGAATGCGGCGATCCTGTTCCTGGAAGGCCGTGACCGCGACCTGCGGCGGTGCCTCGAGGCCGACATGAACCGGGCGGCCGCCGAGCTGCGGTTCGAGGATGCCGCGCGGCTGCGGGACCGGATCCAGGCGGTCCAGGCCTTGACGGACGAACAGCAGGCCGTGCTCGGCATCGAGGACGACGCCGACGTATTCGGCGGCTACTACCGGGACGGCCGGCTGTCGGTGCAGGTCTTTCACCTGCGCGGCACGAAAGTGGTGGACCGCCGGCAATACTACTGGGAGGATCTGCCCCACTGGAACGGGGCCGAGTTCTACGCCGAATTCCTCCGCCAGTTCTACTACCAGGAGTTGCGGATCCCGCCCCGGGTGTTCGTACCCGCCGCGGTGGCGGAGCCGGACCTGCTCGCCCAATGGCTCTCGGAGCGCCGCGGCCGGCGGGTGGCGATCGCCCACCCGCGGCGTGGGCGATGGCTGCGGCTGCTGGAGCTGGCGGAACTCAACGCGCGCCACGCCTTCTTCCTCCGGTTCCCGACCGTGGACCAGCAGCCGGACAGTCTCCGCCTCCTCCAGACCGCCCTCGACCTGCCGGAGCCGCCAAGGCGAATCGAAGGCTTCGACATGTCCACCACCCAGGGCCGTGAAACGGTGGGCGTGATGGTCGCCATGGTGGCGGGGCGGATGGTCCCCGCGCAGTACCGCCGCTTCCGGATCCGCACGTCCGGCGGGCGGCCGGACGATCTGGCCGCCATGCGGGAGGTCGTCTGCCGGCGCGTCCGGCGGCTGCTGGACGAACGGAAGGAGCTGCCCGGCCTGATCCTGGTTGACGGCGGCGAGGGCCAGGTCGCCGCCGCGCAGGACGGCCTGGCCGCGATTGACCCGGCCATCCGGGTGCCGGTGGCGGGACTGGCCAAGCGGCATGAGGCAATCTACCTGCCGGACCGGAAAGAACCGGTTCGGCTCCCCCGCACGTCGCCGGCGCTCAAACTCCTCCAACAGGTCCGGGACGAGGCGCACCGTTTCGCCGTGACCTACCATCGCCACCGCCGCGCCGAGGCGTCGTTCGCCTCGCCGCTTGACGACATCCCCGGCGTGGGTCCCCGCCGCAAGCAGACGCTGCTGAAACATTTCGGATCCTGGCGGCGCGTGGCATCCGCCAGCGAGGCGGAGTTGGCCGAGGCGCTGGGCGGCCGGACCGCAGCCAAAGTCCACCAGGCGCTCCATCCAGACGAGGTACAGACGCATGAATAAAATGCTGCCGACCATCAGCCTGATCCTGTTGCTCGCCCTGGCGGCGCCGCCAGCCCCGGGCGCCGCCGCCAGGAAGCCCGCGGACCAGATCCGGGTCACCGTCATCCAGACGACGGACACCCACGGCCGGCTGGCCGCGTGGGACTATTTCCGCAGCGCCCCGGCGGATCTGGGCCTGGTGCGGGTCGCCGCCCATGTCCGCGCCGCCCGGCAGACGAATCCCCACCTGCTGCTCATTGACAACGGCGACACGATCCAGGGCAGCCCCCTGGCGTACTACTACGCGGAGCTGAAGCCGGACGAACCCAATCCCATCATCCGGGTCATGAACGCGATGGGCTACGACGCCATGACCGTGGGCAACCATGAATTCAACTTCGGTCTGGACGTGCTCCAGCGCTGCCGCGGCGAGGCCCGTTTCCCGTTCCTGTCGGCGAACACCTACCGGACCGACCTGCCGGACAGGCCGTTCTTCGAGCCGTACATCGTCCGCCAGTACGGGCCCGTGCGCATCGGCGTCCTGGGCCTGACCACCCGCAATATCCCCAATTGGGAAACACCGGCCAACTATGAAGGGCTCGAGTTCCGCGAGACGCTCCAGGAAGCCGTCCGCTGGGTGAAAGTCCTTCGCGACCAGGAACGGGTGGACGCGGTCATCGTGAACACCCACGAAGGGTACGAGGTCGACCTGGCGACCGGCCAGCCCAACGGCTCCGGCTATGAAAACGCCGCCTGGGCCATCCTGCAGCAGGTGCCCGGCGTCGACGTCCTGCTCACCGGCCACGCGCACGAGAACATTCCGCCGCGACTCGTCAACGGGGTGCTCACGGCCCAGGGACACCGCTGGGCGGAGCACCTGGTCCATCTTGAGCTGGTGTTTCACAAGCAGGGCAAGCGGTGGACGCTGGCTGAAAAATCGGGCCGGCTCGTGCCCATGAAAGGTCCGGCAGACCCCGAGTCGGCCGCGCTGGCCGAGCCGGCCCACGCGGCCACGCTGAGCTGGCTCGACGAGACCATCGGCACCGCCGAAGACGATCTCTCGGCCGAGGGCGTCTACGTCCGCGACAATCCGCTGCTGGACCTGGTCCACACGGTCATGCGCGAGCACACGGGCGCGCAACTGAGCATGGCCGCCTACCTGCCGGGCCGGCCGCTGACGATCCGGCGCGGCGACATCAAGGTCCGGGACATCTACGCCCTCTACGTGTACGAGAACACGACGGTCACCCTCGGCCTCACGGGGAAGGATGTCGCCGCCGCCCTGGAGCACGCCGCCCGCGCGTACGACCAGGCGGAATGGGACCCCGGCAAGCAACTGCTTCGACTGAACCAGACCGCCAACTTCCGAATGTACAACTTCGACACCCTGTCCGGCGCCAGCTACGCCATCGATCCGACCCGACCGGCCGGCGAGCGGCTGCTGTATCTGTACCACCAGAACCGGCCCATCGATCCTGAGGCCGAATACTCCGTCGCCGTCACCAACTACCAGGCGGTGGGCGGCGGACACTACGACATGTTCAAGCGGGGGCGCCGGATCGCCTTCGACTCCACGGACATCCGGACGCTGATCATCCGGCACATCCGCCGAAAAGGCCGGCTGGCGTCGGAGTGCGACCACAACTGGCATCTGGCGGTGCCGGTGGATTTCCGGCCGGCGTCCCGCCGGACGGCCGCGCCCGCATCCGAATCCCGCTGACCGGCCGGCGATGGCACCGTCGGGCCCGCTGACCTATCGCTGGATCTTCGACACCGGCGGCTCCGGCCGCGGCGCCTGGTCGGGTGGTTTCGGTTACCGCCTGGCCGTGGATCTTCGGAACGCCGGGATCCATCCGTCGGTGCTCATGGGGAGTTCCATCGGGGCGTTCACGTCAATGGACCTGGCCACCGGCGATCCTGAGGTGCTGTATCGAAGCTGGGCCAACTGGTCAAAGGACATTCCGGTCCGGGTGCCCATCGGTCCCGACGAGCGAGGCTTCTTCGGACTGTTTTCGTTCCGCCGCAGCGTGAAGCAGTCCATCGCCTTCACCCTGGATCCGCCAACCGAAGCCGCCCTGTTTGATCCCCGGAACCCCCGCCGCCTGTTCCTCGTGACCTCGCGGGTGGTGCCGGAAAACGCGCCGCGCCGGGGCGATCTCGTCCGCATGTTCCTGATGGTGGCCACCCGGGAGTGGCGGCGCAAGTATCGGCCGCGCGGGCTCCGCTTCGAACCCGTGGTGTACGGCCGGTGGCCGGACGACCCGGCTCTGGCGGCGGCCGCCGCCGGCTGCCCCCGGCTGCGGCGACTCACCCCGGCCAACGTGCGGGAAGCGCTCATGGCCTCCTGCTTGTTGCCCCTCGTCATGGGACAGCCCGTCTCCCTGGACGGGGATCGTCTCATCGACGGCGGCATCACCTTCAAAACGCCGCTGGCGTTCGCCGGTCATCCCGGCGGTGAGGCCCTGGATCGACTGGTCCGAACGGACCGCACGCTGGTGGTCGTGAACAATCCGGAGGGCATCATGTGGGAAACGGCGCTGCGGCTCAGCGCCTGGAACGAGTCCGACCTGGCGCGTCGCGAGGCCGCCGCCGGAAACCTTCTGGTGGCCCACCCGGCCCGCCGGATCCGCAACTCGACGGTCACCCGGGACCCGGCGGCGACCATGCGGACGTTCGATCAGGGCCAGGAGGAAGCCCGCCTGTTTCTCCGGCGTGACCCGGCGCGCCGATTTTTCGAGCTGTAGGAGCGACATGACTCAACATCCCCTGCCCACCCCGGACGAACTGCGCCGCCGCGCGCGGCGCGACCTGCACTGCCACACGAAGTACTGCCGGCACGCCGTCGGCGAAATGGAGGAGTACGTCCGCGCGGCCATCGAGCGGGGCCTCGAGGAGATCGGCTTTCTGGAACACGCGGAGTGGGGGATTCAGTACCACCGCCGGACCTGGCTGGACGCCGCCGAACTGGACGTCTACTGGGAGGAGGCCTCCGCCCTCAGGCGACAATACTCCCGGCAGATCGTTGTTTCAGCGGGCATCGAGCTGGGCGTGAACCCGGCGGTGGTTCAGGAGCTCACGGCTCTGGCGGCGCGCCATCCCTGGGACCGCGTTGCCCTGTCGTACCATTTTGTCTGGGACGAGGCGGCGAACACCCACCTGAACATTAGCTCGGCCAAGGACCCCAACCTCCGGCTGCTGCTGGAACGGGATCCCGTGGCCCTGGCGCTGGAGTACTACGACGTGCTGGCGCGGCACATTCCGGTGTTCCGCCCCTTCATGGTCTGCCACCTGGACGTGCCCCGCCGCAACCTGCCGGACGTGTCGGACGAGCCGCCAGTCCGCGCGGCCATCCGCCGCGTGCTGGCGGCCATGCGCCAAGAGGGTGTGGCGCTGGAGATCAATACGGCGGGCTACGTCTACACGGGACAGTTGTACCCGGCGCCGGCCATCCTGACCGAGGCGATCGAGATGGGACTGGACCTGGTGTTCTCGTCCGACAGTCACGCCCCGGACCGGGTGGGCGCCGATTTCGATCGGGCGCTGGCGGAGATCCTCCCTGAATATCCGGGTGGCCGTTAAACCGATTCCACCGATTTGACTTCGGGAACTTCCTCTTTCAAAATCCGCTCGATGCCCTGTTTCAAGGTCAGCGTGGCCATGGGGCAGCCGCCGCACGCGCCCATGAGGCGCACCTTGACGGTGCCGTCGGGCAAAACGTCCACCAGTTCCACGTCGCCGCCGTCAGCCTGCAGAAACACGCGCGTCTTCTGCAATGCCGCATTCACTCGTTCCTTCAACTCCATCACTTGCGCTCCTTGATCCAGATGTCAACCGTCCGGTGCGGACGGTCCGGCTATTCTAGCCGATGCGTTAGATTGTCGCAACGTGAATCCGGATTTTTCAGCTCCAAGCCGCGCGGCCGAACAGCCCGTTGGACGGGTGTCCACACGCCCGGCTGGCGGGTGAAACAGCTTGAAAAAACGCCGCCGGTGTTGTATGGTCCGGAAGTCAGACAATTTACGTTCAAACCCCCAGGACATCCTGACGATTTTCAAGGAGGTTGCCATGGCTATCAAAGTGGGGATCAACGGTTTCGGTCGGATCGGGCGTCAGCTCTTCCGGATCGCCAGCCAGAATCCGGCGATCGAGATCGTGGCCATCAACGACGTGACGGACGCGGTGACGCTGGCTCACCTGCTCAAGTACGATTCGGTGATGCGCACCTTCCCCGCCGCCGTTTCCGTTGCCGCCGACGGCATCGTCGTCAACGGCAAGACCATCAAGGCGCACGCCGTCAAGGATCCCGCGGCCATTCCGTGGGCGGACCAAGGCGTTGACGTCGTGGTGGAGTCCACCGGCTTGTTCACCAAGCGGCCCGATGCCGCCAAGCACCTGCGCGACACGGTCAAAAAGGTGATCATCTCGGCGCCGGCCACCGATCCGGATCTCACCATCGTGCTCGGGGTCAACGACGCCGCCTACGACCAGGCCAAGCATCACATCGTCTCCAACGCTTCCTGCACCACCAACTGCCTGGCGCCGGTGGCGAAAGTGCTCCACGACAATTTCAAGCTGGTGCACGGATTGATGACCACCATCCACTCATACACCAACGATCAGCGCGTTCTGGACCTGCCCCACAAGGATCTCCGTCGCGCCCGCGCCGCCGCGCTCAACATCATTCCCACGACCACCGGCGCCGCCAAGGCCATCGGCCTGGTGATCCCGGACCTGAAGGGCAAATTCGACGGCATTTCGCTGCGGGTGCCCACCCCGAACGTGTCCGTCGTGGACTTCGTCGGGACAGTGGAGACGGTGCCCACGAAGGAGGAGGTCAACGCGGTCATGAAGGCGGCCGCCGAAGGCCCGCTTCGCGGCATCCTGGAGTACGTCACCGAGCCGCTGGTGTCGTCCGACTTCATCGGCAACACCCACAGCTCCATGTTCGACGCCAACTACACCGCCGTCATGGGCAACATGATCAAGGTGCTGGCCTGGTACGACAACGAGTGGGGCTATTCCTGCCGGGTCGCCGACCTGATCAAGTTCGTGTTGAAATAAGCGCACCGCCGCAACGCATCCGGCCCGGGCGCTCGTCCCGGGCCGTTCTTTTCGGAGGACGACATGAACAAGCTCACGGTGAAGGACATCGACGTCAAGGATCGGCGCGTGTTCGTCCGGGTGGATTTCAACGTGCCCGTCAAGGACGGCAAGATCAAGGACAACACCCGGATCACCGCCGCCCTCCCCACCATCCGTCACCTGCTCGACGGTGGCGCCGCGGTCATCCTCGCCTCCCACCTGGGCCGGCCCAAGGGCGGGCCGAGCCCCGAGTTCAGCCTGGAACCCGTCGCCGCCGAACTGGCCGGCATCCTCGGCCGCAAGGTCGGCTTTGCGACGGACTGCGTGGGCGAGCCGGCCCGGCTGGCCGTCCAGGCCCTGAAACCCGGCGACGTGCTGCTGCTGGAGAACCTCCGCTTCCACAAGGAGGAGGAGAAGAACGATCCCGGCTTCGCCGAACAACTGGCTGGCCTGGCGGAGATCTACGTCAACGATGCGTTCGGCACCGCCCACCGCGCCCACGCCTCCACAGCGGGCATGACCCGGTTCTTCAAGGTGCGGGCGGCCGGCCTGCTCATGGAGCGGGAGCTGCACTACCTGGGCCAGGCGCTGAGTGAGCCGGAACGGCCGTTCGTGGCCATCCTCGGCGGCGCCAAGGTTTCGGACAAGATCGAGGTGATCACCAACCTGATGGGCAAGGTGGACGCGCTCCTCATCGGCGGCGCCATGGCGTACACCTTTCTCAAGGCCCGCGGCGAGGCGGTGGGCCAGTCCCTCGTCGAACCGGACAAGGTGGAACTGGCCTTCCAGCTTCTGGCCCGGGCGGCGGAACGGGGCTTGGAATTCCTCCTGCCCGTGGACCATGTGATCGCCGACCGGATCGCCGAAGACGCCCGGGTGAACACCACGAATCCCGGCGACCCGATCCCCGAAGGCTGGATGGGCGTTGACATCGGGCCCATGACCTACATGGCGTTCGCCCAGAAGATCCAGCAAGCCCGCACGATCCTCTGGAACGGGCCCATGGGGGTGTTCGAGCTGCGGCCCTTCGCCAACGGGACGCAGGCCATTGCCAAGGCGGTCGCCGCGTCGTCGGCCTGCAGCATCATCGGCGGTGGCGACTCGGTGTCCGCCGTCCAGCAGGCCGGCGTCGCCGGCGCGATCACCCATATATCCACCGGCGGCGGCGCCTCGCTGGAATTCCTGGGCGGCCTCGAGCTGCCGGGCGTCACCGCGCTCAGCGACCGTTGAACCGTTGCCGCGGGCCGGGCGGAAACGGCCCGCGGCCGACCGCACACCCGATACCAAGGAGAGAGTCGACATGGCACGCAAGCCGATGCTGGCCGGCAACTGGAAGATGAACATGACCATCCCGGAGGCAGTCAAGCTGGCCGGGGAACTGGCGGCCGCGGTGGGGCAGCTGGACGACCGGGACGTCCTGGTGGCGCCCCCGTTCACCGCGCTGTCGGACGTCCGGCGGGCGCTGGACGGCAGCCGGATCCTGCTGGGCGCCCAGAACCTCTACCCCGCCGACTCCGGCGCGTTTACCGGCGAGATCTCGCCGGTGATGCTACTGAGCGCCGGATGCACCCACGTGATCATCGGGCACTCCGAGCGGCGTCAGATCCTGCAGGAGACCGACGACCTGATCGGCCGCAAGGCGGCCACCGCGCTGCGCAAGGGGCTGACCCCCATCCTGTGTGTCGGCGAAACCCTCGAACAGCGCGAGCGGGGCGAAGCCGAGCCGGTGGTCAGCGGCCAGCTCCAAACGGCCTTAAAGGACTTGACACCCGGGGTAGTTTTCCGTATGATCCTCGCCTACGAGCCGGTCTGGGCGATCGGGACCGGCCGCACGGCTACCCCGGCGCAAGCCCAGTCCATGCACGCGTTCATACGTTCCACCCTCAGCGAACTGTATGATCCGCAAGTGGCTGGCAGCCTGCGCCTGTTATACGGCGGGAGCGTCAAACCGGACAACATCAGCGCCCTGATGGCCGAATCCGACATCGACGGCGCCCTTGTCGGGGGAGCGAGCCTCAAGGCGGACGACTTTGTGCGGATCGTGAAATTTTGATGAAGGCGGGATTTAGATGGTCAATCTTGTTTTGGTAATTCACCTGGTTTGCTGTTTCATCCTGATCCTGGTCATCCTGCTGCAGTCGGGCAAGAGCGCCGACCTGGCCGGCGCGTTCGGGATGATGGGCTCCCAGACCGCCTTCGGTCCGCGGGGCACGGCCACGCTGTTGAGCAAGGTCACTACCGGAGCAGCGATCATCTTCATGGTCAGTTCGCTGGCGCTGTCGTTCATGATGAGTTCGGCCAGCGGCGGCTCCTCGATCATGGACCGCAAATCGCCGGAGAAGGGCAAGCCCGCCGCCAGTGCGCCGGCCACGTCCGCACCGGCCCAGCCCGCGCCGGCCGCCCCGGCGCCTGCGTCCGATCTGCAGGGCACCCAGCCCCTCGACGTCAAGGTCGGCGGCGGCACCGTCCAGGGCGTCCAGGCCAAGCCGCTGTCCAAGGCCGAAGTTGAGGCGCTGCTGAAAGAACAGGCGGAGAAACGCCAACAGGCGCCCGCGCCCAAACCGAAGGAAAAGTGACAACCAGCGGGCCGGCGGTTTTCCGCCGGGGACCGCGATGATCTTTACGGATGCCGAAGTGGTGGAACTGGCAGACACACCATCTTGAGGGGGTGGCGCTCTACGGGGCGTGCGGGTTCAAGTCCCGCCTTCGGCACCATTTTAAAAGCCTTCCGGCACCGGAAGGCTTTTTTGTTTATCCCCGCCCCGTCGTCGGTTAAAATACAGTCTCAGATTGGTTTAAAGAATCTCTATTCAGGAATGGAACTTTATAGCTGCCGCCTTCGTTCATGAAGGTGGGAGTCATGAAAGGAGCACCGGTTGGAACCGCAATCGGATCAGGTCTTGGTCGAGAGCTGCCTGCAAGGAGATCACGATGCGTGGGCACAGCTTGTCTACCGCCACCAGAAGCTCATTTACAACCTCGCCTACCGCTTCACGACCCGGTTCGATCGAGCCGAGGACATGACCCAGGAGATTTTTATGAAGATCTACCGGTCTCTGGCCTCCTTTCAGCAGCAACGGGGTGAATTCAAGAGTTGGATGATGGTCATGGCGCGCAACCACCTGATCGACAACCTGAGGAAGGAGAAAAAAGGCTGGAGCCGCGTGGGCGGGACCGAGGAATTGGAAAAGCTCGATTTCCCCTCCAGCGGCGCCTCGGATCCGGCCAGACAGCTGGAGCAGAAAGAGCGGATCGAGTTCGTTCACGACTGCCTGCGGACGCTCTCGCCCGACTTGCGCTCCGCATTGATCCTCCGGGAGATCGAAGGATTGAGCTATGAGGAGATCGCCGACCAGTTCCGGATTCCCCTCGGGACCGTCAAGTCCCGCATCAACCGGGGCCGGATCGAGCTGGCCCGCATCATGAACATGAAAAAGATCAGGATCCTGTCCGGGCAGCAGGAACCCCTTTTGGAGAGGTAGACCGATGAACTGCAACGAATTTGAAAATCTCGTCAGCGAATTTCTGGACGGCGCGCTCCATGGCGACGCGCTGGCCGGGTTCGAGTTGCATCGCGTGCAGTGCCCCCTGTGCGCCATGCTGCTGGACAATGTCAACGAGAGTCTCTCCCGCCTGCACCAGTTGGAGGAGGTGGAGCCGCCCCCCGGCCTGGCTCAGCGCATCCTGGCCGCCACGTCCGGCGATCGCGCCGGCTTCGGCCGGCGTCTGCTCGGCCTGGTGCGGTTCGAGCGCGAGTTGGCGCCCCAGCTGCTGGCCGCTTCGGTCATCATCCTGTTCGCCGCGGCCCTGTCGTATAACATGTTCTTCCGGGCGCCCGACGCCGCCGTCGGCGCCGGCCAGCCCTCCAACCTGGTCACCGTCGTGGACTACACCGGCAACCGGCTGCTGAGCAGCATGATGCAGTTCTACTCCGGCGTTCAGGAAGCGTGGCAGACCGCCGGCAACTACTATGACGAGACCGCGGATTTCTTCCAGACCAACTGGCAGCAGGTGAAGGACGTTTTCAAGGGCAAGGAAGAGAAGAAAAAGCCGGCGCCCGACAACCAGAAGAATATTAATCAATCCATGCAAGCGGTTCACGACTTGTCCGCCACCGCTTAGAGGAGATCGGCCATGAATTGTCATTACCATCCGGACCAGGCCTCCACCAATGTCTGCGCGCTCTGCCAGCATGAGCTGTGCCCGGCCTGCCAGCACGCGGCGGAGGGCGGGCCCCTCTGTCCCGACTGCCTGACCCAGGCCGTCCAGTGTTACAAGCGATCGCTGACACCGGAGTTCCGGTCCATCAATCCGGTGACCTCGGCCTGGCTGGCCCTGATCCCCTTCCTCGGGGCGATCTACAACGGCACCTACGTCCGGGCGCTGTCGCAGTTTCTGGGCATGGCGCTGCTGGTTCTGTTTTTCGACGCAGCCGATCTCGGGCCCCTCGGCGGGCTCGGGGGCATCCTGTTCTACGTGTACACGATCATCGACGCGTACCGGGTGGCTTCCAGAATGAAAGCCGGCATCCTGACCGGCAGTACGCCGGACCTGGTGCTCACGCCGCGGACCAAGTTGTTTTACGGCGTCGGCCTGGTGGTGCTGGGGGTGCTGTTCCTCTTCCAGAACTTCGGGTTGTTCGACTTCGAGTGGATCCAGCGTCTGTGGCCGTTGCTGCTCATCGGCGTCGGCGCCTATCTGGTCTGGAAGGGCTTTGAGAAGCTCAAATCCGACCCGCCCGCAAAGTCCCGGCCATCCGGCGCCCCGTCCATCGTCCCGGTTGAACCGCCCGCATCCGCGGAGGGAAAACAGTCATGAGCCGCGCCGTGTCGCGCTCGATCCAGATCGGTTTGCTCCTGATTCTGCTCGGGGCCTGCTTCATCTACGAGAACGTCGTCGGCCACGCGTCCATCTGGTCGGTGTTCTGGCGGTACAGCCCGTTGCTGTTCATCTGGGTGGGCATCAACAAGGCGGTGTTTTACTTCCGTTACCGGCCCGATGCCGCCGACGAAAAGGCGCCGTCTTTCTCCTCGACCCTCATCTGGATCGGCTGCGGCGTGTTCCTGCTCGTCTGGACGCTCGGGTACGTGCCCAATTTCTTCGCCTATCTGGGCACCTGGTGGCCGCTGTTCCTGATCCTCGTGGGCGCCGGCAAGCTCGTGGACATCTTCTTCCCGGGCCGCACCGGCCGTCTGACCGGCGGCGAGATCATCTTCATGATCTTCGTTCTGCTGGCCGGCCTGGTCGCCTGGCAAGTCGCGCGGTTCGATCTGAGCCGGCTGCCGCCCCTGCTCATCGAAGGCAGGGAGTACCGTCTCAAAGACCTTCTGCACAAGAGCGTTCAGCAGACCGCCGAGGAATCCTTCGCCCTGGAGGGGGCTACGGCGGTATCGCTGAGCCACACCCACGGCGACCTGGAACTGGTTCCCGCCGAAGGCGATACCATCCAGGTCCGCCTGGACACCAAGGTGTACGCCGACACCGACGAACAGGCGACCGAGGTGGCCCGGACCGTCCGAATGAAACCCTCTCGCGAGGCCGGTCGGCTGCGGCTGACCCTGCAGACGCCGGATTCCGGCGCAACCTCGGTCGAGGTCCGCATCCGGCTGGCCGTGCCGCCGGATGTCCCGCTCGAGTTCGAGAACAGCTTCGGCGGAATCACCGCCACCGACCTGCGCAATCCGGCCAGCCTGACCGCGCGGAACGGGGCCATCCGGGTACGCGGGCACCACGGAACGCTCCGCCTCGCCAACCGGTACGACAAGATCTCGGTTGAGGACTCGGAGGGCGAGACGGAGATCCGGGGTCTGGACACGGACATCCGCGTCATCAACCTGAAAGGCCCGCTGACCCTCGACAACAAGAACGGCGAAATCGAGCTGGCGGATATCGAGGGCAAGACGGCCATGACGGTGCGCTACGTGACGGTCAACGGCGAACAGCTGAACGGCGACTTCCAGTTGACCGGCAAGAACGCAACCCTTACCCTGAACACGGTCGCCGGAAACGTGAACCTGGAAAACAGCGATGATGAAATCGAGCTCACCGACATCAAGGGAGGCATTGATTTCAAATTGCGCGCCTGCTCGCTGACCGCCAAGGAGATCGGGTGCGCCATCGCGGGCACGGCCGCTTCGGGGGCCGTGGTGATCAAGGATGCCGCCGGTCCGGCCACTCTGACCCTGGAAAAAACCCGCTGCCGGATCGAACGGATCGCCGGCAAGCTCACGATCACCAATTCGCTCAAGGATGTCTCCATCACCGGGGCCGAGGCCGACGTGACCTGCTCCAACAAGAACGCCTCCATCACCCTGCGCTCGCTGCCGCCCGCGGGCAAAGCCCGTGTCCGGGCGACCGCTGAGCGGGGTGACATTCTCCTCGTCCTGCCGGGATTTCCTGAATCCTATCGCCTCTTCCTTTCAGCCGACAACGGCAAGATCACCTCCGGCTTCCGCACCCCCCCGATCAAACCCTCATCCAGCGACCGCACGATGGTTTGGAAGAACTTTTCCGGCGCGCCCGATTTGGCTGACGTCCAGTGCAAGGCCGCTTACGGCAACATCCGTCTGAAACCCGGAGAACCGGCCGAGGAATCCGAATGAACCCGCACCCGCTCCCCACCCTTGGCATCACTCTGATCCTGGCGGCCGCCTGCCTGACCGGCGGCTGCGGACGGCCGCGCGCCGAGCGTCCGGTGGTCCGCCAGGACAGCTTCCGCCAAGACCGGGGAGTCGAACGTGAACTGCGCGTGGACGCCCGGGTGTCCAGCGGGCGCCTGTCACTGGATCGGAGCGATCCCGGCGCGCTCTACAACCTGGATCTGCGCTGGGATGCCGCCAACATGAGCCGGCGGGTGGATTTCACTCCCGGCGACACCGCCCGGCTGGAGTTCTCGCTTCAGGGAGAAATGCCGTCCGACGACACGGCCCACGCCATCCTGTCGCTGGCTCCGAATGTCCCGCTGGACCTGAAGGTGGATACCGGCGCCGGCGAGGCGCGTCTGGACCTGACCGGTCTGAGTGTCGTCCGGCTGAACATTGTCCACGGAGTCGGCAGCCTGAAGGTCGCCGTCGATGATCCCCAGGAAGCGGCTTGCCGGTCCATGGATATCGCCTGCGGCGTGGGCGAAATGGATCTGCGGGGCCTGGGCAACCTGATGCCGGAAACCATCAACATCAAGGGCGGTCTGGGTCGCGCCAGCCTTTGCTTCGACGGCAGCCGTCCGGGCCGGACCCGGGCTCGGCTGGTCGTGGGTATCGGCAACCTGGATATTGAATTACCCGCCGGACTCGGTGTTCGAGTGCTTGATTCCGGCGACGCGTCCGGCTCGCTGGGCATCCCGGAGGAGCACTTCGAGCGTCGCGCGGGGGCTTACGTGACCCCGGCCTATCGCGAGGCCAGGCAGATTGTCGAATTGTCGCTTAAGCCCGGACTGGGCAACGCCACCATCACGATACGGGATTGACCGCACCCAGCCCGCCACCCAGCCCCTGGAATCGGGCGGCTGCCCCAGAGCCGCGACGCCTCAACGAATGAACCCGATATCATCGGGCGGCCAGTATTTCAGGATGGCCTTGCCGAAGATCGAACCGCGCGGCACGCAGCCCCAGTGCCGGCTGTCGTTGCTCACGTTCCGGTGGTCGCCCAGCACGAAATACGAATCCGCCGCCACGCACAGCGGACCGAACGATGCGTTGTCGAAGTACATGGCCGGGACATACGGCTCCGGCAGGATGCGGCCGTTGACCATCACCCGCCCCTCCACGATCTGCACCATTTCACCCGGCAGGCCGATCACCCGCTTGATGAACGATTTCTTCGGGTCGCCGGGAAAATAGAAAACCACCACGTCGCCGCGCTGGATGTCGAACACGCTGTAAGTGATCTTGCTGACGAACACCCGTTCCTGGTCGTCGAGCTGAGGTTGCATGCTGGTGCCTTCGACCCGCACCGGCTGAACCAGGAAGATGATCAGAAAGAGCACCACCGTCGACGCCAGCAGCAGATCGCGCAGGCCTTCCCGAAGGTGGCGGGCGGTCGTGGCGGACAGCGTTTTCGAAGTGTCAGGCATTGGACCCTGCTTTGAATTCAAATCCATCGGGCGGGCGCGGTCCGGCCGCGGATTCTATTCCTGGACGTACACCTCGGCCAGGTTCCACATCAGACTCATGCAGCGGTGGTTCATCCGCAGGTTCTGCACCTTGCCCTTGGCGCCGAACAGGCCGTGGGGCTTCGCGATGGGGATGACATACCGTCCCTGGGCGTTGTACTGCTCGAGCTTGTGGGCGGCTTCAAACCGCTCGTCCCAGCTCGGACTGCCGTACATCGTGGCCAGGGCGGCGGCCATGTCTTGCTCCAACGGTGTGGCGGGCGCGCCCTGTTCCGGATACCAGAGGTGGCCCGGACTGGACCAGCTCATCAGTTCCTTCAGAAAGAACGGGTGGGCGGGCTGTTCCAGCAGCATGATGGCCATGTCATAATCATACGTGGAGTGAATCTTCTGATAAAACAAGTCGTACGGGAGCGACACCATTGTGGCCTTCATGCCCATGCTGGCGCAGATCCGCTCCGCCTGAATTCCGATCCGCTCGGCGAACGCGTCACCGGTCAGGACGGTGAAGGTGAATTGCACCGGGCTCTTGTTGGCCCCGTACAGGGTGTTGGGCGTCACGCTGGTGTTCATGACGAATCCGCTCTCGTTGAGCAGCTGACGGGCGTTCACCGTCGAGAACGAATCGGCCTGGAGTCCGGACCACCACCTGCCGTCGGCCGGCGCGATCAGGCCGCCCGTTGGGATCGCCTTTTTCTGGAACACGTTGGTGATGATGTTCTCGCGGTCGAACAGCAGGCTCATCGCATGCCGGAATTTCGCGTCAAAAAACCATTGGAGGCGGAACGCGGGAATGTAATTCTCCCGGCTGGCCGGGTCCGTCTTCATGTTCTGGTTGATCCAGACGACGTAAGTGGCGCTGCTGGGGCCGGTGTCGAAAATGCGCAGCCCGCGCACGTTCTCCAGCCGGGCGGCGTCCACCGGATCGATGAAATCGATGAGGTCGGATTCGCCGGTCCGGAACTTCACGGAGATGTCGCTCGAGGTGCCGGTGAAATCGATCACCACTTCGTCCAGATACGGCAGCTGGCGGCCCACCGCGTCCACCACCCAGTAGTACGGATTGCGGCCCAGAACCAGTTTCTTCTCCTCGCGGGAGAATGATTTCAGCACGAACGGGCCGATGCTGACCAGCTCGGCGGGCGGCGTGTCGGCGCCGTAAAGACGGTCCATGCGGTTGCGGCTGGCGGCGCCCTCAATCAGCCCGCGGGGCATCACGACGATCTTGGCCAGGATGGGTTCCAAGGCATACAGCGGCACCGGACTGCTGCACCGGATGCTGTCGGCATCGACTTTCTGGAACTGAAGCTTTTCGTCGCCCACCTCCAGGTAGGCCCGACGGGGCGACTTGATGTCGGTATTACCCATGTAGTTGAGCGTCGTCATCACATCGTCGGCGGTGAACGGCGACCCGTCGCTGAAGAAGATATTGCGGCGCAGGTGAATGGTGAATACCTTGGCGTCCTTGTCCCGGTCAAAACCGGTGGCCAAAGCCGGCTCAAAGGTGTCGCTCAGGGGATTGTACCGATACAGGGCGGAGGTGAACTGATCGGCGACCAGCGCCGAGACGCGGTCCTGTGCCAGCACGGGATTGAAGGTCAGGGGCGGATGCAGGACGCTGACCCGCAGGAGCTTGGACGGAATGCCGGGTTCGCAGTCGGCGATCTTGTATTCCGGACTTTTCTCGGACCGGATCCCCGGCAACTCGCGAAACGCGTCGCAGCCGGCCAGCAAGAGCAGTAGGCAGGCCGCCACGAATATCACGGCCATCAGATGCAAGGATTTGCTCATAATTCCCTCTGTCCCTGGTTTTCAATCTGAAACCCTTGGCTTTTATAGCATATCCGCCGCCGCGGACTCAACCCCAAATGTACCGAACCGCCTCATTTGCATCGGGATGTAAAAAACCCATTGGCCCCGTTCCGCTTTCGCATATAATTCCCCCTTTCAAAGCCGGAGGGCATCGTCGGCCATGTCCGCCTTCAGCTTCACCGTCACCCATCGCGACCCGCGCACCGCCGCCCGACGGGGATGCCTGTCCACCCCGCACGCCGTGGTGGACACACCGGTCTTTATGCCCGTGGGAACCGCCGGGACCGTCAAAGCGGTCCCTCACGACTGGCTCGAAGAACTGGACGCCCGGATCCTGCTGGCCAACATGTACCATCTATACCTCCGGCCGGGGCACGAACTCGTGCGCGCGCTCGGCGGACTGCATCGGTTCTCGGGTTGGCCGCGCGCCCTCCTCACCGACAGCGGCGGCTACCAGGTTTTCAGTCATCGCGAACTGCGGCGCATCGACCCGGCCGGCGTCCACTTCCGATCCCACATCGACGGCAGCAGCCATTTCATCACCCCCGAAGACAGCATCGGCGTCCAGCAGGCGCTGGGGGCCGACATCATCATGGCCTTCGACGACTGCACGCCGTATCCGGCGACGCGTGAAGAGGCGCGCGGGTCGATGGAGACCACGCTCCAGTGGGCCCGGCGCAGCCGCGCGGCGCATCCCGCCGAGGACACCCAGCTCCTGTTCGGGATCGTGCAGGGCAGCGTGTATCCGGATCTCCGGGCGGAATGCGCCGGCCGGCTGATCGAGATCGGCTTCCGGGGTTACGCCATCGGCGGCTTGAGCGTGGGCGAACCCAAGGACCTGATGTACGCGATGACCGGAACGACCGCCGCCCTGCTGCCGGAGGACCGGCCGCGCTACCTCATGGGCGTAGGCACGCCCGAAGACCTGCTGGAGGCCATCGCCCTGGGCGTGGACATGTTCGACTGCGTCTTGCCCACCCGCAACGGCCGGAACGGCTGCCTCTTCACCCGCGACGGCCGGATCGTCATCAAAAACGCCCGCCACGCGCGGGAAGACCTGCCGCCCGATCAGGAGTGCGCGTGCCGGGTCTGCCGGCGGTATTCACGGGCTTATCTGCGGCATTTGTACATGTCGTCCGAAATGCTCTCGGCCACGCTCAACACCTTCCACAACCTGTACTTTTATCTTGACATCATGGGGCAAATCAGGCAATCTATCGAGCTTGGCGCGTTCGCGGATTTCAAACAGAATTTCCTGACCCGGTATCATTCAGCCACCGAGTAATTCGCAGTCACGACGCGGCAAATAATCCAGGTAATTTCGAGGTGCATTCATGATTGAATCCAGGCACTCCTTGTACCTGCTGCAGGCGGCACAAGGGGGTGACCCGATTTTCGGCATGCTCATCCCCATGGCCCTCATCGCCGCCATCTTTTACTTTCTGATCTTTCGGCCCATGCGCAAGCGCCAGAAAGACCAGGAATCGCTCATCACCAACCTGAAAAACGGCGACCGGGTGATCACCTCCGGCGGCATCTACGGCACCATCGCCGGAATCAAGGACCACTCCCTTATCCTCAAGATCGCCGATAACGTGAAGGTCGAGGTGGGCAAGAGCGCCGTCGCCGGCCTCCAGCCAACCTCGCCTGAAGACAAGAGCTGAAATCCCATCAAGGTATTCCCCCATGTTCAAAAGTCTTAAAGTCCGTTACATCATTATCCTGATCGTCTGCGCCGGCAGCGCGTACCTCTTCTATCCCCCCAAGGAGAAGATCAACTTCGGCCTCGACCTCAAGGGCGGCATGCACCTGGTGCTCGAGGTCAAGACCGACAAGGTGATCCGCGCCGAAGTCCAGCAGTACGGCGAGCGCATCAAGCGCCTGCTGGAGGAGAACAAGACGGCCTACACCCAGGTGCTCGCCGAAGACACGAAGATCACCCTCAGCGGCGTGCCCGAGGCCCAGTCGGAGGCCACCCGCAAGAACCTGAAGGATTTCTTCGGCCACTACTTCGACGTCAGCTCCAAGTATGAAGGGGGCGCGGTGTCCTTCACCCTGGACCTCACCGCCGCCGCCGTTCGGGACTTGGAACAGACCACCGTCCAGAGCTCGCGCGACACGCTGGAACGCCGCATCGACGCGTACGGCGTGGCCGAGCCGACCCTCCAGCTCTTCGGCTCCACGGAGTCCGGCACCTCGAACCAGATCATCGTGGAGCTGCCCGGCGTGGAGAACCCCGAAGAGGTCAAGACGCTGCTCAAGGAAACCGCCTCCCTCAGCCTCAACCTCGTCCACCCCACCGCGCCGTACGCGGCCTCGCTGGACGCCATCAGCCAGTTTTTCGGCGGCCAGATACCGGCTGACCATGCCGCCGTGCTCTACACCGGCGACTACAGCGGCGAAGCCAGGGAGCAGGAAAAACGCTACATCGTGGTCCAGAAGGCGCCCGTGATCACGGGCAAGCATCTGACCAACGCCCGGGCCTCCCAGGACAGCTCGCTGGGCCTGTCGCGACCGGCGGTGAGCTTCACGCTCAACTCGGAGGGCGCCCGGCTGTTCGGCGACGCCACCGAAGCCAACCAGGGCCGCCAGCTGGCCATCATTCTGGACGACAAGGCCATCTCGGCGCCCCGGATCGAGGCCAAGATCACGGACTCCGGCATCATCACGGGCATCGACAGCGCGCGGGAATCGCAGTTGCTGGCCTTGTCGCTCCGGTCCGGCGCCCTGCCGGCCGACATCGTCATCCTGGAAGAGCGCACCGTCGGCCCCTCGCTGGGCCTCGAGTCGATCCGCCAGGGCGTGAACGCCGGCCTGCTGGGACTGGCGCTCATCGTCCTTTTCATGGTGTTCTATTACCGCCTGTCCGGCCTCAACGCGATCCTTTGCCTTATCATCAACGTTGTGATCCTGCTCGGGGTCATGGGCTATTTCCGCGCCACCCTGACGCTGCCGGGCATTGCCGGCATCATTCTGACCATCGGCATGGCCGTGGACTCCAACGTCCTGATCTTCGAGCGCATCCGCGAAGAGTTGCGCTGGGGCAAGACCGTCGCGGCCGCGGTGGACGCCGGTTTCGCCCGCGCCAGCTGGACCATTTTCGATGCCAACGTGACCACCCTGATCTCCGCCGCCTTCCTCTACCAGTTCGGCACCGGACCCATCCGGGGTTTCGCGGTCACCCTGACCTTCGGCCTGCTGGCCAACCTGTTCGCGGCCATCTTCGCCTCCCGTACCATCTTCAACACTCTGCTCCAGCAGGTGCAGATCAAGAAATTGTCAATCTGACGGAACAAAACGCAGCACCCCGTGTCTAATCTCATCGCCTGAGGAGTCGTCATGGAACTGTTCAAGAACGTCAACGTGGACTGGATGAGCAAAAAGTGGCTCTTCCTGTCCGCGTCGCTCATCCTGCTCGTCGCGGGATGGGCTTCAGTGATACAACGCGGCGGATTCAGCTACAGCATCGATTTCACCGGCGGCACGCTCGTCAAAATCAAGCTGGCTCAAAAACCGGATTTGGACGGACTGCGCACCGCCCTCAGACAGAGCGTCGGTGCCGCGGATGTCACCCGCTTCGACGCCGAGGAGAAAAACCTCGTCCAGATCCGGATGAAGAAGATCGAGACGGAGGAGACCGCTTCCTTCCAAAACCTGGGCCAGAATATTTACAGCGCGCTGCACGGCATCCTGGACAAGGACCAACCCACGGGCAAACAGGACCTGAACCGGGTGGGGATCGACCAGCTGGCTGCCGTCCTGCGCGCGAGCCGCGTCCTGGAAAACATGGGCCGGCTCACGGCGAACGCGACCATCGAGGAGACGCAGCGCGTCTACCGCGATCTGGCAGTGACCATCGTGGACCACCGCACCGAGCAGGGCGGCCTCATCGCCGACATCGACCGGCTCGGCTCCCTCCCCGGCATCAGCAATCCCGTCCTGAGCGTCCTCCGGCAGAATTACTACCCGGGATCCTTCACCGTGCTCAGCGTTGACAGCGTCGGTCCCAAGATCGGCAAGGAGTTGCAGGACAAGGCCGGCAAGGCGGTGCTCTTCTCGCTGCTGGGCATGCTGGTCTATGTTGCCCTGCGGTTTAAATTCGCCTTCGGCGTCGGCGCCGTGGCCGCCCTTTTCCATGACGTGATCATCGCCCTGGGCCTGATGAGCCTGCTGGGCAAGGAAATCTCCCTGATCGTCGTGGCGGGCTTCCTCACCCTGGTGGGGTATTCCATCAACGACACCATCGTCGTGTTCGACCGGATCCGCGAGAACATCAAGCTAAACCGCGCCGACACCTTCCTGACCATCATCAACAAATCCATCAACCAGACGATTTCCCGGACCGTCATCACCTCAGGCCTGACCTTCATCTCCGTCTTCTGCCTGTGGCTGCTGGGCGGCGAGACGCTGGACGGTTTCTCGTTCGTGCTGGTCATCGGCATCATCATCGGCACCTACTCATCGATCGCCGTCGCCAGCCCGCTGACCTATTACTGGCTCAAACTCCTGGGCACCAAGAAAGAGAAAAAGGTATATAAATTCGCTTGATCTCGAATGGTCTCTGAATCGATAATGTCATTTCTACGCTCCCTAATCGGACCACGACCCCTCAGGGAGCCAGGAGGCGCAGATGTTTGAGAACTTGTTGGAATCCTCGACCAACAGGAAAAGGACCAAGACCGGTGTGACCATGGTGGCGGCCGTGGTCATTCACGGGCTGGCCCTGTTGGCGCTCGTCATGGTCCCGTTGCTATTTCCCGAGGCGCTTCCCGCCCAGGTGGGCGAGTTGCTGACGTTCCTGGCGGCGCCTCCGCCCCCCCCCCCCCCCCCCCCGCCCCCGCCGCCGCCTTCCGAGGCGCCCAAGCAGGCGCCGCGGGTGGAGCGGCCGCAGGTCAACATTGACCTGTCCAAAACATACGCTCCGAAAGAAATTTCCAATGAGATCGCGCCGCCCGTCGACAAGTCCGATCTGGCCGACCTGCTCGGCCTGAACACGGGCGGCAGCGGCGTGGCCGGCGGCGTGCCCGGCGGCGTGCCTGGCGGCGTCGTCGGCGGTGTGGTGGGCAGCACCGGTCCGGCCGTGGTCGGCGGCGTGGCCAACGTGGCGCCACCCCCGCCCCCGCCGAAGAAAGAACCGGTCCGGGTCGGCGGCCAGGTGCTGACGTCCCGGTTGATCAACCACCCCAGCCCGATTTATCCGCCCCTGGCCCGCGCCGCGCGCGTCCAGGGAACGGTGATTCTGCAAGTCGTGGTGGACGAGTCGGGCCGGGTCCGCGAGACGAAGATCATCAGCGGACACCCCCTGCTCACCCAGGCTGCGGTGGACGCGGTGCAGCAGTGGGTGTACTCACCCACCCTGCTCAACGGCGAGCCGATCCCGGTGATCGGCACTGTCACGGTCAGATTCACGCTTGGCGTACAATAACCAAATCTAATACTGGGAGGTACGACGATGTATCTATTTTTGCTTCAAGAAGGCGGCATGGATTACATGGACATGTGGAACAAGATGGGCTGGACCGCGCGCAGCGTTGTCTTCATCCTCGCCATCATGTCAATCTGGTCGATCGCGGTGATGCTGGAACGCTACTTCATGTTCCGCGCCGCCAAGAAACAGAGCCGTGAATTCGCCCCGGCCGTGGCCGAGGCGCTGAAGGACGGCAAGATCGAAGAAGCGATCATGGTGTCCGAACGTTACACCAAGTCCCACCTGGCCAAGGTGGTCGTGGCCGGCCTGAAGGAGTTCCAGGCCCACACCGCCTCCAGCGAGCTGCCGGGCGAGCTGATTGAGGCCTCCAAGCGAGCCCTGGAGCGCGCCGCCGCCATCAACCGGGAAGAGATGAAGCGCGGCACCGGCGCGCTGGCCACCATCGGCGCCACCGCCCCGTTCGTCGGCCTGTTCGGGACGACCATCGGCATCATCAACGCGTTCGCCGGCATGAGCAAGGGCGAGGACACCGGCATCGGCGCCGTCGCCGGCGGCATTTCGGAAGCGCTCGTGACCACCGCGTTTGGCCTCTTCGTCGCCGTCCCTGCCGTGTGGCTGTTCAACTACTTCACCACCCGGATCGAGGCCTTCACCGTGGAAATGGACAACTCCTCCTCCGAGTTGATTGACTATTTCATCAAGCGGAGGTCAATCAGCCGTGGCAACCTCTAAAAGCAATCAAGGACATGTCAGCGGGGTCAACCACGACATCAACGTGACCCCGATGGCCGACATCATGCTGGTGTTGCTGATCATCTTCATGATCACGACGCCACTGTTGCAGAAAGGCATCACGGTCAACCTGCCCAAGGGCCGGAACGTGATGGAGATGCCGGAAGCCGAAAACCGCGAGGCCCTGGTCGTCGGCATGGACCGGACCATGCGGCTCTACCTTGGCAACGTGCCGCAGGACGCTGCCAACCTCAAAGATGGTCTGATGACCGCGATGGAGGTCCGCCAGCAGGACCGGGTGTTCCTCAAGTGCGACCAGGCCGTCGCCTACGAAAAGGTCACCGAGACGCTGGACCTCGTCCGGGAAGCCGGCTTTGAGCAGATCGGCCTGCTGGTCGACAAGCAAAAAATCTAAAGGAGAGCCACTATGGGAATGGCAGTCGGGGGCGGCGGAGGCCCCAAATCGGATATCAATGTGACCCCGTACATCGACATTCTGCTGGTGCTGCTCATCATCTTCATGGTCATCACGCCGTTCACACCACACGGCATCGATGTGCGGGTTCCGGAGAAGTTGCCGCCGGAAATCTCTCAGGAGATCGCGGACCGGTTCCAGGGCATCGTCGTCAGCCTGAACACTGACGGCTCCATGTTCATCAACAAGGATCCGGTCAACTTCGACTCCCTGAGCCAGCGGCTGACCCAGATCTACAGCGCCCGCGCCGACAAGTCCATCTTCATCAAGGGCGCCAAGGGACTGATCTACGGCGACATCGTCAGGACGATCGACATCGCGAAGGGAGCCGGCGTCGAGCAGATCGGCTTGATGACAGAGCTCGAGTGAGCCACAAGGGAGCAACCAGATGAAAGCAAAACAATTTTTCACCCTGTTGGTCACATTCGTGCTTGTGGCTGGACTGTGCGGTTGCGATTTCATGGAGAACCTCAAGGCCCGCGACCAGCTGAACAAGGGCGTCAAGGCCTTCAAAAACAAGTCGTACGAAGACGCCGCCACATATTTCCAGAAAGCCATCGAGCTGGATCCCAATCTGGACATCGCGTACGAGTATCTGGCCACTGCCTACATGCAGCAATTCGTGCCCAACCTGTTCACCGATCGGAACCTGAAGACCGCCAACATGGCCATCAAGACCTTCGAGCAGGTGCTGGAACACAATCCCGACAACGTGAACGCGATCCAGAGCATCGCCAGCCTTTACAACGCGATGAACGAGTATGACCAGGCGAAAGTCTGGTACCGCAAGCGCATCGAGCTTGAACCCAACAACCCCGTACCGCTTTATGGCATCGGGGTCATCGACTGGAACATCGTCAACCAGTCCACCGGCCCCAACGGGGAAAACGTCCCCAACCTGACACCCGAAGACAAAGCCAAGGCCGACCAGACCATCGATGAGGGCATCGCCTTTCTGAAGAAGGCCATCGAGATCGACCCGAACTACGCGGATGCCATGAGCTTTCTCAATCTCTGCTACCGCAAGAAGGCCATGCTCGTGGACGATCAGGCCCTCAAGGACGATTACACGCTCCAGGCCGACCGTCTGGCCGCCCAGTCGCTGATTCTGAAGAAGAAGCTGCAGGCGGAAGAGGAAAAGAAGAAGAAAAAGATCTTCTGATCCGTCTCGGGAATATGAAAAAAACCCACCCTTCGGGGTGGGTTTTTTTTGGCCTGCCAGTCAGCGCGAGGGTTCAGACGGACAGTTTCCGGGCCTGCGGACGCTCCGGCCGGTCATCATCCAGCGTGACGCTCACTTCCATGGCCTTCCCTTTCCGGTAGATCTTGACCGCCAGCGTCTTTTCGTCATCCTGACCGGACAGCGCCCGGATCAGGTCGCCGGAATCCGCCACTTCGGCATCGCCGATGCCGACGATGACGTCGCCGGCCGCCAAACCGGCTTTAGCCGCCGGGGAATCCTCAGCCACCGAGGTGATCAGCACGCCCTTGCCTTCAGGCACGCCAAAGAACTTGGCCAGCTGCTCCGTCAGATCGTCGTAAAAAATCCCCAGCCGGGGCCGCCGGGCCACGAAATATCGCTGCCAGGAACGTTCGCCTTCATCAGCTTCACCCGGCGCTCGCGGCTGCCAGCCGGGCAGCTCCGGAATCGTGAACAGCGACTCGCCGGGCACGCCGACGACAACATTGCCCTCTCGCCTGCCCAGGGTCGCCTGAAGGTTCTGGCGCTTGCCGTCGCGGGCGATTTCCAGGTTCACCGTCTTCCCGGGCGGCGTCGAGCGCACCAGACCGGTCAGATGGGCGACGCCGAGCACCGGGATGCCGGCGTACCGGACGATGTAGTCCCCCTCGACCAGGCCGGCCTTGGCCGCCGGCGAGTCGGCCGTCACCTTCACAACATACGCGCCGAGGTCGTCCGGGTCCTTCCACTCGTCGAGTTCCTTGGCGTTGAGGTCGCGCAGGTTCACCCCCAGCCAGGCCCGGCCATCGTCACCGGCGACGTTCAAAATCATTCGTCCATCCCGTATCTCCGGCGGTCCGGCGAAGACCGGCGCCGCCAGGACGGCCAGCGCAACGAAGCAAATCGGAATCAAACGGTTCATTGAGCACCTCCCGCTCGTGACATTCGTTGTTCCGCCTATACCACGCGCGAGACCGCCGATGGTTCCATCGGCGGCGGGGAGAAACGGGTGCCACCGCCCGGGCGCCGCGGCGTCGGCTCCGACCGGCCGGGTTCCGGCCGTCATCATTCGGGATTCTGGGTTTCGCCGACCGAGTCGAAGTAGTCGGGGGGGACCAGGACATCGCGGGGGCGGCTGCCGATCGCCTGCCCGATGATGCCCTCTTCCTCGAGGATGTCCATCAAGCGGGCCGCCCGGCCGTAGCCGATGCGGAACCGCCGCTGGAGCACCGAGGTGGACGCCTTGCGGTTCTTGACCACGAACCGGGCGACCTCATCGAACAACGGGTCGTCGCCCAACCCGTTGCCGTTGTCCGGGGCGTCGTCGGTGCCCGCATCCGGCGTGACCAGCTCGGTGTAACTCGGCTCCCCCTGCCCCTTGAGGAAATCCACCAGCTTCCTGGTTTCATCCTCGGACACGTAGGCGCCGTGCACGCGGATCAGCTTCGCCGAGTTGGGCGGCAGGAACAGCATGTCGCCACGGCCCAGGAGGTGTTCGGCACCGATGGTGTCCAGGATGGTCTTGGAGTCGTGCCGGGACAGGAGCCGGAAGGAGATGCGCGACGGGAAATTCGCCTTGATCACCCCGGTCACCACCTCCACGGACGGTCGCTGGGTGGCGATGATCAGGTGGATGCCCACCGCCCGGGCCATCTGGGCCAGCCGCTGGAGGCACAGTTCCACCTCCTTGGAAGCCACGCTGAGCAACTCGGCCAGCTCGTCGATGACGATGACGATCATGGGCAGCGGATCGAGGTCCTCGTTTTCCAGGCACAGCCGGTTGAAGCCGTCGATCTCCCGCACGGAATACTTGGCCAGCAGCTTGTAGCGCTCTTCCATCTCGTGAACCGCCCACAGCAGCGTGTGGGCAGCCAGCTTGGCGTCGGTCACGATGGGGGTCAGGAGGTGGGGAATGTCGGCGTACGCCCCCAGTTCAAGCCGTTTCGGATCGATGAAGATGAAACGAACCTCGTCCGGGGTGGCCCGATACAGGATGGAGGTGATCATGGTGTTCAAGCCGACGCTCTTGCCCGAACCCGTCGCGCCGGCGACCAGGAGGTGGGGCATCTTCATCAGGTCGGTGAGGAAGACATCGCCGTTGATCCGTTTGCCCAGAGCCAGCGTGAGCCGGGAGCGGGAGTTCTGGACCTCCTTGGCCTCGATGACCTCGCGGATATGAATGATCTGGCGCTGGGAATTGGGCACCTCGATGCCGACGGTGGACTTGCCGGGGATGCGGTCGATCCGGATCGACTCCGCCCGAAGCCCCAGGCACAGGTCGTCCACCAGCGAGATCATCTTGCTGTACTTGACGCCGGGCGCGGGTTTGAACTCGAACAAGGTGACCACGGGGCCGGGATGGATGGCGTCGATGGCCCCCTCGATGCCGAACTCCTGATACTTGCGGATGATCTGCTGGGCCTTCTCCATCAGCTCGGTCTCGCTGATCTTGGCCACGCTATCGGCGCGCTCAAGCAGTGAGAACGGCGGCAGCCGGAAGCGTCCCATCTGGCGGCGGCTGCTGGTGTGCACGTCCGGCTCGGGCGCCGCCTCATCGGTGAACTCAAGCGGGGTGATGGGGATCCGGAAACCGGACTTGGCTGCCGCGGCCCGCCCGTTTCCACCGGCGGCAGCCGGTTCCGGGGCCTTGGAATTACCGCCGGCCGGAGTCGACTCTCGCTCCGCATTTCGCAGGTTTGACTCGGTTTCCATCAGGAAGGCCGGTTTCGCTTCGGCCGCGGACGCACTACCGGCGGTGTCGGATTCGCTTGAAATCTCGGGACCGGTGGCGGTTTGCCGCCGGAAGATACCGCCGATCCGGCTGAACAGCTCCCCGAGAGTCCTGGGCGTGAGCAGCATGAGTCCGGCCACCAGGCAGGCGCCCAGCAACAGGATGGCGCCGCCGGTGTTCAGATAGTAGACCAGGAGGTGCTTCATCGTGCCGCCCAGGAGACCGCCTGGCGTGAAGTTGGCCAAACCCGCGGGCGTGGAGAACAGCAGGTCCAGCAGGCCGCACACGGCCGCCAGCAGCACCACGGTTCCGAGCCACTGGACGAACAGGCCCGTCAGCTCCCGGCCCCGGATCATCCGGATCGACAGAAAAATCACCGGCAGGGCCAACAGCACGGCGCCGTATCCGAACAGGTGACAGCAGAAATCGCTGATCCAGGCGCCGGCCCGCCCGATGAAGTTCCGCGATTGGGCCAGGGTCGTGCTGACATTGAGCGATGCGTCCTCAGGGCTGTAGGTGACGAGAGCCAGAACGAACAGGAAAACCAGGAACAGCAACAGAAAACCGAGCAGTTCGCGGAATTTCATTTGTTTGGAACGGTTCATGACGCCCCCGCATCGATGGCTCCGATTGTACCAGAAACCGTGTTGAAATTCAGCGTTAACCTTGACTCGGACGGCCCTTTCTGATAGATTTCTATGGATTTTTTGGAGGTCGGAACACTGTGCACCGCGGTTGGCATCAACTCCTGAATACCGCATCGGTTGGAATCGCCCTGGCCGCCGTCTTTGCCGCCGGCGCCTGCGGCGTGCGCAAGGAGACCGTGCGGGTCAGCCCCGCCTTCCAGCAGGCCCAGACGTTGAGCCGCGAAGAGCTTTTGGCGCGCTTCGACGGCCTCTGCGGCCAACCCGACACGCTGCTGATCCGGAAGGTGGAACTGACCTTCTCCGCCGAGTCGACGGCCCGGCAGAAACGCGAGAAATTCCCGTCCGCCGATGCGGTGATGATCGTCAGCCGGCAGGGCGATCTCCGGATGCAAATCCACCTCCCCATGATCAAGACCACCGCCCTGGACGTCGTGGCCCGGGGAGCCCAGTTCGAGATCTGGTACCCTCGCCGCAACACGCTGTACCGCGGCGTCATGGGCGACGAACACGCCGCGATGCCCGCGGAGCCTGCCGCTGACGGGCGCTCGCCCCGCTACAACCTGTCCAACCTGCGACCGTGGCATATCACCCAGACGTTTTTCCACCAGCGCCTGAGCCCGGACTCCCGCCTGGCCGTCACCCAGGAAGACACGGCCGTCGAGCGATACTACGTGATCCACGAGCTGGATGTGGCGGGCGACGCGCCGCTGGTGCTCCAGAAACTGTGGGTGGAGCGCTCCAGTCTCGGCATTCGCAAGAAAGTCCTGTACGGCCCGGATGGCGCGCCGGTGAGCGAAGTGAGCTACGGCCCCAACCGTCCGTTCACCTCCGGCGAGTTTCCCGCGGAGATCAGGCTCTACCGTCCGCGCGAGGGGTACCGGGTGGACTTCTCGGTCAAGCGGCTTGAGGTCGGCGCCCCGCTCAACGACCAGATGTTCGCGCTGAATGTCCCGGCAGACGCCGTGGTGGAACATATTTCGCCCAAATGAAGAGGTGCCCGTGGGCCTGATCATCGCCAACGTCAAGAAACGCCCCACCCGAACCATCGTCAGCATCCTGGCGGTCAGCCTGGGCGTGGTGATGATCCTCCTGTTCGTCGGACTGACCCAAGGCATGCTGAAGGACTCCGCGTACCGCACCCAGAACATCAAGGCGGACCTGCTGTTTCAACCTCCCGGCTCTTCCCTGCTGCTGGCCCTCAACAACGCCACGATGCCCATCCGGATCAAGGACAAGCTGCTGCAGGTGGATGGCATCCAGCACGTGTCGCCCATGCTGCACCAGTTTTCCAAGCAGAGTTTTTCGCTGATTTTCGGGATCGACCCTGTTTCGTTCAACCAAGTGAGCGGTGACGGCATCATTGTGATGGAGGGCCGCATCTTCCAGGGTCCCTACGAATGCATCGTGGATGACGTATATCAACAATCTCACCACACCAAGCTGGGGCACACGCTGAACATCCTCAATCACACCTTCACGGTCGTGGGCATCTTCAAGGCGGGCATCGCCGCCCGCATCCTGGTGCCGCTGGAGACGCTTCAGGATCTGAACGATTCCAAGGACAAGGTATCCATCTTCTACATCAAATGCGACGCGGACTCCCGAATCGAGCCGGTTTACCAGCACTTGCTCCACGTCGACCCGTTCAAGGGCTATAACGTGACGAGGGCCTCGGACATCTACAAGGTCATGGCTTCCAACCTGCCCGGCCTCAAAGAGTTCACCGCGGCGATCATCGTCAGCGCGGTCCTCATCAGTTTTCTGGTGATCCTGCTCACCATGTACACGACCATCACCGAGCGCACCCGGGAGATCGGCATCCTGAAGTCCCTGGGCGCGTCAAAGGGTTACATCGTCAACCTGATTCTGAAGGAATCGATGCTCCTCACCGTCATCGGCGTCGTCGTCGGATTGCTGCTCACCTTCCTGGCGACGCGGGTGCTGCACGTGCTCTACCCGTCGCTGCCCTTCGAGATCCGGCTGGAGTGGATCGTCTATGTGGCGCTCATCGCCTTGCTGAGCGGGATTCTCGGGTCCACCTATCCCGCCTACCGGGCCGCCCGCCAGGATCCCGTCGAAGCGCTGATGTACGAATGAGGCGCAAGTCCGCCTTTCAGCTTGAATGGACGAGTGAATCAAAATATACTGGTTAGTTACGTCTTCCCCGGATCGGTTTCATGCAAAATATCGTCACCATCAACAGCCTGACCAAGATCTACCGCATCGGCAAGGTGGATGTGCCGGCGCTCCGTGGCGTCGATCTTCAGATCAAGCGCGGGGAATTCATCGCCATCATGGGCCCCTCGGGGTGCGGCAAATCCACCCTGCTGCACATCATGGGCGGCCTGCTCGGCCCGACTTCAGGCGATGTCCTGATCGAGGATAAAAACCTGGCCCGCTGCTCGGACCGTGAGCGGACTGAGATCCGCCGGGCCAAGATCGGTTTTGTGTTCCAGCGCTTCAACCTGTTCTCGACGATATCTGCGCGGGACAACCTCCAGTTGGCCCGTCAGATCCGCGGCAACGGATCGTTCGACACCCACACGGTGGAGGAAATTCTTGGTGTCCTTGGCCTCCAGGACAAGATGGACCACAAGCCGCTGGAATTGTCAGGCGGCGAACAGCAGCGGGTGGCGCTGGCCCGGGCGCTGATCAACCGGCCGGCCCTGATCCTCGCGGACGAGCCCACCGGCAACCTGGACACCGTAAATTCCCAGATCGTCCTGTCAATGCTCCGGGATCTCAACCTCCGGTTCAACCAAACTGTGGTCATGATCACCCACAACTCCGAAGCGGCATCCTACGCGCACCGGATCGTGGAAATGAGGGACGGCCAAATCCTGCGGCAGCCCCGGAGCGAACTCCTCGTGGAACCCGAGGACATCTTCAGTCATTGAGCGGCGGGCGCACGACATGGGCACTATCAAGAGTCTGCTGCACAACATTTTTTTGTGGAAGTACGACCGCGGCAGCATTGCCTACGACATCATCGTCGTTCTTATCCTGCTGTTCATCTTCCTGGTGCCCCACAGTTGCTTTGAGCGGCGGGCCAAGCCCCAACCGGCGGCACCCACAGCACCGGCGGCGCTGGCGGCGCCGGCGGCACCATCCAGCCAGCCGATCCAATAATATCGAGGCCGCCGCATGCGACGCTTATTCCTCTCAGTTTTCCTGCTGCTGTTCGCCGCGTTGTCGGCCCAGCCGGCTCCGGCCGGCGGCAGCGTCAAGCTGGACCGGGTGCTGCGGAAGCTTAACCAGCTCAACAAGGTGCTGCGCACCTTCCAGGCCGACATCATCCAGCGCAAATATCTCAACATCATTCAGGAGTACGACGAGCTGGAGAAGGGCAAGTTTTATTTCAAAAAGGAGACGAACGGGATCTACCTGAAGAAGGAGATCGAGGAACCCCGTAAAACCATCCTGCTGGTCACCCCGCAGGAAATTGTGGTGTTTTACCCGAAGAAAAACCAGGCGGTTCGGCGAAAGATCGACGAGTCACAGGCGCGTTACGCCAATTTCGGCATCGGCACCTCGGTGAACGATCTCAAGAGCAATTTCGACATCACCTACCTCCACGACGAGGTGGAGGGCAAGATGGTCTACCATGTGCTCATGCTGAACCCGAAGAGCCCCAAGCTGAAGTCGTACTTCAAAAGTCTGAATCTCTGGATTGAGGCCGGCACCGGCATCCCGGCCCGCCAGCGGATCGAAGAGCCCAACGGCGACTACACGGATATCCAGTTTCGAAAGATCGAGATCAACAAGAAAGTTAAGGACAAGACGTTCGAGCTCAAGATGCCGAAAAACGTCGAGTTCATCTCGTGAGCGCCCGCCGCGGCACAGGCGGCCCCGGCCTTGCCCGCTGCCGTCGATCGGGCCGCACCTTAATCATCCGGATGACCTCAGGAAAGAACGCATGACGCACTGGTACTGGCTGGTTCCCGCCATCCTGCTGTTGGCTGTCCATCTGATGACGCGCTTCCGGCCGCTGCTGCCACTGAGCGGCGGCTGCCTCCTCGCCTCGGCCGCCGCGCACCTCAACGCGCCTGTATGGGGTCAGTGGCTCACCCTGGCGGTCGGCGGGCTGATCCTGGAACCGCTGACCCGCTGGCTGTTCCGGCGTTTTGTTCGGCCGAAGGACGATCCGAAGGTTCAAAACCTCATCGGCCGGACCGGCCGCCTGCGGGACATCGTCGATGAGAAGGCGGGTCTGTTCATGCTCCACTGCGAAGGCGCCGACTGGATCGGCCTGCCGGAGCAGCCGGGCTCCGTCGCGCTCGGCGACACCGTCGAGGTGATCGGCGCCGCCGGCAGGCGGGCGGTCATCCGCAAGCTGAATCCCCCGCAATAACCGTTTCATTCACAATCAGGAGAAGTCAGAGATGAAAGACCGGATTCGTAATCCCAAGTTGATGGACAGGATCGGTACGGCGGAAGAGGCCGCCGCGCTGATCCAGAACGGCATGAACGTCGGCTGCAGCGGGTTCACCCCGGCCGGCTATCCCAAGCTCGTGCCCAAGGCGCTGGCCGAGCGGATCAAGCAGACCGGTGAAAAGACCCGCATCAACCTGTTCACCGGCGCCAGCGTCGGCGACGAACTGGACGGGGCCCTCGCGGAGGTGGGCGCCATCGACCGCCGGATGCCCTACCAGTCCAACAAGAAGCTCCGCGACCAGATCAACGCGGGGACCGCCCGGTTCTACGACCAGCACCTGAGCCACGTCTCCTCGGAAATCCGCTACGGTTACTTCGGCCCCATCGACGTGGCCGTGATCGAAGCCCACGCCATCACCGAAGAGGGTTACCTTGTCCCCACCACCAGCATCGGCATCTCCCCCACGCTGTGCCGGCTCGCCAAGAACATCATCGTGGAGTTGAACACAACGCACCCGCTGGAACTGGAAGGAATCCACGACATCTTTGTGCCCCAGGACCAGCCCGACCGGCTGCCCATCCCCATCGTGAAAGCGTCCAACCGGATCGGCCGCCCCTACATGGTGACGGACGTCGACCGCATCCGCCACGTGGTCATCTCCGACACGCCGGACAGCCACGGGTCGTTCACCCCCTGCACCGACGCGGAAAAACGTATCGCCGAACTGATCATTGATTTCATCACTCACGAAATCCGTTCCGGACGGATGCCCCGCGGCCTACCGTGGCAATCGGGCGTGGGCGGAGTGGCCAACGCGGTGTTGCAGGGTTTCCTCAACTCCGAGTTCCAGAACATGGAATTTTACTCCGAGGTCATCCAGGACTCCGTGCTCGACCTGATCGACGCCGGCAAGGTCGTCTTCGCCTCGGGCACTTCCATCACGCTGTCGGCCGAAGGCGAGAAGCGGTTCCATCAGGACATCGCCCGGTACAAGCGCCACATTCTGCTGCGCCCGCAAGAGATGTCCAACAATCCGGAGATCATCCGGCGGCTGGGCGTCATCGCCGTCAACACCGCCCTGGAGGCCGACATTTACGGCCATGTGAACTCCACCCACATCATGGGCACTCACCTGATGAACGGCATCGGCGGCAGCGGCGACTTCGAGCGCAACGCGTACCTGTCGATTTTTGTCACGCCGTCCATCGCCAAGGGCGGCAAGATCTCCAGCATCGTGCCGTTCGTCACCCACTTTGACCACTCCGAGCATGACGTCAAGGTCGTGGTGACGGAACAGGGCCTGGCCGACCTCCGGGGCAAGTGCCCCCGCGAGGTGGCGCCGGAGATCATCCGCAAGTGCGTCCACCCCGATTACCGCGACGAATTGATGGATTACTATGAGCGCGCCTGCCGCGAGGTGGGCGGTCACGAACCGCACCTGATCCGCGAAGTGTTCCAGATGCACACGCGCTACCTGGACACCGGCGACATGCGCAAACCGCGGTAGCCGGTTTCGCCGGCTCCGGCCGGCTGTGATCGGCCTGTAAACAGCGAGCGGCCGGGTCCCCGTGACCCGGCCGCTCGTTTTTCGTTACCCGCGACGGCGATCAGGCCGCCCTGAACCAGTGGATGATCTCCTTGAGCGATGGTCGCTTGCCGTACATGAGCACGCCGATGCGGAAGATCTTGGCCACCGCCCACATCAGCCCCACCATGAACGCCACGCTCAGGACGATCGACAGCAGGATCTGCCACAGCGGCGGAGTCTGCACCAGAATCCGCATCATCATCACCATGGGCGTGAACACGGGGATCAGCGAGATGATCACCGCGATGAGCGAATCGGGGTTGGAGATGAAGAACATCGTGCTGACCATGGGAATGACGAGCAGCATGATCACCGGCCCCTGCATGTTCTGGGCGTCTTCTTCCGTGGAGCAGAGCGACCCGATGGCCAGGAACATCGCCGAGAAGATGAAGTAGCCCAGCACGAAGAAGATGACGAAGTACACGAGCGACATGGGATTGATCGCGGCCAGCCCTTCGGCGAGCTCCGGGCTCATCTGCGCGGCCGTGACCGCCCCGTACGCCGCGATGACGCCGCCGGTCAGGGAGTAGACCAGCATCTGGGTGAGCCCCACCAGGCCGATCCCGATGAGCTTGCCGGTCATGATCTGCTTCGCCGTGAAATTGGCCAGCAACACCTCCATGATGCGGGTGGTCTTCTCCTCGAGGATGCCGCGCAGGTTGGCAATCCCATAGACCAGCAACGACACGTACAGGATCATCACGAAGGTGAACGTGATGAAGATCGAGGAGCCGAGATTGCTCTTCTTGCTGTCGCCGCCGGCGGCCACCTGGAACGTGACCAGTTCCACGCGGCGGATCCACTCGCGGATCTTCTCCGGGGGGGCGTCGATGTTGTTGCGGGTGAGCCGATCGGCGACGACGATGGGATTCAACCCGCCCTGCAGCCCGCGGATAACCGTCAGGTTGTTGACGTTGCGCCCGAAATAATGGAAATTGTCTTCCGCGTCGAAGTCGGGCCCGACGATGAGACACCCCTCGAGCTTTTTGTTTCCGATCTCCTGCTTGATGCCGGCCAGGGTGGCTTCCAGGTCGGCGCCGGCCTCGCGGCGCTCGATCAGGAACGGGCTGGGCTCGTCTTTCGACGCCTCTGCCTGAGCTTTTTTCAGATTCTCCTTGAGCGGCTCGAACACCTTGCCGCTCCGGTCGATCACCGCGATTCGCATCTCCTTGTCCAGCGACACCTGCATCAACAGGCCCGGCACAAATAGCATGGCCAGCATCAGCACCGGCATCAGGATGGTGCCGATCCAGAAGCTCTTCTTGGTGACGCGCTCCAGGTACTCCCGGCGGATGATTTCCCAAGTTCTAGTTTTCATGGCTGTCCCCCTTGACCCGTTCGATGAAGATGTTGCGCAGTGTGGGCGCCACCTGTTCGAACTTGCGGATTGTCAGGCCCGGCTGGCGGACGATGTCCTCCAGTAACCGACCCGGCGGCTGACCGTCCTGGAGACGGACCTCGGCGTAGTTCTCGTACAATTCGGCCTGCTCCACGTATTCCAGCCGCTTGAGGAATTCCAGCGACCCGCTGGCATCGATGAGGATGGAACTGTGGCCGTAGCTTTCCTTCACCTCGTGCAGGTCGCCCGCCACGACGACGCGGCCCTTGTTGATGAGGCAGATGGAATTGCACATCTTCTCGGCTTCCTCCATGTTGTGGGTGGAGAAGATCACCGTGGTGCCCCGGTTGTGGAGCTCCAGGAAGATGTCCTTCATCAATTGCAGGTTGATGGGGTCGAGGCCGCTGAACGGCTCGTCCAGAATGAGAAGTTCCGGCTCGTGCAGGATGGTGGAGATGAGCTGGATCTTCTGTTGCATGCCTTTCGACAATTCTTCGATTTTCTTGCGGGCCACGTGGGGCAGTTCCACTCGCTCCAGCCAGCCGTTGACGCGCTCGGTCGCCGTTTTCTGGCCGAGGCCGTGGGAGCGGGCGAAAAACATCAGCAGATCGCGGACCTTCATCTTCCGGTACAGGCCGCGCTCTTCCGGCAGATAACCGATGCGGTCGCGGGCGGCGTCGTCCAGCGGACGGCCGAAGACGTCGATGGCTCCTTCGTCGGGCAGGAAGATGCCCAGGATCATCCGGATGGTGGTGGTCTTGCCGGCGCCGTTGGGACCGATCAGGCCGTAGATCACGCCTGCGGGCACGCCGAGTTCCACGCCGTCCACCGCGTAGAAATTGCCGAACCGCTTGCGCACCGATCGAATGGAAACAATCACGCGGGGTTACCTCCTCAGTTTGTAGAACATGCAGTTATAGCCGGGCATGTTTGCCGTCACCGCATTCTATTTCAGCCCGGTTTGGAAAGCAAACGCTTGCGGGTCGGTTCAGCGCGGCCGGTCTTCATCCAAGCTGCGGATCCTGTCCGGCCGCCCTGTCGCAGTGAAAACGGTCTCGAGTTCCTTGCGCAGGCGGGCGGTCCGTTCATGGTCGGGTCCCAGAACCGAACGCGCGGACGCATAAGCCGGCAACAGCACCGCCTCCGCTTCGGCGTACCGTTCCTGTCCTTTGAGACACCGTCCCAACGTGAGTTGCATAGACAGAACGTACATGTTGTCCCTGGGCCAGATTGCGGCGCTTTTCTCCAGCGCGGGGCGGATCAGAGTCTCCGCCTTGACGTAGCCGCCCTGCTGGCAGAGGATTCCGGCGAGACTGGCGGTATCGACCAGTGTCGCCGGATGGTCGCCGCCTTGACTGAGCGTCCGGATGGACACGTTCGCCCTCATGATCCGCTCCGCCTCGGCGTAGCGCCCCTCCTTCGACAGACTCAGCGCCAACCCCGAGTACGCGTTGAGCACGACAGGGTGTTCGCGACCCAGTTGCTTTTCGCTCAGGGTGAGCATGCGCTGCAAGGCGGCTGTGGCTTCATTCGAACGGCCGCGCAGGCGGAGTACGGTAGCATAAGTATTGGTGAGCATCAACTCAACGAGCGTACCGCGTTCCGGCCGGCGTGCCATGATGTCCAGGCCGCGGCGAATGCTTCGTTCGGCGTCGTCATAGCGGCCCAGCGCCAGCTGGGCGTTGGCCAGTGTGAACAGATCGGACGCCACGACCGTGTGCTCCGGGCCGAACCGCTGTTCATGGGCGGTGATGGTGTGCTCCATGAGCGGGATCGCTTCGGCGTTCTGGCCACGGTATGTCAAGATCGACGCCAGAACAAGTTCGGCGTCGAGCGCGTTCGGATGGTCCGCGCCCATTACCGGGCTAACGGTTTCCAGGGCCCGTCGGGCGACTGCCTCCGCCTCCTCGAGCCGGCCTTGTTCCTGGAGCGCCGTGGCCAGCCGCAGGCAGGTTTTGGACAGATTGACCGGGGTTTGTCTCTGCGCCAGAACCCCGCGGAATACAGTCTCCGCCCGGGCCGGATCCCCTTTGGCCAGCCAGAAATCTCCCCACCGTTGCAGCGCCTCCAGGGTGTCGGGGCTTTCTTCTCCTTGCCCTTCCCGCAGGCCCGCCACCGCCTGCTCGTGCAGCGGTTGAGCCAGATCGAAACGGCCCAGGTACGTATAGAGAAGCGCCTGGTCGGACATCGTCAGCAAGGTGTCGGGATGCCGGGGGCCGAGGGTTCGACGGCGGTCCGCCAGGGCCGCCTGGATCTGGGCGCCGGCGTCCTCATACTGCCCCAGCACCATGTACGGCCGCGCCAGCGCCATGCGCACGGCGGCTTTGGTTTCGGAGTCCAGGGTGATGTCGTCGTCCAGGTTGATCGTGGCCTGTCGCAGCAGGTCCACCACCCGCACATCCCGGCCGTCCAGGTACGGATCCGGGGACTGGAGCATCCCGGTCAGAAACGCCGTGACTTCCCCGGCCCGCCGGGCCTGGCGTCGCGCCTCCTGCTCCGCGCGGCGGGCCTGCAGCATGGCCGCGGTGGTGCCCGCCAGGCCGAGCAGCAGGGCGGCGGCGGTGGCGGCGGCGGCGATGACTGCCGGACGGTGCCGGCGGATGAATTTCCGGAAGCGGTAACCCCATTCGGGCGGGCCGGCGACGACGGGCTGATTGTTCAGATGGCGCTCGATGTCCGCGGCCAGCTCGGTCGCGGTGGCGTAGCGGCGCGTCCGGTCCTTGGCCATGGCCTTCATGGTGATCCAGTCCAGGTCGCCGCGCAGGTCCCGGGCCAGCTCCCGGATTTCGGCGCTTCGCCGGCCGGCCACTTCGGCCGCCGCCTCCCCCAGCGTGCCGAGCCGGCTGCTCGGCGTGGGTGGTTCCACGTCGCGGATCTGCCGCTGCACTTCGGAGTAGCCCTTCTGGCGCGCCGCCGCGAGGTCAAATGGGAGTCGGCCCGTCAGTATCTCATAGAGCAGGACCCCGAGGCTGTAGATATCGCTGCGTGTGTCCACGTCCAGGGGGCTCATCTCCGCTTGTTCCGGGCTCATGTAGGCCGGCGTGCCGATGAGCTGGCCTATCTCCGTGTGGACCTCACGGTCGGTGAGCCGCCGGCCGGTGGCCTTGGCCACGCCGAAGTCGATCACTTTGGGTACGGGACGGCCCTCCCGGTCCATCACCAGGACGTTCGACGGCTTGATGTCCCGGTGGATGATCCCCTTGAAATGGGCGTGCTGGATGGCGTGGCAGACCTGCATGAACAGCTCGAGGCGTTGGCGGGTGTCTGATTTGCGCGCGTCGCAGTAGGCGGTGATGGGCACTCCCTGGACGAATTCCATGACGAAGTAGGGTCGCCCGTCCGGCGCGGTGCCGGCGTCAAACACCTGGGCGATGTTGGGATGGCTCATCAAGGCCAGCGCCTGGCGCTCCGACTCGAACCGGGCCACCACCGACTCTGAATCGCCGCCCCATCGCATCAGCTTCAGCGCCACGCGGCGGTTGACCGGTTCACGCTGCTCGGCCAGGTAGACGACGCCCATGCCCCCTTCCCCCAGCCGATCGAGGATGGCGTAGGGACCGATCCGGTCATCGGGCCCCAGGGCCTGTCGCGGCGCCGGGCCGCTGCGTTCCACCCGTTCGGTGGACGCTTCGCCGCCGGCGGGCACGAGATCGGGATTTTCAGGATGCCGGGTCATCACCGCCTCCTGCCGGACGGAGCTTCGCGCGCCCGATTGGAGCATCCGGATCTCTTGACCGACGATTCGATCCGGCGCATGAGCTCGTACAGCCGCGGCACGATGTCGGCCACGGCGCTGTGCGGATTAAAGCGCAGATCGTAATAGAGATCGGTAAACTCCAGCGCCAGTCCGGATGGCAGCGCGTCGCCCAGGCGCCGGGCGAATTCACGGGGCGTCTCGCGCGCTTCCTTCCGGAATCCGGTCCGGGCCGCCAGTCTCAAAAACCGCTGATAAACCAGTCCGGCGGCCCGGCCCGGCCTGCCGCTGCGGCGCAACCGTCGGCTCCGGGCGCCTAACCGCCGGCGCAGCGCCCACACCGCCAGAAGGGCCGACAGAATCGCCACAGCCGCAGCCGTGAGCGTGCCGCCCCGTTCCTCCGCCAGGTCGGCGGCGCGGAGCCAGGCGACCGCCAGTTGTCCGCTGAACCATTCCTGAACCCGCTTGAGCGTCCGGGCAATGGACTGCCGCCAGTCCGCCGCGCCCGATCGGAGGGAACGCAGGAGTTGCACCTGATCGGACACGTCGTAGTTGACCACGTCCTGGATCCAGAGAAACTCCACCGATTCGAACAGGTTCTCCAGAAACGCCAGGTAGCGGGAGCGGTCCGGTTCCAGCACCGGCGGCGTGGCGTCGAACTCCACCCAGTCGGACTTGACGAAACAGGCCTCCACCCAACTGTGGGCGTCGGACTGGCGGACGACAAGGACGCCGTTGAAGGGATTGACGTCACCGCGCTGGAACCCGTTGACCACCCGCGCGGGGATCTTGGCGTAACGCATCATGATGGCCAGGGCCGAGGCGAAGTACTCGCAGTGGCCGCGCTTCATGTCGAAGAGGAAAAACTCCACCGGATCGCGGTCCGGCGGACATGGCTCCATCTCCAGCGCGTAGCCGTAACTGCCGCGGAGATAGGCCTCCAGCGCCCGGGCCTGCAGGTACGGCGACTCAATGCCCCGGGTGACATCGTTCACCAACCGGGCGATCCGCGGCGACTGATGCGGGATTTCCAGCAACGTTGTCGACAGCCCGAGAGGGTAGCCGGCCGGCGCCCGGTCGAGTTCCGCTTCGCCGAACCGGCGGATGTCGGAATAACCGGCGTAGCGAAATTTCTGGTAATGCTCGTAACCCTTGGCGGGCGTACCCGTGCAGGTCAGGGAGACGCTCCGCACGTCGCGGGTGAGCGCAAGCTGCCGGTGGGCCAGAAACAGCACCGGCGACGTGATGGGCTCGAGGAAAACCTCCTGGTACAGCAGCCGCTCGGGGCTGTGCCGCCGGGCCAGCGGGTAGAGCCCCTCCGGGCTGAGCGCCACCACCTGTTTCCAGGGCACCGACAGGCTCCACCCGCGGCCGTCGTACCGGTCCAGCGCGATCCCCTTCCATTTCAGGTCCGGCGGCAGGCGGTCCGGTTCCGGGTCGGTACGGATCCGCATGACCACCGCGTCGTTGAGCTTGATCGACGTGACGTCGCCGAGCACGGTGGTGTCGGAAAAACCGCTGATTTCCTGTCGGTCCGACAGGTTCAGCTGCCACATGCCGAACGACAACCGGGGCAGAATCGTGAACAGCGGGATGGTCAGGCCGATCATCAGGACGTAGATCAGCCCGCCCAGGGCGGTGACCAGGCCCGGCGACACGTTGATCCGGCCGGGGGAGGCCGGTTCCAGCGGCGCCAGCGGCGCCGCGTCGAAGCCCGGCTCGCCGCGCTGGGAGAAATAGATGGAAGAACTCCGGATCTCGAACAGCATCAGCGCCAGAATGCCCGCGATCATGAACCAGGATGCGAACAGGACGAAGCCGATGTCGATGGTGAAGGTCGTGGACACCAGCAGAAAGCCGAAGGCGATCAGGAACAGGTACAGATAATCTCGCGCCGTACGGGCGGTGAACAGTTTCAGAATGGAGACGGCCATGGCCACGTGGATCACCGCGAGGGTGAACTCCCCCGCCACCAGGAGGAAATCGGTCGCGAAGAAGGCCACGAACGCAATGAACACCGCCAGCATCCGGCCGCGGGAGAAGCCGGTGTGGCGGCGCGACACCTCCTCACCCTTGACGTAGGCCACGGCCAGCGCCGCCAGGTAGACGACGCAGACGCCCCACCCCAGCTTGCCGGTGAAGGCCAGCGCCCCGAATCCCGACAGGAGCAGTTGATAGAACACCGTTTTGAACAGGCGCCGGTATTTCATAGCTGATTCAAGTCCAGGTAGCCGTCCAGGTGCGGCGCGAGTCGAAAAAATACCGCCGGACTGCGGAAGGAACACAGGATCAGGCTGCCCGGCGATTCCTCGGACAACCAGGTTTCAAAGGGCTCGCCGTTGAGGGGATGCGCGCCGGGCGCCTCATCCACCGGCCGGAGGTACGACAGGGCCAGATCTTCCAGAACGAACGGCAGGTCGCGGCGCGCGCCCGCTGCCGACGGGCGGCTGTGACTGGGCACGACCCGCACATGCTTGCCGCGCTGGTGCAGCTCCACGGCCAGCGTGGCCAGAAAGGACATGGCCCGCTCGTAGCGCGCCCGCACATCGTCCAACGCGCCGGGATATCCCTCGTCGAGCACCAGCACGTAGGACTGCAGGGTTTCCGTGGCGTACTCCTTGACCAGGTAACGCCCCGCCCGGGCCGACGCCTTCCAGTGAATGTGGCGGACATCCTCGCCGGGGACGTACTCCCGCAGCGCGAACAGCTCCGCGCCCAAGCCCTTCCGCAGGATCGGGATAGTCTCCAATTGGTGCTCCAGGCATGATTGAAAATCACTCTTCTCCAGCAGCTCGGGATAGACGACAAGCTCGCCGGTTGCCTGAATTTTTCGCCCTTTGCGGAAAAAACCGAACGGGAACGCGGTCAGGACCTCGATGGCGTCGATCCGGTAAAGGCCGCGGTGCTGAAACCGCACCTGAAAAGACTGGGCATCGGTGCCGCGCGGCGGCAGATACGGAAAGTAGGCCACGGTCCGCATGCAGGGAACCCCGCGTGCCTGGAGCGCCTGCGCGTCCAGCCGCTTTGGTTTGGCGTCAGCCAGTCCGGCGCCGGCCAGCCACGTCTTGTTGACCAGGCGGCCTTCCACGCCCACGGAGAATGCCGGGAACCAGCGCTTGGCGTTGAGCAGCCGCAGGCGGTAACTTGTGAATTCCCCGGCGAAGATCGAATCCTGGTAATCCACCGCCACCCGCAAACTGGACAGCAGGATGCGGGACAACTCGCCGGAGACGGCGATGGCCGAGATCATGAACGCCAGCACGATGTACAGCAGGTTGTTGCCGGTGTTGACCGCGGCGATGGCGATCAGGAAAATCAGCCCGATGTAAATCCAGCCCGGCTGGGTGATTCGGAACAGGATCGACAGGCCCGCGCTGCGCAGGGCGTTGCGGGCCAGCACGGGAACGAAGAGGATCACTTCCGCCAGCAGGCAGATCATGCCGGCCAGCGCCAGAAAGAATCCGGGCCGGCGCAAACCCTGGCGGAACATCACCACCGCCAGTTGGAGGCAGACCAGCGACAGGCCGGACAGCACCAGCGACCAGAAGAACGGTCGTTTCAGGTTCCAGATGGACGTTTTCATCGGACTCCGCGACGGACTCAGACCGGGACCGGAATGCCCCCGATCAGTTCGGCGATGACGGCCTCAGCCTCCTCCCGGATATCCATCAGGTGGGCGTATTTCTTTTTCAGGATGACGCGGTGGGAGAGCACGGGCACGGCCACATGTTTCACGTCGTCGGGGACGCAGTAGGCCCGGCCGGACAGGAACGCCTGGACTTGGGCGGCCCGGTACAGCGCCAGCGAGCCGCGGGGACTCACCCCCACCTGGATGGCCGGGGAGCGGCGTGAAGCGGTGACGATCTCCATGATGTAGTCGAGGAGGCTCTCCTCCACTTCCACCTGCCGGGCGCGCTGGCTGAGCGCCTGCACCTCCGTCACGCTGATCACCGGGGCCAGCCGTTCCACGGCCTCCGGCCCGCGGCTCTGCATCAGGATGCGGCGCTCCTCGCCGGGATCGGGATATCCCACGCGGATCCGCATCAGGAAGCGATCCAACTGTGATTCGGGCAGCGGAAACGTGCCGTGATACTCCACCGGATTCTGGGTGGCGAGAACCAGGAACGGCGCCGGGAGCTGGTGGGTGACGTTGTCCATGGTCACCCGGCGTTCGTTCATGGCCTCAAGCAGAGCGCTCTGGGTTTTGGGCGTCGCGCGGTTGATCTCGTCGGCCAGCACCACGTTGGCGAAGACCGGGCCTTTCTTGAACTGGAAATCGCCGGCTTCGGGAAAGAACACGGAAACACCCAGAATATCCGACGGGAGCAGGTCGCTGGTAAACTGGATCCGCTTGAACGTGCCGTCGATGGAACGGGCCAGCGCCTGCGCCAGCGTGGTCTTGCCGACGCCCGGCACATCCTCGATGAGCAGGTGGCCCTCCGCCAGCAGGGCCAGGACGGCCAGCCGGACGACGTCCTCCTTGCCCAGCAGCACGGAACCGATGTTGTCGATCAGGGCGCGAATCCGTTCCAGGTCCTGGCCGTTGGCTGTCATCGCACTCCTGCGCTAGACCCTGAAATTGAGCACCTTCGATCCCTTGCCCACGTCGAGGTGGAATTTCAGCGCCCGGGTGATATAGATCTTCGCGTTGACGACCGCGTCCAGCAGCGGCATTCCCTTGGCCAGCCCGGCGGTGATCGCCGCCGAGTAGGTGCAGCCGGTGCCATGCGTGTCGCCCACGGGTATCCGCTTTTCCTTCAGGAAGATGAACTCCTTGCCGTCGAAGAACAGGTCGGTGGCGTCGTCCAGCAGGTGTCCGCCCTTGATCAGGATGTTCCGCACGCCGGTCTGGTAGATTTGGAGAGCCGCGTCCTTCATGTCGTCGAACGTGACCAGGGTCAATCCGGACAACTGAGCCGCCTCCGACAGGTTCGGCGTGACCAGAAGCGCTTTCCCCATGAGGCGGCGGAGCGCGTCCAGGGTGGTCTCGACAACCAACTTGTCGCCGCTGGTCGCGATGAGCACCGGGTCCACCACCAACTGCTTCAGCTTGTAGTGCTCCACCGCGGCCGCGATCACATCGATGGCGGCCGAGGTCGGGATCATGCCGGTCTTCAGCGGCTGAGGCCCCAGGTCGTCCAGCACCATGGTCAACTGGCGGCCGATGAAATCCGGATCCACGGTGAAGATGCCGTCGACACCCGTGGTATTCTGGGCGGTGAGGGCCGTGATGACGGCGCTCCCGTACACGTCGAAGCTGGAGAATGTCTTCAGGTCGGCCTGGATCCCCGCTCCGCCGGAGGGGTCGGATCCCGCCACAGTCAACGCCTTGTACACACGGGGTTTGACCAGGATGGACCGGAAAGGTCGGTGGGAATCGATGAGATTTTTGATCTTGCGTTCGGCGTTCATGAGAGTTCCTCGGTACGGCGCTCAGAACTCATGATACGACACGTCCCGCCAATTGGAAAGGGGATTGCGCCGTCGGCCGGCGCCGCCATTTGACTGAAATTCCGCCGCGTCGCGGACATGTTTTCAACAATTGACACAAACATCTTTTACTGTCCGGACGATATTTGCTAGAATGAGGCAGCTTGCTGGATATAGAAACCAATTCAGTTACGACGTGAGGAGGTTGAGATGGAAGAGAGAAGCCGGTGGGGAGATCGGACGCTGTATTTCCTTCTGGGCGGATTCGTGGGCGCCACCGTTGCCCTGCTGTTCGCGCCGCACTCGGGCGAGGAAACCCGCGAGCTGCTCGCCACCAAGGTCAAGGACGGCAAGGAAGTGCTCAAGGACCACCTCCAGACCGCCCGCCAGAAACTCGCGGATACGAAAGACAAGCTTGAGGCCGACACCTCCGACCTGATCAACCGCGGCAAGGAAATGGTCGCCCGTGAAAAAGAGGTCATCAGTGCCGCCATCGAGGCCGGCAAGCAGGCCTACAAGGAAGAAAAAGAGTCCACCAAGAAAAAGATCTGATCCCGATACCCTGACAGGAAACCGGAAATGGAAATGACGCTGTTGGTCCTGATTCTCGCCGTCCAATCGACCGCGATCGTGGTTTTGGCCGTGGTCGCGTTCCGCGCCACTCGCAAGCTGGAGCAGAGCGCGCTAAAGCTGGACCGCTTCCTCGATGACACCGCCCCGAAAATCACTGACGTGTTGGACGGCATGGGCGAATTCGTCAAGGCCGTCCGTCCTGTGGGTGAGCAGCTCGTGGACATCAGCCTGAACCTGAAGGAAGTCTTTCAGACCACTCGCGACACCACCGCGGATATCGCCGGTTTTCTCCACGAGACCACGGCTGCCGCCCGGCAGCAGGTTTCCAAGATCGACAACGTTCTGACGGATACCGTCAAGAAGATGGAGATCGTCACCACGTCTCTCACCAACAACCTGCTGAACCCGTTGGCGGAGATCTCGGCGGTGGTCAAGGGTGTTCGCGCCACAGTGATGTACCTGCGGGGCGACCGGCGCCACCGGGACGTTCACCAGGCGATCGCCGACGAAGAAATGTTCATCTGAGCGTTAAAGGGGGGAGACCCACCCGGCGTCCCCTGTCTGTTCCCGCCGGCGGGCCGGTGCGCCCTAGCTGATCGTACGTGCCTTTCAGCGGCCGGAAACGATGGCCACGCCCGAGCTGGTGCCGATCCGCGTCGCTCCCGCCCGGATCATCTCCACCGCCGTGGAGTAGTTGCGAATGCCGCCCGAGGCCTTGACTTGGAGGGCATCCCCCACCGTCTCGCGCATCAGTCGGACGTCGTCCACCGTGGCGCCGCCGGAGGCGAAACCGGTGGATGTCTTGACAAACTGGGCCCCGGCCTTCTTGGACAGCAGGCAGGCGGTGACTTTCTCGTCCCGGGAGAGCAGGCATGTCTCCAGAATGACCTTGACGATGGCGCCCCGCTCCCGCGCCGCCAGCACGACGGCCCGGATGTCGCTCTCGACGAAGTCCAGTTCACCTCCCTTGAGCGCGCCCACGTTGATCACCATGTCGATCTCGGCGGCGCCGTCATCGATTGCCCGGCGCGCCTCCGCGGCTTTCATCTCCGACACCATCGCGCCGAGGGGGAAACCGACCACGGCGCAGGTTTTCACCGCGGAGCCCCGTAGAATCTCGGCCACCAGCTTCACCCAGCCGGCATTGACGCACACCGCGGCGAACCCGCACTGCAGGGCTTCGCGCGCCAGTTTGACGATATCGTCCCGGGTCGCGTCCGGCTTCAAGATGGTGTGGTCGATCATGCCCGCCAGAGTCGCCGGCTGGGGTCCGCCGGCGGTGGCCGGCGACGCGGCCGGCGTTGCGGCACGGCGGGCCAGCTCCCGCATCACCTCGTCCGTGATGCGGTCAACCAGGCGGGTCAGGTCGGGGAGAGACTTCATGGCTCAGTCCTTGAGATACTTTTTCTCGATCTCGCCGATCAGGCGGACGCGGCGGGCGTGTCGCTCCTCGCCGTACGGGGTTTCCAGCCATGCGCGCACGATGGCCTTCGCCTCCTCGGGCCGGAGCAACCGGCCGCCCAGCGTGAGGACGTTGGCGTAGTTGTGTTCCCGACTGTTGCGAGCGGTCGCGACATCGTAACAGAGCGCGGCCCGAATCCCCGGCACCTTGTTGGCTGCGATGCAGGAGCCGATGCCGGCGCCGTCGGCGATGATGCCCAGATCCTGGTGGTTGTCGGCCACGGCGCGGGCGACCTTGTGGGCGAACTCCGGATAGTCGACCGCACTGTCAGCATGCGTGCCGTAGTCGAAAAACGGATAGCCCCATTCCTGGAGCCATTGCTTGACGGCCTCCTTCATCGCGAAGCCGCCATGGTCGGAGCCCACCGCGATGGTCGGGAGGCCGTTTTCGCCTTCGACGCGCAGGCGGAGCCGTCGTTCGCGGACGATGTCGTGCACCAGGGGAGAGACGATCGTGCCCGGCGCGATCACCACATCCGTTTGCGGAGCGATCTCCGCGAGGTCGGCGGCGGTGAGGACGCGGCCAGCAAAGCGGAACTCCAGCAGGCGGTTGCCGGCGGACGCCGGAACGGGCGCCGTTCCCGGACCCGCGACCGGCGGCGGTGCGGGAGGCGCGGGGGGCAGAACCGGCACAGGAGACACGACGGACGCCTGACCGCGTTCCATTTCCCGACGGACGATTTCCTGGATGAGCTGCCGCAATGAATCAGATTCCATATGTGCCCTATTATACTGGAGGGCGCCCAGCGAGCAACTGTTATCCTGCCACCGGTCGGCGGCCTCAGCGGTACCAGCCGATCTCCCGAACCCTCAATCTGCCCGTGAAGCCCGCCACCGAATTCTGGCTGCTGATGGTGATGAACAAACCGTCGATCGCCCCGAGCGGCAAGGATTCCCGGCCGCCGTCCACACGATAGAAGCACTGGAACGGCAACCAGACCGGGCGGCCGGGCTCTTCCGGCCCCGCCGGGAACGAGGCATAGTACCAGCGGTCGCCGCTCCGGAGCTCCAGGTTGTAACGCAACTCGGGATCGGACCGGGCGTCGATGTAGACGCCCCGGCTCCCCGAAAGGTCCAGCGGCTCACGCATCGCCAGGGCGCACCAGCGATTATCGCCGCGGCTGGTCGGGCGGGAGAGCGTGTACGCAAACACGCCGTCCGACCCCGAGGCGGTGTAAGCCGCGCGCGAAGTGGCGTCGGTTTCCGCGCGGAAACGCAGATGGTCGATGGGGCGGCGGGCGGCGGGCGGCGGGGGCTCGTCAACCGGCGGATCGGGCCGGCGGATGTTGATCCCGATGGGATTGGAGCAGATCCACGGGACTTCCGCTTTCAGGTAGGGATGGTCCTGCAGATACACCTCGGCCCGGTACATGCCGTCCGGCGCGTCGGCCAGATCGAGTCGCGCCGCTTGTGCCTGGCGAAACACCCGTCCGTTTCGAAACAGGACGATTCGCGTGGAGTAACCGGCGGCGGCGGCGGCGATCTCCAGATCGGTCTTGCCCGACACGATGCTCCCGGACGGCATGGCGCGGCCACCCTGCCGGGCGCTGAACTCGAATCGTTCCGGCAAGGCTGCGCCGCGAACCACCGAGAAAAAATCACCGCGCCGCACGGCGGCCAGAGGATCATGCGCGTCGGCCCGCCGGACGCCGAGCGAGAGCAGTCCGAAACCCATCCGATACGACGGCACGGGCACCGGCACCGGCAGCCCCCGGATCGGATAGAATCCGCCATGAAGATCCAGCCCATAGAAACCGAAGGTCATGCCCAGCTCCAGCAGCTCGTCCCAGCGGTGGAGTTCCGCCTGGGGCCGGCGCAACGCTTCCAAAATGTGAAAATCCCCGAAAGGCGCGGTCAGCAGGACATCGATCTTCTGCCTGGCGTCGGCCTGGCGCAGGGCGCTGAAGAGGTTCAGTACCTCAATGCCGTCCGGTCGAAAATCGTCATTCCAGTAGCGCCAGCGGTATTTTTCCCAATCGGGGTAGACCAGCACCGTAAAGCCGCCCAGCGCCCGGATGTCAGCGACCGCGTCCGGCGGAAAAGGCGGCAGGAAGTGGCGGGGAATCCGTTTGAGGCCGGCTGCCACCAGATGTCCGTCCGGATGGTTGGTCTCCGATCCGCCGTAGAATCGGACGCCGCCGACGGTGCGGTTCAGGGCGCCGGCGGCCTGGTTGGGGGTGCCGTGATCGCTCAGGATGACGAACGCGAGCCCCCGGTCCCTCGCCGCCACGGCGATTTCCGGCAAGTCGCCCACGCCGTCAGAATAGGTCGAGTGAACGTGGAAGGCGCCCCAGATGTAGGCGCCTTCGGAAACGGCCGGAGGTTGATCACCGGGGCGGAGCCAGATCACGCAGCCGGCCGCGACCCCCGCAAGCAGGCACGCCGCGACGAGTAGCCACCGGATGCCGCGGGTCGGCTTCATGCGCCCTCCGCGGCGCCTGTGTCCGAAGGCTCGTTCACCAACCGGATGATATCCTGAAAGAGTTCCTCGAGCAGTCGGTCCCGCTCCGGCTTGCTTCGGGCGTCGATGCGGGCGCCGGCGGCATCCGGATGTCCGCCGCCGATGTCTTTTTGCGCGAAATACTCCCCCCAATCCACCCGCCGCCCGGCCGGCCGCAGGAAGTTCCGGCCGATGGAAATCGTGACGGCGTTCGTCTTGACCTTGTTCTCGAAGACGGGATAGAGACTGAGGATGTAGTCGACATCGGGATGATCGATCAACGCCAGTTTCTTGTCCACGGCGGGCTGGAACTTGAGCCCGGTGAAGTCGAGCAGCAGCACCCGCTGCCGGCGGTCGCGGGAGTCGTACCGGCCGATCTTCCGCAACACGTCGCGGTTTTGCTCACTGAGCCGGCTGCGTTCCCGGTAGCGGGCGACCACCACGGGCTCGGCGGCGCATTCGGCCAGGGGCCGCTGTTCCAGCAGGGCGGCCAGGAACGCGAAATACCGAAAGCGGTCCCGCGGCGGCTCGTTGGGCAGAACCAGACTCTCGTTGACCACCCGGCCCGGAGTTACCCGCAGCCAGTCGTCCAGATCGGTGAAGCTCATCGAGTCAAACTTGTCAATGGCAGCCACCAGATCGGCGAAGTGATCCGGAACGGCGATGCGCCCGGCCTGGTACCAGGTCAGGATGACCCGCGCGCACGATGGGGCGGCCTGCCGCAATCCCGGCAGACTGCCGGGATCCACGCCGAGGAACGCCGGATCGTCGAAATTCTGCTCGTGATGGTCAAACCAGACGGCGCACCGCCGGGCATAAGGCAGATCCAGCACGGCGTCCCGTTCGCCCACCGGCTCCTCGGCGAGGCGCTTGGGCGACGTAAAGCGGATGTCCGCCGGCCGGAAGTGGTGGGCGAATATGGCGGCTGAACCGATGCCGTCAAAATCGTCATGCGTGTAGACCACTTCGATGGACATGCGCGCGCCTTTTGGTGTGGATTTCGGTCCGGCTTCGATGGATCGTCGCCCGCCTTACGCGAAGCCGTGCGCCAGCATGGCGACCAGGTAGGCGGCCCCCAACGCCAGCAGCAACAGGCTGAGCCCGAGGGCGAGGTTACTGGACGATCGGTCGGCGCCGTCGGCCGTCTCCTGACGGGCCCGCCAGGCGCGCCGGAGGGAGAGCGGACCGAGAACAAAAGTATTCAGCACCAGGGGTGCGGTCAGGAACCAGGATGACTGGAGCCAGGCATCGAGACTCTGGATATGGCCGGCGGCCTCGAGAAACCGCGCCCATCCCTCCGGGCCCCGGATCGCCTGGAACGCGACCAGAACGATGTCCAGCCCCCGGGTCACCAGCAGCAGCGCCGTCCCCACCAGTCCGAGGATGGCGCCGGTGAGCGCCGTGTAGGCGTCGTGGGCGGCCGGTTCCTCGCTGACGGCGCGCCCGCGCAGACGTGAATGGATCACCCCGTAGCCGGCGTAGATCACGAAGCCGAAATTGAGCCAGGCGGCGAACCGGAGCCACGATGTGGGCGGCAGATAGTAGATCAGGTACAGACAGGAAATGATCCCCAGCACGGGGAAAATGTGATTCCGCGCCAGGACGAACACCACGGCGGCTACGCCGAGAATGATCAGTTTGGTCGGGATCGAAAACGTGAACAGCGACAAGCCGAGGACAAACGCGACGTAGAGTCCGATCGTCCAGCCCCAGCCGCCCGGCACCCGGAACGCCGGATTCCGGTCGGGATCGCGCTTGCGGATCACGATGATGCCGCTGCACACCAGGATGAACGCGAACAGCGTACCGATGTTCGTCAGATCCACCATCTCGTCGATGCTGGCGATGGCCGAAAAGAAGGCGACGAACGCGCCCGTCATCAGGGTGGCCACGTGGGGCGTCCGGAAGCGGGGATGGACCTTCTGGAACATGGCGGGGAGCAGCCCGTCCCGGGCCATGGAGAAAAAGATCCGCGGCTGGCCCAGTTGGAACACCAGCAGGACCGCCGTGTGGGCGATCACGGACCCGAGCGCCACGATGCCCACCGCCCAGCCCAGATGGGGGATGGCATGCTCCAGGGCCATCGTGAGGGGCTCGGCCTGCTCCGTGGCCAGCTTGGTCCGAAGATCCGGATAGGAGATCAGGCCGGTAAAGACGGCGGAAACGATCACGTAGAAAAAGGTGCAGATGATCAGCGAACCGATGATGCCGATGGGCAGGTTGCGTTTCGGATTGCGGGTCTCCTCGGCGACCGTGGAGACCGCGTCGAAACCGATGTACGCGAAGAAGACGATGGCCGCGCCCGCGCTGATGCCCGCCCAGCCGTTCGGGGCAAACGGCGTCCAGTTCTCCGGCTGGACCCACTTCAGCCCCACCACGATGAAAAAGGTCAGCACCAGGATCTTGATCCCCACCATGATCGCGTTGAAGCGGGCGCTCTCGCGGATTCCCAACACCAGGATGATGGAAATAGCCGCGACGATGAGCACCGCCAGCAGGTTGAAAACGATGGGTATCCCGAACACGTGGGGCGCGTCCCGAAACACGGTCGATTGCCCGCCCGCATCGACGATGCGGGCGGCGGTGCGATAGTCCATGGACAGCCAGTCGGGGACGATGATCCCGAGTCCGCGCAGCAGCGTCTTGAAATAGTTCGCCCAACTGATGGCCACGGCGATATTGCCCACCGCGTACTCGATGATGAGGTCCCAGCCGATGATCCAGGCCACGATCTCACCCAGCGTGACGTAGGAGTAGGTGTAGGCGGAGCCGGAGATGGGAACCATCGATGCGAACTCGGCGTAGCAGAGGGCGGTGAAACCGCAGACGACCGCGGTGATGATGAACGAGACCATCAGGGCGGGACCCGCCCCCGGCCGGTAGGCGTCACCCGCGGCGGCGGTGCCGATGGTGGCGAAGATGCCGGCGCCGATGATGGCGCCGATCCCGAGCATGACCAGGTGGACGGGACCCAGCGCCCGATGCAGCCGGTATTCCGGTTTTTCGGCGTCAACCAGGATCTGGTCGAGGGATTTGACCTGGAAGAGCTTTTTCAGCGACATGCCCACTCGTGCTAATCGATAAGTTATCCGCCAAACCAGACCCGGCCGGGATAGGATCCCGGCCCATAACCACACCGACCGCCGTTCGCATCAATAGCAGGCTGGTCATTATACCATCGTCGCGGGCCAAGGCCATATAATTTTGAAGGACATCCGGCGCCGACTCGGGAAAATCTGTTGGACTGAATCGGTGAATTGAGTATAATCTTGGCAATTTCGCGGTTTACGGGGAATTCATGGTTCAAGAAGCGGATTCCAGGGCGGAGTACCACATCATTTTCTACGACAACTCCGACTCCAATCACGACCTGCTGCCGCAGACCAAGATCGCTCTCTTCGCGAAAAAAGTCGACCCGATGCCCGGCAATATCGACGCGCGGATTTACCAGGCGTACCTGAACCCCTACCTGATCCTCAGCGGGATGATCATCAAGGATGTCCTGGCCAAGAAGAACATCAAAGTGTTGATCAACTCGTTTTACAACTACCTCAAGCCCACCCGTTACGACATGCTGGTGCTGGACAAGACCAAGCTGATCCACGCGTTTTCCTCCGTGGAGGAGTTTTTCTACGATATTCTCTATCCCGACGACAAGGGCAAGACCCGGCCGTTGGAGCGCACCCCGCTCCGGGATCCGTCATTTCTCGGCGGCACCATGTCCAACACGCAATTCATCCGCGAGAACCCCGCGCAGACCGACGCCGGCCTGGCCGATCGCATGAAGACCAACCTGGACGTGGGTTTCCAGATTTTCCATTTCGAAAAGGTGTACACGATCTTCGACCGCCTGAACAACATTGTCATCCCCGAGGACAAGGCCATCCAGGCGGTCAAAGAAGACCCCGAGATGAAGAAGCACATCATCAAAGTCGATCTGAAAAAGTACTCGGTGGCGTCGCTGGACGAGGTCGCGTTCCAGAAGAGCAAGATCTATTCCCTGCGCGGCCATTACCTGATCGGCCACACGTCATACAACAACAAGGACATCGAGTCGGCCACCTATCTGATCGTGGAAAAACCGCACGTGATCAACACGCTGGAGTTGTGCACCAACACCAAGTGGATCAACATGATGGTGAAGAATTTCATCGACACCTCCCCCATGACCGATGACCGCGAGATCATCAACCTCGTCTATCCCCAGGTTCAAGGCAAGCACATCCAGAATTTTCTCAGTCTCTCCCCGACGCTGCGGATGCCCTTCCTGAACAAAGACTACATCCTGGTGGACAAGGAGTGCCTGAAGGAGGATACCTCAGCGGCCATGCTGGTGCCCCCTCGTAAATTCGTCGCCAACATGTATGAAGCCAAATACTTTCTCGATATCATCCAGAAAGACTGACGACGAGCAACTGCGCGAGCTGGTGACGCGCGTCCGGGAAGCCGGGGTGGTGGGCGCCGGCGGCGCGGGCTTCCCGGCGTGGCGCAAGCTGGAGGGCGCGCCGGGCGCGGACACGCTGATCCTCAACGGCGCGGAGTGCGAGCCCCTGCTCTACGCGGACTACTTCTGCCTCCTCCACTCCGGCGATAAGGTGCTGGCCGCCGCGGACGTGATCCGGGCACGACTCGGCATCCGCGATGTCATCGTGGCCGTGAAGAAAAAACGGCGGCGCCTGCGGGAACACCTGGCGTCGCTGGTGGCGGGCTATCCGTGTTTTCGTTTACTGGATCTCCCCGACACTTATCCGTCGGGAGACGAGCACCTGCTGGTCCATTCGGCCACGGGGCGCATCGTGCCGCAGGGCGGCATCCCTCCGGTGGTGGGCTGCCTGGTCCAGAACGTCCAGACGCTCGCGCATATCCATGACGCGCTGAACGGCCGCCCCGTGACGCACCGGTTCATCACCATCGCCGGCGCCGTAGCCAGGCCGTCGACGTTCGAGGCGCCCATCGGCACTCCCCTGGCCCGTCTGCTGGAACAGTCCGGTGGCGCCACCTGCCCCGAACCCCGGTTCCTGGCCGGCGGCGCGATGATGGGCGAGCTGGTTGAGACTGATTTCTGCATCCGCAAAACCACCAGCGGCGTCCTGGTCCTGCCGGAAGAGAACCCTGCGGTCGAAGAGCGCGTCCAGTCGCTGGAACGCGCCGCGCGGGTGTCCATGTCGGTCTGCGACCAGTGCTTCGCCTGCACCGAACTGTGCCCCCGCTACCTGCTGGGCCACGACATTCAGCCACACCTGCTGATGCGCCGGGCCCCGCAGGTGCTCGAGCAGCCGGCGGACGCCGACCACATCGGCTGGTACTGCTGCGAGTGCGGCGTCTGCTCGCTCATCGCCTGCCCGCTCCGGATCACGCCGCGGCGGCTGATCGGCGCCATGAAGCGAAAACTCGCCCCGTCGGCCAAGCGCAGCAAAACGGCTTACACGCTTCACCCCGACTACCATCGCAAGGGATTGCCCATCCGATACGTGATGGCACGGCTGGACCTCTTGCGCTACGACACGAAGAACGCCTTCCACGGCCCGGCGTCTGGCGTGGATCATGTCCGGATCGACCTGGCCGAATTCGGCGGCGGCGTTGCCGAGGCGGCGGTGACAACCGGGCAGCGGGTGCTCCCCGGGGAAGTCATCGGGCGGGGCCGGCACACGCCGTTCCACGCGTCCATCGGCGGGGTGGTCCGCGCCGACGGCCGGGTCGTCGAGATTCGCGCCGGTTGACGGGAGTGGCGATGAAGCTGGGCGCCCACATGTCCATTGCCGGAAGAATCGGACTGGCCCTGACCCGCGGCGCCGCGGTGGGCTGCGAAACCGTCCAGATCTTCACCCAGAACAACAACCGGTGGGTGGGCAAACAGCCGTCGCCCGAAGCCGTGAAGGAGTTTCGGGCACTACGGCGCGCCACCCGCATCGACCCGGTTTTCGCCCACAATTGCTATCTGGTCAACCTGGCCTCGGCCGACACCGCGATCCGGCGCCAGTCCGTCTCAGCCATGATCCGGGAAGTGGAGCGATGCACGGAGCTGGAACTTCCTTTCGTGATTCTGCACCCGGGCGCCCATGGCGGCGACGGGGAGCGGACGGGGATTCGCCGCATCGTCCAGGGCCTTCGGGCGATCATCCGGCACACCGCCGGCACCGGCATCGGCCTGGTGCTGGAGAACACGGCCGGCCAGGGGACCTCGCTGGGACACCGGTTTGAGCACCTGCACGACATCCTGGCGGGCGTGGACCGGCCGGAGCGGCTCGGTGTCTGCCTCGACACCAGCCACCTGTTCGCGGCGGGTTACGATATCCGGACTGCCGAATCCTACGCCGCCACCATGGCCGCCTTCGAGCGGACGGTGGGCTTCCCGTTCCTGCGGGCGCTGCACCTGAACGATTCGAAACGGGAGTTGGGCGCCCGGGTGGATCGTCACGCGCACATCGGCCAGGGAGTGATCGGCAAGGGTGCCTTCCGCCTGCTCCTCAACGATCCCCGGCTGCGGGCCCTGCCGGGAGTGATCGAAACGGAGAAAACCGACGACGGCGACGCCGACCGGATGAATTTAGCCGTATTGCGAAGATTGCGCCGGCGGGTCGCCCGCCCCGGGCGCGGATGATCAGCTGTTTTGATAGAACAGGATGCGCGAGCAGCTCTCGCATTGCATGAATTTGTCCGTGCTGCGCAGCTCCTGGTAGGCCTGGGGCCGGAGCCGGACGTGACAGACCTGGCAGATCTCCTCACGGACTTCCGCGACGGCGATGCCGCCCAGCCCGTTGGCCAGTTTGGTGTATATCCTCAGCATGTCGGCGGGCACGCTGTTCAACGTTTCCTCCCGGCGCAGTTTCAACCCCTCCGTCTCGTCCTGGAGAAAACGGGCCGCGTCGGCCAGCCGCTCGCTCTCCTGCGCCAGCCGGACGCTGTCCTCCCGCAGACGGCGGGCGGTTTCGGCGGCCTCCCGGCGCGCCGCTTCGACCTGTTCCATTAGATCGAGGATGAAGTCTTCCTTCTCGCCGATCTGTTTGTCCACATACCCGATCTCTTCCAGAATGGCCCGGTATTCCTCGTTTTTCTTGACTTCCATCTGCTGCTGCTTCAACCGGGTCTGGCGGGCCCGCAACGCCTCGACCTCCCCTTCCTCCGTCCGGATGCGGCGCTCCAGCTCCTTCACCCCCTCATCGGCTCGCGCCGACTGCTCGCCGAGCTTGGCGACCTCGCCGTCCACCTCGGCCCGCCGGATGGGGATGCGCTCCACCTCGTGCTGCAATTCCATGATCTTCAGGTCAATGGTCTGAAGATCCCATAATCGGCTGATGTCGCGATGCAAAACAACCCCGTAAGTGAAGAATGAGTGGGCCCACCAGGATTCGAACCTGGGACCAACCGGTTATGAGCCGGTAGCTCTGACCAACTGAGCTATGGGCCCCGGAAACCGCGTCCGTTATGCCCCAAATCGGAACCGATGTCAACTCCTCCGGTCGGCGATCAGGAGTTGAGGAACGGCCGCAGCTTTTTGCTCCGCGACGGATGGCGGAGCTTCCGCAGCGCCTTGGCCTCGATCTGCCGGATGCGCTCGCGGGTGACATTGAACTTCTTGCCGACTTCTTCCAGGGTGTGCTCGCTGCCGTCTCCGAGGCCGAAGCGCATTTTGATGACTTCGGACTCGCGCGGGGTCAGCGTCCGGAGCACCGTCATCGTCTGTTCCTTGAGGTTCAGGTTGATCACCGCCTCGGACGGGCTCATCACGGCGTTGTCCTCGATGAAATCACCCAGATGAGAATCCTCCTCCTCGCCGATGGGGGTCTCGAGGGAGATGGGTTCCTGGGCGATCTTGAGGACTTTGCGCACCTTCTGCACCGGCATGTTCATCTTTTTGGCGATTTCCTCGCAGGTGGGCTCACGCCCGTATTCCTGCACCAGGGTGCGGCTGGTGCGGATCAGCTTGTTGATCGTTTCGATCATGTGGACGGGGATGCGGATGGTACGGGCCTGGTCCGCGATGGCGCGGGTGATGGCCTGACGGATCCACCACGTGGCGTAGGTCGAGAACTTGTAGCCGCGCCGGTACTCGAATTTGTCCACGGCCTTCATGAGGCCCATGTTCCCCTCCTGGATCAGGTCGAGGAACTGGAGGCCGCGGTTGGTGTACTTCTTGGCAATGGACACGACCAGGCGCAGGTTGGCCTCCACGAGGCGGCTCTTGGCGTCGTTGGCCATGATCTCGCCCTGGTGGATGCTGTCGAGGGTCCGCTTGATCTCTTCGCGGCCGGTGTTGTATTTCAGCTCGATGGTGCGCATCTTTTTCTGGACGCGCTTGATGTTCCGGCGGAGGTCGGCCTTGATATGCTCCTTCTCCGTCCGGCTGAGCCGGCGCTTGTACACCTCGATCTCCCGCTCCAGCTCGTCGATCTGCAGTTTGACGCTGAGCACGCTGGTGCGGAAGCTCTCCTTTTGCATGTTGGCAAAGTCGAGCTCGCGGATGATCCGGGCAATGGGGATCTTGTAGCGGGCCAGCTTCAGGGCGAGGAGCCGCCCGCGGCGGGGGGTGAGCCCGGGCTTCTTGAGCTGGGCCAGGATCTTGTTGGCCTTCGACTCGAGTTCGCCCACCTCTTCGATCCGGGTGATGGTCTCGCGGTATTTATCGGCCAGCAGCTCGTCCGAGTACTCGTCATCGTTGAGGTTGACGATATCCTTGAGCTTGCCCGGATTGCCCTGCAGGACCTCCTGGAGGGCCATCATCTCGTGCACGACGATGGACGAGCGCGACAGCGCCTTGAGCACCATCTTCTGACCCCGCTCGATCTGCTTGGCGATCTCGATCTCGCCCTCACGCTTGAGCAGGGGGACGGTGCCCATCTCGCGCAGGTACATCCGGACCGGGTCGTTGGTCTTCTCCACGGCTTCGGCGGCGCCATCGGCATCGTCGCCGCCGCCGTATCCCTTCCCGTCCGCCATCATGCCGTCCGCAAAAGCCTTGCCACCTTCGATCAGTTCGATGCCGTTGGATCCGAACAGATCGAACAGGTCGTCCAGGTCCTCGGACGAGCTGAGCTCGCTGGGCAGCAGGTCGTTGACTTCCTCGTAGCTAAGGAATCCCTTCTCCTTGCCGCGGGAGATGAGCTGTCGAACTTCATCAAATTTATCCTCGAGAGACAAGTGCGCCTCCTCCGTCATTTATTGATCTGCATGATGATTCGTTTCCGTCGCTCCAGAATGCCGCGGCAGCGGTCCAGATCGCCGGACTGCTCCGCCTGCTGGCACTCCGCGGTCAGACGCTCGAGCTCCTTTTCCATGGATCTCCGGCGCAGGGACAACAGGCAATTGACGGCCTCGGTTTCCGAGATCACGGACGTTGTGCGCGACATCACCTGGTGCAACAGGGTGCGGTCGGCTTCGGTGAGCGTGTCTTCGATAGCAGCCAAATTGAAGGATTCCCCCTCTTGCACCTGTTGCGCAATACAGGTCAGAATGTTGGATGTCGCCAAGCCTTCAAAAGTTACATCAGCGCCTGAAAAAATCTTCGGCGCGATCTCGGGGAAATTCAGCACGAAAATAATGAGTTCGGCTTCGGCGGCGATCAGGGGAGACTGGCTGTATTGGGCCACCACGGATTTGTCCACTTTCCGCGAGCGGGCGAAGGTGTTGTACTGGTTGAAGAGCGAGTCCCGGTGGATGCCCAGCCGGTCCGCCCAGCCCGCCAGGTAATTCGAGCGGACCGGTTCCTGCTGGATGCGCGTCAAAAAGGGAAACATGCTCTCCAGGATCTTCACTTTCCGCTCCACCGACAGGTCGGCGCCCGCGGCCTGCAGCTTGTGCTGGAGCTGGAAATCCAAAAAGGGAAGCGAGCGGTCCACCGCTTCCCGAAATCGATCGGCCCCATGCTCCAGAACGAACGTGTCGGGGTCGTGCCCGCCGGGCAGGGTGGCCACCCGGCAGTCGAACTCGTTCTCCAGAAAGAGCTCCACCGAGCGAAAGGCGGCGTTGGCCCCGGCGGTGTCGGGATCGAAGCAGATCACGATGTTGCGGGTGAACCGGCCCAGCAGTTTCACCTGGGCAGGGGTCAGGCCGGTGCCCAGCGAGGCGACCACGTTCTCGACCCCGGCCTGGAAAGGCACGATCATGTCGAAGTACCCCTCCACCAGGATGGCCCGATCCGCCTGGCGGATCGCCTTGAGGGCGTGTCCCAGGCCGAACAAGTGATAGCCCTTCTGGTAGAGCGGGGTCTCCGGGGAATTCAGGTACTTGGGCTCGCCCTCGCCGAGGATCCGTCCGCCGAAAGCGACGACGCGGCCGTGCATATCCTGGATGGGGATGATCAGCCGGCTGCGGAACAGGTCGTAGCTGCGCTGCGTGACCTCGGAAACGCGGGACAGGCCGGCCTGCTGGGCCAGCGCCTCCCGGATGCCCAGGCCGCGCAGGTAGCTCACCAGCCGCTGGCCGTCGCCGGGCGCGAACCCGAACATGAATCGCTGGACCGTGCCGGGCTCGATCTTGCGCCCGTCGATGTAATCGCGCGCCCCGGAGCCCTCAGGATCTTTCAGGCAACGCTGGTAAAATTTGGCCGCTTCCGCCATCACCGTCTGCAGGTGTTCCCGGTCGCGGTATCGCTTCTCTTCGGCCGCGTCCAGCGCCGGCACCCGGAGATGGGCCAGGTCCGCGAGATAATGGATGGCCTCGACGTAGGTGAGATTCTCCAGCTCCATGACCAGCTGGATTACGTCCCCACCTTTGCCACAGCCAAAGCAGTGGTAGCTCTGGAGCTGTTCATTGATGGAAAAACTGGGCGTTTTTTCAGTGTGGAACGGGCACAGGGCGAAATAATTCTTGCCCTTGCGGGTCAATTTCAGGAAATTGCCCGCCACCTCGACAATGTTGAGGGTATGCTTCAACTGCTGGACAAACTGGGACGAAATTCGCATGGGTGACGCCTGGCTCCGCCCGCCGGGCAAAAGATCAGGAATTTTATAAAAATCAAGCCAATAAGTAAAGAGAAAATTGGATCAGACATCCAACTCGACGACAGTCTTCCCCTCCCCGCCCTCGGCATACGGCGGGTGGTAAAAATGGCGGACGAACGGTGTCTCACGCAACCGGCGGTGGATGGCCGCCCGCAGGATCCCCCGCCCCATGCCATGGACCACCGAGATCTTCCGCTGCTCCAGGCGGAACATCTGGTCCAGAAACCGGTCCAACTCGTCCAGGGCGTCCTCGGCGCTCCGGCCGATCACCTTCAGTTCAGTGGCAGCAGGCGCGTCATCCGCAGCTTCGGTTGCGGCGCCGGCTGCCGCACGCGGCGGTGCGGTTTCCGCCGGCGGCGGTGTCGCCGCGGCGTCTTCCCGCCGGAACAGCCAGGCGACCGGGACGCGCACGCGCTTGTCTCCGGCCAGAACGAGCACACCGTCGCGCCCCGATTCGATCACAGCGGCCTCGGATCGCAGCGGTTCCACAAAGACCGTCATCCCGGCGACCACATCGCCGGCCGACAGCGGCTGCAGCGACAGCCGCCTGGCCGCGGGCGCGTCCCGGATCACCGGTTCCAGCCTGCTTTCCACGGCATCCAGCAGCCGCTCCGCCTTGCGTTGCATCCGGTCGGCCGTCAGGGCGCTGGCGGACTGACGTTTGACCTCTTCGAAGAGCGCTTTTTTCTCCGCCTCGAATTGCCGGCGGACGGTTTCGAATTCCTGCCGGAGCTCGCTCACCACGGACCGCTTGCGTTCCTCGGCTTGACGTTCCAGGTGGATCTTGCGGAGAATCTGCTCGTGCTTGAGCCGGGTGATGTCGGCCAGCTCGGCTTCCCGCTTCCGGACCAGCTCGTTGAGACGGGCCATCACTTCCTCGCTGAGCTGCCGGCCGCCGGACAGGCGCTGGTTGGCGGCCGCCACCACCGGCTCTGACAGCCCCAGCTTGCGGGCGATGAAGAGGCCGCGGCTGCTCCCGAGAGCGCCCAGACGCAGGTGGTACGTGGGCTCCAGCGTGTCGGGATGGATCTCCACCGCGGCTGTGACCACGCCGGGGGTGGTCAGCGCGTATTCCTTGAGCGCCTGGGTGTGGGTGGTGGCGATGAGGGGCGCCCGCAAGCGCTGGAAATGATCCAGCACGGCCATGGCCACCGCCGCGCCCTCCTCCGGGTCCGTTCCGGTGCCGATTTCGTCCACCAGCAGCAACGCCGGGTGGCGGTAATGGTCGAGCATGTGTTTGAGGCTCAAGACATGGGAGGCGAAAGTGCTCAGGTCGTCGGTCAGCGACTGCTGGTCGCCGATCACCGCGAACACGCGGGTGAACACGGCGCACTCCATCTGCTTCGCGGGTACCGGGATGCCGCTCAGCGCCATGAGGGTCAGCAGGCCTGCCGTCTTGAGCGCCGCCGTCTTGCCGCCGGTGTTCGGACCCGAGATGATGAGGCACGACTCCGCGGGGGTGAGCGCCAGGCTGATGGGCACCGTCGTCCGGCCCTGCGGCATGAGGCTGTCCTCGAGCAGCGGGTGCCGGGCATCCTCCAGCACGAGGTAACGGCCGGTGTCCAGCAGCGGCGCGATGGCGCGGAAGCGTACCGCGAAGCGCGCCCGCGCCGTGAGGCTGTCCACGACGCCCAGGAGTTCCCAGGCCCGTTCCAGGTCATCCCGGTTCGCCCGCAGGACCTCCGTAAGCTGGGCCAGGATCTGCTGGATGATCTCCTGCTCCCGATCACGCAGGCCGATGAACCGATTGTTGTGAGAGACCATGTCGAACGGTTCCAGAAACACCGTCAGGCCCGACGAGGAAGTCCCGTGGACGATTCCGTCGATGGCGCCCTGGCCCTGCGATTTCACCGGAATGACGTACCGGTTGTTGCGGACGGTGACGTAGCTGTCCTGGAGGAGACCCTGACGGGCCGCCCGGTCCAGGATGCGGGCATACGCCTGTTGGATGCTCTCGTTGAGGTCCCGCAGCTGACGCCGCACCGTGGCCAGTTCCGGCGACGCGCGGTCGGGCACCTCCCCGCTGGGATCGAGTTTGTCCTCAATGAGCCGAATTGCGGACCGGAGCACCGGAAAACTGCCGCCCAGCTCCCGCAGCGGCGACTCCGGGTCCTCCACCGCAGTCAGCGCCCGGGCCGTTTCGGCAGCGACGTTCATCAACTGGTGGATCACCAGGATGTCGCCCGGCTCCAGAACCATCCCCTCGACATCCAGGAGGTTCAGCGCCGGCCGGGCGTCGCCCAGGCCGCTGAAGTTGAAGCCCTCGCCGCGTTCCAGCCCCTGGCGGAGTTCCCCAACCTGCGTGTGGACCCGCTTCAGCTCCGCCGCCGAGGCCAGCGGTTCCAGCGCGGCGATGTCCCGCCGGCCACCGTCAAAGGTGGCCAAACCCGCCAGCAACTCCAGCAGCCGGCCGAATTCAAGATTGGACAGCGAGTCGTCAGTGAAGCGCATGAGTCGTCCTACTTGGCCTCCAGCCAGTTGGCGCCGTCATGGATGTCCACCACCAGCGGCACCTTCAGCGGCGCCACTTCCTCCATCGCCTCGCGCAGAACGGCGACGAGGCGGCCCACCTCGCTCGCGGGGCATTCCAGCAGGAGTTCATCGTGCACCTGGAGCAGCAGCCGCGCCTGCAGGCCGCTGGCCTTCAGGCGAGGAGCCAGACGGATCATCGCCAGTTTGATGATGTCGGCGGCGGCGCCCTGGATCGGCGAATTGGCGGCGACGCGCTCGCCGGTGCTGCGGACGTTCCAGTTGGAATGCTTCAGCTCGGGGATGGGCCGGATCCGGCCGAACATGGTGCGCACCGCGCCGGTCCGGGCGGCTTCGGACAGGTTGTCATCCAGCCAGCGCCGCACCCCGGGATAAGTGGCGAAGTAAGACTGGATGAAGGCCTTCGCCTCGCGCTGCGGGATCTTGAGATCCTGGGCGAGGCCGAAATCGCTCTTCCCGTAGATGATGCTGTAGTTGATGATCTTGGCCCGGCGCCGGTACTCGGCCGGATTGGCCTCGGCGGCGGCGCCGAACACGTCGCGGGCGGTTTGGGCATGCACGTCCTGGCCGGAGTGGAAGGCCGCCAGGAGCAGTTCGTCCCCGCTGAGATGGGCCATGATCCGGAGTTCGATCTGGGAGTAGTCGGCCGACACGAGGCGCCAGCCCGGCGGGGCGACGAACGCCCGCCGGATCTTCTGCCCCTCCTCGGTGCGGATGGGAATGTTCTGGAGGTTGGGATTGGTGCTGGACAGGCGTCCGGTCGCCGCGACGGTCTGGTTGAATGTGGTGTGCAGGCGGCCCGTGGCGGGATTGACCAGCGGCGGCAGCGCGTCCACGTAGGTGGACTTGAGCTTGGTCAGCTGCCGGTAGTCGAGGATGCGGGCCGGCAGCGGGTACATCGGCGCCAGCGATTCCAGCACCTCCACCCCCGTGGCATACGACTTGGTCTTTTTCGTCTTCTTGGACGAGGGGAGCTGGAGCTTGTCGAACAGGATCTCGCCGAGCTGCTTCGGCGAATTGATATTGAACACCTCGCCGGCCAGCGTGAAAATTTCCTTCTCCAACTGCGCGATTCGGCCGGCCAGTTCGGCGGAGAGCGCGTCCAGCCAAGGCACGTCGAGCAGAATGCCGGTGTGCTCCATGCCGGCCAGGATGGGCAGGAGCGGCAATTCCACCTCGCGGTAGATCGTCTCCAACCCGGCGGCCTCCAGCCGCGGTTCCCATTCGGTGCAGGCCGCGTGGATGATCTCCAACCTCGCCGCCAGCGCTTCGGCCGGGGGCGGCTCCCCTCCGGCCGCCGGCAGGGCGTTCCGACCCAGGTCCAGCGCGATCCGCTCCAGGGAGTGATCCTCGATGTGGGGCCACAGGAGATAGTGGATCAGCTCGGCGTCATCCGCCTGCGTCTCGAATCCGGGCGGAAGCTCGTACTCCAGCGCAAACCGTTTCAGGCCGTGAAAGCGCTTCGGCGACGGCGCCTGCAGCCAGGCTTGAATCGCCTGATGGTCCTGCGTCCGGTCCAACGACAGGATGCCCGCGTCCCCGGCCGCCTGCGCGAACGCGCGGTCGGGGCTCCAGGCCATCATCGCCAGCGGCAGGAGGGGCTGGCTGTTCCAGAATCCTCGCAGTTCGGCGCCGCCGTCGAGGAGGCGCGCGGCCGGCGCGGCAGCGGTGGGCTGATCCGGAAGCTCCTTGAGCAGGCTGCGAAAGCCGAAACGGGTGAACAGGTCGCGCAGATGCTTGTAATCGGGCTCGCCGGCTCGCAGGCCCGCCCACTCCCACCGCAAGGGCACGTGGCGGTCCAGAACCGCCAGCGCCCGGGAATCGAGCACCTGCTGGCGGTGCCGGCGGAGAATCTCGCGGATGCGCGCCGGCTGCACCTCTTCGAGGCGCCGGTAGCAGGTATCCAGATCGCCGAAGGCGTCAAGCAGCTTTCGGGCGTGGACCGGGCCGATCCCGGGCGCGCCGGGGATGTTGTCCGACGTGTCCCCCATGAGCGCCAGCAGGTCCACCACCTGCCCCGGGGACACGCCCATCTTCTCCCGCACCTGCTGCGGGCTGTACGTCACGTCCGCCTTGGTGTCCAGGACGGCGACGCGGTCGTCCACCAACTGGAACAGGTCCTTGTCCGAAGTGACGATGGTGACTGCGAATCCATCGGCCCGGCCGCGTTCGGCCAGGGTGGCCAGAATGTCGTCCGCCTCGTAGCCGTCCTGCTGCAGGAGCGGCACCCGGAACGCTGCGCACAGCTCGTCGATGAACGGCAGCTGCCGGGCGAGCTCGGGCGGCATGGGCTTGCGGGCGGCCTTGTAGCCACTGAACGCCTCGTGCCGCCGGGTGGGGGTCCGGGACTCGGCCGCCGCGGCCAGGTAGTCGGGGTGGTGCTGGGCGACAATCCGGTTCAGCATGCTCACAAAGCCGTACAGGGCGTTGGTGGGAAAATCGTCGGCGGTGCTCAGCGTCCGGATGGCGTAAAATGCCCGATACACCTGACTCATGGTGTCGATCAGGAACAGCGAGGGGCCGGCCATGGGCGTCACCTCTCGAACAGATTCTTCTGATGGTCTGGCAAACCGGCGGGCACCGGACGACCCAGGTAGCGGTAGGCCAGCGCGGTGGCCATCCGGCCGCGGGGCGTCCGGTCGAGGAATCCTTTCTGGATGAGGAACGGCTCGTAAATGTCCTGGATGGTGTCCTTCTCTTCTTCGGTGGCGGCGGCCAGCGTGTTGATGCCCACCGGGCCACCGCCGAACTTGTCCACGATCACTTCGATGAGGTGACGGGTGACGTCGTCCATGCCGCTGTCGTCCACGTCCAGCATGCGGAACGCCGCGCAGGCATTGTCGCGGTCGATGGTGCCGTGGGAGCGGACCTGAACGAAATCCCGCACCCGTTTGAGCAGCCGGTTGGCAATCCGGGGCGTCCCCCGGGCCCGGCGGGCGATTTCCCGCAGCCCGTCCTCCGTCGCGGGGACGTTCAGGATGCGGGCCGAGCGCTGCAGGATGACGTACAGGTCTTCGTCCTCGTAGAATTCCAGCCGGTGGACGATGCCGAACCGGGCGCGCAGCGGCGCGGTGAGCAGTCCCAGCCGGGTGGTGGCGCCGATCAGGGTGAACGGCGGCAACGGAATGGGCACGGAACGGGCCGAGGGGCCCTCCCCGATGATCAGGTCGATGGTGGAATCCTCCATGGCCGGATACAGGATCTCCTCGATGGCCGAGTGGAGGCGGTGGATCTCGTCGATGAACAGGATGTCGAGCGGCTCCAGGTTCGTCAGGATGGCCGCCAGGTCGCCCTTTTTCTCGATGGCCGGCCCCGAGGTCGTGCGGATGTTCACGCCCATCACGCTGGCGATCACCATGGCCAAGGTGGTCTTGCCCAAACCCGGCGGACCGTACAGGAGGGTGTGGTCCAGCGCCTCCTGGCGCCTCTTGGCCGCCTCGATGGCGATGCTGACGTTCTCGGTCACCTTGCGCTGGCCGATATAGTCCTCGAATGCGCGGGGCCGGAGCTGCGCCTCGAGAACTTCTTCCTCGGTCCGGTTGGGATTGAAGATGCCGCGGATCTCTTTCATCTCAACGTTTCATCATATGCCGCAGCGATTTACGGAGGAGGATCTCGAACGCCGCCTCGGGATGGTCACGGTACGTTTGCTGGACGGCCTTCTCGGCCTGCGATTTGGGATAGCCGAGATTGACCAGAGCCGAAAGCAGATCGTCCATGAGCGGGGGAGGCGGCTGCTGGCTTTCCGCTCCGGGCACCGCCGCCGGACGCGTGCTCAGGTACCGGGATAGTATCTCCTTCAGCTCGTAAATCAACCGTTCGGCCGTCTTTTTTCCGATACCGGGCACGGTGGCCAGGCGCGCCGCGTCGCCGGAGGTCAGACTCTCCAACACGGCATCCGGCTCCATGCCCGACAGCACCGTCAGGGCGATCTTGGGGCCACACCCGCGCACCGAGATGATGGCCCGAAAGATGTCCAGCTCCTCCTGGCGGCCGAAACCGAACAGGCTGATCTGGTCCTCCCGGACATGGGTGTGCACGAGCAGTTCCACCCCTTCGCCGGTCCCCGGCAAATGATAGAACGTGGACAGCGGAATGTGCACGCGATACCCCACCCCGTTTACGTCCAGCACGAGGACATCCGGTTTTTTATCCTTAAGATGTCCCTTCAGGTAGCCGATCAATGGTTCCTCCGGCGCTTCGCGGCCGCGGGAGCGCGAGGGGTTTCTAAACTTATCCCTTATACTCTAAGAGGCCCAGCCGTTCAATCACATTCCGGCGATCCCCCTGCTGGGCCGGCGGCGGTACCACACCCGGACCAGGAACAGGCCGCAGGCCGGGGCGGTGGGCCCGGCGCCCCGGCGGTCACGGGCGGCGAGGATGCCAGGGATATCCGCCGGCACCCGCTTCCCCTGCCCCACTTCGAGCAGGGTGCCCACCATGTTCCGGACCATGTGGTGCAGGAACCCGTTGGCCTCAACGGCGAAGGTGATCCGCGCCCCCCGTTTGGCAATCTCGCAACGGTACACTTCCCGGACGTGATCCTCCTCGGCGACGGCGTGGGCGCAAAAAGAGGTGAAGTCGTGTCGCCCCAGAAAGGCGCGCGCGGCGGCGGTCATTGCGGGAACGTCCAGCGGCCGGAATACCCGATGATAGAACGGTTCTTCAAACGGATTGAGGATCCGGCCGTTGAACACCTGGTACCGGTACAGCTTGGACCGAGCGGACCGCTGGGCATGGAAACCGGCGGGCACCCGGGCGGCCCGCAACACCCGGATGTCGGCGGGAAGGCGGCTGTTCAGGATCAGCGGCAGCCGGTCTTCGGGGAGCCGGGCCGGGGCCCGGTAGCTGGCGACTTGCCCCATGGCGTGGGCGCCGGCATCGGTGCGGCCGGAGCCCACCAGGCGGATCCGCTCTCCGTAAAGCGACTCCAGGGCGGCCTGCACGACCCCCTGGATGGTCTGCCGCCCCGGCTGGATTTGCCAGCCCTCATAGCGGGTTCCCACATAGGCGATGTCCAGTCGGTAGTTCGTCATGCGCCACCATGCTTCCAAACCGGTGCCGGAGCGGACATGGCCCCGGGCCGCTATTTTTTGCTGCCCGGTTTTTCCACCGGCACGCCGGCCGCGCATTGCGGGCACCGGCTCTGTTCGAAAGTCGGGAAGTCCAGTTGGACCAGAGCGAAGAACGGGACCCCGAAATCGGCGTTGCCTCGGCTCCGATCGGCGATGCTGCCGACCGCGGCCACGATGCCGCCGGCGGCCTGGACCAGGGCGATGACCTCCTTGACGGAACCACCGGTCGTGATCACATCTTCGACCACAAGTGCCCGCTGACCCGGCTCCACGGTGAATCCCCGGCGCAAGGTCATGGTGTTGCCGGCATCGCGCTCGGCGAAAACATTCGGCACACCGGCCTGACGAGCCACCTCATACCCCATCAACACACCGCCCAAAGCCGGCGAGATGACGCAATCGTAAGAAATGCCCGCCACCTGGATCCGGTTCACGAGATCCGCACATAAATCGGCCGCCGGCTTGGGAAATCGGAACAGCGCCGCGCATTGCAGATAATTGCCGCTATGCAGTCCGGAGCTCAACTTGAAATGTCCGGAGAGAAATGCGCCCGAGTCCCGCAACACTTTGAGAACATCCTCCTGCTCCATCAAGCACCTCCGCATGTTACGATCGAAATCGCAAAATTGAACCCGGTGTCGGGAAATGTGCTGGAAATTGAAGGTTCATTATAAAAAACAATATCGATCTTTTGTAAAATTTTTCAATTATTTCCTTGACAAAATTGCGCGTCCTCTGCTAATTAAACTACATAAACACTTAAATAACAGACAGGTGAACACGAAATTCCAAGATAGAGGAATTTATGCTGTTTAAATCAAAACAAATTGTCGGACTCGACATCGGCTCCACCTCAGTGAAGATTGTTGGACTGAAACCCGGCAAAAAGAACGAGTTTGAATTGCTCCATCTGGGCGTGGAACAGCTGGCACCCGACACAATCGTGGACGGCGCCATCATGGCCAAGCTCCCGGTCGCTGAAGCCATCAACCGAATCTACAACTTGCAGGGGATCAAGGTCAACCACGTCGCCACTTCGATCTCCGGGCACTCCGTCATCGTCAAGAAAGTGAACCTGCCGGCCCAGAGCCCGGAAGAGCTGTCCGAATCCATCATGTGGGAAGCGGAACAGTACATCCCCTTCGACATCTCCGACGTGAACGTGGACTACGAGATTCTCAAGAGCGTGCCGGGCACCGGAACGATCGAGGTGCTGCTGGTCGCGGTCAAGAAGGAAAAAATCTCCGACCACACCAGCGTGATCAACCTGGCGGGCAAGGTGCCGTCCATCGTCGACATCGACGCGTTCGCCCTGCTCACCTCTTACGTCTTCAACTACCAGCCGACTGGGCAGACCGTAACGGCCCTCCTCAACATCGGCGCCAGCATCACCAACCTGTGCATCGCCAAGGGGTCCGAACTTCTGTTCACCCGCGACATCTCCATCGGCGGCAACCAGTACACGGACTTCCTGCAAAAAGGCCTCAGCATCAGTTTTGAAGAAGCTGAGAAGGTCAAGCGGGGTGCTGCCGTGGGCGGAGTCAACGAGGCCGAAGTCCATCGGATCATGGACTCGGTTTCCGAGATCATCGAATTGGAAATCCAGAAGACGTTCGATTTCTTCAAGGCCACCACCACGACCGACCGCATCGACCGCATGATCCTGAGCGGCGGCGCGGCCCGGACCCGCGGCCTGTCGGAGCACCTGTCCCAGAAATTCGAGGTCCCGGTCGAGATATTCAACTCTTTCAAGCGGATCACCTACAATCCTCAGAAATTCGATTCATCGTTTATTAATGACATTTCTCCACGAGTTGCCATCGCTGTCGGATTGGCAATGAGAAGCACGGAGGACAAATGGTAAAAATCAACCTTTTACGCGAGCGTTCTGTCGAACAGCCCGTCACGCGGGCACCCATCGAGCCGAAACCCATTCAGGCGATATTGGTGATCGCTGTCCTCGTGGTCGCCGCTGTCGCTTTGGGCACTTGGTACTGGTGGTCCAAATACAATCAGCTTCAGGACAAACGCCAGCAGGCGACCGAGCTGCAGCAGGAAGCGGACCGTTTGCAGTCCGTCCAGGAAGAAGTTGAGAAGTACGAGCGGATCAACAAGATTTTGGATGATCGCAAGAAGGTCATCGAGCAGCTGAAAGCCAATCAAACCGGCCCCATCGAAATGATGAACGGCTTGATTCAAAGCCTGCCGGCCGAAGAACCTAAGCTCTGGATCGACAAAATGACCCAGACGCGAGACGGCGAAGGTGAGACCACCCACATCGTGGGCTACGCATACGAGGTGAATGCGATCGCCGATTTTTACGCCAACCTCAGAAACCAGAACTTCTACACCATGATCGATTGGCTCTATTACGACAAGAGCAAATCGCCCATCAAGTTCGAATTTGATTGCCGGAAGAATTTCGCGAAACCCGCCGAAGAAGAGGCGCACAATGGCTAAAACAGGTGAGAAGAAGGGCGGCACGCCCATGATTTTACAGATCGCCTTGGTGATTCTGATCATCGCGATTAGCTTCTTCGTCCTGAAGGTCTACGTGTTCGACAAGATGAACGACGAGCTCAGCCGGCTGGATACCCAGATTGCCGATCTGGATCTGAAGGTCCAAAAAGCCCAGGCCTTCCAGCAGAAGAAGGCGCTCAACGAGCAGATCTACAACTCGCGGTTGGCGGAGCTGGAGCGCGAAAAACGGATTTTGCCGAAAGAGCGCGAAACCGACGAACTGGTGCGCCGACTGGAAAACCTGGCTCATGAATCCCGGGACATGAAAATCACCCTGTTCCGGCCCGACAAACCGGTCGACCACGATTTTTATTACGAGTGGCCCATTACCATCAATTGCGAGGCCAGCTACAGCTCCATCGGGCAGTTTTTCGAACAGGTGGCGAATTTCGACCGGATTTTGAATGTCTACAACCTCAATATCGATTCCACCGCGCAGGGCTCGGACGCCCGCCCCACCCTCAAAGCAGGTTTCATCGCCAGCACCTTTGTGTACACCGGCGATGCCACCGAGAAAATCCAGTAGAAGGGGAACGGCCATGAAGCTGATCCAATGCATCTTTGCCGCGGGATTGCTCCTGATGGTTCCCTCGACGCTGGTGGCCCAGCAGGACGATGCGTCGGGGCAATCCGACGTCGTGGTGGTCAAGAAAACCATCCGCTTCAACACGATGGGTCGCCAGGATCCGTTCATCAACCTGGATGTCCAAAAAATCGAACGCCAGAAAATAGCCGAAGCGCAGCTGGAGCCCGTGCCCTCGTTCGAGGAGCGGCAACAGCAGTTTCCGGGCGTCCGGGGCATGCTGATCAAGGAACTCGTCCTCAAAGGCATTGTCAACAAGGCGGATGGCAACATTGCCTATTTCGAAGGTGTTGACCGGAAAGCCCATTTCATTCGGCCGGGGGACGACCTGTTCAACGCCAAGGTCAAGCAGATTAAAAAGGACGGCGTGGTCTTCGAAGAATACAAGCGCTATCTGGACAAGCGCGTCGAGAAGAACGTCGTATCGGTCGATCTCCATGAATAGAACGCAAATAATTGTAATAAGGAGGCATTTGATGCGGTCCAATAAATTGCTCCTTTCGCTGTTGGTCACGAGTGCATTGGCCACTGTTTTCGCGATCGCACAAAGCGCACCGGCCGGCGTTGCTCAGGTACCCAGCGAGTTGAACGATGTCCAGTTCTCAACTCGCGACGGGATCTTCGAACTCACGCTGGTCGGCCAAAACCTGGCCGAATTCAGAAAATTCAGGTTGGCCGACCCCTTCCGCCTGGTGGTCGATCTGCCAAACACCGCGACTCGTTACACCAAGAACGTGTTGCACGTGAACGGCGAGATCGTCCAGAAGATCCGGGTGTCCAAATTCAGCAACGACGGCAAGGGCACGATCCGGATCGTATTGGACCTGACCCGGGATGTGCGGGACGTTCAGGTGGAGCCGGTGGCCAACGGGCTGAAGATCGCGGTGGGTCAGGAAACCCTGGCCCGGACCAATATCGCCCCCGCCGCTCAGGAGATCCCGGTAGATGTCATCCCCACCCAGCCCGCCGCCGCGCCGGCCACTCCGTCGGTTGCTTCCGCCGAGGCGGAGATGACGGACGCCAGCATCGTCCGGATTCCTGAACCGGTGGTCAAACCGAAGGCGCTGGAGAGCAAACCCCTGGACAACACGCCATCACTGGTCTTGGGCGAAGCTCCGAAGATGCTGCTGGCCAAAGCCGGGCCCGCGACCAACGCCGTGAATTACGTCCAGGACGACGAGCAACAGGTGGCGCAGTACACCGGCGAGCCCATCGCCCTGGACATCAAGGACGCCGACATCGTCGACTTCTTCCGCCTTATCAGCGATATCGAAGGATTGAACATCGTCGTCGATCCCAGTGTCTCCGGCACCATATCGATCAAGGTCGACAACGTGCCGTGGGACCAGGTGTTCGACCTGGCGATGAAAAACAATCGCCTGGCCAAGGTCATCGAGGGGAACGTCGTCCGCATCGGCACCCTGGATGCATTCAAGGCCGAGGAAAAGGCGCGGGAAGAGCTGAAGCGGGCCCGCGAGACCGTCACCGATATCGTCAAGCTGAACTATGCCACTGCCGCCGAGCTGATCGACAAGCTGGTGCCCATTCTGACCGAGTCGGGCGAAATCAAGACCGATGCCCGCACCAACTCGCTGGTCATCCGGGACATTCCGGAACGGATCGCCGAAATCCGCAAACTGGTCAAGGCCCTGGATGTGGCGGAACACCAGGTGGAGATCGAAGCCCGGATCGTGCAGGCCAGCCGTGACTACGCCCGCAGCCTGGGTGTTCAGGTCGGCTTCGTGGTGGGCAACCTGGAGCGGATCACCCTCGGCGGCCCGAACACGTACGGAACCATCGGCGGTTCCCGGCCGTCCCAGACTCCCAAATCGGGCTACAATGCCGGCGATCCCATGACCGGCCGGGGAGCCGCTTCAGCACAGGCTTCTGAAAACGCCGCCATCAGCGTTGGCACGGAAGGGAACAACCGGACCGGCAACTACAACTGGTCATTCCCTGCATCCAAGGCCACCAGCGGCATCGGCATTTCCGTGGGCAACATCCTGGACACCTTCCTGCTGGACGCCTCGCTGACCGCCGCGGAAAGCAGCGGCCTGGTGCGGGTCATCAGCCAGCCCAAAGTGCAGGCCCAGAACAACCGGCAGGCCATGATCGAGCAAGGTCTCCAGTTCCCGGTCCAGGTGGTGGAGAACAACACCATTTCGGTGCGCTTCTTCTCCGCTTCGTTGAAGCTCAACGTGCTCCCCCAGATCACTGAAGAGGGCACCGTGCTGCTCAAGATCACCGTGGAAAACAACCGGGCCGATTTCGTCAACACGGTGAACAACATCCCGTCGATCATCACCAGCATGTCCTCCACCGAGGTGCTGGTGGCGGATGGCGGAACCACCGTGATCGGCGGCATTCTGATCGATTCCGATCAGAACAACACCGACAAGGTGCCGCTGTTCGGCGACATTCCGATCCTGGGGCACGCCTTCCGCCGCGACTCCAAATCCAAGGAAACCAAGGAAATCCTGTTCTTCCTGACGCCGAGGATCATTCGCTGACCGTCGGACGCGTAATGAATCTGTTCAAAGACACAATCGAGGAGATGGTCGCCCGAGTGGAGGGCGCCCTCCTCGTTCTCATTGTCGGAGTGGACGGAATCATCATCGACCGGGCGGTCCACCCCGATCACCTCAATGACGGGCTCAACTTCGACCTGCTGGCGGCGGAATACACTTCCCTGTTGAAAAATGCCGTCCGCACCGCCGAGGACGTCGAAATCGGCATGCTCCAGGAGATGACCATTTTCACGGAGCAACTCCACTTCCTGATCAAGATGATCACCAGCGAATACTTCATGATGTTCATCCTGCAACCCGGCGGTAATTTCGGCCGCGCCCGGTACGAGTTGAAGAAAGCCAAGATCATTTTGGAGAAAGATTTTCAGATTTAGGCCTTCCGCATCGGCCATGCATCACTGGGAACCGACCGTCGGTTCCCTTTTTTTTCCCCGTTTGACAGCCCGAACCGGCCGGTGTTACCATCAGCGGACAAACCCGACCAGAGGATAAAACACCGTGGAACTGAAAGAGTTGAAAGAAATATTGAAAATGATCGCCAACAGCCGGTTCGAGGAATTCGAACTGAAAAACGGCGATTTCTATCTGCGCACCCGCCGCGGCAACAGCCCGGCCGCCGCCGCGACCGTACCCCCGGCGCCGACCGCCGCGGCGCCTTCGCCCGCCCCCGCGCCGGCGCCGTCCGAACCTGCGGCCGCGCCCCCCGACGCCAAAGCCCACCTCGTCAATTCGCCCCTGATCGGCACGTTCTACCGGGCTCCCAGTCCGGGCGCCGAGCCGTTCATCCGGCCCGGCGACCGGGTCAAGCCCGGAACCGTGCTCTGCATCATTGAAGCGATGAAGATCATGAACGAAATCGAGTGCGACACCGCCGGCGTCGTCGAGAAGATCTGGATTGAAAACGGCGAACCCGTGGAGTACGGCGAACGCCTCTTCACCATCCGCCTGGACTGATTCCATGTTCCGCAAAGTGCTGATAGCCAACCGGGGCGAGATTGCCGTCCGGGTGATCACCGCCTGCCGCGAACTCGGCGTGGACACCGTCGCTGTCTACTCGGATGTGGACGCCGACGCCCTGCACGTGCGTTTGGCGGATGAGAAGGTGTGCATCGGGCCCGCGCGCAGCGACCGCAGTTATCTCAACATCCCCGCCATAATCAGCGCCGCCGAGATCACCAACGTGGACGCCATTCATCCCGGTTACGGTTTTTTGGCGGAAAACGCCCGCTTCGCTGAAATCTGCGAATCCTGCAACATCAAGTTCATCGGTCCAACAGCTCCGGCGATCGCCTTGATGGGCGACAAGGCGGCGGCCCGCCGGCGGATGGCCGAGGCCGGCCTGCCCGTTGTCCCCGGCAGCGACGGGCTCCTGCCGGATGCCGCCGCCGCCCGAAGGCTGGCTGACGCCATCGGGTATCCGGTCATCCTCAAGGCCACCGCGGGCGGCGGGGGCAAGGGCATGCGCATCGTACGCTCGTCGGACGAGTTGGACAGCCTGTTCGCGCTGGCGACCGGCGAAGCGGGCGCCGCATTCGGCAACGCCGGCCTCTACGTGGAGAAATACATCGAAAACCCCCGCCACATCGAATTCCAGATCCTGGCGGACCGCTACGGGCACGTGGTCCATGTGGGCGAGCGGGAGTGCTCCGTCCAGCGGCGTCATCAGAAACTGCTCGAGGAGGCGCCATCCCCCCTGCTCCGCGCCGACCAGCGTCGCGAGATCGGCGGGCTGGTGACCCAGGCCCTGACGGCCGTCGGTTACGAAAATGCCGGGACCGTCGAATTCATCGTCGACACCGAAGGCCGCTTTTACTTCATGGAGATGAACACGCGGATCCAGGTGGAGCACCCTGTCACGGAAATGATCAGCGGCCTGGACCTGATCAAGCTGCAGCTGCGCATTGCCGCCGGCGAGCCGCTCGGGCTGGCGCAGCGCCGCATCCGCTTCTCCGGCCACAGCATCGAATGCCGAATCAACGCTGAAGATCCGCGTAGCTTCAGGCCCTGCCCCGGTCTGATCACCGGCTGGTACCCTCCCGGCGGGCCGGGTGTCCGGATCGACACCTTCGTCTCCGCCGGTTACCGGATCCTGCCGTATTACGACAGTCTCATCGCCAAACTGATCGTGTGGGGCCGCGACCGGGCCGAATCCCGGCAGCGCATGCTCCGGGCCCTGGACCAGTTCGTGGTGGAGGGCGTGCAGACCACCATTCCCCTTCTCCAGAAGGTGTTACGAGACGACGATTTCATCCGCGGCGATTACGATACGCATTTTCTGGAACGACTGCTGCCCCGCTGGGCTTGACCCGTCGGCGCCGGACGGGTTGAGATCCTGATCTGCAGGAGAGGACGATGAACGGCGGTTTGAACACCTGGGGATGGTGCTTCCTGGCGGCCGGCTGGGGCAGCATTTTCGCCTTGACCGCCTTCTGCGTGGTCCGCCTGCTCCGCTCCCGCCGCCGGATGCAGGATGAGGCGGCGGGGCCCCAGCGGGACTACTGGGCGTCGCGAATCGGCATGATTCTGGCCATGGCCGGCAACGCCATCGGCCTGGGCAACTTCCTGCGCTTTCCGGTCCAGGCGGCGTCCAACGGCGGCGGCACTTTCCTGATCCCCTATTTCTGCGCGTTTCTCCTGCTGGGCATCCCGATGATGTGGATGGAGTGGGCCATCGGCCGGCTGGGCGGCCAGCATGGCCACGGGTCCACCCCGGGCATGTTCGCCCTGCTGTGGCGCCGCCCCGCCGCCAAGTACCTCGGCGCGCTGGGTGTGTTCCTGCCGCTGGTGATTGTCGTTTATTACAACGTGATCGAATCGTGGACCCTGGCCTTCACGTGGTTCTCTGCCACCGGTCGATATTTCGGGCACGCCTCCCGCGAGGCGATGGGGCAGTTTCTGCGGGGCTTCCAGGGCGCCGAGAGCAACGCGTTCTTCCAGTCGCCGGCCACCCTGATCATCTTTCTCGCCATTACCCTGGGGTTGAATTTCATCTTTCTTTATCGCGGCATCTCGCGCGGCATCGAGGTGCTGGCCAGGTACGGCATGCCCCTGCTGTTCGTGTTCGCCGTCGTGCTCGCCGGCCGGGTGCTGTTCCTGGGTGCCCCCGACCCGGCCCATCCGGACTGGAACGTCGTCAACGGATTCGGCTTCATGTGGAATCCCGACTTCAGCCGCCTGGGCGACGCGTCCGTCTGGCTGGCCGCCGCCGGTCAGATCTTTTTCACCACCGGGATCAGCATGGGCATCATGACCACCTACGCATCGTACATCCGCCGCGACGCCGACCTCACGCTGAACGGACTGTCCACCGCCACCACCAACGAGTTTGTCGAGATCGTCCTCGGCGCCACCATCGCCATCCCGGCCGCCGTCGCCTTTTTCGGCCTGGTCGAAACGCAGGCGATCGCCCGCGAGGGCGCCTTCAATCTGGGCTTTCAGGCCCTGCCGGTCATCTTTCAGCAACTGCCCCTGGGCGAGCTGTTCGGCGCCGTATGGTTTTTGCTGCTGTTCATCGCGGGGATCACCTCGTCCGCCGCCCTGACCCAACCGGCCATCGCCCTGCTGCAGGACGACCTGGGCTGGAGCCGCCGCCGGGCGGTGCTGGCGGTGTTTGGCGTGCTGTTCATCTCCGCCGCGCTGGTGGTGGTGTACTTCCGCTACGGCTTTCTGGACGAGCTGGATTTCTGGGCCGGCACTTTCGGCCTGGTGGTCCTGGGAGCCAGCGAAAGCATCCTGTTCAGCTGGGTCTACGGCATCCGCCGCGGCTGGGAAGAAATCACCCGCGGGGCCGAACTGCGCATCCCGCAGGTGTTCCGGTTCGTCATGAAATACATCACCCCCGTCTACCTGTTGATCATCCTGGGCATCTGGCTGGTCCAGGACGCGGTGCCCAAATTGCTCATGCAAAACGTTCCCGCGGAGCGCCAGCCGTACTTGTGGGGAGCCCGGGCGCTTCTCTTCACCATCGCCCTGCTGACTCTGGCGGTCATCCGGATCGCCTGGGGACGGCGCGCCCGTCGAGAAGCCGAGCCGACGACCGCTCGATAGCAGGCGGCACGCGCCGACAACCGGTCGCCCGCCAGCGCCTGCCCCACAACATGATCGCGCCACGGTGAACTTTCACGCGCCTGGCCGGATCTATCTGTGTGTGAGTCGAATGGAGGTGGAACCATGAGGCTGCGCATCCCGATTTTCTCGCTGATTCTGTCATTAGCCGCGGCAGGCGGCCTCCTGGCGCGAACCCGGGAAGTCCCGCTGGAGGAGATTGCCCGCCGCGCGGACAGCGCGGTGCTGGCGGCCTGCACCGCCGCCCGCGGGATCCGGGCCGGAACCGGCGGCATGATTTACACTGTCTATGAATTCAACCGGCTCGAAACGGTCGCCGGCGCGGCGACCGGCGAAACGTTCACGCTGCGGGTGGCCGGAGGAACTGCCGGCCGGTACCGGGTCGTGCTGCACGACGCGCCGCGTTTTCAGCCGGGGCAATCCTACCTTCTGCTCCTTCGCCGAACCGTCCGGGACGGTTCGCTGCTGGTGGCCGGAGCCACAAACGGAATCGCCCCGGTGCGGGTCGCCAGCGAAACCGGGAAGTGGGAAATCGCCCTGAGCCGCCGGCAGGCCGCCTCCGCGGCCCTCAAGGCAGCCAACCCGGGCCCGGAGGCGGCTGCCGCCACCGTAGCGCCCGCCTGGCGCCTCCTGGACGAGATCCGGCCCCTGCTCCGAAACGCCGTCGGGGAGGTGTCCCAATGAATGCGCGCGCGTCCGCCCGCTGGCTCGTCCTCCTGTTGGCCGCGCTGGGACTCGGCTCCATCGACGCGTACGTGCACCAGAGCAGCGTGTCCAGCGCCGATCACCGCACCCGGATCGTCCGCTGGACCCACCCACCTGTTGATTTCGTCATGGATGCGGGCACGCTGGCCGGCGGCGACGGACTGCCGCTCATCGCCGACGCACTCGACACCTGGGATGACGTCCCCACGGCGCTCCGGCTCGGGGGCGAATTGTACATCTACACCGACGTCCCTGATTTCAACGAGGACAACCTGGGCATCGACTATGGGATCATCGGCGACGAGATCAACGAGATCGTGTTCGACGAAACCGGCGGCGTCCTAGAGGCCCTCGGGCTGGATCCGGAATCGGTGGCCGGCGTCGGGATCACCGTCGAAGACAACGCCACGCAGTCGATCGTGGACGCGCTGCTGATTCTCAACGGCACCTTCCCCTCATCACCCGATCTGGACCTGGAAGCCACCGCAACGCACGAACTGGGCCATATCTGGGGCCTGGGTCACACGTTCGTCGGCGCCGTCAACACGTACAACGGCGAACCGGGCACCGATCCGATCCAACCCAGCTACATCCCCACCATGTATCCGTACACCAACCCAGAGGATGACCGGTACGGCCGCTCGCTGGAGTTCGATGACACCGCCGGGATATCCGCCCTCTATCCCGAAACCGTCTACGCGCCGCCGTACCAACTGCCGTTCGTGCTGGAGACGGGCGCGATCAAGGGGCGGGTGGATTACCTGCACACGATTCCGGTGACCGCCGCCCACGTGCGCGCCATCATGACCTCGAACCCTGACATCCAGGTCGGCGGGCTGTCCGGTTACGCCGCCGACGGCAGCGGCGAGTTCCGCATCGCCGGACTGCCGCCCGGCGATTTCCGGCTGGTGGTCGAGGGGATCGACGGCCGCGACGGCATCACGGCGGACATGATCGAGGACGACGGCATCGGCGCGTGCGCCATCGACGGTTTCGGCGAGATCCCCTCCGGCATGTCCACCCACGTGTCCGCCGGAGAGGTCGTCGCCGGGTTTCAGTTCAGCATCAACGAGCTGCCCCTGACCGACGACGATGCCGTCGAATTCGGACTCCCGGCGGGTTTCACGTTCGACTTCGCCGGGGTGGCCTGCCGGCGGATATTCCTGTACTCCAACGGATATATCGGATTTCACCGGTTCGAGGACCCGAATCCGGCCTGGACCTCCGCCGGTCCGGATCTGCACACCTTCCTGTCCCGGCCGGCAGCCCGGATCGCGCCGCTGAACCTGGATCTGGATCCGCAGGGGAATCCGGATGACCGCGTGTCCGTTACCACGGCAACCGGCCGGCTGAACTTCATCTTCGACCACGTTCCCGTCAAGGCCGCCGGCGGATCCGCCACCTTCACCACCATGCTGTACGATTCCGGCGATTTCCGCTTCGAGTACGGGGCACTGCCCGACACGATAGCTCTGGTGGGCTATACGGCCGGCGTGTTCCAGACCGGCGGGCAGGAAGCGGCCGCCGATTTCACCGCGTACGCCGGCGGCACGGTGCCCAGCGGCCGCTCGCTGGCGATGTACCAGCTGGCCTCGGCCGACGCCTTCAGCGACATCGCCTTCACGTTCACCCGACCGGCCGCGGACCCGTTCCCGGTGCGCAACCGGCTCATCTACCCGTGGCTCGCCCACAACGAATTCTTCACGTTGGGACTGGCGGTGGTCAGCAACTCGCCCGACGCCTGCCGCCTGCGGATCACGGCCATCGGCCTGGACGGCCGGCCGCTGCCGGTGCAGCCGCCGTCGGAAAACCCCTGCTACGTCACGCTGGAGCCACTGGCCCAATTTGTCTCCCTGATCGGCCCGATGTTCGCGTTTGACGGCGGCACCGCCGACGGCTGGGTGCTGGTGGAAACCGACAACCCCGACCCGTTCGGGATCCAGGGGTTCTTCCTCGCGCAGAGCTTCTTCGGGGGTATCCTCGATTCCATGGACGGTGCCGTGGCGTCGCCGGAGACGGGCGCCACGCTCCTGTTCCCCAGATTCACCGGCGAAGTGAACGAGTTCACCGAGGTGACCATCGTCAATCCAAATCCCGCCGATGCCGGCATCGCCCTGTACGTCTATTATGAGGACGGCTCCGAGGAAACGGTGGACGCGGTCATCGGCCCCAACGGCGCGGCGGTGTTCACCCTGACGGGATCCGGCAACGCCTACGTCCTGGTGGACGCCACGGAGCCCGTCACGGGGTTCGCCATGAATTTCAACACCGCCGGATCGCTGGCGGGGCAGCCGGCGCGTTTCCTGTGGGAATCGCGGGGCGAGCAGGTCTCCCCCTTCTTCGTCTGGTCACAAAACGATTATGCCTCCCGGCTGGACCTGGTCAATCCCAACGACGACACTGCGACAGCCACGGTGACACTGTACAACTCGGTCGGGCAGCCGGTGGGCGACCCCGTCCAGGTACAGATGGGCGGCTGGTTCAACGCGCGGCTGGACATCACGCCCGACGTGTTCGGCTTCAGCAAGGCTGCCTCCGCCGACGGCTGGGTCCGGGTGACCGCCGACCGTCCCCTGCTCGGAACCATGACCTTCGGCGATCCGGATTTTCAGTTTTCCCAAGCCAGTCTTCCCCTGCTCGGTCAACCCACCCATTACACCATCCACTCCCACCTGGCCCAGGGGATGGCCGGCGACGTCAATTTCCTGACCGGTCTGGCGATTCTCAGCCTGGACGGGGCGAACGACATCACCGTGGATGTCTATAGTCCGGCGGGCAGCCCGGACTACGGCATCGAAACCACCCTGGACGCCGGCGAGCGGGGACTCGGGTTGCTCAGCGAGTGGATGCCCCAGGGGCCGTGGCCGCGCACCAGCGGCTACCTGGCCGGCGCCGCGGAGCGCGGCATGTTCGCGTACGAGATCTTCAATACGGTCAACGAGGAGTTCTTCGCCGCCGTGCCCGCCCAGAAGTATTTCCCGGTCCAGGAAGAAGCCGACGACGCCGACAACGGCTGGCCCGACTATGCCGAAGCCATCGACGGCTTCCCCATCGAAGTGCGCGGCCGGTTCAGCCCCGCCGATTCGGGCTATTTCCTCGTCGATCTGGGTGACGGGTACGTCGATGAGATCGAAGACCTGTTTGTCTTCACCGCTCCCCGCGACGGCTGGTACCTGTTCGCCCTGTATCCGGATCACCGGTACTGTGACGTGGATCTCTACGTGTTCGATTCGGAATGGCTGATCGTGGGCGACTCCGCCTTCGGCGTGCCCGGCGTGGAATACGTGGAGATCGAACTCCAGACCGGAACGTACGCGGTGGGCGTCAGTCTGTTCGATCTGGGCTGGTTCACCACGGGCGGGTATCACCTGGTGGTGGAGCCGGACGCGATCCCCTGACGGCCGACGCCGGCCGTTCCGGCGTCCGGTGACGGCTTTCGTTCGGACATCGCCCCGCGTGACGGATCACCGTTGGAGCGTCTCGAGGATTTCCAGAAAGCGCGCGTGAAAGTCCCGGCCGGCGGCCGCCATGGCGGTGGAGATTCCTTCCCAGCCGGGATTGGCATTGACTTCCAGCACGCGCGGTCCGTCGGGACCTTCAAGAATATCCACCCCGGCCAGATCCAACTCCAGCGCGGCGGCGGCGGCTCGGGCCAGTTCCACCATCCCGGCGGACGGGTCCACCGCCGCGACCGTCGCGCCCAGCGAGTAGTTGGTCCGAAAGTCCCCGTCGACCGCTTCGCGCCGCATGGCTCCGACCACCTGCCCCATCAGGATCACCACCCGCGTGTCCCAGGCCGGCCCCGCCGCGGGCGCGAGATACTCCTGAACCAGAAGGATCGCGTGCCGGTCCGCCGCCCAACGCGACCGGAACACCGTCTCGAGTTCATCCACCCCCTGCACCAGCGCCACATCGCGCCCCTGGGAACCCATGTCGGGCTTGACGACGCACGGTCCGCCACCGAGCAGCCGGAAGGCCTCCGCCACGCCGTCCCACGTGCGCGCCACCAGGGTGGCCGGTACCGGCAAGCCGGCGGCTTCCAGGATCTGCAGCGCGGTGATCTTGCTCCGGGCCGCCTGGATGGCGGCAACGGGATTCAGAAAATCCACCCCTTCCGCTTCGAGCAACTCCAGGATATAGCAGTCGCCGCGGGTCAGCGTGCGCAGGTTGAGGCGGGGGATTACCAGCTCGGCCTCCAGCAGCTCCCGCGCACCCGGTCCCCAGAGCAACCGGCCGATACGGCCGCCCACGCCGAGTCCCAGTTCCCCGTGCCGGACCAGCGCGCAGGCGTGTCCCCGCGTGTCGGCCCGCCGGCTGAATGCCACCATGCACGGTAGAAACTCCTCCTCGCTCAAGGTCGTGCTCAGAATAGCCAGACGCATGACGCCTCCTCCGAAGTTACTTTTTGGTCGGCTCCGGCGGCAGTCGCAGCGGAAATTCGAAGAAGACCAGTTCCTCGCGGGTATCGGCATTGTAGATCTCGGCGATGTACAGGTTGGCTCCTTCGAAAATGCCCGGCCCGGTCCCCAGCTTGAAGAACGTCACGCCGTGGGCCGTTTCGCCGGGCGCGATCGTCGGCGAGCCGAACGCCTTGTTTTTCATGTCCTGAACCAGCTTCGCCTTCTTGCCCTTGCCGGCCAGCCGGATGATGTCCACGGGCGGGATGCCGGTGCTCGGCGCCGTTCCAACCTGGCCGTCCGGCTGGAGCAGCGCCAAGGCGACGCTCTCCCACGGCAGGGCCCGAATCATCTGGCCCTGCCGATCCGTCACCGCAAAGCCGGTTCCCCGAATGACCACCGGGTGATCGCCGCCGTTGTGGGCGGCCACGAGCACCGGGACGATGCCGAGATGGAAGAGCTCCTTGGAATCGAACAGTTCGCGGATCCGACTTTCGCCCGCATAGGGAACGGCGCCGATCGTCACGCCCTGCGATTCCAGCCAGGCGGGGCATTCCCGCGGGGCCGGCGTGGGAAGCGGTTTTTTCTCGTCGGCCAGTGCGGCGACGGTCATCAATGCGGCCATCGCCCAGCCAATCAGGTGACGCAGTTGCATGGTGCCTCCAATCATTCGTCTCAATGCGCGGGCTGGGCGGGTGACACGCCGGCCGGGTCCTTGTCCCGGCGCAGCAGGCCGGCCGACACCGAGTACTCAGGGATCATCTGGAACGCTTCGCTGAGGGTCACCCCGAGGTGCGCCTCCACGCCCAGCAGATCGAACAGGATCCGTTGGTCCTGCAGCGCCGGCCAGACGGGGTAGCCGGGGCTGTACCGCACCGCGCCCGCCCGCGGCAGGCCGAGTTCACTCAGGATGGTGACCGTGGCCACCTCGGCCAGTTCGTCGGCCAGCTCCGCCGCGATCGTGGACAGGATGTAACCCTGCAGGTAATCACCGCCGTCGAAATGCTGGCGCACCGTCTCGCTGATCGTTCCGCCAAGCGAAACCACAAGCAGCGGCAGCATGGCGTAATCGCCGGACCGGATCAGTCGCGGCCAGCAGGCCGGCGCGAGGCTCAGGGGCAGCCGGCCGCCGCCATGGGCTATCATCAATCCGCCATCATCTCCCTGCGCCACTTCAAAAAGGCCGCAGGCGGCCATGGGCGCGACCAGCGATGAGTCGCACAGCTCCCGCAGCAGCTTCTCGCCCGTTCGCAGGAGGCTTTCGTAGAATCCCTTCTCCATTCGGGCGCCGGCCATGAGCTTGCGGCCGCACTGTTTTTCGAAGTTGAAGTCGCGGATCATCCGCGCCACGTCCACGCAGAACACGCGCACGGCGGGATCGAGGCGCGGCAACTCCGGAACCGGCGCGACCTCGACAGGCGGCGGCGGGGCGGGCGCCTCCATGGTTGCGGCGGTCCGGCATTCTGCGGCGAACCGTCGTTGGCGGTCCCGGCGCTGCGCCGGGTCAGCCAGCTCCTCGGCCAGCCGCAACCCCTGGAAGGCGTCCCGGCCGTAGAACACGCCGCCGGGATAGGCGTCGCCGTCCAGACGGCCCAATTCACGGGCGTACGCTTCGCTTACGGCCGCGCCGCCCACAAGCACCGGCACATCCAGGCCGTCCCGGTGCAGCAGCTCCACCACCCGCCGCATCTCCCGCGACGTGGAGACCAGCAGGGCGGACAGCCCCACCATGTCGGCCGACTCCTCCCGGACGGCGGCGACGATGCGTTCGGCGGCGACGTCGGCGCCCAGGTCGGCCACTTCAAATCCGTTATGCGCCATCAGCATGCGCACAAGGTTTTTGCCGATGTCGTGAACGTCGCCCTTCACCGTGGCCAGGACGATCCGGCCCCGCCCCGCCGCGGTCTGGAAGGGGAAATGCCGCTTCAGGTGCTGCAGTCCCGCCTGGGTGATGGCCGCCGACTCCAGCACGTACGGCAGCGGCAGGCCCCGGGTATCCATCAACCGGCCCACTTCCGCCATGGCCGGCAGGAAGACGGTTTCAATAAGCACCTGGGGCGCCGTCTGGCGCGCGGCCTCCTCCAGCCGCGGCAGGAAGTCGTGCCGGTCCCGCCGGACGATCTGGCGGCGCAGCCGTTCCGGCAGGGACAGCGTGTCCAGGCCGGCATCCGGGCCATTCTCGGTGAGCAGCGGCTCGTGGCCGATTTCCAGGACGCGCTGCAAGGCGTCCGGCCGGCGATTCAGCAGCAGGTCTTCGGCCAGGCCCCACCGGTCGGCGGGGATTTCGGTGCGGTGCATCAGCTCCATGGGGTTGAAGATGGCAAAATCCAGACCGCCCGCGCCCGCATGATGCAGCAGGACGTTGTTGAGTACCGGCCGGAAGGCGGCCGGCAAGCCGTACGACACGTTGCTGACGCCCATCACGGTGAAGCAGCCGGGCAGCTCCGTCTTGAACAGCCGCAGGGTCTCCAGCGCCTGCCGCCCATTGTCGCGGTCCTCGGGCTGGCCGGTCCCCAGCGTCAGGATCAGCGGATCGAGGATCAGGTCCTGGCGGGACAGCCCCGCCGCCGCCGCCAGCTCGCAGAGCCGCCGGGCGTTCCGCAGCCGCTCCTCCGGCTGCCGGGGCAATCCTTCCCCCGCCAGCGGCAGGCAGACCACCATCATGCCGTGACGGCGGGCCAGGGCCAGGATTTCGCGGCATTTATCGAGGTCTTCGAGATTGCATGAATTGAGCACGCCCCGCCCCTGCAGCCGGCGGCACGCCTCGCGCATGGCGTCGAGGTCGGTGCTGTCCACCATGAGCGGCCGGGGGGCGTTGAGACTCACCTGCGGGATCACCTGTCGGACCAGCTCCATCTGCCGCTGGACGTCGCGGGTGGCCAGGTTCAGGTCCAGCACCCGCGCACCGCGCTCCACCTGCATCCGGGCCAGCTGCGCGACGGTCTCCATGTCGTTGGCGTCCACGGCGTTCCGGAACTTCCGGCTGCCGTGGTAGTTGAGCCGCTCGCCCACCAGGATGGGGCGCGGCGTGGTGGCCAGCACCATCGCCTCGAACAGGCCGGTGAGCGCCGGCACCCGCTCCCGCGGCGGTTCCGGCGCCAGCGGGGCGGCGACCATCTCCGCGCGGAGGGCGCGGATGCAGGCGGTGTCCGTGCCGCAGCAGCCGCCCAGCGAGCGAAATCCCAGCCCGCGGAAAGCGGCGGTTTTACGGGCGAAAGTCTCCGCCGGCAGATCGAACACCGATTGTCCGCCGACGTTGCGCGGCAGCCCCCGGTTGGGCATCGCCAGCAGAGGCGCCGCCACCAGCCGGCGCAGCTCGCCCGCCAGACGGTACATTTCATCCGGCCCCATGGAGCAGTTCAGGCCGATCATGTCCACGCCGAGATGGTCGGCCACCAAGGCGGCGGCCGCCAGTTGCGTCCCCAAGAGCAGGTTGCCTTGCGCGTCGGTGGAAAAGCTGACCACCAGCAGGGCGTCGCGGCCGGTCTGGGCCATGGCGTCCCGGCTGGCCAGGATGCCGGCCCGCGTCTCCATCATGTCGTTGCAGGTTTCCAGCAGCAGCAGGTCCACGCCGCCCGCCAGCAGCGCCTCCGCCTGGACTTGGAAATTGCGGTAGAAATCCTGAAAGTCGGTCCGCCGCTCGATGGAGAGCAACCCCGTCGGCCCCATCGATCCCGCCACCAGCGCGCCCGGGAAGGCCGCCGCGGCCTCACCCGCCAGTTTCGCCGCCGCCAGGTTGATCGCCCGGGCTTGCGGTTCCAGGCCGTGCAATCCGAGCTTGTGAGGGGTTCCACCGAAGGTGCACGTGGTGACGACATCTGCGCCCGCCGCCAGGTAATCGCGGTGGATCTCCCGGATCGCCTCGGGCACCTCCTGCACCAGCCGCTCCGGGCAGTCGAAGGCAGGCAGACGGTCGCGGCGGGCGTCCAGCAGGGTGCCCATGGCTCCGTCGAAGAGCAATCCCTCGGCCCGCAGGGTGGCCAGCAGCTCGTTCCGCGAGCGTCTCATCGCCGGACCTCCGCGACGAGGTGGTTGAGGACCTGGTAGCGGCCCAGCGGGATGGAGAACTGGATGCCGCGCACCCCCGCGGCGTTCATCAGCCGGCGCACGGTCTCCGCGGTCATGGCCAGACCGGCCTTCTGCTGATCGGCGGGATCCGGATACCGGGCCAGCTCCTCCAGGATCCGCCGTGGCACGTGGATCCCCGGGATTTCCGAGCTGATGAATTCGGCGTTGCGCAATGAGACCAGCGGCCAGACGCCGGCCAGCACCGGCAGGTCGAATGCGGCCGCACGTTCCATGAACGCCAGGAAGGGATCGACGTCAAACACCGGCTGGGTGATGATGAAATCGGCGCCGGCCAGGACCTTCCAGCGCAGTCGCGTCAGCTCCCGATCCAGCGGGTCGGCGAACGGATTGGCGCCCACGCCGATGAAGAAGTCGGTGGCCTCGTCCAGGGCGTTGCCGCCCACGTCCCGGCCTTCGTTGAGACCGTGGACCAGGTTGACCAGACCGATCGCGTCCAGGTCAAACACACCGGTGGCCCGCGGCAGGTCGCCCACCACCGGCGGATCGCCGGTGATCAGCAGCAGATTGCGGATGCCCAGCGCCCAGGCGCCCAGCAAATCGGCCTGGATGCCCAGGATGTTTCGGTCGCGACAGGCGTAATGGAGGATCGCCTCGACGCCCACCTGCTGCTGGATCAGCACCGACAGGGCCAGCGGCGACATCCGGGCCGTGGCGCGGGGACCGTCGGGGATGTTGATGGCGTCGACGCCCATCTCCTGAAGCGCCCGGGCGCGTCCCTGAGCTTTCCCGCTCCCCGAGCCCTTTCCCGGCACCAGTTCGGCCAGACTGACCCGCCGGCCGGCGGCCAGCTGCTGAGACAGGCGCGACGGCGCCCGGCCCTCCGCCTTCTGCGGCGCCGCGGGCGGCTCGGCCGCGGCCCCGGCGGAACCGGCGTCGCCACGGGTCCGCACCACCTGTGTCCACTTGCGGCGGGCGCGTTCGGCCCGCACGCTTTCGCACATCGCCCGGATGTGCTCGGGCGTGGTGCCGCAGCAGCCGCCCAGCAGGGTCACGCCCAGATCGGGAAATCGCGACGCGGCGCGCCGGAAATCGTCGGGGGTCGAGACGTAAAACGTCCGGCCGTCGAGCTGCCGGGGCCGCCCCGCGTTGGGCATCACCAGGAAGGGGCGGTCCACCAGGGGGCGGGCGCGCTCCACCAGGCCGAGCATGGCGTACGGTCCGACGATACAGTTCAGTCCCACCCCGTCCACCTGGTCCATCGGCAGCTCGGTGAAGCATCGTTCCAGCGGCGCCTGATACCGGGTCAATCCGTTCTCGCCCACGGCGAACGACACCAGCAGGGGCATGTCGGTGAGACACCGGACGGCCCGCACCGCCGCCGCCGCCTCTGCCGGCTGGCTCATGGTTTCCACAATCAGCAGGTCGACCCCCGCGTCGACGAGACTGCGTACCTGCCGCTGGTAGAACGCCTCGACTTCGTCGATGCCCAGTTTGCCCAGGGGTTCGATGAGCGCGCCCAGCGGCCCCAGAGAACCGGCCACGTAGCCCTGGCGTCCGGCGGCCTCGCGGGCCAGGCGGACGCCCGCGGCGTTGATCTCCTCGAGACGGTCATCCAGGCCGAAGCGCTGCAGCCGGACGGCGCCGGCGCCGAAAGTGTTGGTCATGAGCATCTCGGCCCCGGCGGCGACGTACTCCCGGTGCACGCCCAGCACGAGGGCCGGCTGGCTCAGGTTGAGGGCCTCGATGCAGGAGTCCATGGGGACGCCCTTCTGAAAGAGGTAGGTGCCCATCGCGCCGTCCATGAACGCGAGGTGCTCCTTCTGCAGGAAGCGGAGGAAATTGTCAGCGGGCATCAGCGAACTCCTTGCGAACGGCTCCGGCGCCGGGGAGTGGAACGGCTCAAGCAGTGCCCCGGTCGTCCGGCGCCTCGCGATGGGGATTCAGGAACTTGTGGTACAGCAGGAGGCCGACGACCGTGGCGGCGCCGATACCGGCGAAGATGAGCCACAGCAGCCGCGGCTGGTTCATGCGGTCCACGAACCGCACGTACAGGTTGGCGCCCAGCACCCCGGCGATGCTGGACCCGATCACGCCGTACAGCGACAGGTAACCCATGTACATGGCCACGTGGGCCCGCGGGGCGATCTGGCCCACGTAGCTGAAGAACTTCGGGTGGGCGGTCATCTCGCCCAGCGAGAAGACGATGTTCCCCAGCACGAACACCCAGATGTGGGGCGAGACGGCCAGGATGGCGAACCCGGCGGTGCCCAGCACGATGCCGGTGATCATGGTGGGCAGGGCGGCCCGTTTCTCGAACAGCTTGGAGACCACCAGCTGCAGGGCGATGATGGTGCCGGCGTTGATCACGGTGACGTGCTCCACGTCGAAGCGCCAGCGCCACGCCACCCCCAGCGCGGCCAGCGCCGAGTTGACGAGACCGTCCAGCGGCGCGGCGTCGACGTACGCCTTGACGTACCAGAGCACGGAATCGAACATCTGGAAGTAGAGGACCCAGAAGCCCGAATAGATGAAGATCATCAGCAGGAAGCGGAAGTGGTCGCCGAAGCGCGCCGTGTCGGCCAGATCCATCCGGAACACGCTCAGGATGGTCAGGTAGACGCAGGAGCACAGGATCCGGGCGAACAGGGTCAGCCCCGGCAACAGCCAGATGCTGCCCAGCATCGCCGCCACCGCCAGCCACGGGACGTACCGGCCGGCGGCCGGCGTGCCGGCCTGCAGCCGCTCCCGGAGAATCACCGCCAGCAAAGCGGTGGCGAAGAACAGGAACAGGAACAGGAGGAAGAACGGGCGGCGGACGGTTTCGGCCAGCGCGTCGCGCAGGGCGCCTGGCTCGACTCCTGCCAGCAGCGGCTCGGCTTCAATTCGGACCATCGCCGCCGTCAACTCCGCGTCGCCCGGCTGATCGGCGCGCACCTGCAGGTGATAGCGTCCGGAACCGGTCCGGCGCAGATCGACCGCCGCGGACGCCTCGCCCGAGGGGCTCCCCGGCCGGCGGCTCACCCGCAGCACCGGCCGCTGCTCCGACTCCTGAATGATCCGCCGCAGCTCCGCCCGATCCAACCGCGGCCAATCCAGCCGCGCCCGCAGTTTCGCCACCAGGGCGTCGACGAACGCCGGCCGGTCTGACGGCTTGAACACGTCGAGACGGTACATCGGCCGGCCGGCCTGGGCCGGGTTGTCGCCCGCCGCCTGCAGCCTGAAATCCGCCGGGTTGGACTGGTCGCGCCGCACCGCCACCAGCAACGTCTTGCCCCACAGGGTGTGGGGCACCGCTTCGACATAGATCTCGGCTTCCGGCGGCGTGGCGTACTCGTACACCGCCCATGCGCCGAACGCCAGCAGGCCGACGGCGACCCCCAGCGCCGCCGGCAGGGACCGGCGGGCCAGGCGATGAACCATCACCACCGGCGAAAAAACGATCTCGAACGCGTTGGCCAGCGTCTGCACCAGGCTGGCCCGCGCCGCCGCGCCCTCCGTGGGCCGGGCCGGTTCGCGGAAAAAGAGGAACATCGGGATCAGCATGGTTCCGGTGCCGATGGCGGCGGCGATGATCACCCAGTGCCAGCCGTAGCTGTTCTTGAGCCACGGCACCAGGATGAGCGGAAACAGGAACGCCCCCAGGTTGATGGACCAGTAGTAAATCCCGAATCCGAGGGTGGAATTCTCCTTATCCGTCACCCGGGCGATGGTGCCCGAAATGATGGGCTTGAAGGTGCCCGCGCCGAGGGCCATCACGACCAGCGCCAGGAACACGTAGGTGTAGGTGGTGAACTGGCTGGTCAGGAAGTAGCCGGTCCCCAGCAGGGCGAAGGCGACGGTCAGCGCCTTCCGGTAACCGAACCGGTCGGCCAGCGCGCCGCTCACGATGGGCAGGAAGTACAGGATCGGCTGGATGACGCTCTTGATGACACCGACGCTTTCCTTGGGAAAGAACAGCACGTCGGTGAAATACACCGACAGGACGCTCATCATCCCGTAGTACGATCCGCGCTCGAAGAACTCGAACAGGATCACCAGCCAGAACAGTCCGGGGAATCTCCGGCGCCGGTTTTGCCCGGCTGGTGCGCTTTTTTCCAACATCGACAGCCCTCCCGTGGGGCGACATTTGGCCGAATATACCGATTTTCAAGAGGCAAAGCAAAAAATATATCTCCACGGTTCACAATGTGTTTTTTTTCATACCGTTCCGGACGCTTTGCGTATAATCGGTTTCTCAGCCCACTCTGGAGAGGAACGCATGCGCAGAATGATTGATCGACTGATTCTCCCCGTTTGTCTGACCCTGTGGCTGGTCGCGCCGGCGGCCGCCGCTCCGCAGTCATCCGGCATCGCACTGCCCACCCAGCCGGAGGCCACCGGCTTCCGCAAGAGCAACCATTTCGACGACGTCATCGCGTACATTCGGGAACTCCAAGCCCGGTCGGACAAGCTCCGGGTCGAGACGCTTCTTCGCACGGCCGAGGGACGGGAGGTCCCGCTGGTGGTGATGGGCGACCCCCTGCCCGACTCCCCGGCGGCCGCCCAGGCCGACGCCCGGCCCATCGTCTTCCTGCAGGGCAACATCCACGCCGGCGAAGTGGAGGGGAAGGACAGCCTGTTGATGCTCATGCGTGACATGCTGCTCGGCGACAAGCGCGAGCTGCTCCGCCGGAACATCTACCTCGTGGTCCCCATCTTCAACGCGGACAGCAACGAGCGGATCTCGCCCCAGAACCGGAGCTACATGCCCAACCCGGAAGAAGGCGTGGGTCTGCGACACAACAGCCAGAACTACGATCTCAACCGCGATTACATCAAGACCGACAGCCGGGAGGTCCGCGCGGCGATTGCCCGGATCATCCTGCCGTGGGATCCGCTGGTGTTCGTGGACCTGCACACCACCGACGGCTCGTACCATCAGGAGACGGTCACGTACCTGTCGCCGCGCGCTCCCAACTGGGACGCGGGCGTCAGCGGCTTCCTGTGGGATCACCTCTACCCCGCGCTGACCGAGCGCCTCGCCGGCCGCGGCGTCTCCCTGCTGCCCTACGGCGACTTCGTCGACGACTTCAAGCCGGAACTGGGCTGGAGCACGCATCCGCCCTCGCCGCGGATGGGCGTGGACTACGTGGGGCTGCGCAATCGCTTCGCGATTCTGGTGGAGAATTACGCCTACGCGCCATACCCCACGCGGGTGAAGCACTGCTACGAGTTCGTGGCCGAGCTCGTCGAATACGTGGGCGCCCACGCGGCCGAGATGAAGGCCCTGGCGCAGGAGGCGGACCGGCGGTCCGCCGGCTGGGCCGCCCGGCCCGCCGCGGAGCGGCCGCCGTTCTGCCTGTCGGTGGATTCCGGCCCCCTGGACGGGACATTGACCATCCAGGGCTTCGCCTGCTCCGAAATCATCGACTCCCGCGGCCGGAAGCGGCCCAAGCCGATCCTCGATCAACCCCGCACGTACACCGTGCCGTACCACGCCCGCTTCACTCCCAAGACCACCCGGCCGCTGCCGGCCGCCTACCTCGTGCGCCCCGGCTGCGAGGCGGTGGTGGCCCAGTTGCTGCGCCACGGCGTCCGCGTGGAGCGGCTGAATGCGCCGGCCCGGCTGAATGCCCAACAGTTCAAGACCACGTCGCTGAAAGTGAATCCACGGGTAGTCGAAGGTCATGCCGACCTGACCCTCGCCGGCGATTGGTTGCCGCAGGCGATCGAGGCGGAAGCCGGCTGGTTTCTGGTTCCCATGGACCAGCCGCTGGCCCGGCTCATCGCCGGCCTGATGGAGCCGGAATATCCGGACAGCCTGGCTGCGTGGAATTTCTGGAACAACTGGGTCACCCGGCAGTGGTACCGGGACCTGCCCCCCCTGCCCCTCTACCGGTTGATGGAGCCGCAACGGCTGCAGACCCAGCGGGCTGAATGGACGGACGTCGCCTATTGACGCCGCCGCTGCGTACCTGGCTCATCCACCCAGAGCGACGTTGACGATCACGCCGTGATCCACCGGCAATCCCCGCGGCGCCGGCCGGGAGGGATCCAGCCGGACGTGACCCATATTGGGGCAGAATGTGCCCAGTTCCTCCAACCAGCGGGCCAGCCGGCGCAGGCCGGCGGCGGCGGCCACCACTCGCAGCCGCCGGCGGAGCGCTTCGGATTCGAAGCGTGACGCCAGCTCCAGGATCCGTTCCGCATCGAGCCGCCGGCGCTGCCGGGCGAGCACGGCCACGACATCCGCCAACTCCATGAACCGACCTGGGGCCGCCACCGCGTCCACCAGCGCCCGCTCCGGCGAGGCCATGCGGAAGCGGCGGCCGCCGTCAGCAAGTTCCCGGATTTCCTGGGGCCGACGGGCGAGGCCCAACGTGTGCCGCCGCAGCTCGGCCCCCGGCACTTCCAGCCGGCCGGGACGGGCGGCAACGCCCACCAGATCCAGCCGGGTCACCGGCCCCCGGAGCAAGCCGGCCGACTGCAGGGCCACCCGGCCCGTGAAATACCCCACGGCGCCGCCGGCCAGCGCGTGGTGCAGCGCGGCCGGCTGCGCGCAGGCGACGTCCCGCCGGCGGAAAATGCCGCGCGCCTCGATCCGGATCAGACCCGCGTCCGCCCAGCGCCGGCAGGTCTGCCAGGCGGCGTCCCGCGACAGTTTCGCGGCGGCGCGGAACTCCCCCAGGCCGAACCAGGCCGGCATCGCGGCCAGAATGTGCTCGCGCTGCTGATAGACGGAATACTTCATGGATCAGTGACTTTCCCGTCCGATTATTTCAAAACCCGCGTTTAAAAACAATTGAATCTTACAGCGCTTCGTGGCATGATAATTCGTCGTCGGCGACTCCGTCCGCGAGGTTGAATTCATGAACCGATTGAGTTGTATCGTATTGATATTATTGATTTCCGCGATATTCGTCCCCGCCCAGGTCGAGGAGCGCTTTCAGTACGGCCTGAAGTTCGGCGTCATCCAGAATCAGTTCGAAGCCATCCCTGATTCGCCGCTGCATCCGTTCGACTCACTGGAGATCGACGGCCGCACGGGCTTCATCGCCGAGGCGTTCTACGATTACCAGCTCCTGCCCGACAAGATGCCGCCCCTGCACCTGACCTTCGGTTTGGGCTACAAGCTCCTGATCATGCGCGGCCGCTTCATGACCGAGGGCGATCCTCCGCTGGCCGGCGATTTTCACAACTACTTCCACACGCTGGATTTCCCGGTGGGCGTGAAGATGGTTTTCAAGCAGTTCAACGGCCGGCCTTACGTGGGCGCCGGTCTGCAGATGGACGCCATCGTCGGCGAAAGCGTCAGCAAGGGCGGCACCTACGGGACGGCCGACGACGCGCTGCCGGATTTCGAGAGCATTCCCGACTACCGGACGCGCTTCAACACGGGGGTTTACTTCAACACGGGATTCGAGATACCCACGACCAGCTTCCTGTATGTATTCGAGTTCCGTTACATCCGCTGGAGCCGCGACAACTTTGACGCCGAAACCTCGTTCTACGAGCGGAGCAACGGCGAGATCCAGTGGACGTTCGGAGTCAAGATCCGCTGATCGCGGGCCGGGCCCGGGGCCCGGCCGCCCGCATGCAGTCCGTGATTCATTCCCAGTGAGGCACTCATGAGATTTTCAACCATCGGTGTGTTGGGGTGCGGCCAGGTGGCCCAAGGGATCGCCCAGAACGTCGCCCACTCCAAGCTCGACGTGATCATGTGGGACGAGAACGAGAGCTGGCTTCGCGGCGGCCTCGCCGGCATCGAACTCGCCATCGATCACGAAATCAGCCGGTGGGGGCTGACCCCGGGCGACAAGAAGGCCATCCTCAAACGCATCAAAACCACGACGAACCGCGCCGACTTGAAGACGGCCCAGATTCTCATCGAGGCCAAGGGACAGGCCTTCGAGGAGAAGCGGGATATTTTCCTCGAGATGGAGGCTATCTGTCCCGAAACCACCTTGTTCATGACGAACACCACCACCATCTCGATCTCCGACATCCAGCGCCACCTCCGCCTGCCCGAGCGCCTCATCGGCCTGCACTTCATTCTCCCCATCCCCCTCAGCGTCATCGTGGAAATCGTGAAGGGAATCAAGACTTCCGAAACGACGGTCCAGGAAACGAAACACCTGATGGACACCCTGGGCAAGCGCGCCATCGAGATCTACGAGTATCCCGGTTTCGTCACGTCCCGCATCATCCTGCCCATGATCAACACGGCCGTTCAGGTCCTCATGGAAGGCCTCGCCTCAGCCGACGACATCGACGATGCCATTCATCTCGGCTACAACCTGTCGCTGGGTCCGCTGGCGCTGGCGGACCAGATCGGGATCGACGTGGTGCTGGATTCCCTCGAATCCATCTACCGCAACCTCGGCGACCCCACCTACCGTCCCAGTCCGCTGTTGCGCAAGATGGTCCGCGAAGGCAAGCTCGGCCTGAAGTCCGGCAAGGGCTTCTTCAAATATGACGAACGCAAGCGCCGGATCGCCACGGCGTAAAGGGGTGCACTCATGATCGTTCTCACATTGAACTGCGGCAGCTCGACGGTCAAATACAAGCTCATCGACACCGAAACCCAGAATAACCTGGCCATGGGCAAGGCGGACCGGGTGGGCATGATGGGCGCCGTCATCGACGTGGAGCGTCCCGGCGGCGAAAAGATCGTCCGCGAAACCGAGCTGCTGGACCACGCCATGGCCATCTCGGCGATCATTCACCTGCTGGTGGAGCCCCAGTTGGGCATCCTCAAGAGTCTGAATGAAATCCAGGCCATCGGTCACCGGGTGGTCCACGGCGGCGAGACCTTCACCGGCTCGGTGCGCATCACCGACGCCGTGGTCCAGACCCTCAAGGACAACATCCAGCTGGCCCCGCTGCACAACCCGCCCAACATCGTGGGCATCGAGGCGGCCATGGCCATCCTGCCCGACGTCCCCATGGTCGGCGTGTTCGACACCGCCTTTCACACCACCATGCCGGAGCACGCCTACATCTACCCCATCCCTTACGCGCTCTACAAGAAGTACGCCATCCGGCGCTATGGCTTCCACGGAACGTCCCACTTCTACGTGGCCCGCCGCGCCTGCGAGATCCTCAAGGTCAAAGGCAGCGAGACCAACCTGATCACCCTCCACCTGGGCAACGGCGCCAGCGCCACCGCCGTCCGGAAGGGGAAATCGGTGGACACCACGATGGGCTTCACGCCGCTGGAAGGACTCGTCATGGGCACCCGCTGCGGCGACATCGACCCGGCCATCATCATCCACATCATGGATCAGGAAAAGATATCCGTCCGCGAGGCGAACAACCTGCTCAACAAGTTCAGCGGCCTGATCGGGATTTCCGGAAAGTCCAGCGACATGCGCGATCTCGAGGATCTCTATCAGCAGGGCGACAAGCAGGCCCGGCTCGCCATCGACATCTACACCTACCGGATCAAGAAGTACATCGGCGCCTACGCCGCCGCTCTGGGACAACTGGACTGCGTCGTGTTCACCGCCGGCATCGGGGAAAACAGCCCCCTGATCCGAGAGAAATCCATCGAAGGGCTGGACCGGCTGGGCATCAAGCTGGACAAGAAGCGGAACGACGGTCTGCGCGCCAAGGAAGCCGTCATCTCCACCGACGACTCCCCGGTCAAGGTGCTCGTGGTCCCCACCAACGAGGAACTGGTTATCGCCATGGACACGGCCGAAATTGTTTCCGGTCAAAAATCTTCTTGATTTTTTAGGAATATCGTTTATATTTCTAACAAATAAGCGAGATGCCTATCTTGCTTATTCAACAGCCTAAGCCCTAGCTCCCCCCTGGCTAGGGTTTCTTTTTTTTGTGCATGTTTTTCAATGAGTTAAACAGTTTTTACGACGAGCGTCGCGCTGCGCGCAGCCGGCGGGTCACGTGCGCCGGAGGCCGTATTTTCTCATTTTTCGCCACAGCGTGGTCCGGTCGCAACCCAGGGCGGACGCGGCTGCTGACCGTTTCCACTGGTTGCGCTGGAGGGCTTCCAGAATCCGTTCCCGCTCGCCTGTCGCGGGCAAGGGCCACGGGCGGGGCGGGACCGCTGCCGCCGCCTGCGTCCACAGGGAGGCGGGCAGGCTGTCTGTGGTGATGACCTTGCCCGCGGTGCAGGCGTACCCGTGTTCCAGCACGTTTTCCAACTCCCGGATGTTGCCGGGCCAGGGATAGCGGGAAAACACTTCCAGCACATCCGGTGAAATGGTCTTGAGCTCCTGCCCCAGCCGCCCGGCCAGTTCCCGCGAGACTTTCCCCACGATCCCCAGCAGATCGCCCGGCCGTTCCCGCAGCGCGGGAATATGGATGGGGATCACCGCCAGACGGTAATAGAGATCCTCGCGGAATTTTCCCTCGCGGATCATCCGCGCCAGGTCCCGATGGGTGGCGGCGATAACGCGCACATTCACCCGGATGGTCCGGTTGGACCCCACCCGCTCGAATTCATGCTCCTGCAGAAAGCGAAGCAGTTTGACCTGCGTGGCGGGAGGCACATCCCCGATTTCGTCGAGGAACACGACGCCGCCATCCGCCGCCTCGAATTTGCCGGGCTTGTCCTGGACCGCTCCGGTGAAGGCGCCCCGGACATGGCCGAACAGCTCCGATTCGAGGAGATTTTCAGCCAAGGCCGCGCAACTTATTTTGACGAACGGCCGGCTCCGCCGCGGGCTCAATCGGTGGATTTCCTTGGCCAGCAAACTTTTACCTGTTCCGCTCTCGCCGGTGATCAGGATGGTGGAATCGTTGTCCTTGACGCGATGAACCAGCGCCATGATCTGGGTCATGCGCGGGTCGAACGCCACCAGCCCGGTTTCCGCAGGCCCGTCGGGAACGTTTTCCAGCAACTGCCGCAGCACGCCCAGGTCGCGGATGCTCTCCACGCCGCCGGCCACGGCCTGCCCGGGCTCCTGGAAGACCGCCGTCGAGAAGAGCAGCCGGACGGTCTCACCGTCCCGGTTGGTCACGGTGCCCTCGACGTCCTGCAGCGGCGTGCCGCTCTCCAGGGTCCGCTTGAGGGGGCAGGATTCCTGACAGATGGAACTGTTCAGGATCTGGTAGCAGTATTGCCCCACCGCTTCCGCCGCCGGATAGCCGGTGATCCGCTCGGCTTCACGGTTGAAACTGGTGATGCGCCAGTCGGTGTCGATGGTGTAGACGCCGTCGGGGACGGAATCCAGGATGGCTTGAAACCGGTTGCGCTCGTCGCGGGCGCGGCGGCCCAGGTCTTCCTTGTCGCGAAGCAGTTCGTTGAGATGGCCCACGTCCCGGATGTTCTCTACCAGGCCGGTCACGGCGCCGTGCGCGTCCAAAATGGGGTTGGAGGTCAGGCAGATGCGCCGGCCGGCGTCGCCCCACGGACCGTCCAGCCGGATGTTGAACTGGCGCTCGGCCGGGCCGCCGTCCAGGATCCGCTGGAACGGACAGTTGTCGCGGCACGTTTCGCAGTTCACGACCTCGGCGCACGGGCGGCCCAGCAGCTCCTCGGGGCGCAATCCCAGCATGGCCAGGGCCGACGGATTGGCCCGGACCACACGCTGATCGCGGCCCACCACGACGATGGCCTCCTGGATGGCGTCGAGAATGGCATCGGATCCGATGGATGTCGGCATGTCGCCCCGTCGATTACTTTGCGGGCGGGGCCTCCGGCGCCGCACCGGTCGGCCCCTGGCGAATCATGTTGTCGATGACCGCGAGCCGCTGCTTCACCGTTTCCAGATCGATGGCGGTGGTGTTCGTCGCCACCAGGCGCGCCCAATACTCCCGGGCCGCTTTCAAATCGTTGGCGCCGTGCAGCATGATGATACCCAGGTTGTAAAGGGCCTGCGGCTGGTTGGGGTCCTCCTTCAGGACCGCCTGGAGGCCGGCGACGGCGGGCTCCAGCTGGCCCACATAGTACCGGGAGGTCGCCAGATCCACCCGCACCGGCAGATTGCCCGCGTCCAGCTTCACCGCCCGTTCATAGTAGGTGATCGCCTGGTCGAACTGCTTCGTGTCGTAGTACATGTTCCCCAACTGGGTCAGCGCCGCCAGGTTGTCCGGCTGCCGCTGAACGGTCTGCTCGAGCTGTTGAACCTGTTCTCGGAACTCGGCCATCTGGGCTTCGGCCTCGGGTGACGCGGTCTCCATGCCAGCCGCCGGTTGTGCCGTGGCGGTGGCCGGCGTGTGGGCCGCCGGAGCCGGGCTTGACAACTGGCGGGTAAAGTAACCCGCCACAAATCCCACCACCAGTCCCACGACCAGGAAAATGACCACCTTCTTGTCCATCATGTGCTCCTGCTTCAGAATCGGCTGTATATTCTAATATACAAAGCCGGTTGAATTGATTACAATTTCGCTTTCCTGGGTTCGCGCATCATGGGGCAAAATTCGTTTATCCAGCACATCGAGATCAGCCGGGTCGCCTACCGGCACAACCTGGACACCTTCCGGCGCCTGCTGGCCCCCGGCTGCCGCCTGATGGCCGTGGTCAAGGCCAATGCCTACGGCCACGGCCTGTTGCCCGTCAGCCGGCTGGCCGCCGAAGCGGACGTCGACTATCTCGGAGTCAACTGCATCGAGGAGGCCGCCGCGTTGCGCGCCGACGGGATCGGCACGCCCACCGTCGTCCTGGGTTACGTGCCGCTGCACCAGCTCGGCGACGCTGTGGAGCTCGGCGTGGAACCCGTCCTCTACAACCTCGAGTCCGTCGCCCGCCTGCAGGCGGAGTCCGCCCGGCGCGGCCGGCGGTCCCCGTTCCACCTCAAGCTGGAGACCGGCGTCCACCGGCAGGGAGTCATGGAGGATATCCTGCCCGCGTTCATTGAGGCCATCCGGCGTTCGGACCACCTCATCCTCCAGGGCGTCGGCATGCATTTCGCCAACATCGAGGACACCACCGACCACTCCTTCGCCCAACTCCAGTTGACGGCATACCGGCGGATGGTGGCCCGTCTCGAAGCCGCCGGGCTGTCCCCCCGGTTGCGCCACACCGCCTGCTCGGCGGCGACGATCCTGTTCGCCTCGACCCATTTCGATCTGGTTCGCGTGGGCATCAGCAGCTACGGGCTTTGGCCGTCGAAGGAGACCTACCTGGCGACCATCCTCCAGAACCAGCAGCCGCCGGTGCTCCAGTCGGTGCTCACCTGGAAGACGCGGGTGGCGCAGATCAAGGACGTGCCGGCCGACGCCTACATCGGATACGGCTGCTCGCACCGGACCACCCAGCCGGTCCGGCTGGCGGTGCTGCCGGTGGGGTATGCCGACGGCTACGACCGGGGCCTGTCGAATCAGGGACACGTCCTGATCGGCGGCCGGTGGGCGCCCGTGCTGGGGCGCATCTGCATGAACATGACCATGGTGGACGTCACCCATATCCCCGACGCCGCCGTGGAATCCGAAGTCGTCCTGCTGGGCAGCCAGGGCGGCAGCCGGATCACCGCCGACGAACTGGCCGCGCTCTGCCACACGATCAACTACGAGATCGTCAGCCGCATCGGCGCGCACATCCCCCGGCTGGTTGTCTAGCGGCCCGCCCGTGCTATAATCGGCAGCAATCCGATTCGGAGAAAAGGGGCGCCATGACCTTCAAGTATTTTCTGAAATTCGTCCTGCTGCCGCTGGCCATTATCGCGGTGGTGATCTTCCTGATCTTCAACAAGCCCATCGTCCGGTACTTCACCTTCGACCGGACCTTCGACAAGCTCATCGCGCATCGCGGCGAGGCCGTGGCGACGGACTATGCCGATCAGATTATCCGGATGGGCCGGGAGGCCGAGGAGCCGCTCATCCGCCGCTACCAGAACACCACCAAAATCCAGGACAAGTATTACGCGCTGTATCTCCTCGGCCGCATCGGCAGCACCAAGGGGGCGCCGGTGATCCTCGCGGCGCTCCAGCACGATTCCCCGTTGGTGCGCTGGGGGGCGGTGCGCGGGTTGAAGTACATGATGCAGCCCGAGTACGTGTCCGCCGTGACACCGCTGCTCGGCGATCCGGTGCGCGAAGTCCGCTACGATGCCGCCGCCACCCTGGGGCGCGCCAACAGCCCGGAAAGCCTGCGGGCGCTCTACGACCTGGCGGGCCGGGAGCGCGACAGCCACGTCTGGTTCCGCGCCTGGCTTTCCCTCCGCTACCTGATGCCGGTGGACGGACGGGTGGTGGATAAAATCCGCTACAACAAGAGCATGCAACTGATTCCCGCCGACGAGGTGAACGTCGAGGCGGGCTACACGTACTTCTTCGTGAAAATCCGGCAGGGTGACGCCGACATTCCCGTCAACGTGCCGCGCAAGGTGTACACGGCAGTCAAAATCGGGAACCGGCTCGTCAAGCCGGCGGAGTCAGAGGAATTCCAGGTCCTGCCTGAGGAGGCGGGCTCATGACCCAACCGCCGGTCCCGGTGCCCGCGCCGCCCCGACGTCCGCTGATCCTGGGACTGAGCCGCTCCCAGATGGCGTTTGCATTTCTGGCCGCGGTGTGCGTGTACATGATCATCACGTTTATGATCCCCGGGTTGCTGACGCCCGTGTGGCAGGACCTGAGCTGGCGGGACGTGCTGACCCTGGCGGCCCTGGTGGCGGTGTGGGCGGGCATCGCCGTCTACAACCGGCTGCACCCCGACGAGGAAATCCGCCTCAATCTCGGGGATTGACCGACCGCCCGGGATCAACGCTCCGGGTCGCGCCCCGCACTCCAGCCACCAGGATGGCGATGTCAAAACGGTTGCCGGCGCCGGCGCGCGGCGCCGCTCAGGGAGGCAGCTCGCCGGCGGCATCCGGGCGCAGCATGCCCTGATTCTCCCGGGCTTCGCGGGACGGATCCGGCGGCGCGGTCTGCCGCACCATGAACACCCGGATGACTTCAAGGGGCGCGTCCCGGTCGGCCGGCCAGAATGGCAGCAGGCCCCAAAAGTCGCTGTAAAAACCCGCCTGGACCGGCCGGTTCAAGATGCGCACGGGGAAGCGGCTGCGCACCTCCAGCGTTTCCAGCTCAAAGCCGTACGCCGGCGACTCGTACGGCGTGGTCCAGGTGGGGGCGGTCAGCACCGGCTTCACGAGCAGGTCGCCCGGGACCGGCCGGCGATCGTAGCGCAGGATGGTCCGTCCGCCGGCCGCCAGCGCGTAGTGACGCAATTGCCACTCCCCGGCCACCCAGATCCGGTGGTCGGCCGAGCGGTATTTTTGGAAAATTTCGTGGACGACCTGTCGATAGCCGCGGGCCAGCTCCAGGTCGGCCAGTGCGCCGGCGCACGCCGCTGCGACATGCAGGACGATGACGATGTTGATTACGGCCGGGCGGCGCAACCAGGCGGGACCGGTCGCCCCGGCGGTTTCCGCCTTGCCGCTCACGGCGAGCGTGAACGCGGCGATGAGCGGCGGCACCAGCCAGAGCTGGTAGCGGGCCGCACCGTGCGGGAAAGCGACCACCGCGACCAGGGCGAGAAACAGGATCCAGCCGCCCACCGTCCACCACCGCGCGGCGGTCGCCGGATCCGTCCGCCGGGCGGCCGCCGCGGTTCCGATCACGCCTTCGAGCAGAAACACCACTCCGGCGACGGCCAGAACGGCGATGGCGGCGTGGTGGTAGTATCCGACGTCCGGCAGCGCGATCGTCGCGGCCAGTCCGGCCAGGCAGACCGCCAGCAGATACAGCTTGCCGCGGATGCGGTGCAACCGCCAGGCAAGGACGCCCGCCGGCGCCACCACGGTGCCACCCACCACCAACAGGTTGTACAGGACGCGCCGCGTCATGTCGGAACTCGGCCGCGCGTTGAACTCGCTGAGGAAACGGATCATGTCCTGCACCACGAAGCGGTGGGTCATGACCTGGACCAGCGCCAGCCAGCCGGCCATGGCCAGGACCGGCGGCAGCGCCACCAGAAGGACCTGACGGAGCGGGCGGCGGCTGACCAGGCCGCAGCCGGCCGCCGGGAGCAGGTAGAACAGGGCGCTGAAGGACGTCCAGACCGCCGCGGCCAGGCACAGGCCGGCGGCGAGCAGCCGGCCGCCGCGCCCCGAGTCATACCCCTCCCAAGCCAGCACCACCCCCCACAGCCCCAGCGTCAGCGTCGGCACGTCCATCATGATGGTGTGGCTGGAGATGAACACGACCGGGGCGAAGAACGCCATCAGGCTGCCCACGAGCGGGGGCAGCCGCAGCAGCTCGAGAAACCGGTACATGGCGGCGACGAACAGCAGGGCGAATGCGATGAAGCCGAGGTGGATGGCCGCCTCCGGTTCAGTTCCTCCCAGCCGGTCCAGCAGGAAGATGTAGTAACAGACCAGCGGCGGATGGGAATGGGACATCATGTCCGACCAGAGCTGACCTTCCCAAATGGCGGGTTGAAGCAGCGGCAGCAAGGGCTCCCGGGCCACGTTGCGGGCAACGTCCAGATAGACGCGGTCGTCGATGTGGAAGGGCATCAGCAGCGCAAACGGCACTTGGATCAGCGCCACTGCGACCAGCAGCAGAGCCAGCGGGTGCCGGGCGGGCTGAGAACGGCGCATGCAGCTTTCCCCACGCAGGATTGAGGCGATCATAGCCCAACCGCCGCGCCGTTTCCAGTGCTTCCTGTCGGCGGGCTATTTCACCGGCAGGTCGTTTTCGTAATAGATGACGTAGGAATGGTTGATGTAAAACGTCGGCTGAACGTCCGTCAACTGGGGCCGGGCGTACACGGTGAAAAAGTGGGTGGAACTCTCGCCGCTGAACACGTAACCATCGAAGGTCGCAGAGCCGCTGCTGAACCGTTCGTCGAGCAGGTCGAGCTGGGCGAGGGTGGCCAGCGGGGCGAAGCTGCGCGGGCTGGTCTTGGCGGTGTAGGCCACCTCCGCAGCGGCGATGTTGCGCAGCGTGGACTGGGCGGCCACGGCTTCGGCGGCCCGCTTGGATTCGAGCAGGTAGGGCACGGCGATGAAAATCAGAATCCCGATGATCACCACCACGATCAACAATTCCACCAGGGAAAAACCCCGATTGTCCATGTGTTGACTCCTGCCAGAATCTTAAGCAAACACCGTACCAATTCCTGAACACATCCTGACTGCCAGATTGAGCGAAAGGCGGCGTCCAGCGACAGGAAAAGTCACCGCGGCTGACAAAAAACGGCAGGCGGACCCGTCGCCCGGCCGCACTTTCCTGTTGCCGCCCTCCGGTCCCTGTGCTAGAATTTCGACTTTCTCAGCAGGCGTTTTTCCCCCGAAATATGGCGGAAGGAGAGGCGGTTTATGAAGGTTTTCGACACGGACAAAATCAGAAATCTCGTGTTCATCGGCCACGGGGGCTGCGGCAAAACGTCCCTGGTCGGCGGCATCCTGTTCCACACCGGCATGACCACCCGGCTGGGCAAGGTGGACGAGGGCAATTCCGTGACCGACTTCGATGAGGACGAAATCGCCCGCAAAGTGTCCATCCGCAGCGCGCTGGCTTTCTGCGAACATGACCGGCACAAGATCAATCTGCTGGACACGCCCGGTTACATGGCCTTCGTCCAGAGCGCCCGGGAGGCGGTCCGGGTGGCCGACACGGGGGTAGTGGTGGTGGACGCGATCGCCGGCGTCGAGGTCCAGACCGAGAAGGTGTGGAGCTTCGCCGACGAGTTCGCCCTGCCCCGGATCATCGTGATCAACAAGATGGACCGCGAGAACGCCGATTTCGAGCGCGCCCTGGCCAACGTGCAAGAAATTTTCGGCCGCAGCGCGGTGCCGGTGCAGATTCCCATCGGGCAGGCGAGGGATTTCCGCGGCGTCATCGACCTCGTCGCCGAAAAGGCCTACCTGTTCAAAGCCGATGAATCCGGCAAATTCGATGTCGCCGACATTCCGGCCGATCTCAAGGACGACGCGACCGCCCGCCGTGAAGCGCTGATCGAGATGATCGCCGAAAGCGACGAGGCGCTCATGTCGAAATTTTTCGAGCAGGGCTCCCTCCCCGAAGAAGACCTGTTGGCCGGCCTGAAGAAGGCCATCCTGGCCCGCACCCTCGTCCCGGTGCTGTGCACGGCGGCGACCCAGAATTTCGGCACCGCCCAGTTGCTGGACGCCGCGGTCAAGTTCCTCCCCTCGCCCGCCGACCGGGGCGAGATCGAGGTAATCGACATCAAGACCAAGGAGATCGTCAAGCGGCCCGTGGGCGCCGAACAGCCCAGCGTGGCGTATGTCTTCCGCACCATCGCCGACCCGTTCGCCGGCCGCATCTCCATCTTCAAGGTGTTCTCCGGCACGATCCAGTCCGACACCTCGGTTTACAACGTCAACACCGAAACCCAGGAGCGACTGGGCTCGCTCCAGGTGATGCAGGGCAAGACGCCGGCCCCCATCTCCGAGGCGCGCGCCGGCGACATCGTGGCCGTGGCCAAGCTGAAAGCCACCCAGTCCGGCCACACCCTGGCCGACAGCGCCAAGCCGGTGCTGCTGCCCCAGCTCAAGTACCCCGAACCGGCCATCAGCTTCGCGGTGGAACCCAAGAGCCGCGGCGACGAGGAAAAGATCAGCAACGCCCTGGCCCGGCTGCGCGAGGAAGACCCCATGTTCACCTTTCAGCGCGACCCCCAGACCAAGGAACTGCTCGTATCCGGTTCCGGCCAGCTCCATGTCGAAGTGACGGTGGAACGCATGAAGAGCCGTTACGGCGTCGACGTCCTGCTCAAACAGCCCAAGGTTCCGTATCGAGAGACCATCACCGCCAAGGCCGACGTCCAGGGCCGGCACAAGAAGCAGACCGGCGGCCACGGCCAGTTCGGCGACTGCAAGATCCGCATGGAGCCCCAGGAGCGCGACGCCGGCTTCGTGTTCGCGGACGAGATCTTCGGCGGCGCGGTGCCGAAGCAGTACATCCCGGCCATCGAGAAGGGCATCGTCGAGGCGTCCGAGCGCGGCTTCCTGGCCGGCTACCCCGTCGTCGACTTCAAGGTCACCCTCTACGACGGCTCCTACCACGACGTCGACTCGTCGGAAATGGCCTTCAAGATCGCCGGCTCGCTGGCCTTCAAGAAAGCGATGGAAGTCGCCCGGCCGGTCCTGCTGGAACCCATCATGAAGGTCGAGATCTTCGTCCCCGAAGAGAACGCGGGTGACATCATGGGCGACCTCAACTCGCGGCGCGGCCGCGTCCAGGGCATGGAATCCCGCGGCCACCACACCGCCATCCGCGCCCAGGTGCCCATGTCCGAGATGCTTTCCTACGCGCCTGACCTGACGTCCATGACGGGCGGCCGCGGCTCCTACACGATGGAACTGGCCGGCTACGAAATCGTGCCGAGCCAGATCCAGGCCAAGATCGTCGAAAAAGCCCGCCAGGAAAAGGGCGAAGAGACTGAATAACGCCGCCGGTGTACCGGGCGGCCCCGGAGCCGCCCGGCGCGCCGTGACGGGTGACTCATCATGTGGCCCGAGCTTTTCAGGATCGGCTCCTTCGTCATCTCACCGTATGGCCTTCTGGTCGCCGCCGCCTTCGGGGCCGGGATCTGGGTGGCCGCCCGCCTCGGCGCCCGGTACGAGGGGATGGATAGCCGCATCTACTGGGACTTCGGCCTCACGCTGGTGCTCGTCGCCCTGGTGGGGGCGAAGGTCTTGATGGTCTTCACCGACCCGTTCTACTACGAGAACCCCGCTAACATCTTCAGTCTGGATTTCCTGCGGTCGGCGGGCGTCTTCTATGGCGGCCTGATCGCCGCCCTGGCGTGGTCGGCCTGGTATTTCCGCCGCCACCGCCTGCCCGGCTGGCGCATGGCCGATGCCTTCGCGCCGGGCATCGCCGTGGGCCATTTCTTCGGGCGTCTGGGCTGCCTCACCGCCGGCTGCTGTCACGGCCGGCCGGCCGACGGCGCCTTCTCCATGACCTTCACGGACCCGGCCTGCATGGTGGAACACGACTACCTGGGCGTTCCCCTGTACCCCACCCAGCTCATGGAGTCAGTGGTGAACCTGCTCATCTTCGGACTCCTCGTCTGGCTGTACCGCCGCAAGCGGTTCGACGGGCAGATCATCCTGATCTACCTGTGCCTGTACTCAGTCTTCCGCTTTGGCGTGGAATTCCTGCGGGGCGACCTGCGCGGCTGGATCCTGCCGGGCTACGTGTCGACCTCCCAGTTCATCGCCGTCCTGCTCTTTTTCGGCGCCATCCTGGCTTACTGGCTGCGCGCCCGTCACTCGGCGGACCCGGCCGCCTGAAGCATTCCGGCCGGATCGCCTCCCCACCCCCGTCCGCCCGCCGGATCAATTTGATTTGGTGATCGTTCCGCCTTATATTAGAATCAATGCGTTCCGTTTCCTGACATCCTGCTCCAGGCGAGGTATCACCATGGCCGAACCATCGTTCAACGCTTACGAGATGGCCCAGCGGCAATTCGACAGCGTGGCCGAGCAGCTCGGGCTGGACCGCGCCGCGCGCGAACTGCTGCGCCGCCCGCTCCGCGAGTACCATTTCACCATCCCGATCCGCATGGACGACGGCACCGTCGAGGTGTTCCAGGGCTTCCGGGTGCAGCACAACGACGCCCGCGGGCCATGCAAGGGCGGCATCCGCTTTCACCCCCAGGAAACCGTCGACACCGTGCGCGCGCTCGCCATGTGGATGACCTGGAAGTGCGCCGTGGTGGACATCCCCCTGGGCGGCGGCAAGGGCGGCGTGATCTGCGACCCGCACAACCTCTCCCACCGCGAGCAGGAACAGATCTGTCGCGGCTGGGTCCGGCAGGTGGCGTACAACGTGGGGCCGCTGCAGGACGTGCCGGCGCCCGACGTGATGACCAACCCCCAGCACATGATCTGGATGCTCGACGAATACGAGCGCATTCACAACCGCAAGCTGCCCGGCTTCATCACCGGCAAGCCGGTGGACATGGGCGGCTCGCTGGGGCGCACCGAGGCCACGGGCTACGCCCTGATTTACGTGCTCCGCGAGGCGCTCACTGAGATGGGCCTGTCGATCGCCAACACCACCGCTTCGTTCCAGGGGTTCGGCAACGTGGCGCAGCACGCCATCAAGCTCTTCCAGGAGTACGGCGGCCGGCCCGTCTGCGTCTCCTGCTGGGACCAGAACGACAACCGCGCCTACGCCTTCCGCAAGCGGGACGGATTCAGCCTGGAGGAGTTGCAGGACGTCACCGACCGGTTCGGCGGTATCGACAAGGGACGGGCCGGCGAACTGGGTTACGAAGTTCTGCCCGGCGACGCCTGGCTGGAACAGGACGTGGACGTGCTGGTGCCGGCGGCGCTGGAGCACCAGATCAACAAAGAGAACGTGCAGCGTCTCTCGAAGCAGGTCAAGATCATCGCCGAGGGCGCCAACGGCCCCACCACACCGGAGGCCGACGCGGTCATCCGGGAGCGCGGCATCTTCATGATCCCCGATTTCCTGGCCAACGCCGGCGGCGTCACCTGCAGCTACTACGAGCAGGTGCAGAGCAACACGAACAACTACTGGACCCGCGACGAGGTTCTGGCCAAGCTGGACACAAAAATGACCGACGCCTACCTGAAGGTGTCGGCCCTGGCGCGCGGCCAGAGCCTGTACATGCGGGACGCGGCGTACATGATCGCCATCCAGCGGGTGGCCGAGGCCTGCAAACTGAGAGGCTGGGTCTGAGGCGGCCGCGGCCCCGCCCGGGGATACGAGCATGAACCGGTCCACTGACAACCAGGGACAGACACCCGGCGCGGCGGCGTCCCGGCCGCTGTCCTACGAGCAGTTGTTCACCGCGCCCCTGCAGAAACTCATGCCGTACAAGATCCGCCAGGTCCTCCTGGTGGCCAGTTTGTACGATTTTTTCATTCTCGAGGAGGACGGCCGGCTCTCCGACCTGCTGGGGCTGGCGTACAAGCAGCGCGACCTGGGCTACGTGCCGATGCTGCACCGCGTGTCGAGCAGCCAGGCCGCCCTCGACGCGCTCGGCGAAGCGCAGTACGATTTGGTGGTCAGCATCATGCGGATGGGGGACATGGACCCGTTCACCTTCGGCCGCACGGTCAAGGCGGCGCAGCCGGACGTGCCGGTGGTGCTGCTGGCGTTCAACACGCCGGAGCTCCAGCGCCTGATGGAACTCAACGACCGCCAGAGCATCGACCAGATCTTCGTATGGCAGGGCGACGGAAAAATCCTGCTGGGGATCATCCAGTACATCGAGGATCTCAAGAACGCCCGGGTGGACACGGAGAACGTCGGCGTCCACAACCTGCTGCTCATCGAAGACTCGCCCCGCTTCTATTCGGTTTACCTGCCGGCGCTCTTCGAGGAGCTGTGGGACCAGACGAACGAGCTGCTGCAGGAGGAACTCACCTTCGAACAGCGCGTCCTCCGCCAGAAGGCGCGCCCCAAAGTCCACCTGGCCAACACCTACGAGCAGGCCGAGACGGTCTTCGACGCCTTCCGGGACAACCTGCTGGGGGTGATCTCCGACGTTCAGTTTCCGCGCGGCGGCCGCATCGATCCGGAGGCGGGGCTGGCCTTCGTCCGGATGGCGCAGCGCCGTTCGCCGCACCTGCCGGTGCTGCTCCAGTCCAGCGAACCGGAACTGGCCAAGCAGGCGCAGCAGCTCGGCGCGGGCTTCCTGCTCAAGACGAGCCCCACGCTGACGGCCGATTTCCGCAAGTTCCTGCGCGACCGGTTCGGTTTCGGCGAGCTGATCATCCGGGACGACACCGGGCGCGCCATCGCGCGGGTCAACCGGCTGTCCGCGCTCATGGCCGTCCTCGAGACGGTGCCCGACGCCGTGCTGCTCGGGATCATCCGGCGGGGCGAGTTGCGCCGCTGGCTGGTCGCCCGCACCGAATTCCGGCTGGCGGACCGTTTCGACCTCCCGGCCATCACCGCCGGCGACGACCCCCGCGAGGTGCGGCAGCTCCTGCGCCGGGAGTGGGACGACCACCACCGCCGCATCCAGCGCGGCGGCATCGTGCGGTTCTCCCGCAGCATGTACGACAGCTACTGCCGCTTCATGCGGCTGGGACCCGGCTCGCTCGGCGGCAAGGCCCGCGGACTCGCCTTCTCCGACAAGCTGCTCAGCGAGCACCTGGCCGATGACGCGTACCCGGGCGTCCAGATCGCCATCCCCAAGACGCTGGTGATCGGCACCGACGTCTTCGACACGTTCATGGCCCGCAACGAGCTGTGGGACTTCGCGGCGCGGGAAACGTCGGACCGCCTCATCGCCAGCCGCTTCCTCAACGCCGACCTGCCGCCCACGATCGTCGGCGACCTGCGGGACCTGGTCCGTCACGTCAAGGTGCCGCTGGCGGTGCGGTCGTCCAGCCTGCTGGAGGACGCCCTCTACCAGCCCTTCGCCGGAATCTACGCCACCAAGATGCTCCCGAACAACCACACCGAGACCGACAGCCGGTTCCGGGACCTGACCAACGCCATCAAACTGGTGTATGCCTCGACCTTCTTCCGCAAGGCCAAGGCGTACATCGAGTCGACCAACCACCGGATCGAGGAAGAGAAGATGGCGGTGATCATCCAGGAGGTGGTGGGCCGCCTGCATCGGGACCGGTTCTACCCGGATTTTGCGGGCGTCGGCTGTTCGTACAACTATTACCCGGCCGGTTACGCCCGCCCGGAGGACGGCGTGGTCAGCCTCGCGCTGGGCTTGGGCAAGACCGTTGTCGACGGCGGGGCCGTGCTCCGATACTGTCCGGCCTACCCGCGGGTGATTCCCCAGTTCGGCACCATCAAGGACATGCTCAACCACTCGCAGAAGGACTTCTACGCCATCAACATGAAGGACTTCTACTCCCGCGCCTACGACGACGAGGATCAGTACCTGGTGCACCTCCCCCTGCAGGCGGCCGACCAGGATGGCACGCTCAAGTACCTGGCGTCCACCTTCGTGGCGCGCGAGGACCGCGTGTACGACGGCATCAACGCGGCGGGTCCCCGGATCATCACGTTCGCCCACATTCTCAAAAACGAGATCATGCCGCTGTCGCGGATCCTGATCCAACTCCTCCGGCTCGCCGCGGACGCCATGGGGTGTCCCATCGAGATGGAGTTCGCCGGCACGCTGGATCCCGCCAAGGGCCTGCCCGCCCGATTCGGCCTCCTGCAGGTCCGGCCCATGGTGGTCAGCGACGAGCTGGTGGCCGTGGACCTCGGCGGGCTGGACCCTGCGGCCGCGGTCGGCTTCAGCACCCGGGTGCTGGGCAACGGGATCTTCCGCGAGATCGCCGACGTCGTCTACGTCAAGACCGAGAACTTCACCGCCGCCGACACGCCGCGCATCGCCATGGAAGTGGACCGGCTCAACCAGGGATTGCGCGAGGCGAAGCGGCCGTACATCCTGGCCGGTCCCGGCCGCTGGGGCTCCTCGGACCCGTGGCTGGGGATTCCCGTGCACTGGGGACAGATCAACGGGGCCAAAGTCATCGTCGAGGTCAGCCTGCCCCAGCTCAACGTCGATCCGTCGCAGGGATCCCATTTCTTCCAGAACATCACGTCCCTGCGCATCGGGTACTTCACCGTGCCCATGAATCCGGAAGACGGCCGCATCGACTGGGACTGGCTCAACACTCTGCCGGCGGAGCAGGAAACCCCGCACCTGCGGCACGTCCGGATTGACCCGCCGCTGGAAGTGCATATCGACGGCCGGATCGGGCACGGGGTGATTTTCAAGACGGCGCGGTCTGCGGAGTGACCGCGCGCCAGGGAGGAACGCGCATGACCGATTCCAAACCGGACCCCAAGTCGGACGTCCGGCCGGAGCCCCGACCGGAAACCAAGCCCGAATGGCGGGTCATCGTCGACCTGCTGCGGGAGACCAATCCCATCCTGCTCAACCGCATCAGCCGCAAGATGATGAACTACCTCTTCAAGCGCAACATCAAGGATGTCGCCGGTTTCATCGAGCGGCTGCGCGCCGAGGGCGAGAAGGTGTACGCCGCGATGGGCTTCAACCCCAACGAACCGGCGCCGCGCTACGACCGCAACGTCTTCGAGCAGTTTGCCGACGAAATCTTCCGCATCGCCAACAACGACCTCCTCGACGAGGAGATCGCCCGGATGCTGCGGCTCTGGCTGCGCCACGAGCAGGCGCGCTTCCTCACCCTGGCCGCCGGCAAGCGGGACGTCCAGCTCGGCGAAGTGACCGACGCGGTGCACCGGTTCAGTCTCATGCCCGACGCCCAGCGCAGTCTCTCGCCCGAGGAAAACCAGGGCCTGCGCGTCGCCCTGATCCGGCGTTTCTACAGCGAGAACCTGGACTACATAAACACCACCAAGAAGCACGTGGACGTGGCCGATTTCGCCGACATCCTGTCCCGAACCATCGGTCCGGCCTCCGGCGTGGGCAAGCTGGGCGGCAAGGCCGCCGGCCTGTTCCGGGCCGAAGCCATCCTGGAGTCGATCAAGCAGCAGCACGTCCTCCTGCGCAACGTCAGCACGCCGAAGACCTGGTACATCACCTCGGACGGCATCATGGATTTCCTCAACTACAACGCCCTCGAGGAGATGCCCAACATCAAGTACCGGGATCCGTCCGAAATCCGGCAGGAACATTTCTACCTGGAGCAGATCTTCAAGAACTCCGCCCTGTCGCCCGACATCATCGCCGGGCTCAGTCTGGCGCTGGACGACTTCGGCGAGCGGCCCCTCGTCGTGCGCTCGTCCAGCCTGCTCGAGGACAGCGCCGGCTCCTCGTTCGCCGGCAAGTACAAGAGCCTTTTCGTCGCCAACCAGGGCTCCAAGAAGGAGCGCCTGGAGGGACTCATGAACGCCATCCTCGAGGTGTACGCCAGCGTGTTTTCACCCGATCCGCTGGAATACCGCCGCGAGCGCGGCCTGATCGATTTCCACGAGGAAATGGCGGTCCTGATCCAGGAAGTGGTGGGCCGGCGCGTGGGGAAGTACTTCTTTCCCGCCTTGGCCGGCGTCGCCTTCAGCCGGAACGAGTTCCGCTGGTCGCCGCGGATCCGGCGAACCGACGGGATCATCCGGCTGGTGGCGGGCCTGGGCACCCGGGCGGTGGACCGGGTGGGCGAGGATTATCCGGTCCTGATCTCGCCCGGCCAGCCCAATCTCCGCGTGAATGTCACGCCCGAGGACGTGCTCCGCTACTCGCAGAAATACATCGATGTGATCAACCTCGAGAGCCGGCGGTTCGAAACCCTGACCTTCGACCGGCTGCTCAAGGAGCTGGGGCACAACTTCCCGGCCCTGTCCCAGATCGTCGCCATGTACCGGGAGGGGCAGATCGTGCCGCCGGTCGGCGCCCTGATGGACCTGAAATCGGGCATCCCCCTGATCACCTTCACCAACCTCATCGAGCGCAGCCCGTTCATCGCCGAGCTCATGGCCATCATGACCATCCTGGAGAAAGAGCTCGGCTTTCCCGTGGACATCGAATTCGCCTGCGACGGCGACGTCCACCGGCCCTACCTGCTGCAGTGCCGGCCCCAGAGCTACGGCGCCGGCGCGATCACCAGCGTGGCGATCCCGACGGACATCCCGGCGGAATCCGTCCTGTTCACGGCGAACCGCTACATCACCACCGGCCAGATCGATCAGGTGGAGTACATCGTCTACGTCGATCCCATCGCGTACGACGCCATCGGCAACATGGACGACCTGATCCAGGTGGGCAAGGTGGTGGGCGAGCTGAACCACCGGCTGCCCGTCCGCAAGTTCATCCTGATGGGCCCGGGGCGCTGGGGCAGCCGCGGCGACATCAAGCTGGGCGTCCGCGTGACCTACAGCGACATCAACAACACCGCCATGCTCATCGAGATCGCCCGCAGCAAGAAGGGCTACGTGCCCGAGCTGTCGTTCGGCACCCACTTTTTCCAGGACCTGGTGGAAGCCAACATCCGTTACCTGCCGCTGTATCCCGATGAGCCGGGGCTCGTCTTCAACGAGGCGTTCCTGAAGGAATCCCCCAACGTCCTGCGGCGGATCATGCCCGGCACCGATCCCCTGGAGCACATCATCCAGGTGGTGCACGTGCCGAAGGCCGCCGCCGGCGCCACGGTGTCCATCCTCATGGACGGCGACAGCGAGAAGGCGGTGGCGTTCCTGAACCGGAACGGCACTTAGCGGCTCCGGCACCCGGAACCGACGGCGATAAAAAAACAGGCGGCCCGGAGGCCGCCTGTTTGTCGTTCGGGAACGAATCGGGGGGCTAGACGACGCCCTGGGCCATCATCGCCTTGGCCACCTTCAGGAAGCCGGCGATGTTCGCGCCGTTGACCAGGTTGCCCGGCGTGCCGTATTCCTCGGCGGCCTGGCTGGCCTGCTTGTAGATGTTCACCATGATCTGGTGCAACTTGCTGTCGGTCTCCTCGAAGCTCCACATCAGCCGGGAGGAGTTCTGGCTCATCTCCAGGCCGGAGGTGGCCACGCCGCCGGCGTTGGCCGCCTTGCCGGGGCCGTAGAGAATCTTGTTGTCGATGAACAGCTTCACCGCCTCGGGGGTGGACGGCATGTTGGCGCCCTCGGCCACGGCGATGCAGCCGTTCTTCAGCAGCGCCTTGGCGCCCGCCTCGTCCAGCTCGTTCTGGGTGGCGCACGGCAGGGCGACGTCGCACTTCACGTTCCAGATGCCCAGGCAGCCTTCGGTGTAGGTGGCGTGCTTGTGGATGCCCACATAGTCCTTGATCCGGCGGCGCTCCACTTCCTTCAGCTGCCGGATCGTATCCCAGTTGACGCCCTGCGGATCGTGGATGTAGCCGTTGGAGTCGGACATGGCCACGACCTTGCCGCCGAGCTGCGTGGCTTTCTGGTGGGCGTAGATGGCCACGTTGCCGGAGCCGGAGACCACCACGGTCTTGCCGTCGAACGAGGTCCCCTTCCCCTTCAGCATCTCCTCGCAGAAGTAGACGGTGCCGAAGCCGGTGGCTTCGGTCCGGGCCAGTGAGCCGCCGTAGGTGAGGCCCTTGCCGGTCAGAACGCCGTGGAAGTTCCGCGTCAGCTTCTTGTACTGGCCGAACATGAAACCCACTTCCCGTCCGCCCACGCCGATGTCGCCGGCGGGAACGTCGATGTCGTCGCTGATATGGCGGAACAGCTCGCTCATGAAGTTCTGGCAGAACCGCATGATCTCGTTATCCGACTTGCCCTTGGGATCGAAGTCCGACCCGCCCTTGGCGCCGCCCATCATCAGGCCGGTCAGGCTGTTCTTGAATATCTGCTCGAAGCCGAGGAACTTGATGATGCCGATGTACACGGAGGGGTGGAAGCGGATGCCGCCCTTGTACGGGCCGATGGCGGAATTGTACTGGACGCGCATGCCGCGGTTGACGTGGACCTTGCCCTGGTCGTCGACCCACGGCACCCGGAAGATGATCTGCCGCTCGGGCTCCACAAGGCGTTCCAGCAGGCCGGCTTCCTGGAACTCGGGGTGCTTGTCGATCACGGGGCGCAGGGATTCCAGCACCTCATGCACCGCCTGGTGGAACTCGGGCTCGCCGGCGTTCCGCTTCTTCACCGCTTCGAACACAGATTGGATGTAATCCATACGAACCGACCTCCTATGGAAGATGAATTGAGAACTGTCAGTTTGTTTAGTGCCCAAACAAACGCTTTATATCAGATGGCTTTCCGTCAAGTCAACGGATTCGGCGGGTGGAGAAAAAAAAAGCCGGCTGATGACAGCCGGCTGTTCGGAGACAAGGAGCGAGGGCGACGCGTTTAGATCCAACCCCGCATGCGGCAGGCCTCGGCCACCCGCTGGATGGAGATCATGTAGGCCGCGTCGCGCATGTAGACGTTGCGGTTCTTGGCCAGCTCGGCCACCGCCAGGAAAGCGGCGGTCATCTTCTCGTCCAGGCGCTGCAGCACCTCTTCCTTCGTCCAGTAGTAGTTCATGTTGCACTGGACCTGCTCGAAGTAGCTGCAGGTCACGCCGCCGGCGTTGGCCAGGAAGTCGGGGATGACGAAGATCCCGCGGGACTTGATCACCGCGTCCGCGTCAGGAGTGGTGGGGCCGTTGGCGCCCTCGGCGATCATCTTGACCGACGGCTTGACCAGCTTGACGGTCTCGGCGTTGATCTGGTTCTCCAGGGCGGCCGGGATCAGGATGTCCACTTCCTGCTCGATCCAGGCGTTGCCCGACAGCACTTCGTAGCCGGCCGCGGCGGCCTTCTTCTTGTCGATGCCGCCGAACCGGTCGGTGATGCCCAGCAGGAAGTCCACGTCGATGCCGTCCTTCTTCACAAAGGTGTAGGACGTCTGGTCATGCTGGTCCCAGCAGGACACGCACACGACCTTGCCGCCGTACTGGTTGAACAGCTTGACGGCGTACTGGGCCACGTTGCCGAAGCCCTGCACGGCCGCCGTGGCCTTCTTGATGTCGATGCCCAGCTGCTGGCAGGCCTCGCGGACGCAGTAGATCACGCCGTAGCCGGTGGCCTCGGTCCGGCCCTGGGAGCCGCCCATGCCCAGCGGCTTGCCGGTGATGAAGCCGGGGAGCTTCTCGCCGCGGATTTGCTCGAATTCGTCGAGCATCCAGAGCATGTGCTGGCCGGAGGTCATCACGTCGGGCGCCGGCACGTCCGCCAGCGGCCCCACGTTCTTCCACACCTGCCGGATCCAGCCGCGGCAGATCTGCTCCTGTTCCCGCTGGGACAGGTTGTGCGGGTCGCAGATCACGCCGCCCTTGCCGCCGCCGAGCGGGATGTCCACCACGGCGCATTTCCAGGTCATCCAGGTCGCGAGGGCCTTGACGGTATCGACGGTCTCCTGGGGATGGAAGCGGATGCCGCCCTTGGCCGGGCCGCGGGCGTCGTTGTGCTGCACGCGGAAACCGCGGAACACCTTCACCGATCCGTCGTCCATCCGGACGGGGATGCTGAAGTGGTACTCGCGCAGAGGCCAGCGCAGCATGTCACGAGTCGCCTGATCCAGGTTGAGCTGGTCGGCCACGTGATCAAACTGTTTCTGGGCCATCTCGAACGCATTGAAGGACTTGTCTGCCATGACTATTACTCCTCGAACAGAGAAATTCCGTTTATAACCGCCGCGGCCGCTTCGGATCTTCAGGCATCCTCTCAACGGGCGGCAGCGAAAGCGAAATTATAGGCTTTATTGCAACATTTGTCTATAGCTTTATAAATATCGAAATTATTATTCCGTTGCGAACGCCTCCATTTCGACGGCCTGATGCGCGTCGCTTCCGCGGGTGGCCCGCAGGTCGAATCGGGCCGCCAGCTCGCGCATCCGTGTCACGAACCGGTCCTCTTCCGCCCGACCGGGGAATTCGGTTGAACCCCGGTAACGGTATTCCACCTCCAGTCCCGTCATCCCCCAGTCGCGACACGCCGCCACAAAAGACTCCAGGACAATGCCGCCGGCGCCGAGACAAAAACCCGGGTGCGCCAGCGCCGCCCAGCCGCCCGCTGCGCGGATCAAGGCGATGACGTCGGCCACCGCGGGCTTGGGCACCTCCACGGGGAAACCCACCTTCTCCTTGATCCAGCGCTTGGCCGAGCGGTAATCGGGGAAACGCCCGGCCGCCACCAGCGGCTGGACCACGTGGGGCATCATGCAGGTGTCGCGCCACGGCCGGAAAACGGCCGCGGCGTCCAGGATCGGCGAGTCCATGGCGTCGTTGATCCGGCCGACCAGCGCCCGTAGCCGGTCGCGGCGCAGGCGCTGCACGTCGCCCAGATAAGCCGTGAGACCGGAGTGACCCGGATCCAGGTCGTAGCCGAGCATGTGGATTTCCACGCCGTCGTGGACGCTGTCCAACTCCACGCCCGGCACCAGCCGGACGCCGGCCGCGGCAGCGTCGCGGCGCACGTCGCCGAAGTGGATGTACGCGCCCACCGCGTCATGGTCCGTGATGGAGATTTCGTCAATGCCCAGCCGGGCGGCGGTGCGGAAAATGTCCGCCGGCAGCCAGCGTCCGTCTGAAACTTCGGTGTGCAGATGGTAATCTTTCAGCATGCGTTCTTCGGTCCGAAGAGTATGTTATTATACTGTCAGTGAAATGAACATTCTACCCGGCAAGTTGGAGGATATCATGAGCCGACGGCATGTTTGGCTGAGTATTTTCGTCATCGGAATCATGGCGTTCCTGCCTGTGACCGGCGCATACGCTGCCGAAAAGAAACAGGAAAAGGTGGGCGGCGGCTTGAATTTCTTCTCCGAGCAACAGGAGAAGGCCATGGGGAAGCAATACTCCGATGAGCTGAAAACCAAGCTGGATCTGGTCCAGGATTCATTTGTCTATTCCTACATCAACCAGATCGGCCAGAAACTGGCCCAGAACTCGCTCCGCCCCGACATCGGCTACGAGTTCCAGGTGGTCAACACCGGCGAGATCAACGCGTTCGCACTGCCGGGGGGCTATATTTTCGTCAACCGGGGCCTGATCAGCACCGCCGGGAGCGAGAGCGAGGTCGCCGGCGTCATCGGCCATGAGATCGCCCACGTGGTGGGCCGCCATTCCACGAACCAGATGTCCAAACAGCTGCTGCTCACCGGGCTCGTGATGGGCGCCGGCATCGGCGTGGGCGCCAAGAGCGAGCGCTGGGGCGAGATCATCAACGCGCTGGGCGGGGTGGGCGTCGCGCTGACCAGCATGAAGTTCAGCCGCGACCACGAGCGCCAGGCGGACCGGCTGGGCATGGCCACGATGGTCCAGTCGGGCTACGATCCCACCGGCATGATCAGCATGTTCCAGCGCCTCAACGCGGAGAGCATGAAGAAGGGTTCCTCCGCCATGGCCTTCATGAGCACCCACCCCCTGCCGGCGGAGCGCGTCAAGAACATGGAGGCGGAGGTCAGCAGCCAGTACGCCGCCGCCACATCCCTCACCAAAACCACGCGATCGTTCGACATGGTCAAGGAGCGCATGGCGGCCATGCCCATGCCGCCGCCGCAGCAGGAGAAGACCCTCTCGGCCGCGCTGGCGTCGCTGGACCAGAACGGCGGCGGTGCGGCCGCCGGCGGGACGGCGGCCGCGCCGGCCAACAAGCCCGTTTACAAGGGCCGCAAGGCGCTGGCCGTGCCCGGCGACACCGCCTGGCTGGACACCGGCATCGACCTCGTCCCGGGCCAGGTCGTGGAGATCATGGCCAAGGGCCAGGTGTACTACAAGCGGAAGAGCAAGGTCTTCTGCGACCCCGACGGCGCCCCCGGCACCGGCAGCGGGTTCTGGAAACCCATTCCCAAGGCCAACACGGGCGCCCTGATCGGCCGGATCGGCGACAACCCCGGCGCCTTCGTCATCGGCTCCCTGCGGGTGTTCCAGACCAACGTCGGCGGACGCCTGGCCCTGGGCATCAACGACGACAACGCCACGGACAACCTGGGCGGCTACCAGGTTTACATCCTTGTGCGCTGACGCGGACGCACCGTACGCGATCGAAGCCCACGGCGGCGACGTGGCCCTGCGGCTCAGCGGCGCCGACCTGGCGGAACTGGCCGCGCACGCCGCGGCGGGCCTGGGCGCGGTGATCACCGATCCCGCGCGGATGACCGGCGGTGAGCGCCGCGTCATCGAGCTCGACGCCCAGTCGCCCGAGGACATGCTGGTCCGGCTGCTCAACGAGCTCGTCTACCTGTTCGACACTCAGGGATTTGTCTGCACGCGGCTGGCGGTGCGCGTCGCCACCGGCCGCCGCCTCGAGGCCGAGGCGCAGGGCGGGCACTTCGATCCGGCGCGACACGAGGTGCGCGGCGTGGTCAAGGCGGCGACGTACCACGACCTCGCGGTGACGCGCGCCGCCGGCCGGCTGCGCGCCCGGATCGTGCTCGACCTGTGACGGAGGGGCGGCCCATGGGCTTTCAGATCGAGGACATCCTCGCCCGCATCGAGCCGGTGGACGCGGTCACATGGAGGATCCCGCGCCACGGGCCCATGCGCGTCGACGCCGTCTTTTACGCCTCCCCGCCCCTGCTGGCGGGGCTGCGTCACGACCAGAGTCTGCTCCAGCTGGCCAACGTGGCCACCCTGCCGGGGATCCAGCAGTTCTCCCTGGCCATGCCGGACATCCACTGGGGCTACGGCTTTCCCATCGGCGGCGTGGCCGCCTTCGACGCCGCCGACGGCGTGGTCAGCCCCGGCGGCGTGGGGTACGACATCAACTGCGGCGTCCGCGTGCTCGCTTCCCGGCTGACCCGCCCCGAGATCGCCGACCGGACCCGCGACCTGGTCGCCGCCATGTTTCGCAATGTGCCCGCCGGCGTGGGCTCCCGCCGGAAGGACCTGCGTCTGGGCGCCAAAGCCGAGCGGCAGGTGCTGGAACAGGGCGCGGAGTGGGCGGTCCGGCACGGCTATGGCGACGCCGAGGACCTCGACTGCATTGAGGACCGCGGCGCGATCTCCGGCGCCGATGCCGGCCGGGTCTCGGAGAAGGCGCTGGAACGCGGCCGGACGCAGCTCGGCACTCTCGGCTCCGGCAACCATTTCCTGGAAATCGGCTACGTCGACGCAATCTACGACGAGGAGGCGGCCCGCCGGCTCGGCCTCTTCATGGACCAGGTGACGGTGAGCATCCACACCGGTTCCCGCGGGCTGGGCTACCAGGTCTGCGACGACTCCATCGTCGCCATGAAGCGGGCCGCGGCCAGGTATGACATCGAGCTGCCCGACCCGCAGCTCTGCTGCGCCCCGGTGGCGTCGCCCGAAGGGCGGGAGTACCTCGCGGTGATGGCCGCCGCGGCCAACTACGCCTTCGCCAACCGCCAGCTCATCACCCACTGGGTCCGCGAGGCATTCCAGGAGACGCTGCGCCTGCCCCCCAACCGCCTGGACCTGCGCCTGGTGTACGACGTCGCCCACAACATCGCCAAGATCGAACGGCACCTGGTGGAGGAGCGCGAGAGGACGGTCTGCGTCCACCGCAAGGGCGCGACGCGCTCGTTCGGCCCGGGCCACCCGGCGCTCCCCGAGGCATATCGCGACATCGGCCAGCCGGTGATCATTCCCGGCGACATGGGCCGGTGTTCCTTCATCCTGGTGGGCGCGGCGAAGTCCATGACGGCGACGTTCGGCAGCACCTGCCACGGCGCGGGGCGGCTGCTCAGCCGCCACGGGGCCATGAAGGCCGCCAGGGGCCGGTCCATCGACACGGAGCTCCGCGAGCGCGGTATCCACGTCATGGCCGCGTCGCGGGCGACGCTGGTGGAGGAGATGCCCGAGGCCTACAAGGACGTGACCGAGGTGGTGCAGACCGTCCACGACGCGGGGCTCAGCCGCATGGTGGCCCGGCTCCGGCCGATGGGAGTGGTCAAAGGGTAGTTAGGAGATAGGAGATAGGAGATAGGAGATGGGAAAGTTCGGCGGATTTGTGGTTCGTAATCGTAATTCGTAATCGTAATTCGTAATCGTGATCGTAATCGTGATCGTAATCGAGGCTCGAGACTCGAGGCTAGAGTCTCGTTCCCGTAACGGGGACATCGGATATCGGAATTCGGAAATCGGACCTGGGGCCAGGGATCTGGGTTCTGGGTTACAGAACCCAGATTCTGGCACCCATTCACCGTTTCACCCATTCACCGATTCACCATTTCACCCATTCACCGATTCACCGTCTTCGATGACAGAGGGGTTCTTTGTGCCCTTCGTGCCTTTGTGGTGAATAAGAATTCCCGGCTCCGCCGTCACGGCAGCACCGCCATGGAGTACGCCGCCACGGCGCGCAGCACGGCCGCAAGGATGTAACCGGCGCCGACGAGCGCGACGAGCAGCGGCTCGAGCTCGCGGATGGTGAACGCCCACGCTCGCCGCAGCGCTGGCCCGCGCCGCCGGCGGGCCAGCACGGTCAGCGCCGCCGCTTCCTGCCGGCCGGCGGCCGCCTCCGGCAGGTCGAGGAGCGGTAACTCGGCGAGCCGCCGGTCCAGCTCGGTATCGGTGATCGGTTTCTTTGTGTCCATGGTCGCCTCCGCAACTCACTCCTGGGATCGTAACAACTCCGCCAGCCGGGCCCGCGCCCGGGACAGGCGCTGGCGGAAGGCGTCCGGCCGCACACCCAGCACTCCGGCGGCCTCGGCCGGGGCCAGCCCGCCGGCCGCCACGAGGAGCACTGTCTCTCGGTCCGCCGACGGCAGGCGCCGGAGAGCCCGCTCCAGAGAACGAACCGTCTCCCGTTCCGCCAGCGCCTCCAGGGGACCGGGTCCCGGCGCAGCGCGGAACTTGAAGACGTCCAGCTCACCCAGCCGGTTCGGGTCGAGGTTGCGGTTCCGGAGGTAGCTGACGAATACGTTTCGGGCCACCCGAAACAGCCACGGCGCCAGCGTCAGCCCCGCCCGCGGCTCGGGCGGGTGCGCCGCCAGCCGGAGCCAAACCTCCTGGAGCAGGTCCTCGGCCACGTCGGGCCGGCCGCTCAGCCGGCAGAGGAACGTGTAGAGGCGCGGCCGGTAGGCGTGATAGATCAGCCGGAAGGCGGCCTCGTCGCCGCCCCGTAACTCGTCGAGCCAGTGCTGCTCCCGATCCGCGTCTGCGTCCATAGCCATACCATAACGCGGAAAACGCCGGCCCGTGACAGGAAAATTCCGGTGTCACGATACGTCGATCTCGGCGTTATCCGTATCAAACCGACTGCGCGGAGGTCATCATGCACATCGGAATTCTGGGTCTGCTTCAGCTCGCGATCGTCCTGGTTCTCACCTGCTGCTCGCTGGGCGTGGCCGTTTCGTTCGCCGTTCGCCCCGCCGAGACGAAACTCGCCATCCTGCGTCCCCTGTCGCTGGGGCTGGCGTTCGGCGCCGTTGGGATGTTCTGTGCCGGCTCGGCCAACACGCTGGCTTTCGCCTCCAACGCCGGACTCGCGGACGCCAGCAACGTGCAGATGCTTCTGGGCGGATTTGCCGAGGCGCTGCTCCCCGGCGCCGTCGCTTTCTCCGCACTGGCGGTGGCCTGGGCCCTGGCCGCGGTGGGCTTCCATCGGATGAAGTGAGACGAGGCTCGAGGCTTGTTTCAGACCCTCGGCATTCTCTGTGTCCTGGTATGTTGAAAGTGTCGAATCGAGTATACACTGATCGCGCCGCGGAAGAGAACGGAGTGTGCCATGAGGCGTGACCTCTACACGGAGATTGTTCCTCCCGGCGGGATCGGTCAATCCGGGGAA